>BNJU01003088.1_pt1 | contig 436536 bp, 500 predicted proteins | sample 8539281 | NCBI WGS metagenome assembly BNJU01 (sample SAMD00202456, study PRJDB9452) | human saliva metagenome | isolation source: human saliva | place: Japan
AGCTCTGTCCTCCCAAAAAGCTCACCTATCTTCATCCTCCAAGAGAGCGTGTTCTGTGAAATGTGCCCTGCCTCCTCTCACATCGTTTGCGATTCCGTTCAGGTATCTCATATTGCTCTCGGAATAAAGCTCCATTTAAATCAGTAGTTCAATATATCTAAACTTTATTCTGTTGCTAAATTATCTAATTATAACACATCGCAAATTACCCATCGCTATATTCTGATTTCAATACTTTTGTTCAAGTGATAAATCCATTCATTAGTCGTGAATTTGCCAAACAATCCCTATATCACACAGTGTTATAAAGTGATCAATCATTGTAGTTATATCCATGCATTAAAACCATATAAAACCCTTTAAATCAGAGAGCTCACTGTTTTCCTAATTTCTGCCAAACGATCTAAAAATTCATCTTGATCCTCTTCAATACTAAAATACGAATCATCCAATACGCTTGATCTCTCCAGGTTGGCATCAAAGTAATCTAATATATCTATTTCAGTAGCAGGATTCCTGAAATTTATTTGATACTTAACCACTTCTAAATCACATCCCAGTAATATCTCCCTAACACATTCATCTATATCAGATTCATCGAATTCGATATAGCAATATTCATCCCCTTCATCTTCGACAGTTTTATACCACTTCTCATCAAATACAGTAGAATTATCTGGCTTTGGATATTTCACTCCAAGTATCTGGTATAGCATACCATCCCATTCAGCTGCTAGCAGTCTAATTAATACCCATCTGTACTCTTCACGAAATCCATCAAAAAATGTTTTCCATCTATAGTCAGTTTTAGCCCATTCCGCAAGATTCACAATTAGATATTTTAACTTGTCATCCAAGGCTCTATCTTTTGAATATATTTCAAGCATAGGATTTTCCCCCGGACGAACTGTGTTAGATAATAGATAGTTTAGTAAATCATAATTTCTAACTGCCTCTTCAAAGAATTCGTGACGCTGTAATCGTCGTGTCACTCTGCTCACATTGTCAAGTCCATAACTTGACTCAAGCGGATCTTGATTCTTTACGCTCAAAATGAATCTAATGTCATTAATTGTTAAGCTTCCATTCTTGACGTAATTTATATAACTTGCATAGCTCCCATTAATATATCCTTTTCTTAACAAGAACATTAAAAGTTTATTACTCTTCAACTCCTCTGGCCAAAATTCTTTCAGCTCTTTATCCCCCAGAAAATCTGATATAGCCATTGTATCCAGTCTGTCAAGCTTATTCTTCCATGCAGATGTTTGTGGTTGATTTATAACACTCTCCCCGTTCTCAGAACTTCTCTCACTCAAATACTCTCTAGCCGCCTCAATTACTTTATCTTTATTGGTAAATAAATCCTCCAATATCCCCTCACCTCTTTGTGCATACATAAAATCTTGCGGGCAAGTATTCTTAAATAAAACCAATGCAAACAACTGCCTTTCATCTAAATCTGTGCTGTGTTCAAATTTCAACATCTGCTTATACATCAAGAATTCATTGCATGTATTTTTCATTACACGAACATCAGACACAAATGGTTCCACATCAAAAATTAACTCTTCAATCTTACTTCTGTATTTCCCAATTTTCTCTGCGGTTATACCCTCACCCATAATATCTATTGTCATCTCGTCATTCTTACACAATTCATCAATTCCAACATTAATCTCTTCAGTATTTTTAACCTTTCCATATTTACTTTCAATGCCAGCATTTACACAGCCTTCTGTGATTTTACCTTTATTCTCCCTCCAATTATCACCGTTATTTTTAACTGTATCCGAGATCATTCTCATTAATAATCCAGCAGAATTTCCAACACTCACAACAGGTATCACCGGAACAATATAATCAAAAAATTTAGTTCTATCCTCTGCTGTAAATATATCATCTCGAATCGCATATACAAATCGAATTGTCTCCTCATTATCTGGACGGTTCATATTAAGAATATGATTCAACTCTCTAAGGTGAATAAATATCTTTATATTATTTAACCTGTCAAGATCCTCGAAAAAAATACATATCTAAATTTAGTCTCTTCAAAAAAATATATTATTTCATCTAGATTTCTATTAAATACCGACTCATCCTCCTCTTCACTTTTTGACCGTTATCTTTGAAATAAAAGCCATTTCATTTATATGAATCCTTGAAACACTATTCTTAAACAGAAAGTAAATACATACTGATATAGCGGCAGAAAATAGAAGTATTCTAGTGAATCTAATGACTGAATTTAGAATGCTTTCTCCCCCAAAAAATACATCAAATATGCTAAATGCATCTCCATTAGGATTTACAACCGTCACTATCATTAAGACAACGAACAAAATCTTCAACCAAATCTTAAAGCACTCCTTACGACTAGGTGTATGCACCCTTCGATAATGGCTTAGTGGTATTTTATCTATATTCACCGCATAAAATAGTTGTTTTAAAATCGCCTTTTCTAGTTCTTCTTCACTAGTTTCTGTATTTTGGCCTATCTTCTCGCACGTAGTAGCAGCCTCTAACTTCGCCTCAACACTCGTAAAACTCGCTAAAGACACCTGCACAGCTGAATTCTTCACTTCTTCGTGTCTATGCAAATATGTTTCAATAATGCTACTTTCCGGAACCATAGGGTCCTGACAAGGCAATATTCTTGATTCTCTTTTTATTGAATCCCCAATTCAACGCCTTCTCATAAGTGTCAAAGTTTTCAACATTATCAATAGGTGTCAAATCCATGAGTCCATCTGTCCAATCACCAAAACCCCCTTTTCTGTCAAGCTTCTTATTTTGATCTATGTTATCTAAATTTACTTGAGTGTCTTCTGTCATTTCCCTACCAACTCCTTCCTGTCTAAATCAATTCAAACTTCTTTCTCTACTGTTATTCCTTCCGTATCCCAACAGCTTGGATTTCAAGAGAATTTGTTTTTCCGACTTCTCACTCTACACGCCTCTGCAATCGAGACCTTACTTCCCTTGCGTATGGTATCCTTCAAATCATCCAGAAGCTTTTCTGTCGTATTATTCAGAACTTTGACCGACGTAGCCACGTTTCCGACTCCCTCTACAGCATTTTCTCCAAGTTCGGAATTCATTTCTTACGTTTTTCTTACGCATTTTATACATCATAGCACAGCGGAAGGGGGTTTTACAGACAAAAAAAGACCATCCGGAGATGGTCTTTTTTGTCTGTTAACTCATTTGAATTGAAAGTGTAGTGCTCGCATCATCTCAAAGAGATTGCAGCATTTTACCCCGAATTTCTTTGCTTCATCCGGTATCTTGACACGCCCAAGCGTTGACGCTCCAAGAGCACCGCTTGGGCTTTCAAAACTAACCAATGTATAGCCCCTGGCTTTTGCGGTAGCTACCAGCCAAGGATCCGCAATGTCATTCTGTGCCCATTCATTCAATGCCTTCGCATTGTAAAGCGGCTGTCCCGTGTGCGTTTGGCTTGCTGAATATCATTTAAAATTTGCTTATATACCGCCAGTATATCTGCTTGTCCTCGTTTAAGGCATTGCGGGGCTACACCGGAAAGCCATTGACTCAAATCATCATCGCCCTTGGTGACCTCATCATAAACTACATCCAACAAGACAATGTCCCTGGTTGCCATGGATTGTTCCAAGAAGCTCCAGAAAGACGGCGCCAAATCAAACGGATAGTATGTCCGGTACGGTGAGATAAAGGCATTCGTATCAATCAGAAAAATCTCCCGCTTCATACGCGTTCACCTTGTACCTTCTCGAGCAGCTTATCAAAGGTAACTCGATTTGTATTCGTCAGGCGAAATGCCTCCGTATACAGCGTTTTGCCTTCCTGCACGCTTGCATCCAAAGCCTGTAAAAAACGATGATCCATTCTGCTGAGCTGTGTTCTGTAGTAATCACCGCCGCCACCGCGTGCTTTCTTTGCCAGCATGGTCGCCTTTGCAATCAGTTCTCGGTACTGTTCCTCCGTGAGGTATGCCTCATCCAGAGCACGGCGTGCAATGACGGACTGGCTGCAGTTAAAATACTTGCTCAGTTCCTGCACTCTTTTCTCTATTGTTCCTTCGGTGTTCTCCCACGCACTGCAAAAAGCACGGCGCGGTACCAGGACTTCTGCGGCAACCGCATTGCAGAGTATCTCTTCCGGGCGGACAAATGCCGTCTCGCCTTCCCGCGCATTAAAGAGACTGTTTGTTCCGAGGCCGATGTGCACAAACTCGTGCAAAAGCGAAAACACTCTTCCGCTCTCCGAATCTGCGGCATTGATAAAAATGAGCGGCGCGTATGCGTCAATCAGCGTGAACGCACGGAATTCCGAAACATCGAGTGCTCTGTGCGTATTGGCCCCGACAATGCCGTTCATCATCACCAACACACCCACTCTGCTAATTGCTTCTCTGAGAAGTCGAAACGACTCTGCACCGGACTTTACCGCTTCATACCAATCGCTTGGCAAGGATAAGGTTTCCCGAACCATCGCGGCCAATTCCGCTATACCCTTTTTCCCGCGCAACGATCCGACATAGCGGTTTTCTTCATTCTCGCCCGCAATCATATCGTCTCGCATCCACTCCTGAATGCTTTCCATTTGCCGAAGCGTGTCAATCAATTCACGGCTTGGGTCCTGCAATTGCCTGCTGTCTACCGTACGGAACTCAAGCAGTTTAAATTGCTCCTGCGGCTGCCTTTCCAAAAAGAAATAGCCGATCGGAACATGTACTTTGCGGCTGAACTCCTCAAGCTGCGAGAACGTGGGCTTCTTTTCTCCGCTCCGCCACTGTTCAAACTTCTCTCGCACGGCAGCGGGAACTTGCACGGATGTGTTGATCCAGTTCCAGATGTTACTCGAAACTTCCACGGTATTCGCCATAGTTCCACCTCCTTGCGATTTTGTTGCCTTTATTCTCTCATTTTTTTTTACGTTTGCTCAATCTCTTTATCGAAAAGAAGCACATACAAAGAGCGCCCTCCCTCCGGAGCGGCGCCCTTCTCTTCTACCTTTTCACTTGATTCAAACTTCTCTGCCAATCACGAGTTCACTCTTCATCCCGTTCAACTCTATCCGCTTCTCCGCGCCTGGCGTATCAAAGGGCTCTGTTGCCTTTCCCTCATGCGCATAAGAAATCCGTGTGCCTATGCCCTTTGCCTTTACGGTAAAGACTGCATCCGCCGGCACATAGAGCTTTGAGCAGGCCGAGAGCTGGTTGAGTTCCAGGGAGCTCGCAAGGCTAAAGCAGTGAATCTCCATATCAAGATTGCTGTCAATTTCCACGGTGCCGGGAACCGCGTCGAGATATAGCTTCCGGTTTCTTCCGCCGAGCTCAATGCGCTCGCAGTCCAGCAAGCTGAGACTCACCAGTTCTGCGTTGACCGCGCACTCTACTTTTCCGAGATAGGCCGCCGGGAGTTCCGCATAGATGCTGAGTCCCTCTTTCGAGGCGCTCTCGCTCATTCCGTTCTTTCGGAGCAGTTCCAGATCCAGTCGCCGCTTTGTATCGTCCAGTTTGATTTTAAAATCACTCTGCAGCGAGGCGAGAGTACCGGAGACCAGGCGAATGCGCAGTTTCTCTCCCGGATGCCCGGAAAGGAATACTTCTTTGGCGCTGCCGAACTTCATATCGTAGTGTTTCACTTCATCGATATCGTATTCGGTAATGCTCTCATAGTGATGCGCCGCTGCAGCTTGCGCTTTTGTCTCCCCCGTAAGCAGTTCATCTACGGTGATTCCAAACAGGGCTGCGATTGCCCGAAGGTTCTCGATGTCCGGTGTGCCGCCCTCGGTCTCCCACTTGGTAACGGCCTGTCTCGAAACATGCAGTTTCTCTGCCAACTGTTCCTGGGACATGCCCGCTGTCTTCCGAAGGGTTTTGATTGTTTCTGCGATTGTCATGCTTTGACCTCCTGTGTCTTGATGGCATCAGTATAAAAAAATCGCAGCGGCACACAAGAAACACGGGCTTACATTTCAAATTTTTCTTGCTACGCTCCGTAGCATACCGCTTAATCCCAGCGATAAACGTCGTTCCGCTTTAAGGCTGTCTTGCAACGCGGGCATATCTTCTCGCCCTTATTTTCCCAAATTTCTTGCTCCGATAAGGCGCGCATCTTTCCGCCGCAGTCCTTGCAGCGGTGTTCGTAAGCCCCGTAGAGTTCGTACCCCTCCTCCTCGGGCACTGTCCAGTGTTTTTCCGGGATCGGCTTTGCCTGTAATTCGGCATCCTTCGGAATATAGGCTGTCAGCAATGCTTCGTTATCGAAGCTACCGCAGTTCTCGCATCGAAGCAACACGAGGTGCCCATCCAGAAAGGTTCCGGGATATGTTTCTACCAAATCCTGCCACTCGGCGCCGTATGCACCGGCACGCGCTTTCTGAATCAGCTGATGGCAAACCCAAGGGTATCTGAAACCGACTCCCAGCTCCGCGGAAAACTCATACCCGCAGTTCGGGCAAATCCACGATAAACCTTCCCCCATGGCACACACTCTCCCTTCTCTTGTCGCACACAGCTTTTACCTTTTTTAATCATAGCTTCCTGTCGATAACAGTATAACGCGTTCACGAAAAAAAGAGCCACCCTTGTGGCTCTTTCTTACTATACCGCTCAATCCTCCCGCTGTATAAAGTTGGTCACTGCCTCTCCCTCGGTCTCCGGGTAAGGAATGCCCTGCTCTTTTGCGAGGGCAAAGCTTCGCATCATCCAGACCATGTTCCGTGCAAGGTTCCGCATGGTCTGCATGCCTTCCCGGTCCTTGGCGGCATCTGCCGCGATCAGGCCATGGGTGATGTTCCAATAGGTGGAGCCCGCGACCGGCATCTGCGAAATCCCGAAGTATTTGTTCAGCACATCAAAGGAGGCCGTGGTGCCGCCTCTTCTCGCGACGGCAATCGAAGCGCCGGGCTTAAAGGCAAAGGGATTCTCGACATTCTGAACGGAGTAAAACGCCCGGTCGAGAAGGCCAAAATGCGTCCGCTCGGATGCGCATAGTAAACGGGTGTCGCAAAGACAAAACCGTCGGCCTCTTTGGCGAGCGCCGTAAATTGATTCACCGCGTCATCCCGAAACACGCAGGCATCGTGCGTCCCGCAATAACCGCACTGAATGCAGTCCCGTATGGGCTGATTGCCAAGCTGTATGACCTCGGTCTCCACCCCTTCCGCGGCGAAAACCTTCTGCATCTCTTTGACTGCCTGCATGGTAGTGCCGTTCGCATGGCTGCTGCCGTTCACAAAAATAACCTTCACGATACAATCCTCCTTCGCGCCGCGTGGCGGTACGAGGACTTATCATAGCGCTTTTGGGAGTTTTTCGCTATATCTCGGCTTTCCGTAAGTTGCGCCCTGTGGCTCCCGTCACTGCTTCAGCCTCTGTCCCGCTCTTTTTCCTTTTCCTCCCGATACACCTGCCACGCCCTCACGATCGAAATTACGATTGCCGCCATGGTATAGACAGCAAGTAGCAACATCCCGTAGCCCTTCGGCGAAAACGCAGTGCTGACAATGCCGAGCACTCCCGCCGCGACCAGCACGATCCCCGCAAAGCGGTTGCTCTTCTGCCAGGTGATGTCGTTATATCTGGTCCAGGACAGGCGGAAGCCGACCAAGCCGTTTCGCTTACACTTCGGCAAAACATTGCCGACCAGCACGAGCAGCGCCCCGAAGAGTATGGTCAGGAGCTTATCGCCCGCGAGGGTGCTGAGGAAGCTTTCGCCCCGCAGGGCGAGCACGGTGTTATAGAGGAGCACACCCTGTATGCAGCTTAAGATTAGGGTCTGCGGGAAAATCACAATGCCGAGCACCTTGGCATTCGCTGCGGCCGCCTGTCTTTCCTTGTCGCTCTCCACCTGCTCCGCCTTTCTATGAAAATGAAGCAGTAGAAAGCGGCTGCCGAAGGAAACCAAAAGCAAGACCACCGGCAAAATCAAAAGTTCGTACTTACTGCCGTATCGCGTCACGTTTCCGGCAAAGTCATAGTGCGCCGGTATCTGTGCGGGCAGCTCCCTAAGGACAAGAAGTGTCACAAACAGGCAGAGCGCCGCAATCATCCTTGTAAGCTGTTTCATGCTTTCCTCCCTCCGAACGGTTCCGCCCGGAAAATCAACTCCCGCAGGACGGTCTTGTTGCGTTCATCGCAGACAAACAGAGAAGCTCTTTTTGATTTTATTTTTCCGCACTTTCTTCCAAATACACTTTCCTTGAATACCATGTGGTCGCTATAACGGCGAGCAGCAGAAATACCGTGAACAGTCCGAGTGCAAGTTCTGCGGAGGGCGCAAGCAGCGCACTGACCATGCCGAGCAGCCCGGCGATCACCATGGCTGTGCCCCCAAAGCGGTTGCTCTTCTGCCAGGTGATGTCGTTATACCGGCTATACGGCAGGCGCACGCCCACATTGCGGTTTTTTTCCGGGTCTTCGGCAAGATGTTACCGAGCACAATCAGCATAATGCTTGTCAGAACACACATCGCTTTCTGCGCCGTTTGCGCAATGCTCGCCCCCGCCTGCGCTCCTCCCGCAGTTCCGAAATGCTCTGCGGTCCAGGCCGCAGACCACAGCAGCCCGGCCTGCAACAGGCAGAAAAAGAGATTCATCACAAGCCCGACCGATACAAGCACCTTTGCATTCGCCGCCGCTCCTGTGCCTCTTTGTCATCGCCGACGGCCCGGCGTTCAAAGTGTGCCACAAGAAACTGCCAGAGCAGCGTGATCAAAAGCGTGACCATGGGTAAAATCAGATAGCTGTACTTACTGCCCCAGCGTCTCACCTCTCCGCCGATTGAATAATCCACGGGAAGCAAAGCAGGCATGGTCTGCAGAGGAATGAGTGTAACCATCAGAGTAAGCACCGCGAGTAACCACACTGTTTTTTTCATGACTTCCTCCCTCCGAACTGTTCCACCCAGAGGATCAATTCCTGCAGGACGGATGTGTTCAGTTCATAGTAAACAAAATTTTTCTCCTTATATTCGCTCACCAGCTCTGCGCCTTTTAAGAGCCGCAGGTGGTAAGAGAGCGCCGGGGGACTCACGCCGAGTTTCTCCGCAATTTCTCCGGCGCTCATGCGCCCCTCCCGCAGCATGACCAGAATGTCGCGCCGCTGCGGGTCCGAGAGCACCTTGAAGATACTGTTCTCTCCCATAGAAGCATCATCTCCTTAAAATTTCTTTTAATTAGATTTTAGCACGTCGTTCTTGCCTGTCAATCAGTATTTCAAAATATTTTTAAGCTATCAGCCTTCTGTTTCCATATCGCTCTGTGCTTTTCTGACCGGTAATTTTTGCCTCGCTTTCTCCCATCACACTTTATACCACGCGTTCTCTCTTCGCGCTTTCTTCCCCCGCTTTCCGATTCCGTTCCTTTTCCCAAAGCAGTACAGAGGGCAGCAAAAAGAGGACGGATGGCTCCGTCCTTCGCTTTCGGCGCACTGCGCCGCTGTTCCGGTTTTCCGGTTCGACTTTTACTTTCCCCTGCTTTTGCGCTGCCGCTTTCTCTTATGCGGCGATCTTCGCTTCCGCTCGCCCTGTTCTCACAGGAGCTTCGCGCGGAGTTCCTCTGCGCTGAGGGGGCTTAAGTAGCTCGGCGCCACATCGAAGATGGTCTTGCAGCCGGTCTGTCCCTCCGCAGCGAGGCGATGCGCCGCACGCGCATAGGCCGCGAGCACCGCACCGGTGAACTCGGGGTTCGAGTCGAGCTTTAAGCTGAACTCAATGAGCTCCTTGTGCTCCTCATGGAAGCCGCTCACGCCGCTCCGAATCACAAAACCGCCGTGCGGCAGCTCCGCGTGCTTTTCACGCATCTCCTCTGCGGTGATGAAGTGCACTTCGGTGTCATAATCCGCAAAGTAGTTCGGCATGTTTTTGATTTCCGCCTCGATTGCAGCGCGGTCCGCATCTTCCGCGGCAACGACAAAGACCTCTCTCTTATGCATCTCCCGCGCAGTGAACTCCGGCTGCTCGCCCTTACGGATGCGCGTCATGGCGCTCTCCACGGGAATCGTGTACTGTCTCGCATCCAACACGCCCGCAATGCGGCGCACCGCATCGGAGTGGCCCTGGCTCACGCCCTTGCCCCAGAAGGTATAGTTCTTGCCCTGCGGCAAAATCGCGGTTGCCAGCATACGGTTTAAGGAGAAGAGACCCGGATCCCAGCCGAGGGAGATGAGAGCAGCTTACCGCCCTCCTTTGCCGCGGCATCCACCGCTTCAAAATGAGAGGGAATCTTTGCGTGCGTGTCAAAGCTGTTAATCACGTTGAAATGCTTTGCGTACTCGGGGGTCTGTGTCGGCAGATCGGTCGCGCTGCCGCCGCAGAGCACCATCACATCAATCTTATCCTTCCAGTTAAGCGCCTCGGAGAGAGCCACAACCGGGACCTTCTCCGTGTGAATGGTTACGCTCGCCGGTTCGCGCCGCGTAAAGACTGCCACGAGTTCCAAATCCTCGCTCTGCTTGATAGCGCTCTCAATGCCTCTGCCCAAATTTCCGTAACCCAAAATGCCGATGCGTGTCTTCATTCTGTTCTCCTCTATCCGTTCGAAAGACCTAACTAACACGATATGTTTTCTCTGTTTTAACGGAAAAGTCCTTTTTCTGTCAATCAAAAACTTTATATGCTCTCCTGCCGAAGGCTTTGAACGCCCCCCGCATCGTAGAAGCGGGCCGTGCTGTCGGCAATCCGCGCCGCATCCTCCTCTTCATGGGTCACGAAGACCGTCGTGAGACGGCGCGCGCGCTGGGCTTCTCTTACCAAATCCACCAGGTCCCGCCTGAGTCCCGCATCAAGCCCGGTGAAGGGCTCATCGAGCAGTAAGAGCCGCGGGCGCACCAAAAGGGCGCGGGCCAGTGCCACGCGGCGCTGCTGTCCGCCCGAGAGTTCGTCCAGAAAACGCTTTTCCAGTCCCGCGAGCCCGAGGGAGGCAAGCAGTTCCGCAATCTCCGCGCGCGCTTCCTCACGCGTGTAACGAATGCTGCTGTCACTTGTACCCGTCAGACAGATTTCCAGATTTCGGTAGACCGTGAGCGCCGGAAACAGACGGTGCTCCTGAAACACCATGCCGAGCTGTCTCTCTTCGACCGGGCGCTCGTTCATACGCTCGCCGTCAAAGCGGATTTCGCCCGCCGTGAGCGGCAAGAAGCCCGCAATCGCGCGGAGCAGGCTGGTCTTTCCGGAGCCCGAGGGGCCAAGGAGCGCAAGGAGCTTCCCCGGCTCGACCGATAGGTTCACATCGCGGAAGATTTCCGTGTTTCCGCGCACCAGCGCTGCGTCCAGAACGCGCAGTGCCGTGCCTGTCTCTCTCTCTGCCAAACATCTACCTCCTGTACAAAGTCTCTGTCGCTCCGAGCGCTTTGCATACAAAGCTTAACCATAAGAATACGCTTATAAATTTGCCGCTGAAATGATATTTGTAAACTTTCTGTGTTTTCAGTATATTTCTTTATATATTACTGCCAAATTTGAACTAAGGGGGTACATGCAGTATGAACCAAGTAACCGTAGGCATACTCGGGTTTCTGACAATCATTGCCATTGTCGTGACGCTCTTTAAGAGCAAAACCCTCCCGAGCATCGCTTTCATCCTCTTCCCGTCGATACTCGCACTGATTCTGGTGTTCGGCGGCTACTACACATTTAAGGATGTTGCGTCTCTCATTAAGGACGGCTTTAAGAGTACGGGTCCCACGGCTGCGCTCTTTGTCTTCTCCGTCCTCTTCTTCGGCATCATGACGGATGCCGGCCTCTTCGATGTGATCATCGGCAAGCTCATGAAGCTGGTCGGCGACAATGTGATCGGTGTCACGGTCATGACCGCGATCATCGCAATCATCGGCCATCTGGACGGCGGCGGCGCTTCGACCTTCCTGATTGTAGTCCCCGCCATGCTGCCGGTCTACAAGAAATGCACATGCGCAAAACTTCGCTGCTCCGCATTGCGGTCCTCGCGATGGGTGTTCTGAACCTGATGCCCTGGGCAGGTCCCACGATGCGTGCGGCTTCGGTGCTCGGCATGGAGGCAGGTCAGCTCTGGAATAAGCTGCTGCCCATTCAGGTCTTCGGTATTGTCCTCGCGCTTGCGCACGCTGTCTTAACCGGTATTCAGGAGAAGGCGCGCGGCGCAGGTCTGAACGGCAAACTTGCACAGACCGAGGAAGCGGTCGAGGTCGAGGCAGGCCAAGAGGGACAGCTCGGCGAACTGGCTCGCCCGAAACTCTTCTTCTTTAACATGATTCTCACGATTGCGGTCATTGCTATGCTGATTTGGGATGTGTTCCCGAGCTATGTTCCGTTCATGCTCGGTGTCGGCATCTCCATCCTCGTGAACTACACGGACATCAAGCTTCAGAAGAAGGTGCTGAACTCCCACGCGGTTCCGGCTCTCATGATGTGCACCACCCTGATGGGCGCTGCGCTCCTCATGGGTATCCTCGTGAAGACCGTCAAGGTCGATGACGTTGCGATTCCGAGCGTTGTGAGCTGCATGTCCGCTCTGATCACGATGGTCCTTCCGGCTGCGCTCGGCGCACACCTGCCGCTGGTCATCGGTATCCTCTCGGTTCCGCTGGCACTGGCCTTCGATACGGACAGCTACTTCTACGGTATGCTCCCGGTCATGATTTCGATCGGCGAAGGCTTCGGCATCCCGGCGCTCCCGATTGCGATTTCCATGGCAGTCTGCCGCAACTGCGCGACCTTCATAAGCCCCATGGTCCCGGCAACCCTGCTCGGCGTGGGTCTCGCGGAAGTGGACATCAAGGATCACATCCGCTCGAGTTTCTTCTATGTGTGGGGCTTCTCCTTCCTCTGCATGATTTTCGCAATTCTGGTCGGCATCATTCCGGCGTAAGGCTGCGGAAGCATCGATACGAGTATCAAAAAACGCTCTGCCGGTCGGCAGGGCGTTTTGCTTTCATAAGCGAGATAGCGGACAGGGCTCAGGCCTCAGGAAACTCCTCGCTTCGCGGCATGGCAAAGTCCGGCTTTAAGAGCCGAATCAGCTCCACCATGTAGTGCGTGAGGTACTGATCCTTCCTATGGCAGACATAGAAATGCCGCCCCTGTTCCACATCGATCAGCGGATAGACCACGCAGGTCCTTTTGATTTCCGGTGAGATATCGATGTAGTTCTTCGGACAGAGGAACACGGCCTGACAGGGACCAACCGCGTGCTTCGCGACTTCTATGCTCTCGGTCTCAAAGAGAATGTCGGGGGCGATGTGGGCGTCCGCAAAGAGTCCGTCCTGGGTGATGCGGGTCGAGTGTCCGGTGCGGAGGCTGATGAAGGACTCTGCCTCGGCCTCGCGTATGTCTATGGGCCTTCCCTCCTCAATGCGCCCGGCGAGCGCCGTATTTCTGGAGGCGAGCAGCACCAGTTCCTCGCGGTTAATGAGGATATAGTTCAGCGCGTTGGTCTTTGCGCTGGTCGTTAAACAGGCCAAGTCAAGCTGATGATTTAAGAGCATGCTTTCCAGCGCGTCGGAGCCGAGCTCGGTGAGCTTTAAGTTCACGGCCGGGTAGCGCGCGTGGAAGCGCGGAAAAATATCCGGCAGCAGTTCCAGCGAGCGCTGCAGGGGCATGCCGAGGCGTATGCTGCCGCGGGTCCCGAGGCGTATCTCTTCGAGCTGACGCTCCAGGTTCTGCTGTATGCTCTGAATGGCGCGGGCCGCCTGCATGTAGCACTCCCCCGCCGGGGTCAGAACCATGGGGTTCGTGTGCCGCACAAAGAGTTCGGCGCGGAGTTCTTCCTCCACCTTTCGCACCATCTGACTCACCGAGGGCTGGGAGACATAGAGCACCTCTGCGGCGCGGCTTATGCTGCCCTCCCGAAATATGGTCAGCATGTACTTAATCTGACGTTCGTTCATGGTGCCCTCCTTTGTGAGGCAAAATTTATAACAAAAACTCTATATTTATCATAGCCAATTATTACCTTGAAGTCCATACCCAACAAAAGATACAATGTTTTCAAACAATTGTTTGTTACGCAGAAGGAGGCAGCTATGGAGATCAAAAAGCCGGCGGTCGCCGGCACTCTCGAGTCCAGCGATTGCCAGGTCACGGTGGAACCGGGCAACGGCAAGGTCGATTTTTCGCTGGAGAGCGCAGTCATTCACCAGTTCGGAAACCAGATCAGAAAGGTGACGCTCGAGACCCTTAAGGATCTCGGCATCGACAATGTGAGAATCTCGATTGTCGATAAGGGCGCACTGGACTGCACGATTAAGGCGCGCATTGAGGGCGCTGTGTTCCGTGCCGTGGATCAGTACGACAACATTCCCTGGGGAGGTGCGGTGAGATGAGCCATCCGAATAAGAAGCGCCTGCGCCGCTCGATGATGTTTTTGAATGCGCAGAAGCCCTCTCTGATCAAAGACCCCTATCTCTACGGCGCAGACTCGCTGATGCTGGACCTTGAGGATGCGGTCGCCGTGACCGCAAAGGATACGGCGCGCTTCTCGCTCTACCAGGCGCTGAAAAACGTGGACTACCGCGGCTGCGAGCGCGTGGTGCGCATCAACGGCCTTGACACCGAATATTGGAAAGAAGACGTTCGCTGCGCGGTTGCGGGCGGCGCGGATGTGCTACGCATCCCGAAGACCGAGGACGCCGAGATGGTCAAGGCGGTCGAGGACGCTGTCCTTGCCGCAGAGCGCGAATTTAAGCGCCCGGAGGGTTCCACGCTCTTAATGGCGGCGCTCGAGTCCGCCAAGGGCGTCATGAATGCCTATGAGGTGTGCACCTCCTCCGAGCGCATGATCGGCATTGCGCTCTCGGGCGGCGACTACACGAAGGATTTGCAGACCAAGATTACAGGCACCGGCGTGGAGCTCATGGGCGCGCGCCAGCACATGATTATCGCAGCGCGCGCGGCGGGTGTGCAGTGCTTTGACACGGTGTGGACCGACCTCGACAATCTCGAGGGCTTCCGGAAGGAAGTCATGCTCATTAGGGACATGGGTTTTGACGGCAAGTCCATCATCAACCCGCGCCAGATTCCCATTGTCCACGAGGTCTTCACCCCGAGCATGAAGGAGATTATTTTCTCCGAGAAGGTAATTCGGGAGATTGATTCCAAGCGGAAGGAAGGCATAGGCGTCTTCACGGTGGACGGCAAGATGATTGACATTGCGTTTTACGACGGCGCGCAGCGCGTCATTGCGCTCGCCAAGGCATCCGGCGTGTACAAGGGGGAGCTCTAAATGAAGAATGCAGTCGGCAGAGATATTCCGGAGGAAATTTTACAGGCGACCGGCAAGGATGTGTTTCGCGGCTCGCACGCAATGGACGGCAAGGAATTTCGACGTGACGGCACACGCGTAAAGCCCGTCATCAATTCCGAGGGTTCTAAGCTTCTCCCGTCCGTCAAAGACGCACTCTTAAAGTGCGAAATCAAGGACGGCATGACGCTTAGCTTCCACCACCACTTCCGCGAGGGCGATAAGGTTCTCAACATGGTCATGGAAGAGGTCCATAAGCTCGGCATTAAGAACATTACCATCTGCGCGTCCTCGATGGGCAGCCAGAATAACCCGATTGTCTACATGATAGACGACGGGACCATCACCAACATCCAGAGTTCGGGCGTGCGCGGCGAAATCGGCAAGGCCATCTCCGAGGGACGGCTTCAGGGCCTCGCAATCATGCGAAGCCACGGCGGCCGCGTCCGCGCGATTGAGTCCGGCGAGACCCACATCGACATCGCCTTCATCGGCGCACCGACCGCGGATGAGTACGGCAACTTAAACGCAAACGGCGGCAAGGCAAACTGCGGCGTGCTTTCCTATTCCGCGCCGGATGCCCTCTATGCGGACAAGGTGGTCGCAATCACGGACTGCCTGGTTCCCTTCCCGAACTGGCCGCACCAGATCAGCCAGATTTACGTGGACTATGTAGTCGTGGTCGATGAAATCGGCGATCCTTCGAAGATTGCGACGGGCGCGGCAAAACCGACCTCCGACCAGAGAAAGCTCCTCATGGCAAGCTACTGCACCGAGGTCGTGAAGCGCACGCCCTACTTTAAGGACGGCTTCTCCTACCAGACCGGCGTGGGCGGCGCTTCGATTGCAAGCACCATCTCGCTCGCCGATGTGATGCGCGAGCGGAACATCCACATGAGCTTCGGTGTGGGCGGCATCACGAAGCCGATGTGCCGGCTCCTCGAAGAGGGCCTTGCGCGCACGCTTGTGGATACCCAGGACTTTGACGAGTACGCGATTCAGAGCGCGGCGACCAACCCGAACCACCACTACATCACCGCGGGCGAGTACGCGAACCCCTTCAATAAGGGCGCTTATGTCAACAAGCTTGACTTCGTGATTCTCGCGGCGCTCGAGGTCGATGTGAACTTTAACTGCAATGTCGTGGTGGGCTCAAACGGCGTGGTGAGCGGCGCGCAGGGCGGCCACCCGGACACGGCGGCGGGCGCAAAGTGCACCATCGTGATCACCCCGATTCTGCAGGGACGCATTCCCTCGGTCTGCACCGACGTGACCACGGTCACGACCCCGGGCGAGGATGTGGATGTCGTGATCACGGACTACGGCATCGCGATTAACCCGAAGCGTCAGGATCTGATCGACGCCCTGAAGGATTCGGGTCTCCCCTTAAAGAGCATCGAAGAGCTCCGCGACATTGCCTATGCCATGACCGGAGAGCCGGAGCGCGTGCAGTTCGGAGAGCGCGTGGTCGGTATCATCGAGGCGCGCGACGGCAGCATCATGGACGTGGTTCGAGAGATTAAGCCCTTTCGGTTTGCGGACTAAATAAATCATCAGACTTCGGAGCCGAACGCGGTTCCGTTTCGCCGGGGAGTCTTCCCCGGCGTTTTGTTTCCCTGCTCTTATGCTATGCTGAAACGGCAAACGGAAACAGATTTCGGAAGCGAGTCCCCTGTATGACAGACAATTACCATCTCGGAGAGATACTGCTCTCCTATCCCTCGGAGAGAGAAAAGCTCAGTGCCTTTCTCGCCGAATATGCGCTTCGCTGCGAGCCGGATCTCGATACGGCCTACGGTATCTTTGACGCGAACGAAAACTTAGTCGGCTGCGGCTGCGCCGCTGCTTCACTCCTAAAGTGCTTTGCGGTCAGCGAGGAACTGCGCGGGCAGAATGCGCTCGGCACCCTCCTCTCGGCGCTCATTGAGAACCGCTTTCAGCGCGGCTACTTTGATTTATTTGTAATCACGCGGCGCGAGAAGGCGCAGCTCTTTTCTTCCTGCGGCCTACGCCTGCTCGCTGAGACGGGTGCGCTTGCCATGCTGGAAAGCCGCCCGGACGGCCCCGAGCGCTTTGCGGAGAATGTCCTCTCCGCCCTGCCGCCGCACGATAAGAAAACGGTCGGCGCGATTGTGATGAACTGTAATCCCTTTACGCTTGGGCACCGCGCGCTTGTTGAATACGCCGCGGCAAAGGTAGACCTGCTCTGCCTCTTTGTGGTCGAAGAAAACCGCTCACTTTTCCCGACCGAAGTTCGCTTTCAACTGGTCAAGGAGGGAGTCAAAGACCTGCCGAACGTACATGTCTTTTTGAGCGGTCCCTATATGATTTCCGGCAACACCTTCCCGACCTACTTCTTAAAAGCGGGGGAGAATGCAGCCGCCCTCCAGTGCGAACTGGACGCGACACTCTTTGCGCGCTGTCTTGCCCCGAAGCTCGGCATTTCCATCCGCTTTGTGGGCTCGGAGCCGCTGGACCCGACAACGGCCTGCTATAACCGGGCGTTACGGGAAATTTTGCCGCCCGCCGGTATTTTTGCTTGACGAACTGCCGCGGCGGGAACTGGGGCTACGCCGATCAGCGCCTCCCGGGTGCGCGCCCCTGCTTAGCGAAAAAGGGCGTCTGTCCGGAAGTACTGTCTCTCGTGCCCCCGGTCACGGCCGAGTGGCTTAGCGCCCATTGGAATGAACTCAAAATGCCCGAGGCTTCTTCCTGAGAAAGGAGACCCATGTCCGATTTTTACCCCCTACCCCGTGAGCGTCGAAGATATGATGCGGGCGCGCGACGAGCGCGTGCAAGTCCAGAACGAAATGCTCGCGGCGGCCGCAGCCTTTCCCGCGCCGACCGCCCTTCTCTCCTTCGGCATGAACATTCCGGGCGCGGTGAAGCAGACGCCACTCATTCGTAGCGGCTTTTCTTCGGCAAAGAGCGGCTCACAGAGCTCTTACAACGCGAGGGCCATGCGATCCTCCTGCCGCGCGAACTGCGCCGCGTGAGCGGGGACACTTGGCTCTGCCTGGTCGGTGCGCCGCCCGAGGCCGTGAAGCGCCTCGCGGTTTCGCTCGAGGACAGCGAAGCGCTCGCACGTCTCTTTGACATTGACGTGCTGGACAGCGAGGGACGGAAACTATCCCGCGAGGATTTTTTTCCCTGCCGCCCCGCCGCTGCCTGCTCTGCGAGGAGGCAGCCGTAGTCTGCGCGAGAAGCCGCGCCCACAGCGTCGAAGCGCTCTTTTCCCGTTGCGAAACGCTGCTCCGTGAGGCCTTTCCGCGCTCCGCATCCTTTTTCTCAGCCCTCGAAAATCAAGCGGCGCTCGCCCTGCTCGATGAGGTCTACGCCGCGCCGAAGCCGGGACTTGTGGACCGCATCGATTCCGGCGCGCACGCGGATATGAAATTCGAGGACTTTATTTTGAGCACCGCCGCAATCAGCCCCTTCCTGCGGGAAATGGCCGTTACGGCTTATCAAAGCTGCTTCACCCTGCCAAGCTCGCACGCTTTGAAAGACGAAGCCGAGCGCACGCTCTTTCCCAGACTCCGGGAAATCGGAAAACGCGCCGAACGCGAGATGTATGCGGCGACCGGCGGTGTCAACACGCATAAGGGCGCCATTTTTACCCTGGGGCTCCTCACCGCTGGCGCAGGGCTCCTCTACGCCAAAACAGGCAGGCTAAACGCTGAAGCAATTTTGGATGAAGTGCAGAACTTGGTCGGCGAACCCCTGAAGCGGGAACTCGCAGAGCTGAAAGCCGGGGAAGCAGGCAGTGCCCACGGCGAAGCGGTGCTGCACCGCGACGGCGCGGGCGGCGTTCGCAGCGCAGCGGCCAAGGGCTTCCCGGTCCTGCGAAGCGTTGCCCTGCCCCTACTGCGGCAGTACGAGGCCGCGGGACAGGCAACAGAGGCAAGCGCCCTCAACGTGCTCCTGCATCTCATTTTGCATGTCAGTGACACCAATGTGCTGTATCGCGGCGGAAAGGACGCCCTGCTCACCCTCCGCGCAGACTGCCGCAACATCCTCTCGCACGGCGGTGCTTTTTACCTCGAAAGGGACCGCCCTGCTCTCCGAACTCAAGGAGACTTGCAAGCAGCGAAACGTAAGTCCCGGCGGCGCCGCGGACCTTCTCTCGGCCGCCTTATTTTTGCTTCGAATCGAGAAAATTTTTCGTTGACAATTTTTTCCCTCCGTGCTATTCTACATAAGCCTTATGGCAAGAGGCTGATGTAGCACAGTCGGTAGTGCGTCGCATTGGTAGTGCGGAGGTCACGGGTCCGATTCCCGTCATCAGCTCTTTATAGAAAGCACGTATTTACGTCGGAAACGGCGCAAATACGTGCTTTTTCTATGTCGCGATTGGCGGAATATCGGCTGCATCCGATGCAAAAAGTACTTCAATTCGGTACACTCATCACACGAAAAAGAGGGCGCTGCTGCGCCCTCTTTTTCCTAAGTCAGTTCTGTTTGTTCAACAGGTAAATACCACGCCGAATTGCCTCTGCCCGTGTCACATTCTCACGCGCGCAATACGCTTCCAAAATCGCGTCCGCCTCGGCATCCAGCCGCACATGAATCGGTCGGCCCTTGGGGTTATCCGTCGGACGTCCCATCTTCTTTTCTTCTGCCATTCTGTCTCCTTTCTCTTGTCGTTTTCTTTCCCTGCCTTCCTCATTCCGGACTTCTTGACACGCCCAAATGCGTACGTTATCATGTACGTACAAGGAGGCATCGTTATGCTGAACACAAATATTACCAACTTCAGAAAAACATCTTTGAACTTCTGGAACAGACCATACGTTATAACGAACCTGTGAATATCAGCACCAAAGCAGGCAATGCTGTCCTAATCAGCGAAGAAGACTATAACAGCTTGATGGAGACCTTGTATCTCTCTTCTCTCCCGAAAGAACGTGCGAAGATTATCGAGGGACTGCACACCTCTTTGGAAGACTGCCTGTCGGAAGATGAGGTCACTTGGTAATGTATACCATCGTGTATACAAAAAAAGCCGCTGCCGACATTCCCAAGCTAAAGTTGGCAAAATTGGATACAAAAGCCAAGGCGCTGATCGAGATCCTAAGAGAAAATCCCTACCAAACACCCCCGCCCTACGAAAAGCTGATTGGGGATCTTCAGGGGGGCTTATTCCCGGAGAATCAATGTCAAACATCGTCTTGTCTACGAGGTTCTCGAGGAAGTCAATACCGTAAAAATCATCAGCCTTTGGACGCATTACGAATTCTAGAATACCGCCGAAGCGCCTAGCAGCGTATCGCCTCCACGCCTTCGCAGAGCTCCCGTATCCACTCTTTCCGCGGTATCACTTCGATCCATTCCGCCGGGATACCTGTTTTGCCGTCAAGGCCGTAGATGAGCCCCGCAAGGCCGCCCGCCACCGCACCCACGGTGTCTGTATCATCTCCGAGGTTTACGGCGAGGAGGGCGCAGTCGCGGTAGTTTTCTGTCCGTAAGAGGCACCAGAGCGCTGCTTCCAGCGTGTCTCACGACATAGCCGCTGCTCTTAATCTCCTCGCGGCTCAAGGTCTCGATTTCCGGGAGACGGACATAGTTCTGCCAGGCGGGATTGTTCCCATAAATCCGCGCGGCGCGCTCTAAGGCAGAAGAAAGCGCCTCCCGCTTTTCGCTTCCGCGAAGCAGTTCCTCTGCGACAAACACATAAATCAGGCAGCCGATGTGCGAAATCATATGGTTGTGGGTGAGTCCCGCAATCTGCCGCACAGCGGCTGCCTTTGCTTCGTCCGTCCCCTCGAGTAAAAGGCCAAGAGGCAGCATGCGCATCAGCGCGCCGTTTCCGTTGTCCCGCTCTCCCATTCCGCCGCAGTTCTCAGGCGCGACTCCCTGCCCGTAGGTCCAAATGGCCTTTCGGCAGGCATTGCCCACATCAAAGACATAGTCCTGCGCCGTGAACCGGTTCTCAAAGAGCCAGAGAAAAAAGTTCCGCATGATATCGGCGGGATCCACACAGCCCTTGCGCTTAAAACTCTCCAAGGTCGCAAGCGTCATGGAACTGTCATCCGACCAGGTGCCGGGCAGCTGCCGGTGGGTCCCGTAGCCTGTCATTTCCGTCACTTGGTAGCTGTCCCGCGGCTCAAACTCGACCGGAACGCCGAGCGCATCCGCGACCACCAGCCCCATGACGGCCTCGTAAAGCCTGCTCATCTCACTCTCCCTTCTCTTTCTTCCCCGGATTTATCCCGCTTGGTACGGAATCAATCCGATTCTCAAGTAGCTCTCAAATTATTCTCGACGTACTTGCGGTATCTCTTGCCCATCGTACATGGCTCGGGTCTTGCGACGCAAGTATGCAGGTTTCCTCTGCTTCTTTTCCCCGCCTACCGGTTTGCACTCTTACCTGCTTCCCGTCTTTTGTCCCACTTCTCAAGAAAGGTTCTTCGGGGCGCTGCAGTGCGTCTCAGATCTGGTAGAGTATCGCATTCACGATGGCCGCCGCGACGGTAGAGCCGCCCTTACGGCCGCGCGCAATGATATGCGGCGTGCTACTCCCGACAAAGAGTTCCTTTGCCTCGACCACATTGACAAAGCCGACCGGCGCTGCGATTAAAAGCGCGGGCTTCAGTTGCCCGGCATCCATGAGTTCCTTGATTTTTACAAGCGCGGTCGGCGCATTGCCGATTGCGAGGATCAGCGGTCGCTCCGCGGAGAGCGCTGCCGCACGCTCCATAGAAACCGTCGCGCGGGTCACGCCCCTCTCCTTAGCCTCGGCTGCCACATCCGCTTCCGCCATGAAGCAGCGCGCCGTAGCGCCGAAGCCCGCGAGCCTTGCCTTATTGATGCCGGCGAGCGCCATATTGGTGTCCGTCACAATGCAGGCCCCCTGACGGATTGCTTCCTTTCCCGTTTCAACCACGCCTTCCGAAAAGAGCAGGGTATCCGCAAACGAAAAATCCGCCGTCGTGTGTATGACCCGCTTCACCACCAAATCGACACCGGCGGGAAACTGCCGATCGCCGAGTTCCTCGCCGATACGCCGAAAGCTCTCTGCCTCGATTTCCTCCGGCTTCCAAAATTCTATACTCATCTCTCAACTCCCATGATGCGGTACAGTTCCCGCAAATCAAAATGTTCCCGCAGCGTTTGCGATAAAAGCCAGAAGCCCGCTTCCTGCCGCTCCCTGCGACTTTTTAATCGGTGCGGGTAAGAAAGTCCCTTTCTCGCGGCAAGCGCCTTAAGAAGCGCCTCTGTGACCCCTGCTTCGTCAAAGAGGCCGTGCAGATAGCTCCCGCAGACCGCGCCCGTCGTGCAGCCGTCCGCGCGTTGCCGCTCACTGTCCTCTCGTGCGGAAAGGCGCTGAAAGCAATCGGCTTCTTTGCCGATACGGCTCTGTCCCATGTGGATTTCATAGCCCTCGGTCTTTTGCCCGGCAAGCGCTGCCCAAAAGCCGCTCGAAGCCGTAATTGTTCCGGATGCGCAGACCGTTTGCTTGGCCGCGTAAAACACGGTATCGACCGGCAAGAGCCCGAGTCCCGCCGCCTCTACGCCGCTCTCTTTGTCCCGCAGTGTTTCGCCGAGCATCTGATATCCGCCGCAAATACCGAGTACCGGGCGGCCGGACGCCGCAAAGTCCCGGATACACGTGTCAAAGCCCTGTGCCTTTAACCACGCGAGGTCTTCGAGCGTACTCTTGGAGCCCGGCAAAATCAAAAAGGTCCGCAGCCCCGATTTCCGCCGGGCTGTTCACATAGTTTAATGCCACATCCGGCGCCGCCTGCAGCGGATCGAAATCCGTGAAGTTCGAGAGCCGCGGAAGGCGGATCACGGCAATGCGAAGCAGAGCATCCTCATCCCTCTTCGTCTTCCGAAGCCGCTCCGAGAGGGAATCCTCATCCTCCAAATCAAAGTGGCGGTAGGGAAGCACCCCGAGCACAGGCTTTTCGGTGAGCGCCTCAATCTGCCTTAAGCCGGGCTCCAGAATTTTGATATCGCCGCGGAACTTGTTGATCACCAAGCCCTTGATGCGCGCCTGCTCGGCCTCGGAGAGGAGTTTCACCGTCCCGTAGAGTGCGGCAAACACGCCGCCGCGGTCTATGTCGCCGATCAAGATGACAGGGGCATCGACCGCCTCGGCGAGTCCCATATTCACAATGTCGTCGGCGCGGAGGTTAATCTCCGCCGGGGAACCCGCGCCTTCAATTACAATGATATCCTGCTCGGCCGCGAGGCTATGATAGGCCTTCAACACTTCGGAGAGCAGTTCCTTCTTCTTTTTCTGATATTCGATCGCGCTGTAGTCCCCGACCGGTTTTCCGCAGAGCACCAGCTGAGAGCCCGTGTCCGAGTTCGGCTTTAAGAGTATGGGGTTCATGCGCACATCCGGGGCAATGCCGGCGGCCTCCGCCTGCATTGCCTGCGCTCTTCCGATTTCGAGCCCGTCCGGCGTGACCGCGGAGTTCAGCGCCATATTCTGAGACTTAAAGGGCGCCACCCGGTAGCCGTCCTCCCGGAAGACACGGCAGAGCGCCGCCGCAAACAGGCTCTTGCCCGCGTTGGAGCAGGTGCCCTGAATCATGATTGCCTTTGCCATTCGCCCTCCTTCTCAAAGTCAGCGAGCGCCGATAAAAGACGCTGATTCTCTTCGGGCATCTTCACCGCAGTTCGAAAATAGCCGGCGGAAAGCCCGCGAAAGTTCGCACAGTCGCGAAGCGGAAGTCCGCACGCCGCAGCGAAGCGAAGTCTTGCCGCATTTTTTGCTGCGTTCGGCTCTGCGTCCGAAACGAGCAGAAAATTACTCTCGCTCTCCGAGACCCAGAGCCCGAGAGCGCGCAAGCCAACAGCGAGTTCCGCCCGCCAGACGGCGATTTTTGCCGCACTTTCTCTTTCCCAATCCGGAGAGGCGAGAGCCGCCTCCCCGGCCGCCTCCGCGAGCACCGAAACCGGCCAGGGCTGTCCGGCTGCAAAAGAGTGCTTCGCCGAGCGCGGGGTCCGAGCTCACGCAGTAGCCGAGCCGCACGCCCGGCATCGCAAAAGTCTTGGTAAACGCCCCCCAGAAGAATGCGCCGCGCCCCTGCCTTCCGCCGCCCACAGATGGTACCTGAGCGAGGGTGCATTGTCCCGGTTCAGAAAGCCGAAAAAGCACTCATCGGTAATCAGAGTTATATTCATTTCCGCACAGCGCGAAAGAATGCGCAGAAAGAGCTCTTCCGAGGGAACCAGTCCCGTCGGGTTATTCGGGAGGCAGAGCCAGAAAAGCTCGGTCTCCTCGCTTAGATCGTCGAGCACACGCTCCGTGAGTTGAAAGCCGTCTTCGCGGCGCAGCACATGAAACGCACAGTGACAGCCGCGCCGCGTGAGCGCTCGCTCGTACTCCGAAAAGCTCGGGGCAAGGAGCAGGGCGCGCTTCGGCTTCAAGACCTCCGCGAGCCGCTCAATCACATCCGCCGCGCCGTTTCCGCAAAAGACCTGGGTCTCGCTGACCGCATAGCGCTCTGCAAGCGCCGCGCGGAGTCCGCTCGCAAAGGGATCCGGATAGTGAATGCAGGCGTCAACCGCGCGGTGCAGCGCTTCCCGCACCGCGGGCGGCATACCGAGCGGGTTAATGTTCACCGAGAAGTCAGTAATCCCGGCTGCCTGCACGCCGCCCTGCGGAAAGCAGGCGCCGCCGTGTTCGTAGGCGGAATTCATTGCTTTCCTCCCTGCTCCGTATAGGCCGCAATGCCAAGCTCCGTAAAGCTGTCCGCACCGCTGTACACCGCCTCTGCCATGTCAAGGAGCGGGAGCGCCGCAACCGCCCCCGTCCCCTCGCCGAGGTGCAGCCCCGCGGAGATGAGGGGCTTTAAGTCGAGTGCCGTGAGGAGAGCCCCCGCGAGCGGATCTGCCGAACAGTGGCTCGCAAAGAGGTAGTCTCGAACCCCCGGTGCGAGGCAAACTGCGGCGAGTGCGGCTGCCTCCGTGATGATGCCGTCGAGCAGCAGCGGAATTTGTTCGACGGCCGCGCCGAGCATGAGTCCCGCGAGCGCTGCCAAGTCAAATCCGCCGAGCGCAGACAGAAGCCCGAGCGCATCACCGCGCAAGTCCTTATGAAGCGCCAGCCCCTTCTCCACCGCGCGCCGCTTTCGCGCAAGTCCCTCATCCGAGAGCCCCGCGCCGCGCCCTATGAGTTCCGCGGGATTCCGTTCCAACAGGGCCGCCGTCAATGCCGCGCTGGTGGTCGTATTGCCTATCCCCATCTCTCCCGCAAGAAGGAGGGCCGTTCCCCGCCGCTTTTCTTCGGTCGCAAGCTCCATGCCGATACAAAGTGCCTGTAAACACTCTTCCCGCGTCATTGCGGCTTCTTCCGTAAAATCCCGCGTTCCGCTTCGTACCTTGCGCCGAAGGATTTCCTCGCCCCGCGGCTCTCCCGCAGTGCCCACATCGACCGAAACCACCGTGCAGTCCGCGAGCGCGGCCATACGGTTGACCGTGCTCCCGCCGTAGGCGAGGTGCTCACAAACCGCTGTGGTCACCTCCTGCCCGGTCTGGGTGACGCCCTGCTTCACGACACCGTTGTCCGCACAGAAGACAAACAGTTTCCGCGGCTTTAAGCGAAGCGCCGCGGTCCCCTGAATCCCCGCCATGCGTATCAAATCCTCTTCGAGCACGCCGAGCCCGTGAAGCGGCATCGCAATCGAGAGAAACTTGTTCGCCGCGGCCTCCGCCGCAGCCGGGTCCGGCGGCAAAATGCGCAAAGTCGCCTCGAAAAAGCTTGTCTCGCTCGCTTGCAACGCCACCTTAGCCCTTCCTCTTCTTGTCATAGCCGCGCGGCGTCAGGAGGCAGCCGTTCAACTCGATGCTGTCCTCCGCGCCGATAAAGACCGTGGTGCGCATATCGACCTCGCGACTTTTCAGTTCACCGAGTGTCAAAAGCTCCTTGCTCTCCCCCTTCCGGCCTATGTTACGCGTAATCGCACAGAGCGTGTCCGCCCTGCGCGCCTCGAGAAAGATTTCCGCCGCCCGCGGAAGGCAGTCCTTGCGGCTCCGGCTGCCCGGATTGTAAATGACCACCGCCATACCCGAAGCCGCGAGGCTCTTTAAGCGCCGCTCAATCTGCTCCCAGGGTACCAGAAGATCCGAGAGGCTGATGCAGGCAAAGTCGAGGGTCAGCGGGCTGCCGAGCAGGGCTGCGCCGGAGAGCGCTGCCGTGACGCCCGGCACCACTTCGACCGTGAGCTCCTTATGTGCCGCCGCGAGCTCCAGGATAAGACTTGCCATACCGTAAACCCCGGCATCGCCCGAGGAGACCACGGCGACCTGTTTTTCCCTGAAGCGCAAGGGCAATCGCCTCTTCGCAGCGCTGTATCTCCTCGGTCATGCCGCTCTGAACGACCTCTTTTCCCTCCAATAAGTCTTCAATCAGCTTTAAGTAGGTGCTGTAGCCGACAATCGTATCGGCCGCCTCAATCGTGTGAAGCGCCTTTAAGGTCATGGACTCCCGGTCTCCGGGGCCGATGCCGACCACCGCAATCGTATATGGTTTCATGCTTGTTTCCCCTCTCTGAATTCAGTCGTAAAGCTCGGGTCGTAGAGCTTTGAGTTCTCATATTCGGCGCCGAGAAAATCTCCGATTAAGAGCAGCGCAGTCTTGGTAATCCCGGCGGCCTCCGCATCTTTGGCAAGTTCGCCGAGTGTGGTGCGCAGAATGCGCTCGTCCGGCCAGGTCGCCTTGTATACAACGGCAGCCGAAGTCTCCGTCGTATAGTAACCGCCCCGAAGCAGCTCTTCCACCGCCTCGGCGGCGCGCCCCGCCGAGAGAAAGAGTACCAGACTTGCGCCGTGCGCCGCGAGTGCCGATAGCCTTTCCTTTTCCGGGACCGGCGTGCGCCCCGCCGCGCGGGTCAGGATGACTGTCTGCGAGACGCCGGGCAGGGTGTACTCCGCCCCGAGCGAAGCCGCCGCACCGAAGAAGGAGGAGACGCCGGGACAGACCTCAAAGGGCACAGCGGCCGCCTTTAAGGCGTCCATCTGCTCCCGGTGTGCGCCGTAGACGGAAGGGTCTCCGGTGTGCAGGCGCACCACACGCTTTCCGGCCTTTGCGGCCGGAATCAGAATATCCAGTACCTCGTTTAAGTCAAGCCGCGCGCTGTCGTATATCTCCGCCTCCGGCTTACAGCGCTTTAAGAGCGCTGGGTTCACCAAGGAGCCCGCATAGACCACGACATCCGCTTTTTCCAAAAGTGCCGCGCCGCGCAGGGTCAAAAGATCCTCTGCCCCCGGCCCCGCGCCGACAAAATATACCTTTCCCGCTTCCACCTCTGTTTCCTCCTATCTCGGTCCGAAATGCGAAAAGCCTAAACACCGAACAACCGCAGCGACACGATTTGCATCTGCCGTAAAAGCTTTGCCGTCTGCCTTGAGTCCCCTCTGCCTACTTGTTTTCCCCGTCTTCACGCCTTCCTGCTTCCCATGCTTTCCGTCGGCCTTCCGCCGTCTCAAACGACTGCCTCGGACGACAGGACGACATGGTCTTCCCTCTGTCTCTCGCAGCCGCTCAGCTATTTCCGGCCGCCCGCACAAACAGCAGCTGCGCGCCGCTCTCTCTGCCTCTTACATTGCTCCATTGTAACAGAAAAGGAGCCCGTCGTCGCCGACAGGCCCCTCCGAATTCTCCGACTCAGTGACTCAAATCGCGCTCTGCCTCGGCGATTTTATCCTTCAACTCCTTGCAGGATGCATCAAACTTTTCCTGCTCTTCATCGGTAATCTGGCAGCGGATAACCGACTGCACACCGCTCGCGTTGATGACCGCCGGAACACCCGCAAAGACGCCGTTCTGCTTGTACTCGCCGCGGAGATAGACCGAGACCGTCTGCACCGAGCTCTCGTCGCCGAGTATGGCCTTCGTTAAGCGGGTCAGCGCAATGCCGATGCCGTAGTAGGTCGCCTTCTTCGCCGCAATGATCTTATCCGCCGCCGTGCGCACATCGACCTCAATCTTTTCGAGTTCTTCCTTCTTGTAGACGCCGTTCGACTCCGCAATCACATCGAGCACCGGCTTCGTCGCAATGCAGACCTGGCTCCACGGCACAAACTCGGAATCGCCGTGCTCACCCATCACATAGCCGTGGATGCTGCGCGGGTCTACCTTAAAGTAGCTGCCGACCAGGTAGCGGAGACGCGCGGTGTCGAGCGAGGTGCCGCTGCCGATGACGCGCTTCGGGTTAAAGCCCGAGAGATCGCAGGTCACCTTGGTCATGACATCGACCGGGTTGGTCGCAATCAGGAAGATGCCGTTAAATCCGGAATCCGTGACCGGCTCCACAATCGACTTAAAGATGGCCGTGTTCCGCGCGAGCAGATCCATGCGGCTCTCGCCCGGCTTCTGCGCGACACCCGCGCAGATGGTCACGATATCCGCCTCCTTGCAGTCGGCGTAGGTACCGCTCCAAATCTTCATATGGGAACCGGAGAAGGCAAGACCGTGATTCAAGTCCATGGCCTCTCCCTCGGCTTTTTCCTTCACATAGTCAATCAAGACAAGCTCATCGCAGGTCTGCTGATTCAGCATTGCATAGGCATAGCTCATACCGACCATGCCGCAGCCAACCAGTACAACTCTTCTCTTATCCTTTCCCATGACGTTCACTCTTTCCCCTTGCGGTTCATGCGCTCTCCGCCCCTGCGGAGAGGATATTCTACGATACGACTCTACTTTATCACACTTTCCCAAAATATAGTATGTTTGTTATCGATAACCACATAGAAACAATCACCTTCCCATCCTGTGTTATACTGTAGCCTGTTCGTTTTCAATTTTCGCAACCGAATGTAAGGAGTTCCCATGCCTTCCGAAACTACCAAGACAAATCCGTATTCGTTTCTTCGCTTTGCGCTCTCCGTCTTCCCGGAGTTCTGGATGTTTCAGCTGCTCGCCTCGCTCTGCCTTTCCCGCTGAGCCGCCTCGTGTGGCGCTTTGTCCGCGCACTCACGGCAAAGAGCGGGGCTGTGACCAGTGCAAACTATCTCCGTTTTCTCGCCTCCTGGCGCTTCCCGGCGCTGCTTGCTTTACTCGCCCTGCTCATTTTTCTCTACCTGCTCTTTGAGCTCCTGGCGCCGCTTTATCTCTGCAACGCCCTCTTAAAGGGCGAACGCCCGCGCTTTCGCGCCGCGCTTGCCGACGGTCTTTGCTCGCTCCGAAAACTGGCCACCCCGCAAGGCTTCCTCTTTCTCTTTTACCTCGCGGTTCTGGTCCCCATTTCCGGGGTGGGCTTCCGCATCCATCTGACCCGGAACTTTTATATTCCGAAGTTTATCTCCGAGGTGATCGAGAGCACCCCGCACTATTTCTTGCTCTATTCCCTCTTCATGCTCTTTCTTCTCTGGCTCGGCTATCGCCTGGCCTTCTTTTTGCACGCCGTACTCCTTGAGGGCTGCACGCCGCGCGCGGCTTACCGCCGCTCTTCGGCACTGGTTCAAAAAAATCGCCTTCGGATTTTAAAGGAACTGGTGCTTTTACTCCTTTTCCTTGCAGCGGTGCGCCTGCTCGTTGCGCTCTTCTTTCAGCTTCTGCCCATGCTCTTTCTTGTCTCGAAGGAGTCCTCGCTCTTAGACCGCGCGGCCGGGGCGGGAAACGGCTTGGAACTCTTGCAGAATGCGGAGACTCGCTCCTTCCTCCTGTACCGTTTTGCCGCGGCCTTTGCGGTGCTCTTCGGGAAACTATATGCGCGCCATGGCGGGGATGCTCTGCAACAGTTATTTTATGCTCCGCTTCACAAAGCTCTTTCTGAGTCTGAGCCGCGAAACGCCGATTGAACCCGCCGCTCTCCCGAAAAGTCCGCGCCGCAAGCTTCTTCTTTCCGTCATGGGCTTCTCTGTCTTTTTGATTGCCTTCTTTTCCTTTGTGATTGCCTTCCTCTACGCGCCGCTCTTTGTGCGCGAGCAGAAGGCCAAGCTGGTTGCCCACCGCGCGGGCGGTTACCTGGCCCCCGAGAACTCGCTCGCGGGCATTGCCGCTTCCGAGGCCGCGGGCGCTTATGCCGCAGAGACCGATGTCCAGCGGACGCTGGACGGCTACTATGTCATCAACCACGATGACAGCTTTCAAACGGCTCGCCGGGGTAAAGCGAACGCCGCCTTCCATGAATCTCCTGGAAATCAAGGGCCTCGTGCTGGTCGACCCGAATTTCCCGGCGACTACCTACTCCGTACCGACACTCGGTGAGATGCTCGACGCCTGCCGCGGCAAGGAAAAGCTCTTCATTGAACTGAAGGGCATGACCGCGGACCAAAAAACAGCGGACGATGTCGTGCGCATCGTCCGCGAAAAAAATATGGTCTCGGAGGTCGTAATCATCTCCCTCTCCTACCGCGTCATCAATTATACGGAAACCCACTATCCGGAGTTTGACACCGGCGTACTCCTCTTTGCCGGGGTCGGCAATCTCCCGAAGTTAAACTGCGACATTCTCCTCCTCGAGGAAGAGAGCGTGAGCAATGCCCGCATTGCGGAAATTCACGCGGCGGGCAAGCAGATCGGCGTCTGGACCGTCAACGATTCCGAAGGTTTTCGCCGCTTCTTTGACAGCGCCGTAGACTACATCATCACCGACGACCTCAACTTGGCCCGCGAAGAGAGCGCATATCTCGCCGAGCGAACCCCCTACCAGGTTCTGGAGGACAAGCTCGCGAATTTCTGGGACTTCCTCTTCTTCTGAGGCCAGTTCGGAAAGCGGCCCCTCTCAGCGCAGGCTCTCGGGGCGCTCCGCCGCATGGGCGGAAAATTCGTCCGCGCTCGGAATACCGCCGAAGTCCGCGCTGGTCCGGTATTCACCCGTCACCGTGACCGTGTAGCGCGAATTTCCCTTTTGAAACACCGTGCCGTCCTCGCCCTGAATGGTCACATCGAGCCCTTCGGTATCCTTGACCAGCCCCTCCGCATAGAGCGCGCGAAGCTTGGAATCCCCGGTCACGACCCAGATGGAGGTGCCGTCGATACAGAGTGTGGTCCCCGGCGCCTCCGTATTTCCCGGCCCCGCTTCCTCTACAATGTCTCCGGTAAACTTCGAAATATCGCGGAGATACAGCTTGACGCTCGCATCCGCATCGGTCCCGATGCGCCCTTCCATGCGTTCCCCGTAGGCAATGAAGCGGCTCTTTGCGCCGTTCGAAGCGCGGAATAAATCGCTTCGCTCCGCATCGAGCGCAAGCGTGCTGTCCTTCACAATGACCGTGACATTCGCGCCGTCCGCATAGAAAAGATTCCCCTGCTGAGCCCGAACCGTGCCGCCCGACAGAAGAAGCTGTACTTCCCCGGCGGTCCCGTCTGTCTCCTGCGCGCGCCGAAAGAGGATTGCGGCATTCTTTTGATTGCCGCCCGGTTCCGGCATATTTCCCGCGAGATTACAGTCGTAGAGGGAGATCGCAGCGCCGTCCGTCAACGAAAGCGCCTCCGCATTTCCGGCGGTTAAGGTCGCCGCGTGAATCCATGCCTTTCCTGCCGCGCGTACGGCAGGCGACTGCTCGCCGGTCGCCGTAAAGGTGCCGCCGTCCAGGGTCATGCTCCCCTCGCCTGCTCCGATCATAAGGGCCGGTGAATCGCTCCCGGTCGTCCCCACAATATTATCCCAGGCATAAACGCCGCCCTTCCCCCGCGTCGAAAGGCCGGGGGATTTTTCGCCCGCGGTTGCGAGTGCACTGTCCGCGAATTCGAGTTCGCCCTCATCCGCCACCAGGATTCCGCTTGCCCCTGCGGCCTCCGTTCTCAGGTTCGAGTTGTTGACCACCGCTTTGCCGGACAACACAAAAACCCCCGCGGTCTCTACCTTGCCGGCCTTACCGGAATAGCGCCGCGAAATCTCCGCGTTGTTCACAAACACCGCGCCGCCGTCCTTCACGAGAACCGCGCTCTCCCCCCTTCTTGGTGGACACCACCTCGCCGTTCAGCGTACCCGGCTCGGTAAAGGTCTTTAGCCCCTTTGCCGTCTCCTGACCGCCGCAAGCCGTCAGAAACACCGCCGCGAGCGTCAACGCGGCCACTGCTCTCCCTTTCATGCTCCGCCCTCCTTTTGTCTCATTTTAGCCCCTTCCGCCCTCGGATTGCAAGATAATAAACAAATTGCAAAAAAATGCACGTTTTCTCTCTACCCGCTTGCTGTTATACTGAGAAAAAAGTATTTCGGGAGGTAAGCCATGCAAAACGACGCGCGAAGAGCCGATATTCTCACCCAGCTCTCCGAGAGCCGAAAACCGGTGAGTGCGACGGCGCTCGCCGAAAAATACCATCTGAGCCGCCAGAGCATTGTGGGCGATATTGCCCTGCTCCGCGCTGCGGGAAACGAGATCATTGCGACCTCCCGCGGCTATCTGCTCGCGAAGCCGCAGAAAAAGCCTTATCTCGAGAAGACCATCGCCTGCCGTCACAACGCGACGGAAATGCGAGAGGAACTCTACATTGCGGTCGATGAAGGCTGCACGGTTGCGGATGTGGTGGTCGAGCATCCCCTCTACGGCGAACTGCGCGGCCAGCTGCAACTGGGCACCCGCCATGAAGTGAACGAATTCCTTGCGCGCTGCGGCGCGAGTGAGGCGCTGCCGCTCTCCTTTCTGACCAGCGGCATTCACCTTCACACCCTCCTCTGCCCCGACGAGGCGGCCTATGAACGTGTCACGAAGCGGCTTCGGGCGGCCGGTATCCTGCTCTCGGATTGAGGCTTTTTTTGAAACAAGGCCTTCAAAACTTGACAGTTCTTTCTTCCTGTACTATACATATGTCTTGACACTACTTTGTGCTTAGGAGGATGTATGAAAGAACTGACAGCATTTCTGAAACGCAAGGACATCGAGATCTCCGCCAAACGCTACGGCATCGACGCGCTCGCCGCAATGGCACAGGGACTTTTCTGTTCCCTCTTGATCGGCACCATCATCAACACCGTTGGTGCGCAGTTTCACTTGTCCTTCCTGACCTCGCCGGTCGCAACGATCGCAGGTACCGAATACACCGTCGGCGGCCTTGCCTCCGCAATGTCCGGCCCCGCCATGGCGACCGCAATCGGCTGGGCGCTTCACTGCCCGCCCCTCGTGCTCTTTTCGCTGATTACCGTGGGCTTTGCCTCGAATGCGCTCGGCGGCGCGGGCGGCCCGCTCGCCGTGCTCTTTGTCGCGGTACTCGCGGCGGAATGCGGCAAGGCAGTCTCCAAGGAGACCAAGGTCGATATTCTGCTGACCCCGCTCGTCACGATTGCGGTGGGTCTCCTCTTCTCCGCGCTGCTCGCGCCGACACTCGGCAAGGCAGCCATGAAGGTCGGTGACCTCGTCATGTGGGCCACGGAACTCCAGCCCTTCCTGATGGGCATCCTGGTCTCGCTCGTGGTCGGCATTGCGCTGACTCTGCCGATCAGCTCCGCCGCGATTTGTGCGGCACTCGGCTTAACCGGTCTTGCGGGCGGCGCGGCGCTCGCAGGCTGCTGCGCGCAGATGGTCGGTTTTGCCGTGATCTCCTATCCGGAGAACGGCTTCGGCGGCCTGGTCTCCCAGGGCATAGGAACTTCGATGCTTCAAATGGGCAATATCGTGAGAAACCCGAAGGTTTGGATTGCGCCCTGCGTGACCTCCATGATCACCGGGCCCATCGCGACCTGCGTGTTCCACCTCCAGCAGAACGGCGCGGCGGTTGCCTCCGGCATGGGCACCTGCGGCCTCGTGGGACCGCTCGGCGTCTACACCGGCTGGGTGAAGGATGTCGCTGCGGGACAGCGCGGTGCCATCGGCGGCGGTGACTGGGCCGCCCTCCTCTTAATCTCCGTGATACTCCCTGCCATCCTCTGCCCGCTGATTCACATGGCGGTGCGCCGCATGGGACTCGTGAAGGACGGAGACTTAAAGCTCGCATAAAAAGAGGCGCGCTCCCAAAGCGGAAACCGCTCTTTTCGAGCGCAAATACACAAAAAAGCCCCCGGGCTTGCCTGCTATCAGAGGCAAGCCCGGGGCTTTTTCTATGACTTGAACGCACGAATGCGCCAAGTACTTTATTCATCTCGTTCCGTAACGGTCATATCGCTCTCGGAGGTCTTCCTGGAATCCGCCACGGCCTCTTCCAGCGTGTCGTAGCCGCTCGCCGTGTCGTCGTTCGTGGTGCTGCCGAGGTATACGGAGTGCCCCGTCGCCATATAGGTGCTGTAGTCGAAGCTCGTGTTATTGCCGCTCCGAAACAGCACATTCCGATAGCGCGTGCACTGGTACACGGTCTTCTCCTTGCCGTCCGGGCCGCGGTAAGTCATTTCAAAGATGTCGCTCAGCACATTCTTATTTCCCTTTGAGAGCAGCACCAGTTTCACCGGCTTCGCCGAAATCTCCTCACTCCGCTTGATGCCCGATATGCTGTTCGGAAAATAGGTCTTTCGAATGGCCGCAAGGCTCGTGCTGTGGAGCATCTCGAGCTTTGTGCTGTCCAGAGAATCGAGATCGCTCAAATAGCTATCGAGCCCGGTGACGGTGTACTTCTCCACGCTCTTCGTGAGCCGGTAACGATCGCTCGTTGCCTGCACGGTCACCGTATCGCCGTTTGAGAGGCGCTCTCTCGGCTCTACCTGATAGCCGAGATAATATTCGTTCACGGAAGCCGGGTAGTTGCCGCGCTTTAATTCCGCCTTACCCTCGCCGCTCACGCCGGAAAATTCGACCGTGACATAGGGGAAGGGGTCCACGCGCTGCTTCTTTGCCTCGCCGTACAGACCGGCTGCCAGAACCAAGCCGACAAATATGCCGATTCCGATGATACGATGCTTCCACTTCCGGAAGCTCTTCCGTCTCTCCGCGGCTGCCTCGGCCTCCGCTTCCGCGCGGAGTTTTCCTCTGGTCTCGCCGTAGGAGCGCTCCTCGGCTTCCTTCGCAGTCAGCTTTCCGTTCTCCATCGAGAAGTAGATCTTTTTTCGGCAATAGGGGCAAACCGCCATCTTCTGGTCTTCCGAAATGCTCATATCCGCCCCGCAACTCGGGCAGGTCAAATCGATCTTCTTGATCTCGGTCATTCTGTCTTTCTCCTCCTGCTTTATCCTATCCTTCTCTTTTTTGCGCTGTACGCCGTGGCGTCAAAGCGAAACACGGCGACGCCCGCCGCCTGTTGCTCCGTAATTTCAAAGTCTCTGCCGGTCTGTGCCCGCATGAGGAGCTTGAGACCCGCAATCTTCTCTTCGGGATCCTCGACCACCGTGACCTCGCCGCGCGCCATGAGGCTCGCATAGTTCGCGCCGTAGACACAGGCGATATCGCCCTCCCCCGTCGTCTCGACCGCACAGTCCAGCTCGACAAAGGCATGGGAGTCCGCCTTCACAAGCTCGTACTTTTTCCCGGCCTTTGCGCCGTGCATGTAGAAGCGGAGCACATCTCCCTCGTAGATATAGCCGTAGTGCAGGGGAACAATGTAGGGATAGTCCCCGTCCTTAAGCCCGAGGCGAAGTACCTTTGCCTCCTCGAGTATACGCTTTATTTCCTCCCGGTCCGTGAGTTCTCTGTCCGTGCGCCGCATATCCGTCACCTCCCTTAACTTATTCAGTATAACACAAAATCCCGCCGCCTAAGAGAGGCGACGGGATTTCCGCAATGTATCGATCTGAGCGTCTCAGGCAAAGAGTCCCTGAAACAGGATGAAGAGCACCAAAATCGGCAGACCGAACTGGAAATAGTATTTCAGCGCCCGCGGGATTTTTAAGCCCTCGCCGGTGTTCGCTTCCGCGAGGTAGTTGTCAAAGCCCCAGCCCCACTTGGTTGTGCAGAACAAAAGGAAAATCAGAGAGCCGAGCGGCAGCAAGAGGTTCGAGACAATGAAGTCCTCGCTGTCCAGCACATCCCGGTTTCCGAGGATATGCAGATTGCTCCAGACATTGTAGCCGAGCACACAGGGAATGCTGCCGAGTAAGACCACACTGCAGCAAATCAGCGCCGCCTTCTTCCGGCTCCAATGAAACGCATCCATGAGGTTTGCCATCAGATTCTCAAACACCGCAATGACGGTCGAGAAACTCGCAAAGGTCATAAAGAGAAAGAAGAGCGCGGCCCCAGAGCCGTCCGAAACTCATATGCAGAAAGACTCTCGGCAGGGTGATGAAAATAAGCGAGGGGCCGGCATCCGGCTGTACGCCGTAACTGAAGCAGGCCGGGAAAATAATGAGGCCGCTTAAGAGCGCCACAAAGGTATCCAGCGTACAGATCCAGGCAGCTTCTCCGGCAAGGCTCTTCTCTCTGCCCATGTAGGAGCCGAAAATTTCCATCGCACCGACACCGAGACTTAAGGTAAAGAAGGCCTGATTCATGGCCGCCGTGATGACCTTGCCGAGTCCCTGTTCCATGGCTCTGCCGAGATCCGGGAGCAGATAAAACTTTGCGCCCTCCATGGCCCCGGGCAACACCAGGCTGTGCGCCGCCAGCAGTAGGATGAGTCCCAGAAGTCCCGCCATCATAACCTTGGTGATGCGCTCCAGGCCCTTTTCAAGTCCGAAGGAGCAAATAATAAAGCCGAGGACTACCGTGAGCGCCATGTAAAAGCCCATCTCCCCGGGATTGCCGAGCATATTCGTGAAGACCGTATCCACCGCCTCATGGTTTAAGCCCGAAAAGTCACCGCGGAGAAACTTGACGAAATAAGAGACCATCCACCCGGAGACCGTCGTATAGTACATCATGAGCAGGGTGCAGCCCAGCAGACAGATCCAGCCGTGCAGATGCCAAAAGCTGCCCTTCGGTTCCAAAGCCTTGTAAGCGCCGACCGCACTCTTTTTGCCCGCGCGTCCCACCGAAAACTCCATCGTGAGCACCGGGATGCCCATAATCACCAAAAAGAGCAGATAAAAGAGCACAAAAAGACCGCCGCCGTTTGCCCCCGTCACATAGGGGAATTTCCAAACATTTCCGATTCCGATGGCGCAGCCCGCACTCACCAGAATGAATCCCAACCGGGACCCAAAACTTTCTCGCTTCATGAATCCAACTCTCCCGTCTACCAAACAATATCCGAAAAACGGGTTATAGTTTAACACATAGAAGCGATAAAGTCACCCCGTCCGCACTTCGCCTCCCCCTTCGGGACGCCGGCCGTAGCGAGGGGCACCGGGCAGAGTGATTCGGCTTCTTTCCCTCATCATAGCGTTCGGCTGTGAACTTACGGTTCGCGTTTGCCGCTCTCGCGTTGTTTCTTCTCCTCGATATAATTCCCGAGCACCCAGCGCATATAGTCCCCGCGCTTTCTCTGGATGCAGGCTGTGGCCAAGGTCAGCGGGCAGATGTAATACGGGCCCGTTCTCGTCTCGTATCGCAGAGACGGGAGCTTGTAATAAACGTTCTTCGGCTGATCCAGTATCATGTACCAGGTCCCGCCGAGCTGCCGCCGGTACACCTCCCCCACATAGATGCCGCAGAGATCCGCCAGGCGGTAATCATACCCATACGGCTCCTTGTCCTCGATCAAATCCATGCTCTTTTTCATACTTGCCGAGCAGCCAGCGTTCGAGCACATCCAGACTTTCCGGCGTGTAGTCGAGCGTAAGTCCCCGTTCCTTTGCAAAGGCACCGGTAAAGTAATCCAGTTTATCCGAAAGAAAGAAAAATCCACTCATCAAAATCCGCTTGCGTATACGCCATTTTCGCCCTCTCCTTTCATTTTTCCCTCACATAGCAAGAAACGGCTCTCCGGACTGAACATCCGGAGAACCGTTTTTCCGTTGGGTCTCTCTGAAACGCTGTTTACTGCTTCTTCGAAGCGAGGTAAGCGCTCAGCTGCTTCGTAAATGCCGGGACAATCTGATTCAGATCGCCCACAAGACCGATGTCTGCGACGTCAAAGATCGGCGCATCCTCGTCCTTGTTGATTGCGATGATGAGATCGGAGTCCTCCATACCCGCAAGGTGCTGGATTGCACCGGAGATACCGATTGCAAAGTAAATCTGCGGGCGAACCGTCTTACCGGTCTGGCCGACCTGGAGCGCCTGCGGCTTCCAGCCTGCATCGACAACCGCACGGGAGCAGGAAACCTCTCCGCCGAGAACCTCTGCGAGCTCGTCGAGAATCTTGAAGTTCTCTGCGCTGCCCACACCGCGGCCGCCGGAGACCAGAATCTTCGCGTTCATAATGTCGACCGTATCGCCGATCTTCTTCACGACCTCGAGGATGTCCACATAGCGGTCGTTCGGCTTGAAGCCCGGGTTGAACTCGACAAGCTCAAACGCTCTGCCGTCTTCCTTGGCTCTCTTCTGCATAACGCCGGGGCGAACCGTAGCCATCTGCGGACGGTTGTTCGGGCAAGCGATCGTCGCGATCGTGTTGCCGCCGAATGCCGGACGGGTCATGAGAAGCTGGTTGTGCTTCTGGGTGTCTTCCTTGCCTGCCGGAACGGTGAGCGGGAAGTTGCCGATTTCGAGCTGCGTGCAGTCTGCCGTAAGGCCGGTCTCAACGCGCGCCGAGGTGCTCGGGCCGAGATCGCGGCCGATTGCGGTAGCACCGATCAGAACAATCTCCGGCTTGAACTTATTGATGACCTCGGAGAGTGCGTGCGTGTACGGCTCGGTTCTGTAGTCCTTGAGCTCCGGATCGTCGACCAGAATGACGCGGTCTGCGCCGTAAGCGCCGAGCTTTCCGCCTCGCCCTTGACACCGGAACCGATCAAAACCGCAGTCACTTCCGTGTTCAGCTTCTCTGCGAGGTTCTTGCCCTCACCGATCAGTTCGTATGCAATATTGCTGACTTTGCCGTCCACCTGCTCGGCAAAGATATATACGCCCTTGTACTCTTCTAAATTCATTGCCTTCACCTCTCTCCCGCTCTCTTAGACGATGTGTCTCTGAATCAGCTGATCCATCAAGTACTCTACGGACTCGTGTGCGTCCAGGTTCACCTTGACGCCCTTGCCCTTCTTGACCTTATCGGATGCTCTCGCAATCTTGGTCGGAGAGCCCGCAAGACCCATGTCCTTATCCTGAAGGGTCGGCAGATCCGCTCTGCCCCAGGTCATCACATCCTGATCGAACGCGTCAAAGAGACGGCCGACCGTCATGTAACGCGGCGGGTTCAGCTCTGCGAGTGCCGTGCACAGGCAGGGGAGCTTCACCTTGAGAACGTGGTATCTGTCCTCGAACTGGCGCTGTACGATTGCGTACTCGCCGTCGATCTTGAGGTCCTGCGTATAGGAGACAACCGGAAGACCCAGGTGCTCTGCGATCTGCGGTCCGACCTGTGCGGTATCACCGTCGATTGCCTGACGGCCGGTAATGATGAGATCGTACTCCAGGTTGCGGATTGCAGCCGCAATCGTGCTGGAGGTAGCCCAGGTATCCGCGCCGCCGAGCACGCGGTCGGTGACCAGAATCATCTTATCCGCGCCCATCGCATATGCCTCGCGCAGCATATCGGTCGCCTTCGGAAGGCCCATCGTGAGCACAGTGACCTCTGCGCCGAGCTCATCCTTTAAGCGAAGTGCAGCCTCAAGTCCGGCCTTGTCGTCCGGGTTCATGATAGCGAGCATGGCAGCTCTGTTCAGCGTTCCGTCCGGGTTAAACGCAACGCCGCCCTTGGTATCCGGAACCTGCTTAATGCAAACGATAATTTTCACGATCTGTCCCTCCTCTTGATTACTTCAGTAAGCTTGCAGAGATTACCATGCGCTGCACTTCCGAGGTGCCCTCGTAAATCTCCGTGATCTTCGCGTCGCGCATCATGCGCTCCACATCGTACTCTCTGATATAGCCGTAACCGCCGTGCAGCTGCACGCACTTGGTGGTGACAGACATTGCCGTGTTTGCCGCGAAGAGCTTTGCCTTTGCAGCCTCGACTCCGTAGCTGGTCTGGGTCTGCTTTGCGACTGCCGCCTTGTAAACAAGAAGCTGTGCCGCCTCGCAATCCGTCGCCATGTCAGCGAGCTGGAACTGCGTGTTCTGGAATGCCGCGATTGCTCTGCCGAACTGCTTTCTCTCCTTCACGTAAGCAACGGTTCTCTCGAGAGCGCCCTCTGCGAGACCCAGAGCCTGGGAAGCGATACCGATACGGCCGCCGTCCAGCGTGTGCATTGCCACATGGAAGCCCTTGCCCTTCTGGCCGAGCATCGCATCCTTCGGGATGCGGCAATCCTGGAAAATGAGCTCGTAGGTAGCGGAAGCGCGGATACCCATCTTCTTCTCCTTCACGCCGAAGGTAAAGCCCGGGGTTCCCTTCTCGACGATGAATGCCGAGATCTCCTTCATTCTCTTGCCGTGCTTCTCGACCGTGCCGGTCACCGCGATCACGACATAGACATCCGCATACTTACCGTTGGTGATGAAGCACTTGGAGCCGTTCAGGACCCACTCATCGCCGTCCAGTACCGCCTTGGTCTGCTGACCCTGTGCATCGGTACCCGCACCCGGCTCCGTGAGGCCGAAAGCGCCGAGCTTCTTGCCGCTCGCAAGATCCGGCAGATACTTCTGCTTCTGCTCCTCGGTTCCGTAGGTCAGAATCGGGTCGATGCAGAGCGAGGTGTGAGCCGAGACAATAACGCCGGTGGTGCCGCAGACCTTCGAGAGCTCCTCGACGCACATTGCGTAGGTCAGAACGTCACAGCCCTGGCCGCCGTACTCCTTCGGAACCGGAATTCCGAGGAAGCCGTAGCGAGCCATCTTCTCAACGGTCTCAACGGGGAAACGCTCTTCCTCATCGATCTCCTGCGCAAGCGGCTTTACTTCATTCTCCGCGAACTCTCTGAAGAGCGAGCGCGCCATCTCGTGTTTCTTGTCCAGTGCGAAATCCATTGATCCTTCCTCCATGTTAAATAATTAACGTATCGGGGTAAACCCAAACGGGAAAGGTTACCCTTGCCCGTAGGGGTTGCTCCGATGTAATTACCGGAAACACTTACTTCGAATAATCGTAGAAACCGATGCCGGTCTTTCTGCCGAGTCTGCCGCCGCGCACCATCTTGCGAAGCATCGGGTGCGGTCTGTACTTCGTATCGCCGGTCTCACTCTGCAACACTTCCATGATTGCAAGCACAACATCGAGACCGATGAGGTCGCCGAGTGCCAGCGGTCCCATCGGGTGGTTCGCGCCGAGCTTCATTGCCTCATCCAGCTTCTCTGCCGGGACACCGTTGTCCGCGTAGACGCCGATTGCCTCGTTGATCATCGGAATCAGGATACGGTTCACGACAAAGCCCGCAAACTCCTGCATCGGGACAACCGTCTTGCCGATGTTCTCTGCGATTGCGGTGATGCGATCCACCGTTTCCTGCGGGGGTGTTCAGGCCGTAAATCACCTCAACCAGCTTCATGACCGGAGCCGGGTTGAAGAAATGCATGCCGGTCACCGGGCGATCGAGGCCCGCGCCGATTTCCGTGATGGAAAGCGAGGAGGTGTTGGTCGCAAACAGGCAATCCGGCTTGCAGATCTCAGAGAGCTCCTTGAAGGTCTGCTTCTTAATCTGCATGTTCTCGATGGCTGCCTCAATGACCAGGTCGCAGTCCTTGCAGATTTCCTTGGTACCGGTGTGAATGCGGCCGAGAATCTTGTCCATCTCTTCCTGCGTGAGCTTGCCCTTCGCAACGCGTCCCGCAAGACCCTTCTCGATTCTCTTCTTTCCGCCCTCTGCGAATGCATCTGTCAGATCGCAGAGGCAAACTTCGTATCCCTCTACCTGCGCAAACGCCTGCGCGATGCCGCCACCCATGGTGCCGGCGCCGATGACGCCTACCTTCATGCTGTTCCCTCCTCTGTGCGTTTTGCCGATTACGGCCAATCTCTCAACAATACTACTATAACGAATGCACTTTTTCCAGATACGGCCGCAAATTTCTTATGTGAATTTCTGATAGCCGTATTTCAAGCGCCTCAGCGGTTTCGGAAGCTGACGCCCTTTTTCTTCTCAAGGAAAGCCTGCATACCCGTCTTCTGATCCTCGGTCGCAAAGCAGCTGCCGAAGAGCTTTTCCTCGGTCACGACTGCCTCTTCCATGGGCTGCTCGAGGCCCTCGTTGATTGCCTTCTTGCAAGCGCGGACCGCAACCGGTGCGTTCGCCGCAATCTGTCCCGCGAGTTTCTCGGCAGCCGCCATGAGCTCCTCCACCGGATAAATCGCATTCACGAGGCCGATGCGCAGTGCTTCTTCCGCCTTGATGTTCTTCGCCGTATAGATGAGCTGCTTCGCCATGCCGGGACCCACAAGGCGCGCAAGGCGCTGGGTGCCGCCGAAGCCCGGGGTAATGCCGAGGCCCACTTCCGGCTGACCGAAGATTGCCTGTTCCGCGCAGATGCGGAAGTCACAGCTCATTGCGAGCTCGCAGCCGCCGCCGAGTGCAAAGCCGTTGACCGCCGCAATGACCGGCAGCGGGAAGGTCTCGATCATGCGGAACACATCGTTGCCCTTCTTTCCGAAGGTCTCTCCGCCCTGTGCGTCAAGGCCCGACATCTCCGCGATGTCCGCGCCCGCGACAAAGGACTTCTGTCCCGCGCCTGTCACGATGACGCAGCGCACGCTCTCGGTATCAATCGAATCAAAGGCTGCCTTTAAGTCGTCCAAGACTTCTGCGTTCAGCGCATTCAGCGCCTTCTCGCGGTCAATGGTCACAACGGCGATCGCGTCCTTTGTCTCACATCTCACATATCCCATGGTATCGTCTCCTCAAGTAAAACCAACCGAGGGTCTCCGCATCGGCGAAGACCCTCCCGTCCGTTTAGTTATACTGCTCGACAATCGTCGCGCAGCCCTGGCCGCCGCCGATGCAGAGCGTCGCAAGACCTATCTTTGCGTTTCTGTGCTTCATCGCATAGAGCAGGGTCACCAGGATACGGCAGCCGGAAGCGCCGATCGGGTGGCCGAGTGCAATCGCACCGCCGTTCACGTTGACCTTGGACATATCGAACTTGAGATCGCTTGCAACCGCGAGCGACTGTGCCGCGAATGCCTCGTTCGACTCGACAAGGTCCAGATCCTGAACGCTGAGGCCGGTCTTCTTGAAGAGTCTGCCGGAAGCCTCAACCGGGCCGATACCCATGATAGCCGGATCCACGCCGCCCAGTGCGCCGCCGACCCAAACCGCCATCGGCTTCACACCGAGTTCCTTCGCCTTCTCCTCGCTCATCACGACAATTGCCGCTGCGCCGTCGTTGATACCGGAGGAGTTACCTGCGGTCACGATGCCGTCCTTCTTAAATGCCGGCTTCAGCTTGGAAAGGGACTCTGCCGTGGTTCCCTCGCGCGGACCCTCGTCCTTGTTGAAGAGAACGGTGCCCTTCTTGGACTTCAGCTCAACCGGGACAATCTCCTCATCGAAAGCGCCGTCTGCCTGTGCTGCGACTGCCTTCTGCTGGCTGGAAGCCGCGAACTCGTCGAGCTGCTCTCTGGTGAGACCGTATTTCTCTGCGACATTCTCCGCCGTGATGCCCATGTGGTAGTCATTGAACGCATCCCAGAGGCCGTCGTTGACCATCGTATCGATCATGTTCGCATTGTTCATGCGGTAGCCGAAACGAGCCTTGGTCAGCGCGTACGGAGCCATGGACATGTTCTCCATGCCGCCTGCCACGACGATGTCGGCATCGCCCGCCTCAATCATCTGTGCCGCCATGTTGACGCAGTTCAGACCGGAACCGCAGACAATGTTCACGGTGACTGCCGTGGACGTGTACGGAAGGCCTGCCTTCAGCGCAGCCTGACGTGCCGGGTTCTGACCGAGAGCACCCTGCAACACATTGCCCATGTAGACGTGATCCACCTGCTCCGGCTTCACGCCCGCTCTCTGCAGAGCCTCCTTGATGACCAGAGCGCCAAGCTCCACTGCGGGGGTTGCGCTGAGGCCTCCGCCCATCTTGCCGATTGCGGTGCGGCATGCGCCTGCAAGAACAATTCTCTTCGCCATATCCGGTTCCTCCTTAAATATACATGCTGTGCAAGTTGTCCCAAGCATGAGAACACATACTCTCAGCCTCTAAGACTTATGGCAATAATATCGCGAAAACGGCCTTTTTGTCAAATCAGCTTGTGCCTTTCACAAGTAACTATTTGTAGCCGTTTTGCCGTTTCTGTCAATTCTTGCGATTTTTCTCTCACTTGTTGCGCATGCCTTCTGCGTTATCTTGCCGAGTTTATCTCTTTTATTGCTCTTTTCTCCGATACGGGCTTCCGCGTTGAAAAGAGCGCTTCGGAATGTTACACTGGAGCTAAATATTTTATTCATACTGCTGAAACTGTGCTGTTTGAAAGCCACGGAGGTCAAAATGAACATTCACGAAGCATACAAACAGAAACTGGTGAGCGCGGAGCAGGCCGCGGCACTTGTTCAATCCGGCGACTGGATTGACTACGGCTGGTGTGTCGGCACACCGGTCGCGATCGACAAGGCGCTGGCGCGCCGCATGCCGGAGCTTTCCGACGTCAAGATTCGCGGCGGTGTCCTGGTGCGGAAGCCCGCCATCTTTGAGATTGAGAACCCGGCCGAGCACTTCTGCTGGAACTCCTGGCACCTCGGCGGCTGGGAGAGAAAGGCGGTCTCCGAGGGCTTCGGCTTCTTTAACCCGATGCGCTATGCGGAGCTCCCGCGCTTCTACCGCGAGGACAATATCGAGAAGCCGGCGGTCGCCTTCCTGCAGGTGGCGCCCATGGACGAGCACGGCTACTTCAACTTCGGCCCGCAGGCCTCCCACCTCGCTGCGATGTGCGCTTCCGCGGGCAAGGTCGTGGTCGAGGTCAACAAGAACCAGCCGGTCTGCCTCGGCGGCTTTGAGAACGCCATCCACATCTCCGATGTCGACTTTATCGTAGAGGGCGAGAACGATCCCATGCAGGAGCTCGGCGCGGGCGCACCCCCCCGACCGAGGTGGACCGCGAAGTAGCGCGTCTCATCGTGGAGCAGATTCCGAACGGCGCCTGCCTCCAGCTGGGCATCGGCGGCATGCCGAACACCGTGGGCAGCATGATTGCGGCCTCCGACTTAAAGGATCTCGGCGTGCACACCGAGATGTATGTCGACGCCTTTGTGGATCTCTACGACGCCGGCAAGATCACCAACCTCAGAAAGCCCTTCGACAAGGGACGTGAAGTCTATGCCTTTGCGGCCGGCACAAAGAAGCTCTACAACCACTTAAACAACAACCCAGGCTGCATGAGCGCGCCGGTCGACTACACGAATAACCCCTATGTGATCGGCCAGATCGACAACTTTATCTCGATCAACAACGCCGTGGATATGGACCTCTTCGGTCAGGTCAATGCGGAGTCCGCGGGTCCGAAGCAGATTTCCGGCACCGGCGGTCAGCTCGACTTTGTGCTCGGCGCTTATCTCTCGAAGGGCGGCAAGAGCTTTATCTGCATGAGCTCCTCCTTTGAGACCAAGACCGGCGAGAGAAAATCCCGCATCCGCGCAACCTGACCCCCGGTTCCACGGTCTCCGACCCGAGAACTGCGGTGCACTACCTCGTAACCGAGTACGGCATGGTCAACTTAAAGGGTGTGACCAACTGGCAGAGAGCGGAGCGCATCATCTCGATTGCGCATCCGGACTTCCGCGACGAGCTGATTCAGGAAGCGGAGAAGATGCACATCTGGAGAAAGAGCAACAAGCGCTGAGTGACAACAAAACCCTAAACTTCTCTCTGTTTCCTTCGTGCGTCGTGTGTATATCGCAAAAAGAAGCTACCGCAGGTTATTTGCGGTAGCTTCTTTTTTGATCGCTGACTTATTTCATCTTCTTCAATTCTTCGATCAGGTCCAAATCGGACTTTAAGACGCGCATGTTGGTGCTCACGGTCTCCTCGCCCGGCTTGGTGACACTGATTTCAAGTACGGTGCCCTCTGTCAGGCCGCCCGCAAAGTGGGTGCGGAAAAAGGCGCTCACCTTGGGGTGATTCTTCTGAAACTTCTTGTTCATGCCGAAGAGCTTCATAAGCTGCAGTGGATTCAGTCCCATTTACTTGTCCTCGGTAGTCACGGGACTTGCATTCCCGTTCAGCATCTCTTCCATGGTGTGCCAGCCGAGCACCGCGCACTTGACGCGCGCCGGCATGTGGGAGATGTCCTTTAGGACACCCGCTTCTTCGAGCTCTTCTCTCTCCTCTTCGGTAATGCTGCCCTTAATCATGCGGAAAGATCTCCGCGAGGCGCTTTGCTTCTGCCTCGGTCTTACCGATCACAAGGTCCAGCATCATATCCGCCGAGGCCTGGGAGACCGCGCAGCCGTCGCCGACAAAACCGCCGTCCTCAATTACGCCGTCTACAACCTTGAGCTTTAAGATGATGTCGTCGCCGCAGCTCGGGTTCACGCCCTCCAGAACCAGGTTCGCATCCGGAAGGTCGCGCTTATTGCCCGGGTGGAGGTTGTGGTCCGTCAAAATCTCATTGTAAAAAATCTTATTGTCCATGCTCACTCCTGATAGCCCATCTCACGGCGCACACCGCCGATGCTCTCAACGAGGCGATCCAGCTCGTCCTCGGTATTGTAAAATGCAAAGCTTGCCCGCGTTGTGGAGGGCGTCTTCATAAACTGCATGAGCGGCTGCGCGCAGTGGTGACCCGCGCGTATGTTCACCTTATGCGAGTCGAGGATGGCCGCAATGTCGTGCGGGTGCACGCCCTCAATCGTGAAGGTGAAGATGCCGTGGTGCGCAGTGCCGTCCTTCGGCCCGAGGATTCTGAGATGCGGAATTGCCGAGAGCTTTTCCATCGCGAGGCGGCTCAAATGCTCCTCGCGCTCCAAAATCTTATCCCAGCCGAGCTGCTTGTAATATTCAATCGCCGCATGCAGGCCGACCGCCCCGCCCACATTGACCGTGCCGGCCTCAAACTTGTGCGGGAGCTCCGCCCAAGTCGCCTTCTCGCGGCTCACATACTCGATCATCTCGCCGCCAAAGAGGAAGGGCGGCATTTTCTCAAGCAGTTCCTTCTTGCCGTAGAGTACGCCGATGCCCATGGGCGCCAGCATCTTGTGTCCCGAAAATGCGAGGAAGTCGACATCGAGCTCGGTCACATCGACCGGGATGTGCGGCACGGACTGTGCGCCGTCCAAAATGAAGAGGCTGCCGTTCTCGTGCGCAATCCGCGCAAAGGTCTTCACATCGTTTTTGACGCCGAGCACATTTGAGATATGGGTCATCGAGACCAGCTTGGTCTTCGGGCTCAGCATACTGCGGAAATTTTCTTCCGAGATATAACCCTCTTCATCCGGCTCGAGGAACTTTAAAACCGCGCCTCTTCTCGCAGCCGCCTGCTGCCAGGGAATCAGGTTCGAGTGGTGCTCCATGATTGTAATCAAGATTTCATCGCCCTCGTTTAAGAAGGCCTCGCCCGCCGAGTAAGCGAGCAGGTTCAGGCTCTCGCTCGCGTTTCGCGTGAAGACGATCTCCTGAATGCTTCCCGCTCCGATAAACGCGCGCACCGCTTCCCGCGCATCCTCATAGGCCTCGGTCGCCTTGACCGAGAGCTCGTAGAGACCGCGCAGCGGGTTCGCGTTTTCTTCCAGATAGTAATGCTGCATCGCGCGGAGCACACTCTCCGGCTTCTGCGTTGTCGCAGAGTTGTCGAGGTAGGCAATCTCCGGATGTCCGTCAATCAGCGGAAAGTCCTTGCGAATCCGCAGGTCTTCCGCCCTTCTCTCTTCGTTCGTCATCTGTCCTCACGCTCCTCTTCGTCATCCAGTTCCAGCAAATCGTGACGCGTCTTGGCATCCGGAATTTTCCGAACAATCGCGTCAATTCTCGCCTTCGCCATCATCTCGTAAACTTCATCCTTCTGCATGCCGCGGGACTCCATGTAGAAGAGCAGGTCCTCATCCAGGCGGCCTATGGTCGCACCGTGGTTGCCGACCACATCGTCCTCGCTGCAGAGAATAATCGGGAGCGAACGGTTCTCGACCGTCTCGTCCATGAGAAGCACATCCTCGGTCTCGTTGCCCTCACTGCCGGAGCAGCCGTTGCGGAGGTCTATGCTGTCGCGGAACACCTTCTTCGCGTGACCGCGCAGTATGCCCTTGCCGTGAATCTCCGCACCCGTCTTCTTGCCGTTGTGAATGCTCTCATAGTTAAAGTCGTAGTGCGCACGGTCTTCGCCGACATAGCCGACATCCACCGCGAGTTGCGAACGGTCACCCTCCATCGCGGAACTGAAGCCCTGGTACACATGCTTGCCGGAGAGCACCAGATGAATGACGCGGAGCTCCGCATCCTTTGCGCAGACCGCGCCGACATCGTTCAAAAAGGTATAGCCGCTGCCCGCGCGCACAATCTGCACAAGGGTGAGCTTTGCGCCTTCTCCGAGCGTCACCTTGGTCTGTACGCCCGCGAGCCCCTTTGCATCTGCCTCCGAGAGGTAGTCCATGACCACCGTGAGCGAGCTCTCGCGCTCCAAATTGAGTTCCACCTGTGCGAACTTTCCGGCCTTTGCCGGCGTACCGCTTGCCTTCTCGCCTTTCACGCTGTTGCGTCCGCGCGGGTTATACTCCTGCCCTGCGTCCGGCAGACGGAAGGAGAGCGAAGCGCATCCCGCTCCGCAATCTCCTGTCCCTCCGGGACCGTACAAATCAGAATCGGAAGCTTTGCCGCGGCGAGTGCCTCGCCGAACTCCGCGCCGCCGCCGGTGCGCAGCGGCTTTGCCGTGACGCCCGTTTAATTTTTTTCAACGCGCACGCCCTCCGGCAGTTCGATTGCCGGGGAGAGGCGCTCCATCGCGAGGGAGGTCTAAGAGCTCCCCGCCGTTCATCTTTGAGCCAACTGTAAGTCGGGCTCGCCAAGGTATTAAATTTCATCTCGCCCTCCTTAACCGATTGCGCCCTTCATCTCAAGTCTGATCAGGTTATTCATCTCAACCGCGTACTCCAGCGGCAGCTCTTTTTCCGACATTGTCCGCGAAACCGCTGACAATCAGCGCTCTCGCATCTTCCTCGGAGACACCGCGGCTCATGAGGTAGAAGACCGCGTCGTCCGAGATGCGGCCTATCTTTGCCTCGTGGCCGATGTCCGCCTTGTTGGTCTTGACCTCGATTGCCGGAATCGTGTCCGAGCGGCTCTCCGCATCCAGCATGAGAGACTGGCAGGAGGTAGAGTTCTTCGCGTTCTCCGCGCCCGCCTGCACGACGACCGCCGAGCGGAAGGTCGAAATGCCGCCGCTCTTCGAAATCGAGCGGGTATTGATATAAGAACTCGTATTTTTACCGATGTGTACCACCTTACAGCCGGTGTCTAAGTTCTGCCCCGCACCCGCAAAGGTGACGCCGGAGAACTCGGAGCGAGCGCGGTCGCCCGCAAGCACGCTCATCGGGTAGAGATAGCCCACATGAGAGCCGAAGGAACCGGAGATCCACTCGACCTTGCCGTCCTCCTCGACTCTGGCGCGCTTCGTGTTCAGGTTATACATGTTCTTCGACCAGTTCTCGATGGTCGAATAGCGCAGGGTTGCGCGCTTGCCGACAAAGAGCTCCACGCAGCCCGCATGGAGATTTGCGACATTGTACTTCGGTGCGGAACATCCCTCGATGAAGTGGAGGTAAGCGCCCTCGTCGACAATGATCAGGGTGTGCTCAAACTGTCCCGCACCCGGCGCATTCAGACGGAAGTAGGACTGCAGCGGAATTTCCACGCTGACGCCCGGCGGCACATAGACAAAGGAACCGCCCGACCAGACCGCGCCGTGCAGTGCCGCAAACTTGTGGTCCGTCGGCGGCACCAGCTTCATGAAGTGGTCGCGTATCATCTGCTCGTAGGGCCCGTGCATGGCGCTCTCCAGGTCGGTGTAGATGACGCCCTGTTCCGCCACTTCCTTTTTCACGTTGTGGTAGACCAGCTCCGAGTCGTACTGTGCGCCGACACCCGCAAGGCTCTCTCGCTCCGCCTGCGGTATGCCGAGCTTCTCAAAGGTGTCCTTGATTTCCTCCGGCACCTCCGACCACTCCGCGCTCATCTTCGTGTTCGGGCGCACATAGGTCGCAATCTGATCCATATTGAGCCCTCGATCGAGGGGCCCCAGACCGGCATGCTGCTCCGCTCGAAAATCTCGAGGGACTTCAGACGATGCTCCAGCATCCAAGCCGGGTCGTTCTTGGTCTTGGAAATCTCGGTGATAATCTCCGGGGTAAGGCCTGCCCGAATGCGGTAGGCATCCTTCTCTTCGTTTCGGAAGTCATAGATGGAGCGGTCTATGTCTTCCACATAGGTTCTCTCTTTTTTCTCTCTCTTCCGACATACTCACTCCTTGGTCTCGAAGCGCGCGAAACCGTCGCGGTTTATCTCCTCAACAAGGCTCGCATCGCCGTCCGCGACAATCGAACCCTTCACAATCACATGGGTCTTGTCCACCTTGAGCGAGGACAGAATGCCCATATTGTGGGTGATGATGATGAGCGCCGAATCCTTGTCCTTCTGATACTCCTCAATGCCGCGGCTCACGGTTCTCACCGCGTCCACGTCGAGTCCGGAATCCGTCTCATCGAGAATCGCAAGGCTCGGCTTCAGCATGAGCAACTGTAAAATCTCCGCCTTCTTCTTCTCGCCGCCCGAGAAACCCACATTTAAGTCGCGGTCCGCATAGCTCGGATCCATGTTCAGCACCTCGAGCGCCTTCGCAATCTCCTTCCGGAAATCCCAGAGACGAATGCGCTTTCCGGTTCTCTGCTCCAGCGCGTTTCGGATAAAGTTTGCGAGGCTGATGCCCGGCACCTCGAGCGGGTTCTGGAAGGACATGAAAATGCCCGCTTTGGCGCGCTCGTTGACCGAGAGATCCAGAAGGTTCTGTCCCTGGAACTCGACCGAACCGCCGATTACCTCATAGTGCGGATTGCCCATCAGCGTGTTGCCGAGCGTGGATTTTCCGGCACCGTTCGGTCCCATTAAGACATGGGTCTCACCGGGCTTCACCGAAAGATTCAGGCTCTTCAGAATATTTTTTTCTTCGACTCGCACGGATAAATCCCGCACCGTCAGTAAGTCTTTGCTCATAATTCTCCCTCTCTTGCACCTGCGCAAGTTCACACAAATATTGCGTCTTTAGCATTATAGCGCGGCAATGTTCCCTCATGCAAGGCTAATTCCTACCAAAGCACTTGGGATTATGTATTTCTTGAAGTACACCGACTCGCATGTTACAATTCTCTTCGGGACGTTTTGCATATTATTCAAGCTAATATAGTCTCATTCTTCATCTATCTTAACGGGAGCCTGCTTGCCCCGCACAGGAAGGGGTCTGCTATCCCGCACAAATTAAAGGAGGTAATGCTATGTATCATGTGGATCTTAACTCGGATCTCGGCGAGAGCTTCGGTGCCTACACCATAGGCCTCGACAAGGAGGTCATCGCCCAGATTTCTTCCGCCAATGTGGCCTGCGGCTATCACGCCGGCGATCCCCTCGTGATGGCGGAGACCGCACGTCTCTGTCGGGAGGCTTCTGTCGCGTTCGGCGCTCACCCGGGCTTTCCGGATCTCATGGGCTTCGGCCGCCGCAATATGGCCTGCTCCCCGAAGGAAGTGAAGGCTTATATGAGCTACCAGCTCGGCGCGCTCTATGCCTTCGCAAGGCCGCGGGACTTACGCTCCAGCATGTCAAGCCGCACGGCGCACTCTACAACATGGCAGCCAAGGACGCGGCGCTTGCACGCGCCATCGCGGAGGCGGTCGCAGAGTTCGATGACAAGCTGATTCTCCTCGGTCTCGCGAACAGCTTCCTGATTTCGGAGGCTGCGGCGGTCGGTCTTCGCACGGCTTCCGAGGTCTTTGCGGACCGCGCTTACCAGGCGGACGGATCTCTGGTGCCGCGCTCCAAAGAGGGCGCCGTGATTCACGACAAGCAGCTCGCAATTGCCCGCACCGTTCGCATGGTGAAGGAGGGCAAGGTGACGGCGATTACCGGCGAGGATGTCCCGCTCCGCGCGGATTCGATCTGCGTTCACGGCGACAATCCCTCGGCCGTCGAATTTGTCCGTGAAATCCGGAAGACGCTCACCGAAGAAGGCATTCGGATCGAAGCACTCGGCAACTTTATCAAGTAAGTTTTTAACCATCATAAAAGGGGTAGCAATATGAACAGCAAGCAGAACAGCCACAGTCTCTCCGTGAAACTCGGCGCAGCCTTCCTCATGGCGACTTCCGCCATAGGCCCCGGCTTCTTAACCCAGACCTCGCAGTTTACGGCAAAGTATCTCGCTTCCTTTGCCTTTGTCATTGCCTGCGTCATCATCATGGACGCAGTCGCACAGACCAATATCTGGTCCGTCATCGGCGTCTCCGGAAAGCGCGGTCAGGAAATCGCAAACACGGTGCTCCCGGGTCTCGGTGTGTTTTTGACCTTCCTCGTGGTCCTCGGCGGTCTCGCCTTTAACATCGGAAACGTGGGCGGCGTTGCCCTCGGCTTCGACGCGATGTTCGGCCTCCACGAGAAAATAGGCGCCCTTCTCGGCGGCACCCTCGCAATCTGCATCTTCCTCTCGAAGAGCGGAAAGGCAGCCGTGGATAAGGTTGCCCAGGTTCTCGGCGCCATCATCATCCTCGTCATGCTCTTTGTCGCAATTTCTTCGAAGCCCCCGGTCGGCGAAGCGGTGGTTCGCATGTTCACACCGGAACGTCCCGGCTCCATGGTGGGCCCCATGCTCACCTTACTCGGCGGCTCCTGCGGCGGCTACATCACCTTCTCCGGCGCACACCGCCTGCTCGACGCGGGTTACGGCGGCAACAAGGATGAGGTTTCGCACTTCCGCCAGTCGGTTCTGACCGGTATCTCAGTCTCCGGAACCGTACGTATTCTGCTCTTCCTCTGCGTGCTCGGTGTCTGCACCCAGGGTACGGCACTGGTCACCGCAAATGTGGAAGCAATCACCTCCGCAAAGAACCCGGCAGCGGAAGCGTTCCGTCTCGCGGCGGGCAATCTGGGCTACCGCCTCTTCGGTCTCGCGCTCTTCTCCGCAGGCGTGACCTCGGTCATCGGTGCGGCTTACACCTCGGTCTCCTTCTTAAAGACCCTGCACCCCTTTGTCCGCGAACATGAGAGTCAGTTCATTGTCGGCTTCATCGCATTCTCGACCCTGGTCATGACAGTGCTCGGCGGCGCAAAGAAGATGGTTATCTTCGCGGGTGCGGTGAACGGCCTGATTCTCCCGATTTCGCTCTGCTGCATGCTGCTCGCTTGCCGGAATCCGAAGGTTGTCGGCAAGGAATATCGTCACCCGATTGTGCTCTATGTCCTCGGCTGGATTGTGGTGCTCTTCTCGGGCTATCTCGCAATCACGGCACTCCCGAATCTCGGAAAGCTCTTCTCCTAATTCTCGGAAGAAAGGTTCCCTATGACCAATTTAGCAACGCCGCGCTTTTTGCTGAACGGAGACACGGCGGTCAGCGCAGTCTTCGGCGACCGCATCTCCGAAGAGGTCAACCAGACCATACGCGCCTTTCAGCTGCTCCTCACGGAGCGCAAGGTTCCGGGCATCGTAGAGACGGTCCCGACCTACTGCTCCCTGATGATACACTATGACCCCGATCGCATTTCCTGCGACCGGCTGCTCGGAACGCTCAAGGAACTTGCGGCTTCCATTGATACGGCGGCCCTCCCCCCGAGCGAAGTCCTCGAAATCCCCGTCCTCTACGGCGGGGAGATGGGCCCGGATTTAGCCCACGTGGCGGAGAATGCCGGCATTAGCGAAGAAGAGGTTGTAAAGCGCCACAGTGCGCCGGAATACCTCATCTACATGCTCGGCTTTACCCCGGGCTTCACTTACCTCGGCGGTCTGGATTCGAGCATCGAAACCCCGCGCTTAAAGACGCCCCGCGTCTCGATTCCTGCGGGTTCGGTGGGCATCGCGGGCAAGCAGACCGGCATCTACCCGATTGCCTCGCCGGGCGGCTGGCAGCTCATCGGAAGAACCCCGGTCCGCATGTACGATCCGCTGCGCGAGACCCCGATACTGCCGCGCGCCGGCCAGTACATTCACTTCTTCCCGATTACCGAGGAAGAGTACCGGAAAATAGAAGCGGAAATCGAAGCGGGCAGCTACCGCCTCAGCACACGCAAGCGAGAGGAGGTCAAGGCATGAGCATTCAAGTGATTACCCCCGGCGCTCTGACCACGGTTCAGGACCTGGGCCGCATCGGTTATCAGGCCTTCGGCGTTCCGGTCTCAGGCGCCATGGACCCCCGCGCCCTGCGCCTTGCTAACATCCTCTGCGGAAATCCCGAAAATGAGGCTGTGCTCGAGTGCACCCTCCTTGGCCCCGCGCTCCGCTTTACGGCGGACAATGTGATCGGGCTCACCGGCGGCGACCTCGGCGCCACCCTGGACGGCCAGCCCCTCGCGCCCTACGGCGCATACGCGGTGAAGAGCGGACAGACGCTTCGCTTCACGGCGCCTAAAACCGGCTGCCGCGCCTACCTCGCCTTCCACGGCGGCCTTGATATCCCGCTCGTCATGGGCAGCCGCTCGACCTATCTTAAGGCTAAGCTCGGCGGCTTCTGCGGGCGCAAGCTCGAGAAGGACGATGAAATCGCCTTCCGCGCGCCGGCGGCGACCATTCCGAACCTCGATGCGCGCCGCTTTACCCCGGAGTTCGTAAAGCGGGACATTTACACCCTGCGCGTGGTCCTCGGTCCGCAGGACGATGCCTTCACCGCAGAGGGACTCAAGAGCTTTTTAAGCGAAGTCTACACGGTGACCCCGGAGTTTGACCGCATGGGTTGCCGCCTTACCGGCGCGGCGATTGCCCACAAGGACGGCGCCGACATCATCTCGGACGGCATTGCCTTCGGCGCGATTCAGGTTCCGGCCTCCGGCGAGCCCATTATCATGCTTGCGGACCGGCAGACCACCGGCGGCTACACCAAGATTGCAAACGTGATCAGTGCGGACTTCCGCTTGCTTGCGCAGATCAAGGCGAACGACCGCGTCCGCTTTGAAAAAGTTTCGATCGAGGCGGCACAGGACGCTCGGCGCGCCGAGAACAACGCGCTCCGCGTGTTCTCTTACGCGTTTACGCGCTGAGTACGTTTTGCCCTCACATTACACAGAAAAGGAAAGCAGTTCATGAGCACAGATTTTAAGAAGTTGACCCCCCGGGAAGTCCGCGCGCTCGCCGAAGCGAATAAGCTTGACACCGCGACCGGCGCGCTCTGCCCCGACTATGTAAAGGCAAGTCTTTTGATTCTTCCGAGCACCTACGCGGACGATTTTCTCCGCTTTGCCTCCTGGAACCCGGAAATTTTCCCTATTCTCGAGGTCATACGGGAAAAGCCCGTCTCCTCCTTCCTCGCGCCCGGGGCCAATCTCTGCACCGCCCTGCCGCGCTACCGTATCTTTATCAACGGCGAGGTCTCCGAGGATGTGAACGAAGTGAAGGCGCTCTGGAACATCGGCTCTGTCGGCTTCTTAATCGGTTGCGCCGCCTCCGCGGACGGCCTGCTCCTGGAGAACGGTCTTTCCGTACGCCATGTCGAAGAACAGAAGGCCATGCCGCTCTATGAAACCAAGCTCCGCACAAACCCGACGGGGCCTTTCCGCGGTCCCGTTGTGGTCGCCATGCGGCCTCTTTCCCAAACGGCGGTGAAGGAAGCCTACCGGCTGACCGAGTCCCTGGAACTTGTGCAGGGTGCGCCGCTTCACATCGGCGCGCCGTCGGAAATCGGCATTCGCTCGCTCGAGACGCCGGACTACGGCGACGCGGTCCGTATCGCTCCGGACGAAACCCCGGTCTTCTGGTCTTCGCCCGCAACAATTCAGGCTGTGCTCCGCTTTGCCAAGCTGCCGCTTGCCATCACCGAGACGCCCGGCTTCCCGCTGGTCTCCGACATACGGAATGCCGCACTCCCGGAGCTCTTCAAAAAAGAAAAAGCGCGCGTTTAATCAACGCAGCGCTCTCTCATTCCGCCGGTTCTCCCGGCGGTTTTTTAAACCCTCAAGGAAGAACTTTCGCCCGCCCGCAATGAGGTGTCCGTTCAGCATGAGTAAGACAGCCTCGGTCATCTCCGGCGAGATGCGCCCGCTCCCGAATTTCGAGAAGGCGCGAAACGGCATGTGGTAGGTAAAAATCAAATTCAAATTCGGCTCACGCTTTGCCGCGCTCTTGTTGAGCGCGCGCTGTAAGCCGCGGTAAATGAGCCGCGCGAGCAGACCGCGCGAACGCCTGAGTTCATGGACCGCATCGCCGCGAAGCAGTTCCCCTGCGAGCGCCGGGCGCTCGGTTTTTCGCCCGAGCAAGCGCTCAAATTCCGCTCTCCCGACTTGTTGCGCCGCCCCGCTGAAATAGTGGGGCAGGCGCTTTTTTTCTTGCGGGATAAGCATGCGTTCTCCCCCGCGCTCTGTTTCCGCAGCGAGGCGAAGATCCGCCGCACTCGCACCGACTAAAATGCGGTAGCGCCCTTCCTCCTCGATAAAACAGCCTCTTGCACTGTCGTAGACCCGAAAACTCTTGTCATCGAAGGGGATGAAAACTTCTTTCTCCTCCCCCGCCTTTAAAAAGACCTTGGCAAAGCCCTTCAATTCCTTTTCCGGACGAAAGACCGCGCTCTCCAAGGCACTTATGTAGAGTTGCGCAATTTCCGCGCCGTCCCTTGCGCCGCTGTTTTTCACGAAAAAGCGTACACCCTCCGCCTCGACCGTGAGATCCCGATAGGAAAAGCTTGTATAGGAGAGCCCGAAGCCGAAGGGGTGGTAGAGCGGCAGTCCTGCCCTGTCATAGTAGCGGTAGCCCACATAGAGACTCTCGCGGTACTCCGCGCAGTTGCCGCGAAGCTTTCGGTAGGGATAGGCCGGGGTGTCCGCGAGCGAGCGCGGGTAGCTCTCCGCGAGCTTCCCCATGGGCGTAGCCTCTCCGTACAGCAGCTCTGCCATGGCACCCGCCCCGGCCTCGCCGCCGAGGTAGCCGTGCAGCATGGCGCGCGCATCCCGCTCGACCGAGAGATCCACGACCGAACCCGCGCTCAGCACGAGGATGATGTTCGGATTGACATCCGCGAGGCTGTGAAGCACCCGCCGCTGTGCCGCCGGCAGCGCCAGCGTCTTTCGGTCCAGGCCCTCGGTCTCTGCCATCTCGTCGAGGCCGCAGCAGAAAATCACACAGGAGGCTTTCCGCGCGAGTTGCAGCGCGTGCCTCAGCCGTTTGGACGCCTGCCACTTGCTGTCATCTCCGTGTCGCGCATAGCCGCTCGCCGCTCCGATGAGCTTAGCGCCGAGGCGCTGCGAGAGCTGCCCCGCGAGCGTCTCGATCCGCCGGCTGTTCACGAGCGAGGAACCCGCGCCCTGATAGCGCGGCATGAAAGCAAAGTCCCCGATCAATGCGACCGTCTCCGTTCCGGAGAGCGGCAGTATGCCGTCGTTCTTTAGGAGCACCGCACTCTCCCGCGCCGCCCGGCGCGCGAGCGCGTGCTGCCGCAGCGGATCCGCTGTCACAGCCTTCTTTTCCTGTGCCGCGGCGCGCCGCAGCGTGCGGAAGTAGTCCTTCAGGCAGAGATCGATTTCCGCCTCGGAGAGTTCTCCGCGCTCTACGGCGCGCAGCACTTCCCGCGCCGCATAGAGACCGGGATTCGGCATTTCGAGCGTGGTGCGGCACTGTATGCCCCGAATGTGATCGTCCGAGCCGCCCCAATCCGTCACAACCATACCGTCATAGCCCCACTCGTCCCGCAGAATGTCGAGCATGAGCTGCGGGTTTTCATTCGACTGAAGCCCGTTTACCTGGTTATAGCTTGTCATCAAGGCAGCGGGTTTTCCCTCTTTCACCGCAATCTCAAAGCCGGTGAGATAAAGCTCTCTAAGCGCCCTCTCATCCACAACGGCGTTTAAAGTCATGCGCCGAAATTCCTGCGAGTTTACGGCGTAGTGCTTTACACAGGCAAGCGCCCCGCCGCGCTGAATACCGCGCACATAGGCGGCCGCGAGCTTGCCGGAGAGGTAGGGATCCTCCGAAAAATACTCGAAATTCCGCCCGCAGAGCGGACTCCGCTTGATGTTGAGTCCCGGTCCGAGCAGCACATCCACACCCTGCGAACGCGCCTCGTTACCGAGGGCCTCTCCCACCGCCTCCGCAAGCGCCGTATCCCAGCTGTTTGCGACGGTCGCCGCCGTCGGAAAGCAGGTCGCGGGACGGGAGGCATGAAGCCCGAGGTGATCCCCGATGCCCTCCTGCTTCCTGAGACCGTGCGGCCCGTCCGAAAAGAAAAGAGCCGGCAAGCCCCTTCTCGGGAGTGCCCGGCTCTTCCAGGCGCCGCCCCCGGATAAGAGGGCCGCCTTTTCAAAGAGGGTCAGACGCGCAAGGAGCGCCGACCGCATTTTTGTTGGATTTTGTTTTTGACTCATACTGCCTTCTTCTCCCGAGTTCCCTCAGGCATAATCCAAAACTTCATCGCGGGAAAGCTGACGGCCACCTGCAGCCCAATGTTAAATACCGCGGAACCGAGCACCCCGAGGCGCGGCAAGGTGTAAGCCGGCAGCGCCGCCGAGACCAGGGTCAAAAAGACCGCAAGGATCGCAAAGCGGAGCGCCGCTTTGCCCGCATTCCCGGAAGCGCGAAACACCAGCTTTCGCTGCACAAAGAAATTAATCGTCTGTGCGAGCGCGGTCGCGAACAGAAAACTCAGGAAACCCGTGAGCCCCAGTCCTCCCGTAGATTCCGGTACTGAAAAACCAGGAAGGAAAAGGGTCTGTCCCGAAACGCACGAAACAACACCCTTGTGCCGACAAAGGTCGCACAAAGATTCACGAGCGTCGCGACGTTCGAGAGCAGATTAAAGAGGAGGAACTCCCGAAGCGCAACGTGGCGCTCCCAAAACGTTTTCACGGGGACGCGCTCAGTAGAGTGTGTCCGGGTGCTGGACCGCCTGCTTAATCTTCTCCGCCGTCTCGCTGCCGCAGAGCACGCCGATCAGCTTTAAGCCGAAGTCCATCGCCGTGCCGAGTCCGCGCCCGGTCGTGAGCCCCTCGCTCCGCTCGACCTCGGCCCCGCTCCACTCGGCACCGTTGATGCCGTCAATGCCCTTTTCCCAGCCCGGATAGCAGGTAAAGCGCTTGTTCGCAAAGAGTCCCATCTTGCCGAGTATGCTCGGCGCCGCACAGATGGCTGCGAGCTCCTTGCCCTGTTCCGCCGCGACTCGCAAGTCTGGGCCACCAGCGCATGGCGGACCAGATTGCTGACACCCGGCATGCCGCCCGGCAGGAAGATCATATCCTCCGCCGAGAAATCCATCTCCTCGATCAGGCGATCCGTCACAATCGCAATGCCGTGCGCACCGGTCACGACGCGCTCTCCGCTCACGGAGACCAAGGTCACCTGTACCTCGGCGCGCCGCAAGAGGTCAACAACCATCAGGCATTCCACTTCTTCCAAGCCCTGTGCGAGCAGGGCGCTGACTCGTTTCATACTCTCTCCTCTCAGGGCTCCGCCTGCATCGCCATGCGAAGCGGCGGTATCATCTGCTTTTTCCGGCTCACAACGCCCGGCAGGTAGAAATAGCCTTCCGCCTCCGGCGCGCGTCCGAAGGCGCGCTGCGCGTACTCTTCGGCCATATTGCCGTACCAGAAGAGCTCTGTGCTCTCGGAGGGCGTGTCGGTCGCCATGTAGTAGACGGTATCCACACCGGTGCGGTTTGCGGCCGCCTCCAGGAAGGGCTTCACCAGTTCCTCGGCCGCCTTCCGGTTTTTCCCGGTCATAAAAGTGCTCTGGCTCACACCGAAACGAATGTCGCCGAAGGTAAAGACCTTAAAGTCCGCAAAAAAGATATCCTCTGCGCTCCGACCGCTCAGATCCTCACCGGCTTCAAACATCTGATTCGCATAGCTCTCGATCTCGACTTCCGCAATGGCGGCAAGCGCCTCCGCCGCCGCGCGGTCTCTCGCCGTACAGGTCGGCGAGCGGAACATCAGCGTATCCGAGAGAATCGCGGAGAGCATGAGCCCCGCGATCTCCTTCGGCGGGGTGAGGTTCTTCTCCTGCATAATCGTATAGACAATGGTATTGGTGCAGCCGACCGGCTCGTTTCTGAAATAGGCCGGGCCTCCGGTCTCCAGATTGCCGATTCTGTGGTGATCGATGATCTCCAGAATCTCCGCCTGTTCCATGCCGTCCACGGTCTGGGTAAACTCGTTGTGGTCCACCAGGATGACGCGCTTCGGGTGCAGGTTTAAGAGGTTTCTGCGGCTCACGACACCGACATACTTGCCGTCGGAATCGAGAATCGGGAAATAGCGGTGGCGCACCGAAGCCATGATTTTCTTCGCGTCCTCGACATAGGTGTTGAGGCCGAACTGCAGTATCTTCTCGCTCTGCATGATATGGCGCACCGGAATGGCCGTGCTGATGAGACGCGCAGCCGCATAGGTGTCGTAGGGGCTTGTCAGCACCGTGCAGTTCTTCTCCTTCGCACGGTTTAAGATGGTCTTTCCGGCCAGAGCGCCGCAGCAAATCACAATGCAGGATGCACCGCACTCAATCGCGCAAATCTGCGCCTCATAGCGGTTCGAGACCAGAACGATATCGTTCTCGTTTACAAATTCCTCAATGACCTCGGGGCTCGTGCCGATGTAGATATGACCCTTCTCGATGCTCGACTCCGGATCGCCGGAAATCATCTCCGCGTCCAGGGTCGAAATGAGGTTTTTATAGGGTGTCTTCGCAGTCGCGAGTATCCCGTTGTCAAGGAGATTCATGTTGATGTTGGTGATGTCGGTGACCGAAACGAGACCCAGAAGTTCCTGCTCCTCGGTCGTGATGCAGAGGGTCTCGATATCCTCTTCGCGCATCAGCTTCCAGACCTCGCGGAGACTCATCTCCCCGTCGATACCGGGCTGAATGCGGAAATCGATGTCCTTCATCTGCGGGCTCACGCTCGTAATGAGACGCGGTGCCTTCATCTTCCAGTAATTCAGCACGAATTGCGACTCGCGGTTCACACTGCCCGCTCTCCGCGCCTCGTACTCGCCCTGCGGATCGATCTGCTTTTTCAGCCAGCAGTAGCTGAGCGCCGCGCAGATGGAATCCGTATCCGGATTCTTATGCCCGACGATGTTGATTTTCTTTCTCCGGTTATGAGTCGGCACGCTCTTCCCCCTCTCTTTTTACGGCGACACGGCCGTCCACGCAGAAAAAAACGTGAAGGTCGCAAAAACAGGCACTTTCCCGTCCCGTCCGTCACCTCCGCCTCAATGACAGCCGTCTGTCGGCTGCGCCGCAATACGCGGCTCGTTCCGTAAATGCGCTTCTCCTCGGTCGAGGAGAGATAGTGTAAATCCGCCGTCTGGGTCACATAGGCGTGCCCGTTGCCGCGCGCCGTCATGCCCGCAATGACGTCCGCGAGCGCATAAAACGCGCCGCCGTGGACCATGCCGTAGGCATTGGTCACATCATCTTCGACGTCCAGATAACCCTCTGCGCTGTTCTCCTCGAGATCCGTGAGGGTCACATGGTTGTGCAGCGCGAAGCGATTGTTGACAATTAACTCTCGATACTCTTCCAACTTTTCCTTGCTCATTTGATCTCCGCAATAACCTCCATGACCTTTGCTTCTTCCATTCCCTGCGCAAGACTCAGCGAATAGCTGTAGTCGCCGCGCTGCCAGGTTGCAAGATAGACTCTGCCGTCCTGGCCGCGGAGGCGCACTTCTCCCTCTGTCCCGTTGACCCTGCGGTCCTCCGGGTAGATTTGTGTAGTCGCCGCTGATATCTTCCGTGCTCTTCGCCTTGCGGAGCAACACCTGGGTCTCGGTCTGATCCGCCACGCCGCCGTAAAAGACTTGGACAATTCCGCCGTCCTGAACGGCCTGAACATGGCTCAGATGAAAGTCTCCGATTTCTTCCGGCGCCTTCAGTTCCACGCCGGTCTCTTTCAGTGCTTCCTTCAGATCGCGGACATCCATCCACGGATTCGCGGCCTCCGCCTGCGCTCCGCTTGTCGCCTCGCCGCTCCCCGCGACTTCGCTGCTCTCTACGGCGCTGCTCTCTTCCTTGCTCTCTGTCGTCTTTGCCGTACCGCAGGCCGTGAACGCAGTGACTGCCAGTGCCAGCGTTGCCAGCCCCGCAACAAGCTTGCTCCGATTTCTTCTCATCTCGCCTCCTTGCCCGTCCGAGCATGTGCAGTGTTCCTTCTGTGCCCCTTGCTCTGTCTCCGCTTTTGCTTTCCGTTTCTTTCCGTTTCTTTCCGTTTCTATCTTAGCACAGGCAGGCAAATCCACGCCATAGCCTTCCTGCGGGAAAGGTCGAAAAGACGCCGCGGAGCGTCTTGCCCCGCGGCGTCTCGCCGGAATGATTTATTTTCTGTGAATACCGTTTCAGTACTCTTCTCTCTTGTGGCAGTAGAGAAGCAGCGCAAGTCCCGCAATCGAGAAAGCTGCCGCCGCAGCGCTCGAAGCCTGACCGGTCTTCGGAAGCCCGCTCTTTTTGCCGCGCTGCGCCTGAACCGCGACCGGTCCGGATATGCCCGCATCGCGACTCGGCGCCGCAAGACGGTTCGGAATCTCGTTGTTGTTTGCCGGATTCATGGGACGCACCTCGGTCACGGAAGAAGTCGGTGCCGTTCCCGTCGTGCTGTTCCGATATGCCGCGCCTCTACCCGTCGCGCTTCCGCCGCCGGTATAGCTTCTGCCGCCGCCGGAATTGCTTGTCGTACCGTAGTAGCGGTTTGCGATGTCAAAATTCAAATGCGCGCCGACCTGACGGATGCGCTCCGCAACCGGGAAGTTCAACATATAAGCGGCACCGCCCGACACTTCGGCAATGCGATAGTAGCTGGGCGTCTGCACCTCTCCCTCGCGCTCCGCATCGGAGGAGCTGGCGAGCATTGCATCGGAAGCGCTCGCACGGCGCGCATTGTTCGCAGTCGCCTTCTCAAGACGGTGCAGGCCTTCCACAAAATACCAGCGTCCGTCCGCGTTCGGCTTTAAGACCGCAAGTCTCGACTGTCCCTCGATGAGCTTCTGATTCTGATCCAGCGCGTCAATGCGCACGGTGATGGAGCTCGGGCGATACTCCGTGTGATTTCCGTCCAGCCAAGTCTTTCGAATCACAACCGGTGTTTCGCCGTTCTTATGATCCACGCTGACCGCCTCAATCGCCTCGTTCTCGGAAACCGCGCCCTCCCGATCGAAGTAGTAGGGTTCCGTCGAATAGCCTGCGCCGAGCGCCTCGGTATCCTCCTGCACCTTAAACTTTGCTCCGTTCGGAAGACCGCTGATGGTCACAGCCTCGTTGCCCTGCAGATTGACGCTCGCATAGCTCAGATAGCCTTCCTCGACACCGTACTGCGCGCGGACCGCATCCGAGAGCGTCGCAAAGCGAATTTCCCGCTTCCCCCTCTCCGTCCGTCATCGTGTACTGCCCCGGGGCACTGTTTAAAAAGACACGCATGCTTGCCGAGCCCTGCTCGACCGCGCCGCTTCCCGCCGTAAAGTGGCGGAGCGAGAGCGTTGCATTCCCCGCCGCGAACGCGCTGAGCGGAAAACCAAGCGCAGCGACCGTAGCGGTCAGCGCGCAAGCGGCAAGGCTGCGCGAAACCTTAGCAAATAATCCCTTCTTCATACCGAAATCCCTTCTTTCATCTTCAGCGACATGTGCCGCAAATTCAAAATTTATTTGACTCCCCCATCTTAGAAAATGCGCTTTTTCAAGTCAAGGAAACTCATGAAATCGTATTGTATTTGTAAGATTTCTGTAACATTTCCTCTGCGCCCTTCGCTTTTGACGCGCCCTCTCTTTCGCGCTATAATGAGACGATAACAATCAAACAATATTCTCAGGAGGTCTGACATGTGGAATATCGTGACCGATTCCAGCTGCGACGACATACGCTTTGAAGAACAGCGCGATGATATTCTGTATCAGAGCGTCCCCTTTTACCTCTACACCGACAATCATGAATACGTGGACGACGGCAACATTGCCATCCCGGAAATGATGGAGGACCTGCAAAAGAGTAAGACCGCCCGCACCTCCTGTCCCTCTCCCGCTTCCTTTGCGGAGGCCTTTCGAAAGCCCGGCGATGTGATTGCCTTCACCATTTCCTCCGAGCTCTCCGGCAGCTCCAGAGTGCCGAGACCGCGCGCCTCATGGTCGAGGAAGAAGAGCCCGGAAAGCGCATCACCGTCTTTAATACGCGTACGGACGGGCCTTCGATTATGCTCTTAATCCGGGAGACCGCGCGCATGATTCTGGACGGCCTGGATTACGCGGAAATCATCTCCCGCATTCCGGCCCTCATAGACCGCACCTTCATCGTCTATGCGCTCTCCTCGTTTAACAATCTGATTCGAAACGGGCGCATGAGCCGCCTGACCGGCTTCCTCGCGAACACCCTCGGCTTTTGGGGCGTGGGTATCGCGACTCCCGAGGGAACCATACAAATCAAGGGCAAGGTTCGCGGCACAAAAAAGGTCCTGGACAGCATTGTCCAAGACCTCAGGGAAAAGGGAAGAGCCGTTCAGGAAGTCGTGATTGTGCACTGCCTGAATCAACCGGTTGCCGAGGCACTTAAAAGTGCCATTCAAGAAGCATTTCAGTCTGCTTCGGTCGAAGTTCGGCCGGCCGGCGGGCTTGACTGCTTCTATGCCGAACAAAACGGCATGATCATCGGCTATCGCGTTGCTGCGCAGTGAGCCGCCGCTCTCGATCAAGCTCGATCCACTCGAGAAGACCGAGCGGACGATACGCCGAAAACATACAAAAACAGTTGATCATGAGACAGGGGATGTCCTTTTCCAGGATTTCCCCTGTCTCTCTGTCTCTCTGCGGGCGCTTTGCCGCCCGTGTCTCCGCAAGGAAGCGGTTCACGAGGACCTCGTCAAAGCTGTCGTGCAGATGACCGTAGAGCATGACGCTCTTCGGCTCTCCCGCGGCGGTCAGCCGATTCTGCCCGTTGTAACAAAAGACCGGGTAGTGCGAGAGTATCACTTTTCTTCCCTCGTCGTGGATTTCCGCATAGTCCTGAATCCAGTGGAAGCGGCTGCGGTCAAAGACACTCTTTTTGAGGTAGTAGTCGTGGTTCCCTCGAAGCAGATAGAGTTCTCCCTTCAGCTGACGCACGATTTCGTTGGTCTCCTCGGCCTTTCCCACGGAGAAGTCGCCGAGAATGAAGACTTCGTCCTTCGGCGACACGGTTTGATTCCAGACGGCAATCATATGCGCGTGCATTTCTTCGAGGGAGGCAAAGCCCCGGCAGTCCATCTCGCGGTTTAAATTGTCGTGAAAAAAATGTAAATCCGAGATATAGCGCTTCATCCCGCCTCCTGTCAAATTCAGTTCTTTCCGATTGCGTCGACAACGCTTTCCGCAAGTTGCTCCGGCGTCATGCCCTGCGCTTTTAAGAGCGTCGAGATGCGGTAGCGGTCATAAAAGGCCTTCGGGAGGCCGCGGAGTAATACCTTCATCTCGCTGTCTCCGTAAAAGCTCGCCACTTTCGCTCCGAAGCCGCCCGAGAGCAGAGCGTCTTCAAGCACCAGAACGGTGCGGTGGTCCTCCCGAAGCGATGAAAGCAGCGCTTCATCGAGATCCGAGACCACCCCGGGGTTAACGAGGGTCGGGCGTAGGCCGTACTTCTCTTCGAGGAGAGCGGCTGTCTTTTTGCCGAGCGCCTGCATGTCGCCGGGCGCCAGAATCGCTGCCTCCCTGCCGCGGCTCACAATTTCATAGTACGCGGGCAGCGAAAAGCTCTCCCGTACCGGCCCCGTCGCGTGGCAAAGTTCGGTGGAGGGAATGAGGATCGCGACCGGATTTTCTCTCTGCTTCAGGGACCAGCGGAGCATGCTCAGGTACTCTTCGACCGAGGTCGGCGCGAGTACAATGAGTTCCGGGATATTGCAAAGCATGGGGAGCGCCAGTACGCCGCTGTGCGTCACATCGCTCATACCGAAGAGCGAGGCGCTGCCGAGCAGCATCGTGACCGGGCTCTTCTGGATGCAAATATCGTGAACCAGCTGGTCGTAGGCACGCTGTAAGAAAGTTGCCTCCGTAAAATAGACCGGCTTTGCCCCGCGCTTTGCCGCGCCCGAGGCGATGGCGAGCGCCGTCTGCTCCGCAATGCCGACATCGAGATACTGCGCGCCGAGCATAGCGCGGCGCTCGGGCGTTAAATCGACGGTGCCCGGCACGCCGGAAGTCAAAACGAGCACAGCCGGATCTTCCGCCGCTGCCTGTAAGAGAAAGTCCGCGGTCGCCTCCTCATAGCTCTCGCCCTCAAAGCGGAAGTCCGGCAGGGTCTCGCCGCTCTCCCGGTCAAAGGGGAAGTGCCAGTGGAACTCTTCCTTCCGGGTCTCCGCCGGACCATAGCCCTTGCCCTTAAGGGTATTGATGTGGAGCACGACCGGGTGGTCTAAGTCCTTCACCGCGTTCAGCGCCCGAATCAGCGCGCCGATGTCATTGCCCGCCGCCTCATAGCGGTAGTCGAGCCCCATGGCGCGGAACAAATTGTTCTCGGAAGTTCCGTTGCTCTCGCGGAGCGCCTTCAGCGAGGCATAGAGCCCGCCGTGATTCTCGGCAATCGACATCTGGTTGTCGTTCACCAGAATGAGAAACTGCCCCTTAAATTCGCCCGCGGTGTTGAGCCCCTCGAGTGCCTCGCCGCCGGAGAGCGAGCCGTCGCCGATGACAGCAATCACCTTCTCCGTTCCGCCGAGCAGCTCCCTGGCCTTCGCCATACCGAGCGCAAGATCGATCGAGACCGAGGTGTGCCCGAGTTCAAAGAAGTCGTGCGGGCTCTCCTTCGGATTCGAGTAGGCCGAGACATCGTCGTAGTGCGCGGGGTCCGTGTAAGCCTCCCGCCGCCCGGTCAGCATTTTGTGCGGATAGGTCTGGTGGGAGATGTCGTAGATGATTTTATCCTCCGGCGAGGAAAAAACCGCGTGGAGCGCTACGGTCGCCTCAATGAACCCGAGATCCGGCCCCACATGTCCCATATGCCGACTCGCGCGGACGATGAGTGCCTCCCGCATCTCGGCCGCGAGCGCCGTCATCTCTTCGACGCTCAATTTTTGAGATCCGCGGGGCTGTTGATTGTTTCCAGATACATGTCTCTTACCTCGTTTCAAAACAGTTGCCTGACAGCAGTATTATAAGAGCCGCCTGCGCAAAAGAAAATAAACTCCGAAAAAAACAGCGGGAGCTTGCGCTCCCGCTGCGTGCCTGGGCTGGCCGGATTCGAACCGTCGAATGAAGGAGTCAAAGTCCTTTGCCTTACCGCTTGGCGACAGCCCAAAATGCCTATTCAGCATAGCAGACCGCTTCTCTTCTGACAAGCCTCTCTTTGCCCCCGGACTCAGTCCTCTAAGAGTTCTTCGAGGGAGTCGAGCTCGCGGAGTGCCCCGTGAACCCGTCCGAAGCCGTAGCTCACATGATAAAAATCGACGCCGGCCTCCTCGGCCGCGACCTGATCCATCTCGGTGTCCCCGATGTACACCGCCTCCTCCGGGCTGAGTTCGTTCCGCTCGAGAATCAGCTCTATATTTTCTCCCTTCGGGCGTCTCGTCTCGCCGTAGCAGATGAAATCGCGAATCACACCGTCCTCGCCGCTGCTTAGATTCCCCGCCGCGAGCAGGGACTCGATATAGCCCTCCTGGCAGTTTGAGACAATGTAGAGTTCCTTGCCGCTCTCGAAAAGGGCGCGGAGGGTCTTCAGCACCCCGGGATAAAAGCAGCCGCTGTGGGACTCCAGATAATCGATCTCGTGCCGCATGCAGGCTTCCATGATTTCCTTCTGCTCTAGGGGATCCGCGTCCGGGGAGATGCGTGCCGCAATCTCATCCATCGTGTGTCCCATAAAGCCGTGCATGTCATCGACCGTCAGCGTCCCGCTGCCCCTGCGCTCCTTCAGCACCTCATTCCAGGAATCCGTGACCGCACGCGCGCTGTCCCAGAGCGTCCCGTCTACATCAAAGAGATAAGCCCGTTTCATTCCGTCCCTCCTTTGTCTCGCCGTTTTTATCTTGTATAGCCTGTTTTGCCCCGTTTGACAATCAGAAAAAGCTGCGGCAATATGCCGCAGCCCAGAAGCACTAGTGCAACGCCTCTGTTTTCACACCCCGATGCATTGTTTCGAAGCACCGCAGGCTTTTACCCCAAGTAGAAAAACTGTCCCGCTTTCTTTAAAACCGGACGCAGCGCCGCATAGGCGATGACCACAACCACGGTGCCCGCGACCGAGTTGATTGCGGTCACACCGGCTGCCCAGGTCGCCATAATCTTCGACGCTTCCTGCGGAATGCCGAGCAGATAGGTTTTATAGAGATAGCCCACAATCGGATCCGCAATCACATTGAAGCCGAGCGCAACCGCCGAAGCGAGGAGCGTCCAGAAAAAGAGATATTTTCTGTCGTGATCTTCCGTGATGTGGCCGAGCTTATGCGCAATGAAGCCCGCAATCAGACCGATGCAGAACTTGAGCACAAAGGTCTTCGGCGCGGAAGTCACGTACTTCGGATCCATTAAATCCGCAATCGTCATGCCGATTGCGCCCGCAAGGCCGCCGTACACACCGCCCAGATAGAGCGCCGCAAGCACGCAAAAGGCATTGCCGATATGAAGCGCCACCATGCCGCCGCCCGGCGTTGGAATCGGGATTTTCAAAAAGGCAAAGGCTGCGTAGCAGAGCGCTGCCATGAGCCCCGTCAATACGATTTTATGAAGTCTCTGATCTGTGTTTGTCGCTGTTGCTGTCTGTTGTCCTGTCATGACATCATCCCCCTTTGTTTCGATAAGCACGATTGTAGCGCAAATCTGGATTCAAAAAGACTCAGTTTTCATATTTTTTATGATATCAGTTTGCGTTACAATAATACCAGTTTGAAAATCGGAGGTCTCTTCATGCTCACCTACTTTTTGAATGCCCGCGGCAAAGAGAGTAAGTACCGCTTTCTCTACAATGCCATTCGGAGCGATATTCTCGCTAAGAAACTGCTTCCCGGCGAACGCCTGCCCTCCAAGCGCGCGCTCGCGGAACACCTGGGCCTAAGCCTCTCGACGGTCGGAAGTGCCTACGCGGCGCTTCTCGATGAGGGCTATCTCGAGGTCAAAGCGCGGAGCGGCTTCTTTGTCTCCGCCCTCACGCTTCCGGAAAACGGCAACGCAAACCGAACAGACAAGGCAGACCTTCAACCCGCGAACGCCGCGGAAACGGCTCGAACACCCAAAGGCAGCGATAAAAACGCAGACGCGAACACGGAAGCGGCAATCTCCGAAACCGAACCCTCAGCGCCGCACAGCTCCCTCGGCGAACTCGCCGCCGACTTCCCCTTTACGCCCTTCTCCCACATTGTCCGCGATGTTCTGCTCCGCTTTCCGCGTGAGCTGCTCGCGCGCCCGGAAAATCAGGGGGGCTCTGCACTTTCGCCGCGCCATCAGTGCCTATCTGCTCCGCTATCGCGGCATGCAGGCGGATCCCGCGCAAATCGTAATCGGCTCCGGCACCGAGTATCTCTACGGACTGGTTGCGCAACTCCTGCCCCGCGCGGCGCTCTACGGCATCGAGGCGCAGTCCTATGAGAAGATACGCCTTGTCTACAGCGCCTACGCCCGCCCCTATGAACTCCTGCCGCTCGATGCCTACGGGGTGAGTGCCGAGGGGCTCGCCGCCTCCCGCGCCTCCTTACTCCATGTGACACCCTATCAGAGCTACCCGAGCGGCGTGACCGCAACCGCCGCCAAGCGCTTTGAATATCTCCGCTGGGCCAAGGAGAGAGCTGCCTTTCTCGTGGAGGATGACTATGCCTCCGAGTTTTCGCTCCAAAAAAAGCCGCTGGAAACCATCTATGCGATGGATTCCAACGACTCTGTGATTTACCTCAATACCTTTACCAAGACCCTCGCGCCGTCCATGCGTGTCGCCTATATGGTGCTCCCGAAGCGCCTCCTCGAAAGTTACCGCGAACGTCTCGGCTTCTATGCCTGCACCGTCCCCGCGCTCGACCAGTATGTGCTCGCCGAGTACATAGACCGCGGCTACTTGGAACGGCGCCTGAACCAACTGCGTCGAAAACTCCGTCTCTCTATGCGGGATTCGAAAGCGCAAGCTCCAGAAGACGTCCCGCAGCCGCTGCGAAGCGAGTCAGGGAATTGATCTTCACAAAATTTTGCCCGAAAACCCGCTGCACCGCGGGGAGTCCGGCATCGTCGCCGGTGTAGACGCAGAGCGCCGTGACACCGGAAGCGCACACCGCGCGAACTTCCTTTGCGGCGTTCTCTATCGCCCCTTCGCCCGCGTAGGCCTGTTCCTGCCCTTGATAGAGAAACTTCACCATATCGTTCGGCGTCACATCGCTCAGCACAATCAAAATCTTTCGCTCCGAGGGGTACTCTGCCATCAGTTCGCCGACCGCGCGGTAGGCGAGCCCGTCCCGGTTTGCGCCCGCCGTGAAATAGCGGAAAATCTCTTCGTTCTTCTCGTGCTCCTCGTAATCGCGGTAACGCGTGAGCACTGTGTAGCCGCTCATCGAGAGATAGCCCCAGACTCGCACCGGCAATTTCAATGCACTCAGGCTCTCGGCCAAAATATAGGCCTGGCGCGCAACCAACTCGGTCCTCTCCTCCTGCGAAGTGCTCGCATCGAGCAGGAGATCCACGCTCACCCTGACTCTGATCCCCGAGGGCGCTGCTTTTTCGAAGATGCGCGCATCATTCAGACAAAGCGCGCGGTACAACTTTCCGGGAAGCAGCCGCCCCGTGCGCCCGGGCACTTCCTCGGGATCTCGGAGCTGCTGCAGCGCATTTTTAAGGCGCTCTCCGAGTTCCGCGATCGCCGCGTGATCCCGCGCGATTTCGCCCTCGTGGGCGCGGCGGGTCTTTTGCTCCCTCGCTTCCATCTCGCGGCGCATGCGCTTGGTAAAAGCCCTTTTAATTTTTTTGACTTCTTCGAGCGGCAGTCTGCCGTCCGTAAAATAAAAGCCTGCTTCCCGCATGGGCATCCTTACAGCAGCGGAGGTTCAGTTCCCGCTCCTTCGCCTCCGGATACAACGGCGCACCGAAATAGTCGCGGATATACTGCCTGAGCTGTTCCGCACTCTTTTCCAGATAGCGCTCGCCGAACTTTTTGGCACCCTGTCTTTGCTCCCGCGCTTCGGCACAAGTTCGCCGAAGCCCATCACGAGGCGACGCACATTCGGCTGAAGAGCTTCCTGCCGCTCTGCCGCGCTCCGCTTCCGAAACACAAACTTCGGCAGTGCGAAGCGACGGCGACGCTGTTCGGAAGCCGCCTTGCCCGGGAAGATAGGTAAAGTAGCGGGCAGCGTCTTGCCGACGCTGTCAATCCAAGCCTCGGTATCCAGTCTCCCGGAGACTTCCAGTTCCTCGAGCAGCTTGCGGTCCACGAGGTCCGGGAGTCCGCTGTCCTCGCCGAGCATACTGCCGGTAATGCCCCTCGAGTATCCAGCCCTCGCGGCTCTCCGCGATACTCGGCATAAAGTTTCTTTCAACTTTTTCCCGCGCATAGGCCTGTCGGAGCGATTCTGCCGCAGGGCGCTCCGTCTTTGACTTTTTTCATAACAGCCGTTCTCGAGCGCCAGCCAGAAGAGACTCTCATAGACGCCCTGATCCACGGTCTCGTGAAAGCTGTTGTAAAAACTCCATCAAGCGATCCCAGTCGTAAAAAGCGGTGCGCCGCGCCGATGATGCTGTTCCAGTAGAGATCCGCCCGCCCGTGCTCGTCGTACATGCGGAAAGCCCGGGGAAATGCCGTAGTCCCCGGCCGCATTCCAAATCAAATTGGCGGCGCGCCGCTTCTCAAATTCACTGAGTTTCATGCAAACACGCGCCCGGCTTCCAGGCTCTCCGGCAGGCGGGTCGCAACGAGGTCGCTGACCAGGGTCTGCTCGTAGCTGTCAAAGCACTTGTTCACAATGCCGAGTCGCAGCGCTCTCACCGGCGAGAGCCCGCGCTCCATCATGCCGATGGCGGCAATCAGGCCGCGAAGATCCAGCGCGCGGCTCGTGATTTCGCCGCCCTCGCTCTTTTTCCGTATCTCATCGAAGAGCTCCGCAAACTGCGTCGCATATTCCGGGCGTAAGTTCGGATACTTGCCGCTCAGGAGGCGCTTCACGTCCGCGAGCGGAATGACAGGCATCTGAATCACGAGGAAGCGGGAGGCGAGCGCCTCGTTTAATTCGCGCGTTCCCGCGTAGCCGTAGTTCATTGTGCCGATGAAGCGGGTCGCCTCGTGGAGGCACACACGCTCATAGCCCGGGATATCGATGACGCGACGAAAGTCGAGGGCAGCGTGCAGTACCGCGAGGCTCTCATTCTTCGCCATATTGATTTCATCCAAGATACCGAAACCGCCGCACTCCGCCGCGCGGAGCACCGGTCCCTTTCCTGAGCTGTACCGCACCGTCCCGGAAGGTATCCGTCCCGATTAAGCTCGCGGCATCCGCATTCACATAGAGGGAGATGTCCCAGAGCGGACGCCCGAAGGCAGCCGCCAGTCCCTCCGCGAGCACATTCTTACCGCTTGCCTTGCCGCCCGACAGAAGCAAATGTTCTCCCGGCGAGGAGGGCGCTGATGGCCTCTTCCCAGACCTCTCTCCCGTAGTAGGGGTAAAGCGGCTCCGGCACGCGGTCCGCCTCCGCCTCATCCAAGTGATAGTAAGTTCGAAACGCGCGCAGTTCCTCGATCAGACGCTCGGAAATTCCCTCGGCGCGCAAAAAATCCAGACTGTTTTCTCTCATCTCTCTTCCTTTCAGATTCTAAAAAAAAGAGGTTCGGTCTGCGCCGAACCTCTTTTCTGTCACAGGGTATTTGCCGGTCTTCTGCCGCGGACAAACACGGAGACGGCATAGAGTACCGCAAGTGCCACGCCGCCGGCGTACGCCACATTCCACGGAAGGTTGAGCCGATCTTCGCGTTCAGAATGTAGCTGCCGCAGACCACGGTATAGAAAATACCCGGAATGAGCGGCATCCAGACAAAGGCGCCCTTCTTCTCAATCAGGAGGTAAATGGCCGCCGCCGCCAGCGCAAAGAGTGCCATCGCCTGATTCGACCAAGCGAAGTATCTCCAGAGCAGGTTAAAGCCGTTCGTATCGAACTTTGCCCAGACCAGAATGCCGAACACCAGCACAAAGATCGGGGTTGCGAGCATCAGACGGCGCGCGTTGTTGTCCTGCTTGATGTGGAAGGTATCCGCAATCGTGAGGCGCAGTGCGCGGAGCGCCGTGTCACCGGAGGTAACCGGAAGCACAATGACACCGATGAGCGCAATCGCACCGCCGACCGGGCCCAGGGCCTTACGACAGAGCACACCGACCACCGAGGTCGCGGAAATTGCCTTGAGTCCGCCGTCGGCCGCCTGCTGGAAGTAGCGCAGCACGCCGTTTTCGAACTGCATCGTGATGCCGCCCTTCGCAGCCCCCATCTGGATCAGCGCCATGGTTCCCGCTGCCCATACCATTGCGATGAAGCCCTCGACAATCATCATGTTGTAGAAGGTCATCTTGCCTTCGCGCTCACTCTTCATGGTGCGCGCAATCAGCGCGGTCTGCGTCGAGTGGAAGCCCGAGAGTATGCCGCAGGCAACCGTCACGAAGAAAATCGGCATGAAATGGCCGAAGGACTTCATATCGCCCACACCGAAGAAATAGTCGCCGTACGCAAACGCGCCGGTATTCCAGCTGTCCCAAACGTTCACGAGCGGATAGTGACTTCCGACCATGACAAAGAAGACACCGACCGCAGAGAAGACCAGCACCGCACCGAAAATCGGGTATACCTTGCCGATGATCTTATCGATCGGGAAGACCGTCGCAATGTAGTAATACACGAAGATGATGCCGTAGATAATCCAGGTCGTCGGATCTTTCGCACCGCCCGAGAAGCCGAAGACCTGCGTCGCGGCAATGTCACCCGGCGTGTAGATAAAGACGGCACCGACCAGGAGCAGAAGCACCGAGACAAAGACGTCGTAAATCCAGAACACCTTGCTGTTCGTGTACTTTTTAATCATGTCCGGCATCTGGATGCCGCCGTCTCTCGTGCAGATCATGCCGGCGAAGTAGTCGTGCATCGCGCCGCCGATCACATTGCCGATCGGAATGGTGAGCAGCGCAATCGGCCCGAAGAGTATGCCCTGAATCGGCCCGAGTATGGGGCCGGTACCCGCGATGTTCAAAAGGTTAATCAACGCATTCTTCCAAGTCGGCATCGGGAACAAAGTCCACGCCGTCCTGCTTTGCATACGCAGGGGGTCTCGCGGTTATCCGGGCCGAAGACGCGCTCACAGAGGGCGCCGTACAAAAATCCGCCACAGATCAGAATCGCGAGGCCAATCATAAATGTTGCCATAACTGTACCTCTCTTTCCACACACCTTTCGTCCCCGTCGGGCGGGGATTGACAAACATTTGTCAGATTAGTACAGTCACGTCTTTTTTTCAATCGCTGTTTATAAATTCTTTCGATTTTTTACTTATGTATTTCACAAAGTTAGCGTAATTAAATCTTTGCTTTTCTTTTTGTTTTCGCTTCAAAGCTCGTGAATCCGGGAGGGATCGAAACGATCCTCCGCAGTCTTTTCTTCCGCCGGATAGCCGAGCGGCAAGATCGAAAACACGTATTTTCCCGCCGGAATTCCGAGTATTTGATTCGTAAAGTTCACGCGTTCTTCATAGGGATAAACACCGATCCACACCGTTCCGAGTCCCTCCGAAACCGCACCGAGCCAGAGGTTCTCCGTGCAGGCTGCCATATCGGTCGCCGCCACCTCGGCAAAGCGCTTGCCCTCGGGTCGCATACCGTGACGATTGCGAGCGGTGCCGCAGCAAGCGGCCCCGCATAGCGACTCAGCTTGGACAGAGCTTCCAGTTTCTCGCGATCTCTCACAATGTAAAATTCCCAGGGACGCTGATTCCCCGCAGAAGGCGCCGCCATACCGGCGCGGAGTACCGCCTCTAGTTTTTCCGCTTCCACTTCCCGATCCGCAAATTTTTCTCACGCTTCTTCTCTCAAAGATTTCTTTCATCGTCTTGATTCCTTTGCCTGAATCCCTTTTCTTTTATTCCTGTCCCGCTCTCAATCGCACCGTCGCATCCAGGCAAACGCGAGCACCGTGTTTTCCGCAATCGCGCTTACTTCCGCGTCCGTGAACGCAAGTCTGCCCGCTTCTCCCGTCTCCGCAGAGAGCAAGAGATAGGCCCCGACTTCACAGACACTTTCCTTCCCCGCCTGTCGAAGCGCAGCGGCACCCGAATAGCAGTAGATCAAAAGTGCTTTCGCTCTGTTCCGCTTCCTGCGGGAAGGAGCGTCCCGGAGGCGAAGCGTCATCGCCCGCGCGAAGCAAGCGGTCTGCCATGCCGCCCTCTGCCTCGCCCTTTCGCAGCATCAAATTAAAATCCGTGACCTCGCCGCGGGACTTGGTCTCCGCCCCGCCGTCGAATTCGAGCACTTCGAGTGCCCCGAGTGTCCGGAACGGGCCGCCGTCTTGCGAGAGCTTGAGTGCCCCACTGAGCGGCGTCAGATAGCGCCGATAATCCGGCAGCGGTGTAAAATCACTCTCGGGAAGCTCCACGGTCGCCGAACTCACACGCCAGAGAAAATCTCGCCCGGCATAGCTTGCGCCCTCCGGGAAGAGCAAAAACTCTCTGGTCTCCCCGCCGCTCCAGCGGCTCACGCGATAATCCTTTGCGCTTCTCTTCCTCACGTTCATCTCTTATCTCCTCCGTTCGACCGAAAAGATGTCTAAAACCGGCCCGTCGGTGCGAAACCGCACTGCGACAGTGCGGGTGCAAGCCCTTCGAAGCCGTGCTCTGCCCTGCCCCTGTATGTCGCACCTTTACTCTCTATGTGTATTGTAGTCCTTCGCAAGACGGAAGAAAAGAGCGCCCGGCACAGCGAGCGCTCTTCCCTCTTTACTTTTTTTCCACGCGTTCTATGCGTATCGCGGAATTCTGTTTGCGGGCAAGCAAGAGGATTTTTTCGGCATCCTCCTTATCAAAGAAGAGCCGCTTTGTCTTGTCGCCGCGCCGAAAATATAGGGCTTCGAGTGTGGGATGCCCCCTGTCCTCGAGCAGCACGGTGTCTATCTCGTTCCAGGGATAGCACTCGTAGTGCGTTGTGATGCGCATTTGGTAGAACTGCTCGATTCCTTCTTCGCTCACAACCACATGCTTCTCCATGAGGAGAGCCAGGATATAGAGTGCGCCGAAGAGCAGGGCAATGCGGAAACGGGTCAGGATACCCGCCGCAAGTAAGAGTGCCGCAAAGCAATACCCTCCGTAAGTGACCCAGCGCTTTCGGGGCCGCAACTCCCGCGCCGTATAGACGACGCCTCCCTCATTCTCCCATGGAAGCATGTGAATTCCTTTCTCTTGTTCCGAGGCTCTTTCAAAGCCCGAACTGCTTACTTGCCGACCTTCGGTGCCTTGCCCTCCGCGCGCAGTCTCTCGAGGTTCTTCAGTGCGACCTCACGCGCCTCTTCCGGTGCGCCCGCCGGCTTATGCATGGTAGTCTTGCCGAAGATATTGGTATACGCGCCGTCCGCCCAGAAGACATTGCGTCCCAGGAAGGCCGTGATTGCCGCATAAATCGGGTTCAGCAGGTTGACAAACGCAAACGGGAAGTATGCGAAGGGGTGCACACCGAGCACGCCCATCTGATACGCGCCGCAACCCGTCCACGGGAACATAACCGCCCAAAGGGTTCCGCAGTCCTCAAGGGTTCTGGAAAGCATGTTGCGCGCAAGTCCCATCTCGTCGTACTTGTCGCTGTAGAGCGGTGCCGGAACACCGATGCCGAGGAACTGGTCGCACATGGTCGCATCGCAGAAGAGCGAGGTGAGCAGGGTTGCAAGCACCAGCTGACCGACCGAGTGAAGCTTATTCTTTAAGACCGCCGAACAGAGCGTCCACGCAACCGCAGCGCTCCAGCGCGCCGCCGTAGGCGACCGCGAGGAGTATCAGGTTGATGGTCCACATCTGGTGGTCCATACCGCCGCGGTTTCAAGAGCTTATCCGCGATTTGCGTTTCCGGTCTCCACCGTGATGCCGTAGTGCAGGGTGTTGAAGATATCGCCGATGTTGGTCATGCCCTGGAACACAGCCGCAAAGAGCACGCCGCAGAGCACCGAGATTGCGATGCCCACCAGACCCGGGAGCTTCATCACGCAGGCTGCAATGACCACGATGATCGGAAGCAGCAGCAGCGGGATTGATGTGGAACTTCGACGCGAGTGCGGTCTGCAATCCCGCCGCCACCTGCGGATCGTAACCCGCGGTGTTGATGTTCATACCGAGTATTGTATAAAGAATCAAACGCAATCACAAAGGTCGGTGCCGTCGTGGAGACCATAGCCGTCACGTGATCGAAGAGACCCGTGCCGGAAACCGCCGCCGCGAGGTTGGTGGTGTCCGAGAGCGGCGAGAACTTATCGCCGAGGTATGCGCCGGAGATAATCATGCCGGCGGTGATTGCGGGGTTGATGCCGAGACCTGCACCGATGCCGAGAAAGGCAATGCCGATGGTCGCCGTCGCGGTCCAGGAGGAACCGCAGGCAAGGCCGACAATCGCGCACATGATGCAGCCGACCGGCAGGAAGAGCCGCGGGGTCAGAAGATCCAAACCGTAGTAGATGACCGCCGGGATGGTGCCCGACATGATGAAGGATGCAACCAGAATACCGACGGTGCAGAGAATCAGAATTGCCTCCATCGTCGCATTCAGACGATCCAGCATACCCGCGAGCATGTCCGAGAAACTGTGCCCGCAGAGGCCGCCGATGATGCAGGCAACACAGATGGATACGACCAAGGGCATATGCGCATCCGTGTAGCCCGTCTTTCCGACAAACCCGAGCAACATAAGCCCCATCATGACGACAATGGGAATGAGCGCCTCTATGAAATTGGGCAGTCGTACCTTCTTGGTGCCTGTCTTATTCGCTTCCATACTCTCCTCTTTTTCCGCGCAAGACTCACGCTGTATTTAGTTTTTATACATCCAGTTCTCCGCCGAGCGCTGCCTCGACAGCCTGAATCAGGGAGCCGTCCGTAAGGATCTGCTCGCAGTAATTAATGTCCTCGTAAAGCTCTCTGTCATCATCAAGGAAGGCGCAGCCCTTGCGCACCAGGTCGTATGCCGCCTGTGTGCCGCGTCCCAGTCCCTTGTTGCCGCGCATATCAATGCCCTGGCAGGCAACCATGAGCTCCATCGCGAGCACACGGCGCACATTCTTACCGATTTCAGCCGCCTGACGCGCCGCAATGGTGCCCATGCTGACGTGGTCTTCCTGACCCGCCGAGCTCGGAATGCTGTCCACGCTCGCCGGATGTGCGAGCACCTTGTTCTCCGAAACCAGTGCCGCCGCGGAGTACTGCACAATCATGAAGCCGGAGCAGACGCCGCCGTGCGGGGTCAGAAAGGCCGGCAGTGCCGAGTATGCGGGGTTCACCAGTCTCTCGATGCGGCGCTCCGAAACATTCGCAAGTTCCGCCTCCGCAATCTTTAAGAAGTCAAAGGGCAGTGCCATGGGCTGGCCGTGAAGTTGCCGCCCGAAATACCCGGCTCTGTCCTCCTTGAAGATGAGCGGGTTGTCCGTGACCGAATTGATCTCAATGTCCACTCTGCCCTGCACATACTTCACAGCGTCCTTGGAAGCGCCGTGAATCTGCGGGCTGCAGCGGAGCGAGTAAGCATCCTGCACGCGAATCTCACCCTGGCGGGTCGTGTTCTTCGAATCCGCGAGCAGACGGCGCAGGTTCTTTGCGGTCTTACCCTGGCCCTCGTGCGGGCGAATCGCATGGACTCTGTCCTCGAGGGCATCCATGACGCCGTTCTGCGCCTCAAAGCAGAGCGCATCCGCAATGTCGGCAATCTTTAAGAGCTGCTTCGCATCGTGAAGTGCGAGCGCACCGACCGCCGTCATCGCCTGGGTGCCGTTGTTCAGCGCGAGGCCCTCCTTCGCCGAGAGCTCAATGACCGGAATGCCGGCTCTCTTCATCGCCTCTTCGCCGGAGAGCAGCTCTCCCTCATAGTAAGCCTTGCCGAGTCCCAGCATGACGAGAACCATGTGCGAGAGCGGCGCCAGATCGCCGGAAGCGCCGAGCGAACCCTTCTCCGGGATAAAGGGCGTCACGCCCTTGTTGAGCATCGCAATCATGGTCTCAAGGGTCTCGAGGCGTATGCCGGAGTAGCCCTTCGAGAGGTTATTGATGCGAAGCAACAGCATGCCGCGCGCCACATCCTCCGGGAAGGGATCTCCCGCGCCGACCGCATGCGTGATAATCAGGTTCTTTTGCAGTTCCTTGCACTCATCGGTGCTGATGACGACATCGCTGAACTTTCCGAAGCCCGTCGTAATGCCGTAGACCACCTGCTTCTCTGCGACCAGATCGTCCACAATCTTCCGGGATGCCAACACAGCCTCCCGACTCTCTGCGGAGAGTTCCACGACCGCGCGGTCGCGGCAAACCGCAACAATTTGATCGACGCTCAGGTCCTGTCCGGTAATCAGAATTTTTTCCATCCCTCTGCATCCTCCTATCCCAGCTAAGCTTGGTTCCGAATATTTTTCCGTTTCAGTTTACCCGAGCGCCGTCAAAAAAGCGTCTAGATATGCGTTTTAATTGTGACTATTGTGTAAATTTTGAATCCGGACCGCCGCGCAGCCTGCAAAACCCACCAAATACCGGACTGTCATATGTCTATCTGTCCCTTGCTCTCAGGCCGCACCCGCATTCCGCTATATGGCCTCTGTGCTTTGTTTTTCGAAACCGCTGCGGTTTCGTTCTCTGTTCTTAAAAACGCAGGGACGGAGTCCCGCCCTGCGCTGTCGTTTGTTCTGTCGTTTGTTCCCTTTTGCATCTTTCCGGCTTTTACCGCGCGAAACGGGAACTTTATCCGCTCGTCTCTCCGCGCCGTGAATCAAGAGCTCGGTCTCCGGATTTTTGGATGCGACTCGCAATGTAACGCGCCCGCTCGAGATGCTGCCGTGCTTCTTCTTTCTTCCCCTGCTGGACAGAGAGCAGGGCAAGATAGGCCTCGCTCCGCTCAAGGCCCCAGCGATAGCCGTTTGCCGAGAGCACGGCGGATGCCCGCTCTAAGTACTTCCCGCTCTCCTCGTAGCGCCCGAGCAAATAGAGCAGCTGCCCGATGCCGGAGTAAATTTGAGCCATACCGTTGGTCTCTCCCGAGACAGCGCCTATGGCAGCCGCCTCCCGGTATCGAAGCAGCGCTGCTTCGGGCTCTCCCTGCTTTCTCTTGATGTCGCCGAGATAGGCGATGCAGGCGGCAATGCTCGCCCGATACTTCGGGGTCGAAGCGCCGAGTTCCGTCTCGAGCGCCTCAAACTCCGCGCGCGCGGCTTTTAGTTCCGCCTCCGCCTCGGAAAAGGCCCCCCGCCGAATGAGGCACCAGCCCTTCAGCCGCCGGAAGGCCGCATGCATCTCCGCGTCGCAGTCCTTCGACTGCTCGATTCCGAGTACCACATAGCGCTCCGCCTTCGGAAGATTGGTGGTCTGGATGCTGTGAAAGATGTGCTGCAGGTAGCAGGAAAATAGCATCGTATCATCCGCACAACGCCGCGCCGCCATCATGCACTGCTCTATGGCCGCGACACCGCTGTCATAGTGACCGGCTGCGATGTCATGCCGCCCCAAAATGTATAGCATCCGCATTTTCATGCAACTCACTTCGGGCGAGCTGTCCTCGAGGCGTATCACATCCTTTGCGAGTTCCAACATCTTTTCCGCCTCCGCGAGCGCGCCGAACTGCCCGCCGAGATCCGTGACCTCCGAGTGCACAATCGGAAAATTTTCGTTCAGTATCGTGTAGAACTCCTGCAAATAACGAATCTGATAGCCGTAGGCCTTGACCGGGCAGAGGGCGCGCATCCAGTGATGGGCAATGACAGGCAGTGCCGCATAACTTCCGCCGTGTTTTTTCTCATAATATTCGGCGAGCATGCGGTGGTAGAGGCGGGTGCGTCCCGTACTCTGCTGTTCGTATAGATATTCACGAAATACGCGGTGCACAAACTTATAACAGACCTCCCAGCCGACCGTGATCTCCTGAATCAACTGGTTGTTCGCGAGACTCTCGAGACGCTCCAAAAGTTCCAGACGATTCATGTGCTGTAAGAGATACTCGAGCTCTTCCAGATTGATTTTCTCCGGGAAAATTGCCATGCAGGAGAGCACTTCCCGCTCCGAGGCCGTGAGTCCCGAGAGTCGCGCCGCAATCAGACGGTCTATTTTCGGCGTTTTTTTCAGCACAAAGCCCTTCTCCCGTATCAGGGCTATCATCTCTTTTAAGAAGAAGGCATTGCCCTCCGTCATCTCATAGAGCGCGGCCAGCCGTTCGGGCTGCTCGCGCAATTCCGGAAAGACGCGCAGCACAATGCGATCCGACTCCGCCCGCGAAAAGGGCTTCAGCGAGAGGAACTTCACGCGATCCTCCCGAACCAGGCGCTCCAACTGCCGTACCACCCGCGCCTCCTCATAGTCCTGATAGGTACAGATCAGCTGTAGCCGCGCGGGGCCTATGCTCTGTAAGAGCTTTAAGAGCAGGCGGTAGCTGACCTCGTCCATCCACTGAATCTCATCCAGGGTGATCAGCACACGCGTCTTACGGCAGAGCCGCTGCATGAGTTCCAGGAGACGCTGCTCGACCGCACGGTAGCGGAGATAACCGCCGCTCTCCTCCTCCACCCCGCCGGCGAGTTCCGAAAGCGTTGCCGCCGCATCCTCTTCGGAGATGCCGCTCAGCTTTCCCTCGGCCGCAAATTGCCGGAGTTCCTCAAAAATATCGCTGAAGGGGCTCAGGAAAAATTCCGCGCCCTGACGGTAGCAGATTGCGTGGAGCGCGAGCATGCCGTTGCCCTCGCCGAGTCTGCGGCAGGCATCCAGAAAACCGGTCTTTCCGCAGCCCTCCTCGCCCTCAATCAGCGCGACACTCTTCAGCGCCTCGCCTTCCGCCTGAAAAAAGCGCTGATCTCGAGCAGTTCCTTTTCTCTGCCGATGTAGCCCGGCCTTCCGCCCTTGTCCTCCGCCTGCGGGAACTGCTCCTTCATCGTAAAAATCTGCTGAAAGAGCTGCCTTGCCGCTTTGGAAGGCGCAGTCTCCAATTCCTCCCGGAACAACTTCTCCATGTCGCGGTAGAGGCGCAGCGCCATGTTGTGCTGCCCGCAGGCTGCGTAGCGCTGCATGAGTTCCAAGTAGAGCCCTTCGTTGAAGGGATCCTCCGCGAGCAGTACCTTGGCGGCACGCTGCATCCCGGCAATGTCCTCTTTTTGATAGGACGAGCTCGTAGCTCTGCTTTGCCGCTGCCGGTATCCGATTTCAGCGCTCGCGCGCACCTCTTCCGCCCAAGCCTCGAAACTCATAGCAGTTCTTCACGAAAAAATGTTCGAGAAAGGGCGCATCGCAGCTCTGAAGATCGTGTTCCAGCACCATACCCTCCGAGAGTAAAAGTTGCGTGTGCCCCTTACTCTTCAGGACCTCGTTCCCAAGCTGCCGCCGCACCTGGTAGACCGCGTCTCTGAGTTTTTTTCTGCCGACACTCTCCTCCTCGTCGCCCCAAAGCAGGTGAATCAATTCTTCGCGGCTTGCGCTGCCGCGGTAGGCGAGATAATAAAAGAAGGCCTCCGCTTTCCGGTACGGAAAAGGCAACGCGCACGCCGTTTTTTTCCGTATCTCCGGATTTCCCAAAAACGAACTTCAATTTTGTCCAAAGCACCCGCCTCCTTTTCTCTGCTGTTCTCATTATAGGAGTGAGCGGCAGGCAAAGTCCAGCAAAAACGTCAAATTATGAGCTTTCGTTCATCGGAAATTAGACGTTTTTTCGACTCTGACTCTCTATACTGGGTTGCAATGGTGAAATCATTTGTTCTCGCTTTGTGCAGAAAGGAAGGTGCCCCATGAACAATCAGGAAATCGGCGCTTGCATGACCATTAAGCTCGACGCTGTGCTCCCCGAATATCCGAAATTCGATCCGAAGCTCCGTCGTGCACCGCGGCGCGACCTTGAGCTCTCCGATCACGAGATGAAGCTCGCGCTGAAGAACGCGCTCCGCTATGTTCCGGAAGAGCTCCACGAGGCGCTTGCGGACGAATTCATGGAGGAGCTTTTAACCCACGGCAGAATCTACGGTTACCGCTTCATGCCGAAGGAGCCCTTACACGGCAAAGCCGATCGACGAGTACCGCGGCAACTGCCTGCAGGGCAAGGCCTTCCAGGTCATGATCGACAATAACTTGAGCCCCGAGATTGCACTCTATCCCTACGAGCTTGTGACTTACGGCGAGACCGGTTCGGTGTGCCAGAACTGGATGCAGTATCAGCTCTTAAAGAAGTATTTGGAGGCGCTGACCGATGAGCAGACCTTAGTCGTGATGTCCGGACACCCGCTGGGCCTCTTCCACTCCCACAAGCAGGCGCCGCGCGTCATCATCACGAAACGGTCTCCTGGTCGGCGAGGCGGATAACTTAAAGGATTGGACCCGCATCACCGCGATGGGCTGCTCGAGCTACGGCCAGATGACCGCAGGCGGCTGGATGTACATCGGGCCGCAGGGCATCGTCCACGGCACCTTCAACACCATCCTGAACGCAGGCAGAAAGTATCTCGGTGTCCCGGCAAACGGCGATCTCGCAGGCCACCTCTTCGTGACCAGCGGTCTCGGCGGCATGAGCGGCGCGCAGCCGAAGGCAGTCGAGATTGCGGGCGGCGTCGGCATTGTCGCGGAAGTCGACTACTCCCGCATCGAGACCAGACACAGCCAGGGCTGGGTTTCCAAAGTCGCGGAGACCCCTGAGGAAGCGTTCCGCTTCGCACACGAATCCCTCGAGAAGAAGGAGCCCATGTCGATTGCCTTCCACGGCAATATTGTGGACCTCCTCCAGTACGCGGTCGATCACGACGAGAAGATCGAACTTCTCTCCGACCAGACCTCCTGCCACGTTCCCTACGACGGCGGCTACTGCCCGCAGGGTGTGAGCTTTGAGGAGAGAACGCGTCTCCTCGCCGAGGACAGAGAACAGTTTGTCAAGCTGGTCGATGAGACCCTCACGAAGCACTTCCACCTGATTCAGAAGCTCGTGGAACGCGGCTCCTACTTCTTTGACTACGGCAACTCCTTCATGAAGGCCATCTTCGACGCGGGCAACCCGGAAATCGCGAAGAACAAGCGCGACACGACCGAAGGCTTCATCTTTCCCGTCCCTATGTCGAGGATATCATGCGGCCCGATGCTCTTTGACTACGGCTACGGTCCGTTCCGCTGGTGCTGCTCTCCGGCAAAGCACGAGGATCTCTTAAAGACCGACCACGCGGCCATGGAGATTATAGACCCGAACCGCCGCTTCCAGGACAGAGACAACTGGTCTGGATTCGCGACGCGGACAAGAATAAGCTGGTGGTGGGCACTCGAGTGCCGCATCCTCTATCAGGATGCGCTCGGCAGAAGAGACATCGCCCTCAAGTTCAACGACATGGTGCGTAAGGGCGAAATCGGACCGGTCATGCTGGGACGAGACCACCACGACACCGGCGGCACGGATTCTCCCTACCGCGAGACCTCCAATATCTACGACGGCTCGCAGTTCACGGCTGACATGGCAACCCACTGCTTCGCCGGCAACGCGGCGCGCGGCATGAGCCTGATTGCGCTTCACAACGGCGGCGGCGTGGGCATCGGCAAGGCGATTAACGGCGGCTTCGGCCTGGTTCTCGACGGCAGCGAGCTCACGGATCAGATTATCCGCGAGTCGATTCCGTGGGATACCATGGTCGGCGTGTCCCGCAGAAACTGGGCGCGGAACGAGCACTCCATTGAGACCGTTGCGGCTTACAACGAAAAGTTTAAGGACAGCGATCACATCACCATGCCCTACATTGCGAGCGACAGCCTCGTCGAGCAGGCATTCCGGCGCGCAACCGAAAAGCACTGATTTTTCACTGCGGCGCAGTTCTCCTGCGCCGCGGTTTTTATTTGACACCACACTGACTTTCCGAGGAGGACAAAGCATATGAAGCGAACTTACATCCGCCGCGCGGCGGAGCTTGTGACCTGCAGCGGCAACAAGGCAAAGCACGGCAGCGACATGAAAGAGGTCGGTATCATCAAAAACGGCGCCGTCTTAATCGAGGACGGCCGCATCGCCCGCGTCGGCACGACCGAAGAACTGGACAAGGAAGTGGACTTCTCAACGGCGGAGCTGATCGATGCGGACGGGCAGGCGGTGCTCCCGGGCTTTGTGGACTCCCACACCCACTTGTCTTCGGCGGCTACCGCGCCGATGAATTCGGCTGGCGCTTACAGGGAGAAAGTTATCTCTCGATTATGGAAAAGGGCGGCGGCATCAACGCAACCGTGACCCCGACCCGCGCTGCCTCGGTCGAGGACTTTGTTGCGGTCGGCAAAGAGCGGCTCGACACCATGCTCCGCTTCGGCGTGACCACCGTCGAGGGCAAGAGCGGCTACGGCATGGATAAGGATACCGAGCTCCGCATGCTCCGCGCGATGAAGATACTCGACGAGACTCATCCGGTCGATGTGGTTCGCACCTTTTTGGGGCCCCACAGCGTGCTCCCCGAATGGAAGGGCAAGGAGCGCGAATTTCTCAATTACATGCTGACCGAGGTCATGCCGGAGGTCAAAAAAAGAAGACCTTGCGGAATTCGCGGACATTTTCACCGAGACCGGCGTCTTTAATATCGAGGACTCCACGCACTACCTGCAGGAGGCAAAAAAGCTCGGCTTCCGCCTGAAAGTCCACGCGGACGAAATTGCGCCGAACTTCGGCGGCGCTGAGATGGCGGTGCGCTGCGGCGCGCACTCCGCAGACCACCTCTTAAAGGCCTCCGACGAGGGCATACGCCTCGCCGAGGGCAACACGATTGCAACCCTCCTGCCGCTCACGGCCTTTCTGCTTAAAGCGAGCCCCTATGCGCCCGCGCGGAAGATGATAGACGCGGGCTGCGCGGTCGCGCCTCGCCTCCGGATTTGAACCCCGGCAGCTGCTTTCAGCAACTCGATTCCGCTCCTCATTGCGCTCGGTTGTATCTACATGGGCATGCGGATTGAAGAAGTTGTCACGGCGCTCACCTTAAACGGTGCCGCGGCAGTCGGCAGAGAGAAAGAAATCGGCAGCATAGACCCGGGCAAGCAGGCGGACCTCATCTTCCTCCGCTACCCCTCGATTCAGTTCCTGCCCCTACCGGACCGGCGTGAACATTGTGTCCCGCGTCATGAAGCGCGGCAAAATGCTGTTCTGAGTCCGAACATACGGAACGAAATTCTGACACTTTCTTACGTTTGCCTGTACTTTATTGTTTTTTTCTGCCGGAATGATATGCTTAAATTAGAGAATCGCTTGCAACGATTGCGCATACTCTTTCGGAAGGAGGAAAGCATATCCTGTGTCGAAAAAGCCTGTATCGCGATCGCATGTCGTTTCGATTGTCACCGCCTTTTGTCTGTCCTATGGCTGCTTTCATGGCCCATGCTTCTTCCTTGCGCTCTTCTTCTTCACGCGCTGCATGCGAAGAACAACGAGAACCATGCCTATCTGGATCCGAAGACCCTCCGCGCTGCGGGCGGCCCGCACTATGCCTTCTACTTTCTGGTGACGCGCATCCTGCCCGCCTACTATTTGTTCCGTCTCATCTTAATTCTCGTCTTTATGAAGGTCGAGACAGTCTACGAATAAAGCCCGCGGAAAAGCGTCTTGTTCTTTCCATCCCTTTTCGGTATACTTTTATTGATTAAACGAAGGGGGAAGGATACCTTGCTGATCTCACGGGAACTTGACTATGCGCTCCGCATCCTGCGCGGCCTCGGAGACGGGGATATGCACACCATGCGCGCACTCTGCGAAGACGAGCTGATTCCGCAAAAGTTCGCCTATAAAAATCATACGGAAGCTGGCTGCGGTCGATTTTATCACCGCGGTCCGCGGTGTCGGCGGCGGCGTAGCCTCACGGCGATTTATCCGCCCTCACGCTCTATGACCTCCTGAAAGTCTTTCAGCCGGACGAGCGCGTGAACCACTGTACCTCCGGCGGCTACTGCTGCGAGTGGATGGAGGCAACGCAGAAGCCATGTCAGACCCGCGCCTACTTGACGGATCTGGAGGCGAGACTGGCCCGCGAATTAAAGCGTGACTCGCTCGCCACCATGCTCTTCGGAAAACAATAAGCGATTTGTTTTTGACGTTTTCGCGGAATACGTTTCGAAGCATCCGGTTTACTTCACCGAAACGGGAGGTTTCTGCCATGTCCGATGCAAAAAGCTCTATCTCAATCGCCCGCTTTGCCAGTTTGATTCTTCTCTAGTGTCATTGCAGACCTGCGCCTCATCTTCCATGATATTCCGGGCGTTCCGACCTCTGCTCTGGCTCGGCTGCCTCATGCTTTCTCATCTTTTTCTTCTGGACCGGCACCACAAAGATACTCTCGAGCGGAATCCCTCGATCGGCTGAAACGCTACCCGCGTTGCAAAAACCCGGATCTTTACGAATAAGTATCAGACGCCCATCTGTAGCTTCTCGCTTTGGCGTCAGTATTCTGATTGCCTCAATTCGCGACAATATCGCAAACTGAGCGGCTACGGATATTGGCTTTCTCGTACAGAGCTGCGGGACGAGTTTTCGTCCCGCAGCTCTTTCTTTGTCTGTCGACCTACACGTTACGGGGCTGTTGTCTCGCCCTCGTTTTGGGTATTGACGTTCTCCAGCACCGCGTCTTTAAGACAGCGTATCTTGTACTCGCCCTCTTTGTAGACATCAAGCGCCCGCGCACGGTGATTTCCGAGCCCGGCGGGTAGTCGTCCCGGGGCGGTGAGTTGTCCGCAAGCTTGAACTCGATGCCTGCGCGTGCAGGCGGTCGTCGTCCTGACGATAGCAGGAATATAGTCCGAGTCCTTGGTTTCGTCGTGATAATGCCACAAGCCCTTCATCCGCATGGTCTTGCCCATGCAGCTGTCGGGTTCACCATGATGTTATAGACCTCCGAGAAGACCATGGTCGCACTCAGCTTCGTGAGGTCTACGTCGGTGCCGTCACGCGCTTTAAGCCGACCGATGCCTCACTGCTCTCTCGACCACGCGGCTCGCCGCGTGATATCGACCGTCTCCTGCGAAGCGCCCGTCTGCGAACTCTCCGCTTTTTGGCTCTCCGCCGCCTGCTGCCTGACTCGAGAACTTTGTTTACACCCCTGGCCTGACCGCCGCCGTGACTCTTTGCCCGTCGTTGCTCGCCGCAAGGCGAGCAACAGTCCACACGCCAGCGCGCCGTCAGCACATAGTCTGTTTCTCTGCTGTCTGTCCTCCGCTGTACCGCCGCAATCAGGGAACAAAGCCCGATCGCGAGTGCATCCGCCGCGACGACGTGGAGCCGGGACGGCGTCTCCGCGAGTATGGATGCGAGTATGCTGGAGCAGCGCGCAAGTCACCGAGAGCAGCGCGGAACAAATGGTAACACTTTTAAAGTTGTGGAACAGCCGCATTGCCGAGAGCGCCGAAAATGACCAGCGCCGAGATGAGCAGCGATCACCAAATTCATGCGCGAGTACGATGACTGACGCGACCGTAATCGCAATCAGTAGGATTATAGCGATCCGCATCGGTCCCGAGGCGCGCGCAAAGATTTCGTCGAAGGTCACCGCAAAAATCTTCTGATAGTAGATGATGAAGAGGCAGACCACCAAAACGAGCAAGGCGCAGAGCACCACCTCGCGGCTGGTCAGCGTCAAAAATCGAGGTCGAGCCGAAAGAGTGGTAGAGCAGACATCGCCCGAGAGATTTGCCGAGGTCGAGAACACGTTCGCGACCAGATAGCCGAAGGCCAGCGCGCTGACCGAGAGCTACGTGGCGATGGCCGCATCGCCCTTAATCTTACCGTTCTGGCCCGTGCGGAGCAGAAGCACGGCGCAGAGCATCGTGACCGGCAGGATGAGAACCATCTGATCTCGTTAGTTTCAGTACCGAGGCTACGGGACATCGCGCCGAAGGCCACATGCGAGAGCCTGTCCGTCGATATAGGAGTAGCGCTTAAGACCAGCGTCACCTGAGCAGCAGAGGAACTCAGCGCAATCAGCACGCCGACAACGAGGGCGTAGCGCACGAGGTACGCAGATACAAAGAGAATTTTTCTATCATTGCCATCTGCGTTCACACTCTCTTCCTGTAAAAACCACTCGCCGAGCCGGGAGTTCTTATATTCGCTCCTTCGTGCCGAAGAACACCTTCTTGCCGATGTGCGGATGGCGTCGCGCAGTTGACGCGCCGCCGCAATGTCGTGAGAAATCATAATGACGGTACGCCCTCATCGTTCAGGCCCTGAATCAGCTGATACATATCCGCCGTGACCTTCGGGTCCAGACCCGAGACCGGCTCATCGAGGAGCAGCATTTTTCTCGGTCGCGCAGAGCGCTCCGCGCAGCAGCACGCGCTGCTGCTCCGCCCGAGAGTTCCCGGTAGCAGCGCTTCCGAATCCTCCGTAATGCCCATGCGCTCCATATTCTTCTCTGCGCTCTCCCTGTCGACCCGCCGATAGACGGGGATGCTCTGTCTGCCTCTTGCCGGCCGGAGAGCACAATTTCTCGACCGAAGCCGGGAAATCGCGCTGCACCACGAGTCTGCTGCGGCAACAGCCGATTTCATTGGCGCGGAGGGTTTTCGCCCGCTCCACCGTTCCGGCGAGCGGGCTGCAGCCCCAGTATGGTTTTCTATCAAAGTACTTTTGCCCGAGCCGTGTTTTCCCCCACAATGCAGAGGTAATCCCTCGCATTGACTTCAAAACCCAAGTGTTCCAGGATGCTGATCATAGCCGAGCGTCAAGTCCCGGCAGAGGCAGCGCCATATGTTACCTTTTCGTTAGCGTAAGCGCCCTCTGTCTGAATCTCTTACTGCAGCGCCTTTTTCAGGAACTTCGAGGTTCTGCTGGCATGACGCCGAGGCAGGTCTCGCTCTGCCCAATGTCCTTCGTGGTGACGGATCTGCATCGATTCCAGGGCGAGCACGTCCCGATTCTTGTCCTTCGTGTTCCTCGATGACGGTCGCCGCAATCTTCTTTGTCCGGTCCCCAATCGTCAGCGACGTGCTTAAGCGCCGGAGCTCTATCCATCTTCTGCGAGGAAGGAGACGGTCCCAAAGCTCGCGCTCCGGTCTCCGCTTTTCGGAGCAGTCCTGCCACAGCGCCGCATAGTATCTTTGATGACCGTAGTCATCGACCAGATAGCGACGGCGAAAGCGATCGCCGAAGTTAGAAAGTCTTATTGCTCCGCGGCATCGATCTGCATGCTGATACCGCTGATCCGAAGCGCATCGAGCTCGCCTCGTACTTCTTAGTCTGCATCAGACCGAAGACGGTGCTGCCGGTGACTCTTTGTAAGTCCTCGGTAGTCGGTCCTGGCAGAGCTCTCTCTCGCATTGCGCTGAAAGCCAAACGTGCCTCGTCGTACCCGGTCTCTTCCTCCCTCGGCCTCGGAGCTCTCACCGGCCGCCGCGCCTCACCCGCCGTCGGTGCTCTCGTGGCCCTTTCCTCTGCCTGCATGCCCTCGGACCACTTTCTTCCTTCCTGTGCAGCGTTGCTGAGTGCCTCATAGAGGTCATGACTTTGCGGGTCCGGATCTCTTCTTCTTCAGGGCATCCTGCACCCAGCCGTCCGACCTCCGCCCACATAGACAGCAAAGAGGTCAGAAATTGGAGATCTCTTTTGCGATATCGTCGGCGGTCGGCTATTGATAGCTGTGCAACCAACGCCGCTGTCGAGGAGCAGCGTGAGGGTCGCGCCTCTTGCCCTGCTGTCGCCGAGAATCTGCCGCACCCAGTCATACTCGAAAACAATGGTCGACAATCGATAATGCGTCTTGCCGCTTGCCGCTGCAGGCTGCTCTCCGCACTGCTTTGCCGCGGTCGTGTCCGCGCCTCTCTTTCACCCTGTGCGCAGCTCCCGCCAAGTGCGCTGATTGCCAGCACTGCCGCAGCTAAGCCATTGCCATCCAACGTTCTGAATTTCATGTCTCTTCCTCCTTATGTTGGCAATGCCGTCATGTCCTCGAGCCGCAGCTCAGACCAGCGGCATGCGACCTCGAGAGGGCCACCGCCGCCGACCGTGCACCTCCCTGAATTTCGAAAGCTTGTCTTTATTTTATGCCGCCATCTCTGCTTTGTCAAGCACCGAGAAATGCGACTTCGCGGCGTCTCGTCTGAACGATATCCAGCGCGCGGCAACGCTCGCCTGCGCGCGCGCCAAAAAGAGTCGCGAGGCGCCGTCAAAGCTTCCCTCGATCGAAACAAAAGAAAGTGGCAGAACTCTTGATCCTCTTTGAGCCGCGTCGCGCTGCACGCGCCAGCCTGGCGCAGATTGCGCTTCCGGCGGCATCGAGGAAGGCGATGACGCTCGAAGCTGCAGCTTCCGCGGAGGCGCGGAGGAACTCTCACTCGAGGAAGGTCAGCCTCCCTGCTCGGTGGGTTTGGCATGAGTAGCGTCCCGGACAGTAGGTCTGCGCCTTTGCGGCGGAACTGAAGCGACTACCGCGGCAGCTTTTCGGGCGCGAGGTGGATCGGGTCCTCACCCCGCCGCCTCTTTTTCCTGACCCCACCGGCGCCGAACACTCATAAGAGCTTTTGGTCGCTCGCCCGATCGAGAAACTTTCCATGCGGCGAGAGACTCGAGTGGCGGCAGGAACTATCCCTTTCGCCGTCCGGTGAGCATGATATTCCGCGCTTACCCCGGCACCGAGCTCCCTTAATCTGCATGACCGCCAGGGTACCTGGACTGCTTTTGTAGTGCGCCTGCTCGGCGTGGAAGTGCGCTGCGTATGGAGCAGCGAATGCCTCGTCGGTCTTACGCGCATTTCTCCTGCAGTAGACTGCGGGAAGCTCATCGCCTGCCTACGCCCCGACAGCTGCTTCAAGTGGCATCTCCCTGGTCTCCTGATAGCTACAATCGTCTCTGTCTTTCACTGCTGCCGCAGGTTGCCAGGACATTACCAGACCTACGACAAGCTGTCTGCGCATCTCACTTGGTATTCCGCGCGTGCTAATTCCGATATGCAGCTAAAACCCTGTCACAAAACTGAGGATTTTTCGATACCCACATTTCTGTCGCAAACACAGCACTCTTGCATTTCGTGCCCACGCCCGCGTACGCATGCTTATCTCTTCTTCTCTCAGGAGGCGTGACAGGCAGCGCTTCCTTTTCAGGCGCCGCAAAAATTCTGCTCGAGCATGCGCGTATGGATACAGAGTGCCGTCATCCTCAAAAGTACTTGGCGCTTCGCTTTGCAGCCCCGCAGGCAGGTCGCCTGTACTTGATGCAGATGCCGACATCCGAGGTGTCCGCGGCGTCAATCGAGCTCGATGGGACAGTGCGCTGCACAGGCGCCGCAGTGCAGGTGCACTTCTGAAAGCATCCGTGAGCGGCTTTGGTCTTTCAGGAATTTATGCGGTGCGCTGCATCCGCCCTTTCGGCAGCAGAGTAGGCGCTCCGCATCGCTGGCACCGTGAACGCAAGGGAAGCCGCCCTGCATCCGCGGGAACCGGCGTAGCTCCTCGGCGGCTCCCGCTGCGCGCGCGCCGCAAGCCTGCGGCGCCTCGGCGAGCTCCTCATCGCGCGGTCTCTCGCAGATGCGGTCCGGAAAAGGCAATGGCGACAGGGTAGCAGCAGTCGCCGCAAGCGGCAGAAAACCGCTGTCCGGCACGATACAAAGCCCGCGTTGCTGTTGTCGAAATTCCGGTTTCCGTAGCTCGCCGTCTAGACGCGACGGGCGTAGTGCTCCCGCGAAGCTTTCCTGGAAATTCCGGCAGCACCTTATTCGGGAGTTTCTTTGCCCGCGTAGGATCGGAGAACCGGATAACGAGTGAGCCTATCGCTCGACGACGCCTTTTCCTCTGCTGCGGCAGGGTGCGAAGAACTCGAGCCTGCGGACAGGCCAGCGCCCGCTCGCGCGTCGCCATGGCCTTTGCATATTTGCTTTTGCCGTCCCGCCCGTCGGGCTGGAAATACAAACCGTGAATCTCACGAATCTGCATGCATTTTCCCTCGCTTTTCACCGTCAAAAGTCGACTCTCTCCTACGCCCATTATGCGTACCGCGTGCTTCTCCGGCAAGTTCCGTTTTTCGTCGACTATTGTCTGCTGATTATATCCACTATATTTCTACTCTGACCATGCCACTTATTCTTTGAAACCGTCTTCATCAAACGAAACGAGACCTTTATGAAACTGCGTGCAGACACTGTACCACAGCACTTGCCGCTGTCTCTTGCCTGCAGGCACAGCGTTTTTCACACGCAGGTGCTTGGCTCCGGCAGAGAAGTCTCGATACGGATGACTCATGCGGAAGGCGAGGAGGAGGAAGAAGGAACACTTCGAGGGTTGGATCGACGGAGACCACGAACACACGAACCCGTCAACCGGAGAGCGGGCAAAGGTTCACGTCTCCGGAACACAACTCAGAAGTTGAGGTGCGACATACCGCTGCTCTGAAGACGGAAGCCTCCTCGGGACTTGATTCTGTTCGCATGCAAGAGGCTCGCCTTTTCTCCCACCACCTCTGTAATTGCCTGCTTCAGGGTTCAGTGCGGCGCCGGTATTTACCGGCGCCCTTTTGAGGGGGTAGAGGATATATCCGAAATCAGTTTTACTTTCGCCGCCGCGGAAACCCGCCCTCGAGGTCTGCGAGGATGTCGTCGATATTCTCGATACCGGATCGAGAGGCGACTCAGTGCTGCTGAATGCCCTGGATCTGCGAGCCCGCCCCTGGCCCAGCAGTGCGAGGCGGCCGGTCGCCGGGTGAATCACCAGGCCCTCTGCATCCGCGACGTTTGCGAGCAGGGAGAAAATCTTCAGGTTATCGATGAAGGCAGCGCTCTCTGTCCGCCCTGCTGTTGAAGGTGCAGCACGCAGCGCCACCGTTCCGCTCGGGAAGCACTTTGATAGAGCGCGTGGTCCGGTGATCTGCGAGCGGACGGGTAGTTCACCTTCTCAACCTGCAGTGGTGCTTCTTCAGGAACCTCGACAACCTTCAGCGCGTTCTCAACATGGCGCTTCACTGCGAAGAGACAGGGTTCCGCACACCTGGCAGTAGAGCAGGAACGTTGAACGGGAGATTGCGCTGCCGCTCTATCGCGGAGCAGGATTGCGCGGCGAGGTCACGAAAAAGCCGCCGGTCCTCGCGGACGTCCGCAAAGCGATGCGCCGTGGTAGCTTGGTTCGATCCGCGATGTCGAACGGCCGCCTTTCTTCCAGTCGTAGCCGCCGCCGTCCACAAAATGATGCGCCGCCGAGCGTGGTGCCGTGGCTGCCGATGAACTTGCTGGTGGGAGCGGAACCACACTGTCTCGCGCCAGTGCCTGAAATTCGGCGAATCAGATAGGGCGCGCGACAGGTGTTGCCGGCAAGGCAGCGGCAGACCGTGCTTGTGTGCAATCTCCGCAATCGCGACCAATGTCCGTGATATCGGAGTTCGCGTTGCCGAGGGGTCCCAATGACCGTTTTGTGTGTCGCTGAATTAGGCCTCATGTCTCGCAAGATCAGTGCACCGACAGCTGGTCTCGACGCGAACTGCTCCAGCGTGTGTGCGTGCGAGCCAGGTGCAAAGCCGCGACGGTCTTCCTCGTGCGACAATGTGATCGCCTCGCCCGTGCGAGTGCCTGAAGGTGTGGTGGTGATTGCCGCCGCGCCGGATGCGACCGCGAGTGCCGTGAGCCGCCCTGCTGCCGCGATGTGATTCTCTCTCAAAGACATCCTGCGGAGTTCGTGAGTCTCGCCAGTCGATGCTGCGGTCATCTCTAGGCCGAAACGGTCCGCCGCACGCTGCATTGCGGAACACGTAGGAGGTCGTCTGGTAAATCGAAACCAGCCTCGCATCGGCTGCCGGATCCGGTTCCTCCTGGCCGACATGCGCAAACTGAGCGGTCCCAAACTGGTATCACTTTCTGCTCGCTCATTTTATTCCTCCATGAACCTGAACCGCTCGGGCCTTCTTTCTTTAATCGAGGGCTGTTTTCTCTGTTTCTCCTCAAACTCTGTAGGTATGTTCGGACTGATAGGATCTCTCTGCGCGCTGTCAATTGTTCCGACAGCAGACAATATTTATACGGAGCTTTTGCTAACTTGAGTCTGATATCTATTCCGTCTCTGGCCCAGCGCTTTCATGCGATGCGCTGCAAAGGCCACCGCGAGCATCATGCAAGACCAGCTGTTTCAAATAAAGAGGCCGCCCCATACCCTGCCTATACTTGAAAATGCGATTTCCGCTGTATTCATCTTCTTCTCCTCTCTTTCCTCGATTTAGATGACGGACACAATGCTGATCACGAGACCGCCCGCAATCGTACGGACGCAACCTGGGACCCGGGCGACATTGCACCGGCCGCCTGCATCAGAATGATATTGCCCTTTGCTCTCCCTCGTTCGCAAAAGTTTCGCACAACACGGAGGACATCGGCAGGCCGGAAACTCGCAAGCCGCCGATCATCGGGTTGACGAGGGGCTTCCGCACGATGGCAGCACCGCATCGATAAGCTTCGTCAAAAGAGCACGCCCGCCGCGGTGTCAAAGATCAAAGGCAACGAGCGTCTCGCAGTCGCCTGCGAATCACGCAGGGTCTCGCAGGTTTCACGGAACTGTTCGCGCCTGCGCTACGTAAACGAAATCGTGATGCCGAGGAGCAGCGTAATCAGATCGACCAGCTGATCCTGGTGCGGCCCTCGAGCTCAGCGTGTCAGAACACTCGCGGCCTGCGGAGCACAGGCTGCCGAACATCAGAAAACCGGACCAGCGCGGGACCTTCTGACTCGCGGGAGATGAAACCGACAACCGCGGTGACCGGTGCATCGGAAGCGTCAAAGCGCGTGGACTTCTGGAATTGCCTCGCGTTATGCCTCGCGCGGATCTGACGCTCTTTTCGCCGCGATCTTTCAGCTTAATCGCAAAGGGCTGGATAATCGGCACCAGCGCGATGTAGTGTACGCCGCAAACCGCACTCGGACCGATGTGGCGAAGAAGAGTTCAAGGAACCTGGGATACCAGAATCGAAGTGGGGCCGGTCCGCCGCACCGATAATACCGATTGAAGCCGCATCCTTTAAATCAAAGCGAGAGCGTTGCGCGCAAAGATGACCGTCAAAATGCTGAACCGCGCTGCCGCACCGAAAGAGGTATAGAAGGGCTGGCTTGTAAAGCGGCCCAAAGTCAACTCATCGCACCGATGCTGATGAGTAAGAGCGGCATCATCTCGAGGACTCAATGCCGACTTGGCGCTGCTTTTGGCCCGATGATACCCGCTGCGTGGAACCTCGCCCCTGCACGTGAGCTGATCCAGAAACGCCGCTCATCGGAAGGTTTGCATAATTGCACTGAATCCCACGGAAGCAAGAGCGAGGGCCCACATCTTTGCTGATCGCAAGCCAGATGAGGATGATGCCGACCGCACATCGATGACGCTGCTGCCAGGTGACAGCCCGAATGCCTTCCTGTGCGATTCCATCTCTCTTCTCCTTTTCTGTTCATGTGTCGCAGAGTTCAAAGACCTACCAGCTTGTTCTGTGGTAAGCAGTCTTGCCATCGGTCTTTCTTTGCCTAGCTGGATTCTCGGACGCTCCTGCGTCGGCAGTATGTGCCCGGTCAAGCTGTGCCTGGCACCGGCTACTCCCTCTTACGGAATATCAGCAAGCAGTGTCCCTTGATCAAGAAACCAAAGTTTCAGGCGGTATTCCCAGAGTTTTCCGTGACTCATAAGAAGCCCATTGATTTTAAAATGGATCTCTTTGTTTCCTCTGTCCTGCCGCCGAGATGACCTGCCTGTCGAGCGGCGTCCACCGGAGTCCTCCATGACCGCGAGTCTCTTCGGTGGTCCGCCGCATCGAGATATGGCCCGACCCGGGACACCTCAAACTTGTGCTCGCCGATTATCCAATCTGTTTAAGACCTCGCGCAACTCTTGAGGTGTCCGATATCACAAGTCGCACCGTTGTGCTGCTTCATGACCGTGTTGCTCTTCCTTTAACTCCAGAAGGAATTTGCAAACTGTCTTTTTCCTTTCTGTGCATATGCTTCCTCCTGCCAGACTTGATGTCAATCCCAATTGGTGAGGGTTCCACTGAAAAGCGCGACACTTACGTTTTTTTCTTATTTAACTTTGCGCCCATCATAATACCAAAGAAGGGCTTTCAAGGGCTATTTTGAACGCTGGTTCCCAGCGGAAAGCAAAGCCTTTTTCCGTCCTTTGATGTGTAGTTAAGCGTGGTCGCCGCAAGGCAGGATCGCCGGTGAAAAGAGACTCTCCTGCTCCGGGAAGCTCACGCCGTACTTCAAATCACCGAAATGGCAGATTTCGGAGGCAAACTGCAGGGTATCTTGTAAGTCGCCCGGGTCGTGAAGTTCGGCCTCCACCTCCGTGACCCAGTTTCCTCCGATAAACCTGCTGCGAAGCACGCGGTGTTGGGCCTTTGTTTCCTCGGTGCCCACCGTTCCCTTCGGTATGACATCACGGCTTTTATGTTCTCTCATCCCTGCAAAATCCAGTCCGTAAAGCTCCGGCTCTTTCCGCCGCCATTGAGTATCAGCGTGTGCGCTTCCGTCTTCTGTGCCTGCAACTTTTCGAGAGCGGCGGCTGGCTGCTGCCACGGGGTTCTCCGGAAGAGCATGAGCCCTGGTGACAGGCTTATCGATATGGCGTATCAGTCCCGGCTGGTTGTACGCCCTTTCCTGCCTCCGCAAGATGCTTTCGCCGCACCAGACTACTGGTCGGGCGCTGCCGCGCGCCTCTTCGCTCTCCACGCTGGCGCGGCTTTACTCGGCAACCAGCACTTCGGCATCCCTATAGATGATTTGCATCTTCCCTCTCCCATAACGAGATTACAAGGCTCTGTGAGCATCGGCCTGGCGGCGCGACTCAACTTCTTGACCGCCGCCTCCCGCCGCAAAGCCTCCCTTGCTCGAAAAGTCGCTCCAGGAGGAAACCAGGGTCAGCGGGTCCCGCGCCCTGCATACTTCGCGCTGGTTGCGTGGCGCGGGCCAGACGCTACGTGCGCCATATCCAGCTTGGTGTAACCGCAGCATAATCCCGTCACTGTGCAGCGCGAAAGGGTAGCGTGTGCCGTCTCCCTCCTCCGCAGCGCTCCACGGCGCCCTCAGGCAGTCTCTCGCTTTTTCGCTCTCATCATCCTGGCTTTCCGCCAGTTTCCGCCGCAGCCCGTCAACCCGCGGTTGCCGCATTTTCGACCTTCTCCGCGTAGCGTCCGAGATCCGCGCTGCAGGCATGCGGCCGCTCTCACCCGACTCTTCCGCCCACGCGGCACCGGACGGGCGTGAATACCGCCGCCGGAATCCGCCTGCAAGGGTAAGAGCACGGCATTCGCCGCAATCTTGCAGTTGTCACCCACCCTGTAGCGGAACTCCAGCATTCTTTTTGCGCCCGCGCCGCCTATGGTCAAGCATTGTTTCCTGCGGTCGGATGGCGCCTCTTTCTGGTGCCGGACACCGCCCAGGGTCACCCCCGGTATATGGTGCGGTTATCGTTTGCTCCGCCGTCTCGCCGATCACGGACGCTTTCGGTCCGGGGTCAATCAAGATGCTTGCTGAGCTTGGCCCTCGGATGAATTTCAATCAGCGTCATAGCGGCGACAGCTGGGAAACGAGCTGAGCAATGAAATAGCGCTTTGCGCTTTCCAGAACCACCGCGTGCAAATGCGGCAAGTGCAATCAGCGCATGCACGCCCCTGGTACAGAAACAGTACCTCACCGCGCGCGGCTGTCTCTCTCTCTTGGGTTGCGCGGACATCCGCAAGGATATCGCGATGCAGCATAGATTACCTCTCCAATACCTGAAGTGCACGGAGCGCTTTGACAACGCCGTCTGCACCGACCTTGTCCGTAATATAACTCGCGTACGCTTCCAATTCTCTGTCGTGTTCGCCCATCGCGATGCGATGCGCGGCCTTACTCTGAAACATTGTGGAGATCATTCACACCGTCGCCGAAGACGTAGCATCCTCCGGCGCACTCGAAAAGCGCGGCCCACCAGAAGATTCACCGCTTTTCCCTTTGCTAAAGCCCTTCGGCACAAACTCATAGAAGCCTCTGCCGCGCGCTATGCCCTCAAAGTCCGGCGTCTCACGGATCAGCGGTTCGATGCGGGGGTCTTTCTTTCCGCCGGGCACAGTCTGCACACAGAACTTATCAAAGAGAAAAGACTCTGTCCTCGAGCGCATTGGACTCTCTGTCTCCCGCAAAACCGCTCACGTACTTTGAGCAGCTTTTTCCATGAGCACTCGTTTTCAAAACGGCTTCCGGCGGAGAAATAGATTGCCTCCTGCGCTCCAGAATTGCGTCCAGCTTTCAGTGGCCCCGCAGCAGTTCAGTGGAGTTCGATTCCGCCCGCGGGAAATTCGCTGTTCCAGAAGCACATTGCCGTCCGCATGATCTTCGGTCCTGCAGCCGCACGGCGCAGGAAATGCCAAACGCTCCATCTCATACTCATGAGACAGAGCGTCCGCCCGGAATTCACCGATACAGATAAGTCCCGCGTCCGCGCAGCGACCGAATTGTGGGTCACCGCGCTCTGCGGGATCTCCTTGCTCTTGCTTCACCGACCAGCTCAGCCGACATCGAAGAAAAATACTTGATCTGGCAGGCAATCACGGCTGCTTGTGCGGCTTTCGGCTGCGCTGCCTCCGGCACCTGCGCTCCGCCGGCAGCACCTTCCTCACTTTCGGACGCCGCTGCCGCCGTCTCGGCACTCCTGCCCTTCCGACGCGCGCCTGTCCCGCTCAGCTCGCCTGCACCCTGTCTGCTCGGTTCTGTGATGAAGTTTGCGGACCCCAGTTCGCCTCGCGCAGATCCACTGAAACTCTGGCCGGGAGAATCGCACCAGCATATCCTTCGGACGAGCCGTAGCTGTCCCCAAGCGCCTTGTGTCGCACTCGTCTAACTCGCAGCTTTTCCTTCTTCGCAACCTCGACTGGGACCGGCGAGCTTAACCTTCGCGTATTCTCGCCCGCCTCCAGTGACATCCGTTGGCCGGAAGCCTCCTGCGCTTCAATCGAAGCTCATCTGCAGTGCAAGTGCCGAGACCGGTATCTAGCGAGCTGTCGTATCATGTGCTCCTTCTGTACCGCCGCCTCATGGTCAGCGTCGCACTCATCGTTGAGCTGTCGCTATTCATGACGGCATCCAGGACCTGCGTGAGCGCTCCTGGTTGCGCCTGTTCTTTCCTCTGCGCAAGCAGCTGGGCTCTCGATCGCACGGTATGGATCGATCCGTCGTTCAGCGCTGTTCCGTGGTCTGCAACCCACCATCCCGTCAATCTCGGCTGCGTCTTCTCCTGAACCGAGCTCTCGTCAGACACCTGAAGCGTGACCGACTCGCGTCTGCGAGTTCCGCTGCGTGATATCCGCTGCGTGAGGTTTAAGGTCTCTTTCGCCCTTCGCTCGCGCCGATCAGGCCTCTTCAAAGCCGCCCGATAAAGCCGTGGCCGCCGAGTGCCCAGATTTCTGCTGTGCCGCGCCGCCGTCAAAGCGCAACGCCGTCCTCTCGCCCTCGTAGGTCGATGTTGAGGAACATCCTCCCTTCCGCCGCCGGACGATCCACCTCGAGTGAACGACTGGCACGTTCTCGAGTACATGCTCTGAATCGTAGCCTCGACCCCTGTCGCCTCACCACGCGACTCTGCGCGGTCGCACCTCGACTCGTACCTGCCGAGTTTTCACGCTCGTAGCTCTTCGCCCTTTCGCGAAGATTTGAACCAGATCTCCGCTACCAGGTTTTGCTCAGCATCGTCTGCAGTCTTGTAAGTCTTCTGCCGCGCGGCGAAGGTGCGCCATCGCCGCAAGGCCGGTCATTACCAGCAGCAGCCGGTGCAGATCTTCATTCCTCATAACTCCTTTTCTCGATTCTTTCGCCCGCGGGGCGGCGCTTAGACTTCCGGATAGACTCGCCTTTGAATGCGGTGGTACATATTGTAAATATCCAACTTGCCTCGTCACTCACGGCGCAGTGCACGAGGAGCACGCGACACCGAGGCCCACGACTCGACGATTGAGTAGGCGCCGCATCTTTGCCCGCGATCGCTGCCGCCGCTGAGGTCCAGCTTACCGAGCTCTCCGATTGCACAGTATACCCTGTTCGCATCCATGATATCAATCACTTTTGCCGCGAATTCCGCGCTCGCATCGTTGCGCGCTGAACTCTTTTACCGCCGGAAACCGGCAGGTACTGTCAGAGCACCACGCCGCGATTTATGTGCTCGAGCTCTTCTGCCTCGAACGCATCCGCCGCGGTACAGCCGGTCGGGCGCGGTTCACATCCGCCGAGAGGCAAGCTCGAATGCGCGAGCACATCCTGTAGATTCACACCCTCCCGCCTGTGCGAGGTAGCCGATGTAACCACAGAGGTAGTCTGACTCGGAGCCGGTGTTGCCGTTCGATCCGATTTCTCCCTTGTCGGTGAGTATCGTGACCGTTGTGTACTCCGGGATTCTCGGCTCGCCAGCTGCGGCATGAGCCGCATACGCGCGCAGACTTCCGTCGTCTCTGGTTACTGTCAAAGCCGCCGACCAGCGAGCGGTCAAGGTGGCTGAGTGTCGGCGCGTTTCGCGGTGCCGTGCCAGCAAACTCAATCCCGCTCCGCGAAATCGCGCCGCAATGCCGTACTTTCGATTTCAGATGTGCGAGCACTTCCAGGCGGGAACGGCTCCCTCGGCATCCTCGTCCGGTAGGCGCGTCGCCGAGTCATTCATGCTCGCTCTCGCCGCGAAGACCTCGGAGAGCGGTCTCTGCATCTGCTGCTGAGAGGTGAATCAGGAGACTCGGTGATGGAAGCTACCGGATCGCCTCGCCCTCACCGATCGTAATCTCGGACCGTGGAAAGCCGTCTCTTTCTTCACGAGCAACGCCGTGCATTGTGAGCGGCATGCCGCCCCACCGGTACTTCTTGATGCCGCCGTAGTAGCGCCCCGAAAGAGGCGCAACGTCATTCTGACCCATAGAGCGGATTCGGCCAGGTCGATGCGCGGGGAGCCGATGTGCGCGCCGTTAATGCGCACGTGCCGTCCGTCAAAAGATCTGGTGCCGAACACCGTGATCGCCATTGCTCTCGCCTCGGTTGGTCGAGAAGACCTTGTCGCCCGCCTTATATTTCTTCTCTGAACTCGAAACGCTCATAATGTGGCGTCTCTTCAAGAACATTTTTCCGCGAACTTCACGCCATCTCGCGCCTGTTCTTAAAGACCCGAGAAACTCCATAGCCTCCTTTGTCAAATTCAGTCGCCTTCTCCCTGCGTACGGCGCCTTCTTTTGCGATGTTCGGACACTCCCAGCAAAGTTCTTCAACCGCTTTGCCCTTGCTCAGTTCCTCCTTGTCTGCCATTTCGTGCTCCTTTCCGTGTTTATGATATGAAAACCGACGCATAAGCTGACGGTCGCTCTGAAACTAGGGATACTGGCGACTCTAGCTTTGACGTCTCTTCAGAAGATCACGACCGAGGTTCGCCGCAGCACGTGAGTCTTCCTCCTCGTACTTAAAGCCTCCGGTCTCCTCCATGCGTTGTTTCTGCCGGTGAAGCGTGATCGTCCGGCCCTCGAGTGCGCGCACGGAAAGAGAACCTTGCCGTCGCCGATCTTGACGGATCTTGACCTTGACTCCTGGCCTCTTGAGGACATCCGCCGGCGTCTTCTTTGACTCTTCTTTCGAAATCTGCGAACGTGCAGCGCCCGTTGCGCCGTTCAGATCGTGATGAACGCGCCGCAGTCCTCAGGGATCTCGACCCTGCTGGTTCACCACTGTCGCCGACCTTGAGGCTTCCGCGAGGCGCAGCCTCCTTCCTTTTCCTTCCTCCTGCTCGATCGCGCGGTGAGAAAGAACCAGGCGCTTTTCCGCGATCTGCCGTAGATCACAATCACGTCGATGTGCTTGTTCTGGAAATCCTCGAGCTTCTCACATAGCTCGAGTGAAAGCTGGCTCAAGCCGGAATGAATGCGCGCGTGTCCTCGCGATACGCGATGCAGCCGCCCTTCACCACCCTTCGATGATCTTAACGTTGAACTGCCCGCTCGTTTCCACAAGGCCTTGTGCTACAGCTCCACTTTGCCGCCGTCCCTCGTTCTCAACCTTCTGTGCGGTCTTAAACGACCTGTTGATTTCCTGCCTCGAAATCCTTCATGCTCTCTCTCGCCACCTTTGTTACTCTCTGAATCCAGCCAGCAGCTGTTATTTTGCAATGAGTATAGCACATTCTCTATTCGCCCTGAAAGGTCTGGATTCTATTTGTCTTAATTTCCTCTGACATTGCAGCTACAAAACGAGTATACCAATAACAGTTCCTATTATTGTTGGAGGTATCTTATGAAAATACGGTGCGCAGTCGACAGCGGATGCCATCCCTGAAGAATCTCGTCCTCCCGCCCGGATCACCTGACGGCGGGATATGATTTATCAGATCTCCGCGAGGAGTACTGCATCAGCCTCGGCACCGTCTGCTACCTAATCTGTCTGCTTTGCAGAACTGGGGCAGATCTCGAGATTCACTCGCGGCTAAAGTGCGGCAGAGAGCACTACGGATTCGCGAGACACCTCCGGACCACTGTCACTTTGTCTGCAAGCACTCGCGGCGGTGTGGTCGATCTCCCTCGAGACCGATCACCAGCTGAATGCGCCTGCGCGCAGAGACGTGGAATCGGATCGCTGAGGCCACGCCCTCGTAAAGTTTACGCCGGTACGGTAGCAGCCGTCAGGCGGCTGCAAAGGGACGGCCTCCGGGAACAGGTGCAGTCTGCGCTCCTCTGAGGATCGCGCTGTCCTTCCGCTTCGGCGGAAGAGATGCGTTTCTTTTCTTGAAAACAAGCCAGGCAATGAAACAAAAACACATAGTAAAGGAGAGTACGATTATGAAGCAGTGAGATGGCCGGTTTGCGGTCATATGAGGGTCAGAAATTGCCGGAGGCCCGTCCAGTGCAAGGCTCCCGCGAGCAAAGTTCGATGCGTAGGAAGACGATGTCACATGGTCTGGGCTTTCGCAGAGCACCAGGGTCGACGTCGCAAAGGATGTCGATGAGGAGACTGGCGGCCTTCGCGCGAACTTCGAGGGAGAGTGCCCGAGGTCGGTACGTCCCGGCTATGAGCTGCGTGGCTTTCCGGCGAGGGCTCATCCGGAGATCGGTGAGTACTGGAGAAGAGCGGGCTCTCGAAGAGGCGGATCACGCAGCACGCCTTCGCAGAGAGATGCTCGCGAGGTTGTCACCTCCACGAAGAAGAACCTCGAGATGAGTCGGCAGAGCTCGCAAAGCGACCCAGGGCAAAGGTCAGTCGATCTGCGACGATGCGGCAGCAGCAGAACTCGATGATTCACGACAGCGTCCCACGAGATGGCACGCGACTGAGGTGCGAGACACGGCAGAGCTTTCTCCTTGGCCGCTGGATGTGTATACTCGGCGAGAATAAGTAATTTTTCTGAACGGCTGTAAGAACCTTCCTCCATGGGTTCTGGCAGCCTTTTCTTTGCCTTATTTCACGCTGTGCGCGCGCCTTAGCAGCATATGCGGAGGATAATCTTGTATGAATGACTTGCGAAAAGCTACTATGCGCCGCCCACGGCGTTGAACGCTCTCTCTTTTGGCCGCGCGTCGGCGGCCGAACTCGAGTGCCGCGTGGAACGCGAGACGCCCGATTCTGCTGTCCCGTCGTCAGCGCCCGCCTGGCTGAACGCGAGCGACGGTGCAAAACGGCGTTTCCGACCGCTTTCGCACGGCCTTCATGGACCTCCGCGTAACCGGCAGCCAGACAGCGGTTTTTCGCGCGGCAAACAAAAGAAGTGCTGCGCGCTCTTCGCGTTCTTCTTCTTCCTGATTTTTAATTGAACCGATCGCGAGAGTCCGCGGTTTTCTGGCGCTGCTTTTGCGCCGAGTGGCGCAGACTTTTGCGTGACACCCTCTTTCGAAGGCGTCCGCGATCCCGCCTACCGGACGCAGCGCTTCGGTCTGGTCCCTGGTGCCGGAGGAGAGGACTGCGGCGCTCTACTGGAGGAACTGTGCGATCAAATCATGACGGAACTCCCCGCTCGCTTTTCTCTCTGCAGCGCGAAAGTCTCCGTGCTACGCAGGTACTGGTCATGGAAGAGTCCTGTCCGCGCTTACCGCCCTCGTAGGGTATCCGAATATACTTTCTGCCCCGGCCGGGCATGTGGCGGATTTTCCCGCGGCGAGGAAAGCGCCAGAGAGCATGGCTGGCCTGACCGATTCCGTTGTTCTTGACGGTCTCTGCGTGAGACTCTTGATCGCGCACCGCCGCGTAGAGCCCGGCCCGGTCTCCGCAACGATTCCGCGATCGGCGGTGGCAGATGTTGCTCGCCCGGCAGCATCCAGGCGCTGAGCGCCATGTCATCGTTGCTTTGCGAGCATCAGTTCAACTTGGGTGGCCCCGTAGCCAGGTGCAGCGCGTGCAAGGCACTCTGGGTCTGCGCCTGGGAGCGGTTCCAGTCTGCAAGCGCATAGCCCAGTTTTTCGAGCGCAATGCGCTGTTTCTTCAGGTGGAGGCCGCATACTGGTCTGTGATGGCGTCCTGCGCCCGGCCTTCCTTCCAGTACCACATACTGAATCACGCCGCCTTGATTCCGGTCCGCCTCCGGATGTGCTCTTTTAGGTAGGCTGCCGCGAGTTCACTCCTGCACTACGCCGGACCTCTCGCATCTGGCGCCGACATAGTAGAGTTTGTCCCAGCGCTCCAAATCCTCGTCTTCGACCAGCCTCGCGATTAAAGAAGATAATCGCGTCGTGTCTTTTTCTTTGCCATGTCGATAATTTTTCCGGGCGCCGTCCGGTCGACCAACCACGCAGATGATGTCGCAGCTGCTGTCGAGCATCCGCTGCACAGCCTTCATCCTGCACCCTCCCGACTGCGCCCCATCGCTGAGTTCAATCTGCGCACCGCGCGCTCTCCTCTGCGCTCTCTTCGCGAAACGCAGTCGTGAGTTCCGAGACAGTTGCGTGTGTCGCAGCCGTCGTGGTGACACCACGCCGATTCGCACCTTCTGCCCCTCCGTCCTCCGGTCCCGGCAACCTGCAAACAGAGGAGCGCCATGAGGAAGAGTATGAGGAGCGCACTGATTCCGTATCTTGCCTCGCTTTCACCGGTGCACTCAGCAGGAAAAGAGTAATTTCTGATTTTCTGCACTGTACATATTGTCTCTTGATACTTTAGGGTATCGCTTCTGACCTCTCAGCTGCGGTCCATACTCCCTGGAGCCTGCTCGAGAGTTTTTCTTTGCCTCCCGCGACCCTGCAAGAGAGGCGGCGTTGAACCTTACTGATGACTATCATGTGCAGCGAATAAAGTCGTTGCGGTCCAAACCGTAGAGATTACGGTTTGAGTTCCCGACGCCGCAGACCAGGCCGTTCCTGCCGCGAGCGCATACGCGCGCGCCGTGAGCTGCACTCGTCCTCAAGCCCCATGACAATCGAGGCGCCTCCGCCTCCTCACTCAGCGAAATGCCGCCTGCGCAGCGCTTCCAAAACGCTGCGTCCTCTGTTCCACGAGCCCTGAGAACCCGCGGCAGTGAAGCAGGGCCACACTGCTGTCTCTCGCCGCACCTTTCCGAATTTCTCTCTCCCGGAGCGCCACGCCGATTGCATGCGGTCGGCGCGACAGAGCCGAAACGCCCCGCGGCCTCCGCGTCGGCGCGCCTGCCGAGCAATACGGACAACGGCGCGCTGAGACAGTTCCTCCGCCATTTTGCCGCCGTTTCTCGGAAGCGACCGCTCTTAAGGATCAGCGCTCGCGCGCCGTCCTCAATCTCCCGTCGCGCTGAGTTTTCCAGCTCTGCTTCCGCGTCGGCATCCTCCGGCACCACCGCATAACTCAGCACCAGTCTGCCGTCCTCGCCGCCTTTTCCATTCCCCGCAAAGAGCACCGAGGTTGCCGGAGATCCGTTTCGGCGGCGCGTAGAGCACCGCAATGCGCGCTCTTCTCCCCGCCCGCTCCGAAGCATAGCGCGCGCACCAAAGAGCGGCGAAAGCATCGGCGAACGCCGCTGCGGCTGCCGCTTATCCAAACCCACTGTCTGCCGCTTCATCGTCCCTCCTCGCCGCCGTCTGCTTTTCGTTTCTGTGGGAAATGGCCGGCATATACGCACTTGGTTCATATCCGGCCCGCTCTCGATGCGGAGACCGTATTATGCACCGAAGCGCAGCTGAAGCGCCGCTGTACATCTGGGAAAGCCCCACCGCCGGAACCGCGACTCGCGGATGTCTCTCCTCTTTAAGAGCAGAAGCACTCCTCCGCCGGAATGCTGTAGCTGTTGTCCTGAACGGTGAGTACCAGTTCGCGTCCGCAGCGCTCCGCACGGAGCAAAGATCTCACCTCATCTTCCATGCCCTTTACACCGTAGTAGATGGCGTCTCTCCAAAATGGGCTGGCAGTCAGTGTGACCGCAGTAGTTCCGCACCGCTTCGGATCGATTTCGTAGCGCATCCGAAAGCTGTTCTTAAAGCGCGTTCTCTGGATGTTCATATAGTTCTCCGCGTGCTGCAGCCCGCCTCCATCGAGATAACGGTCTTTCCGCCGCTCAGACTGATGCGAAAGAGATTTCGCGAGCCGCAATCATGAGCACGGCATCCCCCGTGGCGCTTTCCTTCAACCATCCAAACCACGGGAGTCCAGCGGTAGCAGCGAGTGTGGTTAATCTGGGACCGTAGCAGCGTCGAGCCTCGCTCTTTCGCTTCTCCTCCCGTTCGCGCACTATGTCCCGCATGAGGAGCCGAATCTCCTTCCACATAGGAGCGCCAGGCGCGTCCGAGATGGCGCACCCTGGCGCTGCCGCTGATGTAGACCTGGGTCTCCTGCCCGAGCTCCAGTTTCCGTATGACTCGTTGAGCAGCACCAGGGCTTGAGTCGCGGCCGCCAGTCGGTTGACAAGCGCCAGCGCCGCCGCGCCGTAAAGAGCACAAGCCTCGAGCGCAATGCCGTCATTACATTGAGTAAAGACGAGCGCAAAATAGGTCCCGGAATCACACCAGCTTCCAGCCGCGTAGCTTACAGTCTCCACAACAACCGCGCCGCCTCGCGGATCGCCGCTGTGCGCGCTGTCCGCATAGCTCGCCGCAACGTCGCTGTTCTCCGCGACCAGTCCCGCGCGTCAATCTGCATGCGCCGCGTGGTAAATCAATCCACCGCGGCTGTCACAGACAGACATAGCGTCCCGCGCTGTCCTGGTTTACATCGTCCAGCATGTCCGCGGACTGGCTTCCCGAGTAGTCTACAGTCGACCAGCAGTATACTCGTGCCTGGCCGCCTTCGTGTTAGTTCTCCACCGCGCGGCTCAGCGAAATGACCCAGTGGTAGGACAACGCGGATCAGAGGTCCCAGAAACATGTAACGAGAAATGCGACCCTCCACCTGGGCCGCCGCCGCACCTCGAAACCAGCTCTGCTGCTGCACATCCGTGTCCTGCTTCTCCACCGCAACCGGCGCTGCGCCGTGAGCAAGGTTCCGTCCTGACGGTAGGAGCGCAAGGGAAATCAGATCGTCTCGATCTCGCCTCAGTAGCAGGCTCCATCTCCCGGGTTCGTGTTTTCCTTCGCAAAGTCCTTACTCTTTAATCGAAGCGTAGTAATCCTCAGCCCGAGAGGGATCGCATGTTCCGAGGTAATCACCCAGATTTTCCGACACGCGCAAAGCGCGCGCTGCTCGGTGAGGAGCTGCTCCGTGTGCCGCGCAAAGATGCGGTGGACAGCCCCACGTCGCTAAGGCGGTACTGCTCACCGAGACCGCCGTAAAGGAGACCACGATACTGCAGCGGATGGAGCGCGCAGTCTGAAAAAGTCCGGTATCTCACGCCTCGCTCCGGCTGTCCTTATACTTGCTCGGCGACATGCCGGAACTGCTAAAGACATAGCTGAAATAGTTCCGGTCCGCATAGCCTACTTTTCGCGCAATCATATAGGTCTTCGCGTCGTCGAGAGCAGCAGCTCGACCGCCTTCCATGCGGAGGTCTGGTCAGGTACTGCACAAAGGTCTCTTCCGGTTTCGCGCTTAAAAATGGTCGAAAATAGGCGGCACATGCACGTTTACATGCGGTTAGCCATCGCATCCAGACGGTGAGTTCGCCGGCGCAGTGCTCGCTGACACACCGGAGTGCCCGCGCCGCAGCGACCTCGCGCTGTCCGGCCCGCTTTATGTTGCATCATCTCCGCATTTTGCGGCAGGACCCATCCATCCAGCGTCAGTCAATAAGCCGGGTTCCAACTGCCGTAGCATGTACATCGCGTCGTTTTCCTCTTCTTCTTCGTCGCCGAAAACTCTTCGGCGCTCAGCGCATTGTCCTTGCGAAGCGGTACAGTTCTCCGCGGCGGTTCCATCATTGCAAAAAGCGGTACTCCCGCACCGAGGCCGTGCCGCCGCGTTCTCTCCGCAATGTAGCGCGCAATCGTAGCACTGAGTTCTTTCCTCCTTTTCTCCATGCGCATCTTCCGAAAGATGTCCTGCATGGACTCCGCCTCTGGTGAGAGATCTTTGGTGCTGCTCTCTCTCTGCGGCGCACCTCCGGAAATGCTGATTGCCTTACCTCCGTCCCGCGTATCATGCGCAAGAGAGCGTGCCTGCGGGCACCGCTGGTGGGAGTTCCTGCGAGTCTGCATGAAAGGCCGCACAGACCTTTCCCACCCTATGGTGACTGTCGCATCTGGAGCTTAAGCCGCCGCAAGTCGGGCAAAAGCGGTCGCAGGCGTCGGTGAGAAAGCGAAGCTGTTCCGTCTCCCCGAGTTCCAAGCGAGTACGACTGTATTGCCGAGATAGGCCGAAAAGCGCGCGTGAAAAACGCGCTGTCCCAGGCTCTCCTCCGCAAGCCGCCGCACTCGAAGCCAGCAATCATCACGGCACTGACCTGTCCGGAGCCCCGCGCTTCCCGTGGCTGGATTACCGCGGCCGCGACAGGAGAAGCGCGCTGAGTTCCAGCTGATAGTCCTCGGCCTGCCGCGCACCTCTCCTCCGGATTTTGCCGTCCAAGAGCGAGACCACAAAACTCTCCTGTAGCCGCGGCAGACTCTTCTCGTAATAGGCCCGCAGCTGTTCCCGGTCTCTAGCCGCCTGCCCGCTCTGCATCCAGACTCTCCCTGTATCCGAAGGAAGAGCTTGAGACCCGCGGCGTGCACCGGTTTTAACATAGCATTTCTCCGCCCTCGAGGCGCAGTGCTCTGCGGGCGTGTCCACCATCGCCCGAAAAGACGATAATGCGGTTATTCGCAGAGTTCCTTTAATTTGTGCGCAAGTTCTAGCCCGTCCATGTAGGGCATCTTTGATTATCGGTCACAAACAACATCCAGGCGCGCCTCCTCGGCAAACCTCGAGCGCCTTCGATTCCGTTGTGCGCCCGCGCGGCACGGAGAAGCTCAGGCTCTCCCAGTCTATGGTTTGCCGTATTGCACTGGATTACATCTTCCCCATCGTCCACCAACATGCGGTGAACAGAGCGGTCTTCCTCCCGATTCGTAAAACCGCAGCTTACGCTGGTCAGTCTAGCATATGCGGGCTCTTGCGCCTTTTGCGAAACTTTACTTTGAACGTACTTTAGCGGTCCAGGTGAGAGCGTCAGGATGATAGATACCTCAAAGACGAACTGGAGGCTGGTATCGATACCGAGTATGGCCGCAGCAACAGGGTGGCGTGCCGTGAAATCAGCATCGCCGATCACAACGCCGGAAATCTCACCGATACCGCCGGTGAAGGCAAACGCTCGCCGTCTCACGCAGGCCGTGCGCATCGCGTCCACGAAACAGCCCTGGCCGTAAGCCGCCGAACTGGTCCCGCCCATGCGTGCGCACTCAAGCCATGCGCCGAAGCCGTGAGACACACCCGCCATCATGAAGGCGCCCATCGTGACCCGCGAAGACCGAGATGGCCGAGACACGCAGCCGCCTGCGTTGCCGCCGACCGCGGTAGAGATTCTTTCCCGAAACGGGTCTTGTTCCAGATGAACCAGACAATCAAGATCGCCGCGAGGGCCCAGGACAATGATGAGCGGGAAGCCGTTCACCGTCGAACAATCATCGAAGCGATGCCCGGCTCACTCGGCACCCGAAGGACACACCCTCGGTCGCATAGGTCATGAGACCGAAGATCATCAGCATGTTCGACATGGTCGGAAATGAAGTGCATCTAAAGCGCGCCGTGAAGCAGCTGGCACTCGAAGGTGAAGCAGGTCGGTGAGTACACAATGCAGGTAAGAAGCGCAAGCACCGCTCTTCCCACATAGGGCAGGGAGGATGCCGCACCCTTGCCGAAGACCGCACCGGTATTGGATCACCTCTTTGGTGCATGATGATGGTCGCGGCGACCACATGCCCATACCGGTCATTCTTCCGATCGAGAGGTCGGTACCTGGTCAGGAGAATCAGACCCGCAACGCCGAGCGCAAGGAACATGCGGGAGACGCCTGCTGCAGAATGTCTCAGGACATTGCTGCGGTGAAAGAGCCTGTGTTCTTCACAATCGGCGTCACAATGCTCAGCGCACCGGAAGATCATCACGATGACAATGTAGAGACCAGTTCTTTCAAGAGGAACTGGCGCTGGTTAAAGGTGTACTTTATAGTTCGATGCGCGTGCCCGCGCCCGTCCGAAGGTGAAGCGGGACATGCGGAGCAAATCGATCATGTGATACTGCTCGGCGAAGGCCTCGTGTCTTCTGTCCTGATTGCCCGGTCAGTTCCTGCTCGTAGTTGATCTTTGCATCGAAGAGCTTATTCTTGCAGACGTAGTTCTCGTCCTTCAGCTCCTGCTGCAGATCCGTCTCGCCCTCTGCGCGGAGATGGGCAAGCTCTTTCATGCTCCTTGCCGAGCTCTGCGACGCGCGCCCTGATAGCGTGCCTTTGCGTTTTCTTTTGTCTCTCTTGCAGTTTTTCGGTGACCGCCCAGATAATCCTTCTCGTATAGTGCTCTTTAGTAACTCTCTGCCTCGGTAACGAGCCCGAGACCTCGGCCTGGTTCTTACCTCAATCGCCTGTGCCGCCGTGAGCGCCGCAGTTGCCTCGGCAATCAGCGCATCCTTCTTGTCCTTTTGGATGTGCTTGTCTTCTTTTAAGAGCTGAATGCGATTCTTCAGCTTGTACCTGATCGCCGCCGTCCTTCCGGAGCGCGTCGATCTTTGCCTGTATCTCCGACATGCGCGCGAATCGGCGCGAGGAGCTTTGGCTCTTCCTCGGCGTGCATCACCGCGTCTTTTTCCCGTTCCCTAACTGACCTCATAACCTCTCCCTCACTTTACAGGTACTTTTGCGCTGAGACGCAACAGTTCTTCCTGGTTGGTCTCTTGGTCCGACAATGCCGGACAGATAGCCGTTCGACATCACACCGATGCGGTTCGTGATCTCGCAGAATTTCCGGCATCTCGGAGGAAACCACGATGATGGTCTTACCCTCCTTTTGCGTGGATGATGAGATCGTGATCTATATTTTCTGCGCCGACGTCGATACCGCGGGTCGGCTCATCCATCGCGAGACGCGCGTCTCGCTCGACTACTTGCCGAAGATGACCTTCTGCTGGATTTCCGCCCGAGAGGCTTTGAATCAACCTCGGGACCCATGCACCTGGTGCGCATGGTCTTTAACTGCTTCGTGGTCGCCTCTCGTCATCCTCTGTCTGGAGGCGCCGGACCGTTCTTATAGTGCTTCAGGTTCGCAATGGTCGTGTTAGGTGCGAGGTCTCCCTTGAGGAAGAGACCGTTGGCCTTTTCTCTCGGTGATCAGCGCGACGCTGTCACGCCATGGCCTCCTTCGCCGAGTTGCAGTTCATGGCTCGCCGCAGTAGCGCGCCCTTTCCGCAGCGCGGCGACGCCGAAAAATGGTCTCGAGGAGTTCCGTTCGCCCCGCGCCGACCAGGCCGTAGAGGCGAGATCTCGCCCCTCGCGCACGTTGAAGCTCACGTCCTGAATGTGCGGCTCAAACTGGTCGAGAGGTGCTGAATCAGTATGTCCTTGCCCGGCGTATTGTCGACCGGCGGGAAAACGGTTCTCGAGCGAGCGTCCGACCATGGCTGCGATCAGCTCGTGTCGGTGTCCTCGTGTCCTTCGTCACGACCAGCTTGCCGTCCTGAGCACCGAGACCTGGTCGCAAATCTCAAAATCTCATCCATCTTGTGAGATGCAAATGAGGGAGATGCCCTGATCCCGGAGTTTCCGCATCATCGCGAACAGTTTTCTGACCTCGGCTCGGTGAGCGAGAGTCGGCTCATCCAGCAGCGATAATCTTCGAATTGTGGGAAATTGCCTTTGCAATCTCGCACATCTGCCGCTGTGAGACAGACATGTTGCGCATCGGCAGGGTTCACGGTCATCATGCCGAGACTCTGAAGAGCCCGCCGCCTCTTCTTCATCTCCGCCTCGTCCACAATGCCCATGGAGTTCACGGAGACGTCCCAGGAAGAGATTGTCCACAACCGAGCGCTCCAGGCACTGATTCAGCCCTGATGAACCATGGCGATTCCGTTTTTCCAATGCGGCTCGGTCCCGAAAAGAGACCCGTGGCCGTCGAGAATAATCTCGCCCTCGTCCTTCTGATAGCTTCGAAGAGTACTCATCATCGGGACTTTCCGGCGCCGTTCTCCCATGAGCCCCATGACGAGAGCCCCGTCTCAAATTGAGCTCAATGTGATCCAGAGCTGGTTTCTGCCGAAGGACTTCGACATGCCACTCGTATGTGGATAAGATGATATCTTCTTTTTGATCTGACATGGTTCTTCTCCCCCAATATAGAATAGGGTATCAGGGTTTGCCCCCGATACCCCCAAAAACATAGCTTCGTTTACTGGTTCAGAATTGCGGTGTAGGAAGTCTACATGTCCGTCTTCACCATGTTGATTGCGAATGCATCGTACTGGCTCAGGTGCCGAGGCGGTTCGCGATGTTGACTTCGTCTGTCCGTCGCCATCCACGTAATCGACCTTCAGGTTCAGCGGCAGCGCCTCGTAGTTCTTCAGCAGGGGCCGTAGGTGGAGCCGAGGAAGTTATCCGCCGCGTTGTAGGTGTTCAGCCAGACCTTTCTCCGCATGCTTGCAGCATCCAGCTTGTTTCCGCACCGGTGCATAGACCTTGGTTGCATCCGTGAAGTCCTGATAGTTGTCTGCGGTAACCGCAAAGGTTCAGTGCGTAGTAGATCTGTCTTCCGGCACATACTTGTAGTCCGGTGCGGTAGAACATTGCCTGGCCTCATCCGCGGTACCGATGCCCGTGTCGACATCCACGCCGTCGAGCGGGTTTCTCAGCACTCTGAGCGTGAGGTGTTTCTGAACGTCCGCGTGCTGGCTGATGGGTGCCGCCGTAGCCTCGGAATCGCAGCGACTGCGTCGGAGTTTTGCGTCGTAACCGAGGTCGGAACACCCTTTCTGACCAAGCATTGAACATGGACACGCCCATGCTGTCGTTGTTCGATGCGACAATGTCAATCTGATCGCCGAAGGAGGAAGCCCGGGTGCTGATGCCGTTTCCTGCCGTTGCAGCATCCTCAGGTAGCGCCCGCTGCGTTCTTCATCTCCTGCGAAGCAGCTCTCTCGACCTTGCAGGTCTTGCCGTCCACTTCGATCTCGCTGTCCTGACAACCGTTGCCATGCCGTCGACGTTCGTGCTCTGCCGGCGTGGAATCGATTGCGCCGTCCTTCTCAACCGCCGTGCCGAGTGCCTTTCTGACACCTCCTCGTACGAGCGATCGAGTCGTTGTGGCCGATGTCCCCTAAGGTGGCGACGTAACCGATCGTGCTGTCGCCGTTCTTGTCGATCTCGGCAGCGTGCTTTGATGTACTCGACAATCATCTCACCCTGGAGCTCTGCACCTGGTTTTGCGTCGAAACCGACATAGTAGGTCTTGTCGTTGAAGTGAAGTGCCTCTTTTGTCGAGCTCCTCGCGTCGTGAGCCGTTCGAGGGCTGACGGTTGTACCAAACCAAGGGCTTATCCTTGTTTGCAACCATTCCGGTCTCGCCGCCCGCAGCCATCGGTCTCGCTGCGCTCTCGCTGCCGCTTGCCGCCGCAGAGCTGCTCTCCGTCTTACCGCCACCGCCGCATGCTGCCAACATCGTGGTCGCCATCGCCACAGCTGCGATGATGCTAATTGCCTTCTTCATAACTGACTCCTCCTCTTTCTGTATGCGTATTCGCATTTCAGTGATGGGACAAGAATACCAAGCCGAGGGCACAAAATAGGATTTTCTATACTTTCCTAGAAAAATCCTATTCTTCTTCGAAAAGCCGCCTTGATTCTATCGGTGAAACCAAGTGTTTAGTTCTAACTACCCGTCATTTTGTACAAGCTTCGGTGAATTATTTGTGCACTCTCCTCAGAGACTCACTTCCACCGCGCCGTAACGGCGCAGACCCATGCGGTAGATATTCTCTTTGCCGAAGAACTGCGACATGAAAGCCGTGTAGTCCTCGCGCTCCTCCTTCGGGAGTATCGCCATGATGACCCCCGCAAAACCGCCGCCGTGGATGCGGCAGGTGCCGCGCGCACAGCGCTTTAAGAAAAGCTCCGTGAGGCAGAGGGCCAGCGGAATCGACTGCTCCTTCGTATCCTCGGTGCAGTAGGCGTTCTGCAGCCACTCGTAGGAGGACTTGCCGCTCTCCCCCATGAGCTGTAAAAGCTTGTCGCTGTTGCCCGCAGCGACCGCCTCTCGCGCCTCGTTGACGCGCTTGTTCTCCTCAAAGAAATGCAGGGCGCGAAGCAGGGCTCTGTCGTTTCCGAGTTTTTCGCGCATACCGCCGAGGGTCGTGAGCAGCACAAGTTCGCTCACATCCGCGAGCCGGCTCTCGCCGAGCTTCTCCGCGACCGCATACATCTCGTGCGGGATGGAGGAGTACTCTTCGGTGAGATCCGCATGGCCCTTGCCGGTGTTCAGGATAAAGAGATCCATATCGTAGTCGTCGAAGGAGAAGTCTATGGTCTCGTAGCGGACGCCCTCGGAAAAGTCGAGGAAAATCACGCCGCCCGCCGCGCAGGCCATCTGGTCCATGAGCCCCGAGCTCTTGTTCCACCAGTGGTTCTCGGCGTACTGGCCCATGCGCGCATAGTCCGCAATACTCATCTTGCCCTCGTTATAAAAAGCATTGAGCACGGTGCAGACCAGCATCTCAAACGAAGCCGAGCTCGAAACACCCGCCGAGGCAATGACCTCGCTCGTCACATAGGCGCGGAAACCGCCCACCTTGTAGCCGAAATTCTCCGCAGCCTCTGCCATGCCGGCAACCAGAGACTTCGAACCGTCCTCCTTCGGGGTTTCCGAGAGCGCCTTGGTGTCCACCGAGACCGGGCGATATCCCTCGCTCACAATCGTAATGATACCGTCATCGGTCGGCGCTGCGGCGCAGATGGTATCGAGCGTAATGCTGCCCGCCAGAATTTGACCGCCGTTGTGGTCCGTGTGGTTTCCGATAATCTCCGTTCTTCCGGGCGCGGAGAAATAGCGGAGCTCGGCCTCTCCGAATTCTTCCGTAAACTTTTCTTGCAAATGCGCATAGCGCTTTCGTGCTCTCTCGCTCTCTTCTCCGTAGAGCACCTCAATGTCGGGCTTGGTCACATTCATAGTTCTGTCCCCCTTAGGTCTTTATCGCGATTCCAGTCTCATCATAGCGAATTCCCGCCGCCTTTTCCAGCGCTTTCCGAGTCGGCAGCTCCCGCGAGCTCCGCAGCGCGCGAGGCATGAATCAAGGCATCCAGAATTTCGTCCAGATCGCCGTCCATGACGCGGTCGATGTTATAGAGCGTTAGCTTAATTCTGTGGTCGGTCACACGCCCCTGCGGGAAGTTATAGGTCCGTATCTTTTCCGAGCGGTCGCCGCTCCCGATCTGGGCGCGCCGCGCCTCCGCGGTCTCATTCTGCCGCCGCTCGAGTTCCAGCGCATAGAGTTTACTCCGAAGCAGACGGAAGGCCTTCTCCTTGTTCTGGAGCTGCGACTTCTCGGTCTGCGAGTAAATCACGATGCCGGTCGGGTAGTGCGTTAAGCGCACCGCAGAGTCCGTCGTGTTGACGCACTGACCGCCGTTTCCGGACGCGCGCATCACATCGATGCGCACATCTTTTAAATCAAGCTGCACATCGACTTCCTCCGCCTCCGGCATCACGGCCACACTCGCCGTACTTGTGTGGATGCGTCCGCCCGCCTCGGTCGCCGGAACACGCTGCACGCGGTGCACGCCTGACTCGAACTTGAGCCGCGAAAACGCGCCGCGCCCGCGCACCGTCGCAATGACTTCCTTCATCCCGCCGAGCCCGCTCTCGTGGAAGTCGTCGATTTCAACCTTCCAGCCGCGGTGCTCCGCGTACTGGCGGTACATGCGGAAAAGCTCCGCCGCAAAGAGCGCCGCCTCATCGCCGCCCGCGCCCGCACGAATCTCGAGCACCACGTTTTTCTCGTCGTTCGGATCCTTCGGCAGGAGCAATTCTTTGAGTTTTGCCGCCTGCGCTTCCTTTTCGCGCCGCGCCTCCCAAAGCTCCTCCTTCACGAGCGCCCTAAGCTCTTCGTCTTTCTCCTCGCCGAGCATGGAGAGCGCCTCCGCCTCCCTTTGTTCGGCGCTACGCAGTGCCTCGACACAGGAGACCAGGGGAGAAAGTTCCGCCTGTTCCTTTAAAAGTCGCTGTAAGAGCGCGCTGTCTCCGTGGGTTTCCGGCACGGAGAGCTCTGCCATCACTTCCTCATAGCGGCGCAGCGCCTCGCTCAGATGTTCCTCCAGCATGCATGCTCCCTTTCACAATGCGATCCCGCCCCGCGAGATCCCGAATGATATGTATGTCCGAAAATGCGGCCGCCTCGAGAAGCGAAGCCACCGCCTTCCCCTGCGACATGCCGATTTCAAGATAAAGTCTGCCGCCCGGCTTTAAATGTGCGCCGCTCTCCGCAGCGAGGCGGCGGTAAAAGGCGAGGCCGTCCGCCGCCCCGTCGAGCGCAAGCCGCGGTTCGTAATCTCGCACTTCAACGCTCAGGCTCTCTATCTCCGCGCTCTCGATGTAGGGCGGATTCGCGGTGATCACATCAAAGCGCTCCGGAATTTCCGAAAAGAGATCCGACTGCCGGAGGAGAAGCGGCAGGCCCGTACGCGCGCGGTTTGTCTCCGCGACCGCAAGCGCCTCCGCAGAAATGTCCCGCGCCGAGCGCACACGAAAAGTTCCCGTGCTTCAGAAGTGCCAGCGGAATGCAGCCGCTCCCCGTACAGAGGTCAAGTAAGTCTCCGCCTGCCCCGTCCCGCAGTACTTCTTCGACCAGACACTCGGTGTCCTGGCGCGGAATCAGTACCCGCTCGTCCACATAGAGGGACAGGCCGCAGAAATTCTGTTCCCGGGTTAAGTACTGGAGCGGTACGCCGCTTGCCCGGCGCGTCAGCAAGTCCTCGTAGCGCGCGGCGTCGAGCGGCGAAAGCAAGTCTTCCCGCGCCAGCACATAGTCCGTAAAGTTAAAGTTCAGCAGATGGCAGAGAGAAGCCGCGCGGTCTGCGCGGCTTCTTCTGCCCTGCCGCCGCAGGATTTCGCCCCGCGGCGCTCTGCCTCCCGAAGGGTCTCTGCGCTCATGCGTTTGTCTCCGTCTCCGGAAACGTCGCATCAAAGTTCTTTCTCAGATACTCTCTCCAGTCAAAAACCGCCTCGACCGCCTGAATCGCGACTTCCGCCATTTCGGGCGTCGGTTCCGTGGTCGTGAGCCCCTGCATCCACATGCCCGGGCGGCTCAGCGCATTCACGAATGCGGAGTCGTGCGTGCCCGTAAAACGGAGAAACTCATAGGAGACACCCGCAATCACCGGCATCAAGAGGATGCGCGATACCGCGCGGAGCAAAAGTGTCTCGGGCCGTATCACAATAAAGAAAAGAATCGAAATCATCATCACGATCAGGATGAAGCTGGTTCCGCAGCGCTTATGCTCCTTGGAGCTCTTCATCACGTTCTCGACCGTGAGCGGAAGCCCGTGCTCCACGCAGTTGATGCACTTATGCTCGGCCCCGTGGTACATAAAGGTGCGGTGTATGTCCTCCATGCGCGAAATTGCCTTGATGTAGAGAATGAAAATCAGGATGCGGAATACGCCCTCCAAGACCGCAATCAAGGTCTCGTTTGCGAGAACGCGGCGCAGAAAGTCCCGCCAGAAACATGGGCAACAGCATAAAAATGCCTATGGCCGCGAGGAAGGAAAACGCCATGATGACACCCATCATCACCTTCATGGCCTTTTCGCCGAAGGTCTTCTCAAGGAAACGCTCAAACTTCGAGGGCTCCTCCTCTTCCTCCTCTCCCTCCGCGTAAATCTCCGCCGACCAGTTCAGCGCGCGCATACCGAGTATCATGGAATCCGCAAAGCTGAACACGCCGCGCACAAAGGGCAGTCGAAAGAGCGGGTAACGATCCGTGAGACTCACGTAACGCTGCCGATCCACCGCAATGCTCTTATCTTCGCGGCGCACCGCGCAGGCGTAATACTCCCCGTTTTTCATCATGATGCCTTCCAGTATCGCCTGTCCGCCGATGCCGGAGTATTTTTGTTTCGCCATACTCGCCTCCTCTCTGAAGCGTTTTTAATCGTAAAACAGGGGCTGAGCTCACCCTCAGCCCCTGTCCCCTGTTTATTTTTTACTCGCCCTTCACGCCGTACTTCTTGTTGAACTTCTCAATGCGTCCGCGCGCGCCGGCAGTCTTCTGCTGACCGGTGTAGAAGCTGTGGCACTTGGAGCAGACCTCAACGTGAATCTCCGGCTTCGTGGAACCGGTCACAAAGGTGTTGCCGCAGTTGCAAGTCACCGTTGCCTGGTAGTAATTCGGATGGATTCCCTCTTTCATTTGTTTCACCTCACTTTAATCTTGATCTTTTATGAAAGCGGCGAACCGCTTTTCCGTTCCCATTCCCATAGAAAAACAGCTTTCACAGTATATCATGCTTGTCAACGCTCCGCAAGTCCGGAAAACGCTTTTATTTGCCGTCCCGAAGCCGTTTTAAGAGGGTTTCGTTGTCCTCGCTCTCCGAAAAGAGCTCGAGTATCTGTTCCGTCTGCTGTTCCCCGCTGCCGTTGCCCCGCATCCTCCTAAGTTTTCGCGACACCGCTCTGCGCAAGCGGGAGAGCAACAGCTCCTCTCTCCGGGTTCCGCTCCGCGCGATATCGATTGCCGGAAAAATGCGCCGCTCCGCGAGCCTGCGGTCCAGCATGAGCTCCATATTGCCGGTGCCCTTGAATTCCTCGTAGATGACATCGTCCATGCGGCTGCCCGTCTCGACGAGGGCGGTCGCGAGTATCGTGAGACTGCCGCCCTCCCGCATGTTCCGCGCCGCGCCGAAGAAGCGCTTCGGCATGTAGAGAGAGGCGGGATCCAGACCGCCCGAGCGTGCGCCCCTGAGGGGGTAAACGTCGAGTTATAGGCGCGCGCAAAGCGCGTAATCGAGTCGAGCAGTATCATCACATCCCTGTGCTGCTCCGTGATGCGGCGCGCCCGCTCGATTGCCATCTCGGCTACCCTTCTGTGCTGCTCGGGCTCTCGGTCAAAGGTCGAGTATATGACCTCGACTTCCGGATCCGCGATGTACTCCTTGATATCCGTGACCTCCTCCGGTCTCTCATCGATCAACAGTACAATCAGATGAATCTCGGGGCGCGTGCACCGCACGGCCTTCGCGATTTCCTTTAAGAGCGTGGTCTTACCGGCCTTCGGCGGCGCGACGATGAGGCCGCGCTGCCCCTTGCCGATCGGCGCAATCAGGTCAATAACCCGGAGCGCAAGCGAAGACTTTTTGCCCTCCGAAAGCGGAATGCGCTCGCTCGGAAAAATCGGGGTCATCTCCTCAAAGTTTGCGCGGCTGAGCTCCCCGGCGCGCACGCCGTTTACCGTGTTCACATAGAGCAGGGCGCTGTAGCGCTCCTTTTCACCGCGAAGGCGCTTCACACCGGTCACAAGGTCGCCGGTTCTCAGGCGAAAACGCCGTATCTGCGAGGGCGATACATAGACATCTTCTTCACCCGGGAGGTAATTCGCCGAGCGGAGAAATCCGAAGCCTCCCTCACTCACAATCTCCAAAAGGCCCGAGGCGAGGGTTCCGCTGTCCGCCGCCTCCCGAAGTTCGGGCGGCAGTTCGAGACTCGCCTGCTCGATCCGGCTCCGCGGCTCTCCCTCAGTTTCTGAATCAAGTCCTGCTTTCTGAGCGCACTCACGCCGGAGAGGCCTCGCTCTCGCGAGTTCTCTGAGTTCCGTGAGGCTTAGGCTCTCAAGTCTTTCTTCCGTCATGGCCCTCCTCTCCCGCTGCCTTCAGCCTTTTAAGCCGCGCTTTGATTTCGGCTTCTTTTCCGTTGTCGCTCGGTCGGTAAAGCGCGCTTCCCCTAAGGCTCTCCGGCAGATACGTCTGTTCCACATAGTTGCCCGGGAAGTCGTGCGGATAGAGATAGCCCTTGCCTCTGCCGAGCTGCTCGTGCCCGCGGTAGTGGGCATCCTGTAAATAGGGCGGAATCGGCGCGGTCGCCGTGGCTCCGCGAGCTCCAGTGCCGAAAAATCGCCGTGGTCGCCGCATTCGATTTCGGCGCCGAGGCCACATAGAGGCAGGCCTGACTGAGTAAGAGCTTCCTCCGGCATACCGATGCGGTCAAGCGCCGCGGCCATGCTCTCCGCGACCACCAGCGCCATCGGGTCCGCATTGCCCACATCCTCCGCCGCACAGATTACAATGCGCCGCGCGAGAAAGCGCGGGTCTTCTCCGGCGTAGAGCATGCGCGCCAGATAGTAAATCGCGGCATCCGGGTCCGAGCCGCGCATACTTTTGATAAAGGCGGAAATCGTGTCGTAGTGATTGTCACCGTCCTTATCGTAGCGTATGGCGCGCTTCTGGATACACTCCTCCGCAACCGGAAGGGTAAGGCGCAACACGCCGTCCGCATCCGGAGGCGTCGTCTTCATCGCAAGTTCCAGCGCATTCAGCGCGGTCCGCGCATCGCCCCCCGCTGCGTCCGAAAGAAAGGCACAGGCCTCCTCCGTGAGCTCGGCGCGCCAGTTCCCGTACCCGCGCTCCTTGTCCTCCATAGCACGACGAAGCAGCGCTGCGATATCCGCCGCCGCAAGTGGTTTTAATTCAAAAATGCGGGAGCGCGAAAGCAGCGCTGCATTGACTTCAAAAAAAGGATTTTCGGTTGTCGCGCCGATCAGCGCAACGGTTCCATCCTCCACATAGGGGAGCAGAAAATCCTGCTGCCCCTTGTGAAAGCGGTGTATCTCGTCGACAAAAAGGGTGGTTCGCTTGCCGCGCCCAAAGTTCTCGCGGGCTCTTGAATCACTTCCTCCATCTCTTTTTGCCGGCCGTCGTCGCATTCAGACGGCAAAACTCGGATTTGGTCTCGCGGGATATGACTTCCGCAATCGTAGTTTTTTCCGCTGCCCGGCGGTCCGTAGAGAATCATGGATCCCACGGCATCCGCCCGCACGGCACGGTACAGAAGCTTTCCCTCGCCGAGGATATGCGTCTGCCCCGCAATCTCCTCCAAGCTTCGGGGCCGCATGCGCACGGCAAGCGGTGCCTCCTGTCGGAGCGCATTCTCGCGCATATAGTCAAAGAGGTCCATCAGTTCAGTCTCTCTCCCTGCAGGAGTTTAAAGTCGCGGTAGCCTTTGCCTCGTGCTCAAGTTCCGAGAAGATATAGCTCGTGTCAAGGGGACCGCTCTCGTTGTCATAGTTACTCGTATCAAAGATCAGCCAGTTTCCGTCGATCTTGGAGGTTCCGAAGATGTGCATGACACCGGTCTCCCGGTTGTTTGCGATCATGTTCACATAGGAGAGTCCGACACTCCGAAACAGGAGCTCGGTCAAACCGTTATAGCCCACACAGGCCGTGCGCTGCGATACCACGACATCCTGCAGGCAGTTCTGCTGCAGACTGTAGTCGTAGTTGAGGCGCTTTGCGACCGTGTCGCAAATAAACTGCGCCTTTTCCCGCTGGGTCTTACCCTCAGTCTGCGCCTTCACTTCTTCCGTGAGGCCCTGCAGACGGAGTAAGTTCCGGTAATTCCGGTAGGCCTCTGCCTCCGAAAAGGGCCGCCCCAGCTCAACGGCCGCAATCAACTTATCGCCCTTGGTCGTAATCAAGACATTGGCATTTGAAAAGAAGGGGAGACCTGCGAGCAATTCATAGCTCAGCTTTTTCCGGTCGGAAGCCGCACCCTCATAGACCAGGAGATAGGGCTTGCCGTTCTCATCGACATACTGCGCATCCTGCCGATACCAGACGCTGTTCAGATAGAACTGCCTGCGCATCTCCCTTGCGCTCGGCATCTGTCTCGTAGGAAAGCAGACGCGCAATGACCGCATTGGCGTCCTCCGACACATACCCGTATTCAGCCCTGCGAGGAAGCGCTGCGCTATCCGGATGCAGGCGATTTTTCAACCGTCTGTATCAGCTTTCTGCTCTTCTGCGCGCACATTGCTCGGCAGTGCCGCACAGACCCCAAATCCCAAACCCAGCGCAAACAGCGCTCCTTTCCAGCTTTTTATGGACAATTTCTTTCCTCTTTCTTATAATAAGCGTGTCAATAACTACGATTCTCACGCTTGACAATGAGTATTTTTCAGTATAGCGCAGCTCGGCGCGCTATGTCAAAAGAGAAAGGATATTCGCATGAACAATGAGGAGAGAGAGCGCCGCGTCGCCGTACTGATTGACGCCGAAAACATCGCGCCGAAGTACCTGCCCATCGTGCTCTCCGAGGCCAACAATCTCGGCAGTGTCAACATCAAGCGCATCTACGGGGACTGGACCACACCGCAGATGGGAAGCTGGCGCAATGTGATACTCGATAACTCCGTTCAACCCATACAGCAATACTCCAATGTGTCGGGCAAGAATTCCTCGGACTCCGCCCTCATCATTGATGCCATGGACCTGCTCTATCAGGGACGCTTTGATTGCTTCTGCATTGTCTCCTCGGACTCCGACTTTACACGCCTCGCGGCGCGCCTCCGCGAATCCGAAATTTTTGTGCTCGGCATGGGCGAGCAGAAAACGCCGAAGAGCTTCATCTCCGCCTGCAGTAAGTTCTCATACATAGACCTCCTCTACCGCGCGAACCAGCCCGCAAACCCGCTCCCGACCCAGGCCGAAAAGAGCAGCGAGGGCGAGCACAGCGAGAAGGGCGGCAACGCCTCGAACTCCGGCATGGGCATGCGCCTAAAAGCGGTTCGAAAGGCTCTCATTCAGATTTGGGAGGAGAATTCGGACGAGGAGGGCTGGATCCCCTCGAGTCAGCTCGGAAACTTCTTAAACAAGCAATTCCCGGACTTTGACGTGAGAAACTTTCAGTTCAAGAAATTTGTCCCCTTCATCGACTCCACGAATCTCTTCGAGAAGCGCACCGAGGGGCTGCACGTGAGCTTCCGCTTAAAGTAAATTCGGCAATGCGAGCGCCGCGGGCTGCAGCTTAAGCGCAAGCCCGGCCATAAGCATTCCGAGTAACACGCGGGCAAGGAGGAAGACAACCAGCCCGGTCCAAGATGCAAGGAAAAGCATGCGGTTGGCGCGCGCAATGTCCGCTGTCTCGATGTCCCGCGTATCATCCCCGATGTAGGGCTTGTCCTTGATTTCGCCGAAGTACCGCGCGGGCCCCGCAAGCCTGACCCCGAGGGCCCCCGCCATGACACTCTCGGTCTGCGCGGAGTTCGGACTCGCGTGGCGGTAGCGATCCCGTCGAAAGATGCGAAGGGCATTGCCCGCATCCTGTCCGCCGAGTGCCGCCGCAAGCATCAAAAATAGCGCGGCAAGCCTTGCCGGTATCCAATTGAAGACATCATCCATGCGCGCTGCCGCTCTTCCGAAGAGACGGTAGCGCGCATTGTTGTAGCCGAGCATCGAATCCATGGTGTTCACGGCCTTATAGATCCAGCCGCCCACCACACCGAAGAAGATGAGAAAAAAGAGCGGCGCAATCTCCCCGTCCGAAGTGTTTTCGGCAACCGTCTCGACTGTAGCCCGGATAACTCCCGCCTCGCTGAGTTCTTCCGTGTCCCGCCCCACAATATAGGACACCGCCTTTCGCCCCGCCGTAAGACCGCCCTCCTTTAGGGCACGCGCCACCGCCGCTGCGCTGTCCGAAAGGCAGCGCGCCGCGAGGAGCTGATACGAGAGCAGGATTTCAAAGGCAAAGCCCGCCAAGAAGAAATGCTGCCGGAGCACTCCGGTCAAAAGATACACGCTCCCGCCGACCGCGCCGACACAGCAGAGCCAGAGGAAGAGGCCGTTCCAAAAGGCAGCGACCGGCGGTCCCGCCTTTCGGGTAGAGCCGCCGCTCGAGTTCCCGCACGAGCCCCCGATGAGGCGCACCGGGTGAAACCAATGCTCCGGATCGCCGAGCAAGAGGTCTAAGAGAAAACCGAGCACCACAGCGACTTCCAAATGCCATCGCTGTAGCAGCACATACCAAGTCCCCATTCAGCCCTCCTCCTTAAGCAGCGCGGCACCCCAGAGCGCCGTGAGGCGCTCCAAGCGGTAGGCCGCATTCGCCGGACTGGTCGAAGGCAGGCAGGTAGCCGCTATCCCCGTCTTCGGTTCCAGATAACGCGCATAGTACTTCGCCGCGGTCGTGCCGTTTACGAGCACGCGGCGTATTTTTGCCTCTCTCGTGACCGTCTCGATATCCACCGGAACCGCGCCCCGTATGCTCGCATCGCTCGACCCCTGAATCTCGCAGCGCTCCAGCACGTCCCAGAGAGCAAGCCCGTTTGAGAGGAGCAGCGCCCGCTTTTCTTCTATGCTGCCGGGCACTTCCGCCCCGTAGACCGCCGCTAACATGCGCCAGAAACGGTTCTGCGGGTTCGCATAGTAGAAGCCCGCCGCCCTTGACTGCACCGAGGGAAAACTCCCCAAAATAAGTGTGTGACTGTTCCGGTCAAAGACCGGTCCAAAGGAATAACTCTCCCGCACCCTGCCTCCTTCACAAAAAAGTCCCCGCCGAAGACTCGCGCGGGGACTTTCTGTTCACTTGTATCAAGCGTTCTTTGCTCAGCAAATCTTGCGAATCCAGCCCTCCGGTCCCGCAATGTGACCGGACTGAATGCCCGTAATCGTGTCGTAGAGCTTCTGAAGCACCGGCCCCATCTTCTCCGTACCGGAGGGGAAGTCTATGACCTCCTCGCCGTTCACGACACGGCCCACCGGGCTGATGACCGCCGCCGTGCCGCAGAGACCCGCCTCCGCAAATCCTTTAACTCGGAGAACTTGACCGCTCTGTGCTCCGTCTTCATGCCGAGCATGTGCTCCGCGATGTAAAGAAGGGAGCGCCGTGTAATCGAGGGCAGAATGGAATCCGACTTCGGGCTCACCAGAACACCGTCCTTCGTCACGAAGAGGAAGTTGGCGCCGCCCGTCTCCTCGATATAGGTTCTGGTCGCAGCGTCTAAGTACATGTTCTCGTCAAAGCCGCGCGCATGTGCGTCCACATAGGCATGCAGACTCATCGCGTAGTTGAGACCGGCCTTAATGTGTCCCGTGCCGTGCGGTGCCGCGCGGTCGTACTTGCTCACGCAGAGCGTGGTCGGCTTTGCGCCGCCCTTAAAGTAGGGACCCACCGGGGTCGCAAACAGACGAAACTGGTATTCATCCGACGGCTTCACGCCGATTACCGGTCCGCTCGCAAACATATAGGGGCGCAGGTACAGAGAAGCACCGCTGCCGTAGGGCGGAACCCAGTCCGCATTTGCCTTGACGACCGCATCCACCGCTTCCAGGAATCTCTCCTCCGGAAAAGCCGGCATTTCAAGATAGCGCGCGGAGTCCGCCATGCGCTTCGCGTTCAGGTCGGGGCGGAAGGTCACAATGCTGCCGTCCTCGGTGCGATATGCCTTGAGGCCCTCAAAGACCTCCTGGCAATACTGCAGGATGCCCGCGCACTCCGAAATGCACACGGTCGCATCCGCCGTGAGACCGCCTTCATCCCACGCGCCGTTCTTATAGTTGGAAACGTAGCGCTGATCCGTCACGTGATAGGCGAAGCCAATGTTACCCCAGTCCAGATTCTTCTCTGCCATGTAAAAACGCCTCTCTTCTGTATCTGATTTGCTGCCGACTGCTTAGATTCTGTTATTCGATCCCAGAACTTCCGTGATCTTGTGCGCGACAATTGCCTTGACATTGGCTCTGCCGTCGCCGAGGTACTGTCTCGGGTCAAAGTGATCCGGGTGCTCGTTGAAGTGCTGACGAATGCCTGCCGTCATGCCGAGGCGAAGGTCGGAGTCAATGTTGATCTTGCAGACCGCGCTTCTCGCTGCCGCGCGGAGCTGATCCTCCGGAACACCGATTGCGTCCTTCAGCTGACCGCCGTTTGCGTTGATAATCTTCACGTACTCCTGCGGGACGGAAGATGCGCCGTGCAGAACAATCGGGAAGCCCGGCAGTCTCTTCTTCACTTCCTCGAGGATGTCGAGGCGAAGCTCCCGGATTCGTGCCCGGCTTGAACTTGTAAGCGCCGTGGCTCGTGCCGATTGCGATTGCGAGGGAGTCGCAGCCCGTGCGGCTCACGAATTCCTCGACCTCTTCCGGTCTCGTGTAGGAAGACATACCCTCCTCGACGCAGACATCATCCTCAACGCCCGCCAGCGTGCCGAGCTCAGCCTCGACCACAACGCCGTGTGCGTGTGCGTACTCGACAACCTTCTTGGTCTCTGCGATGTTGTCCTCGAAGCTGTGGCTCGAGAAGTCAATCATGACCGAAGTAAAGCCGCCGTCAATGCAGTCCTTGCAGGTCGCGAAATCCGCGCCGTGATCCAGGTGGAGCACCATCGGAACCTCCGGGTGCAGCTCGACCGCCGCCTCAACGAGCTTCACGAGATAAATCGAGTTTGCGTACTTTCTCGCGCCCGCGGAAGCCTGCAGAATCACCGGGGACTTAAGCTCGGCAGCCGCCTCCGTGATAGCCTGAACAATTTCCATGTTGTTGACGTTGAATGCGCCGATGGCGTAACCGCCCTCATATGCCTTACGGAACATCTCCGCCGAAGTGACCAATGCCATAACCGTTACCTCCCTTTCATAAAGAAGTCGACGAGTAATTATTTCAACTTTCATTCTAAACAAAGTTGTGGCCGAATTCAAGCAAACAGCAGAAAAGAGCTGCGATTCCCGTAAGCTGCTTTCTGCTTTTCCCAGAGGCATGCTACAATACAGAACATAGCAAGGACAGCTCATAGGAAAGACAAAAGAAAGGCTCTCGTCATGGCATTACAAAACAGCGCCGATGCGGAACTGCTTCTGCACTGGTATCAGAAAAACAAGCGCTCCCTCCCCTGGAGAGATACCGGAAACCCGGAGGATGTCTGGATTTCCGAAATCATGCTGCAGCAGACGCGCGTGGAAGCCGTGAAAGAGTACTTTGTGCGCTTTCGGGAGGCACTCCCCACACTGGAAGCCATTGCGGCCTGCCCGGACGAAACCCTCTTGCGTCTCTGGGAGGGGGCTCGGCTACTACACCCGCGCGCGCAATATTAAAAAGTGCGCCCAGGTTCTGCTCCGCGACCACGGCGGCGAACTGCCCGTGGATCCGCTTGAACTCCGAGATCTCCCGGGCATAGGCCCCTATACGGCTGGCGCCATCGCCTCCATTGCCTACAATGTCCCCGTTCCCGCGGTCGACGGCAATGTGCTCCGCGTCTTCTCGCGACTCACGGCCTGCGAGGACGATATCATGGAGCCCGCGACCAAGCAGGCCTTCACCGAGCGCCTGCAGGATTTACTCTGGCAACTGGTCTATGCCGATTGGAAGAACTTTCCGGTCGCAGACTTTAACCAGGCCCTCATGGAACTGGGCGCCCTGGTTTGCATTCCGAACGGTGCGCCGCTCTGCGAGCGCTGTCCGGTCGCCGCACAGTGCGACGGCAGAAGACTCGGCATTCAGGAGACTCTGCCGCGCCGCGCACCGAAAAAACCGCGTCGGGACGAAGTGCGCACCGTACTCGTACTCCGGGACGGCGAGCGCTTCTATGTGCGGCAGCGCCCGTCAAAGGGCCTGCTCGCCGGGATGTTTGAGTTCCCCGGCTTCCCCGGAACGCTCTCAGAGGAAGAGGTTTTAAAGCTGGTGCACGAGCGCGGCTTTACCCCGCTCCGCATCCAAGCCCTCCCGCCCTTCCACCATGTGTTCACCCACATCGAGTGGCATATGAGTGCCTACGAGGTGCAGATTGCGGAGCCGCTCTCTGCCACCGAGCCCCGGCGAAACCGGAAGGAACTCGCGCGGAGCGGCATCTTTGTGACCCGCGCGGAGCTCGAGAAACTCGCGCTGCCCTCGGCCTTCCGACCGCTCTTATCCCGCTACGCCCTGCGCCCGCCGCGCCGTCAAAAAAAATAAAATTTCCGCTTGCTTTTTTCTTCTCCTTCCGCTATACTGAACCTCGCTGGAGATATAGCTCAACTGGGAGAGCATCCGCTTGACGTGCGGAAGGTCGCAGGTTCGAACCCTACTATCTCCATTTTTTGTACCCAAAAAGCATATTTACGGTTTCGTTTTCGAACAGCGAAAAGCGCGTGTCGGTCGTGAGTTGCGACCGGCACGCGCTTTCTTTTCGTTTCTCTCAAACTTCCACTTCCTCGATGCGCTCGGCATCTCCTTCGGCGGAGCGCTCCAAAACTCCGCGTCTTCCGTCCGCGCGAAGCCACTCGCCCTCGCGCACCGCCCGGAAAAGGCCGGGGACTCGAATCAGCGAGAGCAGTCCAAGCTCTCTCGCGACGACCGCCTCGTGCGACCAGAGATCCCCTCGCTCCAGCACCAGGCCGCGGCTCAGTGCGAGCAGCGGAAAGAGCTTCTCCGTGCAGTGATTTGCGAGCAGCACGGCACCGCTCGCGCGGGGCAGGGTCTCTCCGTCAAAGAAACCTGCCTCTCCCTCTCGCACCGCACCGCAGGGAATGCCCCGCAAGAAGAGGCGCTCGCTCTCTTCACTGAGCTCTTCCCGGGTAAGCGACTCCCGAAGCACCGTCATATTTTCCCGCGTGAGGCTGCCGAAGCAGCAGAGATGACTGCAACGGGGCAGGGCCGCATAGCGCTCCTGTTCCCGTCTTCTTTCGCTGATGCAGGGCTGCAAACCGCCGAAAACCGCCGTACTGCCGCTGCCAGCCGAAAAAGCGCGCTCCAGCTCATCCCGCTTTAGATAGAAGATATCCCGCGCCTCCGCGAGTTCTCCGCGGCGCGTGAGCAGCTCGCCGAGCTGCAAGACCTGCCTCCGCAGCCGGTCCACGCGATTTTGCGCGAGGAAATCCAGATTCTCCCGCGCGCGGAGAAAGAAGATAAGTTCCTGTAAAAGGCGCTTCCCGCGGAGCTTCCCGAGAAAACCCGAGGGTCTTAAACAGCTCTTCCTGCGCCTTTGCGCTCACCTCACTCTGCTCACTCCGCACTTCGACCGGCTTTGCCGCCGCATACTGCTGTAAGAACGCAAAGAGCGGCTGCGGATTCTGCCGGTAACTCTCCCGCTCCAAAAGATACTCGGCCGACGTGCAGCTGCCGTAGTGCCTTAAGTAGTGCTGCACCTCCCCCGCAAACACACTGCATTCGTTCTGTGCGCTTCCCTCTTCCGTGCGCACTCTCCAGCAGAGCCCCTCCAATTCCTGGGCGCTCTGCGAGAGCACGAGTTCGCGCAGCGCTTCGCTCTCCTGCACCGTGCGGAGCAGGGCGCTCAGTGCCTGCACGCTTTCCGCGCTCTTCATGCCGCCCTGCCCCATGAGTGCGGCATTCAAAAGCCCCTCTGCATTCGGAACGCTGCGCTCGCGGAGCTCCTGTAAGAGCTCTGCGTAGCAACTCCTTGCGCTCGCCTCCGCCTCGGCCGCAAAACGCCCGAGTGCCGTGAAGCCGTTACTGAGATCCACGATCTTCCGCCAGCGCTCCTCTACTGTCTCCGGAAGCTCCGCTTCCGCTTCGGTCTGCTCCTCCTGTTCCGCCGTCTGCAAATAGTGCGAGAGCTGATAGTGCTTGGGCAGGCGCTGTAAGAGTTCCGCCGAGGGCGAAGCTTCCGCTTCCGCCTCTTTGCCGCCCTCCCGTCTCGTGTATACTCTTCCTTCAAAGAGCAGGGGCTCTTTCCCCGCCTTTTGATATAGGCCTCGGAGCAGTTCAAAGCCGAGCGGCGTCAACACCCCGTCCGCCGCGCCGTTACGTCCCGCCGCGTCCAGATAAAAGTGCTTGACCCGCTTGTCGAGGTGACGGTAGGAACTCATCTCGCTCTCCCGAAGGAGCCTCAGTTCTCCGTCCGGCTCCACCGCAAACTCAAAGCAGCAGGCGGTCTGCGGCGTATTGCTCGCCTCCAGTTCCAGGGCGAGTGCGGCAAGACGGACAAAGAGCACTTCTCTCTCTTCATCCGCCTCCTCGACTTCCGCTCGCTCGCTGGTCTGAAGCACCCGCCCCGCGAGATCGAGCACCGTTCGCTGCTGCTTTCCCGCCGCGTCAAGGTACTCGGCGAGCAACTCCTCCGGATTTCCGCTCTGCGGATTGGTCGTATAGACCGTAAAGTTACGCCCGTTACCCGCCATGTCCTGGAGAATCACAGCTACCGCTATGCTCTCGTCAAAGAGTCCGTACTGCAGCATATAGCGGGTGGCGCGCTCCCGAAAAACAGGAAAGATAGCAATCCTTTACCGCCTGTAAAAGTTCATCGCCCCGCGGCACCTCGAGTACACTCTGAAAGAGGCCGTCGAAACTGTGGCGCTCCTCGCCCTCCAGAATAAAGCTGCTGCGCACCGCAAAGCGCTCCGCCCGCGGCATCGCGACCTGAAGTTCGCGCCTCAGCTTTTCGGCCGCTTCCTCTCCGAACGCGCAACTCTCTAAGAGCGCCCGAATCTCCGCCCCCGTCTCCTCGGAAGGATTGCGGAGCAGCTCCGCATAGCGCTCCTGTTTGTCGCCAAGAAAGCGAAAAAAGAAGTTCCGGTCCAGAATGAAAAACGGCGGCACGGAATAACCCTGCGCCCTTCTGCGGAGCAAGTTCCACGCCTTGTTGCCCAATAGCCGTCTGCTCTCCGCCTCTGTGTCTCGCATCTTTTCTCCCCCAAATGACTTTGTCGTAATTTTATCTATTTTCTCATATTCCGCGGATTCTAACAAGCAAAGAAGGGGCAGCGCGTTTTTGCGCTGCCCCTTTCCTCCGTTGCCGGTTTCCTTATTCTACCGTAAGTGTGAAGCTACCGACCTGATATCCGCCGGCTTTCACCGTCACCTCATTGCTGCCGCTCTCAAAGAGATTGCCGCTCAGCGTGAGGCCCGCGCGGCGATAGCGCTTCAGACTAAAGGCAAAGCGATCGTCATACAGGTGGATGTAATTCGCATGAACCGAGCTCAGCTTCCTGCCGTTCACCGAAACTTCCAAGTCATTGCTTCGAAGCCAGGTGTCGAGTGCCTCATCCTCGAGTCCTTCAAAGCTGAGCGCATACGCGGGCTTCGAGCCGATGTCATAGCCCTGACGCGGAATCACTTTCTCAATCACCGCGCCGGTCGGCACTGCCTTACCCGCTGCCGCCTCGTTCTCGCTCTCTTCCGCGGACGCACGCTCCACCGTAAAGCGGAAGGGCTCGTACCCCTCTACTTCAAGAATGACTTCATTGTTCGCCTCGGTAAAGCCGTTCGCCGAGAGGCGCACGCCGTTCTTCTTGTAAGTTCTGTCAAAGAGCGTCGCATACTTATCGTCCATCGAGAAGAGATAGCTCTTGCTCTGCGCTTCCGTATAACGCTTTCCGTTCACCGTGAGCTTTGTAATCTTGGCGCGAAGGTAGGTATCCAGAGCATCCGCATCGAGTCCCGTGAAGGTGAGATCATAGACCTCCTTCGTGCCGCTGTCATAGCCCTGACGCGGCGTAAACCTTCTCTGCCTGCGCAGCCGTCGGCGCTTTCTTCTTTGCCGTTTCGGCCGGTGCAGCGCTTCCGTTTTGCACCGCAAATTCCTTCTCTGCGTAGCCCTCGGCCTTCACGACAATGCGGTTTTCGCCCGCCGCCAAAGCCCCGAGCGCAAACTTGAGGCCGTCGTTTCTGCCGTAGCTGTCCTTATGGAAGCCGTACTCACTGTTCCCGAGACCGTAGCTGTAGCTCTTACGCTCGTAGACCGTACCGTTTACGCTGAGCTCGGTAATCTTCGAGAGATAGCCCTCAAGCTCATCCGCCGAGAGTCCCTCGAAGCGAAGAAGCCAATTGCTGCTGAGCAGGCTCTCTTCCTTCGCGAGCGTTGCGCTTGTCGGCGCTGCCTTGGTCTCGACTGCTGGCGTCTCCGGCGCGGAAGCGCCGCCCTCTGCCGGAATCGTGACCGTCAGTTTCGCATAGCCCTCTGCCGTAATTTCAATCTTCTTTTCGCTGTCCGCTGCCGCCGCGCTGCCAAACGCTATGGCATTGTTTCTGCCGTAAGCATCTTTTTTCAGCACATACGCGGCAGCACCGAGGCCGTAGCTAAAGTTGCTCTTTTCAAAGACGGTTCCGTTCACACGGAGCTCCGTAATCTTCGAGAGGTAGTTGCCGAGCTCCTCCCCGGAAAGTCCCTCGAAGTTAAGGACGGTCTCGCTGCCAAAGACACCGCGATTCGTGCCGAGGGTCGCGCCGCTCGGCGCTGCCTTCTCCTCGACCGCGGGCTGCTCGGGCGTTGCCTCCGCCGCCGCGACCGTAAAGTCTAACTTCACCGGTGCCTTCGCATCCGTGAACTTAAGATAGAGCGAGTAATCGCCGGTAGTCTTAAAGAGTCCGCCCTTCAGAATGAGCTGTGTGCCGGAGAGCTCATAGTAATCGTCGGAACTCGTGCCGCCCTCCGTTGCCGTCATGAGTCTTCTGAGACCGCTCTCTTCAGGATTGCTGAGCTCCACCTTGGCGAGCTTTGCCGCCAGTCTCTCCGCGCTGAGACCTTCCACGTTCACCGTGACATCCGCGTTCTGCTTTGCCGCGCCCTGCAGCGCAAGGGTCGGCAGCGCCTCCGCAGCCGTATAGGTAAGTTTCAGTTCCGCCGTTCTGTACTTCTGCCCCGCATCGATCTTCAGCTTGTGCTCGCCGACCTCCGGCGTATTGTAGAAGTTAAATGCGCCGCGCTTCACGGTCAGCGTCCCCGCCGCTTTGTCCAGCACGTACTGCTTCTCGTAAGCGTCCATGAGGTTACGGCTCTCGCCGTCCACATAGAGACCGCGGATTGCCTCGAGGTAAGCGCTGTCGTCCGTGTGCAGCACAAAGTCATTGCCCGCGACCGCTGTCGTGCCGCTAAAGTCCGGAACCTTGTCGCCCTTATAGAACTTAAAGCTCGTCAGTGCGCCGAGACTGCCGTCCTCAAGGACATTCTGCACCTCGTTCGGGCCCGCATAGCTTGCCGCCGCGTGGGAGTCCGTATATTCCTTGAAGCTAAGGCTCTTGCCGCCCGCAAGGCGCGACTCCTTGTAGGCATCCATGTAGTCCGTGAAGCGGTACAGCTTCTCCGCGCCGTCCTTATAGATGTAATCGCTCTCCGTCGTGTCTAAAGAAGCGCTTCACCACCGCCCGCGCATCCTCGTTCAGCGCCTCAATCTCATTGAGAATCAGCGCATTGGTCAGGAGATCGTAGTCAAAGACCATGCGGCCGTCCACATACTGTCCGCCGCCGCTGCTGCCGCTGCTCTTCTTGCCGGAGACGGAACCCGTCGTTGCACTCGAGACCGCATCGATCTCGACCGGCTTACTTCTCGCGCTCTTCTTTGCGTTCCACTCGGTCTCGCTGTCCTCTTCCTTTAAGAAGGACTGGCCCGGGTAAACCTCAAACTTTTTCTTAATCGTCTGATAGCCCGAGTACTTGAGCGTTAATGTGTAGACACCGACCTCGTCCGTGTTGACCGTCTTCTCCTCATTGGAGCTCTTTCCGTAGAGGACAAAGAGGTCGCCGAAGTTGAAGAAATCGTCGATGTACTTGAGCTCAACGACCTTGCCGCTCGGCTTCTTTAACGTGACGCGCATGGAATCAATCTTTAAATCGTTTCCGAAGCTCTCGCCGCCGCTCGCCTCCACGTTGAACTGGACGCGCTCGCCTGCCTTCGGGTTTGCGGTCTCAACGCGCTGCTTTAAGCTGAACTTTGCGCTGCTCACAAGTTCAAACGGCACTGTGACCGTCTCGTTCGTATAGCTCGAGTGAATGTTCACGCGGTAGATGCCTCTGCTCCGCATGTTATCCTGACCCGTCGGAATCTGGATGATGCCGTTCTTGCCGTGCTTCGTATCCTTGACTTCCTTCGTAAAGGTCGGGTTCTGATTGACCGGCCAGTTCTCGTTGTTCATGATCTTCAGGCTGTCGATGCCCTCAAACCACTTCTTCTGCTCCTCGTTCTCGACATTGAACTTGATGACAATGTTGTCCTTTTGAACGCCCTTACCCTCTGCGTTGATCTCCACAGCCTTCACATAGAACTGCGTCGTGACTGCGTCGCTGTTCTCTTTTCTCTCCTGCAGAAGATCAAAGGTCGTCGTTGCCGGGAGTATACGATCCCTGCCCTCCTTGTCCTTCGGCGCAAGCAAGTAGTCGAACTTCGAGACACGTCCGCGGGACAGAATGTAATCCGGCTGATCCTCCGGATTGCCCGGCGTGACCGTCTCGCTTGCGGTACCGGCATTCAAGCGCAGCGTCTGCTCCGTGCTGCCGTCCGCCTTATTGACCACGACCAGCTCCTTCGGGGACGCGACCGTGGAAGCCCACTTCACCACGCGGCCGGCATCGTCCACCTTCCGCACTGCCTCGGTGACATTCACGCCGTCCACATAGATCTCATGGTCCGCAAGCGTTCCCCGACGGAATACCACCGTCACAAAGTCCGCAAAACCGAGGTGCACCATGCGGCTCTTCAGTTCCTTCTCAGGCTGCTCGTTTTCAGGCTTGGAAGCATCCTCATTCTTACCCGGTCTGTCATCTTCCACCGGGCCCACCGGATGCTCGGGTGCCTCCGGGCTTACCGCCGGATTTGCCGGATTCACTGCCGGGTTTGCCGGATTCTCCGGACTTACTGCCGGGTTTGCCGGATTCTCCGGGTGATCCCGCCCTGCTGTGCGGGGTTACTCGGGCTTGCCGGCTGTGCCTCGGGCTGTACCGTCTTACTCTGCTCCTCGGGCTGTACCGGCTTCACCGGTGTCGTATGAGAACTGCTGCTGCCCGAACCGCCGGAGCCGCCGCCTCTTCTTCCGCCACGGCTTCCGCCGCCGCCCGAACCGCCGCGCTTTCCGGAAGAAGACTTTCCGCCCGACTTTCCGCTGCCGGAGCCGCCGTTACCGGCGCTTGCGCTCTTGGTGATATAGCCCTCACCCGTGCGGCTCTGAATGTTGCCGCTCGCGTCAATCCACTTGCCGTCCTTGTCCACGCGATAGCCGTCCGGCGTCGTGCCGTCCTTAATCAGCTTACCCTCGCGCTCATCCGCCTCGGTCACAAAGTAATAGCAGTTGCCGTCAATCCAGTTCCAACCGGTCAGCATCTTGCCGAAGCTGCCGTCGTGCTTGTTGCTGAAGAAGTACTGACTGCCGTCCGCAAGGTAAAGCCAGCCGCTGCGAAGTGTTCCCGTCTTCGGGTCTACATAGTACCAGCTGCCGTTTTCATAAATCCAGCCGAGGACATTCTGTCCCTTTTCATCTAGGAAGGACCAGTTTTCACCGCTCTGCTTCCAGCTTCCCGCCGTATTCGCCCGTCTCTTTGCCAAGACCTGCAGCGGGCTCGATAGGACCATGCTCATTGCGGTTGCAATGGCAAGCGCCTTGAAACCATACTTTCTCATCTCTGTCTCTAACTCCTGTCATTAGATAAGCCTAATTATTAGTCTTTTTTAACCTAGCATGGCTTTCCGACAGTCGTCAAGAAACATATCTTGCGTTTTTCTCGCATATCTTAAGATATTCTTGCGAGTGATAGTATCAAGAGTTAGATTCTTCTTATTAGCATGGTGTTCGATTCTTACTGTGCTTCGGGCTTGCACTTTTTTTCGAGCAATTTGCGGTCTTGTGTCAAGACAGAAACAGAGAGCGGCAGAGCTACGCTCTGCCGCTCTCAACATGTACCGTCCAAGCATCTCCTTTGACATTGCTTATTACTCAGAGCCCCCGCCCGCTGTTCCGATACAGAACCACAAACAGGCGGGTGCCGTACAGGATAATCTTTCCGTGTTTACAACGTATGGTGCGGATGTCGCCATAATTCAAAAGTACTTCCTTCGCGCTTGCTTCTGAAATTTCCTTTTTCAGAAATCTATCCCAATAGAGCTTCATGTCCGGTGCATTCGGATCCTTTCTTCTTTCTTCATCAACGAACCATATGCATCGATACAGAGCCGCCTCTGCTATCATCACAATCCCAAGAAGTATCATTCCCAGACAAATGCCCGTCAGTGCACGCCAAACCATAGCCGACATACTGTGAAATAAAACCAGAACAATCAATGCCAAGACCAGTAAAAAAGACAGCGCAAGGACCGGAATCCCCAAATGGATAAACCCGAGGAAACACATCCTCTTGACCTCTCCCCAGCAAATATCCTCTTGATCTTCTCGTCTCTCTTCCGCTTGCCTTAATTTCTTTGCGGCTTGGATCCAGCCACGAATCTGCGCAAGCTGTTCGTCTGTCAATTCTGCCTTCGGTATAGCCAGGTAGACTTGCACGGAACTCATAAGCGCTACTGTTTCTTTCCCGACAAGCAACTTAATGCCTAGCCAGCTTCGCTTTCCGGTATCGGATAGAATTCCCTTCTCGTATAGAATCAGACGTATCCCCTGTATTTGAAGTATTCTCTTCAGCATCTCATCGCTGTATTTGAGTCTCCGCCGAATGGCTTGAAGAAGCAAGCCGATTAAACCGAAGCCCATCAAAACACAAAACACTTGTGCTCGGTCTGTATCTGCCAAAGACCCTAAAAACCCCACAATTCCGAGTCCCGCAATCAGGCAACTACTCCAATGCTTTGCCAGCGCCAAGCGTGTTTTTCCTGCCGCCCATCGTATACAACGCACCGCTTCCTCGACATCGCCGTACTCTACCGTAATGATGGTTTGCATCCTATGCTCTCCTTCCCCCCGGCTTTCCGCATCTCAGCGATTGACCGTATCGACAAATTTCTGAATTTCACCTGCCTCCGCTTCGTCAAGCTGCGTCTTATAAAACCAATACTGCAATTCCCGCTGTTCAAAAGGTCTCGGAACCTTTCTCTTCAGTTTTAGCACATATCCGTTTCTGCCTCGAATCCATCGAGCGGATTCCCAATCATCCGCATCCAAACAGAGTGACGTCCTTCCTTCATAGAGCATTTCCAAATCCGCTATCGTTTCCTCTGTATAGCGACTCTCACGCATATCCCTTACATCCCAAAGCACAGTCCGTATGATTGTCATCGCATATTCAAAAATCAATCCGATGCTAGCCCCATGTAGCAGAAAAGCAAACAGATGATGCACATGGGTTTTCGCTGTAGCCATATAATCACCGGAAATCAGAACGGAAAACGGTAGAATGAAAAACAGTCCCCAGGCAAAGTTTTTTTGAAGCAGACACCAAAAGCGAAATATTCGAATCTCCTGCCAATTCAGTTGCTGATTTCCGCTAAGCGGTCTGTTGGGAATCTCAATTTGATTCATTTGCTCTTCCATTGCTACTTCCCCTCCGAAACCCATTGTATGAGCCGCTGCAACTGTTCATCTGACATATCTCTCACGGAAAAAACAAAATAGATACTCGTTTTCGATACAATCGTCGCATAATCCTTCCGCACCAGCAAGCGTTTATTCTTCCAAGTCCGCATGCCATCTCGCATTAGAAACCCCTCCTTTGAAAGGAGAATCTTCTCGTCATCGGCCTGGAATAGCCTCGTTACTTGTTCCACCCGAAGCAACCACTGAACGAAAAAAATAAGTCCGTTGAATCCCATCAGAAAATACCAATATTCGCTTGTCAGAATATTGGTATTTCGTATGACAATCACGAAAAGCAGTGCGATTCCCGTGATTTTATCAAGGCGCTGAAATAACGGCGTTTTTCTCACCGCCCAGAAATACTCCATTAAGCGTTTCTTTTCCAGCTTTGGAACAACTATTTTATCGTTCATATCAGTCCTCAATATAATCCCAGACAGCAGATTTCGCTGCTGTCTGGGATTATATTCTATTTTGCGTTAATTACCGGAGTAATTTCAACTGCCATTTCTGCTTCAGTCAGCGCCAAATACACAAAGCAAATATCACGCGATACTTCTTCCGGCGAAACTACACTGTAACATCCGCTTCACAGCTACAGTGCACGCTCTATGTTTTATACAGGACAATAAATCCCTGATAGCCGTACATAATAATTCTCCCATGCTTACAGGAAATCGTGTAAATCGTATCTATATCCGGGAATAGTTCCCGCACTTCTTCCTCAGAAATCTCTCTTTTAGGAAACACTTCCCGATAAAATTCCATTTCCGGAGCACTCGGATCCTCCTTTTTCGCCTCATCCACTGACCATATACATCTATAGAGCATTCCTTCGAGTGTACTAACGATTATCAGAAGTATGATTCCCATCTCAACACCCAGAAGTACACTCCAAAACATATCGGATGCCCTGTAACACAAAACCCACACAATAAGTCCCAACACCAGCGAAAAGCTCAGTGCAAGGACCGGGAATCCCATATTGAGAAAACCCAGGAAGCACATCTTCTTGACTTCTCCCCAACAAATACCTGATTGATCTTCTTGCTTCTCTCCCCTTGCTTCCGCTTTCTTTGCCTCTTGCATCCATATACGAATTTGCGAAATCTGTTCCTCTGACAATTCTGTCTTTGGAATGGCTAGGTAAACTCGTATGGAACTCAGCAATGCTAAGCTCTCCTTGCCAATAACCAATTTAATTCCTTGCCAACTTCGCCTACCGGTCTTTAATACAATCCCTTTCTCGCACAGAATCATTCTAATGCCTTGCAACTCGTATTCCTGCCTTCTCATCTGACGAATCGTTTTTGATCTCCGCCAAATATGTTGCATGAGCAACCAAGTGAATCCGAACCCCATTAGACTGCAAAATATCTGTGTACGTTCAATATCTCCCAGCGATTCTGCAAAGCCCACCACCCCGACACCTGCAAAGCAACAAGCAAGCCAACGCTCTGCCACATCCAACCCTTTTTTTTCCCCAGCCCACTGCATACAGCGCACGGATTCTTCTGTATCGTAATATTCTACAACAATTATATCCCGCATTCTTTCCACCTTTTATAAAAATATATATGAACAGGCCCCCCTATCCTGTCGCTTTTCCCTTCCGCGCTTACGAAACCCTTCCGTTGTCCATGTGATAGCGGCAATCCGCAACAGACATGGTGGACTGCCGATGCGAGACCAGCACTATGGTTTTTCCTTCTTTTTCTTCCGAAAGGGATTTTAAGATAATGCCCTCGTTCAGCACGTCCAGATTGCTGGTCGGCTCATCCAAGAGGATAAAATCTGCATCGTGGAGAAAGGCTCTTGCGAGGCCTATTCTCTGCTTTTCTCCGCCCGAGAGCCTGTCGCCGAGCTCGCCGAGTTCGGTCTCGTAGCCCTTCGGGAGACTCATGATGAAGTCATGGATGCTCGCCTTTGCCGACGCGGCCTCAATCTCCGCCTGTGTCGCATCGAGCTTTGCGACGGCTATGTTCTTTGCAATCGTATCGCGGAAGAGTACAGTGTCCTGGGTCACATAGCTTGTCATTTCTCGGAGCGCCGCGGTTTGAATGTCCCGCACATCCTCCCCCGAGATTCGCACCGCCCCCTTTTGCACATCCCAGAAGCGCATCAGGAGCTTTAAGAGGGTCGATTTTCCGGAGCCGCTCGCGCCGTGAATGCCGAGCACCTTCCCTCTTTCGATCTGCAGAGAGAACTCGCTCAAAATCTTCTCCTCGCGGTAGGCAAAGCTGACGCGGTCAAGCTCTGCGCCCTCGAAAGATGGCCTCTCCCCGTCGCTTCGCTCTGCCACCTCCGGCGTCTCTTCGAGCAGCGAGAGCACGCGCTCTCCGCAGGCCAGCGTCTGGTTTAGATTGTTCGAGAGGGAAGAGAGCGCAACCACGGGGCCGAAGGAGCCCATCATCGCGAGGGTCGCAAGCAGCATGCCAGAGAACGTGGCCTCTCCCCGCCGATAGAGGAAGAGCATCAAAAAGAGCATACCGAAGGAATAGAGCTGAATGACCAGATTGGTGAGCGCACGCTGCGAACCCTCAAAGCCGCTCAGCTTTTTCTGAAAGCCCGCAAGCCGTTCTGATCTTTGCTCCATTTCCGCGAGCTTCGTTTCTCCCCGATTGAACTGCAGGAGCTCGTCCACGCCGTAGAGGCTCTCCAAGACAAAGTGATTGAGTTCTCCCATCTCGCTTCGTAAGGCCATGCCCGCCTCGGCGCTCCGCCTGCCGTTCCGAATCGGGAGGCCTATGCCGACCGTCACATACGCGAGGACGGCAAGCAAGCCCGCGAGTCTGTGCTGCGCCCCGATAAAGCCCACCATGATAAGCGAGGTCAGAAAGGCAATCGCAATCGGAGATATGGTGTGGGCAAAGAACACTTCGAGCAGTTCGATATCGCTCGTAATGACGGCAATGAGATTGCCCTTATCCCTGCCCTCAAGCTTTGCCGGGCAGAGTTTTCTCAGAACCGCAAAGACCTTATGGCGGATGATGGCCAGAATGCGGAAGGCAATGTAGTGGTTACAGTACTGCTCGCCGTAGTGCAGGACGCCGCGCAAAATCGCAAACACCAAGATTGCGGTAAAGAGCTGCTTAGAAGAGCCGCCGAACAACGCCGTGAACTGCCCCGGAACTTCGCTGCCCGCAACCGCTGCGAGCCCCTTGATTACACCGTAGCCGCCGAGTATCGTGATGAAAATGGCGCAGAGAAAACCGAGCACGCCGAGCAGAATGCCGGTTAACATAATGAGAGTGAGGGGCTTCACGAGCCCAATCAGGCTGCCCATGATTGCGAGATCCGATCTCCGTTTATGCATGACTGTCACGCCTCCCTTCCGCAAAGCGCTCAAGCTGACTCTGTTCCTCAAAGAGGCGCCGATACGCCCCCGCCTGCCGCATTAATTCCGCGTGGCTGCCCGCCTCCGCAATCTTACCGTCCTTTAGCATATAGATGTTGTCGCTGCCTACCACATTCGCAAGCCGGTGAGAGATGAGCAGCACGGTTCTGCTCTTTGTGAGCTCGTGTATGACTTTCATAATCATCTCCTCGCTCTCGGCATCGATGTTCGAGGTGGCCTCGTCGAAGATGTAGACGGGCGTATCGTGAAGCAGGGCCCTCGCGAGCGCAAGACGCTGCTTTTGTCCGCCCGAGAGGTTGCTGCCGTTCGATGCAAGCTGCATCTCGAGACCGCCCTGCGCTTCGATAAAGGAGAGGAGATTCACCTTCCGGAGCGCCTCTTTCATCTCAAGCTCGGTCGCCTCCGGCTTTGCGAGCAGGAGGTTCTCCCGCACACTCGCGCGGAAGAACCGACTGTCGTGCCCTACCATGGTCAGGTGATTCATGAGGCTCTCGGTCGAAACGCGGCTCAGCTCTTCGCCGTTTAAGCGCAGCGAGCCGCCGTAACCTCTGTTCCGCCCCATGAGTATGCCGGCAATCGTGGATTTCCCGGAGCCGGAAACACCGACCAGGGACACAAAGGACTGCGCGGGAAGCTCGAGCGTAATGCCCTTTAAGATTGGGCGGCTCTCCTCATAGGAAAAGCTGAGCTCTTCCATGCGTATGTCTATATTTCCCGCGCCGAGCTCTGCCTGTCCGGCCGTAGGTTCCGGGAGATCCAGGAAAGCAAAAATGCGGTCGCTCGCCTTCATGCCGTTCATGCCGATGTGGAAGAAGCTGCCTAGGATGCGCATCGGCAGAAAGAATTCCGCCGCGAGCAGGATGAACATGAGCACGCCCGCAAGGGAGAGTTCACCGCTCGCAAAACGGGCCAAGGCCGACACAATGCCGACCGCCGCACCGCCGTAGGCGATGATGTCCATAACCGAGGTGCTGTTTAACTGCATGGTCAGCACCTTCATTGTAATTTTCCGGAAGCGCTCGGACTCCCGGTCCATATCATCGGCCGCCGCCCGATCGGCCTGATAAATTTTTAACGTTGTCATGCCCTGCAGCTTTCGAGAAAGCTGTCCCCAAGCCCGTAGTAGATGTCAAAATAGCGGCTCAGAAGGCGCTTTGCGACCAGCATGACAAGCATGATGACCAGCGGAATCAGCGGAACCGCGAGGAGCAGCAGGGTCGCTGTTCTAAGATCGATCGGGGACAGCACAAAGAACAGGGTGAGCGGCGCAAGCAGGGCGTAAAAGAACTGACTTAAATACCGGCCGAAATAGGTCTCGAGCTGCTCCACGCCTTCCCCCGACATCTGCACCAGTTCGGCGCTGCCGATTTGTTCGCGATAAGAGGGACCTAGCCGCAGTATCTTTTGATAAATGCGGCCGCGAAGAATGCGCTTCACGTCCGCGCTCGCGCGGAAGCTCGCCGCGGTATAAAGGCGGTCACAGACAAAACGGAGTAAAAGCCCCGGTATGATAATTCCGAGCACAACGAGAATGCGCTCCGTGCGGATTCTTTGCTTCCCAGCGTCCTCGATGAGCCCCGCGATGTTCCAAACAATCGCAATCTGTACCAGGAGCGACAGCCACTGCCAGAGTATCTGGTAAACAATGTACTTACCGGCTCCTCTTAGGAGCCGTATGAGCCGCATTTTGATCATCCTTTTCCCCTCCCCTTTTTACCTGTATTTTTGTTTTGCATGCCCGTGAGTGCGTGCCGCACCGAGAGGAGCGGGTGGCGTATGAGCATGCGCGGGCCGCTGTAGCGCATAACTTCGCGTATCCTCTCCCGCATCTCGGGCGCGTAGCAGTGCACTTCGCAGTGGCTGCAAAAGGTCTTGCTCTCCGTGAACGGGCAGCGCTCAATGCGCGTATTCGCGTAGTCCATGAGTTTTCGACAGTCCTCGCAGAGCCTTCCCGCCACAAAGCCGTGCTTCTTTTGGCAGTAATACGCAATCATCTCCGCAATGAGCCGCTTCTCGTCTTGCTGCTTCTTTTCCTGCGTTTCTCTTCTCATGCTCTGCTCCTCTTAAGCATGCAAACTCCGATTACAGCTCCGCAGAAATCGGTTTTCGTAAACTAAGTCCAGTATAGTTTAGAAACTGTTACCCTTTCAAGCGCTTCTACCCGATGCACCCGCCTTCTAAAACACCGCGTACGCCCCGTCCGGTATGACCTTACTTCGGGTTAGACTGTGTGCTGACAAAGCCCGCGCGCTACGATATAATACATTCGCACAATTCAGATAATTTTTTTCGGAGGGCAAGGCCATGTACCAAGATGAATTTTCGGCAATGACCAATGCGGCAGCTGCGAAAGTCGGCTTACTGAAGAAAAACCCCCTCGGGTATTTTCTCATGTCCATGCTGGCGGGCGCTTATATCGGCTTCGGCATTCTTTTGATTTTCACAGAGAGCGGCCTTCTGGCCGGTAACCCGGCGGCAAAGATTGTGATGGGCGCTTCCTTCTGTGTCGCGCTGAGTCTCGTGATCATTGCCGGTGCGGAACTCTTTACCGGCAACACCATGGTCATGACAGCCGGTGTCCTCGATGGCAAGATAAGCGCAGCCGAGCTCCTGAAGCTCTGGTGTGTCTGCTGGCTCGGCAATGTCGCGGGTTCCGTACTGCTCTCCCTGCTCTTCTACGCGAGCGGCCTGCAGACCGGTGCGGTCGCGGAAGCCGTTGCAAAGGGCGCCTTTGCCAAGATGTCGGCCGGTTTTGTGCCGCTTGTATCGCGCGGCATCCTCTGCAACATTCTGGTCTGTCTTGTGGTCTGGTGCGGTTTCCGCGTTAAGAACGAGAGCGCTAAGATTCTCATGTGCTTCTGGTGTCTCTTCGCCTTCATCACGACCGGCTTTGAGCACAGCATTGCCAATATGACCCTGCTCACCTCGGCGCTTTTAGTCCCCGCCGGTCAGGCTGTGAGCGTAAACGGCTGGTTTTTTAACCTCGCGGCGGTCACCCTCGGCAACATCATCGGCGGTGCGGTCTTTGTGGCGCTGCCCTACTATGTGGTTTCGAGAAAGAAATAATTTTTGCAACATCTCCCCCGGCCTCTGTCGATTTCAATCGGTACGCACACTTAGGGGAGCTTCCATATCAAAAGCGCCCCGCGAATCCCTTCCGGAATTCGCGGGGCGCTTGTTTTATATGCTGTTCTGCCGATTTCGGCGCGCTTCTTTTTTTAACTTCGCCTTCAGCGTGCGCCACATCTCAAAGACCGCCGTGATCACGGAGATGCCGGCCGCAATCGCAAACGCATACTGAACGGTTCTGGAACTGTAATAGCTCGCCGCCTCGCTGTCCCCGTGCACAATGGCGCTCATCGTATAGTAAAGGCTGCTTCCCGGCACCAAAGGGATAATCCCCGAGATAAAGAAAATGGTCACCGGAGCCCGCTGCCACCGTGCCAGCAGTTCCGCATAGAGCGCGGTGAAGGCCGAGGCGAGAAAACTCGCCGGGAATACCGCGCCGATGAGCTTCATGAGCAGCAAATACACGCCCCACTCCAGCGCACCGCCGAGCGCCGCGATGAAGAGATACTTTCGCTTCAACTGAAATAAAATCGCAAAGCTCCCCGCGCCCATGAAGGCTGCCAGAAGCTGAATGACTACCGTGCGCATTTCCTCGCTCATACGCTGCTCTCTCCTATTTTCATCATTTTACGTTCAGGAGAGCATGTTGATCAGCGCCAGGCTTGCCATGAAACCGCAGGCCAGCGCGACTGTCCAGAGCAGACTCTCAAGAAGGCGCATCATTCCCGCCATGGTATCGCCCGACAGGACATCGCGCACCGCATTGGTCATCGCAATTCCCGGGCACAAAGAGCATGACCTCTCCGATTATGATGGCGTCCATGTGGAGGAAGGGCAGCGCCTGCACCGTTCCGCCGAGCAGGCAGCCCGTCAGGAAGGAGCCGACAAAGTTGTCGATGACCGGTGTCGGCGTGATTTTTCCCGAGCCGCTTTCGCATGGCAGAGACAAGCAGCCCGAGTATGCTCGCCGCAATGACATCCGGCAGCGTCCCCGCAAAAAGGCGGTAAAAGCTTCCGGCACCGACCACATTGCCCACGTAATAGAGCAGATCCGAATGTTTCCGAGCACGGATTTCCTCTATCTTCTCCTTCAAATCCTCAACGGGGAAGCGGATTTGCGCAGCAGCGCCCTACTGAGTGCATTCAAGTCCTCGAGCAGGGTAAAGTCCGTCGAGCCGCCGTTTCGTATGCGTCTGGTCTGCGTGCGCTCCGTGCCGTCCGGAAAAAAATCATCGTGACCACGATGCTTGTTGTAATCACAAATACATTCATGTGGGATGCGCCGTACGCCTTTCCCATGCGGGTCAGAGTGTCCTCAACGCGGTTTACCTCCGCGCCGCTTGCCATCAAGAGTTCCCCGATATCGAGCAAGCGGTGCAAAAGCGAGGCATGACGCGCGCTGTGGTCATCTGTCCATTGGCCTCCGCTGACGAGAGGCGAGGTTGTAAGTCCCATAGAATGTTCCCAGCCTTAGTTGAATTTAGAAAAAGACGAAGCTGTGCCGCGATGCTGTATTCCGCCGGCAGCTGCATCTCCGGTTCTGCCGTACCGCCGAGTTCCCAGCGGTAAGCGTTCGCATTGTACTTCGAATAGACCAGCCAGAAAGTTTGCCATGGTTGCGCCGAGGCTCAGACATCTGTCCTCTTCGCAGGTCTTCGCATCCGCCGCGTCGAGAAGGTAGAGGGTGCGTCCCGCTCTGCAGATAGCGGTAGTTCTGACGGTTTAAGAAACTCGGCGCAAGGCTCGCCGCATAGAGTGCCTTGTCGAGGAAGGGATCGAATTGATCCTCGATGAACTCCGATTCCTGTCCGAAGCGCTCCTCATAGAAAAGGGCCTGCTCGGAAATCTTCGGGGCAATGTGACCCGCGCGTGTGTCTACCTTGACATTGGCGGGCGTGTCGATGTCAAGACGGGTCTCTGCCCGCTCTGCCTTCCCGTAGCCGACCGCAAAGAGCGCAGCCGCCTTTTTATCGCCCTCAATGCCGAGCGCCCGCTTGGTTGCCGCTCCGTCTGTCAGCGTGAGCCAGCAAGCCGAGAGTCCGAGCTCGATTAACTTTAAGAATAACTGCTCGCCCACAAAGCCGGCGTTTTCAAGCCAGCCCTCCTTCTCTTCCGAGAGCAGAAGCAAGTAGAGCGGCGCGGAAAAGGCGTTGCCGCCGTAGCCCGCGATGCCTTCAAGCCCGGTTCCGCTTGCCGAAGCAGCGTGAAGTTCCAAGCCGAGTTCGGGCAAAATGCGCTCCGTCTTCGCAAAATACGTCTGTAAGTCCGCAAGGGCCGCCGCCGGAACTTCCTTCCGCTCAAACGAGCGCAACGACTGTCTCTGTTCAATCAATTTCTCATAGTCCATGGTAACACCTCCGTTGGCTTTCACTTTCCCCCATTATACACAGATTTTCGGCGCTTTGCAAAATAGCAAAACGCCCCCTGATAAGCCGCCGCTTTCTGGGCGTTTTGCCGAAAATGCAAGGTCTGCTTGATTTCGTTCGCAAAAGAGCCGACAATAGAATTGCTGCGTATGATGAACCGTCCATAGAAGGAGTTGTCATGAAAACCGCCATGTCCTATGAACACTTCATACAAGTCGCGGAGCTCAGGACCAAGGTCCTCGAAGCCGCCGCGCGCTTTGACTTTGCGGAAACCCCCAAGGCCCTGCTCTTTGCCGAGCGCTGTCACGCGGGACAGCGGCGCAAGGGGCCCGGTAATCTTCCCTACATCATCCACCCTCTGACCATGGCATGTCACGCCCTAGCGCTCGGGCTTACGGAGGATGCGCTGATTGCAACGGCCCTGCTCCACGACACCTGTGAGGACTGCCACATACTGCCGGAGGAACTCCCGGTCAATGCGACCGTACAGGAGGCGGTGCGCCGTCTCAGTTTCTTCCCGGAACCCGGGGTGGAACACGCCGTCGCGCGGGACCGCTACTTTGCGCGCATCCCGGGCAATCGCATTGCCGTTTTAACCAAGCTTTTGGATCGCTGCAACAATCTCTCCTACATGGTCTACGGCTTCTCAAGGGACAAACTGCTCGACTACATCGAGGAGACCGAACGCGCCGTAATGCCGCTCCTCACCTACGCCGAGGAGAACTACCCGCGCGATGCCGACGCCCTTTTTCTTTTGAACTACCAGATGCACTCCACCATGAACTCCATCCGCGCTCTCTTGGAGCGTGAGCTCTGAAGCAGCACGCAAAAGGGCCCCGAATTCACCGGAACAAGCCGGTGCCTTCGGGGCTCTTTTTCTGTCAACTTCGTCTTACTGCTTTACTATCATATCAATGCCGCGCTCCAGGGTCTCCTTGTTGATTGCACCGCGCGCCTGTGCGGTCAGCATGCCGTCCGCATCGATAAAGTAGGTGCAGGGAATCGAGAAGACGCCGTACGTCTGCGCCGCATCCTGTGCCGTATCGTAGAATATGGGCAGGCTGTAGCCCTGCTTCGAGACAAACTCGGAAGCCGTCTTCACGGTCTCGCGATTTCCGTCGGTCATGTTGACCATGAGGAAGTGAACCTCCTCGCCGCGTGCCTTGTAAACCTCATCAAACTCGGGCATCTCCATGCGACAGGGGCCGCACCAGCTCGCCCAGAAAGTTCAGGACGACGGGCTTACCCTTGTATTCCGAGAGCTTGTGCGCCGTGCCGTCCGCATCCTGCACCGTGAAATCGGGCGCTTCGCTTAAAGCCTCGCTGCTCTCCTCCGCCGCGGCGGTCGTCTGTTCCGTTCCGGCTTTTGCCGTTATGCTGTCCTGTCCCTCCGCAGCGCGGCTCTCCGCACTGCTCTCTGTGCTGCTCTCCGCCTTCTTGGACTCGGCCTGCAGCTGCGAGCCGCTCTGCCCTGCCGCAAACTTTCGGTACAGCGTTCCGCCGCCGACCAGTGCGACAAGGAGCAGCAGCGCTAAAATCCATGTTGTAATCTTTTTCATTTGTTCATTTCCCTTTCCGGTCCGCATTCTCTCCTCAGACTGTGAGGAGGGAGAGCAGGCGCCCCATGGTGCCTGTCGCCATCAGGATGCCGACCAAAACCAGGAAGATGCCGCTCACGCGGTTGATGATGCCGTAGTGCGACTTAATCACGGCAAAACTCTCCTTCAGACGATCGATCAGCGCCGCGCTGATCAGGAACGGTACACCGAGGCCCAGTGAATAGGCGAGCAGCATCCGTATACCCTCTCCCGCGTGTCCGCTCTGCGAAGCAAGCGCAAGCGCGGAACCGAGAAATACGCCGACGCAGGGCGTCCAGCCGATCGAGAAAATCGCGCCGAAGAGCATCGAGGAAAAGAAGCCGAGCTCCTTGGTCCCGAGGCTCCGCGCGCCGCCGCGAAACAGCTGAAAGCGAAATACGCCGAGAAAGTTCAGTCCGAAGATAATGACAATGACGCCGGAGATTAGATTCACCGCCGTCCGATGTTGGCCCAGAAAGCCGCCCACTGTTCCCGCGAGCGCCCCCATCGCCATAAAGACCAGGCTGAAGCCGAGCACAAAGCCCACCGCATTCCGCATGGTCTTTCCGAGGCTTCTCTCCCCGCCGCCCGCAAAATAGCTCACATAGACCGGCAAGAGCGGCAGGAGACAGGGAGAGATGAAGGTAATCATGCCCTCGAGGAACGAGATCAAATATTGCATCAGCCGAGCGCTTCGTCGAAGACGCGCTTCACGGCGTCTTTGATTTCATCGTAGCCCATGCCGATGTGCGCTTCGAACTTCTTCACGCCGTCCAGATAGAGGGTCGGCACCGCATAGTAATCAAATTTCTCAATGAACTCCGGCTCCCGGGTCTCCTCGACCTCACGGAGGGAGAGCGTGCCGTAGGCCGGATTCTCCGCCTTCAGCTCCGCTATTGCCTTATGCGCCTTCGCGCAGTACCCGCAGTCATCGCGGGAAAACAATAAAATTTCTTTTGCCATAGCTTCCTTTCTCTCAGGCAAGCAGCGGCTTCATCGCTGCCGCCAGTTTCTCCTTTTCCTGCTTGGCCTCTTCCATGCCCTGACCCTTGGTCGTGAAATAGGTCTTAATCTTTCGGCTCCGTGCCGGACGGACGGACGATCACGCTCTCGCCGTTCTCCAGCGCAAAGACCAAGATGTTGGCGCGCGGCAGACCTGTGGACTCACTGTTCTCAAAGTCCGTGACGGTCGTAACCGCATAGCCCGCGAGCTCCTTCGGCGGATTCTTACGGAGTGCCTCCATGATACCGCCCATCTTCTCCATACCGGAGAGACCCGGGAACTCAAAGCTGTCCACGGCGTTCAGATAGTGGCCGTAGGTCGCATAGATTTCCTCGAGGCGCGCCTTGATGGAGGAGCCGATGCTGCGGTAATAAGCCGCCATCTCACAGATCAGCATGCTTGCGACGACAGCGTCCTTGTCGCGAACATAGCTTCCCGCGAGGTAGCCGTAGCTCTCCTCAAAGCCGAAGATGAAGCGCTCTGCCTCATTCTCTGTCTCCAGTCTGTGAATCTGGTCTCCGATCCACTTAAAGCCCGTGAGCACACTGCGGAGTTCCACGCCGTAGTGCTCTGCGATTCTGTCTGCGAGCTGGGTCGAAACAACGGACTTGACCGCAACAGGGCGCTCCGGCATGGTGCCGGCTTCGATTCTGCCCGCCGCAATGTAGTCGAGCAAAAGAACGCCCATCTCGTTGCCGCTCACGAGTTCGTACTCACCGCTCGGGGTCCGCATCGCAATGCCGACGCGGTCCGCATCCGGATCCGTCGCGAGCATCAAATCCGCTCCGGTTTCCTTTGCGAGCGCAAGTCCCTTCTCGAGAGCCTCAAAAATCTCGGGGTTCGGATAGGGGCAGGTGGTGAAGTAGCCGTTCGGATACTCCTGTTCCTTGACAATGGTCACATCCTCGATGCCGATGTCCTTTAAGACGCGCGTCACCGGCACGAGACCGGTTCCGTTCAGCGGCGAATAGACGAGCTTTAATCCGGCTGTCTTGCAGATGCCCGGGCGTACCTGGCGGGACTCGACCGCCGCATAGAAAGCCTCCTTGCAGGCATCCTCGACAAAGCGAATCAGGCCCTTTTCGACGCCCTCCGCAAAGCTCATGAACTTTGCGCCGCCGAGCACATCGGTCTTCTGAATTGCCGCATAGACAATTGCCGCATCTTCGTCCGTGACCTGGCAGCCGTCCGCACCGTAGGCCTTGTAACCGTTGTACTTCGCCGGATTGTGGGAAGCCGTGATCATAATGCCTGCGTTGCAGTTGTAGTAGCGCGTCGCAAAGGAAAGCGCCGGAACCGGCATGAGCTCGTCGTAGAGACGAACCTGAATTCCGTTTGCCGCGAGCACGGAAGCCGCGTCGCGCGCAAAATTCCAGCCCTTTAAGCGGCTGTCATAGCTGATGGCAACCGTCTGACTGCCGCCCTTCGTCTTAACCCAGTCTGCAATGCCCTGAGTCGCCTGACGCACCACCCAGATATTCATGCGGTTCGTCCCGACACCGAGCGTTCCGCGAAGTCCTGCCGTACCGAAGCTTAAGCTCGCGGCAAAACGCTCGCGAATTGCATCCTCATCGCCCGCAATTTCCGTGAGTTCTCTCTTTAAGTCAAAATCAACTAGCTCTGCCTGGCACCAACGACTGTATTCGTCCTGAAACATCCGGATAACCTGCCTTTCTCACCTCTTGCGAAGTCCGTTTTGAGCCGCCGTCTAAACGGCAAACTCTGTCTTAAGAATACTCGATTCTACGCACTTCTGCAAGCTGTGCCTGATTTTGTGATAGTCCCTCTGTGCGGGGCAGCGTATTTGCGGGTGCAAGGCTTCCTCCGGATTTTACAGGCTGACCTTCGGCCAAGCCCTCAAAAACAGCCTTGTTTATCAAGGGCTGAGGGGCTTTTTACCGACTCTTTTACCGACTCTTTTTCTCCACCCTTCATCTTGTTTCAAAGAAGATAAAACCCCGCAACGCTTGATTCTACCAGCGTTGCGGGGTTTTCACCAACTCTTTTTGTCCTATAACCCATAAAAAAGAGCGGGGCATTTCTGCCCCGCTCTTCCAAAAAGCAAGTCTTACTTCAGGGTAACCTTAGCGCCGACTTCCTCGAGCTCCTTCTTCAGAGCCTCAGCCTCTTCCTTGGAGATGCCGGTCTTCACCATCTTCGGTGCGCCGTCAACAAGCTCCTTTGCCTCCTTTGAGGCCAAGGGAAGTTGCCTCACGGACAACCTTGATGACCTTAACCTTGTTTGCGCCGACCTCGGTGAGCTCGACATCAAACTCGGTCTTCTCCTCCTCAGCTGCTGCGCCGCCCGCTGCCGGACCTGCGACAACAACACCCGCTGCTGCGGAAACACCAAACTCCTCCTCGCAAGCCTTAACAAGCTCGTTCAGCTCGAGAACGGAGAGCTCCTTCAACGCGTCAATGAATTCCTGCGTGCTTAACTTTGCCATCTCTGTATCCTCCTATATCGTGGAATTAAAATTTGATAATATCGTTTGCAAACTGCGACTTACTCTGCCGCCGGTGCCGCGTCCTTCTCTGCAATCTGCTTGATGACGCGTGCAAAGTTCGTGATCGGGCTCTGCATGCTGCCGAAGAGTCTGCCGAGCAGCTCCTCTCTCGACGGAACCGCTGCGATTGCAGCCATTCCCTGTGCGTCGTAAAGCAGCGCCCTCGACGATACCACCCTTGATCTCAAGCTTCGGTGCGGTCTTCGCGAACTTCGCGAGCAGTCTTGCGGGCGCCGTAGCGTCGTCCTTGCTGACTGCAAGCGCCGTCGGTCCCTCCAGATAAGCGTCGAACTTCTCGAATTCCGTGCCCTTTGCTGCGATGCGGACCATGGTATTCTTGTAGACCTTGTAGACAACGCCGGCTTCTCTCAGCTGCTTTCTGAGCTGGGTGTCCTGCTCGACCGTGAGGCCGCGGTAGTCAACGACAACTGCGGAGCTTGCGCCGTCTAAGAGCGCAGCGATTTCCTTCACGACCGGCTGCTTCTGGTCGATCTTAGAATCTCTCATCTCGTTTCCTCCTTCTTCCGTACTTGCAAAACAAAAGAACTCGCCTGCCGCAGGACAGACGAGTTCGATACATTCACAAATGTGAGCATCCTCCTCGGCGGACAAGAGTTCCTTACGCCATTGGCGTCCGCTGTCTTCGGCAAGATTATTCTAACTGTTAAAAGCTAACACGAAAATCAGCTTTTTGTCAAGTTCTTAGTTTCGTGATCTTTGCGGTGTTGAGCTTCACGCCGGGGCCCATGGTGCTCGTGAGCACAGCGCTCTTCATGTAAGCGCCCTTCAGGGACGACGGCTTCGCCTTGTTCAGCGCATCAAGCAGCGCCTGAAGGTTCTCTCTCAGCTGCTCCTCGGTGAAGGAAGCCTTGCCGATCGGGCAGTGGATGATGTTGGTCTTATCCAGACGGTACTCAACCTTACCTGCCTTGATGTCAGCGATTGCCTTTGTGAGATCCATCGTGACCGTACCGGACTTCGGGTTCGGCATGAGACCCTTCGGTCCGAGCACCTTACCCAAACGACCGACAACGCCCATCATGTCCGGGGTTGCGACGACGACGTCGAAATCAAGCCAGCCCTCGTTCTGGATCTTCGGGATCAGCTCCTGACCGCCGACAAAATCAGCGCCGGCTGCCTTAGCCTCATCCTCCTTCGGTCCCTTTGCGAACACGAGGATGCGGACCGTCTTACCGGTGCCGTGCGGGAGAACAACCGCGCCGCGGATCTGCTGATCTGCGTGACGGCCGTCTGCGCCCGTGCGCACGTGCAACTCAACGGTCTCGTCGAACTTTGCGTTAGCGGTCTTCTTGATCACGCCAACTGCATCTGCAACATCATAGTACTGGCTGCGGTCAATCAGCTTCGCTGCCTCTGTATATCTCTTTCCGTGCTTCATGGTCTCATCTCCCTCCCATTAGTCCTCGACAACAATGCCCATGGAACGGGCTGTGCCGGCAATCATGCTCATCGCACTCTCAACGCTCGCCGCGTTGAGGTCGGGCATCTTCATCTCAGCGATCTTTCTGACCTCTTCCTTGGAGATGGTTGCGACCTTTTCCTTGTTCGGAACACCGGAAGCCTTCTGCAGCTTGCAAGCCTTCTTGAGCAGCACTGCTGCCGGCGGGGTCTTGGTGATGAAGCTGAAGCTTCTGTCTGCGTAGACAGTGATGACAACGGGGATGATGAGATCACCCTTGTCTGCGGTTCTTGCATTGAACTGCTTCGTGAACTCGACAATGTTCACGCCGTGCTGGCCAAGAGCCGGACCTACGGGTGGAGCCGGGGTCGCCTTGCCTGCCGGAATCTGCAACTTAATGTAGCCTGTAACTTTTTTCGCCATAATGGCACCTCCTTGTGGTCATGACGGGGCTCATGCCCCTTCCACGCAACTTCCCTTCGGGGAAATTACAACTTCTTTACTTGGGTGAACTCGAACTCCACCGGCGTCTCTCTGCCGAACATATCGATGGGCAGGGTCACGGTTCTCTTCTTCTCGTTGATTGCCGCCACTTTGCCGACCGCGTCCTTCCAAGGACCGCTGACGACGGTGACCGTGTCGCCGAGCGCAAAGTCCAAAACGACCTCACGCACCGCAGGCTGCTCTCCGCCGCCAAAGCCGAGCTTTTCTCATCTCCTCCTCGGAGAGCGGTACCGGTTTGGATCCCGGTCCCACGAAGCCCGTGACACCTCTCGTATTGCGGACAACATACCAGGTCTCATCGTTCATGATCATGCGAATCAGGACGTAGCCGGGGAACATCTTCCGCTCAATCGTCTTTTCGACGTTGTTCTTGAGTTCCGTGACCGGCTGGGTCGGAACGGAAACCTCCAGAATCTGATCCTGTAAGTTCCGATTCTCCACAGACTTCTCGATGTCTACCTTCACCTTGTTCTCGTATCCCGAATAGGTATGGACAACATACCAATTTGCTTCAGCCATGCGCTCTCCCACTTCTTACTGAAATACGCGTGTCAGTCCCCAACCGGAAAGCCCAGTCAAGAGCGGCAATGATCGCGCCCAGCACAAGGGAAACTGCAACGACGGCAGCGGTCTGCTTCGCAAGCACTTCCTGCGTCGGCCAGACAATCTTTCGGAATTCGGCTTTCAGGCCATCCACAAATCCCTTGTTCTCGGAATTTGCCTTGTTGTTCTCAGCCATCTTGCTTCCTTTCTCAAAGATTTACTTTGTCTCTTTGTGCGTTGTGTGCGTCTTGCAGAATCTGCAATACTTCTTCACTTCCATACGATCCGGATGGGTCTTCTTATCCTTCGTCGTATTGTAGTTGCGCTGCTTGCAGTCCGTGCACGCAAGTGTAATTCTAGTACGCATGGTCTCCACCTCCCATTTAGATTTGCCGATTGAAGTCAAAAAAAAAAGACCTCTCATCTTTTATCGCAGAGTCACTATAGCGCATCCCGGGGGCGCTGTCAAGGCGCGCCCCCAAGAAAACACGCATTTTCTCTAGTCTTCCGCCACGATGCAGAGGCAAATGCAGAGAACCTTCTCTACCCCCGCCGCACTGCAGCACCTGAGAACAGGCTTCGAGCGTACTGCCCGTGGTATAGATATCGTCGACCAAAATCACGCGGCGTATCTCTCGCTCCCTTATAAGAGCTTCCTCCGCGCGAAAGGCGGCTGTCAGGTTGCGGATTCTCGCATCCGCCCCGAGACTCTTCTGCGCGACGGTCTTTTTTTCGCGCAGCAGTACATCCGCAAAAAGCGGAATCCCGGTTTCCCGCGCAAGTTCCAGTGCGAGTTCCTCCGCCTGGTTAAAACCCCTTATCCTTCGCCGCGAACGATGCAGCGGAACCGGCAGCAGGCAGTCCGCCGCAAAGCGGCGCAGCTCCTCCGAAAACTTGAGCGCCAGCAGGTGTCCGAGCGGCGCAAGATACTCTTTTTTGTGGTGGTACTTGACCGCCGCCATCGAGCGGCGCATCCTGTCGTCGTAAAAGAGCAGGGCGAGATTCCGCTCGAAATGCCGCTCCCTGGTCTCACAGGAATGACAGTAGCGCGCCCCTTCCTCATCTATGCTGCGGCCGCACTTCATGCAGCGCGGTTCCCGCACAAAATCGAGTTTCTTCACGCAGGGCGGACAAATTCGCTGTCCCTTCGGCATGACAATTTCGCCGCAGACCGGGCAGCGCCGCGGAAACAAGAGGGAGAGCGCTGCCTCTTTGACGCGCTCTCCGAATATCCCGCTCACGCTTCCTCCCGCGCCGAGAGCTCTCGCAATCTCGCAGCCAGACCCGTGTAGCGCTCCCAACTCTTTTGTGTTCCCGACCATCTCGTAGAAATAAGAAGGTTCTCCGATCAGTACCACACACTTCTTCGCGCGGGTCACGGCGGTGTAAATCAGATTTCTCGTTCGGAGCATCCTGGGGCCGCTAAAGACCGGAATCACGACTGCCGGGTACTCACTGCCCTGCGACTTGTGTATCGTGACCGCATAGGCAAGCTCCAGCTCTTCGACGTCCGCAAAGCCGTACTCGACTTCTCTCTCCTCGTCGAAGCGCACGGTCAGGGTCTCCGTAAAGCGGTTGATGTCGATGAGGATACCCACATCGCCATTGTACACCCCGCGCTGATAATTGTTCTTAATCTGCATGAGCTTGTCGCCGACCCGAAACAGCGCGTGGGCAAACTCTCGCTCCGCCTTGCCCGCCCCCGGCGGATTCAGCTTTGCCTGCAACACGGGGTTCAGCCCCGCGACACCGAGCGCACCGCGGCGCACCGGCGTGAGCAGCTGTATGCTCTTTGCCTCCGCTCCGACATAGGCCGGCAGCTTTTCGGTGAGCAGGCGCAGCATGGTCTCAATGACACCCTCCACGGTATTCTGGCGAATAAAGAGGAAGTCCTTGCTGCGTTTTCCGAGGTCGATCGGCTCCTCGTCCATCATCTTGTGCGCATTCACCACAATGTCGGACTCGGCCGCCTGGCGGTAAATCTGCGTGAGTTGCACGACCGGCAGGCAGCCGGAATCGATTAAGTCGCGGAGCACATTGCCCGCGCCGACACTGGGCAGCTGATTGCTGTCGCCGACCAGAATCAGATGGGTGCCCACAGGCACCGCGCTGAGCAGGGCGTGGAAGAGCCTTAAATCGACCATACTCATCTCGTCGATGATGATGCAGTCCGCCTCGAGCGGCTGCTCCTTGTTGCGGTCAAAGCGAACGCTGCTCCAGCTCTCCCTGCCGTTCTCGCCCTCGTTCTGCTCGCTCGGCGCACCCCGAGACCTCGAGCAGACGGTGTATGGTCTTTGCCTCGCGTCCCGGTTGCCTCGGTCATGCGAGCCGCCGCGCGCCCGGTCGGGGCCGCGAGCAGAATCTCCGCGCCCTCCGCCTCAAAGCAGCGGATTATCGCATTGATGGTCGTGGTCTTACCGGTACCGGGACCGCCCGTGATGATGAGAGTCCCCGACTGCACCGCGGCGAGCACCGCGCGCCGCTGGGTCTCATCGAGCACCAAGCCCGCCGTCTCTTCTTCGAGCAGGGCCAAGGTTTCGGCCGCGCGCACACCCGGCCGCGCTTCCCTAAGATCCAGCTCTCCGAGCATCGCGGCGACGTGCAGTTCCATGCGGTCGTAGTTTGCGAGGTAGACCTTGCAGTCCTCGTTCTCCTCACCCGTTCGCCGCAGCACCACGCGTTTCTCCATCTGGAGTTCCGCGAGCAACTCTTTTAAGTTCTCGGGTTCCAACTGCAGGAGCTTCGTGAGCCGCTCGCGGAGCACGGACTCCGGCAGATAGCAGTGTCCCTCCTGCACGGCGAGGCGCAGCACGTAGAGGGCGCCGCTCCGAATGCGTGTCTCCGAATCCGCGCGAACGCCCATGCGCCGCGCAATCTCATCCGCGGTCTGAAAGCCGACGCCGCTCAAATCGTCCGCGATTCGATAGGGGTTTTCGCGGAGCAGGGTATAGACCTCGTCCCCGTAACGCTGATAAATCTTGACGGCAAGGTTCATGCGTATGCCGTAGCCGGAGAGAAAGAGCATGGCGCGGCGCAGTTCGCGCTTCTCCTCGATCTGCCCCGCGATTTCCATCGCGAGGCGCTCGCTGATGCCCTTCACCTCCGCGAGGCGCTCGGGCTCCTCCTCGAGTATGCGGAGCGTGTCGTTCTTAAACTTTTTGACAATGCGCTTCGCGAGCGCCTCGCCCACCCCTTTGACAGCGCCGGAGGACAGGTAGCGCTGTACGCTTGCGCTGTCCTCCGGCGTCTTGATTTCGTATGTCTCGACCGCCAGCTGTTCGCCGTAGGTCGGGTGAAGCTGAAAATGCCCTTCCGCTGTGATGTACTCCCCCTCCGAAATCATCGGAAAGGTTCCGACCAGCACATAGTCCTCGCCGCCGCTCTCCACGCTGAGAATCGCATAGCCGTTCTCCTCGTTTCGGTACTTGATTTCTCGACAAAGCCGCTCAGCGAGTCCATGCGATCAATACTCCTTCTTTGCGTCCGTGCTGTCGCCGTTTGCGTACTCGATGTACTTTCCGGTTCCGATTGCGACTGCCGTGAGCGGTGCCTCGGCAATCATGGTCGTAATGCCGGTCTTCTCCTGGCAGAGCTGATCGAGGCCGTAAATCAGGGAACCGCCGCCCGTAAAGACAATGCCGCGGTCGTAGATATCCGCCGCGAGCTCCGGCGGGGTGCGCTCCAGCACGTTGTGTACGGCATCGACAATCTGCATTGCCGGCTCCTGCAGCGCTTCCAAGGTCTCATCCGAGGTGACCACGATGGTCTTCGGGAGACCGGTGACCAAGTTGCGGCCGCGCACTTCCATGGTCAGCATCTCGGGGCGGCGGTAAGCCGCACCGATCTGAATCTTGATATCCTCACCGGTTCTCTCACCGATCAGGAGGTTATGCTTCTTTCTCATGTAGCGGACCACAGCCTCGTCGAAGTCATCGCCCGCGACCTTAATCGAAGTCGAGACAACGGGGCCGCCGAGGGAGATGACAGCAATGTCCGTGGTGCCGCCGCCGATGTCGACAATCATATTTCCGCAAGCCTTCGAAATGTCGATGCCCGCACCGATTGCCGCGGCAACCGGCTCCTCAATGATCGTGACTTCCTTTGCGCCCGCCTGGTAGGTCGCATCCTCCACGGCCTTTCTCTCGACCTCGGTCGCGCCGGAGGGAATGCAGACCGCAATGCGGGGACGGAGCAAGGTCTTCTTGCCGACCGCCTTGTTGATGAAGTACTTGAGCATCTTCTCGGTCACGGTGTAATCCGAGATGACACCGTGGCGGAGCGGACGAATCGCAATGATATTGCCCGGTGTACGGCCGATCATGAGACGCGCCTCCTCACCGATTGCGAGAATGCGGTTGGTGTCGCGGTCAATCGCGACGACGCTCGGCTCCTTTAAAGACAACGCCCTTGCCCTTGATGTAAACCAGAATACTCGCGGTTCCAAGGTCGATTCCGATATCATTTGAACTCATCCCAAACATATTAAACATGAAAACCCTCCGGACAGTATAAAAAGAGAGCTCGCGCCCTCACAACCTCTTATTTATTGTTTGGAATTCATTATATCCAAAAGTATTGCGCAATAAAAGCCTTTTCATCAGAAAGCGCATTTTAAATTGTCTTAATGACTTCGACCGCCATTATTCAGAAACTTTATTCTTTTTTTAGAGGCGCGCCACAATTTTGACACAGATCTCGGGTATGATGTACTTTGTCATCAGGAAGATGACAGAAATGCCCGGGTTTCAGTCAACTGAGACCACAAAGCTTTTTCATACTCATACCGGGCGGCTACCCCCGCCCGGCCCCCCTAACAAGCTCCTGATCTGAGATCCCCCTCTTATGATCATTTGCATAGAAACAGCAGCACCAAAAAAGCATCCGACTCGCAGCGGATGCTTTTTTTATATTTTATTTGCTTTCCGTGCGACCGGATTCGCTGTGTCGAAAACCGAGGGCCGCGCTGTCAAGGAGTCTGCGCCCTCCGGAAACGGAGTAATACCAGAGTTCCTTCGCGTCGCCGTAGCCGGAGAGCAGGGTCACGCTTCCGTCCGATTCCACTTCGTAGTCGCTGACACCGTAAAAGAGCTCTTCTCCCGTCTCACCGGCGGTTCCGTCCCAGCGAACCAAAGTCCCCTGCTTGTCCTCACCGATCGAGAGCGCGTCCTTCAGGTAATAGAGGGCGCTCCCGTTCTCACGCACAAGCTGATAACTCGCGACGCGCTCTGCCAAGGTCTCCCCGTTCACCACGAGGCTCGCGTAGCTCTCGTTCGGATGTTCCGCGCCGGCAAACACCACGCCGCCCTGTGCATTCGAGATGCCGCTCACATCGCCAAAGAGCGCTTCCTCACGCTCCATTCCCTCCTCGTTGTAACGCTTCTCAAACACCGTCCCGAGATTCGCCTTTTGTTCCCCGGACGCATCCGGCTGAAAGAGCACATAGTAGAACTTATCTTCGCTCGCATCGAACGCGAGATCCAGAAGTCCCCGGTCCGTGAGATGCAGGCCGGTATTCAGCGCTCTGTCATCCCGCAGGAGGTAAATCGAGTAGGAATTCCCGCCGCCCTGCCAGACCAGTGCGCGGTCTCCCTGTGTGCGGTCGCTGTAGACCGAACTCAGGCGCGACACATTTTTTAGGAGCGTGCGGCTTTCATTGCCGTCAAAATAGCAGAGCACCTTGCCCTGCGCCGGCGAGAGACCGTTTACCGCAGTCTGCGGCTGCACACCGCTCTCTTCCTCAGCCTCTTCCGAAGCCTCGCTTTCTTGCTGCGAAAGCTCCTCTTTTTTTGCTCCGCGCGTATCTGTCTCGGCCCTCCCGAGGTTCTCCGGCACGCTGTGCTCATCCCTGAGGTAGTAGAGATGTCCCGTCTTTGAAATAAATGCGGTCTCGGTGACATCCACACTCACAACCCGCAGCGGGGTGAGGCCCGCACTGTAGTAGATGCTCCCGCTGCCCGTCGCCGGCGTAGAGTTGTTCCAAATCATCGCTCGCAAAGCTCAGCTGCCGTATGCCGGCGCCGATGCGCTGCGGCTCTCCGACTCTCTCTCCGGCTTCGCCGAAGCGCAGCGCAAAGAGCTCTCCGTCGCCCGTCAGATAGACCGCGCGCCTTCCGTCCTTGCTCACGCGAAAATCAAGGACCAGCGCGGCGATCACTTCGGATTGCCAGAGTCCGCCCTTTTCGCCGCGGTACGATACCGAGAGTGCCCCCGTCTTATCTTCGCCGAGCACGGCTGCTCCCGCGAGCGGCACATACTTTACAATATGCTCCGCGACGGTCTCGGTCTCCCCTCCCAATTCTTTGCGCAGAGTTCTCCCGAAAAGAAGCTGTAGACAGTATCCTCCGCATAATTCCTCAGGAAATACACGCGCTCCCGGTCCGCACTGAATGCGACATCCGTGCTCGGGTCGTGACGGCCCAGAATGCGCTGTATCACATTGGTCTCGCGCTCGCTGTCAAAAGCTCGCAATCTCCCGTATCTCTTCCCCCGGAAAATAGGCATAGAGCCCGCTCCGGTTATACCAGATCAGCGGATCTTCCGTGTGCGCCGCACTCGACCGTTGCTGTCCTCTGCGACAGCCTGTCAGACTTGCCGCCAACAGGCAAAGTCCGAGCACGGTCGCTGCTATCTTTCGCACTCTCATCTCACTGCCCCCTGTCATTCTTATTCTGCCTCTCCTTCGCGTACGCGAGAAGAAGCGCTCTCTTATTCCGCGCGGGATCCTCAAGCACATAGTCCAGAAGGGTGCGCAGACAGTCACCGAGCGCCGGCCCCTTCGGTATCCCGATCGCAAGAAGATCCGCCCCGCCGATTGCGAGATCCGAGAGTCCGAGACAGTCGCCCCGCTTTAAAATGCCTTCCCGCAACGCGCGAAGGTTCGCGATTTTTTCGCGCCGCCAAGTCCTCTCTGGAACAGGGCTCCGCATCCCGCGCCGTAGCCCGCCTCCTTGAGGCAGATGAGCTGAAGAAAGGCCTCGTCTCCGATGAGCGAGAGTCGCTTCCTGAGCTCCGCCTCATCGGAGGGCAGCGGGCGCTTCAGTTCCTCCGATAAAAGCCGGGCGCGGTCCGCGGTCGCCCGGTCGCTCTTCAATTCCCGAAGCAGCGCCGCAAGCGCCTCCGGCAAAAGGGCCTCACTCGCCGCGGCAAAGCGCAGTGCTTTTTCCTTCGGCAGCGCTGCCGAGCGGCGATCCGGATGAAACCCCGAAAAATGTTCCGCCATCTGCGGCGCGAGTCCCGACTCGTATAAGAGTTCCGCCTTCTCCGGATGGTCCGAGAGCAGGAGCTTCGAGAGTTCCGCCAAAATGCGTTCCTTGCTGACCAGCTTTAAATTTTCCGAGAGTTCCGCGATTGCCGCAAAGCTCTCCGCCTCAATGGCAAAATTCAACTGCGCGGCAAAGCGCACGGCGCGAAGCATACGGAGGGCATCTTCCCGAAAGCGCTCGCGCGCATCGCCGACACAGCGGATGCAGCCCTGTCGCAAATCTTCCTGTCCGCCGAAGAGATCCACCAGCTCGCCGCGCTCCGAAACCGCCATCGCATTGATGGTGAAGTCCCGCCGTTTTAAATCTTCCTCGAGCGAGGGCGTAAAGCAAATGCTGTCCGGGTGTCTCCCGTCCGTATAGGCACCGTCAATGCGGTAGGTCGTGACCTCATAGCCCTCTCCGCCCGCCAGAACAGTCACCGTGCCGTGCTGAAGCCCCGTGTCCACCGTTCGCGGAAACAAGGCCTTAACCTCCTCGGGGCGCGCATCCGTCGTGATATCCCAGTCGTCCGGCTCTTTTCCCAGTATGCTGTCCCGCACGCAGCCGCCGACCGCATAGGCCTGATGGCCCGCCGTCTCCAGTTTCCTCAAAATTTCTCTCACCGTCTCCGGCAAGTGCATGCGCATCACTCTCCCTTCTCAGACGCAAAGTCAAAACGAGGGCTGTCGCGCTCATTGCGGCAGCCCTCACGGTTTTAGTATGCGATTCCCCAGTAGACCATATTTTTCGCGGGCTTACCGCAGCAGACACAGGTCTCGGAGATTGTTTCCTGGGCAAAGGGAATGCAGCGGCTCGTTGCGCCGACCTCCTCTTTGATTTTGTCTTCGCAGGCACGATCGCCGCACCACATCGCGCGGACAAAACCCGGGCGGTTTTTCACGGTCTCCGCGAACTCCTCCATGCTCTTCACATCGTAGGTGTGCGTGTCGCGGTGCTCCTTGGCTCTCTCGTACATGGCCTTCTGGATGGTCTCGAGCATATCCGCAACGGTAACGGCGATGCCTTCGAGTGCCGCCTCGGATTTCTCACCGTTGTCGCGACGCACCAGCACGCAGCTGCCCGCCTCGATATCCTTCGGTCCCGAGCTCGATGCGAAGCGGCACGCCGCGCATCTCACACTCCGCAAACTTAAAGCCCGGACGGCGATCCGTGTCGTCTACGTTGACGCGTACGCCTGCCGCTCTGAGCTCTGCCTCGAGTGCCTTTGCCCGCTCCAAAACACCTTCCTTATGCATGGCAACCGGAACGATGGTCACCTGAATCGGCGCAATGTGCGGGGGCATCTTGAGACCGGAGTCATCGCCGTGCACCATGATGAGTGCGCCTATCATACGGGTGGTCATGCCCCAGGAAGTCTGGTGCATGTACTTAAGACTGTTGTCCTTGTCCTGGAACTGCATGCCGAACGCGCGCGCAAAGCCGTCGCCGAAGTTGTGGCTCGTACCGCTCTGCAACGCCTTTCCGTCGTGCATCAGAGACTCGATCGTATAGGTCGCGACCGCACCTGCAAACTTCTCCTTATCGGTCTTCTGACCGCGCACCACCGGAATTGCGAGTTCCTGCTCGCAGAAATCCGCATAGAGATTCAGCATCTGCTCGGTTCTCTCCTGCGCCTCTTCCGCGGTCGCGTGTACGGTGTGTCCCTCCTGCCAGAGGAACTCGCGGGAGCGGAGGAAGGGACGGGTCGTCTTCTCCCAGCGCACCACCGAGCACCACTGGTTCAGCACCTGCGGCAGGTCACGGTAGGAATGCACATTCTTGGCATAGTAATCACAGAACAGGGTCTCCGAAGTCGGGCGCACGCAAAGGCGCTCCTGCAGAGGCTCGAGGCCGCCCTGGGTGACCCAGGCCACTTCCGGCGCGAAGCCCTCCACATGATCTTTCTCTTTGTCGAGCAGACTCTCCGGAATAAAAAGCGGCATGTAGCAATTTTTTACGCCTGTCGCCTTAAAGCGCCGATCGAGGAGACTCTGGATGCGCTCCCAGATTGCATAACCGGCGGGCTGAATGACCATACATCCCTTGACGCTCGTATAGTCGCAGAGCTCTGCCTTCCGCACAACATCCGTATACCACTGTGCGAAATCCTGATCCATCGAAGTAATTTCTTTGACCGCCTTTTTTTCCTCTGCCATACTTCCCTCTTTCCCTTAGTTCCGTTCCTGCGCAGCTCTGTGCTTGGTGAGTGCGCGGTGAATGCGCTCATGGGGCTGCAGGAGCTCACTCACGGATGTGTCATGGTTCAAACTGTCAATCAAAAGCGCAATGTACTTGCTCATCTCGACGCTCACATAGTAGGGGCGGCTTAAGAGCTCCGGGCTCTGATAGACCAGATTGGTCGTGAAAATCTTATCAATCAGCCCCTCTTCGTAATAGCGGTCAAAACGCGCAAGGCCGTTCGTGAAGAGACCGAAGGTCGCACAGACAAAGACCTTCTTTGCGCCGCGGCGCTTTAACTCACGCGCGACTTCCTGCACGGTCTCGCCGGAGGAAATCATATCGTCTACGACAATCACATCCTTGCCGGTGACATCCGTGCCGAGGAACTCGTGCGCAAGGACCGGATTTCTGCCGCCGACCAGGCGCGTGTAATCCCGGCGCTTATAGAACATGCCGACATCGAGGCCCATCATGTTGCAAAGTAGATTGCTCTGCCCATACCGCCCGCGTCCGGACTGATGATCATCATGTGCTCGGAATCCACCTTGAGTTCCGGCTCCGTCTGGAGGAGGGCCTTGATGAACTGGTAGATGGGCTGCACGGTCTCAAAGCCCTTCAGCGGAATCGCGTTCTGCACGCGCGGGTCATGCGCGTCAAAGGTCAAAATGTTATCGACGCCCATGTTGACGAGCTCGTGGAGTGCCAGCGCACAGTCCAGGGACTCGCGGCCGCCTCTCCGGTACACACGGCTCTCGTAGAGGAAGGGCATGATTACGTTGATGCGGCGCGCCTTACCTGCCGCCGCCGAAATGATGCGCTTCAAGTCCGCAAAGTGATCGTCCGGAGACATGTGGTTCGTCATGCCGCAGAGCGAATAGGTCAGGCTGTGGTTACAGACATCCACCATGAGGAAGAGATCCTTGCCGCGCACCGACTGTAAGAGCGTGCCCTTGCCCTCACCCGTGCCGAAGCGGTTGATGAGACTCTGCACGATGAAGGAGTCTTTCTCATAGCCCATAAACGCGAGCGTATCCTTATGCTCGCTCTGACGTGCGCTTCTCCAGTGCACCAGATAGGCATCGACCTTTTTCCCGAGTTCCTCGCAGCTCTTTAAGGGCACCAGTCCAAGCGGTCCCACCGGGATGGTCTCAATCTCTTTGTCTTCGTTCGACATCTCTTCTGCTCCTTTTCCTTCGATGATAGGGTTCGCTATTGTCTGCGCTTCTGCGCACGAATATCGCTTCCGTAGAAGGGAAGTATATCATATTCACCCAAAATGCGCGATGTGCTTCTCTCGGTATATTGCGCTTTCAGTTGCTTGGGATCTAAGTTTGTGGAAATCAAGGTGCCGAGGCGTGAGAGCAGTCTCTCGTTTAAGAGGCTGAAAAACGCGGCCGTCGTAAAGGCGTTGCTGAACTCCGTCCCGAGGTCATCTATGATTAAAAACTCACAGCCGTAAATATACTCTCGGAACTCTTTCTCCTCCCTGGCTTTGATTTTCTCCTCGTCACTCTCCGCGCGCTGCCGCCATTGCGTTGCGGCGAGCAGGGAAAAAAGTTCCTCCGCACTGAGGTAGAGGACGGTGTGCCCCCGCTTTAAAAGTTCCCCCGCAATGCAATGCGAGAGAAAGGTCTTCCCGAGCCCGGGTTTTCCGGTAAAGAGGAGATTTCCCTTCTCTCGGTCGAAGTTCTCGAGATAGCGCCTGCACTGCGGCAGCACCAGCTGCTCCATATAGGCTCTCTCGCTCATGGCGAGTTTCGGCACCTCGCGCGCCGCGCTGTAATAGTCGAGGGAAAAGCGATCGAAATTCTCCCGCTCGATGCTCGCCGCGAGCCGCCCCTGGCGACAAAGTCGCGCAATGATTTTCTGCCGAAAGCAGCGGCATTTTTTCCCGTCGACAAAGCCGGTGTCCCGGCAAGTCTCACAGCGGTAGGCCGGGCGCAGATAATCGACCGGATAACCGGCGCGCCGAAGAATTTCAAGCTTTTCTGTCTCGAGTGCGGCGAGCTCTTCTTCTAGGCCGTTAAGGCCGTTCTCGTCCCCCTGCATGCGCGATAGATAGCGCTCCATGGCGCGCGCCGCGATTTTTTGCTCGGTCTCCCGATAGGCGGGAAGCACGCGGTTCAGCTCTGCCTTTCGTTCCCGTATGACCTGCTGCTCTGCGGCCTGCAGCGCCTCATACTCTCGAAAAATCGCATTGTATTCCGTATTGCTGAGCGCCACGCCTTACCTCCTCTCAGGAATCCTGCTCAAGCTTCCGCTTAAGCTGTTGCAACACAAGGTCATTCGGATCTTCATCCCGCTCCTCGAAATTGTGGAAGCGCGTGTCGGTCTTCGGCGTACTTCTCTTGCCGCCGCTCTCCTCCCGCTTTTTATCCTCTTCCGCCACATCCCGGAGACTGTGCACGCCCGCGCGCTGCCACTTGGTCAGGATGCCGTCCGTATAGGGGAAGTTCGGCTTGTGAACGTGACGCAGGGTTCGACTGCAGGCCTCCACGACCAATTCCTCGGAAAAGCCGTAGTCGTGATACCACTTCTCGATATATTTTTTCTCTTCGATACCCGGACCGCGGTCCCGGATTCCGAACGCATTTAAAACCGCATAGACTTCCCGGGTATAATTTCTCGCCGCGAAGTTCTGCCTCCTCCGGCGTCTTGATGCCTCTCTCATACCAGTCGATTGCGACTTTCTCGAAATAGCGGAGCGAACTCTTCTTTTTTTCCGCGCATATTTCGCCGAGTTTGATCAAGAGATCGGACGACATACCGAGCGTCCCGTAGAGATAAGCCACGGTCTCGCTGTCGGTCTGCGAAAAAGTTTTGCCGAGATAACGCTGCAGGGCATAACTGAGCCCCGCAAACTCGCCGTCGTTCTGCAGGCGGCTGAAATCCACTCCGGATTTATCCGGCAATTTTGCCGGCGGCAACACGGTCTCCGGCTTTTCCGGAACGCTTGTCTCCGACTTCTCCGAACGCAGAGGCTCCGCCGGAAGCTCTGTACTCTTTTCCTCTTGCTGCAGCTCTGCCGCATATCGCGGCACTTCCGCCTCTTCTGTTTGTCTCTCGGGCTCCGTAAAATCGCCCGCAATTAATCCCTCTCGCTGCCAGCGGAGTAAGGCACGTCTTACATCGCCCTCCGTGAGTTCTAAGCTGTCCGCAATCCGGGCATCCGTTACCTCCTCACCCTGATGGCGCAGGAGATAGAGATAAACCTTTACAAACGCGCCGTTTGCCGATGGCATATAGCGGTCGATAAACTCATTTGAGACGACGGTAACGCCGGGCGCCGCGTCGCCTTGAAAAATAACTTTCATCTCATCCTCCTTCTTTATATTTCACATCTTAGCATAAACTCTCCGATAGGACTTCACATCTTTATCCACAATTTATCCACAGGATTGTGGAAAAGCCGGTGTGCAAAACCGCACACCGGCTCATTTCGCGCTCTCTGGGCGCTTATTATTTCACATTGCCGTTTTTTTCGCTGTTTAAAAGTTCTTCTCCGACGCGATAAATATCGCCGGCCCCCATGGTGAGGACCAGATCTCCCGCTCGAACTTCCCGCGAAAGGCAGGCTTCGATTTCCGCGAAACTGCCGAAATAACGCGCTTTGCCCGGCTGATCCGCATTGATTGCATCCGCGACATCACGCGAACTGATTCCGAGCGTATCGGTTTCGCGCGCGGCATAGATATCCGCGAGCAGTACGACATCCGCACCTTCGAGGGCGATCCCGAACTCCGGCAAAAGCGCCTTGGTTCTGGTATACGTATGGGGCTGAAATACACACCAGAGCTTTTGATGCGGATATTTTTGTGCCGCTTTTAAAGTCGCCGCAATCTCTTGCGGATGGTGCGCATAGTCATCCACGATGACGGCCCCGTGATATTCGCCCTTGTGCTCAAAACGCCGCTCCGTGCCGCGATAGGCCTCGAGGCCGTCGCGGATTTGCTCCGGCGCAATGCCGAGCAGACGGCAGGCCGCCAGGGCCGCGAGCGCGTTGTAGACATTGTGTTCTCCCGGCACGGCAAGCTGAATGCGCGGCAAGGCCTTGCCGTGCTCCGACGGTGTAAAGGCCGCGTTGCCGCGTTCGTCAAAGCGGATATCCGTCGGGTAATAGTCCGCTTCCGCGGTGCCGACCGTGGTTACCCGCCCCTTAAAATCACCGACAATCTCCCGGTAATTCCGAATGCGGTTGTCAATGACGAGCGCACCGTTCTCCGGCATGCGCTGCACGAAGCGGCGGAACGAATGGCGGATATCGTCCAGGTCCTTGAAAAAATCGAGGTGATCCGCCTCTATATTTAGGATAATTTCAGGGTCGGGAAAAAAAGGACAGGAAGCTGTTTGTGTACTCGCAGGCCTCGAGCAAAAAGGTCTCACTGCCGCCGACACGGATATTGCCGCCGATGGCATCCAGGTTGCCGCCGAGCGATATTGTGGGGTCCTTTTTCCGCCGTGAGCAGGATATGAGAGAGCATGGAGGTGGTCGTCGTCTTTCCGTGCGTGCCGCTGACCGCAATGCTCTCCCGGTAGCAGCGCATCAGCTGCCCGAGGAGCTCCGCGCGGCTCAGCATGGGAATGCCGAGGCGCTTTGCCTCCAGAAACTCCGGATTATCCGGGTGGATGGCAGCCGTGTAGACCACGTAGTCAACCGGCGCGCTCAGATTTTCGCGCCGCTGTCCGATATAAACCTGAATGCCTCGCGCGCCGAGCTGCTCGGTAAATGCGCTCTCGCGCGCATCGCTTCCGCTCACCGTGAAGCCCTCTTTCTTTAGTATCTCCGCGAGTCCGCTCATGCTGACGCCGCCTATTCCGATAAAGTAGACGCGACAGGGCTTTCCAAAATCAATGCTGACTGTTTCCATTCTGTCTCTCCTCAAACAAATGCGTTCAAACCCGCTCTCCGCTCAGGCGATGCCGCCCTCCGGAAAGAGTTTGTTGCCGTAGCGCAACAGCGCCAGGCGAAGCATATTTCCCAGAATGCCGATTGCGATGATTTCGCCGATTCCGACGGTCAGGCCGAAGAAGGGCAGCGAGCCCTCAATGCCGTAGCCGTAGCGCAGCACAAAGGGAATAATCAGCGCGTTGCTCACAATGGGCGGCAGGGAAGCAAGATATCCCTTGTCGCGAAGCCGATAGGTGCCGTAGGCGCCGATTAAGCTCGCAAGGCTGCCGAAGACAATGTCAAGCGGCGCGGCACCGGACAGGAAGTTTGCGAGAAAGCAACCCACAAAGAGCCCGGGCACGGCAGAAACCGTGAAGACAGGCAGGATGCAGAGTGCCTCCGAAATGCGGAACTGCACCGCGCCGAAGCTGATCGGCTTGGTCATGTAGGTGATCGCCGCATAGACTGCGGCGAGGAGCGCTGCATTGACCAGCGCCCTCGTGTTTCCAAGGGACTTCTCTTTCATTTGTGTTTCCTCCATAGTTTTGTTTTAGGTGAGGATGGTTTCGAACTCACCGGTGCAACATTATAGCACGGATTTCTTCGCTTGACGCGCATCTCCTTCGAACTGCCGCATTTCTCCGCCCTTCAGTGCGGTCTCAAGGAGTTCTGGGCAGACGCTCCGGGCTGCAGGCAAAGCAGGGAATGCCGAGAGAGGCGATGTGCTTTGCGTTGTGCTCGTCGTAATAGGGCGCGCCGCCGTCCGCAATCGCGAGCAGAACGATTACGCGGACCCCGGCTTCCTTCATCGCCGCAAGGCGACGCATGAGTGCCGCGCGGTTTCCGCCCTCCATGAGGTCGGTGATTAGGAAAAAGAGGGTCTTCTTCGGCTCCTCGATCAGCTTCTCGCAGTACTTAACCGAGTTGTTGATATCGGTGCCGCCGCCGAGCTGAAAGCCGAAGAGCAACTCAACCGGGTCCTCGGTCTTATCGCTGAGGTCGACCACCTCTGTCGTAAAGGCGACCACATTGGTCTTCACCGTGCGGAGGGAGGCGAGTATGCTGCTCATGACCGAGGCGTAGAGCACCGACTCTCCCATCGAGCCGCTCTGGTCGATGTCGAGGATGATGTGATACTTTGCGGCGTTGTTCTGCTGCTTCGCAAAGAAGTAGTACTTCTCGGGGAGGATGCGCTTCTTCGCCGCATCGTAGTTCTTGAGTCCGTGGCGTATGGTCTTTTTAAAGTCAAGCCCCGAGGCCGAGGGAATCGGTGTGTGTTCCGTCCGCTTGCAGGCCGCCGTCACCGAGCGGCGCAAATCGTCCGCGAGACGGCGCTGAATCTCTTCGACGATGCGCTGAATAAAGCGCCGCGCACTCTCCTTGCTCTGCTGCGGTACCTGGTCTTTTAAGAGGAGCAGCATGCTGCCGAGGTCCACGCTCGGTTCGGCGGCGTCCAGGAGCTCCGGCTCAAAGAGCAGCTCCTTTAGGCCGCAGCGCTCCACCGCGTCTCCCTGTACCAGCTTGACCAAATCCGGCGGAAACAGGCTTCTGATGTCGCCGAGCCAACGACTTACGGTGCTTGTCGCCCTTCCGCCCCGCATCCCGCCCGAAGAATTGCCGTCTCCGTAGGAGAAATAGGCATCCGTGTTGTAAATCGCATCGAGCGCAAGATCCATGAGTCTATCCTCATCGGAGAGAAGATTGTCCGTGCCGCTCCCGTACTGCTTCCAGCGCTCCTCGCTCTCTTTTGCCGAGGAGCAGCCTCCACTTTCGAATTCGCGCTTCGTTTTCGTTCATGCCCTGTCTCCCTAAAAATCGTCGAAATCAAACGATGCGAGCGCCTGACTTTCCTCTTTGCTGAGCTCCGCGTTCAAGACTTCGCTGAGCTGTTCCTTCTGTAAGCCCCAGATTTCTCCGAGGTTCTCGGCGACCATATCCTTTTCGCTCGCGCTGTAGAGGGCGAAGCTCCGGCGCAAAAAGACCATGGCGCGCTTCCAGCTCTCTTCCGGTATCTCGTCGAGATAGCGGCTCAGGCTCTCCCACACCACGCGCCGCACAATCAGCGCATAGTGATTTCGAAGCGAAAGCCCCTCGAACCAGAGCGCGCCGAGCTCTGCCCGAAGTCCGATCGACATGCGACGGCTGATTTCCCGCGAAAGTTCTTCCTCACTCAAATCGCCGTTGTCCAAGCGTATGGCCGTCGCGAGCCCCGAGAGCTTGGCATTCAGGTCGTCCCGGCGCGAAAGCTCCCGAACGGCATCCTCCCACTTTTCGCTCGGCAAGCCCTTTTCCACACTGAAGATACTCTGGATGTCCTCGATGCTCTTTGCGAGATGCCCCGCCGCCTCGTCGTCGCAGAAGCAGGCGTCCGTGAGGGTAAGACCGGCGCGGAGCAAAAGGCGCTCCAAAATGGGGCGGAGCACCGAGACATCCGACTGTCTCACATCCCCGAACTGCAGCATGCGCGATAGAATCTTGGCTGTCCGCGCAATCTCCTCGATGGAAATCTGATCGATACTCGCGCTGTCAAGACGACTGACCGCCGCCTGCAAGAGTTCCGGCATGCCGCAGAGAAAGGCGCTCTCTAAGAGCTCCGTGATCTCCGCGATCTGTTCCGCCGCCGTGAGCTTCTCCTGCAAATCAAAGCTCACGGCGTGCGCTATCGTATCTCCCTTTAAGACGGCCTCGGCGAGTTGCATCTCCGCCTCCGGCGTCCTGCTTAACACCCAGTTTTCTTCCCAGCTCGCATCCTGCTGCCGGCTGTCCTGCCAAACGGCAAAGCGGATTCCGAGAAGACGCAGGCGCTGCAAAAAGAAGGAGCGACGCAGCTGTAAAAAGCGCTCTTCTCGCTCTTTGCACGGCGATTTTCGCGGAGATCCAAGCGGAGCTTTTCCGCGACCAAAGCCGAAACTCAGCTTTAAGTCCGCGCACTGATCCGCAAAAGTCCCGCTGAATCGAGGTGAGCAGACCGCTCCGCGGCACCTCGCCGATTTTCGTGCCGATGTCGGTGAGCGCGAGTCCCTCGGCAATCTCACCGAAGCTCCCGTGCCCCATGCAGGTCACCGCGGCATCCTGCAGCTCGTCGTGGGTCGGGTAACGTCCTTCCCGAAGCGACGCGAGACTCTGCGCCAACAGATTGGCCTCCAGGACTTCCGCCGAGGAGACCATGCCGCCCCGCTCCCTGATATGCCCGACAAGGGTCGAGAGATAGCGCGCCGCATGGCTCTCCGGCTGCTCTGTCCGCAGGGCATCCCAGAGGAGCTCGTAATAGGCGGGCACCTTGTTTCCCGCGCTGTAGCCCGTGCGGCGCGAGAGCCGCTGATAGGAATAGGGCATCAGCGTCTTTTTCACCTCATACTGCGGCAGCGCCTTCAGCGCCGCGTCGTCAAGGCACTCGCCCTCATAGAGCGCAGCGCTGTGGAAAGGCACCGGTCAGCACGACGATTTTTATCCGCCGCAATGCCGGCCGCCCGCTTTTCCGCAATGATGCGGCGCATATAGGCCTCGCGCAGCCCGTTCCAGGCCTGTTCGATGCGTTCGCCCGGCGCGACCTCTCGTGCACCTTCGCCGAAAGATGCGGGAGCGCTCCAAATATGCGCTTAAGTTCTCGCTCTGCTCAAGATAACGCTCCCAGAAGCTCTCGGTGTCACCGAGCGCGGAGGCCTCTTTTCGCGCCGCCTCCCGCTCTTCCTCGCTCTGCCGCTCGTAATATTTCTCCGCCGCGAGCTGTAGACCTATCATGTAGGGCGAGGGCAGGTCGCAAAAAGCAAGCTCAATGCCGAGTTCTCGTGCGGCGAGCATCGCCTGAAACTCCGGCGAATAGACCGCAAAGGGATAGAGTACGCTCCGAACCGGCGCCTCGACCGTGTAGGCCATGACCGCAAAGGGCGGCTTGAGCGCGGGATCCGTCAGCGCGGGGAATGAGCTCCGAAAAGTCCGCCGGTGCCTCGATCAAAAGGCAGTCCGGCTCGTCTCCCAGAGTAACTCCCGTATATAGTGTGCCCCCGCCGGCGAGTGATGGCGTATGCCGACCAAGACAGGGCTTTTTTCCTCAGCCTTCATAGTGTCTCCGCGTCTCAGAGCGAGCGGCAGGCATCGTATAGCTCTGCCCACTCACTGCCGCGTCGCTTCATGATGTGCTCGAGGTACTCCTCCCAGATCTTTTCTGTCCTTCTCCTCGTCCTTTCACGATGGCTCCCTGCAGCGCTGCCGCGAGGTCTCTGTCTCTCACCTCGCCCGTTCCGAAGCTTCCGGCGAGCGCCATGCTGTTTACGAGAGAGAGATTGCCTCTGCGGTCGAGAGCACGTTCTGCGTGCTCTTTACCTTCTGCCCGCCGTCCAGGGTCTCGCCGTTTCCTGAGCTCCCGGAACACGGTGCAGACCTTGCGGACCGCTTCCTCCTCCGGCAAAGCCGCCGGCAGGCGGAGCTGCGCCGAGAGCTGCTTCACGCGGCTCTCGACAATCTCAACCTCCGCCTCGAGGTTCTTCGGGCTCGGCAAAATCACAATGTTAAAGCGGCGCTTCAGCGCGGCGGACATTTCGTTCACACCCTTGTCGCGCGTATTTGCGGTCGCAATCAGCGAAAAGCCGCGCGCGGCCGCCTGATCGCGGTTTAACTCCGGAATCGAGACGCGCTTCTCCGAGAGCAGGGAAATTAGGGCATCCTGCACCTCCGGCGCGCAGCGGGAAATTTCCTCAAAGCGCGCAATCTTACCCTTCCTCCATCGCGCGGAAAATAGGTGTCTTTACAAGCGCCCGCTCGCTGGGACCCTCGGCAATTAAGAGGGCATAGTTCCAGGAATAGCGAATCTGCTCCTCGGTCGTGCCGGCCGTGCCCTGCACGACGCGGCTCGAATCCCCGTTGATGGCCGCGGTCAAATGCTCCGAGAGCCAGGACTTTGCGGTTCCGGGCTCGCCGATCAAGAGGAGGGAGCGGTCTGTCATCAGGGTTGCGACCGCAATCTCGACAATGCGCCGGTCTCCGATGTACTTCGGCGTGATTTCGACATCTCCCGCCTTGCCGCCGAGAATATAGGTGAGCACCGAGCGCGGCGACATATTCCAGCCCTCGGGGACTTCATACTGTTCCGCCGCCTTGAGCGCGTCCAGTTCCTCCCGAAAGAGTTCTTCCGCCGGGCGACGCTGTACTTCCTTCTGTTCCATCCTGTCTCCTTTCTCTTACCATGTGAGCTCTGCCGGGTCCATGCCGTCCTTCAGTGCCTGGATTGCCGCGCAGAGCCGCTGCGTCGCGTTTCCGTAGTTGTTGCTCCGCATGTTCACGCCCCTTATGGACCTCGCTCCAAAAGGGCTATGAGCTCATCCTTCGGAAGTCCGATGGAAAGCGCCTGCACGCTGAGTTCCGAGAGGTCATAATTATAGAAGCCACGCCTCTGCCAGACCTTTATGCTACCGTCAAAGACCTTCGAGAAGTCCGTCCAGGCGTAGGCTTTGAGGCGCTCGATATCCTCCTCCGTCGCGGGACGGTACTGTAAGTTTTTGTACTCCCAGGCACTCCAGAGTTCCTTGGCCCGCGGTATGTCCTCGCGGTACAGGCCGCGGAGTCCTCCTTCGTTCTCGTTGTAGTGCTTATACGTTAAGAGCAGGGGATACCAGCGCGGATCGAGATGTGCCCAGCCGTACTCCGGACGCTTCGAAAAGCTCTGCACTGCCTCGAAAGATGCCCTCGCAGTCCTCGCGTCTCTCTTTGCGGCCTCGGGAGAAGAGAGCACCTTGTCAAGCAGACGCTCTTCAAAAGGGCGGCGAAAAGCGGCGAAAGCTCTCTTCCGGCGTCAGCTCTTCGAGCGCGAGTAAAAACGAGAATCTGTTTCTCTTGTTCCGCATCGGGATCGTCGGTATCAGGGCTTTCAGGCTCTCGCGCAATTCCGCGCTGAAGGGCACGCGTAACATCGCCGTGAGCAAATAGTAATCTCTCCGGCTCTCCGCAAGGGTTCCGGAGCGCTGTAACTGCGCGAGCAAAGGCCGGGCTCTCCATGTCGATGGCCGCGGTCCAGAGCGTCGCAATCTTGTCCGTATCCTTTCTGTCTCTGCCGTTCTTCTCACACGCGAGATAGAGTTTTTCCATCTCCCCGGCAATCAAATCCGCGACATATGGGAATCTGCTGTACGAGACCGCATCGATATAGCGATCCGGCTTCTTTAAAAAAGCCTGCCTCACCAGCTCCTCCGCCTGCGGATATTTTACCAGTGCACCGATGACGGCCGCATGGGCCTTGTTTTTTTCTGTCTTTTCGAGTGCAAGCAGGCACTCATAGTTCGCGGGATCTTCACCGAGCGCCGCAATCGCGGCATCCTTTAAGTCACCCTGCGCACGAGCTATGACGTCTAGGTAATATTCCTTTGTTCCGCCGCCGGAAATCGCATCGATCAGCGAAAAGTAGCGGAGTTGCACCCTTTCCTTCTGCTCCGGCGCAAAGGCACGCTCTAAAAGGGGCAGAAAGGCCTTGGGTCTCTCCTCTAAAATCCAGTTCTCCACCTCATCCGCAAACTCCGCATAGCGATCGCTGAGCGCAGCGAGAAAGAGTTCTTGAAGTCTCAAATCCTCGAGATAGGGACGCTTTCTCTCTCTTGCGGCCTTCAGTACTTCCATGCGCCCTTTTCCGCTCTCGGTCAGGGCAAGGCGCAGGCCCTCAAGACTTCGGTAGCTCTCCTGCCGATAATAGAGTTCCGGGATTGCCTCCTTTTGCACGGCTTCCGCCGCAGGTACTTCGTCCCCGCTTCCCGCGGCCTTGCTCTGCGTGAGCAGGACCGCATCGAGCAGCGCAAGAAGATCCAGAATCTGCGCGCCCTTTTCCGCCTCTGCGGGCAAAAGAAGCTGCTCTCCGCGGCGCGCGAGTTCTTCTAAGACCTTTGCCTCGCCGCGGTGATTCCCGAGTTCCGCGAGAGCGCGCGAAAAGCGGGGATCCTCCGCAATGCGCTCGCTCCCCGTGAGGGCACAATGAAAGAGACTCTCTCTCATCGAAGTCAAAATTTCCGCATTCATGTGTTTCCCTCCCCGCTCAGAGCATGAGGCGGATGATGCCCCGCCCGGTCACCAGACTCTGCGGCAAAAAGCAGAGTTCCCGCCGCAGTTCATCCGCAAAGAAGAGCCCGAAGACAGCGCTCTTCCCGGTTTCAAATTGCGAGAGCAGGCGAAGCGCCGCCTCGCTGCCGTTTGCGTCCGTGACGCGAAGCAGACTGCCCGCCGCATCTCTTAAGTAGACCGCGTCCTCTTTTACCGCCACATCCGAAAGCTGCAGAAGCGCCGGCGCTTTGTCCTCCGCGAGCACCGACTGAAGCGCCTTGGCTGCCTGTTTTACCGCCTGCGCAATGGGTACCGCAAAGCCGATGATGCGCTCAAAATCCGCCGCTTCCGGCTGCTCCGCCGTCGCGTCCTCGAGGCGTATCCGCGCTGCCTCACCCGGAAAGGCCGGGTAGTAGGGGAAGCGCTCCGCGCGGAGTCTCCGATCGGAACTGTCCTTCTCCGCAATGTAGTTCTTTGCGCTGAGCGGTCTAAAGTTCATCTCGCGGTACAGCGTTCCGTCCGAGAGCGAAATCCAATGTCCCAGATCCAGAAACTCCCGTTTTGCCTCGTCGTAGCGAACTTCGAAGGCCAGCTGGAGCAGCGCTCTCTCGGAAAGCGTTAACCCGAGCGCCTCCAACTCCTCCTTTTTCCGCACGCCGCCGAGCGCATCGTAGAGCGGATTTGCATCGGGCTCGCCGGCCTTCGCTTCCATCCTCTCCGTTAAGTAGGCGCTGCCGCGGCGCACCAGGGTGCGAAGCTTTTCCAGTTCCCGCACGGCGCCCCTTAAAAGGCGTTCTTTTTTCGCCTGTTCCCGCGCAGCCCCCGCTTCGCTAAGTAGAAAGGTGAAGCGCTTAAAGAGCTGCTGCGGTCCGGAAAGGTAGCTGTCACCGAGTCGCTTGATGAGGAGCGCGTCCTCTTCCTTCGTATTCGTAAGACCCGAGAGCAGACCCAGCTTCATGCGGCGCGAAAGCGCCTCGTCAAGGAGCGCAAGGCCCTCGAGCTGCTTTTCCGTCTTCTTTCGGAAGGCCGTCTGTCCGCTCGCGCTCTTTTTCTTTGTCTGCGGCTTTCCCTCGGCAGGCTCGGCCTTCTCTTCGCTCTTTTTCTCGTCCCGCTTTTTGAGCTTTTCCTGCTTCTTTACGATATCCTCGGGGATTTCCGTCTCGGCAAAGTCCTTGCCCGCGGCAATCTCAAACAAGAGGGCAATTCCGTGCTTGCAGGGAAACTGACGGCTCGGGCAACTGCAGCGTATCACTAGGCGCCTTGCCCTCTTCAAAGCAGGCGGAAACCTGATAGAGACTCTTTCCGGAGCCCTTGCAGCTACCTGCGTAGTAACTATCGTCCTTCGAGCAAAACCCGCTCCGTAAAGGCACCGCTATCCGAAATTTTCTTTCCGTTTCGAAAACGCGCTGTCATTGGGAGCAAGCGGACGTATATCCTGTTCGCTGAGTATTCTCATTCCTCTCCTCCCGCGCTGTGATTGTTGGCTATCTTTTCATTATCCCAAAAAAATACAGCTACCGCAACACGCCGTAGCTGTATTCCCAAGCTCATTTTTTACTTTTCTTCCGCACCGAATAGCCGTAAGTGCCGAGCAGTGCGCCGAGCGCATAGTACTCCCCGTGGGAATACGTGACCAGCTTTGCCTTTTCCAGACAGAACTTTCCCTTCTCATCCATCAGGCTCTTGTCCACATCGACCGCGAGCACTTCCGCGAGAAAGAGGTCGTGGGTGCCGAGAGGAATGCGCTCTGTCACACGGCACTCGAGATTCACGGGACTCTCTTTGACGAGCGGCGCCTTGATTTTGGACGCCTCCTCCTCGGTGAGTCCGAGCAGCTCCCACTTGTTGCAGTCGCGCCCCGAGCGCACGCCCGCCTCATCGGCCTTTCGGACCAGCGCCTCCGTGGTCAGATTGATTGCGAACTCGCCGTTCTCGACGAGCAGACGGTGGGAGTGACGTTCCGGGCGAACGGAGATCGACACCATCGGCGGATCGGAGCACACCGTCCCCGCCCACGCGACGGTGATCAGATTGCTGCTTCCGTCGTTTCCGCGGCAACTCACCATCACGGCCGGCACCGGATACAGCATGTTGCCGCCGCGCCACACTTCCTTTGCCATTTCGTTTCCTCCTCTGACGTACTGCTTTTTTCGGCGCTTCCGGCGGCACGCTGTCTCCGCCCTCGCCTATGGCCCGCAGGATGGCATCGACCACCTTCCGCGTGCTGAGACCGGTCTCGTCGATCACGAGATCGGCATATTTTTCATAGAGCACCGTGCGCTCCCGGTAGAGATCCCGGAGAGTCTGCCCCTCCTTGATGCTGACACCGCGCGCCGTCAAATCGCCGAGGCGGCGCCGTATCGCGGGGTAGGAGAGCTTCAGGTAAATCACTTTTCCGAGCGCCCTCAGTCTGGACATCGCCTTCTCGCCGTATATCACCGAGCCGCCCGGCGCAATCACGGCATTTTCCGTCTCGAGCGCCGCCAAGGTCTCGTCCTCCAGCGCGCGAAAGCCGTCGTCGCCGCGCTCGGCAATCAACTCTTTCAGAAGTTTCCCGTTCTGCTCCTGAATCAGAAGGTCGCCGTCAACAAAACGGCGACCTGTCTTTTTTGCAAGCACGACGCCGACGGAGCTCTTGCCGGAGGCCGGCATTCCGATCAGCGTGAGGCAATTTTTAGTCATAGAGTTTCTCCGGATACTTTCCTGTCCGGATGAGCTCGCGAATGGCTGCGACGACGGTCGGCTTATCCTCCTGATAGGTCACACCGAACCACTTGTCGTGGGTCGGCAGCACCTTCACGCTGCCCTCGCCCGAGCGAATGCAGCTGTCCACGATGGTCGGAAGAAGATATTCACTCTTCAGCTCCGTGCCGTGCGATGCGAGGAAGGCGGGGAAGTCCTTCTAGAGCAGCTCGATGAACTTCGGCGGGAAGCCCCACATGTTCATCGAGACATACTGATCTTCCGTCAGCTGAACCGGCTTGCCCTCGCCGTTCTCCGCCTTCAGGCTGCCGTTCTCCATGCGAATCTCAAAGGTCTCCTGTACGCTCTCAAGCATGTGCTGCTCATCGACCTTGCAGACACCTCTTGTCACGGTACCGTTGTCCGAGAGCGTGTTCTTCAGAATGAAGCCCGCCATGCACATGTCGAGCTTTTCGCCCGTCAAATCCATCTCCTCGGTCATGTACTTGTGGAGGGCCTTAAAGCCCTCCGGTCCGTAGTAATCGTCCGCATTGATGACCACGAAGGGCTCGTTGACCTTGTCGCGCACCGCAAGCAGCGCATGCCCCGTACCCCAGGGCTTCTTTCTGCCCTCCGGAACCGTGAAGCCCTCCGGCAGATCGTCAATCTCCTGGAAAGCATAGTCGGTCTCAATGAACTTTGAGATGCGGTCACCGATGATTTCCTTAAAGTCCTTCTCCAAATCCTTGCGGATGATGAAGACTACCTTGTCAAAGCCCGCACGCTTCGCATCGTAGATTGCATAGTCCATGATGATCTCGCCGTTCGGGCCCATAGGCGTGAGCTGCTTGATGCCGCCTCCGAAACGGGAACCGATTCCCGCGGCCAGCACAACCAATGTCGTTTTCATACCCTGTCCTCCTGTCATTGATTTGTTCAAGTCGTCAAATCTTTCCAGCATATAGCTGAATTATACGTCATTTCAGATAAGTTTGCGACAGCTTTCTCTCTTCACGGCGCCCCGCGCGAACTTTAAAACGAGCGAATCTCGTCGTCGCTGTCATCCGCCTCGATGGCGCGAATCTCCAAGTCGTAGCCGCCTTGCGGCAAGGCGACGTGCACCAGATCTCCGACCTTGTGTCCGAGCAGTGCCTTCCCGAGCGGCGACTCGATCGAGACGCGCCCCGCCGTGGTGTCGCCGCGTATGCCCGTCACAATTTTATAGCGCTCGCTCTCATCGTCGTCGATGAAGTAGACCTCGACCGACTTGTTGATTCCCACTTCATCCGCCGCCGCTCTGTCCTCGATGATGGTCGCAAACTTGAGCATGCGCTCCAGATAAGCGATGCGGCTCTCGTTCCGGTTCTTTTCCCGCTTCGCCGCGTAGTACTCAAAGTTCTCCGAGAGATCGCCCTGGGCTCTGGCCTCTTTGACGGCCTGAATGAGCTCGGGGCGCAGCACGAGCTTCCGCTCTTCGATCTCTGCCTCGATTTTTCGTACGTCCGCTCCGGTCAAACGCTCTCCCATTGTTCTCTCCTCTCTGCTGTCTCGCCGCACAACAAAAGGGAAGTCTCCTGTTTTGCGGGAGACTTCCCTCTGTCGGATGTCCCTTATTTTGTAAAATACTGCGTGACACCGTCCGCCAAGCCCTCTGCGAGCTTTCGGAGGGTCGCCTCACTGTGATCCGATACCTTGTCGCCGAGCTCAATGTCAATGCTCGGGACCGTGGAATACGAAGTCTGCGTGAGATCCACGTCCATGGAACCGCTGCCGAAAATCTTTACGCCTCTGCCTCTCAGGCCGCCGATCAGCGCCTCGCCGAAAGCCTCGCTCTTCTGCCAGGTCGAGGAGACCGGGTCCATCTTTTTGAGACCGTCCGGAACACTCATGAAATACGCGCCCTTATCCGAGGTCGTGCTGTCCCAGTGAATTGCAATATGGCAGGCCGCATAGTTGTTTGCGAGCACCGTGCGCGCAATGTTGTCGAGCTGCACATCGCTGCTCTCTCGTATCATGAGTACGCTGAAGCCGCGCTGCAGGAGCACGTCGCGCAAAATCAGTGCCTCCTGTAAGGTCACCGTGCTCTCCGCCGTGCCGTCTTGGAAGGTCATGCCCGAGGACACCGCCATGGACTCCACCGCGCCGCGCTGGTTTGTGCCGCCCGTCACCTTCGGGCTGCCGTCCGGGTGCGAGAGCGTCTTGACACGCTCGCCGCCCTTGGTGCCGTGACCCGCATTGACGCAGATTACCTTATCCCCATACTTACCCTTGGTGTTCTTATAGAGCTTTGCCGTTCCCGTCTTGATTTTTCGAAGACGAGGCAAAGCGCAGGTTATCGCTGACCGTGATATCGCTGACCGTGACGCCCTTCCGGAACAGAGACCGGCGTACTTGCCGCCGTTGTCGTGCCGGCCGCAGCGCTGTTGCCGCTGCTTAAATAACGGCTCGCGACATAGTAGTTCTTGCCGCCGAGTGAAATGCGCGCCCAGTCTCCGGAGAGTCCGTTCACCTGCACCGCCGTGCCGCGCGTAAAGGCTCTGCGCCTTGCCCGCTGTCGTCGAGGGTTCGGTTCTCACATTTAAACTGCTTGCATTGACATACATGACTTGATTGACCGTCTGAAACGAAGCCGCCCATGCGCCGAAGGCCATGGCTGCGCTGAGCGCCGCCGCGGCCGCCGCCGTCAGATATCCCTTTTTCATTCTTTCTCCTCTCGCTTACGCTTCTCCCGCGCGTTGCGTTTCCATGCTTTGCATCTATCTTAAGGTCCCGTCGCACTTGTCGCAAGCGACAATACTCTTAAGAAAAAGAGACGGCTTTCGCCGTCTCTCTTATTTTGTCGGATAAAACTCACTGCAACACGACGGTTTCGGTCGCCGGGAGTTCCTTGGTCGAAGCCGTGAACTCACCCTTCGCCGAAGCGCCGCTCTCGCTGAACGCGCCGTAGACCTGCTCAAACTGACCCTCCGGTGCCTGCGCGATGTACATGCCGCCCTTTGCGTACTGGCGAAGCACCGCCTTCATTGCCTCCGGCTGTATGGCCACGCAGCCCGCGGTGCTCGGCTTGCCGTTGCTGGTGCAGTGCAAGAAGAGCGCCGAGCCGGTGCCCGGCTGGCGGTTTTCCTTGTTAAAGCCCGTGTTGAGCGCATAGGCGTAGATGTTCTTTGCCCAGTCCTCCCAGAGCTTTTCACCCTTCTGAGATGCGAGCTTCTCCGAACTCTCCAGGCGGTTGGTTTGATCCGACCAGTACTGGCGCTTCGCATCCGCCTGAATGTGCGTGTAGTCGCTCGGGAAGCCCTCCTCCGCGGCATTTCGTCCGAAGGGCGTGTCGGTCTTCCAGAGTCCGATCGGGGTCGTGCCGTCACCGGTTTTCCGCTTTGCGGACATGCCGCCGTAGCCGTAGACGCCCGCGGACTGAATTTTCGCCTGCCACTGTCCCGCATCGTTCTTCACGAAGACCGTGACGCGCGCCTTGTTCCAGCGCGACTCGTCGCTCACCTTGGTCTCACGGTAAGTATCCTTGCCGCCCTTAACGGCAAAGCCCTCCACGACAATGAGGGATTTTGCGTCCTCGGGCAGCGTAAAGCGCGATACGTCATAGCTGAGGAGCGAAGTGTCGATGCGCTTCTCTCCGTTTGCCGCGACGGTTTCCGTCGCCGCGGTCGCGGTACTTGCCGCACTCGTCGAAGCCGCCGCACTCTCCTTCGGCTTGGAGGGCGCGAGGGTCGCCTGTCCGGTCTTACCGCTGTCGATGTTCTCCGGCTTAAACGCGGCCACCGTGCTCTCCGAAGCGGACTTTGCCGCGCTTCCCTGCCCGCTTGTCGCCGTGCTCTCCTGCGGCTTTGCCTCCGCCTTTATTTCCTTCTTATCGGTTTTCGCCTCGCGCGGCGCATAAACCTCATCGATCGGCTTTTCGACTCTGCCGCGATAGCTCGTGCGATCCGCCTCGCTCTCTTTGACTTCCGCAATATCCACAACCTTGCCCAAGGCCGCATAGCTTGTATGCGTTCCCAGCAGGACGCCGCCAAAGAGCAACGTTGCCGCAACCATAGCCTGCATTTGCTTTACTCTCATGATGGTTTCTCCTTTCGCCTTGTCACCAGCCAATAAATCAGTGCCAAATCCAGCGCCGCTATGACAGCCCGCGGCCAGAACGCTTGGATATCGTTCGCAATCCGGGCGCTCACACAGAGCACGGCGAGACCGAACAGCGGCGGAAGCTGCTGTCGAAATCTGCGATCCCGTTCGGCACTGCGCTTCTCTGTCTCTTCCTCTCCCGGCAGTTTCGGCCACTCCGGTAATTTCGGTTCTTCTTTTCCCAAGTTTCCCTCCTCCGCCGGTACCGCTTCTACAAAAAATCCCCGCAACCCGTCGTCAAGGGAGCGACGGCAGGTTGCGGGGAGAAGCGAGAGCGATAGACGGGACTCGAACCCGCGGTCTCGACCTTGGCAAGGTCGCGCGTTACCAACTACGCCACTATCGCATCTGTCCGAATTTCGGACAGTTAGAGTATAGCACAGGGCTTCTCTCCCGTAAAGTCTTTTTTTATTCCTTCACAGTTCCGAGGTAGATACCGGCGGAATTCTTCGTGACATAGACCAGAATCATGCCGTCCTCCGGCGCATACTTGACCGCCCCCACGTTGTATCCGGCCTCGTAGGTCAGCATGACACGCTTCACGGACTGCGGAAGTTTATCCCCCAGCTTCCAGTACGGCAGACGGAGCAGTCTGTCCTCCTCTCCGGTATAGACAAAGATCAGAACCTGTTCCCGCCCGTAAACCCTGCCGTAACAGACCAAATCCCGCTCCATTAAGAGCGGCACGAGCGAGCCCCGCCGAAGTGCCTGCGAATTGCGGTGAAGCTTGCTGAGGTAGCGGTGGTATTCGAGGAGCTCCAGGTTTTCGTGTCCCCAGGGGTAGCTTCTACGGCTGTCGGGATCGGTGAAACCGCAGACGCCGACCTCATCCCCGTAGTACATGGTGGGCGCGCCCGGCCAGGTAAAGAGCATGAGGGCGGCCTGCCGCATAAGCGAGAGCTGCACGCCGTTCTCTGCCGCCGCGGAGCCGAGCTCCGCCAGTCTTCCGACCACGCCGTTGGTGCGCGTCAGAAAGCGCGAGTGGTCGTGGTTCGAGAGCTGATTCATGGCCGTGTGGAGGGCGGGTTCCGGGAGCTTTTGCGATTGCGAGACTCATCATGTCCCAGAAACGCGCGCCGTCGCCGCGAAGGCTCGGGTCCTTGCCGTCCGAATGCTTCTCCATGCCGGTTAGGAACCAGCTGACCGGCTCCATAAAGCCGTCGTAGTTCATCACCGAATCCCACTCCCTGCCGTTTAACCAGGAGGAGGGATTGCCGTAGTGCTCCGCTAAAATGAGGGCATCCCGCCGCACCGCCTTGATACGCGCGCGGAAGCGCTTCCAGAAGCTGTGGTTATAGTCCTGCGTGTGTCCGAGATCGGCCGCGACATCGAGGCGCCAGCCGTCCGCACGGTAGGGCGGGCTCAGCCACTTTTCGCCGACGCGAAGTATGCGCTCCGCGAGTTCCTCGCTCGCCTCGTAATTTAGCTTCGGGAGGGTATCATTGTCCCACCAGCCGTCGTAACTGCGGTTATCCGGCCAGGCCTCTTTTCGATCATCCATAAACACAAAGTAGTCGTGATAGGGGCTCTCTCTCTCAAGATAAGCGCCCGGCGCATAACTTCCCTGCTCCGCATAGATTTTCTCCCGGTCCAGCCATTTGTGAAAGGAGCCGCAGTGGTTAAAGACGCCATCCAGGAGGATGCGGAAACCAAAGCGATGCGCTTCCTCCGTGAAGGCCGCAAAGAAGCGGTCGGAAGCCGCGAGATTCTTCGGGTCCGCGCTCCGCTTTTGATAGCGCGTCGCATTCAGGTTGTCCGTGGCATCCGACGCGAGCACCTCGCCGCCGTCCTCCGCAATAACGGTGAGGTGCGGGTCGATGTGCTCATAATCCTGGGTGTCGTACTTGTGATTCGAAGGCGAGACAAAGAGCGGATTAAAGTAGATGACCTCGACGCCGAGATCTTTCAAATAGGCAAACTTTTCCCGCACCCCGTTCAAGTCGCCGCCGTAAAAATAACCGACATCGAAGGGAGAGGGCTTCTCATCCCAATTTTCGATGTGCTGCACCGGCAGGCCGATGTAGATGTACTCATCCGTATCCACGTCGTTTTCCGCACCGCCGTTCCGGAAGCGATCCACAAAAATCTGGTACATGATCGCGCCCTTGGCCCACTCCGGTGTCCGAAAACCCGGAATATGCTGAAACGCGAGCTCGGGCCGCGCGAACGTGCTTGCGCCGCGCCTGTCGTAAAAGAGGCGCTCACCGCTCTCCCGGTCTTCAATCAAAAACAGCCAGGAGACTGCCTCCTCCGCCGAAAAGGTACAGGCATAGTAGCGGAAGCGTCTTCCGCCGCTGACCGGCAGGAGTTCTGTTTCCTCTTTCTTCTCCTGCAGAATCAAGCTCACACGAAGCTTGTCGTTTAAAGCGCCGCGAAAGCGCACACGTATCTTCGTTCGCCCTTCGGTCTGCCACTCCGTGACAAAACGCTCACTGGTGTCGCTGAAAAATGCGTTACTCTCCATTGCTCTCTTCCGACTTCCCTTCAAACAGGGCTTCAAATTCCTCCCTGTTAATTTTTTCTTTTTCGAGCAGTCGCGCGGCGCATGTTTCCAAGCTGTCCCGATGCAATACCATGATGTCTCTTGCCTCGCGGTAACACTCGTCTGTGATGCGTTTTACTTCGCTGTCAATGAGACTTGCCGTCGCCTCACTGTAGGGTTTGGTGTGGCCGAAGTCTCTGCCGAGAAAGACCTCGTCCTCCGCGCCGCCGCAGTGGACCGTTCCCACTTCAGCGCTCATGCCGTAGGTTTCAACCATCGCCCTTGCGAGCGCGGTCGCCTCCTTGATATCCTGAGCCGCCCCCGTGGTCGGCTCGCCGAAAACCAGTTCCTCGGCGATACGGCCGCCGAGTGCCACTTTGATCTGTCCGAGCATATGAGACCTGGTCTCGAACAGTTGCTCCCCGTTCGGAAGCGAGAGGGTGTAGCCTGCCGCGCCGATGCCGGTCGGGATGATTGAGACCGTGTGCACCGGTCCCTGCCCCGGAATCAGTTTCATGAGCAGTGCATGTCCCGCCTCATGATAGGCGGTGATGCGCTTCTCCTCCTCGGAGATCACACGGCTTCGTTTCTCCGCGCCGACCGTGACGCGCAGAAAGGCACGGCGCAAATCCGCCGCCGTGACAAACGCCCTGCGCTCGGCCGCCACGAAAATGACCGCCTCGTTCAGGAGATTCTCAAGATCCGCCCCGGTAAAGCCGGCAGTCATGCGTGCGAGCTCCGAAAAATCCACTTCCTCCGAGAACTTCTTGTTGGCTGCGTGCAGCCTTAAAATTTCCTCTCTGCCGCCGAGGTCCGGCCTACTGATTGCGAGTTTCCGGTCAAAGCGCCCCGGGCGCAAAATCGCCGGATCCAAGACGTCCGGCCGATTGGTCGCCGCCAGGACAATGACACCCTCATTCGGGGTGAAGCCGTCCATCTCGACCAAGAGCTGATTCAGGGTCTGTTCCCGCTCATCGTTTCCGCCGCCGAGACCCGCGCCGCGCCGTCTCGCAACCGCATCGATCTCGTCGATGAACACGACACAGGGCGCACTGCTCTTGGCTTCTGCAAAGAGCTCGCGCACTCTGGACGCGCCGACACCCACGAAGAGCTCCACAAAATCGGAACCCGCCACCGAGAAGAAGGGAACGCCGGCCTCTCCGGCAAGCGCCCTGCCGAGCAGGGTCTTACCGGTACCGGGCGGCCCCACGAGCAATACGCCCTTCGGTATCCTTGCGCCGAGCTCCGTGTACTTCTCCGGTGCACGGAGAAAGTCGACCAGCCGAGCGAGCTCCTCTTTCTCTTCGCTGAGACCGGCGACGGTCCCGAAGTTCTCCCCGTCCGGTTCTCTCTTCTCGCTCTTGCCCGTCCGATTTGCACGGCGCCGCCCCCGCCCGGAAAACCGCGGCGATAGAAGGTGTAGAATACCGCGCCGGCGGTGAGAAGGAGCAAAAGCCCGTAACCCAGGAAGTCCCCGCCGACCGGCGGATTCTCCAGGCGAAAATCAATGCCTCTTTCTTCCAGTTCCGACTGTAAGCGGTTAACATCCGAGACAAAGTAGCGCTCTCTCGAAAAGCGCTTCTCCTCTCCCTTGTATACAATCCTCGCCTCGCCGGTCGGCGTCAGGCGATTCTGCCGTATGGAAATTTCCTGTACCGCGCCGCCCGCCAATACCGCCTCAAACTCGCTGTGGCTGAGTCTTGCCTCCAAAAGATCGCTGCCTAAGCCTCCGGCCAGCCAAAGCAGGGAGAGACCGAGCAGCACGAAACTGAAGAGTCGAAGGAAGCGTCCTCCCTTTAAGTTCAAGGGTGCTCCTCTTCAAACTCGACCACACCGATATAGGGGTAGTTCCGGTATTTCTGATCGTAGTCGAGACCGTAGCCCACCACAAAGCGGTCCGGAATCGTAAAGCAGACATAGTCCACCGTAACCTGCTTTTTTACGCGGCGCTCCGGCTTATCGAGGAGGGTGCAGAGATGAATGTCCTTCGGCCCTCTCTTCTCCAACACTTCGATGAGATACGCCAGGGTGCGTCCCGTATCGATGATGTCCTCGACAATCAGCACATGCTTATTTTCGAGCGACTCGTCGAGATCTTTCACAATGCGCACAATACCGCTCGACTCGGTGCCGCTGTAGCTCGAGACCGACATGAAGTCAAAGGAGACAGGCATGGTGAGGCGCTTTGCGAGCTCACACATGAACATCGCGCCGCCCTTCAGAATGCAGATGAGATGCAGCGGCGTGTCGCCGTAATCGCGGTTAATCTGATCGGCAACCTCCTGAATTCTTTGGTTGACCTCTTCCTCTCGAAACATAATCTTTACATGCTCTCTCATACTTTTTCTCCCTCGTATCGCAATTCCAATATGTCGGTTGTTGTCTCATCCACCCAATAGGCCGCGCTGCTCCGAAGCCCTACGGCCCAAATCAGCTCTCCTGTCTCGCTCACCAAGAGCGGCAAGCGGTCCCGCGAATCGAGCGGCATTTTTGCCTCTGTCATGAGGGCGCGGAGACTCTTGTGCCCGCCGCCCTGCATCGCAATTTTATCGCCGCTTCTTCGCGTTCTGATTTCCCAATGTTTCGGCAGCTTGTCGCTGTCAAACCACTGTACATACGGGTCTTTCGGAGGCTCTGCCCCCGCGGTGCGCGGAAAGCTGCGCGCTGTAACGGCTTCCGGACCGGGCAGGGGCTTTTCTTGCGACTCGCATTTCCCGTGTTTCCTCCGCCCTTCGCAGTACCAGTGCCTCCCCGCAGCGCTCCGCGAGAAAGCCCTGCGGAAGCGCAATGCGTTTTCCGTGTTCCTTCGCGGCGAGCGCCCGAAGTGCTTCCAAATGCCGCGCGGAAATATCTTTCCGCGCACAGCCGACCGCGTCCAATAAATGCCGGAGCAAATAGCTGCTGACAATATCCGGTTCCGAAAGCAGGGCTTGCCGTGCAATCCGCACGCTGCTCCCCTCTCTCTGCACGAGGACCTGCGCCTTTTCGCCGGCGAGCGTCTCGAAGTACTCATCCGCCTCGCGAAAATAGCGTCCGGCTCGGGCAAAGTGCCGCACGGCCTCCGAATTGATGTCCGTCCGAAAACGCGGCAATATGTCCCGCCGGAGACGGTTCCTCGCAAAGGAATCCGTCGCATTGCTCTCGTCTTCGACGAAGTTTTGCCCCCGCCGTCCGAGATAGGCCTCGACTTCCGCGCGCGAAACCTCGAGCAGCGGGCGCACCAGTCTTCCCCGGATTGCGGGGATGCCCGCAGCCCCCTTTAGGCCGCTCCCACGGGCAAGCTGTAAGAGCACGGTCTCCGCCGCATCGTCCTCGGTGTGCGCGGTCGCAATCTTCACCCTGCCGCCGCACTCTTTTTCCCAGCGCTCGGCCGCCGCAAAGAGGGCGCGGTAGCGGAGCTCTCTCCCGGCCTCCTCGAGTGATTGCCTCTCTCCCGCGCCGCCCGCCGTACATCGACGCGCACCAGTTCAAAGGGCAGTTCGTATCGGGCGGCGAGCGCCCGCACAAAGTCCGCGTCCCGCTCTGCCGCCTCGCCCCGCAGACCGTGGTGGACATGGAGCACGCGCAGGCTTAGGGCCAGTTCTTCCCGCAGCGCGTGCAGCGCGAGCAGAAGCGCCGTCGAATCCGCCCCGCCGCTCACCGCAAGCAAAAGCGCGTCGCCCCGCCGCACCGTACCGCTCTCTCCGAGCGCCCGCAAAAGCTTATCCCGCACGCCTCTTTCTCCTCAAATGTACAGTGAGGACCTCGGCGCAAACCGCAGATCCTCAATGCTTGTTTTACTGTTCCGGTTTTAAGAGGATGATGTCGGGACTCACGAGTCCCCACTTTTCTCTCGCCTTTTCCTCGATGTATTCTTTGGTCTCGACGTAAGCACTGTACTTGGTGAGTTTGTCGTTTCGCGCGAGCTCATACTGATATTTCTCTTCCAGTTCGCGCGTCTGTTTTTCCAATTGCTCGGCACGCCGCGCATTCTGTTGACAGCGCTGCCCCACCAAAATTCCGACCAAAAGCAGTGAGAACAAATAGACGAACAGGATGGGGCTTACTTGTCTTTTCTTCGCAGACCCCGCTTTTTTCTTGTCGCGACTCACGCTACTCCCTCCTCCTCCGTTTGCGCACACTTGCAACTTTATTTTACTCCACGGCGCGCGTTTTTTCAATTTCCGCACGGACATAAAAACGCGCCGCCTGTGTACAGGCGGCGCTGCTTTTTGCCGTGAGCACGAGCTCACAGATAACGAAACAATTCTTTTGCTTCTTCTTTCTTGGTGGTCTCCGCAAGGTCCAGGACCTCTGCCTTGACGGTTCGCTGTCCGAAGAGCAGCTCAAGAACATCCCCCTTTTTCACTTCGTAGGATGCCTTGACCGCCTTTCCGTTCACGAGCACACGCCCCGCATCGCAGGCCTCGTTCGCAACCGTGCGACGCTTAATCAGGCGGGAGATTTTCAGAAACTTGTCAATCCTCATTTTTAGGCGTTGACTGCGTCCTTGAGAGCCTTTCCTGCCTTAAACTTCGGAGCCTTCGCAGCAGCGATCTTCATGCTCTCGCCGGTTCTCGGGTTTCTGCCCTCGCGTGCAGGTCTCTCGGGAAATCTCGAACGTTCCGAAACCGACAAGCTGGATCTTCTCTCCCTTCACAAGCTCCTGTTCGACAGTCTCCGTGAATGCCTTCAGAGCAGCCTCGGCGTCCTTCTTGGAAATCTCTGCCTTCTCTGCGATCGCAGCAACCAACTCGGTCTTATTCATTCTTGAATCCTCCTGTGATATCGTTCCATTACTCTTTACTTTTATAGCGAGGCTCTCCCGCCTTGTCAATATCAAAGCGCCCTTTTTCGGGTAAAAGCGCCTCAAAATGTGCGAAAAGAGCCAAAGTTTCGCGCAGCATCGCGTCTTCGGCGAGCCCTGTCCCCTGTTTCGTGAGCAAAAACTCGACCGGCCTCTGGGGACGCACCGAGAGATGCCCCGCATATTCGGAGAGCAGCGCGGGCAGTTTTTCCGCATCGAGCACCGCATCTTCCCGCATGATGACACGGGTGCTCTCCCGCTTGATGCGCACTTCGGCAGCCCTGACGCGCTCGGCCGAGGCGCGTATCCGTGCGATGAGCAAAAGATTTGTGACCTCGATCGGCATATCGCCGAAGCGGTCTATCAGCTCGTCCTGCATCTCTCTCTCATCCTCCTCCGTTTGAATCAGTGCGATTCTCTGGTAGAGATCCAGCTTCTGTTCCTCGCTCTTTACATAGCTGTCCGGAATGTAGGCGCTCGCCTCCGCCTCGACCGAGGCGCTCACGCGCTCCTCTTCCTCCTCTTCTCTGCCGGTCAGACGGCGCACCGCCTGGTTCAGGAGTTTGCAGTAGAGGTCGTAACCGACCGCCTGCATATGGCCGTGCTGCTCGGCCCCGAGCACATTGCCCGCGCCGCGAATCTCCAGGTCCCGCATGGCGATTCGTATGCCGCTGCCGAGTTCGGTGAACTCGCGAATGGCGCGAAGTCGCTTTTCCGCCTCTTCGCGGAGCAGCCTGCCCCGCTGGTAGAGCAAAAAGGCATAGCCGATGCGGGAGGAGCGCCCGACACGCCCCCGGAGCTGATAGAGCTGCGAGAGGCCGAAGTGATCCGCCTGCTCGATGATGATGGTGTTGACATTCGGAATGTCCAGACCGGTCTCGACTATGGTCGTCGTGACCAACACATCGATCTCACCGTTCATAAAGTCGAGCATGATGCGCTCCAACTCCTTCTCCTGCATCTTCCCGTGCGCGTAGGCGACCTCCGCCTCCGGCAGTTCCGCCGCAAGCCGCGCCGCAATTTCGGGCAGCCGGCTTATTTTATTGCAGACATAGTAGACCTGACCGCCCCGGTTCAGCTCGCGCTGCACGGCCTCCCGCACGATGGCGTCGCTGTGCTCCATCACGTAGGTCTGGACCGGCTGACGGTCCCTGGGCGGCTCGGAGAGTACGGAGAGCTCTCGTATGCCCGCAAGACTCATGTGCAGGGTGCGCGGAATCGGCGTGGCCGTCAGCGTCAACACATTGACATCCTTCCGCAGCTGCTTCACCTTCTCCTTGTGCGCGACCCCGAAGCGCTGCTCCTCGTCGATGATCAAGAGTCCCAGCTTATGGGGTTTGATGTCCTTCGAGAGCACGCGGTGCGTGCCCACCAGGATATCGACCGTGCCCCGCTCGAAATCCGCAAGGGTCTTTTTTTGCTCGGCGGCGCTCCGGAAGCGGCAGAGGAGGTCGATGCGCAGCGGAAAGTCCTTGAGCCGCTGCGAGAAATTGTTGTAGTGCTGCTGCGCGAGTATGGTGGTCGGCACGAGGAAGATGACCTGATAGCCCTCCTGCACCACCTTAAAGGCCGCGCGGAGCGCAATTTCGGTCTTGCCGTAGCCCACGTCGCCGCAAATCAGGCGGTCCATGATTCGTCCCTCTTCGAGGTCCGCCTTGACATCCGCAATCGCCTGCAGCTGGTCTCCGGTCTCCGCGTAGGGGAAGAGCTCCTCAAACTCGGTCTGCCACACCGTATCCGGCCCGTAGCGATGCCCTTTCTCCTTGAGCCGCGTCGCGTAGAGGGTCACCAATTCCTTTGCGATTTCACGGACGGCGCGCTTAACCCGCGTCTTGGTCTTGCCCCACTCCGGACTCCCGAGGCGGTTTAGACGCGGTACCGCTGCCTCCGCCGACGCGTACTTCTGAATCGCGTCGAGGCGGGTCGCCGGGACATAGAAGTTATCGCCGTCCTTGTATTCGATTTTGATGTAATCCCGCGCGACACCGTCGGTCTCTATCTTCTCGACCCCGCGGTAGATGCCGAGGCCGTTCTCCTCGTGCACCACATAGTCGCCGACCGAGAGCTCCGAGAGCGCCGAGATATGACTGCCCGCCTGCTCGCTTTGCTTTCTCCGCTTTTTCTTTTCTTTTCGCCGCCCGAAGAGATCGCTCTCCGCAAGGAGCGCAAAGCGAATCAAAGGATATTCAAAGCCTCGGTGCAGCTTGCCGCTGAGCAGCATAATGGATCCCGGCTCAGCGACCGGCAGCTGCTCCTCCGTCTCGTCCGGACAAAAGGCCGAGAGCTCATAGTTTTGAAACGCTTCCGCGAGTCTGCGCGCACGGGTGCGCGAAGGCGTCATCAAAATGACGGACCAGCGCTCTCTCCGATAGCGCCTCAGGTCTTCGATCAAGAGTTCAAAGTTGCCCGGGAAGCTCGCAACGGCCTTCGCCGCAATTGAAAATTCCGCGCGTATCGTGAACTCCGGAATGCGGCTGTCGAGGCCCGCCAGGCAGAGGGTCGCACTGCTCTGAAGGTCTTCCCAAAGGAGGGCGGCCGTGACAATGGCCTCCGCTGTCTTTTCGCCCTCGGCCCTGCCTTCGGCGCTCGCGAGATATTCCCGCTCCACCTCGCGCGCACGCTCGAGAAGACGCGCCGGCTCATCGAGTATGAGGAGTGACTTGTCCCCGGAAATAGCGCAAAAAGGAGTCGCTGCCGCCGAGCAGTTCTTCCCGCGCAGGGTAAATGTGTACGCTCTCCAAGCCCTCGGTGGAACGCTGACTCTCCGGGTCGAAGCGGCGCATGGAATCGATTTCATCGTCCCAGAGCTCAATGCGTACCGGGGTCTCCTCCGTGACCGGAAAGACATCCAGAATGCCGCCCCGCACCGAAAACTGCCCGCGTCCGTCCACTTCCGCGCTCCGCTCGTAGCCGAGCGCCGCAAGTTGCTTCGCGGTCTCGCCGAGGTCGAGACGATCGCTCGCATGGATTCGGAGACAACGGCGCAAAAAGCGCTCCGGCGTTTCAAGCTTATCCATGAGCGCATCTATGGTCGTCACGACGAAGCCGCTCCCGCACTCCGCAATGCGGCGTCTCACATCGATGCGGACGGCGCTCAGTTCGTTGCTGCGCACATCCGCCGCAAAAAAGAGTAGGTCTTTCGCCGGATAGAACATGGCATCCGCGCCGAAGCTTAAGAGATCCTCATAGAGCTCGCGGGCGCGCAGCTCATCATAGGTCACATAGAGCTTGAGCGGGCGCTCCGCCGCGAGTACGGCTTCCGCAAACTGTCCCTTTGCGGCGTCCGCAAGCCCGGTGACCAGAACAGGACCGCCCCGCTTCCTCAGTTTCTCTTCGAGCGCCCGGTAGACATCCAGCCCGTCCAGCGGATTCCGAAAACCGCTCATCCCTTCTTCTCTTTCCGATTCACTTCGTTCATTGCCTTGTCAACCCCGGATTCGAGAACCGTGAGCACTGCCTCGACCGCATCCGCATAGGCTTCTTCCATCTTTTCGGCGTCCTCGCCCTTTGCGCGCCCCAGCACATAGTCCGCAAGATCCCAGCCTGCGGGCTTACTGCCCACACCGACGCGAATGCGGACAAAATCCGCCGAGCCCAGATTGGAGATGATGGATTTCAAGCCGTTGTGACCGCCCGCACTGCCGCTCTTTCGAATCCGCAGTCTGCCCTCCGCGAGGTCAATGTCATCCGAAATCACGAGGATATGATCCGGGGTCACGCGATAAAAAGAGGCCGCGCTTAAAAGACTCTCTCCCGATAGATTCATATAGGTCTGCGGTTTTAAAAGCAGCAGCTTTTCTCCCGCATAAACGGCTTTCCCGGCGAGCGCCTTGTGCTTTTTTTCCCAGCTCAAAACCTGCAGGCGCTCCGCGAGGCGATCGATCACCTCGAAGCCCGCATTGTGTCTTGTCTTTTCATATTCCCGCCCGGGATTTCCGAGACCCGCGATGATGTACATAGTTCCTCCTTCCGGACAGCGAAAACAGGGGCCTTGCAAGCGCAAAGCCCCCGATCTCTCTTGTCAGTTACTCTGAGGGATTAGTTCTCCTCCGAGAAGTCCTCCTTGCCGACGCCGCAGAGCGGACATACAAAGTCCTCCGGAACATCAGCCCAAAGGGTTCCTGCCGCAATTCCGTTGTCCGGATCACCGGTCGTCTCATCGTAAACATAACCGCAAACATTGCAAACGTACTTCATCTCAAATCTCCTTTCTGAATGCGCCCACCGGCGCTTGTGTAGCTGATTGTACTCTATGCGCTTCCGCTCCGCAAGTTGTCAGAACTCACGGAAATATGACACCTTTTCTCCACATTTTACTGCATTTAGTGGTTTTTTCCCTTCAGACGCTCTCTGAGTTCCTCCAGAAGCTCGGCATGACCGTTCGGACGGAGGGAAGGGAAGGCGTTTAAGAGACGGCCGGTTCCGAAGAATCCGGTATGTTCCGCCCGCTTCTGTAAACGGGCAAAGCGCTGCTCCGCCGCCGCGCGCTGACGGGTAAGCTCTTCGCTCGCGCGTATGCTGTCCTCACCGATGCGCTGACTGAGGAGATCCGAGACCGCGCGTATGCGCTCGCTGATTTCCCGAGTTCCCCCAGTTCCCTGTCGAGCTTGTGCGCCGTCATAACCGAAGACACAAAGTCGACAAGCAGCGTCAGGTACAAAAAGACCAGTATCCAGCGCCCCACGACAAAGGGAATGAGTCCCACATAACCGCGCACCATAGGGTGCACAATGCGTATCATAAATACGGTCCCGAGCCCCCAGAGTACGCTGAAGCGAAGGCAGATGTAGCCGTGAAACTGAAACGGCTCCTCGCTGTAATCCCACCAGCGCGCGTGAAAGAAGGTGTTTAAGAGCCAGCCCCCGATCAGTTCTATCGTTGTCGCAAAGGCCATGCCTGTCGCGAGGAGGGCGGGAAGCCCGACACTTTCCTCCCGTCCCGGTGCCAATCCGTTCATGAGAAGACAGATTGCGAGCATGCCGAAGCCGTAAATCGGACAGACCGGTCCGTTTAAGAAACCGCGGTTTATGATTTTCCCAAGTTTCAAGGCATGAAAGGCAACCTCGACCACCCAGCCGAGAAACGCGTAGATACAGAAATACCAGAGCGCCTGATAAAGATTCATGCCTCCCCCTTCCGCCGCCATGCGGCATACAAAAAAGCCCGCGCAGGTCTTCCCCGCGCAGGTCTTCCCCGCGCGGGCTTCAAAGCACTTATTCCGCCTTGCCGGCTTCCTTCTGGCTTTCCTGGAACTGCAGGTACTCGTTCACATAGTCGACAACCTCATCCGCATTCATGCCGTGCACCATGCTCGCATCCTGCAGAGACTCTGCCTGCGAAGCCGGGCAGCTGATGCAACCCATGCCGCACTGCATGAGCGCAAATGCCGCATCCGGGTACTTGCTGATGATTTCTCCGACCACCATATCCTTTGTTACATAAACCTTCTTCTCATCTGCCATGTTTTGCTCCTTCTATGCCTCAGGCGCCGCACAAAGCGGCCGCGGCATTCTTGACGATTTAGATTCAGATTGATTCTACCACAGCTCTCACAGGTACCGCAAGTGCTCCGGAGGCCGCGATTACTTCTTCAGCGAGACGCCGCGCATCGCATCGCCGCGCTTGTTCTCACCGAAGTGGTAGTCGTTTCCGGGCAGGATTGCGTTCAGAAGTACACGGCAATCGAAGCGATGGCCAGCGCCGTCAGCGTAATCGGGGTTCCGAAGACCGTGAAGCTTAAGCCCTTCGAGAAACCGAGACCCGAGACCAGGATGACTGCGGCAATGATGAGGTTACGGCTGTTCGAGAAGTCCACGCGGTTCTCGACCACGTTACGGACACCGATGGCCGAAATCATACCGTAGAGGATAAAGCTGATGCCGCCGATAATGGCAGTCGGCAGCGAGGCGATGACCGCCGCAAAGCGCGGCACAAAGGAAATCAGAATCGCATAGACCGCCGCGATTCGAATGACCCGCGGGTCGTAGACCTTAGAGAGCTCCAAAACGCCGGTGTTCTCGCCGTAGGTCGTATTCGCCGGACCGCCGAAAAAGGCGGACAAGGAGGTCGCGAGACCGTCACCGACCAAGGTGCGATGCAGGCCCGGATTCTCGATAAAGTTCTCCCCTACGGTTGCCGAGATCGCCGAGAGATCGCCGATGTGCTCCATCATGGTCGCAATCGCAATCGGCGCCATGACCAAGATGGCGGTCAAATCGAACTTGCAGAATTGAAACGGCGGCAGACCGACCAGCTGCTGCTTGCAATGCCCGCAAAATCGATGATGGCCGAACCGTCCGCATTCTTCATGCCGAGTGCGACAAAGACCAGCGCCGCCGCATAGGAAATCAGAACACCCATCAGAATCGGAATGATGCGGAATATGCCCTTGCCCCAGATGTTAAAGACCACAATGGTGCAGAGCGCAATCAGCGCAAGCAGCCAGTTGGTCTCCGCCGACGAGATGGCCGTCCCCGCGAGCGAAAGCCCGATGCAGATAATGATGGGACCGGTCACAACCGGCGGGAGAAAGCGCATCACCCGCTTCACGCCGATCAATTTGATAATCGCCGCAAGCACCAGGTACAAAAGGCCCGCGACCACAATGCCGCCGCAGGCATAGGGGAGCTTCTCGCCGTAGCTCATGTTCGCGTATATCCCCGTGTTCAGCTCCGCCACCGTCGCAAAACCGCCGAGAAAAGCGAAGGAAGAGCCGAGAAAGGCCGGGACCTTAAACTTGGAGCAGAGGTGGAAAAAGAGGGTTCCGGCGCCCGCCATGAAAAGCGTCACCTGAACGGAAAGGCCCTCCCCGTGAAAATAGCTGTTTACGAGGATGGGCACCAGCACGGTGGCGCCGAACATCGCAAACATGTGTTGCAGACCGAGGAGCAGCATGCGGCCTCGCCCAAGCTTCCTCGCGTCGTAAATTGCATCCGCTTTCTTTTGATTCTGATTCTCCATTGCCTGTTTCTCCTTCTATCAACTTGGCAGTTGCACAATAAAATACATGACCTTGTCCCGCCAGAGAGCCCGTATCTGCCCCTTGTACATGCGGACAATACCCTCGGCCATCGAAAGCCCTATGCCGTAGCCCTCTTTCTTACAGTTGTGGGACTTGTCCTCCCGGTAGAAGCGGTCAAAGAAGCGACTGCAATCAACCTCCGCACCCTCCGCGTAGTCGTTCGAAATCGTGAGTTCGCTGCCGCGCCGGCTTCTGCGCCGCGTGAGCTTAACCCGGACGGTCCCGCCCTTATCGCAGTACTTGACCGCATTGTCGAGCAGAATATTCACGAGCTCCGGGAGCTCTCGTTCGGTCGCGATCGCCGTAACCCCGTCCGCAACCTCCTCCGTGAGATGCTTGCCCTGCTGTTCCGCGACCGAGCGGAAGGCTTCGGTACCCTGCCGAACGGCTGCCGAAAAACTCTGCCGGCTCAATTCCTTCTGAATGCCCTCCTCAACACGGGTCAGCACGATTAAGTCGTCCACAAGGCGGCTCAGGCGCTTTACCTGGTGCATGATGCTGTCCGTCCACTCCGAGCTCCCGTTCATCATCTCCAGGAGCTCCGTGTTCGCGGAGATCACCGCAATCGGTGTCTTCAGTTCATGGCTCGCATTCGTGATAAAGCGCTTCTGGCTCTCGATATTTTTGACCACCGGCTCAACCGCCCGCGAAGAGAGGAAGAGCATGATAATGCCGAAAAAGAGCAGGACCGCCGCGCCGACCAAGGTGCTGTCCCGCGCATTGCGCGCGAGCTCCTTAAAGTCCTTGCTCGCATCGAGAAAACAGAGCAAAATCTTGTCTTCCCCGCTCCGGCGGGAGTAGAAAAACGGTCTCCCGTCCGTGCGCAGCACGCCCTTATCCTTCGGCGCATGCAGCGCAAGCACGGAGAGCTCGTACACCGTCTCGGTCGACATGCCGTCCAGACTGAGAACCGGGCTCATTTCCCCGCTCGCACTGTCGCAATTCACCGAAAAATAGCGCGCCCCGCGCGGCAGTTCCCCGTCCTCTTCGGTGTTGCCGATGCGCCCCGGCAGAGCGCCGCCGTAGTAGCCGATGAGTTCCAGCGTATCCATGCTGCTCTCATACAGAGAGAGATAGTTCATGCGGTTCACGAGCATCAGCACCAGGACCAGAACCGCAAACACCGCGCTGGTCGCGACCAGGACAAATTGCCGTTTCAATCGTTCCGCCATTGCCCCCTCACCTTCCGCGACTCAGGCATCCCGCTGCCTGAGCACATAGCTGCCGCCGAGTTCGCCTTCGATCAAGAGATCTGCCTGAATCGCACTCAGCTTCTGCCTGAGGTAGGAGATGTAGAGAAACAGTGTGTCATCCCCCTTTTCCTCGCTCTCGCCCCAGACCTTTCGGAAGAGTTCGCTCCCGCCGAGCACCTTGCCCGGGTTACGCATAAAGAGCTCCATGAGCCTGGCCTCCTTGCTGCCGAGGCGCATACAGTTCTTCGCAATCAGCTCCTGTTCTCCGGTGTCCAGCGTCACGTTCCCGAGCTCCAGTTTCTCGGCCTGATAGCCGGAGCGCCGCGCGACGCTCCGAATGCGCGCAAGCAATTCCCGCATCGCAAAAGGCTTGGTGATGTAGTCATCCGCACCGGCATCGAGTCCCGTGATTTTGTCCTCAATCTGCGTCTTTGCGGTCAGGATAATCATGGGGTTCTGTCCCCGTCCGCACGGAGGGCCCGCACGACGGAAATTCCGTCCATCCGCGGCATCATCACGTCGAAGACCATGCAGTCGTAGCTCCCGGCGCGCGCCTTCCTGAGCGCCTCTTCGCCGTCGTAGGCCGGGTCTGCCTCATCTCCCTGGTGTCGGAGCACGGCACAGACCGCGCGCGAAAGCTCCACCTCGTCCTCGGCAAACAAAAACTTCATACTTCCTCCTTCCGTATCAGGTTTCGTATGGTCTGCATCGAAAGATCGCAGGAGGCCAGATCGTCCGCGCAGCGCTTTAACTCGGCGGCAATCAGCGCGCGGTTTTCGCCCTCCCGCTTATAGTGCATCTCATGCTCGAGGCTCGCCCAAGAGTCCATTGCGATGGTGCGTATCTGCACCTCGGCAAAGAAAAGCCCCGGAATGCGACCGTACAAATCCGCGGTCTCGATTTCACAGCACAAAATCAAATGTAAACTCCGATAGCCGCTCGGCTTTACATTCTGAATATAGTCCTTTTCCTCGTCGATTGCCACACCGGGCAGCGCCGCGAGCTTTTCTTTCACGCGGTAGATGTCGTCGACAAAGCGCGTCACAATCCTGAGGCCGATCGCATCCTTCATCTGATAGAGCGCGTTTTCCGTGGTCTCCGTGAGCCCCCTGCGCTTTAACTTCTCCCGCATGCTCGCCTCGGTCTTTAAGCGGCTGGTCAGATGCTCAAAGCACTTATGCTTTCCCTCCCGAACCGCCTCCTCGTTCCAGGCGAGGATTTCAAGCTCCAGCCTCTTTTTCAGCTCGAGCAGGGTCTCCGTAAACTCACCGTAAATACTCGTCTCTGCCATAACTGCCTCTTTTCTCTTCGCTTGCGTTTCTGAGTCCGCTCCGCTAAACTAGCCCTAATTCATCTCAGGGAGGATAGCCATGCGCGAAGTTACACGAAACCATTTGACACTCGGAAGCGGTCCCGTCAAAGTCGCGGTTCCGCTGCTCGGAAAAAACCGAGAAGAACTGTTTGCCGAACTGCGCCGATTGCCCGATGGCGCGGCGGATCTCGTCGAGTGGCGCATTGACTGTCTCTCGCCCTTCCCCGCGGAAACGGAATTTCTTGCGCTCGCGCGGGAAGTAAAGACCGCGCTCGGAACGCTTCCCCTTCTCATCACCTTCCGAAGCTTAACGGAGGGCGGAAAACGCCCCCTCGATGCCATCGACTACACCGGGCTCCAGCTTCGGCTCGCGGAAGAAAAAATCCCGGACTTCGCGGACGTGGAACTCTTTTCGGGGCTCAAAGCGCCCGCGTCCCACATCGCCGCGCTCAAGGCACACGGAATTCCCGTCATTGCCTCCCGTCACTTCTTTTCGGAAACACCGCCCGCCGAAGTGCTCTTCGAAACCTTGACCGCACTCCGGGACAGCGGCGCGGACATTCCGAAACTCGCGGTCATGACCAAGAGCACGGAAGACCTTCTGACCCTTCTCTCGGTTTCCGCAGCGTGGAAGCGCGGTGCCGATCGTCCCTTTGTCCTGATCGGGATGGGCCCGCACGGTGTGCTGAGCCGCATTTCGGGTGCCGAATTCGGCTCCTGCCTGAGCTTCGGCGCGCTCCGAGAGAGCTCTGCGCCCGGCCAGCTTCCCGCCCGGGAATTAAAGGCATATCTTATCCCTCTTGCCGGAATATCCTGTCCCGGACACGGCGGAGCCCCGCAAATAAGAAGGGCAGTTCCCGCTCCGCCCGTATGAAAAAGCGGTCCCGCAGGGGAAGTTCCCGGTAGTAGCGCCGGTTTCGCGGCGAGAAGATCTCGCCGTAATCCCTCAGATTAACCCGCGTCAAGAAGTAGACACGCCGCGCAGCCGATACTGCCTCGCGGTGATAACGACCGCCGCTCTCCCGGTCAAAGGCGCGGTAGAGCTCCCGCATCGCACGGGCATAGCGGTCCTGCTTCTGTTTCAAATCGCCGCTCTTCATCTCCTCGGTCCAGGAACCGGATCCGTGGAAGCGGTACACGCTGTCAAAGCGATCCGCATAGTGGCAGTAGCCCTTGAGAGCGGCGAGCAGTTCCAGCGGTCTGTCTCCGACCGGGCAGCGGAAATACCAGTCGGGCAGCTTTCCACCACCTCGCGGCGCAGGAGCATGGCCCCGAAGGGGAAGCTGCCCGCCTTATCGACCAGTTCCGCGGGGCTTAAATCGCGGTCGCCGCGGTAGGGGCGCATGAGATTCCGGTTCACAAGCTCGCCGCGGTCGTTTTGCACCGCCGCCGCGTGCACCGTCATCGAGCAGTCCCTATGGGCCTCCAAGTAACGCACTTGCCGCTCCAGTTTATCCGGCTCGCACCAGTAATCGTCGCAGTCCATCAAGGCGATATACTTGCCGCGCGCTCGCGGAAAGTTAAAAATCCCCGAGATGTTTTGCCGTCCCCGACTGTACTGATTCTCCTCCTGTAAAATCGGGAAGATTTTGTCCGGGTAGCGTGCGGCGTAGCGCCGTATGATATCCGCGGAGCCGTCGGTCGAAGCATCGTCGTGAATCAGAATTTCAATCTCAAACGCCCCGCGCTGGGCGAGAAAGCCCTTTAATGCCTGCTCCAGATACTTTGCGTGGTTATAGCAGACCGCGCAAACGCTGACGAGCGGGCGCTTTTTTGTTGTACTCATGCTTTTTCCCTTCTTGTCCTTATAAAGTCCCGAAGTTCCCCGAGGGTATCGCGCTGAAAGACGAGCGAGAATATCCCGTAGAGCAGCACGCCCGCAGCGAGCTGGCTAAGCAACAGCAGCGGCGCGCGAAGCGGCAGGCCCTCCATCCGGTAAACCGCAATCCCCATCAGGATAGAAGAGAGCGCCGCCGGAAGCGAGCTCTCGGTACTGTGTAAGCGGCCCGTAGCCGAGTAACTTGCCGACCGGATAGGCGTTTAAGGCCGTGCATAGCGCCTCATCGACCGCCTTAAAAACAAGCAGCCCCATCATGCCGTAGCGGAGGCTCAGTGCGAGGAGCACGGCGCCGAGCAACTTCTTCATGCACTCGAGTTTCAGAAACCAGTCGCTGCGCCCGAGCGCCGTGACCATCTGCAAATTGCTGACATGCAGCGGCCAGAAAGCATAGCAGAGACAGAGGATTCTGAGGTAGGGCACGGAGAAGAGCCAATCCTCGGTGAGAAGGGTCCGGATTAGGCTTGTCCCGACCGCCGCCATGCCCGCCATCATCGGAAAAATCACAAAGGCGGAGAGCCTCAGGCTACGGGAGAGGAGCTCTCTTAAGCTTTCCTTCTCGCCCTGGTGTCTCGCGTAGGTCGGCAGCAACACAGACTGCATCGCGGCCGAGAGATTCGAGGTGATGAGCTTCGGAAACTGCTCCGCGCGGTTGTAACCGCCGAGTGCCGTTTTGGAATAGTACTTTCCGATCAAAAGGCCGTAGAGATTATTCCAGAGTGTATCAAGAAGACCGGAGAGCAGTATTTTCCACCCAAAGGAAAAGAGCCGCTCCACCCGGTTTAAAGCGATGCCGCCGCGCGGCCGGAAGGAGACCGCAACAAAGAGTCCCAACATCAGCGCGACATGGTAGACCAACTGCTGCGCCGCCATCGCAAACACGCCGTAACCGCGCTGTGCCATGACAATCGCGACCGCACCGGAGAGAATGACCGCAACCATGGTCGCCTCAAAGAGTTTACGGAACTGTAAGTTGCGCGCCACATAGGCAGTCTGCACCGAAATTACGGCGCCGGGAAACAGCACCAGTCCCATCGCGGTGAGCAGGGGCTGTAAGACCGGGGTCTCGTAATAAGCGGCAATGAAGGGGGGCCGCCAGAACAAGGAGGCCGTAGACCGGCACGGAAACCGCGAGGCTGATCCAAAAGACCGAGCTGAAATCCGCCTCCTCCACCCGCTCCGCCTGAATCAGGGCGGTCGCAAAGCCCGATTGCACGAAGACATTTGCGAGGGTGATGAAGATCATAATCAGCCCTATGGTGCCGTACTCCGCCGGCGTCATGAGCCGCGCAAGGAGCAGCGCTACGACAAATTGAATGCCCTGCGCGCCGAGGAGCTCAAGCAATTTCCAGAACAGTCCCCCTGCGACGCTCTCTTCTCTCTGTCTCATAAAAAGAGTAGTTCACCCAGTGTGCGGTGCGGCAGGTTAAAGGTAAAACCGCCGCGCAAAATGCCCACTGCCTTTCCGATTCTTGTTTTATGTTGCAACGCGAGGAAGTCATCAAGCGTCTTCTTTGCCTCTGCCGGAAGTTCTTTGCCGTACTGCCGCCGAAATTCCTCCGCCTGTAAAAAGAGGGCGCGGTAGGCCGCTCCCGACTTTTCGTTCATCTCCTCGAGGCTCTCCCCCGAAAGCCCGAGCCGCCGCTTCATTTCCGAGAGCGCACCGCCCTTCTTTGCCCCGAGCACATTGTCGCCGTGCTGGCGATAGTCATAGAGCGCGCGGTCCAGGAAGCTATCTTTCCGAAGGCCGCGGCAACCAGCGCAATCCAGTGGTCGTGCATCACGGCGTTTTCCGGCACCGGGTGTGCGACCAGGAGACGCATGAGCGCATGGTTCATAATCATGGCGCCGCCCGTCACATTGTTCTGCACGAGGAGCTGACAGAACCGCCGTCTTGCCGGGCTCATTTTCTGGTAGCGCACATAAGAGGGCGCGATTTCCGTCCCATCGGCCGAGACCACGCGGAGATCGCAGTGGAGTAAGAGCGGTACTTTACTCCCGTAGCGACGCTCCATGGCGCGCATTGCGCGAACTTCCCGCGCAAGCTTGTCCCGGTGCCAACAATCGTCCTGGTCCGAGAAGAGATAGTAGTCGTCGACATCGGCCGCGGAAAAGAAGGCCGGATCCCGGAGCCGCTCCAAAAAATGCCTTGCGGCGCTTCCGCTTCCCTTGTCCCGGCGGAGCGCTGTCACGCGGGCATCCCGCGCGGCCGCTGCCTCCGCAATCGCAAAGCTTCGGTCCGGTGAGGCATCATCCGAAAGAAGCAGACGGAAATTCCTCTCCGTCTGCCCTTCGATCGAAGCCAGCTGCTCTTCCAGGTATGCCTCTCCCCGGTAGCTGCAAAGCAGAATACGGCTCGTCATTCCGCCGCCTGCCGAAAGCGCTCCGCCTGTTCGCGAATCAGCTCGCTGTCCTCAAAATAATTGATTTCATCGCTTCCTTTACCTCGGACAAGGTCTCCGCCGCGATTTCGCGCGCGCGCTCGGATCCCTTCTTCAGGATTTCATAGACCGCGGAGATATCGCGCTCATATTCCTTTCTGCGCTTCCGAATCGGCTCGAGTTCCTCCTGCAACACGGCATTCAGGAACTTCTTCACCTTGACATCGCCGAGACCGCCGCGCGTGTAGTGCGCCTTCAATTCATCGAGAGAAGCGTACTCCGGCAGGTAGCGCTCAAAATGCTCCGGACGCGAGAAGGCCTCCAGATAGGTAAAGACGGTGTTCCCCTCCAAATGACCCGGGTCGCTCACGCGGAGATGCTCCGGGTCTGTATACATGGTCTTGATGCGCGCCGCCACCGTATCCGCATCGTCCGAGAGGTAGATGCAGTTGCCGAGGGACTTGGACATCTTCGCCTTGCCGTCCGTGCCCGGGAGACGGCGGGAAGCCGCATCGCTCGGAATCAGCGCCTCCGGCTCCACGAGCACCGGCGCATAAATCGAATTGAACTTCCGGACAATCTCTCTCGTCTGCTCGATCATCGGCAGCTGATCCTCACCGACCGGCACCGTGGTCGCCTTAAAAGCCGTGATATCCGCCGCCTGGCTGATCGGATAGGTGAAGAAGCCGACCGGGATATCCGCCTCGAAATTCCGGAGCTTAATCTCATTCTTCACGGTCGGGTTGCGCTGCAGTCTGGCAACCGTGACGAGATTCGAGTAGAAGAAGGTGAGCTCGGTGAGTTCCGAGATCTGCGACTGAATAAAGAGGGTGGACTTCTCGGGATCGAGTCCCACCGAGAGATAGTCGAGCGCCACTTCGATGATGTTCTGTCTGACCTTCTCGGGATTGTCAAAGTTGTCGGTGAGCGCCTGCGCGTCCGCAATCATGACCATGGTTCTCTTATACTCGCCGGAATTCTGCAGCGCGACTCTTCTGCGAAGCGAACCCACATAGTGGCCCACGTGCAGTCTGCCCGTCGGGCGGTCTCCGGTTAAAATAATCTTATCTGCCATTGCTATCTCCCTGTCTCTTTTTCGTTCGTTTTGTCTTTGTCTCTGCCGGAAGGGGCTTTGCAATCAAAACGACGATGCTCCGTCCCGGAAGTAAAAAGCTGCTCTGATCCGCCAGAACTTCCTCCGCCCCGACCTCGAGGCAGTGCGGCGCCTCGCCGAAACTTCTGATTGCGAGATGCCAAGCCGTGCCCTTTTCGGGGTGCGGCAAGGAAAAGCTGTGTGCTTCCCAGTGCATATTATAGATACAGAAAAGGCTGTTGTCTGCCTCGCCGTTCTCCGATTTCGCGTAATGTCCGCTGTAGAGTATGCCGAGCTGACGGCGGAAGGGCTCGGTCTCCGCCTTCCACGGCCGCTCGCCGTGATAGGAGACATCCGGTCTGCCCACGGCATCGACATCGAGAAAGAGCGGCGGTGTCTGCCGTCCGAGTGCCGGATGCGCCCTTCGAAAGGCAATCAGTGCCCGCACAAAGTCAACGCTCTCTGCCTCCTTGGTCGCCTGTTTCCAGTCGAGCCAGGAGACCGCATTGTCCTGACAATAGGCATTGTTGTTGCCGTCCTGGCTGTTTCCGAACTCATCGCCGGCGAGGAAGAGCGGCGTTCCCTGACTTAAAAAGAGCAGCAAAAACGCATTCCGCCGCTGCTGCGCGCGGCAGGCGAGAATCTGTCGCCGCTTGGTCTTGCCCTCGACGCCGCAGTTCCAGCTGAAATTCTCATTGCTGCCGTCCCGGTTGCCCTCGCCGTTTGCCTCGTTGTGCTTTCTCTCGTAACTCACAAGATCCGCGAGCGTAAAGCCGTCGGTGTGCGCAAGGTAGTTGACACGCGGCGGCGTATCCGGCTCCCGCCGGCTGTAAGAAAGCACGGCAGGCACCATGCCCTCGTCCCCCTTTAGGAAACGGCGCATCTCCCGTTGAAACGCGCGGTCGCAGCAGTAGAAGCTTTCGCCGGACTCCGCGGGCCGCTCCTCCGCAAAGAGAAGAAAGCCCTTGAGATACGGATCCCGCAGGATGTCTCGGAGCGAAAAGCTGCCGCTTAAACGCGCGCCGTCCAGGTGATAAAAGCTACGGTAGTAGCGCAGTACTTCGAGCACGTAATCAACGCGCTCGCTCCCGTCAAAGTAGAACTCCATCACAAGCTCCATGCCCGCCGCGTGGAGCGCTTTTACGAAGAACGGAGTTCACCCGCCGGGTCTCGCTGACGCTTTCTGCAATAGCTCGCCTTCGGCGCAAAATGGAAGGTCTTTCCGTAGCCCCAGTAGTTGACGCGCTCGGCCCCGAAGGGCAACTCCTCAAACTCCTCCGCGGGCAGAAGCTCCAGGGTTGTCACCCCGAGAGAGCGGAGATAGGGTATCTTTTCGGCGATGCCGTCAAAGGTACCCCGCTGAATCACGCCGCTGCTCTTTTCCGCGGTAAAGCCGCGCACATGCAGGCGGTAGATGACGCGCTCCCGCGGATTTACCTTCGGAGCGCCTTCCTCCTCCCAGGAGAACTCGCTCAAAAAGAGCGGCGAGCGCTTCGCCGTTTCTTCCTTGAGTGGTTTTCCGAAGCTGTCGTGTCCGCTGAAACTCTTGCCGTACGGATCCGCAAAGCGCTGTCCTCCCGCCTCAAACTGATATTCCGCGCTCTTTAGGGCAGCGCCGCGAAAACCGGCTTCGCGAAGCTCCCGAAAAGCCGAGCCGCAGACTGTAGACCTTCCCAAAGCGGGCATCCTCCGGAAAGGGTACGCAGAGCCGCGGCGCCTCCTCATTTCGCAGAAAGAGCAGTAAGGTCGGTCTTGTCTCTGCGACAACGGAAACCGCTATCCCCTCCTTCTCGATTTGTACTCCAAGCGCCATGGCTTTTCTCCTCCTCAAAGATCGATGGTCAATTCCACCGGGCAGTGATCGCTGCCCAAAATTTCGCTGTGAATCGAGGCCCCGCGTATCTTCTCGCGCAGGCGGTCAGACACGATAAAGTAGTCGATGCGCCAACCGACATTTCGCTCCCTCGCCTTCATCCGGTAGGACCACCAGGAGTAGGCGTCTTTCTCCTCCGGGTGGAGGTAACGGAAACTGTCCGTGAAGCCGTTTTCCAAAATGCGACTCATCTTCGCGCGCTCTTCATCGGTAAAACTCGCATTCTTCCGGTTGGTCGCCGGGTTCTTTAAGTCAATTTCTTGATGCGCGACGTTTAAATCGCCGCAGTAGATGAGCGGCTTCTTTTCATCCAGCCCCTTTACATAGGCAAAGAAGGCATCCTCCCACTCCATGCGGTAGTCGAGGCGCTTTAACTCATTCTGCGAATTCGGGGTATAGCAGGTCAGCACATAGTAGTCCGGAAATTCGAGGGTAATCACACGCCCCTCCTTGTCGTGCTCCGGAATGCCGAGCCCGTAGTACACCTCAATCGGCTTCTCCTTCGTGAACATCGCAACGCCGGAGTAGCCCTTCTTCTCCGCATAATTCCAGTAGTCGTAGTAGCCCGGGAGGTCCAGTTCTATCTGTCCCTCCTGTAGCTTCGACTCTTGAATACAAAAGATATCCGCATCCAAATCGTGGAACGCGTCAAAAAAGGTCTTGCCGGCCGCCGCGCGAAGACCGTTCACGTTCAGAAATCATTTTTCTTTACGCTCATGGCTCTCCTCAGTCATCCGTCGCGTCGGAATCGCTGACCGTATAGGTGAAGCGCTTTCTCGCCATCTCATCGCTGTCAAGATAAGCATCGTAGGTCGTGATCTTATCGACCAGCTTGCCGTTGATAATTTCCATGATGCGGTTCGCGGTCGTCTCGACAATCTGATGATCTCGCGAGGAGAAGATCAGCACACCCGGGAACTTGATGAGACCGTTGTTCAGCGCCGTGATCGACTCCATGTCCAGGTGGTCCGTCGGCTCGTCGAGGGCAGGACATTCGCACCGGTAATCGCATGAGCTTCGAGGCATGACGCGCACCTTCTCACCGCCCGAGGCACAGAGACCTTCTTCACACCGTCATCGCCCGCAAAGAGCATACGGCCGAGGAAACCGCGCACATAGGTCGCGTCCTTGTTCTCCGAGTACTGGGTGAGCCACTCGACGATGGTCTCGTCGCCGGCAAAGTCCTTCGTGTTGTCCTTCGGGAAGTAGGCCGTGGTCGTCGTGATGCCCCACTTATAGTCGCCGGAATCCGGCTCCATCTGCCCGGAGAGAATCTGGAAGAGCACCGTCTTTGCGCGCTCATTCGGTCCGACCAGTGCAACCTTGTCCGTGCGGTTTAAAGTAAAGCTGATGTTGTCGAGCACCTTCACACCCTCAATGGTCTTACTGAGGTTCGTGACCGTAAGCACCTCGTTTCCGATCTCGCGGTTCGGGCGGAAGTCGATAAACGGGTACTTTCGGCTCGAGGGCTTCATCTCGTCGAGCTCAATCTTCTCGAGGGCGCGCTTTCTGGAAGTCGCCTGCTTACTCTTCGAAGCGTTTGCGGAGAAGCGCTGAATGAACTCCTTGAGCTCCTTGATCTTCTCCTCCTTCTTCCGGTTCGCCTCCTTCATCTGGCGAACAATGAGCTGACTGGACTCGTACCAGAAGTCGTAGTTACCGGTGTAGAGCTGAATCTTACCGTAGTCGATATCCGCAATCATGGTGCAGACCTTGTTTAAGAAGTAGCGGTCATGCGAGACGACAATGACGGTGTTTTCGAAGTTAATCAAGAACTCCTCAAGCCAACCGATGGCCTCGAGGTCCAGGTGGTTCGTCGGCTCGTCGAGCAGGAGTATGTCCGGATTTCCGAAGAGGGCGCGCGCAAGCAGCACCTTGACCTTTAAAGCACCCGGCAGATCCTTCATCGGCGAGTAGTGGTAATCCGTCTCCACGCCGAGGCCGTTTAAAAGGTTTGCGGCATCGCTCTCCGCATCCCAGCCGTTCATGTTTGCGAACTCGTTCTCAAGCTCCGCAGCCTTGATGCCGTCCTCATCCGTGAAGTCCTCCTTCGCGTAGAGAGCATCCTTCTCCTGCATAATATCGTAGAGGCGCCGGTTGCCCATGATGACGGTATCCAGTACCGTGAACTCATCGTACTTAAAGTGGTTCTGCTCGAGGAAGGAGAGACGCTGTCCCGGCGTAATCGCAATGTTTCCGTTGGTGGGCTCCAGCTGCCCCGAGTATCTTCAGGAAAGTGGATTTTTCCCGTTCCGTTTGCGCCGATGAGGCCGTAACAATTTCCCTCGGTAAACTGGATGTTCACATCCTCAAAGAGCGCCTTCTTTCCGACGCGGAAGGTAATTCCGTTTGCACTGATCATAGCTTCTTTCCTTTCATCTCACAGTTCTTTTTTTCTTGCTGCCGATCGGCAGCTTTCTTCCCGCAAAGAGACGCTCGTCCTCGTAGACAATGTGTCCCGCACATATGGTCAAAAAGCACCTTGCCCCGGAGCGTTTTTCCCGAGCCAGGGCGAATTGGTGGACTTGGATTCCGGCACGAGGTAGGCCCAGCTCTGCGCCGGATCGAAGATCGTAAGGTCCGCGGGCTTATCCTCCTTGATGCTGCCCGCATCCAGCTGATAGAGCTTTGCGGCCTCGGTGCTCATGCGCTGCACAAGCTGCAGGAGCGTTAGGTGCCCGGGCTCCACGAGATTCATACAGCCGAGCGCAAATGCGGTCTCGAGACCTATGATGCCGCTCGGCGCCTCGGTAAAGGGTCTGTCCTTCTCCGCCTTTGCATGCGGCGCGTGGTCCGTCGCAATCATATCAATCGTGCCGTCCTGAAGTCCCCGGACAATGGCCATTCGGTCTTCTTCGCTCCGGAGCGGCGGGTTCATCTTCGCATTGGTGCCGTAGAGGCTCACAGCCTCATCGGTCAGAGAGAAGTGGTGCGGGGTTGCCTCCGCATAAACCCGCGCGCCGTTTTGCTTCGCGCGGCGCACCAGCTCCACGGACTCCTTCGCGCTGATGTGCTGGATTACGATTGCCGCGCCGAGTTCCCGCGCTAGGCGGCAGTCCCGCTCGACCATCACAATCTCCGCCTGTCGGTCCGCTCCCGTTAAGCCGAGACGCTCCGCGGCGGGGCCGCTGTTCACGCCCGGCTCTTTCACAAAGCGCGGATCCTCCTCGTGGAAGGAGAGCGGCAGCTTTAAGCGCCGTGCCTTCTGCATGGCCTCCTTAATCAGCTCCTCGTTTGTCAGCGGTCTGCCGTCATCGGTGAAGGCGACCGCTCCGCTCTCTTTCATGAGTTTCATATCGACCAAGGCCTCGCCCTTCATGCCTTGGCTGATGGTTGAGGCACTGTACACACGGATGGCCGCATTTCTGCCCTTTCGGATATTTTCGACCATCAATGCCTCGCTGTCGATGGGCGGCGTCGTGTTCGCCATGCAGACAACCGAAGTAAAGCCGCCGGCAGCCGCCGCACGCGCACCGCTCAGAATATCTTCCTTATGTGTCTGTCCCGGGTCCCGGAAATGGACATGGCCGTCCACAAAGCCCGGTGCCGCGCAGAGACCCGCGCAGTCAAAGACCTCGAGCACCTCGCCCTTGGCCCGCGCGATCAGGGAGGCATCCAACCAGAGATCCTCGCCGACACGGATAATCTTGCCCTCTGCAATCAAAATGTCGCGTATCCCGTCCGTCCTCGTCGACGGATCCAGGAGCCGCACGCCCTGCAACATAATCATAGCGAAAACACCTCGCCTTCCTCTCCTGTACCAAGTATTTGATCCCGATAGTCGCGCGCTTCGCTGCGCTCCCGGAGTTTCCGAATTACCGTTGTATCGCCGTAGAGATGCATGGGAATCAGATAGCGCGCGCCGACCTCCCGCATATAGGCGTCCGCACCGCGCCAATAGCCCTCCCCGAGCCTGGAATCCACCGGCACGAAGGCGATGTCGGGCACACGCCCGCTCCGCTCGACCTCCGCCCGAAGTTCCCGGAGTTCCTCGAGATACAGCGTTCTCTGGACATTGTTCTCGGCCTCGGTGTTCTCTTCCCAGTGCCAATCGTTCAAATCGCCCGCATGGTAAATGCGCGCCTCATCGCAATCAATCAAAAAGGCGACGCCCTCATCGGTCGAGCGATAGGTATTGACGGTCAAAAAGACCTCCTGCCTGAGTTCCCTCCCCGTCTCGTCCTGCACGAGGCGGCAAATTTCCGTCTCGGTCTCGGGCGCCAGGAGGCGCACGCACTCCTGTATCTGAAGCGGGAGCGCGGAGCGGCGTATGTCGTCCGAGAGAAAATAGACGACATTGTCCGCCTTTTCGGCGAGCGAAAAGATATCTCTCTGAAAATGATCCGGATGCGCATGGCTCACAAACACGAAGAGCGGTTTGCTCCGGTCGATTTCGGGAAGTTCTCCCCGGTAATAGTCGAAGAGCAAATTCATCTCTTCCAGTTCCACGTAAAACCCGGAATGTCCGATAAAACGGATTTTCATTTCTGCAGACACTCTACTTTCTCTGACAAGCCTCGGTGCAATAGCAAGGCAAGTATAACATAGGAAAGTGCCCGCGACAGCTTCTTTTCCCGATTTCGGACTAGGGCAGTATGATTTCCGCCGTGCTGCCGCCGTCCGCCTGCTTCCGAATTCGAATCTGACGCTCGATTTTTTCCTTCAATTCCGGAACATGCGAGATGACTCCGACCAGGCGCTGTCCCGCCGCGAGTTCCAAGAGGGTATTCAGGGCTGCGCGGAGCGCTCCCTCGCTCAAGGTGCCGAAGCCCTCGTCGATAAACATCGCATCGAGGCGTATGCCGCCCGCCTCCTCCTGCACCGTGTCCGAGAGACCGAGCGCCAGGGCAAGCGAGGCCTGAAAGGATTCGCCGCCGGAGAGACTCTTGACACTGCGCTCACTGCCGCTGTAGTGATCCACGACATCGAGCGAGAGCCCGGACTGCGACCTCTTATTTTCGGCCTCCTTGCTCCGCACCAGTTCATAGCGCCCCTCCGTCATCTCCATGAGGCGTATGTTCGCGCGGAGCAACATGCGCTCAAAATAGTCGAGCTGCACGTAGGTCTCCAGCATGATTTTATCCTGACCGGAGAGTTGGCCGCTTGCGGTGTCTGCGAGGCTCTTTGCCGCCTGCAAACGTCGAAGCAGCACGACGCGCTCTTGTTCGAGCGCCCGGAGCCGCTCCAGGGTCTCTCGATTATTGCTGAGCCGCGCCCCCAGGACTTCCGTGCGTTCGGAAAGCGCGGCGCGCGCTGCCTCGGCGGCAAGTTTCTTCTCTCTGAGTTCCGCTGCCGTCACCGCACTTTCTTCCTTGTCTTCCTCCGCGACAAGGGCCTTATGCTCGCCCTCCGCACGGCTAAGGCCTGCTCGGCCGCGGTCGCTTCCTCCGCAAGTCTCTGCTCTGCCTCGCGCGCGCGCCGCTGCTCGTTCTCAAGGAGCCGTATTCTCTCCCGCAGGACTTCGATATCCTCCGCCGGCAGCTGCTTTCGCTCCGCCGCCTCCGCGGCAAGCAGACCTTCCAGGCTCTGCTTTGCCGCCGCAAGGGCCTCGTTTGCGGCGCCCTGCTCCGAGAGTCGCTCAGCCGCTGCCTGTTCGAAACCGGGCAGGGCTTCCGCCAGCTCTCTCCGGCGTGCCTCTCGCCGCTCGCATTGCGTGTGCAGCGCCTCGTTCTCGGCAGTCGCTCGCGTTAAGCGCTCCTGCTCGGCCTTTGCGCTGCGGTCCAGATCACGGAATTCCGCCTCCGGAAAGAGCCGCGCAGCCTGCTCGCTCAGCTGTTGCTTCTGCTGACTGAGTCTCTCCTTAAGGGCGCTGTGCTGCTTCGCCGCGCGCTCCGCCCTCTCTTGGCCCAGCTTCCGCGCCTCTTCGAGTCGCTTTAATTCTGCCTCGCTCGGGGTCTCGCGGGGTTTTTCCGCGGGCCTCGGGTGCTCTGTGCTGCCGCAAACCGGACAGGGGTTTCCCGTCTCCAGTTCCTCCGCGAGCAGCCCCGCCTGTCCCGCGAGAAAGAGTCGATAGGCCGTCCCGTAATCCCGCTCTGCCTGTTCGTAGGCCTCACGCGCTTTCAGGAATACGCCCTGCGCCTGTTTTCCCTCGTGAAAACAATCCGCATAGTCCTTGATTTTCCGCTGCACGGAGGAAAGCAGGAGACTGCGCTCTTTCAGCTCACTCGCCTTTGCCTCACAGCGCGCGAGCGCCTCGCCCGCATCGGCGAGTTCTCGGCTCTCATCCCGACTTTTGTTGAGCAGTTCCGCTGCCGCGAGTGTGCGCTCCGCCGCGCGCCGTAAGGCTTTTTCCCCCTCTTTGACACGCAGTTCCTGCGCAGCGCGCGCGGCGCTTGCGCGCGCCAGCTCTTCGTACTTCGGCAGGAGGGCGCGGTAGGCCGGCAGCTCTTCCCAGCGCGCCGTCTTTTCCTCGATTTCCCGCCGGATGCGTGCCAGCGCCTCCCGCTGTTCCGTGAGCGCTGTCCGCCCCCGGAGGATCTCGGCTTCCTTCTCCCTTCGAAGGCGCGCGCGCTGTTCCGCAGCCTCCGCTCTCACGATTGCCGCCGAGAGCGCCGAAACTTCCTCGTTTTTTGCCTCCCGAAGCGCCGCGACCTCGTTTCGTTCCAGTTCAAGCGCCGCAAGCGAAGCGGGCAGAAGAGACAGAGAAGTTCCTCTGCCGGGCTCTCCCGCCGCAGCACGGCTTGCCTGAGCACTTCCGCCTCGCCTTCAGGCTTAAGACGCTCCAGACAGCTCCGCTGCTTTTGTTCGAGCAGCTCAAATTCCCGCTCACGGGCATTGCTCTCGGCCTTTAAGAGCTCCTGCAGGCCCGCAAAGCGCTCGGTATGGAAAATTTTTCGGAAGATTTTCTGCCGTTCTTCCGTACTCGCGAGCAGCAGCTTCAAAAACTCTCCCTGCGAAATCATCGCGGTCTGTAAAAATTGCTCGCGGTTTAACCCGAGTATGTCCTCGAGCTTTTCATTGACCTCTTTTACCTTGGTCTTAACGCTCCCGTCCGGAAGCCATAGTTCCGCTTCCGCGAGCTGCTGGGTCTCGCCCTTACCGCGTTTCGCCGGTCGCAGATAGCTCGGCGTACGCCTCACTTCATAGACCGCTCCCTTGTCCTCAAAGCGAAGCAAAACCTCTGTTTTTTGCTCCGGGGAGGCGTACTTCGAGCGCAGCATTTCGGGCTTACGGAAGGCGCCGCTCCCTTCCCCGTATAGGGCAAAGCTCAGCGCGTCAAAGAGGGTAGTCTTGCCCGCACCGGTGTCTCCGGTGATTAAATAGAGCCCCGCGCCGCCAAAGCGCTCAAAGTCTATCAGGGTCTCCCCCGCGTAGGGGCCGAACGCCCTGAGTGTCAATTGCAAGGGCTTCATGCTTCCACCTCCTGCCTGAGCAGCGCCTGCGTGAGGAGCTCCTGTTCGAGTTCATTCATTTCCCGCCCGTTTTGCGCGCGGAAAAAGTCTGCAAAGAGCTCCTCCGGTGTGCGGGCATCCGCCGCGCGCCGAAGCTCGAGTTCCGCGCTGTTCTTGGTCCTCCGGTTGTCGTACGCGAGTTCCATCAAGTTGTGATATACGGTTCTGAGCCGCTGCATCGCCGCCGGCACATCGCTTTCATCGGTCAAGGTGATGCGATAGTAATCCTCCCTTGATAAATTCTCGTAGAAGCTCCGCGCCGTGAGTTCCTCGTAGCTCCCGCGAAGGCAGCGAAGTTCTCGGCGGGGCGTTAACGGCAGGAGATGAACGGAGAGCTCTGCCAAAGAACCCGCGCGTTTTTCTCCGAGCGTCACCAGGCTGATGCCTTTTTCCTGCTCCGCCTCGGAAAAAGAATACTTGAGCGGAGAGCCCGAGTAGCGAAGGCGCTCGCTCCCTATATTCTGCGGCTTATGGATGTGCCCGAGGGCCACATAGTCAAAACCTTCAAAGACCGCTGCGTCCACGTTGTCGAGACCACCCACCACCGTCTCCTCGGAGTCCGAGCGCGCAGCCCCCGTCACAAACTGGTGGGCAAGCAGAACCTTTCTCCTTGCCGGATCCGTCCCCCGAAGGGCCTGCTCCAGCACGAACTTCAAAGCGTCGCTGTAATTCTCGATTTCCGCATCCGGAAAACAGCTCCGCACCGTCGAAGGCTTTAAAAAGGGCAGAAGGTAAAAATCCAGCTCACCGAATTCGTCGCTAAAAGTCACCGTACGGATGTGTCCGTCAAAGACCGGAGACACATGGATTTGTTTCTCCCGGAAGAGCCGCGCCCCATAGGCCGTTCTCTCCGGCGAGTCATGGTTTCCGTAGATGGCAAGCACCGGGCAATTTTGCGCACTGAGTCCCGAAAGAAAGTCATCGAGAGAAGCTGCACGCTCTCTGCGCTCGGGGCGGTCTTATCGTAGAGATCCCCTGCGAGCAGCATGGCATCCGGACGCTCCCGTTCGACCGCAAGTAAAATTTGATCCAAGATGTCACGCTGGTCCTCCAGCAGCGAGTACTCGTGCAGACGCTTCCCGAGGTGTAAGTCCGAAAGATGAAACAATCGCATCGTTTTTTTCCTCCAATTCAAAAGCCGGGTCGGGGCGCACGCCGCACTCCGACCCGGCTTCCAAGCAGTTCTCAATCGCAGGAGAGCTCGCCCGTTATCTCAATCTCATCAATCAGCGCAACCCGCTCTGCGTGACGGCCGCCCTGGAACTTTGCATCGAGCCAGCTGTCCACAATCATCTTCGCGAGGTCTTCGCCGACCACGCGCGCGCCGAAGGCAATCATGTTCGCGTTGTTGTGCTCCCGCGCCATTTTTGCGCTGTAGGGCTCCGAGCAGACCGCCGCGCGTATGCCCTTTACCTTATTCGCCGCGAGGCTGATGCCGATGCCCGTGCCGCAGATCAGCACACCGCCGTCCGCTTCCCCGTTTGCAACCATCTTCGCCGCGCGATAGCCGGCGAGCGGGTACTGGTAGCGCTCCTTCGTATCCGTGCCTATGTTCACGACTTCGATGCCGCGCTCTTTTAAGTGTTCGAGAATCGCAAACTTTAAGTCGACCGCCGCGTGGTCGTTCGCAATCACCAATTTCATTCCTGTTCCTCCCGCGCGAGGAGAGCCTCTCTCTCCTTCTCATAGCCCGGCTTACCGAGCAGTGCGAACATGTTGCGCTTGTAGCTCTCGACACCCGGCTGATCAAAGGGATTCACGCCGAGCAGGTAGCCGCTCACGCCGACCGCAAACTCAAAAAAGTAGAAGAGTGCGCCGAGCGAGTACTCATCCTGCGAAGGAATGTTAAGCTGCATGACCGGCACGCCGCCGTCAATGTGGGCAAGCTTCGTGCCGCGCATTGCGTTCTTCGAGACAAAGTCCATGTTCTTGCCCGCAAGATAGTTGAGGCCGTCCGGATCGCCCGCCTCTTCCTCGATCACAAGTTCATTCTTCGGCTGCTCCACATTTAAGACCGTCTCCATCAGGATGCGTCTGCCGTCCTGGATGTACTGGCCCATCGAGTGGAGATCGGTCGTCAGGTTGACCGAGTGCGGGAGTATGCCCTTTTGATCCTTGCCCTCACTCTCACCGTAGAGCTGCTTCCACCACTCGGAGATCATCGCGAGGCTCGGCTCGTAGTTTGCGAGCACCTCGACCTCCTTGCCCTTGCGATTTAAAACGGTTCTCGCGACCGCATAGCGCATGGCATCATTCTCCGCATAGGGAGTCGTGAGCAGAGACTTTCTCTCCTCAGCCGCACCTTCCATCAGGCGGGAGATGTCCGCGCCCGAAACGGCAATCGGCAGGAGACCCACTGCGGTCAGCACCGAGAAGCGCCCGCCCACATCGTCCGGAATCACGAAGCACTCATAACCCTCGCGGTCCGCGAGCTGCTTTAACGCGCCGCGCTGCTTATCCGTCGTCGCATAGATGCGAGACGCCGCGCCCTCCTTGCCGTACTTTCTCAAGCAGGCTCTTAAAGACGCGGAAGCTGATCGCGGTCTCCGTCGTCGTACCGGACTTCGAGATGACATTCAGCGAGAAGTCGCGCTCACCGATTACATCGATCAGCGCATTCATATACTGTCCGCTCATGTTGTTGCCGACAAAATAAATCTCCGGCGTCTTCCGCACTTCCTTCGGAAGCTGGTTGTAGAAGCCGTGGCGCAGGAAGTCGATTGCCGCGCGCGCGCCGAGGTAAGAGCCGCCTATGCCGGCAACCACCAGAATCTCGGATTCCGCCTGAATCTTTGCGGCAGCTTTTTGAATGCGCGCAAACTCCTCGCGGTCATAGGCCTCCGGGAGATCCACCCAGCCGTGGAAATCATTGCCCGCACCCGTGTGCGCGACCAATTCTCCCTTTGCCGTCTCTGCCGCAAGCTCCATCTGCCGGATCTCACGCTCGCTCAAAAATGAAAGTGCACCTCTCAGGTCCAATTGAATGCAGCCCATATTTTTCCTCCTCACACCGCGCTCCGCGGTCACTGTTCCTGTCTCATTTTATCACAATTTCGCGAGAAAAACGCGCTCGTTTGTAAAGCCCCGCGCCCCTGTGTTACACTGTCTCCGAAAATTACAGCCAAATTCAAAAAGGAGTCTGTCATGTCAAAGCCCAATGTTTCCCGCGATGCTGTCCCCGCTCTGACGCGCCATCTTTTCCTAATCGGCTTCATGGGAAGCGGTAAGTCGACCGTCGCGGCCGCGCTCTCCGAGGCTCTTTCCCTCCCCTTGCTGGACAGCGATGCCTGTATCTCCGAGGCCCTCGGCGAGAGCATTGCGAGCTTCTTTGCCCGCGCGGGAGAGGAAGCCTTTCGCGAGCGCGAGACCGCCTTCTTAAAAGGCCTGCAAGAGAGCGAGCCCTGCCTGATTTCCTGCGGCGGCGGCATGGCGCTCCGCAGCGAAAACCGCGCCCTCATGCGGGAACTCGGCGGCGTCATCTATCTAACCGCAACACCGGACACTGTTTTTGCCCGTCTCGCGGCGGACACCACGCGTCCGCTGCTCGCCGGCAAAAAGAGCATCACGGACATTGCCGCGCTTATGGATGCGCGCGCCGCCTCCTACGAGGACGCTGCCACGATTCGAATCGCGACCGACGGTCTCAGTCCCGAAGAAATCGTTTCAGAGCTTATTCCGCTGCTTCGCCCGTTTTTGTCCGAAGACGTATCCCGTTGACCGTGACATCCTCGGAGACCGGAATCAGGAAATACTCCCGGCCGTCGATGACGCGGGTACTGAGGAGCTCACTCGCGTCGCTCTGCAGTTTTAGTTGCAGTGAATCTGTCGCGACCGTGAGTGTCTTCGGCGCACTCAAATTTTCGACCAGCAGAGCTTCCTGATCCTCTCCGAGCACTTCTTCATAGACTTCATCGAGGCGCGAAAGCGCCTCTTCTTCCGCGCCGCACTCATCGAGCAGGCGCTTAAACTCCCCCTTCGATAACACCGGCGGCTCCGTGATTTCACTGTCTCCCGCCTCTTCCGCAAAGCGATTCACCGCCTCCTGCAGGCTCTGAACCAAAGTAAAGTTACAGTCCTCCCCGAGGGTGCGCTCGACAATCTCCCGAAAGGCATCCTTCTCCGCGCTTTCGGCACGGGGAAGCTCCGTTCCGAGCAGCACGGTAGCGAGCTCCTCGTGGCGCGTCTTTTCGCTCCGCGCATACCAGAGCGCGCCGTGCAGATCCGTATTTCTCTCATTAAAGGCCGGATAGAGGAGACCGATATCCGGCTTCTTCACGCTCCAGTTCTCCATGCGGCTCAGGAAGGACTTGGCCTCGGCGTCATAGCAGAGCCCCTCGCGAAGCAGTTCCACCGGACAAATCGAGAGTTCCAGGAAGGGGGTACACATATTCCGAGCCGTCGCTTAACCCCACGCGGTCCTTGGTTCGTCCCGGGATATCGTAGACGCCGTGCACCAGGAGAATCAGATAATTCCCGGCAAAGGAAAAGTTCTCGATAATCTCTTGAAAGAACGCCTGTAAGAGCACTTCATCCTTTAACTCACTCTTTAAGAGCCGATACAGCTTCTCCTGCGCGCCGCCTTCCTTCTCCTCCGCGAGCGGAAATTCAATGTTAAAGAGGGTGCGCCCGATTCTGCCGGAGACCGCCTTCTTAAAGAGCTCGCAGTACTGGAAGAGCTCCTCGTCCTCAAAGCTGTAAAAACTATCTTGAATCTCCGCGAGTATCTGCTTCTCGCCGTTCACATAGCAGCCGCGCATGCGATCGATGCGGCAGTCGTTCTTATCGAATAATTTTCTCACCTCGAGCACTGCTTTTCTGTCCATTCTTCTCCTCCTCAAACCTCTCCGAGCCCGAAGGGCTGCTCTTCTTTTGCGTAGCGACATAAGTCATTCAACACACAGCGCCCGCAGTCCGGCTTCCGCGCCATGCAGACCGCCCTGCCGTGATCCACAAGGCGGTGACAAAATTGATTGCTCTCCTCCGGCGGCACCAATTCCCATAAGAGCTTTTCAACCTTCGCAGGTTCTTTCACATCATCCACGAGGCCGATGCGGTTCACCAGCCGTATGCAGTGGGTGTCCGTGACAATCGCGGGCTCCCCGAAGATATCACCCATGATTAAATTGGCGCTCTTTCTGCCGACGCCCGGCAATGCGAGCAGGGCCTTAAAATCGCGCGGCACCTCATCCCGATACTCCTCGTGCAGAATGCGCATACACTTCTGAATGTCCCGCGCCTTCGAGTTCCCGAGCCCGCAGGGGCGCACAATTTCCTCGATGGCCTCGACCGGTGCCTCCGCAAGCGCCCGCACCGTCGGGAAGCGCTCATAGAGCCTCGGCGTCACCTGATCCACACGGAGATCCGTGCACTGTGCCGCCAAACGCACCGAAATTAAGAGCTGCCAGGCATCCCGATAATTCAAGGTGCATTTGGTGTCCGGATACAGGGCTTTCAGACGCTCTATGACCTCTTTTGTAAGTTCGCGACGCGCGTTCAAAGCAGCCGCGGCGACGCGCGTTCCCTTCTTTTTTTCTGTCTTTTTCTCTGTCTTTTTCTCTGTCTTTTTCTCTGTCTTCTTCTCGGTTCCTTGTCTCATTTTCTTCAGTCTTACCTTTCTCTTCCTCGCGCTTCCCGGCTTTCTTTCGCCTTCTCTTTATGCTATCATACTTTCTACTTTCATTTTCAACAGAAACGAAAGAGAAGGAGGCGAACTGATGAACGGTGCAGAGGCAATGGTAAAATGCCTGGCTGCGGAAGGTATTACCCGCATCTTCGGTTACCCCGGTGTTGCAATTTCACCCTTTTTGGATGCGCTGAACCAAGACGCATCGATAGAACATATACTGGTACGCCAGGAGCAGGCCGCGGGCCACGCGGCGAGCGGCTATGCGCGCGTCACCGGCCGCCCGGCGGTCTGCGTGAGCTCTTCCGGTCCCGGCGCGACCAATTTAATCACGGCGCTCGCGACCGCCTATGCGGACTCCATTCCGCTCATTGCGATTACGGGGCAGGTCAATTCCTCCCTCCTCGGGCGCGATGTTTTCCAGGAAGCGGATATGCGCGGCGCAACCGAGTCTTTTGTCAAATATTCCTACCTGGTCCGCAGCGCGGACGAGCTTCCCCATGTCTTCAAAGAGGCCTTCTACATCGCGGACTCCGGCCGCAAGGGACCGGTGCTCATCGATATCCCGATCGATGTTCAGCAGCAGCTCCTCAAGAAGAACTTTGTCTATCCGGAGACCCTCAATATGCGCGGCTATAAGCCGAGTGTCAAGGGCAACAGCCTCCAGCTGTCCCGCGTGATTGCGGCCATCCAGAAGGCAAAGAAGCCCCTGGTCTGTGCGGGCGGCGGTGTGATCCTCGGGCAGGGCGAAGCGGAAGTTCGCGCCTTCTGTGAGAAGTATCAGGTCCCGCTGGTCCACACCATGATGGGTATAGGCGTGCTCCCGAAAAATCATCCGCTCTACTTCGGCATGCTCGGCAACAACGGAAAACCCTATTCCAACCGCGCGGTCGCGGCGAGCGATCTTCTGATCATTGTCGGCGCGCGCATCGCGGACCGCGCCGTGCCGCGGCCGGAAAATTTAGAGCAGCGCGTCAACATCATCCATATTGACATTGACACCGCGGAAATCGGCAAGAACTTAGGCCCCACGATTCCGCTGGTCGGCGATGTGAAAACCGTTTTCTCCGCCCTCGCCGAGGCCCCCATCGCAATCGATACGAGCGCTTGGCTCCGGGAACTGGAAGAGAAGAAGCGCAGCACCGTGGATTTGCGCCGCTTCAGCGACAAGCTCGTGAACCCGGTCGAGCTGGTAAAGCAGCTCTCCGAGAAGATGGAAGAGGACGCGATCTATGTCGCCGATGTCGGCCAGAATCAGCTCTGGTCCGCCGACAACTATGTGATGAAGCGCGGCCGTTTTCTGACGAGCGGCGGCATGGGCACCATGGGCTATTCGATTCCCGCGGCCATAGGCGCAAAGTTTGCCGCACCGGAGCGTCAGGTGGTCGCGGTCTGCGGCGACGGCTCCTTCCAGATGTCCATGTATGAGCTCGGCACCATTGCGGTGCAGAAACTCCCGGTCAAAATTTTAATCATGAAAAATCGCTTCCTCGGACTGGTGAGAGAATATCAGGCAAAGAACTACGAGCGCCGTTACGAGGCGGTGGAGCTCTTTGACTATCCCCGCTACGAGAACATCGCGGCCGCTTACGACATGGCCTACTTCCACTGCGAAAGCAATGAGAGCCTCGACTCTGCGCTGGATGCCTTCCTCGCCTGCGACAGCGCCGCGCTCATGGTCTGCGAAGTGGATAGCGAAAACAACACCCAGTGAGGAGGGACGCTATGAAAGGAATTTTCTGTGCTGGTCGAGAACCGAGACGGCGTGCTCTCGCAAATCGCGGGACTCTTTGCGCGTCGCGGCTTCAACATTGACAGCCTTGCCGTCGGCGAGACCGAACAGCACGATGTATCCAGTATGACCATAGTCTCGAGCGGTGACAGCCGCACCTTAGATCAGGTCGAGAAACACCTCAACAAGAAAATCGATGTCATCAAAGTGCGCCGTCTCGAGGAACACGCCTCCATCTTAAAGGAGATGATGTTAATCAAGGTTGCGCACTCCGTGAACACCCGCGCTTCCATCATAGAGCTCTGCTCCGTGACCGATGCCAAAGTGGTCCACTTTTCGCAGAAGACCATGGTCATCCAACTGACCGCCGAACCCGAGGCCATTCTGAACTTCATTGAGCTTGTTCGGAACTACGGCATTCTGGAAATCCAGAGGACCGGCAGCATCTGTGTCAGCAAGGATTGAGCGCAAGCAAAAAGACCCCCGCGGGGGTCTTTTTTATTTGCCTTTACCCTTTTGCTTCCTGTCTCGGCACGCGCGGCAAATTCCAATTGTAGTGCACCGCCACACAGCGCACCACTATCACGCAGACGCTGCCGATTAGCGCCGCCGTATTTCCGAACCGAAATGTCTCCAGACAAGAACCGTTAAGATGGCACCCGGAACACAGGCCATCGCATAGATGTTTCTGGAAAATCTCCGGCATCTGATTCGCAAAGATATCACGAATCGCACCGCCGCCGACTCCCGTCACCGTTCCGAGGAAGGTGCAGAGAAAGAGGCGGTCCATGCCGATATTGATGCCCGCAAACACGCCGTCCACCGTGAAGGCCGCGAGGCCCAAGGTGTCGCACCAGAAGAAGAGTGCGTTTAAGGTCTTCTTGGAGCCCGGAAGGCGCCGATTCGTGTAGAGATACAGGAAGACGATGTTCGCCGTAATGACCGCAATCAGCACGTAAATCGGGTTCACAAACATGACCGGCGGCTCCTTGCCGATCACCACATCACGCGTCATACCGCCGCCGCAGGCCGTGATGACCGCGAGGATGTTGATACCGAAAATATCCATATCCCGCTTGACACCGACCAGCGCACCCGAAATCGCAAACGCTATGGTGCCGAGCAAATCCATAAAACCGATGACAGAAAAAATCATGCCTTTACCCCGCGGCTAAAGCCCTCACCGTGCACTTCCGAAATACGTCCGACAATCAGGAAGCAGGCCGGATCGATCTCATGCGCAATGCGAATAATCTGCGGCAACTCGCGGTTGTAGATGACCGAGAGCACCACCTGGGTGGGCCGCTTCGTGTAGCCGCGATCCGCGTGCAGCATGGTCACGCCGCGTCCCATCTCCTTGAGTATGGCGTTCTTCACTTCCTCCGGCTTCTCACTGATAATCTTGACTTCGGTGCGTGTGGTTCCGATCAGCGTCATCTTATCGATCGAGATGGAAGTCAAAATGACACAAATCAGACCGAAGAGCACGCGCTCCCAGGAGAAGAGAAGTCCCTGCGAGAGCAGCGTAATCATATCCGTGATGATGAAGCCGGCGCCGAGCGGCAGGCTCAAATACTTCTTTGCCATAATCGGAATTACATCCATACCGCCGGTCGAAGAGCCCGCGCGGAGCACAATGCCGAGCGTAACTCCGGTTCCGAGTCCCGCAAAAATCGCATTCAGCATGAGATCCTGGGTGAGCACCACACCCTTCAGCGCATGGCTCCAGAACTCCAGCGCAATCGGGCTGATGAAGGAACTGAGTATCGTCGACATACCGAAGCCCTTGCCGACAAAGATGAAGCCGAGCAACAAAGTAAATATGTTCAGTGCGAGCAGGAGCGGCGGCACCGGAAGTCCCGTAATCTTGTGTAACACGAGGGAAATACCCGTGGTTCCGCTGGTAAGGATATCCATGGGCAAAATAAAAAGCTGTACGACCAGCGCATAGCCCACATTACCTACAATAATTTGCAGGAGACCGATTAATTTCTCCTTATATTCCATTCCCCCCAGCATTTTCCGCAATTTTTCCATAAAAAACCGTCCTGTTCTTCATTTTTCGTGCTTCTTTATTATAACGCTTTGTCCAAAAGAGACAAGCGCGAAAAAAAGCACCCCGTTTCCGAACAGTTTAACAGAACTGTTCGGAAAACGGGGTGTCTTTTCGCTATGATATGTCATTTATCTTTCCGATATCACTCGGCACCGGGGGGTGTGAGACTCTCGTCCGCGTCTCCGCTGCCCTTCGGCGAAACATAGCGCACACCGTCATCCTTCGCCGCGCCGTTTGCCTTGGACTCACTCTTCGCATTTCCGCTCGAAATGCCCTCGCCGCTGCGTCCGAGCAAGTAGTTTACAAGCTCCGGGAGCAGGCCCTTGTTTTGCTGCCAGATTTTCTCAATCTGATTCTCCGGCACAGGCGAAACGCCGAGGCCTACCTCGAGTGTAATGTTCGGTATGCCCTTTTCCCAGTCGAGCCAATCCTTAAAGCCCGCGCCGTAGCGGGAACCGTCGGCAGAGGGGTCCACCAGTGCATAGCCGGTGCGCCGTGCGGCAATGAGGCCCATCGCCTTGTCCTTCTCGAGAACCTCCTTTGCCGCGTGCATCTGCGACCAGTAAATAATCTGCCCCTGTGCGTGGTAGTTCAGCACCTGACTGAACTTCTGCTCGTTGACCAGCTTGATGATGGCCTGGGTCTCCGGCTCCGAAGCCGCCGACGGTCCCTTGTAGAACTCGGAGGAAGCCTTACCGCGGTTATCGTTTAACTGCGCCCAGCCCGGCGTCGGGAAGTTGTGATTTAAGTCAACGCCGTTGACATTGTTCTTCCACTTGTTCAGGTACCAGTTGTACTTGTCCTGATTTTCAAGCAGACCCCAGTCGGACCAGCTCTCGATGATGCGCCGCACGCTCTGCTTGGAACTGTCCTTGGTGAGCCCGTTCAACGCGCGCTGGGAAATCTCAACACCGTCCGGGTTTGCCATCGGCACAAACTGAATGCAGACCTCGTTCAGAGCCGTCTCTCCGTTTGCCTTGCGGTCCAGCATCTCCTGAATCTGACGCATAACCAAGGGCGTCGTAATGTACTCGCGCGCATGAATCGAAGCGAGTACCAGCATCTTTTTATCCGCATTCGGATTTCCGATCACAATGCGGTACATATTTCTGCCGTCCACCGTGGTGCCGATGGAGTCAACCGTGACCCCCTCGTATCTCGCCTTCAAAAGCTGAATATCCGCTTCCATGCGCTGGTAGGTATACATCTCCTGACCGGAAATAAAACTCCGTCTGCGTCGCGGTCGCCGTTCCCGTTGTCGCCGCGCCGCTCTCGCTGCCGCCGCTCACCTGCGTCGCACCCTTTTTCACAACACCGGCCATCGCGGGTTGTGCCATGCCTGCCGCCATGCAAAGCGAGAGTGCCGCCGCACACAGTCGCATACGCCGTTCTCTGTTCATATCCACCTCCGTCGTAAAAGCGCATTGCTGCGCGAATTTGCAATCCACCTCATTATACGACAGAAGGGCGTTACAAAACAGTTACATTTTTGTTAAGTATCTTTTCACTTGTTGCCGCTCACAAAGCGGAAATTCTCTTTGCCCGCCCCTTGTTCAAAGAAATACTTGATGATGCCGCAATCCACCTCGGAAAACGCGCCCGCTTTATAAGAAATCCGCACCTCATCGCCCCGGCCCGTGATCATGAAGGCCTGTTTGTCCATCGCGGTCGGCGCAAGGAGTGCCGCCTCCACTCCCCTTCTCAAACCAGCTCGGCGCTGTCCCCTCGTAGCGGCTTACACGCGCCGCATCCTTGGATTTGTGCGGCTTGCCCTCTTCTTTGCCGTAACCGAAGGCAATCACGCCGTAGAGCTCACCCTTGGTTCCCTCGCCCGCCTTCTTCATATTGTAGGTGCCGCCGATCCACCAGGTATTGACGCCGAGTTGCTGTGCGAGCAGCAGTAAATCGGCGCCGCAATAGCCTATGTGCTCGGCGCTTTCACTGCCGTGAGGACCCGCGAGTGCAATAAAGTTGTTGACTCCGCTCGAGAAAAAGAGGGTCATACCCGGCCAGAGCTGTAATTCCTCGTCAACATGCAGACTCATATCCAGACCGAACTGTACGTTCAGCGCATCAATCCGCGCCGAGAGTGCCGAGAGCGCCTCTTCATCGACCGCCTCATCCGTAAAATGCCGCACGGTGTGTCGTTCTTCCATTGCTTCCCATATTGTCATCGCTCTGTCCTCCCTTTCACGCTGACGCTCAATAGAGTTCTCCCCGTCTATCCTCAAAACTCGGGAGTTTCTTACGAACTTCCGACAATCTGCTCTGTTCCAAATAAACCGGAACCACGCGCTCTCCCTCGCCGGCATTCGCAATCACAACCCCCATCGGGTCCACGGCCGCACTCTCTCTCCCATACGGATTTTGCTGTACTGGTTTGCCGCGAGCAAATAGCAGGTATTCTCAACGGCCCGCGCCCTGAGCAGGGTACTGAAGTGCTCGCTCTTTAAATCGCCCTTCACCCAAGCGGAGGGCATGAGCAAAATTTCGGCGCCCGCCGCCCGTTCCGCTCTGGCGACCTCGGGAAACCGCAGTTCGTAGCAGACAAAGAGCCCCAGCTTGCCGAACGGTGTCTCAATCGGCGCAAACAGGCGGTCCCCCCGCAGGTAGTCATCCGACTCCCGATAGCCGAAGGCATCATAGAGATGGGTCTTTCGATAGTGCCCGCGAATTTCTCCCCTGTCGTCCAGAATGAGCACGCTGTTATAGCTGCGATTTTCGCTGTCCTGCGTTTCCGCGCGCTCATAAAAGCCGAAGACGGTCCAAATCGAGTGGCGCGCCGCGAGTTCACGAACGGCACGCACAAAGTTTCCGTCCCTTGTCTCGGCAAGTGCATAGCGATCCTCCCGGGTCATACCGCGCGAAAACTCCGCCATGCAGGTCTCCGGAAAGAGAATGAGCTCTGCCCGAAAGCGCTCCCGCGCCTCCCGCATCTGCTCCTCCATTTTTTTTAAATTCAGCTCCGGTTGCTCCGCCACCGTCATCTGGGCAAGAGCGAAAGTTGCCTGTTCCCTCATCTCAGAGCCGCTCCAAGCGCTCCGAAATCGGAACTCGCTTCTCGTGGAGATGCGCCGGGTGCGCCTCGGCCGCTTTTTCCCCGATCGGGAAGAGTGCAATCAACTCGTAAGCTGCCATCTCGGGGAAGAGCTCCTTCGCGCGGGGGGCATCAAAATGCCCCACCCAGGTAGAGCCGAGCCCCTCTGCCTCAATCGCAAGCATGATATGCGTCGCCACAATGGCCGCATCGATCTCCGCAAAATTCTTTCTGTCGAATTCCCGCACCCAGCCCTCGCTCGGAACGGCCGCGACCATCAGAAAACAGTCCGCACCGAAAATACAGGGTGTGATTTCATGGACCTTAGCCACCGCCTCCGGGCTCTCCAGTAAAAACAGGCGGTAGGGCTGTAAGTTTTTTGCTGTCGGCGCCACCCGCGCCGCCTCCAAAATGCGCTCCAGCTTCTCCGCTGCCACCGGCGCATTCGTCAGCTTTCTGCAGGAATAGCGCGCACGCGCAAGTTCTAAAAAGTCCATCGTTCTCCCTTTCTTCAAGCATCCTTTTTCTTCCGCGTCCAGAAAAACGGCAAGCCCGCACCGAGCTTCCGGATTTTCTTTCCGCTTTGTGCTTCGATCCAGCGCGCAAAGCCCGCCGCATCTGCCGGTTTCAAGGCCTTCATATCGACCACGATTGCCGTCTGCGGATTGTGAAACAGATAGTAACGCTGTTCGTCCTGCGCGAGCTTCATGAGCTCGTCATAGCGCCAGGACCCGCTGTCTTCAATTTGAATCTCCTCCTCCGCGAAACGGTAAATGACCCGTCCCTCGGAGTCACCGCGCTGCTTAAGACAGCGTCCGCCCGCGCCTTTGCGACGGTATTCCATCCGATCAGGAGCCAGACGCCCGCGGCAATGCAAAGAACACGCTGCGGGGTCCCGAGCACGGAGCTGAAGGCAAAACCGGTCAAAAGTGCTCCGACCAGAACTCGACTCCAGATTCGCAGCTGTTCGAACAAAAGAAATTGTGCGCGAAATAAGCCCCGCACTGCGTCTTCCGTAAATACCGTTTCCGTCTCGTAGCGCACGTTGCCCACTTTCATCTCTTCCATACTTTATTTCCTCTTGTCGTTTACTGCTCTTATTTTGCTACGTTTCCCCGCAAAATACCATGAATTTTTCGTGAATTCCGCTTTCCGGCTCTGTTCCGAAACACCTTACGCCTGTTTCTTTTTTGCCGTCAGCATTTTGACGCCGAGCAGCGAGACGGCAATCTCCGATACCGGCATCGCGAGCCATACGCCCGTCATGCCGAAGAGCGTCGAGAACAGGAGTAAAAACGGCAGCACCAGCACGATACCGCGGAGCAGAGACAAAATCTGCGAGCGTGTGTCCTGCGCGGTCGAAACAAAGTACATGATGTTCAGCAAGTTGAAGCCGAGGAAGAAGCAACTCGAAAAGTAAAGTCGGAAGCCCTCCACGGCAAGCCGCTGCATTTCCGCATTGTTCTCATGGTTAAAGAGTGACGTAATCTGTGCCGGAAAGCCCATGGTCACGAAATAGAAGAGGGCAGAGGCCAGCCCCACGGCAATCAGTGCATCGCGATAACTGAGACGCAACTTCTCGCGCTCATTGGTCGCAAAGAAACGTCCGAACAGCGGCTGAACACCCTGTGCAATGCCGTTGTAAACCGCAATCACAACAAGGATGATGTTGGCAAGGACACCGTAGGCCGCAACACCCGCATTGCCCGCGAGTTTCAGGATGATAATATTAAACACAATCATCACCATGCCGTTGGTAATCTCACTGATCAGCGAAGAAAGTCCCAGAGAGAGCACCCGTCTCAGTTCCGCAAGTCGGAAGCCCCCCTTTGACCGGATAAAAGCTGCTCTTTTTCCGAATTAAGTGCAAGGAGAGCACCGCAATTCCCATAATCGGCGAGAAGACGGTTGCCAACACCGCACCGAAAATACCGAGTCCGAGCGGAAAAATAAAAATATAGTCAAAGATGGTATTAAACAAGCTGCCGGCAAGCATACCGAGCATGGCCAACTTGGGACCGCCGTCGTTCTTGACAAAGGCCGAAAAAATGGAATTGGAGATAAATGCCGGCGCAAAGAGCAGCACCATGCGAAGATAGGTTTTGGTCATCTCATACGTCTCCGCTTTGGCACCGAGCAGCGTCGCAATCGGATTCACGAAAAAGATGCCGAGCAGCGCAAAGCCGAAGCCCGCAAGCAGACCGCAGGCCGCTGCCGTCGTGTAAATTTGCCGTGACCGCTTCTTATCACCGACCGTGCGGGCCACGATAAAATGAGCCGCGCCGCCGATGCCGAGCATAAGTCCGACACCGTTGATAAAATTATAAATCGGAATCGCAAGATTCAGCGCTGCCAAACCGTTTGCGCCGAGTCCCCGCGCAACAAAATACGTGTCCGCCAAAATATAAATCGACTGTCCCACCATGGCGAGCACACTGGATAATACATACTCCAGAAACTCTCTCTCTCGACTCATATTCCCCCTGTTTCAAACCGTTTTCTGTCTTATATTGTCATAGTAAAAGAAAGCTTGCGAAAAAGTCAAGAGGCGGAGCCCCTTCCGGAGCTCCGCCTCTTATTTTCAATATCCTTTTATGCCAGCGTGAGCAGAAGTGCCATCTTGAACTGTCCCTCTGCCTTCAGACTGTGGCGACCGCCCTTTGCCATGCGGAACTGCTCGCCCGCCTTTACCTTGTGCGGCGTCCCCTCATAGACCAGTTCAACCTCGCCCTCCAGCGCGAAAATCAACGCATCGCCCGGCGCGCTGTGTTCCGAGAGGCCCGTTCCGGCATCGAAGGCCATAAGAACAAGCTTCATGTTCGGGTTGGACGCAACGTCCATATTGACAACGCTTCCCTTCTCATAGGGAAGTAAATTTGCAAGCTGAAATACCTCTCCTGCCTTGACCTGTTCGTTCATATTGATATCCTTTCCCGGAATCACTTCCGTGTAGATAAAGCCCTCTGCCGTCCTGACACCGCAGAGTGTGTTCTTCTTTACCATGATGGCCTCGCCCGCCGCGAGTCCCCGCAACTGCTCCTTGTCCTCAACCGCTTTCCGAAGGCGAAACTCTCCGCTGCCGAAATTGCCGAGATAGAGCACATCCTCGGGGTAGCGCTCCGCGCTGATGTCCGTGTCTTTCCCGAGCGAAAAATACGTCACGCCGACGCTTCCGCTCTCGGTCTCCCGCGTGGAAATCGTAAGTCCGGCTTTGGGCGCATGTTCCTTAGAAAGCGAAAACTTTCTCTCCATGAAAAGTCTCCTCCTTTCTTCCCCAGTATTACATATTTCCTACTGTTTTACAAGGTTATTCGAACTTCTTCCTTCGGCACCTATTCCCGTTTCCGCTCGCCCCTGTTTTGCGCAGCCGCGCCCCTGTTTTTCCCTTGGCCTTCTTCCGCTGCCGGTCACGCCCTTACCGCTTCGTTCACGCAGCGTCTACTCTGCCTTCGAGCCGAGCAGTCTTTCCGGAACTCTCCCTTGTGCTTTCTCTCCGCATCCAGTATAGTTTGTACAAACCATTTTGTCAGGAGGTGCCATGAAACTACACAACTCTCGAAAAACCGACCTCATTCTCCTTGCGGTCTATTTTCTTCTCTATCTCTTACTGGTTCCCGTTCTGCTTGCTTTTGCCGCGGAGAGCAGTACTTTCTTTCAGAAGAACAGTATGGCCTTCTACGGGCTCGCGGGCTTGATTACCCTCCTCATTTTCTACGGGGTGAAGCGGAAGACGCTTCGTGAGGACTTTGCAAAATTCCGCGAACGGCTCGGCAAAAACTGCCGCGTGGTGATTCTCGCCCAGCTCCTCATCTTTCTCTTGAATATTCCGATTAATCTGGTTCTGTTGCACTTCGGCATTCATAATCAGAATCAGAATACGCTGGGAGGCCTCGCGGAGGGCGGCTATATCTGGTTTCTCGTGTTTCTCGCCCTGTTCTTTGCTCCCGTCGTCGAAGAGCTTGTATTCCGAAACATTCTGTTTAACCGCATCTACGGGAAGAGCCCGGTACTTGCCTATATCATCTCTATTTTGAGCTTCTCCATGCTCCACGGGGCCGCGGCGCTTCGGGGCGGCAAGCCGCAGGACTTTATCGCAATCTTAAGCTATGTTCCGCTTTCCTTCTTTCTCTGCCGCCTCTATGCGACAAGAAAGAGCATGGCCTTCCCGATTGCGCTCCATTTCTTAAATAACAGCATTGCCGTGATTCTTCTTCTGGTCCTGAAAACCGCTACGGGGGTATAAGTCGTGAAAAAGGCCTTTCCCGTCATGAAAACCTGCCCGCTCTTTGCGGGCATCGCCGAAAGCGACTATGAGACGCTGCTCTCGGCACTCTCGGCAAAAGAAGACTATTTTCCGAAACATGACACCGTCATCCAAATCGGAGACCCGGGAAAGCGCGCCGGTCTGGTGCTCTCCGGTACCTTGGAGGTCGCCTTCTACGACGAAAATGCATCCCCGGTCAACGTGACTCGAATCGAGAGCGGCAATGTTTTCGGCGCCATGATGCTCTGCGCCAATGTCACGGACAGCGCCATGCATCTTCGCGCCATTTCGGACTGCACGCTGCTGTTTTTGGACTTTTCGCGCCTCTTGCAGAACACAGAGCGCCAAAGTCACGCCGAGACCCGGCTCGCCGCCAACTTGCTCGGCTACTTTGCGAAGCGCTCCCTTTTGCTCACCCAAAAGATACGCATCCTGGGACAAAAAAAGCTGCGGGACAAATTAAAGCTCTACTTCAACACGCTGCCAAAACAAAAGAGCGGGGTTCGAAAACTCCCGCTCTCAAAGACCGAACTTGCCTCCTTCCTCTATGCAGACCGGAGTGCACTCTCGAGGGAGCTGTCCCGCATGCAGGAAGAGGGTATTATTTCCATGGAAGGCAAGGAAATTGTAATCTTAGATCCGGACTTCCTCGCCTGAGAAACGCAGGCTGAGTTCCGCGCCGCTGATTCGGCCGAGTCGATCCAAAAGTTCGACCGCAAGACTGCCGGGACCTCTTGCTTCCGCTGTCTCTGCCGAAACATTCCATACCGTCACTGCGAGAAGCGCACTTAGGAGCGCTTCTCTTTTTTTGTCTCTGCCCGCCTTAAGCGCAAGGAAGCTCGCAGCCAGACAATTGAGCGCGCAACCGCTCCCGCAAATTTTTCCGAGCAGGGGGACGCCGTTTTGCAGGGCAAAGCAGCGCTCGCCGTCGGTCAAAAGGTCTACCGCACCGCTGAGAAGCACCACCGTATTCTCCCGCCTTGCGAGAGCAGCCGCATCGCGCGCAAGCGCCAGAATCTTTTCTTCCTCGCCGCGTTCCGCGCGGTCCTCCGCGCCGGCATCCACCCCGGCGCCGCTGCGCCCGGTCTCAAAGGAGCAGAGCCCTGATTTCACTCGCATTGCCCTTGATAATCCATGGTTTTTCCGCGAGATAGCATTTCACCAGTTCCCGCCGGTACATACTCGCCCCGACACCGACCGCATCGAAGGCCATCGGAATATCCGCCGCTCTTGCGGCGCCGGCCGCAAGGCGCATGGCGCAATCCCTTGCCTCCGTGATGTTCGCGAGACTTAAAGAAAGGGCCGCCGCCTGCGCCGCAATCTCTGCGCTTTCTGCCGGGTGCTCGGCACAAATCGGACGCGCACCGAGGGCAAGCACCGTGTTTGCACAGAAGTTAACCGAGACCGCGCCTGTCATGCAGTGAACCAGAGGTGCCGTTTCCCGCAGGGCATCGAGCCGCGGCAACGCTTCCCGAAGCAGCGCTTCCGCGCCGTTCAAAGCTTTGCCTCACGCAGGGGACGCCGTGTACCGAGCGCCTCCTGCATCTTCCAAAGAACATTGGCGCGCTGTAAGCTGACAAGTAAGAGCATCGCAAGACTACCGCCGATGATGGTTCCCATAAAGAAAGAAGGAAGATAGAAAAAGAGGGTAAGTCCGCCCCGTCCCCAGAGATAGGTCATCACCGGATAGGAGACCAGCGCGCCGATGACACCGGTTCCGAACACTTCACCGAGAAAGGCCGCAACGAGTTTTCCACCCGAAGCCCGGTATAAAAGCCCCGAAAGAAAGGCGCCGAAGACCGCACCGGTCAGTGCGAGCGGCGGTATGCCCATCAGCACCATGCGTATGACGCCGATCAGAAAGGCGCAGAGCAGGGCATCCGCGGGCCCGAGGAGCACCGCACAGCAAATGTTGATGAGATGTGCCATGGGGCACATGCCCTCCACGCGAAGTAAGGGCGAGATCACCACGCCGAGCGCAATCATAATTCCCATAAAAATCAGGCGAAGCAAAGTTTTCTGCTGCTGTTGCATTTCACTGTCCTCCCGGATTTTTAAGTTAAACACCTGTCTTTCGTTTCCTCAGTTCCCAAGTTCCGCATTGATAAACTGCTGAGCGGTTCGCCCCGAAACACCGCCGTGGCGCAGTTCGAAGCGATCCGCACGGCGCAGCAGTTCTTCGCGTTCCAGGGTGATGCCGTGGCGCTCGGCAAGCGCTGTCACAATCTCGTGGTAGGCCTGCCGCGCCGGCTTATAGTAGCCGATGGACAGACCGAAGCGATTCGCGAGCGAGAGTTTCTCCTCCATGGTGTCGGAATGGTGGATGTCCGCATCCTGCTCCACATCGTTCCGATCTCTCCAGATCTCCCGTATCAAATGACGCCGGTTCGAAGTCGCGTAGATCAGGACATTTTCGGGACGCGTCTCGACACCGCCCTCAATCACTGCCTTCAGGAATTTGTACTCGGACTCGTTTTCCTCAAAGGAAAGATCGTCCATATAGATGATGAAGCGGTAGTTTCGGTTCTTGATTTCCGCGAGTACTTCGGAGAGCCGTCGGAACTGGTACTTGTAGATTTCTATCATGCGAAGTCCGTCTTTGTAGTACTCATTCACCACGGCCTTAATGCTCGTGGACTTTCCGGTTCCGCTGTCACCGTAGAGCAACACATTGTTGGCCCTCTGCCCGCGGAGAAAGGCCTCTGTATTCTTCCGGAGCTCCTCCTTCTGGCTCTCATAGCCGATGAGATCCGAGAACTTGACCGCATCCATATTGCGTATGGGCTTTAAGAGCACGCCCTTCTTCTCATCGTCCTCCAGACGGAAGGCTGCATTCAGTCCGAACTTACCCACGCCGTAAGCCCTATAAAACTCGCTCATGGTACGGAAAAAGGCCTCGTCACTCTCGGCAGCCGCAAGCGAAAGGCTCAGCGCCCTCACCTTTTCGCTGACCGCGCGGTAGCAACGCACCGCGGGTTTCGGCAAAGCCCGGTAATCGGTCAACACCGAGAAGCAATCCGTGCCGAGCGCCCTTTCCAGCGCGCCGAAATCATAGCGGAAGAGGACGCGAAAAATATGAAAATCCCGCTCCACAAAGCGGTTCACGCTGCCTTCTCCGGCCCCGACCTTCTCCGCCGTCAGCGTAAAGGGGTTTTCGTCCATCATGAGCAGAAAGCTCAGATAATTCTGCCACAGGTTATCATTGAAGCCGTACTCGGTCGCGAGCTCCCAAGAGTTCCCGCACCGCGCGATAGGCGCGTTTCCGCTCTGCCGAGCTCAGCGGCATGCCGCGCTTCCGCGCGTCTTCCAGTTCGGCAAGTGTTGCGAGCACGCTGTGTTCCGCGGTCTTACCGTACATCAGTAAATTCGAGATCAATTCGTCCATGGCGATCCTCCTTTAACTTTGCCAGTATACCGCCGAAACTTTCCTTGGAAAGAGCACGGGGCCGTGTATAATAGTGGAGAGAACGTGTAAACTTTGCTGTGCCTTGCACAGTACGAAAAAAGGAAGAAAGAGGAAGAAACATGGCTTGTTGGGGATTTCACGCATTGGAGTCGGATGAAGGACTGCTGCTCTTGGATTGCATCGGCGAAAAACTCGCCGCGGGAAAGAAGAGTCTTAAGCTCGCGGATATCGTGGCGCTGCTCCGCAGCGAAAAGCTGCTTGAGTCGGAAGCTGCGACGAATACCGAAGACTATGACCTCGCGGTGCTCGCGCTCTCGGAGTTTTACAACAGAATGCAGGGCGAAAAAAATCCGCTCGCACTGAAGAACAGCCGCCACGCGCTGCGCGGGCTGGAAGAGCTCGAGGAAATCAAGGGCGATCCGGAGAGCCTCGGCTATCTTTACAGACGCCTGCAGGAAATTCAGGATGACATCGACAGCTGCGAGCGCAGTTATGCGGCATTTTGGCTTGAGGCCGCAGACTACTACGACTGGATCAGCTATGTGGATCGCACGGTCGAAGCCATCGCAAAAGAGAAGGCTGCCTGTTCCGCGGCAGAGGCATGAGCGGCAGGGCAGCAAAGAGAGAGAATCAGAGAAGAGAGGCGAAGTGCTCCCAGCACCTCGCCTCTCTATTGTTCTCGCGGCAAAACCGCGACCATCACCCAAAGCGTAAGTCACTCTCTCAGAAAAAACGCAAACAAAAAAGCCCCATCCCAGCAGCTCGCAGTCTGCCAAGTCAGGACTTCAAGTGCGCCTTCAGGGACTCGAACCCTGGACAAATAGATTAAGAGTCTACTGCTCTACCAACTGAGCTAAAGGCGCTTCGTTTGTGTCTCGTCTCCGTGACACAAACAGTATTCTACCCGTTCTTATGATTCCTGTCAACAAAAAATTATAATTTTTTTCGCGTTGCAATCAGACGGGAAATCTTCTGTCCGCGCGAAGAAAACTTCTGCTCATACTCGGTCATCACATTGTCCTCGGGCCCCACTTCCCCGTGTAAATCCCGGGTGACGGCCTCCAGGGTCCAGCCTGCCGCCGGTATCTCCTCGAGCGACCACGCAAAGAGCCCGTCGTTGTCTGTCTTAAACCAAATCTCGCCCTCGGGTGCCAAGACCGCATCGTAGAGCTTCAGGAACTCCCGGGAGGTCAGACGGCGCATTGCATGTCCCGCCTTCGGCCAGGGATCCGAGAAATTTAGGTAGATGCGTGCCACTTCTCCGGGTGCAAAGATTTCGGTGAGGCGCTTGGCATCCTCCCAGAGAAAAAAGAGATTTTCTCTTTCCTTCTTTCCCTGTTCCCGCTCCTCTCGCTCTTTTCGCTCAATGGCCTTTTGCAGGACCGAGGCATAGCGCTCCAAGCCGAGAAAATTCCACCCGGGTTCCCGCGCCGAGAGTTCACGCAAAAAGCGTCCCTTGCCCATGCCGATTTCCAGCGCAAGCGGCGCGTCCTCTTGAAAGAACACGCTCCACTTGCCGCGGTAACGCTCGGGCTCGTTGACCGTTGCGCTTGCCCGGCGCACAAATCCTCGCTGCCCGGTATATGTCTAAGCCGCATTGATTCTATCTCCAATCTATTTAGTCTGAGAAGGCAAAGCCTCCGTCTCTCGCCTCGGTGCGCAAGCCGTAGAAGCGCGTTGCGAGCCGGATGAAATCCAGATAGTCCGAGCAGCCCGCCGTCTCATAGGGAGAGTGCATCGCGAGTTGCGCGAGGCCGATGTCGACCGTGGACAGAGCTACCTGGTTGCCCGAGAGATTTCCGAGCGTGGAACCGCCGGTGACATCCGAGCGGTTGTGGAAGTGCTGCAACTTCACTCCGGTCTCGGACGCGAGATAGCGGAATACCGCATCGCTGAGCGCATCCGTCGTGTAAAGCTGGTTTGCGCTGTGCTTCACGACAATCCCGCCGTTCATGTAGACGCGATTGCTCGGATCGCTCTTATCCGTATAGTTCGGATGTACCGCATGCGCATTGTCCGCGGAAATCATGAAACTGTTTGCAATTGCGCGGAGATAGGCCGCGCGATCCTCCCCCCGCTCGAGGAAGATGCGCTGTAACACATCCGCGAGGAAGGTAGATGCCGCTCCCTGCTTCGTGCTGCTTCCCACTTCCTCATTGTCGAAGAGCGCAAACACCGGCGTTCCCTTGCTCTCCTTCGCCTGAAGGAAGCCTTCCAGCGAAGCCGCGGCGCACTCCAAATCGTCAAGACGCGGCGCGGAGAAGTAGCAGTCTCCCTCACCCCAGACCGTGCCCGGCATGCGGTTGTAGAGGAAGAGATCCGAGCCGACGATATCTTCCGTCCGAACGCCCGCCGCCTCGGCAACGCAGCTCATGAACTTCTTGTCGGAATTTCCGTCTCTCCAGAGCGGCAACATATCGCGCTGCGCGTTGTACTCATAGCCCTTGTTTGCCTCCCGGTTCATGTGAATCGCGAGATTCGGAATCATCAAAAGATCGCGGTCGATGCAGACGAGCTCGGTCCGAATTTCCGCGCCGCGCCGCACCGCGATACGTCCCGCAACCGAGAGCGGACGGTCAAACCAGGGTGCGCAGAGCATACCGCCGTAGCGCTCCACATTCAGCTTGACATAGTGTCCCTCAACCTCCATGTCCGGATTTTCCTTGATCTTAAAGGACGGGGAGTCGCTGTGGCTCGCAATAATCTGGAAGCTGTCTGTCTTCCCCTTCGGCAGACGAAAGGCCATCAGGGCCGAGTCATTTCTCGTCGTAAAGTACTTTCCGCCCGCACTGAGTTTCCAGTTCTCCGCCTCTCTCAGCTCCGTATACCCCGCCTCTTTGAGACGCTTCTTAAAGGACCGCAACCGCCTGAAATGCGGTGGGGCTCTCCTGAATCAGTTGCAACAACGCTTCGATTTCACGCTTCATCTTCATTCTCCTCTGTTTTCGCAAACGCTTTTACAAAGCCTGTTCGCTCTCTATCATACCATCTCTCGCGCAAATAGGGTGCAAAGCTCTTGTTTTTCCTGTATAATATAAAAGAGTCTATAAAAGGAGGCCGTCATGGCAGCAGAGAGAAAAACGATTCAAGAACTCATAGAGGAAGGTCGCAGCACCACCGAGAGCCTGCTTTCTCACGCTAACTATGCGGAGGCAATGATATGTTCACGCAAGACCCTCGACACTTTGGTTCGGAGTCTGTGCAGACGGAATAATCTCCCGGACGGGGATCTCACCGATATGCTCGATAATCTCTACCGCGAAGGCGTTATTTCCAAAGAAGTCTTTGCGGGCTTTCTGAAGATTTCCATGCTCGGTGAACGTGCGCTGTCCGAGGGACAAAACGATCCCGCCTTGGCGAGTGAATCCTACGATCTGTTGAGTCAGGCCGTCTACGCCTATCGACAGATGCTGGAAAACCAGTCCTCGGCGCGGCGCAGATCCGCCACCAGGCGACCGGTCAGAAGAAGAGCCACCGGCGGTATCTCTCTTGACAATCTGCCGCCCTATGTAAAAATCGGAGTTCCGCTCGTCGTCATCTTGCTCCTCATCTTCCTTGTTCGCAGCTTTGCTTCCCACCGCAAGGCTGCAGACCCGACCGTCAACGCAAGCGTCGAGAGCAGCGAGAGCAGTGCGGAAGCGGCTCTCACGACAGAGGCGGAGACCAGCGCGGTCGCTCCTTCCTCGATTACGGTTTACACCACGAGTACTTCTCTGAACGTACGCGAGACTCCGTCCATAAGCGGCAAGCTGCTCACTACGCTGCCCGCGGGAACCGTACTCGATTATGTCGGATCCTATAACGACCAGTGGACCATCATCAACTATAACGGCACGCAGGCATACGTCGCAACCCAGTACGTGACCGCTTCCGAAGTGAATCCGGCTGAGCGCGGCAATGCCTCCGCGACGAGAAGCAGTTCGCAGACCGATGCCGCAGAGACCGAGCCCGCGCTCGGCAGCACTGCCTCCGGAACCACCGCGGCAGACGAAACCAGCGCGCAAAAGGCGCAGAGCAGCTCCGCAAAAAGCAGTACGAGCAGCACCCGCTGAGCCAAGTTTGCATGTTCAAAATGCCATCCCGCGCAAACGCTGAGATGGCATTTTCCTTTTTTGCCACCATCCTGTTTCGAACAGAGAGGAGGTCTGATTGAATCGATTTTTTGTTCGCGCGAAACAAACCGCAGTCGCGCTGCTTCTTGCACTTTGCGTTTTCTATACCACCCTCCCGACGCTTGAGAGTTTTGCCGCACCGGCCTGGCCGCAGGATGTTTTTTGATTGATGCGGAGGGCGGTATCTTGGTGGATGCCTCTTCCGGCTGTGTGCTCTATGGGAAAAAAACATTCACGAGCGCTATTATCCCGCGAGTATCACCAGAAATTCTGACCGCGCTCATTGTCATCGAGCGCTGCAATTTAGACGACACCATCACCTTTTTCGTATGATGCCGTCCACAATGTCGAGAACGGTTCCACAAGTGCGGGCTACGGTGTCGGCGACCGGATTACGGTCCGCGAAGCCCTCTACGCCCTCCTGCTCCGCTCCGCAAACGAAGTCGCCAATGCGCTCGCAGAACACTGCGCGGGGAGCAGAGAGGCCTTTGCCGCACTCATGAACGAAAAGGCGGCTTCCCTCGGCTGTAAGGAATCCCACTTCACCAATCCTTCGGGCCTGAACGACGAAAATCACTACACCACCGCCTATGATTATTCTCTGATTGCGATGGCAGCATTTAAGAATCCGACTTTCTTGGAATTCGACTCGACCACCTACTATGAGCTTCCGCCGAACAGCGCAAACGCAGAGCCCTTTACCATCTATGCCGGACACAAGATGTTAAAGAAGAGTTCGGGGCTCTATTATCCCGGTATCATCGGCGGCAAGACAGGTTATACCATGACCGCCGGCAATACCTTGGTCACCTGTGCGGAGCGCGACAATTTGCGCCTCATCACCGTTGTCTTAAACGGTCACCTGACCCATTACAGCGACACAAAAAAACTCCTGGACTTCGGCTTCTCCAATTTCAAAGCCGTAAGCCCGGAGGGAAGTGACAATCGCTATGAAAAGCCGCAGACGGATTTGGACCTTGTCGGACGGCACAACACCTTGCTTTCGCTCTCGGGCGGCAAAACCATCGTCTTGCCGCGAACGGCCCAGCTCTCGGACACCACAAGTACCCTGAGTTATGAGCTCCCGGCGGATGCCCCCGCAGATGCCGTCGCCCAAATCCGCTATCTCTACGGCGAGCGCACCGTGGGTTCGGTTTGGCTCTGCGCCGCGGCACCGGAATCAAACAACCAGGTTTCGACCTCTTCCAATGCGAAGGCGCTGCGCAGACTGCGCTACCGCATCACAAGCCTGCCGCGCAGACTGATTGCGGCAATCGCCGCGGGCGTCCTTGTCTTCCTGCTTCTTCTGTTCTTCCTGCATCGGCGCAGAAAGCGGCAGAGAGCGGCGGAACTCGCCTTTTCGCGCAGCATGAATCGTGTCGCCGAGCGCGAGGCCTTCAACGCGCCGAAGGAACTTTCAAACGGCCCCTCCTCGGTGGAGCGCTATTTGGGAGACAGTTCCCTCTCGCGGCGCGGTCGAAGAAAGGGCTTCTTCTCACGTTTCTTCTCGAGACGGCGTTAACTTTTTTTGCGGAGCTGCTGCCGATGTCTCTGCAGACTCTGCTTTTCACTGAGAACCTGCTTCATCTTGCCGAGGCGCTCCGCCGCCTCGGCATTTACGATTTTGGTTGTCTTAATACAATATACCTTGGTGCCTTCGGTCTTCCGAAAACGCAGCTTTCCGCGCAGAAAGCCATGTTCCGGACAAAGAGCAAGGCAATAATAGTTGCGCTGGTTTGCGGAAAACCAGCGCAGCTTTTTTTTCAGCATGCGGTTACAGCGATAGCAGAGCATATCCGTGACTGTTTTATCCTGAATGGCAGTCTCGCGGTCCGGAAACACCCGGGAGACATACTTCGCATAATCCGGAAAACAAAGATACAGCTCTTCCGCCTCATTTGCCGGCAAACGGTAGTAGTCGAGAGATCGGTATACCTTCAGGCTGTCAAAGGGCAACGCCGCCAGAACCGCGGCCGTATAGCGGGCATCCTCAATGGCCCGGTGAAAGGCCCCCTGTTCTTTGAGCCCCAGGGCTTCGACCGCGTTCGAAAGCGCCGTGACGCGCTTCTCCGCATCCGGAAAACACCTGCCGTATAGCTTTTGCACATCATAGTAGAAGAGCGGATAGGGGAAAGGATTCCGCACGCGGAAAAATTGCAGGTTGCGCTGCAATTCCATAAGGTCCGTGTCTCCCCAACTGCAAAACACGACTTCCTCCCCCTCTTTCTCCATGCCGCACCAGCGGAAGAACTCCCGCATGACAGTCACAAAGTCCTGCCCTTCGTTTCGAAGCTGTTTCGCTTGAATCTTTGTGAGTGCACGCACGCGATAATCCAGTGTTTTATAGACGAATGGGCGCACGAAGCGAGAGAACTCGGAGACCGGCTCCAGGTTCTCATTCAGCTTCACTGCGCCCACTTCTATAATCTCAAAGGGAAGGTCAGGCAGCTTCCCGACCTTCCCTCTATAACTTTGATTCCATTCCAAGTCAAAAACGATGTAGCTTGTTGCCATGAATTAAAACTCTCCGCTGCCCATTATCTCAACGCTCTCCACCATGTCTTCCGGAAGCGTCTCGTACTGCTCCAGGATTTTTCTCTGCATTCTGTCACGCGTTGTCGAATTGATGGGATGCGCAATGTCCCTGTATCCGCCGTCCCGCGAAAGACGGCTCGGCATTGCAATGAATAGGCCCCGATCTCCCTGTATCACCTTGATGTCGTGAATCACAAACTCGTTGTCTAGTGTGATGGATGCCACTGCCTTCATAGATCCGGCTTTCTGAATCTTTCTGATACGAACATCTGTAATCTGCATAGCGCCTCCTCCGATACAGCATGGATATGGATGGCGATAGGGTGATCAACCCGGGCTCCCCTGACACTGAACTCAGATCACATACCGCTCATTCTTTTCGATAACGATTTTTACCTCCTCCGGTGTTCCGATATGGCTCGTATTTGCCCGGAGCGTATCCCGACTCTCTACGATGCAATTTTCAATCACTGTGTCATTTCCAATGTAGACGTCGTTCAAAATCACGCAATTTCGAATTACGCAATTCTGGCCGACAAACACTTTCCGGAACAATACGGAATTCTCAACGCGCCCGTTGATGATGCAACCGCTTGAAACGAGCGAGTTTTTAACTTCCGCACCCGGATTGTACTTTGCGGGCGGCAAATCGTCAACTTTGGTGTAAACCTCCGGATAGCTTCTGAAGAAGTACTCCCGGATATCCCGCCGCAGGAAGTCCATATTTGTCTTGTAATAGGACTCCACGCTCGCGATATTACTCCAATAGGAATCCATTTTGTAGGCATAGATGCGCTTCAAATTCTTATATCGAACCAGGATGTCACGCACAAAGTCGTAGCGATCCTCGGCCGCGCATCTCTCGATGAACTCAATCAACTGTCTTCTGCGGATAATGTAAATACCGCAGGAAATCAGTCTGGAATCCGCAACCATGGGCTTTCATCAAATTGCGTAATCCGATTGTCTCCGTTCGTCTCCACAACGCCGAATCTCGTGATGTCCTCCAGCGCCGATGCCTCTTTGCAGACCACAGTGATGTCTGCCTTCTTCTCGATGTGATACTCAAGCACCTTGTTGTAATCCAACTTGTACACGCAGTCGCCCGAGGCAATCACCACATAGGGTTCGTGGCAATTCTTCAGGAACTGCAGGTTCTGATACAGGGCATCCGCCGTGCCGCGATACCAGTCATTGGAAGTCGCGGTGATGGTCGGCGTGAACACAAACATTCCGCCCTGCTTACGTCCGAAATCCCACCATTTCGAGGAGCTGAGGTGCTCATTCAGCGAGCGCGAGTTGTACTGCGTGAAGACAGCTACGCGCTGAATGTGAGAATTCGACATATTACTCAATACAAAATCAATACTCCGGTAGCTTCCTGCAATCGGCATCGCTGCGATGGCTCTTTTGTTGGACAACTCCCTCATGCGCTTCGAATTTCCGCCCGCTAATACGATTCCTATTGCTCTCATTTTAAGCCACCTGCCTTTATGATTGCGCCGCCGCTCTCCAGCATTCCGTTCGGATAGTCTGCCGCAACGGTCTCTCCCCAAATTGCCGTGTTCTTACCGATTTTCACGTCACTCGGGATTACCGTTTTCTCGCCGACCGTCACGAGATCGGAGTTGTAGACACGCCGGTCATAACAGCTCTCCCGGTATTCTCCCACCCCCAATTCGCTATTCTTGCCGACAACAACTTGTTCCGCCAAAATTGACTTTGTTATCTTTGCCCCTGCGCCAATCACCGATTCGCGCATGATGATAGAGTCACGGACCACTGCGCCTTCTTCAATCACGACACCGGCGCCGATTACGGAGTGTTGCACTTCACCGTAAATCTCGCAGCCCTCGCCAATGAGACTCGCCTCGATCTTTGCATGCTCACCGAGGTATTGCGGCGGAATAAAGTCGCTCTTCGTGAATATTCTCCAGTACTCCTCATAGAGGTTGAACTCCGGAACAATATCCACCAGCTCCATGTTGGCTTCCCAGTAAGAGGAGAGAGTCCCCACATCCTTCCAGTAGCCGTGAAATTCGTACGCAAACATGCGCTTGCCCTTATCTCTGCAATAGGGTATCACGTGCTTGCCAAAATCCAACTCCGGTACCTCTCGAAGTCGCAGCAGAGCTTCCTTCAAACCGGCCAGGAGAAAATATAGATGCCCATAGACGCCAAATTGCTCTTGGGCTCCTTCGGCTTTTCCTCAAAATCTATAATCCGATTTGTTTCGTCCGTGATCATGACGCCAAAGCGGCTGGCTTCTTCGATTGGCACGGGCATAACCGCCACCGTTAAATCCGAGCGGTTCGCCTTGTGAAAATCGAGCATCACCTCGTAATCCATCTTGTAGATGTGGTCTCCGGAGAGAATCAGGACGTAATCCGGATGATACGAGTCGATGTACTCGATGTTCTGGTAGATTGCATTGGCCGTGCCGGAATACCAGTCACTGCCCTTTGCACTCTCATAGGGCGCGAGCAGCGTCACGCCGCCGACCGCGCGATCCAGATCCCACGGGATACCGATTCCGATATGTGCATTGAGACGGAGAGGTTGGTACTGGGTCAATACGCCCACCGTATCCACACCGGAATTGATACAATTGCTCAGCGGAAAATCAATGATGCGATATTTTCCGCCGAATGAAACCGCAGGTTTTGCAACCATCTGGGTCAGGACGCCTAAGCGGCTACCCTGACCACCCGCCAGCAACATGGCAACCATTTCTTTTTTAATCACGCTCTCACCTCGCAGTCAAGTGTATTTCTACTTTATGAACCTATATTATGTAAACGGCAATGATGTAATTTTGAAACCGGTCCGCTTGCCTCTGCGGGCAGGCACAGCCCTGTTTTCAGACAGCTATGCCACCATAGATAGTCTGCTGCCAGTTTCAGTATATCATAATTTCCGAAAACGTGTACAAAAGTAAGCCAAAATTCATCAGAATTTTAAGGATTCTATCCAGAAATGAGCCTTTCCGCTTCCGATCGTCTCTGCCATCCTTCGGCATATTTCCCCAACCCTTACTGTTTGTTAGGTCTTACAAAAGCGCGGGGCTCCGCTTGGCCCGCCCGGCCGTTTCCGCACGCCCTCTTTTACGAAAGCAAAGCTTCTCGCTCGGCTTCTTCCTCTCCTGTAAGCCGCCCGCACCGTAGCGCTTTTCCGGGCTTTCGTCGGCCTCCTTTTCCCGAGCCTAGCGGATTTCCCCCGCCTCCGCCTTTTATTTTCCGACAAAGTGCGTTAGAATAGAGTAGTTATAGACTAGGCGTATTGGCGGTAGCCGTTTGCCTTGTTATTATCTTTGAGAGGAGTAAGCGAATGAAGCTCACAACAGTCAAACAAATATGGGAAAATCGAGAGGCGTATTTGAATCGGGAAATCGATTTGGGCGGCTGGGTGCGTTCGAATCGCGACTCCAAGTCCTTCGGCTTTTTGACCGTCAGCGACGGCAGTTTTTTTGAGCCCCTGCAGGTTGTCTATCACGACAGTCTCTCCAACTTTCAGGTGATTCGAAAAATCAATGTCGGTGCGGCGCTCATTATCCGCGGCACCCTCGTCGCGACGCCGGACGCAAAACAGCCCTTCGAAATTCAGGCGACGGAAATCTCGGTGGAAGGCGACTCCGCACCGGATTATCCGCTTCAGAAGAAGCGCCACTCGCCGGAATTTTTGCGCACCATTTTGCACCTGCGCCCCCGCACGAATCTGTTCCAGGCGGCGTTCCGCGTGCGCTCGGTCATCGCTTTTGCCATCCACAGTTTCTTCCAGGAGAGAAACTTTGTCTATGTCCACACGCCGCTTATCACTTCGAGTGATGCGGAAGGCGCGGGCGAAATGTTCCGCGTGACCACGCTGGACCCGAATGAGATTCCGCGCACCCCGGATGGCCTGGTCGACTACCGCGAGGATTTCTTCGGCAAGGAGACCAATCTCACGGTCAGCGGCCAGCTGAACGGCGAAGCCTTTGCCCAGGCCTTCCGTGATATTTATACCTTCGGGCCGACCTTCCGCGCCGAGAACTCCAACACCACCCGCCACGCGGCCGAGTTCTGGATGATAGAGCCGGAAATTTCCTTTGCGGATTTGAACGATGCAATGGCACTCGCAGAGGATATGCTGAAGTACATCATCCGCTATGTCTTGGAGCATGCACCGGAAGAGATGGCATTCTTGAACCGCTTTGTCGACACCGGCCTTCTTGAGCGCCTGAACCACGTGCTGAATTCCGAATTCGGTCACATCAGCTACACGGAGGCGGTCGAGATTCTGATGAAGAACAACGACAACTTTGACTACAAGGTGTCCTGGGGTACGGATCTTCAGACCGAGCACGAGCGTTTCCTGACCGAGCAGGTTTTCAAGCGCCCGCTCTTCGTCACCGATTACCCGAAGGACATCAAAGCCTTCTATATGAAGTTAAATCCCGACGGCAAGACAGTCGCAGCGATGGACTGCCTCGTCCCGGGCATCGGCGAAATTATCGGCGGCAGCCAGCGTGAGGACGACTACGAGAAGTTGCTCACGCGCATGAAAGAACTCAACATGGATGAGGAAGCTTACCGCTTCTATCTGGACCTCCGCAAGTACGGCAGCAGCCGCCATGCGGGCTACGGTCTCGGCTTTGAGCGCTGCGTCATGTATCTGACCGGCATTCAGAACATCCGTGACGTGCTGCCCTTCCCGCGCACCGTCGGAAACTGCGAGCTGTAAGCATAGGCTTTTTTCAACAAGGAGCTAGGTCATGAAGTTTATCCACACAGGCGATCTCCATTACGGCATGAAGCCGGACATCGGAAAACCTTGGAGCACGGAGCGAGCGCAGGCTGTCAAAGATGCGCTTGCTTCGATTGTTCGGGCTGCGCGCGATGAAAAAGCGGATCTCCTCCTGATTGCGGGAGATCTCTTCCATCATCAGCCGCTTGTGCGCGATCTCAAAGAAATCAGCTACTTGTTCGCCTCGATTCCGGATGTGGCGGTCGCCGTCATCGCCGGCAATCACGATCGCATTCGCGATAACTCCGCGGTGCTCTCGTTTCCCTGGCCGAAAAATGTCTACTATTTCACCGAGTCGGCCTTGAGCTCGGTCTACCTCCGCCGCCTGAACACGGAAGTCTACGGCTTTTCCTACCACACACGGGAAATTCGAGACAATCTCCTCGAGGGTGTGGAAGCCCCGGAAAACGGGCGCATTCGCATTCTGCTCTGCCACGGCGGAGATGCCAAACACCTGCCGCTCGATGTCAAAGAGCTCTCGGAATCCGGCTTTTCCTATTGCGCGCTCGGACACATCCATAAACCCGAGATTGCGGTTCCCGGCAAAGTCGCCTGGTGCGGTTCCCCCGAACCGCTCGACCTAACGGAGACAGGACCGCACGGCTACTTCCTCGGCGAAATCAATGATATTACCCGCCAGGTCACCTCACTTGATTTGTGCGACTTGCAAAAACACAGTACACCTCCCTCATCGTCCACGTCACACCGGACTCTACCAATGCGGAGTTGCTGATGACCCTGAGCGATGAGCTCGCAAGACGCGGCAATCAAAATATTTATCGCCTGCAAATCAAAGGACTCCGGGATCCGGATGTGGTCTTTGATTTGGATGCCCTACGTCAGCGCTTCCGCATCGCAGAGCTCTTTGACTATTCCGAACCCAAGTATGATTTTTCGCGTCTGTTTGCGGAGCATTCCTCCGATATGATAGGTTTCTTCATCCGGGAACTGGATAAGCCGAATCTGAGCCCGCTCGATAAAAAAGCACTCTATTACGGTGTGAGCGCGCTGCTCCACACGACAGAGGAAAGGGGGCAAAAGTAATGATTATCCGTGAGCTCAATATCCGCGGATTCGGTGCCCTGCAGAATCGACGCTTTGTTTTCGGCGACCGCCTGAATATCCTCTACGGTGCAAACGAGGCCGGAAAGTCAACGCTCCACCTTTTTCTCCGCGCCATGTTCTACGGTTTGGAGCGCGCGCGCGCGGCCGTGCCTCGAAAACGGACGCCTATGCACTCTATGAACCCTGGTTCGGGGAGGGCGCCTACGGCGGAAGCCTGCGCTTCGAAGAGGATGGGAAGTTGTACCGCATCGAACGTGATTTTCGAAAGAATCCGCTGGACCTCACCATCATCGATGAGAGTGCCGGGCTTGCGATCGAAGATCCGGAGACCTTTCTTCGCGGCTGTCTCTGCGGCCTGAGTCAAACCGCCTATATGAACACGGTCAGCATACGGCAGCTGAGGAGCGCGACCGATTCCGGCATGACGCAGGAATTGAAGAACTACATTGCCAACATGAATGCGACCGGCGAACATACGCTGAACATTGACCGTGCGACCGCCTATCTTCGCGATCAGCGCAAAGCCTTTGAACAGCGCATTGTGCCGGATGCCGCCAAGCACTATGCGGCAAATATCTCTGAAATTCGCAGACTGGAGGAGCAGATTTCCGTTCCCGGCTACCGGAATACCATGCAAAGTCTGAGCGCTTCCAAGCAGGACAGTCAGAGTGTTCAGGAAACCCTGCAGAGCGAAAAGGAAAAGCTTGTAAAAAGCTTGGCCGCCAAGCGCCAGACCATGGAAGAGCGCGGTTTTCAAAACCGACAGTCCCTGCTTCGCTTTCAGACTCAACTTTCCGAGCAGCAGAACGAACGCAAAGCCTTGCGCTCTCGGGCACAACTGCGGGCCCGGAGCATTGCCGCCTTTCTTTTGTTTCCGCTGGCACTCTTACTCTATTTTACGATGTTGCGTGTGGTTCCGGACAGTGCCAATAAACTCCAGGCTCTGCTCTGCGTCACGGCTGTCTGCTGTGTTGCCTTGGGAATCTGTTTAATCTTCTCGGTCTTGCTCGCGGGACGGAGAAGGCGAAAATCGACCCGCAACATCCAACAACTTGTTCGGGCACATTTCCCCGAACTTCTGCTGGAGAGTGAACTCAGAAAACGTCCGCATGCGCTCGCCGAGAGCGCCAAGGACAAGACGGCCGAACTGCTGGTTCTGCAGGATGAAATTTTGCGCTGTGAGTCCGCCGTCTACGATATTGAAGAGAAACTGCGCCTCTTAAAGACACAGCAGGCGGAAACCGAACAATCCCTGGCAAACCAGCAGAAGAGTCAGTGGTTGCTGGAACAGCAGTTACAGCAACTCTCCGCTCTGAAAGACGAGACTGCCGCCTTGAAAAATGTGGTTGCCGAAAACGACCGCCTGAATACCGAGATAGAGGCCATCAACATCGCAACGGAAACGCTGGCCCGACTCTCGGAGACCATTCATGATTCCTTCGGCCGCTACCTGAATCAGTCCGCTTCACAGCTCATCTCCGGTATCACCGGAAATGTCTATGATTCCCTTTCGGTCGATCAGAATCTGAATATCTTTTTGAACACCTCGCGAAAGCTGATTCCGATTGAGCAGGCAGGTGCCGGCACCGTGGACCAGGTGTATTTTGCACTGCGCCTCGCCGCCGCGGATTTGTTGCAATTCGGCAACAGCTCACTGCCGCTCCTACTGGACGACAGCTTTGCCAACTATGACGAACAGCGGCTTCGCACCGTTCTTCACTGGCTGTCGGAGAGTTATACGCCCCGCCAGATTTTACTCTTTACTCCGCATCTTCGCGAGGCACAGCTCCTCACGGCCTCCATGCTCCCGTTCCATCTCGTGGAACTTTGAGGCGCATCGCTTCTGTGCACTAAAAAGGCAGCAATCCCTTGGGCTTGCTGCCTTTTTGATTCCATGATTTACCTATACCGAAAACACTTTAGTCTCTTTTCTCATCCTCATCTGCGTCCTTCCGCGGAGAGCGCTTCCGCTTCGGATCGAACTTTCGCTTTCCCTCTTCAAAATAGACGGCCAGCTGCTTTAGCAGTATGCTCAGCATCCAGAGGGCCATACTGCAGACCAGAATCTCCGCGACCGGAAGGCCGCTCGCCGGGCCTCGCCTCTTTGCCGGCGGAGCTTCCTTTGCAATATCAAGTTCGAGCTGCCCTGCCGGTAGTTCCGGTCTCTTCAATTCCGCCTGTCGATTTACATCCCGCATCCTTGCGGTCCCGACTCGTTCTCCGTGCAAGCTGACACCGACTGCCGACAGCGCTTTCGTTTGTCCGGAAAGATCGTAGCGCTTCCTTGTCCTATGTTCTTCCTCCCCACGCCGCAGGCTCACATCCACTTCGAGTTCCGTTCGCCTGCCATCGCTCATTTCCGCGGATGCCACCGTTCCCTCTGCCTGCAACAGACACTGTTCTCCCGGTTTTAGCGAAGGGACAAAAATTTGCAGCGACTCCCCATGAGAAAGGGCATCATACGGTACGGCCTCCGTTCCTTCTCGCAGGAATTCCGCATTCGAGAAGCGGTATACCTGACCCGCACTTCCCTCCGGCAAGCGAAGAGAAAGATGTACTTCCGGAATTTCCTGTTCACTCTCATTTTCCAGTTCGCAGAGGAATAAAATACCGGATGTCTCATCCACAAAAACTCCGGAGAAATCCGCAGTTCTGTTCCCGCCTCTGCCTCTCGCAGGGAAAGCATAACCCCGAACAAGATGAGTGCAAGGAACACACAAAGTCTGATTCCAAGATGCAAGCTTCTATCCGCAAGTCGACGCATGTTGTCCTCCTCAGATGAATATCCTTTGCTCAGTATGTCTCGCCTGCGATTTCTTCCGTCTCCGTCGTCTCCGGCTCAAGTTTCGCCGTCTCCCCCTTCCGAAACAGATAGACCGCCTGATTTCCCGCTCTGTCTCGAATCTTAATCCGAAGCGGAAACAGTTCCTGCGGTATCCGCAAAACACCGTTTTCTCTGTCAATCGAAAAACTCTCTACCGTCTGTTCCTCGTGTTCACAACACAATGTATCCCAGTCTATTTGTGCCGCCTCATCGGAAAAGCGCAAGTGCATCCAATCCCCCTGCTCTTGATATCCGAGGTATACCGGCGCTTCGCTATCTATGTTTGAAATTCGAATGGTCTTTTTGGCTCTATGATTTGCGATATCGATTGCCTCTATCGTATAAACTCCGTTTTTTTCGACGATTGCTTCATACGCTTTTCCGTTCCGGAGCAAGGGAATTTCTTTCTCTCCGGACAGGCTTATCTTTTTAATCGGTGCTCCGCTTGTCACTTGAAAGCGCAGCAGCTGTTCATTGACATAGCAGCCGGGATCCCGATATTGCACCGCAGAAATACGGACACCACGCAGCGCAACGCTGCCGACCAGTCCCGTAGACAGGAGAACTGCCGCCGCGGCTTTGCCGAAAACAGCGGAAGAGGCCATGGCAGCCCGACCGCCCGTTTGCAGATACTCCAAATGAAGAAAGAAGGTATAAAAGCTGAAGGGACTGAAGCAAAAGAGTTTATTTCCGATCAACTTCTTCATCTTTTTCTTTGCTTCGGAGAGCCGACTTTTCACCGTTCCGATCGGTACATCCATAATTTCCGCGATATCTCTTTCCCTAAGTTCCGAAAAGAACTTGAGCAAGAGCGTGGCTCGCAAAGGCCAGGATAACTGATCCGCCGCCGTCATAATGGTATGTCGCTGTTCCAACTGCTCAATGGACAGCCCTCCGTCCGACATTACATCCGCCCTCAGCTCCGATTCCAGCATTTCCTCCAGCGGAACTCCCTTGGTGCTTGTATAACGAGCGGAAGTGATATAGTCCAGGGTGCTGTGATAGGCAATCCGATTGGACCAACACTTAAAACTCTTCGGATCCGTTAAATCTTCGATGCGATGGAATATTTGTAAAAACACTTCCTGTGTGAGATCCTCTGCCTCATGCTTGTCACGTACCATCTTGTAAATCAGATAATAAATCGGCTGATAGCAGAGGGAATAAATTCCGTCAAAGGCCTTTACATCGCCTTTCTGGTATTCTCTGACCAGTTCCACAACCCTTTGTTCCCGTAAACTCAGCATCTGTCAGTCCCCCTGTTTGTATGCAAACACTGCTTCAAAACCGACTGCAATAGCAACAGCGACATCAACAGACCCAAAAGCAGTGTTTCGTCCGGGAAAATGCCCTGTCGTCTTTCCCCCGTTTGCGGTAACTTCTGCCCGACGCGCTTTGTTTTCGCACCTTTCCCGCTTTGCAGCCTCTTTCCGCGAAGGTACGAATGCACCGGGCGTCCTCTGTGTACTTTACAATGCTCTAACCTAGCCCGCGGAAGCGGTGTCCTCGCTTGCTGCTTTGTCCTTTTCCTTTCTCGCAGCATCCGCTTCTCGCTGTTTTCCTCTGTCTCATAGCTTACATCGCTTCCTGTCCCATCCGTTCCGACATGCATTTCCCGCGTTTCCGGCTCATACCGCGCCGCTTCGATATGGAATCGCTCCGCTGTGTTCTCCCGTATTTTTTCGCGCCTCTCGGTCTGCCGCCTTCGCGCTTTCCTCATTTCCCTCCCGGCGATCGGCGGATTGATGCTCCGCGTCAGCATGACAGTTTCGGCCTTCCACGGAAACTCCGGTTGATTGCAGACCAGAAACACTGCCTCGCTTCCTTCGTAGCGGACCGCTTCATATTGCGGAATCCAACCGAACGGAATATTCATTTCCTCAACGCCGATTACGCAGCCATACGGCAAGACACCGGAGAATAGGAGAGCATCTTCTCGAAACAGCTCCGCCTCTTCGGCGTTGCTTGCGCTTGCCCGGCCGCTTCGGCTTCTCCTCGCATCGGAAGAACTTGCCGCAAAATCCCAGACAGCCTCCCAATGGTTGCTTGTATTCACTGCCTTGATTTCTCCGAGCACCGCAAGCACTTCTCCGTCACGCAAGAGCAGCGGGCGAAAATAAGCTTCTTCCTCTGTTCTGTCCGCACCCCAACTCTTTTTTACGACGATGCGCTCTATGGTCCTCCCTGTCTGTTTTACAAAAACCGCGCGTAAGCGCTGTGTCCGTTCCCGACAAGAGAGTTCCTCCGTCACAAGAATACGCTGGCTGCCGTCTTGCGGATTTCCTTCCCGCAGACGTCGATTGAGCGCCTGCCTTGCCTCAACGGGACTGCCGTAGACAGCCAATAAGCGTTCATCTTCGTAAAGCAGTACACGGCTCTCCGGCAGCAGGACATAGCCTTCGTGCTCCAAAATTTCCCCTTTTAACTGCCCGAGTTCATCGCCGTCCGCTATGAATCCATGCGCAATGCCTAAATTCGCATTCCGCATATGGGAATTTACGGCTTCCGCTTCTATTCCGAGAAAGGGCCCGCTCGCCGAGAAATATAGCTGCCATACCTCTTCGCTGTGCCCGATCTCGTCGAAACGATCCGATGTCGTATCGCGGCCACTCAGTGAAAGCACCGATACGGAGGCATCCGCTACCATAAAACGGAGCGTATCCTGTAAGCTGTGACAGTCCGGCGGGAAATTCTGCTGCTCAAGCCGGTAGCTTCCGCTCGGCAGGTTTGAAATCAGCAACTTGCCATCCGCATCGGTACAGAACTCCGCATACTCCGGCATCCGCATATTCGAATTGTCGCTTTCAGAGATCAGGCGATAGCATATACCGGAGAGCGGTTCACCCTCCGTTGTCACCGCGATTAATTCCACATCTCCCACAGTCTCAAGCCTTAACTCATCCCGAAACGCTCTCACATGCCGACAGTCAAACGGAAGCGACCAGCGAAGTCCGATTGACTCTTCCTCCGTCGCACTGCTCCGATAACTTGTCACTGCGGTCAAAGACTGCTGAAATGCATTTTCCACACTTTGCAGAATCTCGGCCTCGCCGCAAGTTCGAACGACGACCGCCTTTTCCCCTTGCTCTGTGCTGTGCAGAACGATTCGTCTCTCAATCGCTCCGTTTCTGTCGTAAAACGGAAGCGGGAGAATCAAGGTGCTGTCCAGACGATAGTGACCGTTTTCAAATCCGCGCAGTTTCTCCGGCACACGCGCGATTGGATTACCGCGCAGGTCCAATTCGCGTGCCCCGAAATACGTTAAATGTTCTTCAATTCCGGGATCCGCTGCCAGAGGGCTCAAGTCCGAAATCAGATTTTCCGAAAGATCGATATAGGTCGCATTCCGAAGCAGATGAATCCCCGCAATCTCTCGAATATTCCTCCCGTTTGCTCGAATTTCGGCATTCTCCGTGGTCGTTCCGTATTCCAGCAAAATTTTCTCCGTGCTCTCTTCGGGTGCTACCGTATAGCTGCCGTCCTCGATATGAGCCGAAATACTCTCAAAAATCGCTTCCGCAAACGCCCGATCCGATACGCCGGCCGCTTGAATGTGTTCCACGCTAAAGTCTGACACGGTATCGACCGCCAACACCGTGCCGCAGCAAAGCATGCACTGCCATAGCATCATAATCAGAACTACAATGTGAGAAGACCGTCTGCGTGCATCTGCCCTTGCTGTCGTCATGTCACGTTCCCTCCCCAAGTATGTTGCCACCTCAGCGTAAGTCACTCCACCTATATAAGGACGGGTTTTTGCAGTAAAAGGTTCGATTATTTTACAAAAAAACGGCGGAATTTTTCCAATTCCGCCGTTCAGCATGTACAGCAGAACTTGGTATAATACTACCATAGTTCTGCTTATTTTCTCTCTAAAAGTTAGCAAAGATTTCTTTCGATTTTATTAAGTTAACTCTCTTTGTAACCCAGTGCCTGCTCCAGAGCATCTTTTTCCTCGCTTCCGAGCAATACTTCGGTCTGACCGCAATCTACCGTCTTAATATAGAGATAGCATCCTTCGCGAGAGTGCACGGTATTCATAATAAAACCGGTATTGGTGTAGTCGAGCAGAGCAATCGCAAAACTCATTTTCCCGCCCATGTCCTTAAAGGCATTGTAGCGCACAATACCGAATTTCTGGTAGGAAGCTCTCTGATTCTTATTCAGAACACGAATGGCTTCTTTATTTGCTCTGTCCTCCGATCTCAGGTCACGAAGCGCTTCCTCCAAACCGAGTATCGTGTCCTCCATGCTCTCCGCATCTCTCCCCCCGCATGAAATAGTCATAAGAACGTTTGATTTTTCCGTACCTGCTCAGGAGATAGATCACAAGAATCAAAAGAATCGCATCAAATGCGGCTAAAACCCCAAATATCACTGTTTGCATACACAGTGCCCCCTCACTTGTTCTCTACGGAGCGCAAGAGATCCATGATGCGCTCCAACTCAGCCATTGAATAGTAGTCAATTTCCACACGCCCTTTGTTGTTATCTCGTCGGTTGATGTGGACCTTGGTGCCAAGTATGCCCCGCATCTTCTCCTCGTAGCTCTGATAGAACAAACTGAGATCCTCGGCCTCGACCTTCTTTTCTTTTTTCTCCTTGCGTTTCTTCTTTGCCTGTTTAACCAGTTTTTCCACTTCCCGAACGCTGAGCATTTCTGCGACAATCTTTTCCGCGAGCATTTCCTGCTCGCCTTCATCCTCCAATGCGAGCAGAGCTCTTGCATGACCGGAAGAAATTTTTCCCTCGATCAAAAGATCGCGCGCGCCCTCCGCAAGCTTCAAAAGGCGAAGTGCATTGGTAACCGTCGTGCGACTTTTGCTCACCTTGTCCGCGACTTCCTCCTGCGTGAGATGATAGTCGCGTATCAGCATCTGATACGCCATTGCCTCTTCAATCGGATTCAAATCGGCGCGCTGCACATTCTCAATGATGGAAATTTCCGCCACCTGCTGCGAACTGTAATCTCTGACCAACACCGGTATTTCCTTGAGTCCGGCTGCCCTGGCTGCACGGTAACGTCGCTCACCGGCAATAATCCGATAACCGCCCTTCTCATCCCGTTGTACCAGCAGAGGCTGCAATACACCGAAATGACGAATGGAATCCGAGAGTTCCTGCAAAGCCTCCGGATCAAAATGCTTGCGCGGCTGATCCGGATTTCCGTGCACCTCTTCGATGCGAAGCAACATCTCCTTATCCTTGACCGGAGCAACTGTCTGCTCGACAGCGGCTGCGCTGCCCGCTACTGCCGCCTCTTCCTTTTTTTCTTCGAGATGATCCATGCCGCCCAACAAATCGCTGAGCCCCTTACCGAGTCTACGCTTTTTACTCACCGCACACATAGATATTACTCTGCCTCTCTCATTAAAATCTCAGCCGCAAGTTTGCGGTAATTCTCCGCACCGGTAGAACGCGGGTCATACTCGGTTACCGGCATTCCGTAACTGGGAGACTCCGCGACACGCACATTTCTCGCAATGACTGTATCGTAGATATATTCCTTCAGAACATCTTTCACACTGTCCACGACTTGTTGCGACAAATTATTTCTCGCATCATACATCGTAAACACAATGCCGTTGATGCGCAGCGCGGGATTCAACTTCATCTGCAAGAGCTTGATGCTCCGCAGCATTTGGTTGAGACCCTCCATCGCGTAGTACTCACACTGAATGGGGATGATGACATCCGTCGCCGCGGTCAATGCATTGATGGTCAGAAGACTCAAGGAAGGAGGGCAGTCTATAAAGATATAGTCGTAACGATCGACCACAGCCTCCAAATAGTGCTTCAGAACATACTCTCGGTTCTTCTTTTCCAGAAGTTCGAGTTCCAGTCCTGAGAGATTTACATTGGATGTCAGCACATCTAAATTCTCGGAATAGCTCTTGTGTACAGCCTCCTCAAATGTGCATGCATCCATCAACAGCTCATATATCGTGTTATCGTCCTTTTTCTTTTCAATCCCGAGACCGCTCGATAAGTTCCCCTGCGGGTCAAAGTCAACCGCCAATACACGCATACCGGCTTCCGCAAATGCCGCTGCTAGATTAACGACAGTTGTCGTTTTTCCAACTCCGCCCTTTTGATTTGACAATGCAATGATTTTTTTCATGATTGCTTCACCGTGCGCCTCTCTATTCGAAAATTTTCGCTTTGTTCTATATCATAACACAAATTAAGACTCCAAGAAATAATAACCGTCCCCATAGCGGTAGTTTCTCTGAATTATTGAAGCAACAACTACTCTATCTTCCCGCTTTGTACCTACTGCCTCAGGCGGCGCGATTCCGGTCTTCAAGCCACCTGCTTTCTGACAGAAAAATCATTTTATCTTTGTCTTTCAATTCGAATCCGATACAAGCGAAATACAGTCTTGTCTATCCTTCGAACTGATATACGAACGTGATAAAACAATGGATTCATGAGAAAAGTTCCGATCAAAATTCCCTATCATTCCCCGAATTCATGTTAAGACCCATCCTTTGTTTCACGTGAAACAAAACTGCGGACAAGCGAAAGCAGGTTCACAGTGAGCAGCAAACGAAAGAGAAGACTTTACTGTAAGCAAGTCGATTGCAATGCAAAAAAGCGATGTATCAAACTGAAGCGTCTGATAAATATCAAAGAACACGCATAGCAGGCAAAATCGGTATATGGGAAACCGAATTGTATCCATACCGGAATTCCTCTGTTTGCATACATACGGGCAGTTGCCCCGCACTACAGAGCCGAATATTGCCGCAACGTCTTCAACCGTATGACAACAACGCATCGAATCATTTATTTCGCATGGAGTCAAAGCGCGACAACATAAACGGCTTCTCTGCAAAGATTCGATAGAGCCATATCTGCAAACGCAACAGTTGCAATCATTTAAAGTTCTTATTCACGTGAAACATTACACCGGAATGAAGATCAATTGTTCAACTGCCTGCCCGTAAATTCCGCGATCCCATTACATAGCGGCTATAATGACTCTCCGAAGACTATCCGATTGCCTTGTTATATGTAGCGGTTATCGCAAATTGCCGCTAAACATTACCGCCTGCGTATGAAAGCATGATAAGGTCACTTCGACACACAGAACTATTGCTCTGCGTGACAATCTGTCTTGAAACTATATTGCTTCACATGGCATAGCCGGTTCGCGAAATTTACGCTTAGAAATGACAGTGCAGTATTCGATACGAAACGGACACTGACTATGCGGAAGAAGCTCTCGTCATTGAAGTATCACTTTCATGATTGTCGCGCCAGAGGATATGGTTATGAAGCGTGAGCGACTGCATCTTTCTCACATGTTCCATGTGAAACATCCTTCGTTGTCGATTTCTTTTCCCGGTATTCGTTTGCATTGATCGTTCAATGACAGTAAATCTATCTTGCTGAAACAGAACTAGCAGCGAATCATGCGGCATATATCCGGAAAATAACTCCTTTCGATACAGCTTAACTTTCGTAAATTCCGGAGCCAGGGAGTATCGGTTTAAAGTAGTTCCGACTGCATTTTCTCAACTGTTCCACGTGATACATGACTGTGCAATTCTGTTTATCGGTGCTCGGTGACACAACAATCCCGACTACGATTGCTACCAAACGCATTGAGCTTCCTTACGGAAATCAAATCAGCTACCGCTTCCAAGTATCGCAACGGATTAATCTCATCCCCTCGGCGCAATAACAGCCTTCGACTTCACTGTTTCACGTGAAACAATACGCAGCGATTCAATTTCCACGTGCTCGATGGCACGACAATCCCGACTACGATTGCTACCAAACGCATTGAGCTTCCTTACGGAAATCAAATCAGTTACCGCTGCCAAGCATCACAACGGATTAATTTCGTACCCTCGGCACAATAACAGCCTTCGACTTTTCTGTTTCACGTGAGACATTACAGTGCGATTAATTTTCTAGTGCTAGATGACACGAGGATCCCAATTACGATTGGCTTCTGGACGCATTGAGCTTCCTTACGGAAATCAAATCAGTTACCGCTGCCAAGCATCACAACGGATTAATTTCGTACCCTCGGCACAATAACAGCCTTCGACTTTTCTCTGTCACGTGAAACATTAGGTGCGATTCAATTTCCATGTGCTCGGTGACACGACGATCCCGACTACGATTGCTACCATACGCATTGAGCTTCCTTACGGAAATCAAATCAGCTACTGTTGCCACGTATCGCAACGAATTGATCTCATCCCATCGAAGCAATAACAGCCTTCTATCTTTCAGTTTCACGTGAAACATTACAGTGCGATTTAATTTTCTAGTTCTAGATGACACGAGGATCCCAATTACGATTGGCTTCCGAACGCATTGAGCTGTCTTACAGAAATCAAATCAGCTACTGTTGCCAGGTATCGCAACGAATTGATCTCATCCCCTCGGCGCAATAACATTTTTCTCCTTTTCTGTTTCACGTGAAACACTACGGTGCGATTCGATTTCCAAGTGCTCGATGACATCGACAATACCATGAATACTCGGCTATCTGTTGCATCGAACCGGTCTTGGAATATTGATATATCCCGGTCTTAGAAGCTCCCGTTTATGTCATCTCGTCAGCTTGAAGAAACGGTCTCATCCGCCCTCACTGTTTCACGTGAAACATCATTGATCGTAGATTCAATCTCAAAGCTCCGGTCCGGCTGACATAACCGGGTACCATCGCTTGGCCGTAAAATTGAAGCATACAAGCATATATCCGGTATCGTTACATTCCCTCACATTATGAGAAGATTGTTTCGAGACGTCATGACTGAGACATGATTCTATCCTATCTGCAACTATTGCTTTGAATGGCTTACGAGCTATAAGAGCAGTTTGACAGTCATCAAGCACCGCGCTCGAATGTCTTCGTCCCTTTAGATTTTCCGCTAAGCCTGTCTTTACCGTTTCACGTGAAACATCCATCGTATCGATTCAATTACATGGGTATCACTCGGAACTGCAATATCAGAAACAAGCATTTCTTGATTGTATTATATCCGCCTTATACTCATCGTTTTATTGAAATTAGGTCTTAGCATCTAGCGTCTATGCCAAAATTCAAGAACCTAGAAGGTCTCAAGTCGAAAACGAAAGGAATCAATTTCTGCATCCGGCGGCATATGCTGACAGCATCAATTCAATAATCAATCGTTCTTATCTATAAGATAATACAGTCTATAAGATAATTCAGTTTCTGTCTTACGACTTCTAATCGGGCAGCATTTCTACACTTACGGCATGGTATTGATATCGGCTTTATGGGTCAATTTTCTCTTTACCACTTGGTCTGTTCGTATGAGCTATCAGTCGTTGCAATTTCGTTGTTTCAATGCCATAAGTTATATCGCAGATTGTAGTTTGATGTTCATTCCTTATGATTTGATGTCCATTTGAATTACACTTTGGCCCCGATCTGATTTCTGCTTTTGGGGCAACCGGGAGCCTGCGCTTCAGTCTGCTCTGTAGCTTTTTCAGATTTGCTTTCAGATATGCTGCTTTCAGATATGCTTTTGAATTTGTTATCTGCACAATGACTCATCCTGCGACAAGCAGAGAATAGGAGAACCTTATAATTTTATCTTTTTTAATCTCTGTCACAGAGAAATGTTTGCGATCTCTGATTTCACGTGAAACATAGTCCGGAAGCCGATAATCGAATACATATGAGCAGATATACGATAGCGATTTTTCCTCTACGTTTCACGTGAAACACTATATCGGAATGACCCCATCCGCTAATACAGACAAGGGTTTAACCTGCTTTCATTTTCGAAGGACAAATATCTCCAACCTGTCGAATCCGGCTTTTTCCGATGAACGGAAGCTCTCGACCATTTGCTCGGCTTTTCTTACACCGTTTTTTCATGTGAAACATACAATCGACACATGGTGTTTCACGTGAAACATATAAAAAAAAGAGCCTAGGCCGTGATTTCTACACAGCCTCGGCTTCTTCTCTGTTCCCGTTCCGAGTAAATTCCGACTCGGATTATTTCGATATCAACCGGTTCATTTTATTTCAGTACCAGCGGTGCCTTTGTCGGCATACCTGCTTTTCTCGGATAGATTCGCGCTGTCTCCTTAACTTTTCGAATGACAACCAAGCTTCGCTTGCCCGCATCGTCTGGCAGTGAGAAGGAAACCACTTGCTCCGTTATACCGCCTAATTTCTTGATTGCAAACTGCGCTTCGGCAAGCTCCTCCTCGATTTCTCCTGCTTTGTAGGCGAGCATCTGTCCCCCGACTTTGACAAAGGGGAGACAATACTCGGAGAGCACGGCCAGGCGGGCAACCGCACGCGAGCTGCAGTAGTCATAAGCTTCCCGCTGTCCTGTCTGTCGTGCCAGTTCCTCCGCGCGCGCATGAAGTGCCACCGTGTGATCCTGCAGGCCTAATTTTGCGATTTCATCTGTCAAATAAACAATCCTTTATTAAGACTGTCCATTAAAGTGAGGTGCAAGTTCGGAAAGACAATTGCAAGCGGAATTCCCGGAAATCCTGCGCCGCTGCCCAAATCCAGAAGTCTTGTTCCGGTTCTCGGAAAATCGGGGAGCAGGCAGGCAGGGAGCAGGCTGTCAATATAGTGTTTCACGATAACTTCCCGCCGCTCTGTAATGCCGGTCAGATTCATCACCTGATTCTTCTCCAGCATATCCTCGTAAAACTGTGCGAACTGTGCAAACTGTCCGTCTGACAAAGACAGTTTTCCCGACTCGGGAAGGTTCTCCAGAGCTGTTCGCATATCACGGACAAACTCGTTCAACGCTTCAAGCGTCATATGCCTCCTCCTGTTCTATGTTTATTGGCCTCCAACCAGACCAGCAAAACCGAGATATCCGCAGGTGAGACACCGGAAATGCGGGAAGCCTGTCCTATGGATCTCGGTTTCAGCGCCTTTAGCTTTTGCACTGCTTCGAGGCGCAGACTTCCTACGGACTCATAGTCCAAATCTTCCGGCAGCAGTTTATGTTCCAAGCGTTTGAATTGTTTCACCTGCTGTTCCTGGCGACGAATATAACCCTCGTATTTCAATTCTATGTTCACCTGCTCGCACACAGAGTGCGGTAATTCCGGGCGTTCCGTGTCCAAGGGGGGCAATCAACTCATAATTCAGTTCCGGCCGCTTAATAAGCTCCGCGAGAGAAATTCCGGTCTTCAGCGGTGTGGAATTTAATTTTTGAAGCAGCTCATTGTTCGCGGCACTCGCACCGATATGTGTTGCCATAAGACGTTTTCGCTCAGCTTCGATTCCGCTTCGCTTAAGCCTAAGTCTCTGTATCTTTTCTTCACCGACCAATCCCAGCTCGTACCCGCGTTCCGAGAGGCGAAGATCCGCATTGTCTTGGCGGAGCAGCAGGCGGTACTCCGAGCGGGAGGTCATCATGCGATAGGGTTCATGGCTCTCCTTGGTCACAAGGTCGTCGATCAGAACACCGATGTAGGCCTCCGAGCGGTCCAAAACAAAGGGTTCCTTCTTTTGAATCAGACGTGCGGCATTGATTCCGGCAACCAAACCCTGGGCCGCAGCCTCTTCGTAGCCCGAGCTTCCGTTGATTTGTCCGGCTGCAAAAAGAGCCGGAATTTCCTTGAACGCAAGACTCGCCGTCAACTGTCTCGCATCGATGCAATCGTATTCAATGGCATAGGCATTGCGTACGATGACCGCGTTTTCAAGACCGGGCGTCGCGTGTATTACCGCATACTGAACATCCTCGGGAAGAGAAGAGGACATACCGCCGAGATACATTTCATCGGTATAGAGGCCCTCCGGCTCAACAAAAATTTGATGTCCCTCTTTGTCCGGAAATTTCATCACCTTATCTTCAATCGAGGGGCAGTAACGGGGGCCGGTTCCTTGAATACTGCCGTTGTAAAGCGGCGAACGATCGATGTTCTCCTCAATCAGTCGCTTGACTTCACTGCCCGTATGCGTGAGCCAGCAGCTCACCTGTTCCCGCTGTACCGTGTCCGGATCGGTATCAAAGGAAAAGGGGACCACAGGGACATCTCCCTTTTGTTCCTGCATCTTGGAGTAATCAAGCGTTTTCCCGTCGACCCGCGCCGGCGTTCCGGTCTTAAAGCGGCGCATCTCAATGCCGAGTGAGAGAAGAGAAGCCGTTAATTTTGTGGCTGCCTTGAGCCCGTTCGGTCCTGTTTCTTCGCTGACTTCGCCGAAAACACAGCGCGCGTTGAGATAAACACCGGTTGCCAATACGACAGCCCCGGCATAGTAGTGGCTTCCCGAGACGGTTTTTACACCGATGCAGCGTCTTTTCCCCAGTTTATCCACAGCATCTTCGGTTAAAATTGTGGATATCTCTGCCTGCCGTATCGTAATCTGTGGGTTTCTCTCCAGTACACGGCGCATTTCCGCGATATAAGCCTGTTTATCCGCCTGCGCGCGCAGCGAATGAACCGCAGGTCCTTTTGACTCGTTGAGCATGCGCGACTGGATAAAGGTCTTATCAATCACATGTCCCATCTCACCGCCCAGCGCATCGAGTTCCCGGACCAAATGCCCCTTGGAAGTACCTCCGATGTTCGGATTACAGGGCATCAGGGCAATGGAGTCAACGCTGACGGTAAAGATAATTGTCTTCATCCCCAAACGCGCTGCCGCCAATGCCGCCTCGCAGCCCGCATGACCGGCTCCGACCACAATTACATCATATCTCTCTTCTATCATCACACACTTACTTTCCCGTGCAAAACTTTTCAAAAATGCGGTTGATGACATCGTCCTCAACGCTGTCTCCGGTAATGGTTCCGAGCGCGCGGTAGGCCGCGCTCAAATCAATCGAGAAGAAATCTTCCGGCATACCCGCAGCGACGGATGCCTGCACATTGCGAAGACTCTCGATGGCCTCTCTGAGCACCTCTTTGTGACGCGCATTGACGGAAAGTACCTCGTTCCTATTGTCAAAAACACCTTCAAAGAAGAGTTCCGTGACTGTCTCTTCCAAGGAGGCAAGTCCCTCCCCGGTTTTTGTCGAAAAACGCAGTATCTTTCCGGGACCGTATACGCTAAGCAACTCTCTCTCGTCGATACGCTGTCCCAGGTCGGCCTTGTTGAGAAGCAGAATGCTTCGCCGTTTGCCCGCATAGGAGAGGAGTTCCTTTTCTTCCTCGCTGAGCGGTTTGGAGCCGTCCAAAACAAGCAACAGCAGTTCTGCCGCTTCGGCAGCTTTTCTGGCACGTTCCACGCCGATTCTCTCGATTTGGTCTTCGCTCTCACGAATTCCCGCCGTATCGGAGAGCGTGAGTAAGAGTTTCCCGAGTCTTACCTGTTCTGTCAGAATATCCCGCGTGGTACCTGCAATATCCGTCACGATGGCCGCATCGTTCTGCGTGAGCAGGTTCATGAGCGACGATTTTCCGGCATTCGGCAAGCCGAGTATGACAGTCGGAATTCCCTCTCGAAAAAGGCGCCCGTCATCCGCGCTCTGAAGCAACTCTTCCAAAGAAGCGAGCATCGTCGCAATGCGTGCGGAAAGCAGCTCCGGGTATCCTTCCAAATCGTAGTTTTCCGGATCATCCAGAGCCGCCTCAATCCAAGCGATTTCATCCAGAATATCCGAGCGCAGTGCCCGCATTTTATCGGAGAGTCTTCCGTCCAGCTGGTTCATCGCTGCCTGCAGAGCATATTCATTTTTTGCGCCGATTAAATCCATGACAGCCTCTGCCTGCGCGAGATCGATTCTCCCGTTTAAAAAAGCGCGCTTTGAAAATTCTCCCGGCTCCGACGGACGGGCACCTGCACGGAGGACAGCATCCAAGACCCGTTGTAAGAGAAAAAGACCTCCGTGGCAATTGATTTCCACGCTGTCCTCTCCCGTAAAACTGTGCGGTGCGCGAAATACGCTCGCCAATACTTCATCCAACACCTCTCCGTTATCCAGCACATGACGATAATTCATGCTATACCCCGGCGCTCCCGAAATCGGGCGATCCAACACCGCATCCGCAATTTCAAACGCTTTTTCACCGCTGATGCGGATAATACCGATTCCTCCTTCGCCGAGAGCAGTGGCAATGGCCGCAACGGTTTCTCGTTCCTCTCTCAAAACCATCCCTTTCCCTTCCAAGATAAGACAAATCAAAAAGCTGCCAGCATATGGTTTGCCGGCAGCTTTTCGCACTTATTTGATTGACCCCTCTTTTTTCTGCCTGTCTCCGTCCTTCTGAAGCGTGATGACAACATGGCGCTGTTCACCCTCGCCCTCGGAATGTGTGGTCACATAGCGATCACGCTGCAAGGCGGCATGAATGATACGTCTCTCATTCGGCGTCATCGGATCCAGCGCGTAGGGCTTACCGCTCTGCTTGACACGGCGCGCTGCATTTCTGGCAAAAGCCCTCAACTTATTTTCCTGCTTTTCCCGATAGGAACCGATGTCCAGCTTAATGCGGAGAAACGGCTCCTGTTTTTTGTTGACAACATGACTCACCAGATACTGCAACGCATCCAGAGTCTGACCGCGCTTTCCGATCAAAGCTCCCAGGTTCTCACCCTTCACGTGAAAAATAACGGTTTTTTCCTGCGCTCTGATCTGCGTATCGATTTCCGCCTCAAGCTTTAGCGTTTCAAAGAGTTCTTGCAGGAAGGCGATGCCGGCCTTTTTTCCGTTTTCCAAGGATGTTGGGATGGTCGCATCCTGCACTTTCTTTTCCGGCCTTGCTGCCGCAAGCGTTTTGTTTGTCGTCTGCAGCGGCTTTTCTTCGCTTTCCTGCGGCTTTGCAGGCGCAATTTCGGGAACCGGTGTTACAATGACCGGTTCAGCGGGAGCTGCCTCTTCACAGACTTCCGAGCAAGTTTCCGCCTGATCCGGCAGCTTTTCTTCCTGCTGCTCGGCTGTCTTAATGACTGCGTGAAGTTTCCAGGGCTTACTTCCGATAAAACCGAGTAAACCGCTGCTTCCCTGTTCCACAACAGAGACTTCTAAGCGATCGCTTGTCGTCTCGAGCTCCAGAAGAGCCTTGGTGAGTGCCTCATCATAGGTCTTTCCTGTCACAGTGACTTCAGTCTTCATTGTCCTTCTCTCCGCCTGCAAGATCGACGTTTTTACCTTTGTTTTTGCGTTTGTTTGCGACGCGCTCATCGTACATCGCAACCATATTTGCCTTGGAAGCAAGCGACCCCGGCTTGGCATTCTTCTGATAGTATGCCGTCGAATCTTCGACTTGCTTTATCGTTCTCTCGGTGCGCTGACGCTGACGCTCTTCTTCGTTCTTCTCCGCTTCCTCTTGGCGCTTAACTTCGCGAAGCAGACGATCGGAGTTGCTCTTTACGAGAGCCGGATTCTTTCCCTCGCGTATCGCCTTCTCGTTTGCCTTTTCCGTATTCTTTCTTACAATCTCATCGACATCCATCTTGCTGAGCTGCGCGTTGATCACGAGCTGCTGAAGCATACGGCAAAGTCCGCTGGCAACCCAGTAAATACCGATACCTGCCGGAAGGGTGAAGCAGAAGAAGAGCGACATGACGGGCATCATCGTGTTCATACTCTGCATCTGCTGCGCCATCATATTGTCTTCATCGACCTTGGCCTTATTGTTCTTCGTGCCGGCGGTCATGAGTTTTGCGGAGTACCACTGTATACCCGCAGAAAGGAAGGGAATAATCCATGCGAGATTCGGACTGTTAATGCCCTGGAACGGCGGTGTCGCGAGATTGACGCCGAGGAAGTAGTTCATCTTCGCAATCTCTGCGGAACCTGCGGAAATAACCGATGCCAGTGCCGGATAAGCCTGCTCAAGGCTATTCCACTGCGCAGGAGTAAACTTATAGAGGAAATCGATGACATTCTGTACCGCAGAGGTATCCGTCAGCACCGGTTTTACCTTCGGTGCGATTTCGCTCAACGTGCTCACAAAATTTCCCTGCTGCATGACCGGCGTTGCAATGCTCTCAAATACCCGGTAAACGGAAGGGACATAGCCCGGAATCTTATAGATAACCTGGTAGAGACCGAAGAGTATCGGCATCTGAATCAGTAGGAAGAGGCAGCTGCCGCTCATGCTCGTTCCGTACTTTTGATAGACTGCGCGCGTCTCTGCCTGCATGCGCGCCATCGAAACCTGATCTGTCTTTCCCTTATACTTTTTCTGAACTGCCTGCAGTTCCGGCTGCATAACACTCATCAACTTCGAGGACTTCTGCTGTGAAACCGTAAGAGGCCACATTAAAAGGTTCGTGATGACGGTAAAGAGAATAATGCTGAGTCCTATGTTCGTAATGCCGAACTGACTCGTGAAGCGGAACAGTGCGTCCATGATCATTCCAAGGACGTAAGCGACCTGACCGATAATCGGCGCGGATGACTTTGTCAAAAAAAAATAAGCTCCAAGGCTTGCCTCCTATTACTTCAATTTTACGGAACCGGGTCATATCCGCCCTTTGAAAAGGGATTACAACGCAAAATACGGAAGAGTGCCATTTTTCCGCCCTTCCATGCACCGTACTTTTCAATTGCCTCCAGCGCATACTGCGAGCAGGTCGGATAAAACCTGCAATGACAGCGCCACTTATAGGGAGAGAGTGCTCTTCGATAAAATCGAATCAAGCAGAGCATAATTTGTTTTATCATTTTTGCTCCTCTAATATACCCTGCGCCCGACAAAGCTTCAAAAAAGAAGCTTCAATGGCATGGTATCCCTGCATTGCGCCATCCTTTCGCACAACAAAAACCAAATCACAGGATACGGAAAGTGCACTGCGATGCAGACGAAAAGCCTCTCGCAGCAGCCTTGTCACACGATGTCGAACGACACTGTTTCCGATTTTTTTTGACGCGCTGATACCGATACGCGGTTCTCCTGCGGTACGCGGACGAACATAGAGAACCAGATTACGGTCCGCTCTGGTTCTGCCTTCCTCATAAATTTTCCGAAACTCACAGTTATCCTTGATCGACGGAAAGCGTCTCATTCTTTCTCAATCCTTTGCATTCGTATGTTTCCCGGCCTTCGGACAAAGCGAAAAAGAAAGGGGTCGTCGTCAGACAACCCCATTGTTCTTCGACGCGAATGCCGATCAAATTTTAAACTGTCAGTCTCGCTCTGCCCTTTGCTCTTCTGGCAGCCAGAACTTTTCTTCCGCCCTTCGTCGCCATGCGCGCACGGAAACCGTGTACACGAAACTTCTGCGCATTATGAGGCTGGAATGTCATTGTACCCTTTCTCATTGTCAGAACACCTCCTCACTTCCTAGCATTTTCCCAACTGACTTTGATCTCACAGCTCCTATAGGAAGCAGCTTCCGGAGATATCACGCAAACATGGGAATATTCCTGCTTATTATACGGAACTGTGCCTTTTTCGTCAAGAACTTTCAAGCTCGCATTTTAAGCATATTCGCAGATAAAATAAGCGCTTCTGTAGCTTACAAAATATTGAATTTGGATTTCAACAATTTGTACCGTCATTCTGTGGATAAATTTTAACCCCTCTCATACTTATCCAGATTTCAACAACTTTTTGTGGATAACTCATTGTATACAAAAACCAAGCATGGTTTTTCAACTTTACATAATGTTATTCACATTTTGTGAGTAACTCGTTGATAACTTCTTCTTTTCACACCGCTTTTTCCTCCCTTCGGCTCTTTATGCCGTGTTTTAAGCTGTGGAAATGCGAATAACAACAGGCAAATCTCATCCACAGCTGTGACTTCACAATTACGGTTAACCCGAATTTACACCGTTATCCGCACACAATCACAAGCTTCCCACGCTGTTCCCACAGACTTATCCACAAGGCCGTTTTTGATTTCATTGAGATTGTCCTCTCTTTTTGCTATACTGAGATCGACTTATCCCCAAACGCGGCAAAGGAGTCTTTCATTATGGAGCAAAACGCAGCGTTCCAAACCATCGCGGATCATTGGACGGAAATACAGGATTACGTAAAAAACAAAAAAGTTACGACAGAGTTATCCTATGAGATGTGGATTGCTCCGTTGAAGCCCCACCATCTGACGCTTGACGAAGACGGAAGGGCTCTCTTTTACGTTGAAGTCACGGGAAAAGAAAACAGTGCCCCGAATTCCGGCTTCCAGGCCTTCATGTCGACGCATTACACACAAGTCATCGAGACCGCCATCGATCAAATTACCGGAATTCCCTGCACACTTATGTTTTACGGCGGAGAAAGCGAAACGCCCGTTTCGAATCAGCCGCATATATCGCCTGTAGGTCTGACTCCGTTTTCCACGGTAAAACTGGATCCGCGCTATACCTTCGATACCTTTGTCGTCGGTAAAAACAATAATCTCGCGCATGCCGCTTCCCTTGCGGTTGCCGAAAATCCCGGAGGCATCTATAACCCTCTCTTTATCTACGGCGGCGTGGGACTCGGAAAAACGCATTTGATGCAGTCCATCGCACATTTTGTACTACAGCATAATCCGAGTGCCAAGGTACAGTATGTGACCAGTGAATCCTTTACCAACGAACTCATTGAGGCCATCCGGAGCAAAAATAACTACACGACGACCGAATTCCGTGAAAAGTACCGCCACATCGATGTTCTCTTGATTGACGATATTCAATTTATAATAGGAAAGGACAGAACTCAGGAGGAGTTCTTCCACACCTTCAATGCCCTGCACGGCGCTAAAAAGCATATCATTATATCTTCAGATAAACCGCCGAGAGAACTCGTGACCTTGGAAGATCGTCTGCGCTCCCGCTTCGAGTGGGGCTTGACCGTGGACATCCAGCCGCCGGACTATGAGACGCGCATGGCGATTTTGAGAAAGCGCGAGGAACTGGACCACATCAACGTCGACAACGACGTCATCCAATACATTGCCTCGAATGTGCGCAGCAATATCCGAGAGCTCGAAGGATCTCTGACAAAGATTGTCGCCTTCGGCAAGCTGAACCACATGGAAGTCAATTTGGAGCTCGCACAAAAGGTACTCCGGGATATCATAGATCCCAATGTTCATCAAGAAATCACGCCGCAGTTCATTATTCAGATTGTCGCGGAACACTACGGATTTTCCGAAGCGGATCTCATCGGAAACAAGCGAACCCGAGAACTTGCGACCGCAAGACAGATCGGCATGTATCTCTGCCGCGAGATGACCGATGCGGCTCTGCAGCAAATCGGTGCAAGCTTCGGCGGTAAGGATCACACCACGGTGCTCTATGCAATTCGAAAGATATCCTCAGATATCACGGACAATAAGGATCTCGCCGGTACCGTGGACGTCCTGAAGAAGAAGATTTCTGCACAGTAATTCACAGCGGAATGTACCCGAAAGCGGGCTATCCACCCTCTTGTTCAAGCGGAAAAAGCTTACGGGAAGCGGCTTTACGGTGGATGCTCACATACTCACAGCCCCTATTATTATGATTACGGGATAAAATGAAAGAGAGGACGGCTCTATGAAGCTCGCGTTCAACAAAGAAAAACTCACAGCCGCTTTGGGAATTGTTTCCAGAGCAATTCCGACCCGAACGACAAACCCCATTTTAAGTTGCATCTTATTTGACGCGTCGGAAGACAAGGTGACCCTGATTGCCAATGACTCCGAATTCGGAATTTCGACCGAAGTAGAGGGCATCATCCGGGAAAGGGAAAGGTAGCGCTCGATGCCAGACTGGTCGGTGATATCATTCGCAAACTGGAAGGCGGAGATGAACTCGTAAACATTGAGACGGAAGCGAATTTCACGACGAAGATTTCTTGCAGCGATGTCCTCTTTACAATTCCGGGCAGAGACGGCGAAGAGTTTTCTTATCTCCCGCAGATAGAGCGGGAACATAGCCTGCGCCTCAGTCAGTTCACACTCAAGGAAGTCATTCGTAAAACCATCTTTGCCGCGGCCTTGAACGACAGCAATAAGATGATGGGCGGTGAGTTTGTCAATATCAAGGGACGAGTCGCAACTTTTGTGGCGCTCGACGGCCACCGTGTCGCGGTGAGAAATATGACCCTCCGTGAGGGCGAGGAAGATTTTCACGCAATCATCCCCGGTAAGACCATGAATGAAATCAGCAAAATCATGGAGGATGACAACGAAAAAGAGGTAGAGCTCTTCTTTTCGAAGAACCATGTGCTCTTTTCCTTTGACGGGACCCTGGTGCTTTCGCGTTTGATTGACGGCGAGTACTTCAAGATTGAGCATATGCTCTCGAAAGACTATGTGACCAGAGTCGAAATCAATCGTGTGAAGTTCCTCGGCAACATTGATCGCGCAACCATCCTGATCAAGGAGAGCGATCATAAGCCTATCGTTCTGGATATCCGGGATGGGAAGCTTCAGCTGAAGGTGAAGTCCTCCTACGGATCGATGGACGGTGAAGTGCCCTGTGAAAAGAGCGGAAACGATCTGCTGATTGCCTTCAATCCGAAATTTCTGATGGACGCGCTCCGCGCCATCGATGACGAGACCGTGACTCTCTACTTCACCAACGCAAAATCTCCCTGTTTCCTCAGGGATGAGCATGACAGCTTTGTCTATTTGATTTTGCCGGTCAATTTTGTCGCCTGAGGCGAAGAAGGAAGAAGACGTGAAGGAAGTAAAAATCAAAGATGCTTTTATTAAACTGGATCAGGCACTGAAACTTTCGGGGGCTTGTGATCTGGGTTCCGATGCGAAGTATGCAATTCAGGGCGGGGAGGTCTCCGTAAACGGAGAAGTCGAAGAACGCCGCGGCCGTAAGTTGCATCCGGGAGATTGCTTCTCCTTTGACGGGCATGATTATCGAATCGTTGGAGCTTGAGAATTTCAGAAATTACCGAAACGGAAAGTTCATCTTTTCGCCGGGGAGTAATTTGCTCTACGGGGACAACGCGCAGGGAAAGACCAATCTCTTGGAGGCGCTCTACTACTGTGCCGGTGCAAAATCACAGCGCGCCGGCAAGGACCGGGAAATGATACGCTTCGGAGAGAACGAGGCGCACATCAAACTCTTGGTTCGGAGCAGAGATATTCCGCGGCGCATTGACATCCATCTCAGAAAAACGGCAGTAAGGGAATTGCGGTAGACGGAATTCCGCTTCGTCGCGCCAGTGAGCTCTTCGGTACGGTGAAAATGGTAGTTTTTTCTCCGGAAGATCTGAACTTGATTAAGAGCGGTCCCGCAGAGCGGCGTCGTTTTCTGGATATTGAATTATGTCAACTGAATCGGCGCTATGTCAAAGAACTGCTGAATTACAATCGCGCTTTGTTGCAGCGCAACAAGCTCTTAAAGGAGATCTCCTTCCGTTCGGAATTGATGGAAACCCTGGAATTATGGGATGAACAGTTGGTTGCAGCCGGAATTGCTCTGATGCAGAGTCGTGCGGTTTTTCTGGAACAGTTGAATGAAATCTGTGTGGAAAAATATGCCTCTCTCACGGGACAAAAGGAGGCGCTTCGTCTCTGCTATGAGCCCAATATCACGGAAGAGCGCTACGCGGCGTCGCTGCAACGAAGTCGTGAATTCGATCTTCGGCAAAAAGCGACTTCGGTCGGACCGCATCGCGATGACATTGCGTTCTATTTGCGTCAGGGACAGGGCGAGGAAATGGACCTTCGGAAATTCGGTTCCCAAGGACAGCAGAGATCTGCGGCGCTCGCTGTGAAACTGTCGGAGTTTGCGCTTATGCAGAGGGAAAGCGGTGAAAATCCGGTCTTTCTTCTGGATGATGTGCTCTCGGAGCTTGATACGGACAGACAAAAGCAACTCTTAAAAAGCATTCGGGAAGTACAAACCGTGCTCACAAGCACCGGTATGGATAATTTGTTACAGGACGGTTTTCAGATTTCCAAGAAATTTTTGGTAAAGATGGGAACGGTAACTGAGGTAACGGAGGAGGAAAGTGCATGAGTGAAGAATACAACGCAGACCAAATACAGGTTCTGGAAGGTCTGGAAGCAGTTCGGAAGAGACCGGGCATGTACATCGGTTCGACCTCTTCGCGGGGACTGCATCATCTCGTGTACGAAATTGTGGATAATTCCGTCGATGAAGCTTTGGCCGGTTACTGCAGCGAGATTGAAGTGACGGTACATCGCGACAATTCCGTGACAGTTAAGGACAACGGAAGAGGAATTCCCGTCGATATTCAAAAGAAACTGGGAATTCCGGCGATCGAAGTGGTATTTACGGTTTTACATGCGGGCGGAAAATTCGGCGGCGGCGGATATAAAGTGTCCGGCGGTCTTCACGGTGTCGGTGCATCCGTGGTCAATGCGCTCTCTGTTTGGCTCAAAGTTCAGGTCTATCGGAACGGAAAATGCTATGAAGAGGAGTTTGCGCGCGGAAAAACGACGGTTCCTCTGCATGTGGTGCGTGAGGTCAGTCCGGATTTACACGGTACGGTCGTGCACTTTATGCCGGATTCCGAGATTTTCGAGACCACGGTTTATGACTATGAGACGCTGCGTGTACGCCTCAGAGAGACAGCTTTTCTGACCAAAAACCTGAAAATCACTCTGACGGATGAACGTGATGAGGGAAGAAGCGAGAGCTTTCACTTTGAGGGCGGAATACGTGAATTTGTACAGTATTTAAATCGCGGTAAAAATGCGCTCTACGATCAAGTCATTTCCTGTGAAGAAAAGCGGGAAGGTGTGATGGTCGAAGTGGCTATGCAACATAACGATAGCTACAGTGAAAATATATTCACCTTCGTGAATAACATAAATACGCCGGAGGGCGGAACTCACCTGACCGGTTTTAAGAATGCCATCACAAAGACCTTTAACGACTATGCGCGGACCAGAAAGCTACTCAAAGAGAGCGATGAAAATTTGACGGGTGAGGATCTGCGAGAAGGACTCACGGCAATCGTCTCCGTCAAAGTCGAAATCCGCAGTTCGAGGGTCAGACCAAGCAGAAGCTCGGAAACTCCGAGGTCACCGGTGCGGTGAGTTCGGTGCTGAGTGAACAACTCACTTATTTTTTGGAGCAGAATCCGGCAATCGCGAAACAAATTTGCGACAAGGCCATACTCGCGCAGCATGCGCGGGCGGCAGCGAGAAAGGCTCGCGACTTGACGCGCAGAAAATCCGCATTGGACGGCATGGCGCTGCCCGGAAAGTTGGCGGATTGCTCGAGTAAGGATCCGGAGGAATGCGAAATTTTCATTGTCGAGGGAGATTCGGCAGGCGGTTCGGCAAAGACCGCACGCGATCGAAAGACCCAGGCAATACTGCCTCTTCGCGGTAAGATTTTGAACGTTGAGAAGGCGAGAATGGATCGTGTCTACGGAAATGCGGAAATTAAGGCGATGATTACCGCTTTCGGCGCAGGTATCCACGAGGATTTCGATATCTCCAAACTGCGCTATCACAAAATCATCATCATGACGGATGCCGATGTGGACGGTGCGCACATTGCGACTCTGATGCTCACCTTCATCTACCGCTATATGCCGCAGCTCATTCAGGAGGGCTATGTGTACCTTGCACAGCCGCCGCTTTATAAGCTGGAGAAGAACAAGCGCATCTGGTATGCCTACTCCGACGAGGAGTTGAGCCGGATATTGCAGGAAGTCGGCAGAGACGATAGCAATAAGATTCAGCGCTACAAGGGACTCGGCGAGATGGATGCGGAGCAACTCTGGGAGACAACGATGGATCCGGAGCGGCGCGTGTTGCTTCGCGTGAGTATGGATGAAGATGCCCGCTCGGAACTGGAACTCACCTTCACGACCTTAATGGGAGATCAGGTGGAGCCGCGCCGGGAATTCATCGAGAACAATGCGAAGTACGTGACCAATCTTGATATTTGACGAAACGGGGGCTATGGATGGAACCGAATGTATTTGATCAGATCAAAGAAGTCGATCTGAAAAAAACAATGGAGAAGTCGTATATCGACTATGCGATGTCCGTCATTGCGGCGCGCGCGTTGCCGGATGTGCGAGACGGCTTAAAGCCGGTGCAGCGTCGCATCCTGTTCTCCATGTTTGAATTGAACAATGGACCGGACAAAGCCCACAGAAAATGCGCGCGTATTGTCGGTGACACCATGGGTAAGTATCACCCGCACGGTGACTCGTCGATCTACGGAGCACTTGTCAACATGGCTCAGGAATGGGCAATGCGCAATTGCCTGGTCGACGGACACGGAAACTTCGGCTCCATAGACGGTGACGGCGCTGCGGCGATGCGTTACACAGAGGCGCGTCTCTCCAAGATTGCAATGGAGATGATAGCGGACATCAATAAGGATACGGTGGATTTTGTCCCGAACTTTGATGAGACCGAACAGGAACCTGTGGTGTTGCCGAGTCGCTATCCGAACTTACTGGTCAACGGTGCCCAGGGCATTGCGGTCGGTATGGCGACCAATATTCCGCCGCATAATTTACGGGAAGTTGTGGCTGCGGTCGATTGCTCATTGAGAATAAGATTGCGGACCGCGAGACAACACTGGATGAGGTTATATCCCTGGTAAAAGGCCCCGATTTCCCGACCGGAGCCACCATACTCGGAAAAAGCGGTGTGCTGGAGGCCTACCGGACCGGCAGAGGAAAAATTCGTGTACGCGCCGTGACCAATATAGAGCCGATGCAGAACGGAAAGCATCGCATCGTCGTGACGGAACTACCCTATCTGGTCAATAAGGCGAGACTTATTGAGAAGATTGCGGATTTGGTGCGCGATAAGCGTGTGGACGGAATTACGGATCTTCGGGATGAGTCAAACCGAGAGGGCATGCGCATTGTCATTGAGCTCAGAAAAGACGTCAATCCGCAGATTGTGTTGAACCGGCTCTTAAAGCACACCCAGCTTGAGGATACCTTCGGTGTCATTATGCTCGCGCTGGTCAACAACGAGCCCAGAGTTCTGAATCTCTTGCAGATGCTGGAGCACTACCTTGAGCACCAGAAGGATGTGGTGACGCGGAGAACCAAGTATGACTTAAACCGCGCGGAAGAGAGAGCGCACATCTTAAAGGGTCTCCTGATAGCACTCGATCACATCGACGAAGTGATACGTATCATACGTGAGAGCCGCAGCGTGGCACTTGCAAAACAGAGCTTAATGGAGCGTTTTGCACTCACCGATGTTCAGGCCCAGGCCATTGTGGACATGCGTCTTCGCGCTCTGACCGGTTTGGAGAGAGAAAAGCTCGAGGCCGAGTATCAGGAACTTGAGCGGAAATAGCTTACTTTAAGAGCATACTCGAGGATGAAAAGAAGTTGCTCGCCGTCATCAAAGAAGAGATGGATCTGGTCGCGGAAAAGTACGGGGACGACAGAAGAACCGGCTTCGGCATCAGCGATGAGATGGAGGCAGAGGACTTGATCCCGGATGAAGTTGTTGTTGTCGCAATGACAAACCGCGGCTACATCAAACGCATGAATCCGGATTTCTTCCGAAATCAGGCGCGCGGCGGCAAGGGAATACGCGGAATGCAGACCATAGAAGACGATTTCATCATCGATCTTCTGATGACCACGACGCACCGTCCGATTGATTTCTTCACCAACAAGGGAAGATTGTATCGACTCAAGGTGTATCAGATTCCGGATGCGAGCCGAACGGCGCGCGGTACGGCAATCGTAAATCTCCTGCAGTTGCAGCCGGATGAAAAAGTCACGGCTATGATTTCCTATCGGAATAAGAGCGAGACCAAGTACCTCTTTATGGCGACCAAACAGGGCATGGTCAAGAAAACCGAGCTCAGCGCCTATATGAATGTTCGGAGTAACGGACTTGCGGCAATCGCGCTCCGCGAGGAGGATGAACTCATCGGTGTCAAGGCGAGCCGCGGTACGGAAGATGTACTCCTGGTGACACAAAACGGACAGAGTATACTCTTCTCCGAGGAGACAGTCCGTGTCACAGGAAGAAATTCCTACGGTGTCAAGGGCATTGCACTCCGCGAGGGCGATGCGGTCGTCGCAATGCAGTTTACGGCGCAGGGCGAAGAACTTTTGACAGTCACGGCCTACGGTATGGGTAAGCGGACGGAACTCACGGAGTTCCACGCCCAGAACCGCGGCGGCTACGGTAACCTCTGCCATAAACTGACGGATAAGACGGGACTCCTGATCGGTGCGAAGCTGGTTCGGGAAGATCAGGAGATGCTGCTGATTACGAATACCGGTGTCATGATACGGATTTCGGTCGGTGATATTTCCAAGTACGGACGTCTTGCGTCCGGTGTGAAACTCATGAACATTGAGCGGGACGGTGAAGAAGAAATCAGAATCGCCGGAATCGCAATGGTAAAAGAGAGCATGAGTGCCGTACAGGAGAATGAGGGCGACGCGGAATCCGGCGAGGACAGTGAAGATATAGAAAGCAACAAATAAGAAACAACAAGATATTGAAGAACAAAACAAATTGCTGCGCCCGGGAAATAAAGCCTGAAAAAGATTCGAAAAAATGGCTTTTATCCGTTGACAGATGGTAAAAACATCCGTTATAATGGCGTAGCAATTCGTTTCTGGAGAAATACTCAAGAGGCCGAAGAGGCCCCCCTGCTAAGGGGGTAGGTCGGGTAATACCGGCGCGAGGGTTCAAATCCCTCTTTCTCCGCTCGAATTTCCGAATGAAAATGCTTCAAAAAAAGTGTTGACAGAGGAAATTCAAAGTGATAAAGTAAGGGAGTTGCGCCTGAAAAAGGCCGACAACCGACAGAACCTTGAAAATCAAAGATCAGACAGTACAAACAACCCTGAAATCTCTGAGAAAACAGAGGGTTTGCGGACATTTTTCGAATGTGTTCGTGAGCTTCCAAAAGAATTTCAAAAAAGAACCAAACCAAGTAATAACGGGTAAAATAACTGAGAAAGACCAACGTTATTTTGACCGGAACGAACAAACTTTAAATTGAGAGTTCGATCCTGGCTCAGGATGAACGCTGGCGGCGTGCTTAACACATGCAAGTCGAACGAGAAATGGAGATGGAAACCTTCGGGCGGAAGCCTTCATTTCGAGTGGCGGACGGGTGAGTAACGCGTGGGTAACCTGCCTCATACAGGGGGATAACAGTTGGAAACGACTGTTAATACCGCATAAGACCACAGCACCGCATGGTGCGGGGGTAAAAACTCCGGTGGTATGAGATGGACCCGCGTTCGATTAGCCAGTTGGCGGGGTAACGGCCCACCAAAGCGACGATCGATAGCCGATCTGAGAGGATGACCGGCCACATTGGGACTGAGACACGGCCCAAACTCCTACGGGAGGCAGCAGTGGGGAATATTGCACAATGGGGGAAACCCTGATGCAGCGACGCCGCGTGAGTGAAGAAGTACTTCGGTATGTAAAAGCTCTATCAGCAGGGAAGAAAAATGACGGTACCTGAGTAAGAAGCCCCGGCTAACTACGTGCCAGCAGCCGCGGTAATACGTAGGGGGCAAGCGTTATCCGGATTTACTGGGTGTAAAGGGAGCGCAGACGGTTGCGCAAGTCTGAAGTGAAATCCCGAGGCTTAACCACGGGACTGCTTTGGAAACTGTGCGACTTGAGTATCGGAGGGGCAGGCGGAATTCCTAGTGTAGCGGTGAAATGCGTAGATATTAGGAAGAACACCGGTGGCGAAGGCGGCCTGCTGGACGAAAAACTGACGTTGAGGCTCGAAGGCGTGGGGAGCAAACAGGATTAGATACCCTGGTAGTCCACGCGGTAAACGATGAATACTAGGTGTTGGTGCCCCAAGGGCATCGGTGCCGTCGCAAACGCAATAAGTATTCCACCTGGGGAGTACGTTCGCAAGAATGAAACTCAAAAGGAATTGACGGGGACCCGCACAAGCAGTGGAGCATGTGGTTTAATTCGAAGCAACGCGAAGAACCTACCAAATCTTGACATCCTTCTGACCGCACCGTAATGGGTGCTTTCCTTTGGGACAGGAGTGACAGGTGGTGCATGGTTGTCGTCAGCTCGTGTCGTGAGATGTTGGGTTAAGTCCCGCAACGAGCGCAACCCCTATTGCCGGTAGCCAGCAGGTAAAGCTGGGCACTCTGGCGAGACTGCCCGATAACCGGGAGGAAGGCGGGGATGACGTCAAATCATCATGCCCCCTTATGATTTGGGCAACACACGTGCTACAATGGCGTTAACAAAGAGAGGCGAGAACGCGAGTTTAAGCAAAGCTCAAAAATAACGTCTCAGTTCGGACTGCAGTCTGCAACTCGACTGCACGAAGCCGGAATTGCTAGTAATCGCGAATCAGCATGTCGCGGTGAATACGTTCCCGGGTCTTGTACACACCGCCCGTCACACCATGGGAGTCAGCAACGCCCGAAGTCAGTGACCCAACCGCAAGGAGGGAGCTGCCGAAGGCGGGGCGGATAACTGGGGTGAAGTCGTAACAAGGTAGCCGTATCGGAAGGTGCGGCTGGATCACCTCCTTTCTAAGGAAAAAGTAAGGGTTGTTTGTGCTGTCTGGTTTTTGATCAAAGGTTCATACCGGATTTCCGGTGTCGATGCGTCTTCTTGAAACACCCGTTCCCATCCCGAACACGACGGTTAAGAGGAAGACGGCCGAAGGTACTATGCTGGTAACGGCATGGGAGAATAGGCGGGCGCCGGATTATTATGGGGGTGTAGCTCAGTTGGGAGAGCACCTGCCTTGCAAGCAGGGGGTCAAGAGTTCGAATCTCTCCATCTCCATTTTGCACCTTGAAAATCGCATACAGAATGAATATTCAATTAAGAATATCTAGACATCCGAGGTGATACGACGAAAGTCGTATCCGATAGATGTGACGAAAGTCATGTCTATCATGTAACAAATAATACGTAACTCTGTGAGAGCAGAGTTGACCAACCCGCATGTTCTTACGCTAGAGAACATGTAAGAGGTTAAACAGAAAAGAGCGTAGGGCGGATGCCTTGGCACTAAGAGCCGATGAAGGACGTGATAAGCTGCGATAAGCTGCGGGGAAGAGCAAATATCTATTGATCCGCAGATTTCCGAATGGGGAAACCTACTGCAGAAGACCTGCAGTGACTGTGCGTAAATCCATAGCGTACAGCCGGGAACCCGCTGAACTGAAACATCTAAGTAGGCGGAGGAAGAGAAAACAACAGTGATTCCGTAAGTAGTGGCGAGCGAACACGGAAGAGCCCAAACCGCGGTGCGTGCACTGCGGGGTTCGGACTGCATAAGGGGATTGAATGGTTACCGGAAGGACTTTGGAAAAGTCCGCCACAGAGGGTGAAAGCCCCGTACGGGAAAACGATTCAAAACTCGGCAGGATCCAGAGTACCACGAGACACGTGAAACCTTGAGGGAATACGGGGGGACCACCCCCTAAGGCTAAATACTACTTAGTGACCGATAGTGCATAGTACTGTGAAGGAAAGGTGAAAAAGGACCCCGGGAGGGAGTGAAAAAGAACCTGAAACCCCTATGTTTACATGCAGTGGAAGTGCGATACATGAACGCACAACCGCGTACTTTTTGTAGAACGGTCCGGCGAGTTGCCGGTGCTGGCAAGGTTAAGGACTACAGGTCCGGAGCCGAAGGGAAACCGAGTCTTAATAGGGCTTACAGTCAGCATCGGCAGACCCGAAACCGGGTGATCTATCCATGTCCAGGTTGAAGTTCCCGTAAAAGGGAATGGAGGACCGAACACACATCCGTTGAAAAGGGTGGTGATGAGGTGTGGATAGGGGAGAAATTCCAATCGAACCCGGAGATAGCTGGTTCTCCTCGAAATAGCTTTTAGGGCTAGCCTCGACTTAGTCAGACGGAGGTAGAGCACTGAATTCCTGAGGGGCGTCAAAGCCTACCAAGGGATATCAAACTGCGAATGCCGCACTGATGATGGTCGGGAGTCAGACTGTACGAGATAAGTTGGACAGTCAAAAGGGAAAGAGCCCAGACCTACAGCTAAGGTCCCAAAATACGTGTTAAGTGGAAAAGGATGTGGGATTTCGAAGACAGCTAGGATGTTGGCTTAGAAGCAGCCACACATTCAAAGAGTGCGTAATAGCTCACTAGTCGAGAGGTCCTGCGCCGAAAATTTCCGGGGCTAAAACACGATACCGAAGCTTAGGAATGTAGCAATACATTGGTAGAGGAGCAATCTCAGAGTGCCGAAGCGCTACCGCAAGGAAGCGTGGAGTTCTGAGAAGAGAGAATGCCGGAATGAGTAGCGAGAATGATGTGAGAATCATCATGGCCGAATATCCAAGGATTCCAGGGTAAAGCTGATCTGCCCTGGGTAAGTCGGGACCTAAGGCGAGGGAGAAATCCGTAGTCGATGGACAGCAGGTTCATATTCCTGCACCTGACATGATCAGAACTGTGGGGACACAGGAACGAAACCGGACCCGGGAGAGCAAAGACCGGGCGAAGCGAAGTTAGGAGTGTGGTAGGCAAATCCGCCATACAATCCGAAAGCGTGATAGGGAGCGAAATATAAGTAGCGAAGCCGGTGGAGGGACTGTCGAGAAAAGCCGCTATTGTATCATGTCAGCCCGTACCGCAAACCGACACAGGTGGATGAGGAGAGAATCCTAAGGCCGGCGGGAGAAGCATTGTTAAGGAACTCGGCAAAATGACCCCGTAACTTCGGGAGAAGGGGTGCTGCAGAGATGCAGCCGCAGAGAAAAGGCTCAAGCAACTGTTTAGCAAAAACACAGGTCTATGCGAAACCGTAAGGTGAGGTATATGGGCTGACGCCTGCCCGGTGCTGGAAGGTTAAGAGGAGAGGTTAGCGCAAGCGAAGCTTTGAATTTAAGCCCCAGTAAACGGCGGCCGTAACTATAACGGTCCTAAGGTAGCGAAATTCCTTGTCGGGTAAGTTCCGACCCGCACGAAAGGCGTAATGATTTGAGCGCTGTCTCAACAATGCACCCGGTGAAATTGAAGTACCAGTGAAGATGCTGGTGACCTGCGCCAGGACGGAAAGACCCCATGGAGCTTTACTCCAGCTTGATACCGGGATTCGGTGTTACTCGTACAGGATAGGTGGGAGGCTAAGAAGGAAGGACGCCAGTCTTTCCGGAGCCGCTGTTGGGATACCACCCCTGTGGCACTGGATTTCTAACCTACATCCGTAATCCGGATGGGGGACAATGTCAGGTGGGGAGTTTGACTGGGGCGGTCGCCTCCGAAAGTGTATCGGAGGCGCTCAAAGGTTCCCTCAGAATGGTTGGAAACCATTCGAAGAGCGCAAAGGCAGAAGGGAGCTTGACTGCGACACCGACGGGTGGAGCAGGTACGAAAGTAGGACTTAGTGATCCGGTGGTATAAAGTGGGATTGCCATCGCTCAACGGATAAAAGCTACCCTGGGGATAACAGGCTTATCACTCCCAAGAGTTCACATCGACGGAGTGGTTTGGCACCTCGATGTCGGCTCATCGCATCCTGGGGCTGAAGTCGGTCCCAAGGGTTGGGCTGTTCGCCCATTAAAGCGGTACGCGAGCTGGGTTCAGAACGTCGTGAGACAGTTCGGTCCCTATCCGGCGCGGGCGTAAGATATCTGAGAGGAGCTGTCCTTAGTACGAGAGGACCGGGATGGACTGACCACTGGTGCACCGGTTGGGGAGCAACCCCATGGCCGGGTAGCCAAGTCGGGACGGGATAAACGCTGAAGGCATCTAAGCGTGAAGCCCCCCTCAAGATGGGATATCTCATGCGAAAGCGGTAAGACCCCTTGAAGACTACAAGGTAGATAGGAGAGAGGTGTAAGCGTGGCGACACGTTCAGCTGACTCTTACTAATCGGTCGAGGGTTTAACCAAAGGGTTTGGGAAAAGAGATGAATAGATAAAAAAATTCTGTGTGCGGTTTTCAGGGTGTAAAAATGGCCCGATGGCTCAGTTGGTTAGAGCGCCGCCCTGTCACGGCGGAGGTCGACGGTTCAAGTCCGTTTCGGGTCGCTAGGTTTGATACAAACAGTTTGGGATCTTAGCTCAGCTGGGAGAGCATCTGCCTTACAAGCAGAGGGTCACAGGTTCGAGCCCTGTAGGTCCCATTTACCAAACCAATGTATGTCGTGCCGATGTGGCTCAATGGCAGAGCAGCTGATTTGTAATCAGCAGGTTATCGGTTCGAGTCCGATCATCGGCTTTGGTATCAGACCAAACAATATGGGGGAATTCCCGAGTGGCCAAAGGGGACAGACTGTAAATCTGCTGGCACTGCCTTCAGTGGTTCGAATCCACTTTCCCCCACTCCACAGTTTCGACTGAGAACTTACAAATTGGTGTGGAGACACATCACATACTGTCGCGGGGTAGAGCAGTCCGGAAGCTCGTCGGGCTCATAACCCGGAGGTCGCAGGTTCAAATCCTGTCCCCGCAATCCATGCCTTGGTAGCTCAGTTGGTAGAGCGGAGGACTGAAAATCCTTATGTCACTGGTTCGATTCCGGTCCAAGGCATTTTTCTTTTATCTAAAAAGGGTTTTGCTCGTCTTTTAGAGAAAGAAAGATGGGATACTAGCTCAGGTGGTAGAGCACTTGACTTTTAATCAAGTTGTCGCGGGTTCGAGTCCCGCGTATCTCAGTTATGAGAACATGAGTCATCGCAGTCGCTGCGATGGCTTTTTTTGATACAAAATCGATTCGATATGGGAAACTATAGGGAGAAGACTGTGAATCCGAGCGAAGAAGAGAGAGTGCATGAAATTATGCGCCGCTTAAATGCGCATTTTGAGGACAAACCCATGGAGTTTCTGACGGAGCGTGAGCCCTGGAAACTTTTGTTTGCTACCATACTGAGTGCCCAATGTACGGATGCGCGCGTCAATCAGGTGACGAAGGAGCTCTACCGGAAGTACCCGAGTGTCGCGGCCATTGCATCTGCGAGCATCAATGAATTGGAGCGGGAAATTTATACGACCGGCTTTTATCACAACAAAGCGAGAAATTTGCAGGCCTGTGCGCGGACTTTGCTCACTGACTTCGGCGGAGAGGTACCGGATGAGATGGAAGCCTTACTGACCCTTCCCGGGGTCGGAAGAAAGACGGCAAGTCTGATTTTGGGTGAAATCTACGGAAAGCCTTCGATCGTTGTGGATACACATGTGAAGCGTGTCTCAAAGCGTCTCGGCCTGGTTGTCTCAACAGATCCGACCAAGGTGGAGAGCGAGTTGAAACAAGTGTTGCCGGAGTCCTACTGGATACTCTGGAATACCAGACTCATGGCGCTCGGAAGGACCTACTGTATGGCAAGAGGCACGAATTGTGAGGCTTGCTATCTGACGGATCTCTGTCCGAAGGTAGATGTGAAGGAAGCGTAGTGTTTTGCACGGACGATGTCCGCAAGGAAATTAGGGTCAAACAAAGAAGAAAAGTACAGAAACAGAGAACAGAGAAGCAGAGAACCGATAAGCAGAAAAAAAGAAGCAGAGGACAGATAGGCAGAGTACAGAGAAGCAGAGTACAGATAGGCAGAAACAGAGAAGCAGAGGGAAGATAGGCAGAGAACAGACAAGCAGAGGACAGATAGACAGAGAATAGATAGGCAGAAACAGAGAAGCAGAGAAGCAGAGAAGCAGAGAACCGACAGGAAGAGAACAGACAAGCAGAACAGAGAAGCATAGAACCGACAGACAGAAACAGACAAACATCAGCAGAAATGCTTGCTTGAAGTGTCCGGAAAACAGACGAGGAGTCTGCGATAACGGGAGGAACGCAGTGTTACGATATCGGAGGCGGGGAGAGAATTTTGTGCTTCGAGAGGAGAATTAATGAATATAGTCCTACATGAACCTGAAATTCCGTTTAACACGGGGGCAATCGGAAGAACCTGTGTCGCTACCGACACGGCCCTTCATCTCATAAAGCCGTATGGATTCGAACTGACTGATAAGTACTTGAAACGCGCGGGTATGGATTATTGGAGTAAGCTCTCTCTAACGGAGTATGAGAGTTATGATGCTTTTCTAAGTCGCCGGGGTGATTTATTATCCCCGGGAGGCAAGAAGCCCAGGCTCTGGTTTGCGACCACGAAGGCCGAGCAGACCTATGCGGATGTCGAGTTCGGGCCGGACGATTACATCATGTTCGGAAAAGAGTCAGCCGGCATTCCGGAGGAAATACTTGCTCCGAACAAAGACGCCTGCATTCGCATTCCCATGTGGGGTGATATTCGCTCTTTGAATCTCTCGAATGCCGTTGCCGTTATCTTATACGAGGCGCTTCGCCAACAGGATTTTGCCGCTTTGGAAAAGAAGGGTTCCCTGCATCGATTGCAGTGGGAGAGAGAGCGGAAATATTAAGTTTTATGTAAGCAAACTGTTAAGAACAAGGGTAGTTCTTATCTTGAATACGGTGCATATACAGGCTAAAATAGAGAAGGTTTCAAACGAAAGGGAGTATGAACTCCCGGAATATACAGGAGGAGGAAAGTAAAATGAAAAAGGCATTAAGCATGTTTGCCGCTGCGGCAATGATTTCGGTGATGATGGCATCGAGCTCGTTTGCATACATCGGATGGGTCAGAGATACGAGATTTACACCGGAGAGATGGTGGTACTCGACGCAGGACAATTTCGGTGACTGGTACCGCGGCGAGACCGGCAAGGTCAAGTGGGCTTGGATTGACAGCAACCACGACGGTCTTGAGGAGTGCTACTGCTTCGGTGACGACGGCTGGATGAAGGCAAACCAGAGAACGCCGGACGGCTACTATGTCAACGAGAAGGGCCAGTGGGTCGTGAACGGTGTCGTGCAGACCCGTTCGGCGCACTACTACGCACCGGGTGCAAGAAGATAATTGAGACTGAGAACAGCTCGGAGAAATCCGAGCTGTTTGTTTTTCTTAGAAGCCCTTTTCCTGTCAGTCATTCGGGTTCTGTGGTAAAATGATACATTGACGAAGAAGGAGGAACGGTATTGAGTACACAGGCGGGAAATCTGCTCTCGAGCGCAATTTTGCGCACGAGGGCCGGTGAGAGCGCAGGGTTCGAAGATTTGTACCTTCTCAGCTATCAGAAGACATATCGGGATATTGCGGCTCTCGGATTTTCGGGAGAAGCATGCTGGGAAATTTTATCAGCGCTCTATGAAGAAGTTTGGAATAAGCGAGAGAGTATCCCGGAGTCCGGTATTTTCCGTTCCTGGCTTCGCGTTTTATTGCGGGAATGTGTGAAGCAGTACGGTGGGAATCTGCCGGCGGTGGTTGAATTTTCTGCGGATAACAGCACCGATAAGGAGCTCACCGAGCGAGCGACAACGGTGTTGATTTCTCTCGAAGAGCGCATCGGTATGCTCGGCGGCGGAAAGAAGAAGGCGAAAAAGAGCCGCCTTAAGACCCGTATGCAATGGCTCTTGACCATAGGAAGTATAGGCGCAACCTTTGCCGCGGTCTCGCTGCTCTTCGGATATTTGAACCGGGAATCCGGTGCGATACATCGCGCCAAGGCGGCGGTCAGCAGCGCGGTGGAGACTACGGAACACGCTTCCGCGGAAAGCGGCGGGGCACTTGCCTATGCCGGTTGGAACGAGAGCGCGCGGGGAAGAAGCTATCTTACGGCAAACGGTCAATGGATGGAGAGCTGTTGGTTTGAAGATGAGGATGCGCTCTACTACTTCAACGAGGAAGGCTATGTACTGACCGGTGATCACAATATGGAGCGCGAGACCTTTCATTTCGGGAAGAACGGTGCGCTCGAGAACATCACCTGCGCCTTAAACCGTGAAACCGGAAAGACAGTGCTCTCCGAAAAGATGAGGGAAGAGGGGGAGGGCCGAAGCGGCCTCCGGTATCATTGCGAATTCCATTACCATAGACGGAGAGTGGATTTACTACCTCTATATGGAGGATGAGCATGCCTCTCTGCCGAGTCTCCTGAGGGTGCGCCGGGACAGCAGCAATACCCAGGTCATAGCGGACAAGGTAAGCGGTTATACGGTACAACAAAAAGCAGTCTGGTATGCACGCGAAAATAAGGTTGAGCGTTTTGAGAAGAATGCAGCCGGAGCTGCCATAGGTGCCGGTTTCTATGTGGAGCAGGAGGAGAAGCATTATATTCTGAGAGACCGCTTCGGAAAGCGGGTCACGGAGGAATTGCAGAGCATCAACGGACGTCGCTATACGCTCTCGGATGCGGTGATAGAGGATGTGGTATCCGAGAGTGCGGCCATAGGAGAACAGCGCTTCTATGCCGCAAATTTGGGCGTAAGTCCCTCTGTTTTGACCGGTGACGGGAAGGAATACTTGCGCCACGGCATTGCAATCGATGCGTTGACGGTCTTTGATTCCTCGCTCTATTACAGCGTGATGCTTTCGACGGAGGGCAGTGCGCCGACAAGCCAGATTTGGAAGTTGAATGTAAAGACCGGAAGAGCCGAAGCGGTGAGCGGTCTCTTCCCGGGTCGTGTTGTGCGTATGCTGCCTTATCCGGAGACGGATACCATATACATGGAATACAGACCCGGTTCTCTGGGCTCGGTCTACGGAAAGCTCGCGATGGTTCGCGGCGATGAAACCTATCTCTTAGACGACAGCGCGTTTAGAAGCGGCGAGTTCGGAACGGGAAACGACAGATTGCTTCCGATTTGGGCCATGGATGACAGAGTTCTCGCCTATTGGGAGAACTGCGAACCGAGTTCCGAAATCAACGGAGAAGTTAAGGTATCGGATCGTCAGGCGGTTCAGGTTCCGCTCAAAAAGAAAAAAAGCGCCTCGGGGAGTGGAAAAAGAGCGAGAAGCCCTTACTTTCGACGGGCAAGGGCGGAATACCGGAAACCACGCCGGAGGAGACGCCGGAAGCGGTGGAATCGACCGCGGAGCGTTTTCGTCAGGTGGAATCCCTGCCGAGCGCAGAGAAATTTGTCGGAGAAGAGACAACGGATTGGACCGAACCGCTGGACGGAAGCCGGGATTTCGGCATACTCGAAGGGCCGACCGAGGAGTAAAAATGCGGATTTTTTATTTGATGGGCAAGAGCGCGGCCGGAAAGGATACGATTTATCGAAAACTGCTGGAGCGCTTTCAAACACTGCGGCCGCTCGTTCCCTACACAACCAGACCCCAGCGGGCCGGCGAAGCGGAAGGCCGGGAATATCACTTTGTGAGTGAAGCGCGTTTTCTCGAACTGCGCGAGAGCGGTCGCATGATAGAGGAGAGGGCGTATCAAACCGAGAAGGGACTCTGGCGCTACGGGAGTGTCGATGAGGGCGGCGGAGAAGATACCTTGTGGCTCGGCATCGGTACACTCGAGAGCTATCGGAAGTTTTGCGCTTATTTTGGCTGCGAGCGCGTAATTCCGCTCTACTTGGAGGTCGATGCCGGAGAGCGGTTAAAGAGGAGCTTTGCGCGGGAACAAAAGGAAGCTGCGCCCTGTTATGCCGAGTTGGTGCGCCGTTTTCAGGCGGACGAGGCGGACTATGCCGAGGATAAACTGCTTGCGGCGGGAATTAAAAAGCGCTATCGCAATGCGGAACTCGGCGCTTGCCTTGGCGAGTTGTATGAGGATATGTTACAATATGTGTGATTTTCGTGACATACTCGGGCAAGAACATATCAAACAGAGGCTGGAACAGAGCATAAGGCGCGATCAGCTTTCCCACAGCTACTTGTTTCTCGGAGAAAAAGGGATGGGAAAGCAGGCTATGGCGCGTGCGTTTGCGAAGCGCTTGCTCTGTACCGGGGAGGGGGATGCGCCCCTGCGGGCACTGTCACAGTTGTATTCAGCTTGCGGCGGATACGCATCCGGACGTCATCACAATCAGTCGGGATAAAACGACCCTCGGCGTGGACCGGGTGAGAGAACAGCTCTCACAGGAAATACGGATACGGCCGTTTTCGGGGGAGCGACGTATTTTCATTATTCCGGAAGCGGAGAAAATGACCCAGCAGGCCCAAAATGCGATTTTGAAGACCATAGAGGAGCCTCCGACGTATGCGATTATCATACTGCTCGCGGATCAGGAGGAAGCCTTACTTCCGACGATACGGAGTCGTGTTTTGCGGCTGTCCTTTCGTCCGGTTCCGGAGAGCGAGATTTTAGAGTGTTTACGCCGAAAGGGTGCGGACGCAAAACGTGCCGGAGAGGCGGCGCGTTTTTCCCGCGGCATTTACCGGCGGGCCGAGGAGCTGGCGCTTTCGGAAGAGGCCTATGCGCGCTATCGGAGAACGCTTGATTTACTCAGAGCATTGCCGAAATGCGGCGAAACGGTATTTCACAGGGCGCAGACAGAAATCACGGAGCTCTACCCGGAGCCGCGTGATTTTTTGAACTTTCTCCGTCTCTACTACCGCGATGTACTCTGTGTGAAGAGCGGTGGGAGCAGTGAGGCGCTCATCTTCCCGCAGGAAGAAGAAGCACTGATTCGGGAGGCAAAGGACCTGAGTTACGAACAGGCAGGTGTGATTTTAAAAGAGACAGAGGCAGCCGAGGAGCGGTTCCGACTCAACGTGAATAAGGAACTTTCATCGGAACTCCTGCTTCTTGCGATACGGAGGGAGTGATCGAAAATGACGGAGGTGATAGGCGTTCGCTTTCGCGAAGTCGGAACCATAGAAACTTACAGTGTTACGGGCGAACAGTTTCGGCGCGGTGACCACGTGCTCTGCGAGACGCAGTGCGGTGTGGAATACGGCACGGTGATTCTGGGAAACTACACGCTCTGCGGATGTAAAGGCGGAGAATCCCCCGCAGAGCATACTCGCGCGGGCCACGGAGGAGGATGCGGCGCGTGCCGCGGTCTATAAGAGCAAAGAACGGGAGGCTCTTTTGTTTTGCCGGAAAAAGGCGGAAGAACTCGGGCTCAACATGAAGATTATCTCGGCGGTCTTTTCGCTTCGGGATGACAAGGTGCTGTTCTTCTTCAGCGCGGAAGCGCGCGTGGATTTTCGCGTGCTCGTGAAGGAACTCGGCGCACAGTACCAGAGACGCATCGAACTTCGCCAAGTCGGCGCGAGAGACGAGACCAAGTTGCTCGGCGGCATGGGAAATTGCGGACGTCCGCTCTGCTGCCATTCCTATCTCTCGGAGTTCATGCCGGTGTCGATTAAGATGGCAAAGGAGCAGGGGCTCGCGCTCAATCCGCAAAAAATCAGCGGTGCCTGCGGTCGTCTCATGTGCTGTCTGAAGCACGAGACCGATACCTATGCGGAACTCAACAAGACCCTTCCGCGTAAGGGTGACAGCGTGCAGCTTACGGACGGTGTGCGCGGCGACGTGGTGGAGGTCAGTGTCTTGAAGCAGGCTCTGCGTGTCGCCTGCTATGTGAACGGCGAGAAGGAACTGCGGGATGTCGCGGTTGCGGATACGGTGATTGTGGAGCGCAAGAAGAAGGGTATGCCGCCGGCTCAGAAGCGCGCCGCGGATGCGCAGCGGGAAGCGCGCGAAAAAGAGAAAAAGGACGGAGAAGCAATGCCCGGCGCGAGAGAGGGCCGAGCAAGAGGCGGAAAGCGCGGCGGCGGCCAGCAGAGAGACAGAGCGCAGGAGAAGAAGAAGTGAATTTCCTAAAGCCGGGCGAGCGCATTGACGACTTACAACGCAGTCAACTCGGTATCATTCAAAACCCGACCCATTTCTGTTTCGGGACGGATGCGGTGCTGCTCAGTGGTTTTGTGCGTGCGGGCGGGAAAGAGCGGGTGGTGGATCTCTGTACCGGAAACGGCATCATCCCCCTCTTACTCTCGGCGAAGACTCGTGCCAAGGAAATTACGGGCGTGGAGATTCAGGCGGAGATTGCCGATATGGCGCGGCGCAGTGTGGCCATGAACGGTCTCGAGGAGAGAATACGGATTCTGAACGGAGATCTTCGAGAGGGCATTGCCGGGGCGAGCGGAAGCGTCGATGTGGTGAGCTGTAATCCGCCCTACATGGCACTTCGGCGCGGAGAGCAGAGTCAGGCGACAAGCCGCGCGATTGCACGGCAGGAACTTTGCTGCACACTGGAAGAAGCGGTCAATGAGACAGCGCGTCTCCTGAAAAACGGCGGACGCGCCTATTTTGTCTACAGACCTCATCGTCTCGACGAACTCTTTGCGGCCTGCAATGCTGCGCGCCTCACACCGAAGCGCATGAAGTTTGCCCACCCCTATTCGGGGCGCGAGGCAAACTTGGTGTTGGTGGAGGCCGTAAAGGGCGGCGGCTCGTTTCTGCGAGTTGAGGCCCCCATCATTGTTTTTCGTTCTCCCGGTGTGTACAGCGACGAAATCCGGGATATTTACGGATACTAAGGAGAGCAGTGGAACAAAGCGGAAAAAAATCTACCTGGTTGCAACGCCGATCGGAAAATCTGGGGACATGAGCCCGCGCGCGATTGAGACCCTGCGGGCGGCGGATCTCATTGCGGCGGAGGACACCAGAAATACCATTAAGCTCTTAAATCACTTTGAGATTAAGACACATATGACCAGCTACCACGAGTACAACCGGACCGAAAAAAAGCCTACGAACTCGTGCGGCGCGCGGAACAAGGGAGATCATCGCGGTTGTGAGCGATGCGGGCATGCCGGCGATATCCGATCCCGGTGAGGTGCTGGTGCGCGTGGCCTTGGATGCGGGCATCGAAGTCACGATAGTCCCGGGACCCTGTGCGGCGGTGAGCGCGCTTGCAATCAGCGGGCAGCCTACCGGTCGTTTTGTGTTCGAGGCGTTTCTGCCCCAGGAGAAAAAAAGAGAGAAAGGCAAGGATAGAAGGACTCAGAGACGAGACAAGGACCATCGTTCTCTACGAAGCGCCGCACAGGCTTACGAAGACCTTAGCGGAACTCGCCGAAGTGCTCGGCGGGGAGAGAGAACTCAGTTTGGTGCGTGAGCTCACAAAGCGGCATGAAGAAGTGCAGCGCGGCAATTTTTCCTATTTTTTGGAGCGCTACGCGGAGGAAGCCGGTCGCGCGGAAATTCGCGGCGAATATGTTCTGGTCATATCCGGAAAGAGCGAGGAAGAGCTGCGCGCGGAAGAAATCTCCGTTTTTTCGGATTTCACACCGGCCGAACATGTGGCTTGGTATGAGTCGCAGGGCTTTGACCGCAAGGAGGCCATGAAAAAAGCCGCAAAAGACCGCGGAATCAGCCGCAGAGAACTCTATCACATGTTGCTCTGATATGTTACACTAATAAGAATCGAAGAATATTCGGAGGGCTGAGGATATGGGAGAAAAAATCAGAAAACCTTACTATATCACGACGGCAATTGCCTATGCTTCCGGCAAGCCGCACATCGGAAACACCTATGAGATCATCTTAGCGGATGCGATTGCCCGCTTTAAACGAGAAGAGAACTTTGATGTCTACTTCCAGACCGGAACCGATGAGCACGGTCAGAAGATTGAGGGCAAGGCAAAGGATGCCGGCATGACGCCGCAGGCCTATGTCGACAAGGTATCCGCGGAGATTAAGCGCATCTGGGACCTGATGAACACGTCCTACGACCGCTTTATGCGGACCACCGAGCCCTATCATGAGAAGCAGGTGCAGAAGATTTTCAAAAAGCTCTACGAGCAGGGCGATATCTATAAGAGTTCCTACGAGGGCCTTTACTGCACACCCTGCGAGAGCTTCTGGACCGAGTCGCAGCTTGTTGACGGCAAGTGCCCGACCTGCGGCAGAGAAGTGAAGCAGGCTTCGGAGGAGGCATACTTTTTCTGCATGAGCAAGTATGCGGACCGCCTGATTCAGTACATCGAAGAGCATCCGGAATTCATTCAGCCCGTCTCCAGAAAGAATGAGATGATGAATAACTTCCTGAAGCCGGGTCTGCAGGATCTCTGCGTGTCGCGCACCAGCTTTGAATGGGGCATTCCGGTCGATTTTGCGCCGGGCCATGTGGTCTATGTTTGGCTCGATGCACTGACCAACTATACGACGGGCATAGGCTACGACGCGGACGGCAACAACGGAGAGCTCTATCAAAAGTACTGGCCGGCAGATCTGCACTTAATCGGTAAGGACATTGTCCGCTTCCACACGATTTACTGGCCCATCTTCCTGATGGCGCTCGGCGAGCCGCTGCCGAAGCAGGTCTTCGGTCACCCCTGGCTTTTACAGGCCGGCGGCAAGATGTCGAAGTCCAAGGGCAATGTGCTCTACGCGGACGAACTGGTCTCCTTCTTCGGCGTGGACCCGGTGCGTTATTTCTGCCTGCACGAGATGCCCTTTGAGAACGACGGCAGCATCAGCTGGGATCTCATGGTGGAGAGATACAATGCGGATCTCGCAAACGTGCTCGGCAACCTCGTGAGCCGCACCATCGCCATGACCAACAAGTATTTCGGCGGCGTGGTGGAGAGACCGGATGCGAACTTTTCTCCGGAAGATGTCGCGCTCGATGCGGATCTTGAGAAGACCGTGCTCGACGGCGTCAAGAAGATTCGGGAGAAGATGGACGTGCTCCGCGTTGCGGACGCGATGACCGAGCTCTGGAATATCTTTAAGCGCTGCAACAAGTATATCGACGAGACTTTGCCCTGGGCGCTCGCAAAGGATGAGAGCAAGCAGGACAGACTGAAGGCTGTGCTCTATCACTTGACCGAGGCACTGACCATAGCTTCCTCCCTGCTCTTTAGCTTCATGCCGGAGACCTCCGAGAAGATTTTGAAGGAGCTCGGCACGGAAAAGAGAGAGCTGGAGGCAATGGATACCTTCGGTCTCTATCCCTCGGGTACGAGGGTCGCAGCTGAGGCAGAGATGCTGTTCCGCCGCTTGGATCCGAAGGAGGTCGAGGCAAAGCTGAATGCGGAGAACGCAGCGGCCGAAGAGGCGGCAGCGGAAGAAGAGAAGGCGGAAGCGCCGAAGTCCGATATTCAAATTCCGTCCAAGCCGGAAGTGGAATACGATGCCTTTGCGCAGTGCGAGTTCCGTGTCTGCAAGGTCTTAAAGTGCGAGGAAGTTCCGAAGTCGAAGAAGCTCCTTTGCTTCCGACTGGATTGCGGCGGTAAGGAGATTCAGATTCTCTCCGGTATTAAGAAGTGGTATCCGGAACCGGAGAAGCTGGTCGGAAAGCGCGTTATGGCAATTGTGAACTTAAAGCCCGCGCGTCTTGCGGGCATGGAGTCCCAGGGCATGTTGCTCTCGGCGGCGGATGAGAACGGAAATCTGAGTCTCATGACAACGATGTCCGAGGATATGCCGTCCGGCGCGGAGATCGGCTGATGCTCCTGGATACCCATGCGCACTACGATGACGAGGCGTTTGATGCCGACCGGGACGAGTTGCTCGACAGTCTGAAAGAGCACGGCATAGAGAAGGTCATCAACGCGGGCGCATCGGTGGAATCGAGTTATACGGGGCTTAGGCTCGCAGAGCGTTATCCATGGATGTACGCGGCGCTCGGTGCACATCCGAACCATGTCGAAGAACTGAGCGATCGTGTTTTAAGTGAGTTTGAGGCGCTCGCGAAACATCCGAAGGTGGTTGCAATCGGTGAAATCGGCCTGGAGTACCACTACGAGGAACCGGCGCGGGACGTACAGAAAATTTGGTTTCGCCGCCAGTTGGATTTGGCGGCGGAGACCGGGCTTCCGGTCATCATTCACTCCAGAGAGGCAGCGCAGGACACATTCGATGAGATGCAGCGCGCAGCGGCGCGCGGCATCGGCGGGGGTAATACACTGCTTTTCTTCCGGTGCGGAGCTTGCGCGCCGCTACACAGATCTCGGCTTCTACATCGGAATCGGCGGCGTCGTAACCTTTAAGAACGGCAAGAAGATGAAAGAGGTGGCGGAGGCGGTTCCGCTCACGAGCATTTTGCTCGAGACGGACAGTCCCTATCTCTCGCCGGAGCCGAGGCGCGGCAAGCGAAACGACTCGCGGAATCTGCCTTATATCGCGCAGGAAATAGCGCGCATCAAGGGGATTCCGGAGGAGGAAGTGCGGCGCGTCACAGAGGAAAATGCGCTGCGCTGTTTCCCGAAGCTCGCAGACAGGGAGGTGTGCTGATGGCAGATCTCGGCAGAGCGGAAAACACCATAGCGCTCTTAAAGCGCCACGAGGAATTTCGTTTTCAAAAGAAGTTCGGGCAGAATTTTTTGATTGACAGCCATGTCTTGGATCGGATTGCCGATGCGGCGCAGATTTCCGATGCGGACGCTGTGCTGGAGATAGGCCCCGGCATCGGGACCCTGACCCAGAGGCTCGCGGAGCGGGCGGGGAAGGTGCTCGCGGTGGAGATAGACCGCGGTTTGATTCCGATTCTTGCGGAGAGTCTCGCGGAGTACGACAATGTGGAAGTGATTCAGGGCGATATCCTGGAACAGGACCTGAACGATTTGTCAAAAAGACTCGGCGGGAAGCGAATCAAGGTGGTTGCAAATCTCCCTTACTACATCACAACGCCGATATTGATGAAGCTCCTGGAGAGCGGACTCCCGATTGAGAACATCACCGTTATGGTGCAAAAGGAAGTGGCGGAGCGCATGCAGGCTTCGCCGGGCGGAAAGGACTACGGCTCGCTCTCGCTCGCGGTGCAGTATTATGCCGCGGCCGAGATTGTGGCGAATGTGCCGCCCCACTGTTTTCTCCCGAGACCCAAGGTCGGTTCTGCGGTCATCTGCCTCAGGACCTATGCGGAGAAACCGGTGCAGACCGAAGATGAGGCCTTCCTGTTTCGCATCATCCGGGCTTCGTTCAATCAGAGAAGAAAAACTTTGGTGAACGGACTCAAGAACGCGGGCTTCTCGCGGGAGAAGGTTAACGAGGCGCTTTGTCGCTCGGACTCCCGGAGACGGTGCGCGGCGAGGTGCTCTCGCTTGCACAGTTTGCGGCCTTGGCAGAGAGATTGCGGGCATAAGCATTTGAGAAACATTTGATATTTATTCCGCGGGGGACCCCGCGTTTTCATAAATCGAGGACATTAAAATGAGACGGAGAATTTCGAAGAAGCAGGCGCTCGCGCTGTTTGTGACAGCGGCGATGCTAACGGCCTGCTCGCAGGGAAAGACGGCACAGAGCGATGCGGCAAAGGAGAGCGCCGCGAGCACGGAACGGAGCAGCGCGGAGAGTGCGGCAAGTTCAGAGGGAACAGCGGAGGGCAGCTCCGAGAGCAGTGTTGCGGAGAGCAGCGAGAAGCGGTGCGGATCAGAGTGCGGAGGGAAGTTCGGAGAGCAGTGCCGAGGCAGCGCTCCCCGCAAATCCGGGTGATATCATGGCGGTATCTCCCTCCGGCGCACAGTTCCCGGATATGGATTTGGTCGTGCCGACCACGGAGCCCGCACCCGAAATTATCCGCATCGGTACGCGGAACTGGATTGTCAAAGACTTGCAGGCGCGTCTCATGGAACTCGGATTTATGGACAACGATGAGCCGACGGATTATTACGGCGAGGTGACCGCGGCGGCGGTCAAGGTTTATCAGCGGCAGAACAAGCTGCCGCAGGACGGCATTGTGGGCGAGTCGACCCTCAAGGCCATTATGGATGAGAATGCGCACTACTACACGGCGCAGGAGGGCGACAGCGGAACGGACATCGTGACGTTGCAGCAGAGACTTTATCAGCTCGGCTATCTCGCGCAGACCGCGGATGTAAACGGAACCTTTGACGGAAAGACTCTGGCAGCGGTGCAGAAGTTCCAGCAGATGAACGGTCTGGGACAGGACGGAAAGGTCGGACTTAAAACCATGAACCTCATCTATTCCGATGAGGTCAAGCCGAACATGGTGGTCTACGGTGAGAAGAGCGACATTGTCATGGCAGCGCAGCAGCGGCTCAAGGAGTTGGGCTATCTGACCGGAGAGGCAGACGGCAATTTCGGTCTCGGCACTGTCATGGCCATCAAGGAGTTCCAGAGCAGAAACAACCAGGTTGTCGACGGTTATCTGGGACCCGGCACACGCGATGCACTGAACAGCCCGAATGCGCAGGCCTTCGGTCTGACACTCGGTGACGAGAGCGAATCCGTGGAGCGGGTGCAGGAACTTCTCAGCAAGTGGGGATATCTCGACAAGCAGCTCGCGACCGGCTATTACGGAGATGCGACCAAGAATGCGGTCAAGGCCTTCCAGGAGAGAAACGGTCTCTCGGCGGACGGCATGGTCGGCGCGGCAACAATGGCAAAGCTTGCGAGCAACGATGTTGTGCGGCCGGCACCGAAGCCGAAGGCAAAGACAAAGACGCAGAACAACGACAGACCGAAGAACGGCGGAAATAAGAGCAACAGTTCCGGCTCTCAGGACAGCGGCGGCGGCTCGAGCTACACTTATTCGGGCAGCGGTTCCGTGGGAACGCTCTTAAGCGTCGCGAGCTCCAAGCTCGGCACGCCCTATGTCTGGGGCGCCAAGGGCGACAGTGCTTTTGACTGCTCCGGTTTTGTCTACTGGTGTCTGAATCACTCCGGTGTGAGCCAGTCCTATATGACTTCCGGCGGTTGGGCGAGCTCCGGTCGAGGTCAGAGAATCAATAATTTCTCGGACTTGCAGGCGGGTGATATCATCGTTGTCTCGGGACATGTCGGCATTGTTGCGGGCGGAGGCAGCGTGATTGACGCGAGCTCTTCGAACGGAAGAGTGGTGCACCGTTCTCTGAACGGCTGGTGGCAGAGAAACTTTATTTGCGGCTGGCGCATTTCTAAGCAGAGAGCAATGCGCGGAAGGTTTTAGGTAGGAATCAAAGGATGCACAGATATTTTCGGACAATCGGCTTTGCAAGAGTGGACAGTGACAGAGATGCCAGAGAAATTCTGGAGGAACTGCTGTTTCGCAATCGGGATGCCGTTCATCACATTGCCATGCGAAACGGGGACAGGCTCTGGGAACTCCGGATTCCGCTCGGTGAGCGCCTCGGCTTAACGATGGGGGGCTATGTCGCGGCGGACGGAAAACTTGTCAGAGAGCGCTATCTGCCCTACATCGATGCCGACGGCATTACCTCGACGGCAGAGTGCATGATAGAGCGCCACGTGGACAATGAGGTTTATTCCGGACTCATTGATGATATGCGCATCGGCATCAGCCTGATATTCCGTCTGACCAATGTCGCGGAATATCGGCAGCAGCGTGCCAAGACTCCGTACAAAATGCCGCGGGGCGTGAGTATCGGCGGTCTTTGCCGGGACGGAAAGATACTGTTGCCGGTGTATAAAAATGAAAGGCAACGCGAACTCTTGCATATCACGGAACGCGAGCGCGCGCGCATGATCAGCGCGGCGAAGGATGGCGATGAGGGTGCCATGGAGACTCTGACCGCAAGCGATCTTCGCCTCTACGAGTCGGTCAACAAACGCCTGCGCCGCGAAGACATTTATTCCATTGTGGAATCCTGTTTTATGCCGGACGGCATAGAGTGCGATCTGTATGTGGTGGTCGGCGAGATACGAGAAATCAACCGGAGAAAAAACTGGGAAACCGGCGAGATTATTTGGGATTTTCTGCTGCGCACCCACGATCTCCAATTTCATGTCTACATCAACAGCCTGGATTTGCAGGGCGAACCGAAGGTCGGCAGACGTTTTAAGGGCACGGTGTGGATGCAGGGCACAGCGGTCTGGTAACAACAGCGATCAGAGAGAACTTCCGTCCGGGAGTTCTCTTTTTTTTGGATGCGTGCAAGTCTTTCAAAAGCAAGCGCTTTCGGGTATAGTAAAAAGAGCGATTTGACCAAAAAATCAGTACAGAAAGAGGTGCAAAATGGGAGTACTCAGCAATTTGGAACCCAAGGAAGTATTCGCTTTTTTTTTGAGGAAATCTCTCAGATTCCGAGACCCTCACATCAGGAGGAAAGAATCAGCAAGTACCTCCAGCACTTTGCGGAGGAGAGAGGGCTCGAGCACTACCGGGATGAGAAGTACAATATAATCATCATTAAGGAGGCTTCCGAGGGCTATGAAGCGGAGGCGCCGATTATTCTGCAGGGTCACATGGACATGGTGACGGAGAAGGCGGCGGACTGCGATAAGGACATGACAAAAGAGGGCTTGGACCTCTATGTGGACGGTGACTGGCTTCGGGCAAAGGGAACCACACTCGGTGCGGACGACGGCATTGCGCTTGCCTATGCGCTAGCGCTTCTCGATTCGCCCACGCTCAAGCACCCGAGACTTGAATTTATATGCACGGTCTCGGAGGAAACGGATATGAGCGGCGCCCACGCGGTCGATGTGTCCATGCTGAAGGGAAACAGAATGTTAAACCTGGACTCGGATGAGGAGGGCATTGCGCTCGCGGGTTGCGCGGGCGGCGGCGATGTGGACTTAAACCTCCCGGTGCGGCGAGAAGCGCTGAAGGGAGAGCATGTGCTGATTGAGGTATCCGGACTCTCCGGCGGTCATTCCGGCATGGAAATCGGAAAGGGCAGAGCGAGTGCGGCGCTCCTCATTGCGCGCGTGCTGACGGCACTCCGCCGGGACTATAGCTTCCGCTTGGTCTCGCTTGCGGGCGGCGCGAAGTACAACGCAATTACCCGAGAGGCGAGCGCCGAACTGGTGCTCTCGGACAGTGTGAGCACGAGTGCGTTCCGCGAGGCAGTGCGGGCGGAAGAGACCGTGCTTCGAAACGAGTATGCGGGAACCGATCCGGCGCTCAGTCTCACGGCAAAGGTCGTTGACAGCAATGAGGCAGCGCTCACGGCAGAGAGCACGGAGAAGGTGCTCGGACTCATGGCAGCCCTCCCCTACGGCGTGCAGCGCATGAGCGCGGACATCGAGGGGCTGGTTGAGACCTCGGTAAACCTCGGCATCACGGAGCTCTCGGCCGAGAACTTTACGCTCAAGTATTCCATCCGCAGTTCGGTTGCGACGGCATTCCGGGCAGTGGTCGATAAAATCGAATTTGTCGCAAGCTGCTTTGGGGCGAGCTCTGCGGTACACAGCGTATACCCGGCCTGGGAGTATGTGCGGGAGTCTGCGTTCCGCGATGAGGCGGCGGCTATTTACCGCGAGCTCTTCGGAAAAGAGCTTTCGGTGCAGGCCATTCACGCAGGTCTGGAGTGCGGCATCCTCTCGGGCAAAATTAAAAACCTCGATGCGGTCTCGATCGGACCGGATATGAAGGACATTCATACGCCCGAGGAGAGACTGAATATTCCCTCGACCAAGCGCGTCTTTGATTTTGTCGTGAAGATCATAGAGCATAAGAGTAAGTGAGACGCGTGAGACAGTACAGTTTACAAATGCCGCAAGAGCTCGAGAAGGGCAAGCGTTACCCCCTGCTTCTCTGGAACGATGCGCTTCCCGAGACGCTTTCGGCTTTTCTTTCGGATATGTTTGTGCTGTCCGTGGTTTCAGAGGAGAGAACCGCGGATTTCAGTCCCTGGCCGCAGCCTGCATTCCGGGCGGATGCACCGCCCTTCGGAGGAGGGGCGGATGCGTATCACAGGGAGCTTTTCGAGGAAAAACTTCCGGAACTGATAGCGAAATATCCCATTGACGCGGGGCGCATTGCCTACGGAGGATATTCCCTCGGCGGGCTTGCGGCAGTGTACAGCATATTCCGCGAGACCGCAGCGTGTGCCGTCTTCTCACTCTGCGGTTCTTTTTGGTACCCGGGTTTTGCGGACTACTGCGCGAGGACGGAAATCCGGAATACGAATTGCCGCCTTTATCTGCAAAACGGCAGACGCGAGGGAGAAGGGCACCCGGCGCCGCTCTCTACGGCCGCGGATGCCGCAGTGCGGGTCGCGGACATCTTGAGAAAAAAGGGCGTAAAGCTGCGGTCTTCCATGGATGACTACGGTCACCACGACGGAAAGGAAGCGCGTTTTCAGGAACTGGGAGAACAAATTCGTTCGGCGCTCTGCGAGAGTGATGTCAGCTGAAACGGAAAACGGAGCCTGCATGTTTGCGGAAAAGGCTTGCGGGCACGGAAGGAGCGAAGCATGTACATAGAGAGCTACTGGGGCAGTTATATCGGCGGGACAGACGACAGTCTGACTCTCTTAAGCCTACTGGAAGACTTTGAAAAAGATGAGATAGGGCTCGGCGAGATTTTTGCAAGGACGGGCCTTAAGGCGCTCGAAGAGCGGGCGTCTTCGCTCCGCATGACCGGGGATGCGCTTCGCTTTACGAACCGCGAGGGATTGGAACTAAACTTTTACTATGCCATTGATTTGATCGGCGACCTTGCGGCCCTCTTCTTAGAGTGCCTGCGGAGCGGGAGCGTGAATCTACAGGACCTGGATGAAGGGCTCGAAGCGCGGAACATTCGCCTTACGGCGAGCAGCGAAGAAAAGGAAGTTCTTCGGGCAGCGCTCCTTGACTTTGCGGAACATGCGAGGGAATACGATATCACAGAGGTGATGGACGAGACTTCGCTTGCGGAATTCCGCGAAGAACTGAAAGCCCTGCGTTTGGAATTGTTTGAGAGCTGAAAGGGAGCGCTCGTTCGGAGCGACTTTAAACGGGAGAAAAGGATGAGCGAAGAAGTATTTCGACAGGATTTGGATGAGAACAAGGCAGAGCGCCCCGGTGGTCCTTTTGTGATAGAGCTCCTGTTCCGAGAGCCGGCAGCGATGCCGTCTAAGGAGCGGATGTGTGCGGTCATCGAGAAGCATGTCGGAAAGACAGAGTGCTTTTGCCACGACGGTAAGACAGCAGGTTTTGCGGCACTCGACTATAGGGCAGAGTTTCAAGATCAAAGCGTGCCGGTGCAGCTCATGGTGACGGAGTGCACGGCATTTGACGGCGAGGAGATCGATGACTTCCTTCGGAGCCAGATGTGGGACTGCCTCGAGGAGAGAGACCGTATACTCGGCAACTGCCGCTACCGTGTGATTGCGACCGATATGCTTGCGAGGGCGCTTCCGGCCGTGCAGCGCGCCACCCTCGACATGGACTTTCTGGAGGCCCTTTCGGAACTGTACCCGGACTGTGAGGCCTTCTATTTCCCGAGTTCCGGAAAACTGTTTGCTGCGGAGAGCGTGCGGTGGGATGAGACGGAGGGCACCAACCGCTTTATCTACTTCGGTGTCAATGTGCGTTTTTTCAATGTGCAGGACAGCGAGGACATGGTTGTGGATACCCTCGGCATGAGCACCCTCTTCCTGCCGGATTTACAGTACCATTTCCACGGCATGAACCCGAACTGGGTTGTGAATCACGCCTACAATGTAGCCGCCTATCTGCTTTCCAGCGGAAACGTAATTGCGGACGGGGAGACGGTGGACGGTGTCGTAGACGGGGAGATGAGTTCCGAGCTGCACTGGTCCTGCCGCTATGAGGATGCATTGATTCAGCCGCCGCGGGAGGTACTGGATATCAATATGGGTGAGTACGCGTCGGGGACGCGCTGAAAAACGGAGTCAACAAAAACACCGGAAAAACCGGTTTATCGAGAGGAAAAAAGATGCCGACAGCAGAGTGGATGAAACAGTATGAGGCAGTGCGTGAAATTCTGGACGCGGATGTCAAATTGGAGCGCTATTTTACGGAGAAGGTCATCGGAAGAAAGGAAGTGGATATCCTGGATCTCGGGCCCGTGCATTTTCCGACGGGGAAAATCGTGGTCTGTGACCCCATGGTCACCCTGGATGATGCCGTGCCCTATCTGCAGACCATACCGGCCGGAAGCTATACGCTTAAGCTCTGCGTGGTGCCGAGCAAGGAGTACGGAGACCGCTATGCCTGTGCCAAGCTGGAAGTCAGCGGTCGAATACCTGTGCGCTATGAGCTCGCGGTGACGGGCCAGGAGAGACTCGAGGGAGAATTTAAGGAGGGCGATTACTTCGGCTTCGGCGTGGATGCCGGCATGGCTTGCATCGCGGACTTCGCGACAAAAGAAGCTTATCTTGCCTTCCTGGAAGAGAAGACAAAGCAGGACAGCGACTTTGACCTCTACGGCGATTTACTGGAAGAACTCTTAAAAAGAACGCAGCGGAAAATCCGAAGTATCAGGGAGAATGGGGCGACTGGCTCAAGTGGGAGGTTCCGGGTGCGAATGCGGAAGTGGCTCTCTTTGCGAGCGGCTGGGGAGACGGCTATTACCCGACATATTTCGGCTATGACAGCGAGGGTGAAGTCTCCGGCATCTACATTCAGTTTATAGACATCGAGCGGACCTATACCGAGGAAAACGAGGCATGAGTGAGCCGAACGAGGAGAGTCTCTATGAGGCGCTCAACAAGGGAGAGCTGAGTGCTTTCGTATCGCTGGTGGAGGCGGGCGTCCGCGTCACTTCGAGGGAAGAGAACATAAGCCGTCTCTTCTTTTGCCTGGAAGATGTCAGAGATCCGAAGATACTGCCCGTAATCGACCGGCTATCCTTGGATTTACGGCGCTACGGCGGCAAGCCGCTCCGCGCTGCGGCGCACAGCGGGAACCGCATGCTCACGGAGTACCTCTTAGAGCAGGGGGCGGACATCAACTTTCATAAGCCTGACATGGTCTTTCCCTATGCCTCGACCCCGGTCACGGAGGCGGCACGCGAGAATCACTTTGAACTTCTACGCTATCTCGTTTCAAAGGGGGCGGATATCACCCTTGCGGACAAGTACGGCGACCGTCCTTATACGCTGGCGGTACAGAATAAGAACGGAGAGATGGCAGAGTATTTGCGCTCTCTCGAGCCGGAGGACTGGCACAACGAGCAGGAAAAGCTTAGACAGCTAAAGAACTATCATCTGCCTGCGGCCATGACAGCGTATTTTAAAAACGAAGCGCTGCGCCTCGAATTTCCGGAGCGCGAGTCGGTGCGGTGGATGGTGTTTTACCCCTATCTTGAACTTCGGGAGTTTCGTTGGAAGCGGAAAAAGCTCTTGTCTCTCATGGCGGAGATGGATAACTACAGCGATTATCTTTTGCTCTGGAGTCCGAGAGACAAGCGAATCTGGTATCTCGATACGGAGCAGGAGGAATTCTGCCCGCTCGCAAGCTGGGAAGCGTTTATCGCAGACCCCGGACATTATTTGAACGGCATGGTGGACGGAGAATTTTCGGAGTAGTATAGGATTGGTTTTCGAAGTCCTTTGCAGTGAGCAAGGGCTATGCTGCGTTTCGGCAAAAGTCGGAAAGCGAATGAGGAGGAAAGCGCGTGGATATTTTGGAACAATGCCGGCAATGGAACGAGAGCGGCGCGTTTGAGAAGAGCAGGGAGATGTTGGAGGCCATTCCCGCCGAGGAGCGCGGCCCCGAGGGGGATGCAGAGCTCCGCGGAGGCCTATCTCGCACTTGCGGAGACCGAGGGAACAGAGCTCTATCATAAGGCGATTGCAGTCTTGGCAGCGCACGAAGAGGCGCAATCGGAAGATTTTCGGCATAACCGGCTGATGGCGCTCGCTTATTATTACCTCGACGAGGACGGGCTTGCGCTTAGCTACTTTGAGCGCGCCCTCTCCCTGCATCCGGAAGACAAGGAAATGAGCGACTACGTAGAAGACTGCAGGGAGCGTCTTACCTTTCCGCGCTTTGAGAAAAATTTCCGGGAGAGAACAAAGGAGGCCTGGGCTGACTTCCTTGCAATCGAGGCAGAACTCCGGGCGGCAATCGACCGAAACGAGGACGATGGAGCGGCGATGTTGCAGCGCTGCGGTGCCGTATTGGAGCAGGCAATTCGGGATGTCTCGTTTGAACTCGGCTTTGACGGAGAGAAGTATGAGCTCATACTCTGTGCGGAGGGAAGACGCTCCGCGCTCTATCCCCTCGTGTATTTTTGTCGTCGCGCGCCGAAAGAAGTTCTGGAACATTGGAAGATACGGGCGGGTTCCGCGCCGAGCGATAAGTTTGCGCTGCAACAAGACAGCGTTCAAATTGATGCCGCGGATGTAGACATTTGGCTGATTCCGACCGGAGAGCAGCTCTTTTCCCTGAAACTCTACTGTGAAAAGCTCCTGCCCCTGCAGCGGGAGAACCCGCGGCGTGCGGAGTGGATGCTCTATAAGCTCACGAACCAGGTACTCGGCGACATAGCGGCGATTGCGTTCCTCACGGGTATCGAGTTACTGGAAGCGCCCGAGGACAGCGAGGCGAAGAAACTTTCGGACTTATATGCTTACTTAGGAGAGCTCGGTTATCCTCTGTGGGAGGATGCAGCTGCCTATTTGGATACTTCCGAAATTGCGTATCGGCTCGATGCGGATGAAAATCCGGACGCCGACTGGCGCCTGGATGTCTATGAGGGCAGCACGCGCCTTTCCGCGGCCATCAATGAATATCTGCACGGGGAGAGCGATCTGGTTGACGAATATCACCGGAACGGCATTGTGCCGGGCTTCCTTCTGTATCCCCTCAGTACCTTTCCGGAAGAGGGAAGAGAAGAGGCGCTCGCGGCATTTCGCGATGAATTGCGTACCTATTTGAGCGAACACGGCGGAGAGGATGCCCTCTACCATACGGGCTTTGCGAGTGGCCTGTACTACGGCTATTTGGATTTTATCGCCTGGGATTTGGAGTCCGCGCTGGATGCCGCCCTCGCCTTTTTCAAGGAGAGGGGCATGACCGGAGCGGAGTTTCACAGCTTTCGGAGAAATGTGGGCGGAATTACCCTCTTCCGCGCGGAACCGAAACGGTACGAGGAGACCGGCTCCCTGCTTTCGCCAAAAGACATTGAGACTCTGGAGGCCTTCCTCGAGGATGACGGCGGCTATTATGGGAAAATGGTGCGTTGGATCGAGCAGTTCGTAGATGCGGGCGCCGCGGCCGGCCGCTTTCAAAGAAGCAGGCGCGCCGGGATTTGAAACTCTCGCTCTACTACGGACTCGCCTGCAATAACTTCGGAGAATACAGTTATTACTACCGCGGGCAAGCGTGGATGAAGGACGCCGAAGAAAACGCCAAGGGTTCCGGAGTCTGGTATTACCGCTATGCCGTGGGACTTTTGTACAGCGGCTATCCGGAAGAGGCGCTGCGCTATGCGGAACAAGGTGTGCTTGAAGAAGCGGACTACCCCTGGACTTACCTCTTGCTCGGAAAGCTTCGCGCGGCCTTCGGAGACAAGGAGGGCGCACGCGCCGCGGCAGAGCAGGGATTAAAACTCGAACCGGGAGATTATGAGTTCCTCACCCTAAAGCGGGAAGTGGAAGAAGGGGCAAGTCTGGAAGCGATGCTCTACCACTGGATCGATCCCGAAGCGGACCGGGCACTGCAGGAGGGAAGGGATGAGGACGGCCCGGAAAAGAAGCGGGCCATTGCCTGTATCCGAAAGGACGAGGCAGGGCTCAGAGACTTTTACGAACTTTTCCGTCCGGAGGAGCACGAGTACACGAAGGATGCGCCCTTCTGTGAGCTCTACTATCCCGTGGGAGACCGGGCGGTGAAGCTCTGCTTCCGCATGAATGAGGCCGGACTCTCGAAGCTCGGGCACAGCTATCTCGCTGCGCTGAAGGAGAAGCTTGACAGCGGCTCTCTCATCTCCGCAGAGTCCGAGGAAGGGGTGGCAGGCAAGTTGGAGGCCGTTCTGGTGCAGCAGACAGGGCAATTGGCGCTCTTTTACCGCAGACCCGGAAGCAGGCAGTATTTTACGGTGGAGGATGACAGTCTGGACGACAAGATTGATGCCGCGCTTCGATAAAGGAAATGCAGAGAGCTCTGCCATGCCAAAATACAAGCGACATGACAGCGTTGAGCGCTCGAGCAAAAGGAGGAATGTCGCTTCGGGATGGACAGACGGCAAGAGATATAGGAGTCGCTTATGATACGGAAATACCTTCGATTTTACGGCTTTGTGCAGGGCGTCGGTTTTCGCTACCGGGCAAAGTATGCCGCCGAGTTTGCGGGCGCCGTGGGCTGGGTGCGAAATGAGGACGACGGTTCTGTCAGCATGGAGATACAGGGGACGGAAGAGCAGATTGACCGGGTGATCCTGGAAATCGAACAGGGACGCTATGTGAAGATTGAAAACATGGAGGTCAGAACTATTCCGATTAAGGAAGAGGAAAGGGGATTTCGGATACGATGAGAGTCTTCTTTCTACGGACAGACTGTATTTCTTAACTTGTTCCGCAATCGGTGATACGCTATAGTTAGCCTTGTTATATCGTTGCCGAAGGATCACGGAAACAGCAGGGAAAATAGTTCGTTTCGAGAAGGGAGTTCTTATGAGAAAGAAGAACGGTCGTATGCTGTTGCTTGCGACAGCGGTGGCGCTCAGTGTTGCCGCCTGCGGAAACAAGGCTGCCACAAGCACCGAGACAGAGAGCAGCATGGCGCAGGGAGAAGCGCCGAGCGGTGCGCCGGATGGGAAGGCACCGGACGGAAAGGGCGGCCCGGGCGGCGCACCGGGCGGAAGCAGCTCGGACATCGAGTACAAGGGCGCCGCGGAAATCACATCCGCAACTTCGACGAGCGACCAGACTTATGTGAGCGCGACGAGCGATGAGAGCGCTCTGCTCATTTCGACTTCCGATGCGGTGAGCATTGCGAATCCCCTGCTCACGAAGACCGGCGACTCCGACGGCGGCGACAACTGCAACTTTTACGGCCTCAACGCAGCGCTTCTGGTAAAAGGCGGTTCCAAGACCACGATTACCGGCGGAAGCATCACATCCAACGCGAACGGCGCGAACGGTGTGTTCAGCTACGGCGGCAACGGGGGAAAGAACGGAGCAAGCGGCGACGGCACAACGGTCACCATCAAGGACACGAAAATCACAACCATGGGCGACGGCTCCGGCGGCATCATGACAACCGGAGGCGGCATCACGAACGCTTCGAATCTGAAGGTCACGACGACAGGACAGTCCTCTGCGGCGATTCGAACGGACAGAGGCGGCGGCACGGTTGTGGTAGACGGCGGCAGCTATGAGTCAAGCGGCCTCGGCTCCCCGGCGATTTATTCCACGGCGGACATCACGGTTTCTAACGCGGAACTCAAGTCGTATCGCGCGGAGGGTGTCTGCATCGAGGGATTGAACTCCATTAAGCTTGAGAACTGCAATCTCACGGCGAAGAACACCGAGCGAAACGGCAATGCGACCTTCCTCGACAGCATCATGATCTATCAGTCCATGTCCGGTGATGCGGACAGCGGCACGAGCAGTTTTACGATGAACGGCGGCAGCCTGACCAGTCAGAGCGGTCATGTGTTCCACGTGACCAACACCGATGCGGTAATCACATTGAACGATGTGAAGATTGTCAACGAGGACTCCGAGAAGATACTGCTCTCTGTCTGCGCGGACGGCTGGAGCGGCGGAAAGAACATTGCGACCTTGAAGGCGAGCAAGCAGACGCTTGCGGGCGCGATCAAGGTTGGCAACGATTCCACCTTAAATCTTGAGCTTGGCGACGGCTCGAGCTTTGAAGGTTCCGTGGACGGCAACATCAGCAATGCAAAGGGTGAGAGCGTTTCGACCGAAGTCGGAACCGTCTCTGTGACCCTGGACAGCACAAGTACCTGGACGCTCAGCGCGGACAGCTATGTGAGTTCCTTTAACGGAAATGCGGCGAATGTGACGGCCAACGGGCACACGCTCTATGTGAACGGCGTAGCGCTCACGGGAACCAAGTAAAGAAACGCAAAGAGGCAAAGATAAACACTTCGTGTAGCGGCGCTTGTCATCGCAATGCGCTATCGTAAGCACTAAGCCATACAGAGAAAAAGAGACGGCCTCCCGCAGTTTGGGAGGCCGTCATTTTATGCGCTTGACCATGTCGATGCGAATGCGTGTAGATAAGACGCTTCGAACGGCCGGTTCCGCTTGTGCTTCCCGCGCAAAGCTTTTATAATGTGAAGCACAGGTTTCTGTAGCTCAGTTGGATAGAGCGTTCACCTCCTAAGAAAGATGTTATCATACGCCAAATCGAATTTTGATTTTTTTGTTTGGAGTTCGAATCGGGAAGGGGGGGAGTTAGAGCTCCGAAGAGCGGAGGTCAGAGACGTCTGATCAATGGTTCCCTTGACCATCACGGCAAAGCCTTGAAAATAAAGGAAAAATCCAATATGTCTTCGTACCTCAGCTGGATAGAGGGTTCGCCTCCTAAGAAACATGTTATCATGCGCCTAATCGAATTTCGAAATTTTTGTTCGGCGTTCGAAACGGGAAAGGGAGATTCAGAGCGCCGAAGTGCGGCGAGCAGAGTCATTTGATTCATGGTTTTCTTGACCATCACGGCAAAGCCTTGAAAATAAAGGAAAATCCAATATGTCTTCGTACCTCAGCTGGATAGAGGGTTCGCCTCCTAAGCGAAACGTCGGCGGTTCAAATCCGCCCGGGGACAGTTAGGAACAGGGAAGATTGCACAATCTTCCCCTGTTTTCATCTAAAAAAACAGAGATCCGATTAGATAATTTCTAAAAAACGGCTTTTTTTTCTAATTCAGGAGCAAGTCCTCAGAGGGGACGCAAGCTAAAAATGGCGGGAGGTCGTGTGTTTTTCGCTGCGCAGCGGTGTTTACCGGTGCTCAAACCGGAAAAATAAATTAGAAATATGGCAATTATATACGGAGAATATCTAAAGGTGTTAGAAATTAAGTCCCGAGGATTTTAGATTTCCAAAGGCACGCGCCTTGATTAGCCCGATTCCTCTCACAGTCATCCAATACGATATCTTACATAGCCCTGTAGTGAAGAAAATTCACTGCGGGGCTTTGTCGTTTCCGGATTTTCCGGAGGCGTAGCAAAGAGAGGAGGATATCAGCTTGAGAGGAAACAAACAGAAACGAAGAAGAGTCATTCTGGTGGATGGCATTCGCTACTACGATGACAAGCCGGAAAGCTGCAGACGCTGTTTCTTCTGGAAAAACCGCAAGGCCGGTTGCATCCTGGAAGAGCGGAACTGCTACTATCTGGCCGAGAGCGTGAAGAGCGAGCAGGAAAGAAATGCGAGGGATGCTGCTATGCGAAAACGCAGCCCTGTGTCAGCGCCTGCTGTTACAAGGAGCTGGACAGGTGGCTACTGGCAAGCAGAGAAATGCGCAGGGAGAAGGACGGGGCGCAAAATGAGCAGGAATGAAGCGATCTTCCGACGATATGAGAAGCTGACAAAGGAAGCCAAAAAGGTAGGCCGGAAATCAAAGGAGAGGCCTGTTAGCTGTGCCCGCTGTAGCTTCTGGCGTCCGGAATTCAAGTACCGCAACTGTCAGTTCAGCAGCTGTCCTTTCGGCGCGGAGAAGGATGTATTCCGCAAGAAGCCGCTCAGGCGGGACGGGTTCTCCTGAAAAGAGGTGGTGATGATGCTTGTTTGATTATTTCTACGGAGCCCAGGCGGAACAGTTTTCCTTCTACCGGGTTCCCAAAGTGCTGTTTACCAAGGAGCAGTTCAAGCAACTGTCGGCGGAGGCCAAAATCCTGTACGGCATCATGCTCGATAAGCTGAATCTGTCCGTCAAGAACAAGTGGGGAGATGAAAAGGGGCGGGTGTATATCATCTACACCATCGAACAGATCATGGCAGACATGAACTGTGCCGACCAGAAAGCCACGAAGTTACTGGATGAACTTGAAAAGAAATGCGGTCTGATTGAGCGGAAACGGCAGGGACTCGGAAAACCGAATTTGATCTTTGTAAAGAATTTCATTACCGGTGTGGAAGGCTCTCTGATGGCACAAATTCAGAATCGTGAAAACCACGATTCCGGAGTCGTGAATATCACAACTGCTGATTACCCGAAATCACGAGGAATCAATACTAATCATAACAATACTGAGAATAGCGATATCAATCCCATCCAATCGGGATTTGATGAGGATGGAATCAGTGAACGCAATGAGTATGAGCACTATTTCAGAGAATCGCTGTCCATTGACGTGCTGCTTCGGGAGAATCTCGGCGAAGAGGAAACCATTCTCGGCATTCTGGATCTCCTGGTGGATGTCTGCTGTTTCAAGCGAAGCGTTATCCGTATCGCCGGTGATGATAAGCCGCTCGCAGTGGTAAAGAGTCGCTTTATGAAGCTGAACGCAGAGCATATCCGCTATGTTCTGAAGTGCCTTTCCGAGAATACGACCAGGGTGCGGAATATCAGGCAGTATCTCTTGGCCGCGCTCTACAATGCGCCTGCGACAATCCGCCCCTTTTATCAGGCGTGGGTAAATAACGACATGGCCACAGGCCGGTTTTAGGGAGGTGATCAATCAATGTCAAAAGCCACAGTGATGGCAGTCGTCAATCAGAAGGGGGGAACCGGCAAGACCACCACCTGTGAAAATCTCGGAATCGGTCTTGCCAGAGAAGGGAAGCGGGTGCTGTTAATCGATACGGATCCACAGGGCTCTCTTACGATTGCGCTGGGACATTCCAGACCGGATGACCTTCCGGTCACTCTAACAGATTTGATGGCAAAGGTCATGCAGGATCAGCCGCTTTCGCCGAAGGAGGGGATACTACCGCATGAAGAAGGCGTCGAGCTTGTCCCTGCAAATATCACGCTGTCAGGTCTTGAGGTTTCATTGGTCAATGCCATGAGTCGGGAAACGGTTATGAAGCAATATCTGGAGACCGTGAAGGGTAGCTATGATTTCATTTTGCTGGACTGTATGCCTTCTCTCGGAATGCTCACCGTCAATGCACTTGCGGCATCGGATCAGGTGCTGATTCCCGTTCAGGCCAACTATCTTTCTGCCAAAGGTCTGGAACAGCTGCTTCAGACAGTCAACAAGGTGAAGCGCCAGATTAATCCGAAGCTCAGGATTGAAGGGATACTGCTGACTATGGTGGATTACCGCACGAATTTCGCAAAAGAGATTAGCGCTCTGATCCGTGACACCTACGGCGGAAGGCTGAAGGTCTACGATGCGGATATTCCGCGTTCCGTCCGGGCGGCAGAAATCAGCGCCGAGGGCGTGAGCATTTTCAAACATGATCCCGGAGGTAAGGTTGCCGAGGCTTATCAGAGTCTGACAAAGGAGGTGATGGCAAATGCCGAAAAGAGGCGGAAACATCAGCTTGACCAGCTACGATGATATCTTTGAGACAGATGAGAGCCGCGCGGAAAGTAAGCTTGAGCGTGTGCAGAGCATCCCTCTCAGCGCATTGGTGCCCTTTAAGGAGCATCCGTTCAAGGTAGTGGATGACGAAGCCATGCTCCGGACCACGGAGAGCATTGCCCAGTACGGCGTCTTGACGCCTCTGATTGCGCGGCCGCTGGAGGATGGCAGCTACGAGATTATCTCCGGGCACCGGCGGGCGCACGCAGCAGAACTTGCGGGACTCACAGAAGTTCCGGTGCTGGTTCGCCGTATGGATGACGATGCAGCGACAGTGCTCATGGTGGATTCCAACCTGCAGAGAGAAAACATTCTACCCAGCGAGAGAGCCTATGCGTACAAGATGAAGTTGGAAGCCATGAAACATCAGGCGGGAAGACCGGCTCAAGAAAATTATTCCCAAGTTGGGAATAATTCCGGGAAATTGTCCAGTGAAGAGATGGCTGAAGAACTTGGAACGAGCAAAAATCAGATTTTTCGGTTTATCCGTCTCACCAATCTCATCCCCGAAGTCCTAGATATGGTTGATCAGAAGCAGATCTCCTTCAACCCCGCAGTTGAGCTCTCTTACCTGAAAGCAGAGGAACAGGAAATGTTCATCCAGGCCATGGATGAAGTGCAGGCTGCTCCGTCACTTTCCCAGGCACAGCGTCTGAAAAAGCTGAGTCAGGAAGGCGGTTTCACTCTGGATGCCGCAAGAGAAATCATGAATGAAGTAAAGAAGGGGGATCTTGAGCGGGTTACCTTCCGGAACGAGCAGCTTAGGAAGTACTTTCCCAGATCCTACACCACGCAGCAGATGCAGAACACCATTCTGAAGCTTCTTGATCAGTGGCAGAAAAAGAAAGGCCGGGATCAGGAGCGATAATGCCATACCCAGTGAACAGCGTCCTTGAGGAATCGGGGACGTTTTTCTTTTGCCGAAAACCGGCAGGAAAGGAGCGATAGCGGATGACAAAAGAAGCCATGGCGCGCATGGCGGAGACCATGCGTTATTACCGGCAGACCAAGAAGGCAAAAGATTCTCACTGAAAAAGTGGAATGAACTCTTCCGAGAGACCGGGGAGATTCCGGAGGAACCGGACGACGTGACTGCAGACGAAGAAGATGAGGATGTCTACGAAGAAGAGGCCATCGTCCTCTATGCGGAACTCAACAATAGCTTCCATCTGATTGAGGAGGTCGAGGCGATTGAGGAAATCATGCTGAATCACAGCATGTCCGGTTTTATCAGTCACTTCATCACGGACGAGCTGATGGCGATGTACCCGAAGGAATATGCCCGTTCGCGTAAGGACGGAAGTGTCCTGGTGACCGGACCTCTCTATATCGCGCATCCCGTCATCGACGAGGATGAGCTGGATGCCTGCATGGATTTAAGCGCAGTGGAGTTCTGTGAAGCGCTGGCATACCTCACGTCTCACACTATTTATGCGAAAAACAATGCGGAAGCGATCGGCTTCCTGCTGGAAAAGGAGGACTGACACATGGAGTTTGATGTTTTCAGGAAGACCGTAATGGATGAAATGCGCGAACGCTTCCCGAATCTGGAATTCGGATCCCGGGAGATGAAGAAGCTGCAGGGAGAGTCCTATGAGGGACTTATGGTAACAATTCCCGGCAGCAAGGTGAGCGCAAGCCTGAACCTGGATGCCTACTATGATCGTACCAATACCGGTATTTCCGAGCACCAGGTGATGGATATGATTGAGCGTGCGGTTCGGGAGGCTTCTCAGAATATGCCGCAGCTTGACTGGAATGTACTCGGTAACTATGAGCAGATGAAGGAGACTTTGATGCTGCAGATGATTCCGGTCAAGGGGAATGAAGAGAAACTCGCTGAACTTCCTCATAAGACGGTAGAGGACATGGCGGTGGTCTACCGCTTTGACTTGGGCAGCAATGAACGTGGCGCGTCCAGCGTTCTCGTGACCGATGCGATGCTTAGTAGCTACGGCATCACAAAGGAGCAGCTGGCGGCAGATGCAATCGACGCAGCCGTTAAAAATCATCCGGCAAGTCTTCGGAACATGAATGAAGTGCTGCAGGAAATGGCGGGCGACAGGGCAGATTTCCGTCCCGAGGAGCCCTCTCCTCTTTGGGTGGCAACGGTCGAGGGCGGCATGAACGGAGCCGCAGTAATCCAATACCCGGGATTTCTTGACCGGGCGGTTGAGACCATCGGCGGGGATTTCTATGTACTTCCCTCTTCTATCCATGAAGTTCTGCTGGTTGCCGATGACGGCAGCGTTGCACTGACGCATCTTGAGCAGATGGTGCGAGACATCAACGAAGCTGAAGTTGCCCCGGCGGACCGGCTTTCCGACAACGTGTTTCACTATGACAGCGAGGCACACCTCTTTGAGAACGCCCGCAGCTTTGAACTCCGTGAGGCCATGCTGGCAGAGACGCTCTTTTCAGAAGACTTGTGTTATAGTAGCTACAGCGGAAGCCCTCCTTATGTTTGTTATTTTGTGGTGATCTAACTTTAACACAAGACAGGTGCTTCCGTTTTTATTATTTAGTTGTGATGTAACAAATGTATTGTAATCCCTACATTTATGGAGAAACTCTATCGAGAAAGTTGATTGATATTTTTAGACTAAACGGTTTATAATTTAAAAAAATCTAGAGGTGCATACATGAGAAAAAGAAGAAAAAAACAAGACTGCGAAGAGAGAAAATCATTACCGCTGCTTTGTTCGAATTTGCTACAAAAAGGCTATAAAGGTTTTGTCATCAATGAACTTTGTAAAGTGGATGGTATTTCCAAAGGAGTTTTTGTATCATAATTTTTTTCAGGGAAATCAGACCTCTATCTAACTTGTGTTCAGGAGAGTTTTTGAGAAAGCTTTGGCAGTGCTTCTGGGGTGGAAGGTCAAGTACCCTCCTTAGCTGATTATATGGAAAGACGTCACCAATTTTATCAGCAATACCCGGAACATAGCCACATTTTTCTTTGAGGCAATGATTGCGACGCCAAAAAGAATTGGAAGCAGACATCGCACCACAGAAAGCTATTTTTTGGACTTGAATGAACAAGTTTGTCAAAAACTTATATCAGAATCCAAACTGAAAGAGCATATTGATGAGAAGCGAGCTATGGCCTATCTGCGATTGATTCAGAATATGTTTCGTTCCTATTATTTAACTGTTTCATCAGATAGCAGTTTGCCTGACTTGGTTTCAGGATATGAACGTCAATTATCACAGGTTTTGGATATGATGATTTATGGAATACTAGAGGAAGATTCCTCTAAAAAAGGAGAAAAATAATGTCGAAAATTGGGAAGTGGTTGTTACTAATTGCGGGTATTTTTGCAGTTTTTGTAGGTTTTAAAATGCTTGCACATCCTGTTGCTACTTTGGCTTCCATGACTTTCTTGTTTGCACTTGTATTTGCAGTTCAAGGGATTTCTGAGATTGTACAATACTTCAAATCAGAAGAAAAGCATGGCTGGAATTTATTTGGAGGAATTGTTACCCTCATCCTCGCTCTTTCCTTGTTCTCAGGTAGCTTTATTGAAATGGTAACTTTTGTGCCATTTATCATTTCTTTCTGGGCATTGACAAATGGTATTACAAAAACTATCGTTGGTTTCAAGGTTCGTAAGACGGATAAATCGGTAGGTACTCCTCTAGTTTGGATGGGGATTTTAGGAATCGTAGCAGGTTTAATCATGATGGGACACCCATTGATGACCGGTCTCTTCGTTAGTTACACCACTGCCTTTGTCTTTATTTATCAAGGTATTGTGTCGATTGTTCAATTCTTCAAGATTAAATAAGAAAAAAGGCTCTTTATCAACTGTAGTGGGTTGATAAAAACTCACAACCAGGAGAGGACCAAATTGACTCTCTCCTTTTTGATATGCAAAGCAATGAGAATTCTCGTCGAAAATTTTTTTGAATGATGTGGGATACAAAAAAATAGTATCTGCTGGCTTTTATGAAAACAAACGGCACGAACTACTTAACGAAAAAAAGAAAGACAGGACATTTATAAAGACATTTTTGGGATTTATAGAATAACTTCAAATTCACCAACGAAAACCTCATTGAAATTAAAATAGTCTGAAAAAAAGGAAAAAAACAATGGAATTATACGATATTTTTTTCATGAATTAAATATTTCATACACAGAAATTCATCACGAGCCAGTGTTTACTGTGGAACAGGCAAAAAAATATCTCATACAAAAATAGAAGGGACTGGGAGCAAGAATTTATTCTTAAAAAAAGCAAGAAATCTCAATACTATTTAGTGATTTTTAGAGGAAAATAAGAAATTGAATTTTTAAGATGCTTGCAAAAGAGTTGTCCGTTTCAGGTCTTACATTTGCATCTGAGCAGGAATTAAGCGAGTTGCTTAATTTAACTGCGGGTAGTGTTAGTCCCTTTGGCATTATCAATGATAGAGAATGTAAAGTTCTTCTGCTGATTGATAAAGAATTAGAAGGAAAAACTCTGGTTTTTCATCCGAATACAAATGAAAAATCAATTTCACTTACATTTGATGATTTGATTAAGTTTATAGAATATGAGCGGCATGACTATTTATTGATATAGTTTCCCCATTCCAGTTTGGGATATTGAAGTTGGAGAGCAGTTCCTTGCTTGTGTGGAGGAATGCTTTGAACAGTTAAAAGAATACATCCAAAATCGTATATTCATTGAAACAGAATCAAGCTCTTTGAAGGAATGTCTTACACAGTACTATAAGACCAGAATGATATTCTTTCATGAAAATCCGCTGTATCAGAAAATTTTCTGTGAAGCTGTGATTATGCCTCCTGCACATCTGAAATCGGAAATAACACACCGACGGAAGGCACTGGAAAATATGAATATACAGATTTTAGAGCAATTCTTGTCTAAAATTTCTTTGCGTGACCGGTTTCAGCAATCGGAAGTGGCAAAACTATTTGTCCAGTTCCTGAATTTTATGGATTTGCAGTCAAGAACAACAGAGAATCATGTTTTAGATTTGCAGGAATACGAACAAAGAGGACAAGTGATTATGGATATTTTTTTGTTTGGCGTTGTGAAGAAGGAGACTATTTAAATGTTTGAAATGTTAATTCGTTTATTGACGGTTGTGCTATTGGCAGTAATCGCCGGGAAGGTGGCAGCAAAATTTAAAATGCCCGCTGTTTTAGGTTTTTAATTGCGGGAATGCTCTTAGGGCCCTATGCAGTAAATCTGCTGACACAAGATATTTTAGATAACTCGATGTATCATACACTGATTGAGCTCATGGAATGCGGTATGGGGCTGATGCTGGGCAGTGAAATGATCTGGCGAAAGATGCGTTCTTCCGGTAAACAGATTGTTGTGATTACTTTGGCGCAGTCACTCATGACTTTTGCTGTTGTCAGTCTTGCGTTTTCTGCTATTTTTTATTTTATGGATATCCCTGTTTTCCTTGGCTTGATTTTTGGCGGTATTGCCTTAGCTACCGCACCTGCACCGGCGTTATCCATTGTGTCAGAATATAAAACAGACGGACCTGTTACAAGGACACTGATACCTTTGGCGGTAATTGACGATGTGTTGGCAATCTGCGTATTTTTGCTTGTTATGAGTTTCATCCTTCCGATTACCTCGGGAGGCTCTGTACCAAAATATCTGATTATACTGATCGTTATTTTCCCGGTTTTGATTGGTCTTATAACCGGAGGCATCACAGCCTTTATTATGAAAAAAATCAGGTCAGAAAAAGTCTGTGCAATCACGGTGTTTGCCGGTGTGCTTGTTACAGCGGCTATGACCGCACTTGCCAACCATTACCTTATGCCTGTTCCAGTCCTTAATTTTATGCTGAGCGGTATGGTTTATTCCGCAACCTTTGCAAATATCCTGGATGAAAAAAAGCTGGAAGATATTATGAAATATTGCACTCCGAGCATCAGCGCTTGCTTTGCATTGATTGTTCTGAATCTGGGTGCTCCGCTGGATTATCATCTCATTTTAGGGGCAGGAATTTTTTTACAGCAGTATACATTATTGCCCGCGCAGCAGGAAAAATAGGCGGAGCGGCTCTCGGTGCACAGCTTTCGCACGCCCCTGCTACGGTAAAAAAATATCTCGGGCTGGTCATTTTGCCTCATTCCGGCGTATCTCTTGTCATGACAGGTATTGCTATTTCGGCATTAAAGGGAGATTTCGGACAATATGGAAACATTGTTCGAGGTACAATTGCGGCTGCAGCAGTCATTAATGAAATTATAGCTGTTTTCTTAGCTCGTAAGGGATTTAAGGCGGCCGGAGAGATGGGAAAGGCTATCAAATGCAAATAAAAATGATATAATGAAACGAAATAAGGTGTTTGTGCAATGAATAAGAAAGAACTTATGCGATGCCTATTGTTGCCTTGGCATTGAATTTATGCTGGGAGAGTTTGTATGCTTATGTGTACCTAAACAGAAATATTGCAGATATACAAGCTTGTATTACCATAGGGCTCCGAAAGGAGCCTATCTGTGTATTCAAAACAACAAAAAGAAATCGCACTTAAACTACATCATCAGACAGAATCTGTATCAGAGACAGTAAGGATATTGGGATATCCTACTAGACAGAATCTTTATAACTGGATTTATGAAGAAAAACATCCTACTAAGGTTCGGGAGGATTATCAGCTAACATCATTTGTAGAAAGGGTCTCCATGTTTTTCGCTCATCTTTGGTTTTTAAACATTTATTTCGAATCATCCGTCAGGTTTTTCAAAGCGAAGAGGGGCAGGCGATTTTTAGCCAGTTTAGCCTCCCTCTTGGTTTTGGGTACGGTTTTTCTATACGATGGTGGAAAAAGTTAGCCGTGCTGGACTCCCTTTATTTATCCTTTACGACCTTGACCACCATTGGCTATGGGGATTTTACGCCCAAGACCGCCTTGGGAAAGATTTTTTTACCATGATCTACGGTCTTTTTGGGACTAGGTATTGTCAGCCTCAGCCTTGGTATTATTGCTAAAGAAGCGCAGGCACTTCAGAAACAGCGCAAAAAAACAACGCCGAACTAAGCAAAAAAATAGAGTCTGAAATTTTTATATGTCCTTTTATATGAGTTTTTTTGAATTATCTGCATAAACACTACATCTATAAGCAATTTCATAATTGCAAAGACATTCATTTTACCATGCATTTACCACGATTGAATGAGCCTTGATATGACAATAAAACCGATAAGGGAGATAGCACATGAAAAAGCTGTGTATCTCCCTTTGTTCATGCTAAATGACTACTTTACTCTGATTTCAAACTTCAAGCTTTCATCATTTACGCATGGATTTCTCCCTTTAGTTCTTCATCAACTTGCATATGCACAGTACCATTTGCATGATAGCATGGTCGTAAGCATACTTTGAAGATATAGGCGTTATAAAAAAATCTAATATTTCTTTGACTGCCTTTTTCCTCTCCGCTAGTCGCTCTGCAAATGAGTTCATAAGAGGGATAAGCATAATCTTTTTTTCATTCGTTCTACTTCCTTTCGCTCAATAATTTTTTTGTAATTTCTTTAGCCCTCTATCCCGTCTGCTATTGATAGTGGAACGTGATACATGATACAATTCTGAAATTTCTCTGTCGTTCATGCCTCGAAAAGAAATGCAACAAGATAGCAGTACGCTGTTTTTTCGGTCAATTCTTGTAAAGCTGTACCTAGTTCTTCATCAGATACACGGATTGTAAAATTCATAACTTGAAACGATACAAAATCGGAAAAAAATATTCATCATTTGTACCATTTTTCCATACGTTTCATTTCAGACAATTCACAAAACAAGACTTCATGTTTAGAACGTCTTGCACTTTGTCTTCTATGACTTGACAATGTACCTTTAATCACAATCATCATTAAAGCATTAAACTGTAAACAGACAGATTTCTCAAAAAGAAGATGCTTCCATGATTTCACCTCCTTTCTGCTGAAAGCTAACTTATATAAACAACATAAAAAAATGATGTTTATACCGTTGATAAAAACAAAAAGGCTCGTATCAAACAAAATGTTTGTACGAACCTCTTTTGACGATATAATTGTTATTTTGATAATTATTACTGTTTCTCTTGTTCAGATTTTTTTAGGAGTTTTTCCCGTTATTCAAAAATCCATAGAAACAACGACTTTCCCTTGTGCGTGAGAAGTTATAATATAACGAATGGCTTCTTTTGTATCCTTGACAGAATAGATTTTTGTCTATATAAGGTATCAATTTACCCGTTTCTGCCAGTTCTTTTGCATAAGATAAATAATCTTTTTGGGGCATCATAGGACCAGCAAAAATAAGAAAAAAATTCCTTGATGTAAACGAACGAAAAAAAGTGCTTTAGTTACTTGTTTTTACATTTCCTACACCTATAAAAAAATTCCATTTTGGTTTCAAAAATCTGTTTATAGTCTTTCATGGAATTACAGCCATTCACACCTATGATTACATCAAACTTTGTCCGCACTTTCGTAAAAATCTTCTTTTTTTATAGTCAATTACGTAATCACACCCCATTTGTTTTTGCTAGCTCAAGATTACGGGTACTACATACACCTGTAACAGTTGCTCCCATGATTTTTAGCTAATTGTACTGCATATAAACCAACGCCACCCGAAGAACCGTAAATCATAACTTGCTGACCTGCTTTTACATTCCCTTTACGATGTGCCCCTAATGCAGTTTCAAAAGAAATAGGAATAGCAGACGCTTGTTCAAAGCTTAGATTTTGAGGTTTTACAAAAACACGGTCTTTATCCATAAGAGCGTATTTCGCAAAACCTCCGCAACATATTTTCAAACTTTTTGAAGATAAGGAACTGTCAGTCAAAGCACTTTTGGGAGAATATGGGAATATCCGATTTTTAGAAAAAATGCTAAATTGAAAAAGTAAATTCCAGTGCAGAGGTAAATTCTACCTAGCTTTAAAAAATCCCTAAAATCAGGCAGTTTGAAATTTCATTTCTGCCTGATTTTGTTATAATAGTGCATAACAACCTCAAAAAAATCTCTTTCCGGACATGGGAAATAAGCCACAGGACAAGTCGTGTGTAGGACTAAATTCCACTGGCTATATCGAAAAATGTAAAAGTTTTTTTGCCCTGTCTGACAGCAGATCGGTTTTGGGTTGTTGGGTTACTTAAAGCGAATCAGCTTGGGCCTCAGACAAACCTCGTCAGGATGAATGGGCCCGAGCTGAAGTGCTTTTAAGACATCTTCTCCATATCTGTTTAGTGCCCTTTGATAAGGGGTATCTCCGTTTAAGCTTTCCCTTGGCGTGGAATTGATGTGGTTTACAATCCGATTCACATCCCATTGTGTAAGAAAAGCAAAAGAAGAGCCTTTTGGAAGAATCATGCGAAGCATGGTATGGGCTTGCTCTAATCCCCCTTTTTGCCCACTACGCATAGGATCGCAATAATAGATGCTACTACGTTGGATTCCATTAGGGTTTGTTTCCAAAGCGATAGGATCGCCAAACTCCGATCCTCGGTCTGTGAGGATATATTCAAAGATAGATTGAAAGTCAAAGACATCTTCAAAACGTCTTTCTAAACGGTCAAAGACTGCTTTGACTGCTCCCTTTGTACATCGATTTAACAGATAAGCCAGGAAGAGCTTTTCCTCAGTAAAGAAAAAGGTCAGTAGAGTTTTTTGCGAATCCCTACAGGAATGAACGGTATCCATCTCTACAAAAGCATTTAATCCAAGCTTCAAGAAATCCTCATAGCTTCGACCATGAAATATTTCGCGGTTTGATATCTGTGTTTTATGGCATTTCCTTGGTTTGAATGTCACCTTCCGTTTTAAATCGATATTTTTGGAAGTAAAAATTCCTTGGTCAATGTATGAGTACATGGTGCGAACAGACATCTGTAATTCCGGATGATTCACTAAAATCTGGTAAGGGGATTGTCCCTTTGCAATCAGAGGAGTAATGATGCTGTCCTTTTCTCTTGCTTCCTTTTCGGAAAGATTTATTCCTCGACGAGAGTCTTTAAGGGTTTCCCTGTATTTTCTATCAGCAAATCTGGCATCATAGGTATATTTATGGGCGATGCTGCAGTGATGAAGCTTTTGTGAGCAGCCATTACAGACATAGGGAGCTTTCATTAGGCGATTACAGCATTCCTTTTCAAAGTCCTTACAGGTCTGATTGCAGCTAGGACAAGAAGTACACTTTATCCCACAAAGAATAATCTTCTTACAGACATTTGTTTTACGACACTGGTAACGATGAACGCAAAAGTTCTTTTTGTTCAGAAAGCTGCCCTTGTGATACCAGCTCGATGCTCGGTGTTTCTTCACTTCTTTAGAAATGGTAGAAGGGTCTTTGCAAAGATACTTGGCAATCTCCTTGAAGGAAAGCCCTTGATTTAGACTTTGCTCTATAAAAAAAGGCGGTCTTCTAAAGAAAGATGTTTTTTTGGTTACCGGGAATAATTTTACTCATAATAAACTCCTTCCATTGCTGTCAGAAGGAGGTCTAAACATACCATGAATGGTGTGAAAGAGAAAATATCAACTGTGCAGAAGTAAAATCTACTGGGAGGCCGATGAGTAGAATTTACTTTTTCATTTTTGGTCCAGATAAAAAAATGATAGAAAAAAATAACTAAAAAAAGTGGTATAATAAAGTATAATTATATTCAAAAACTAAATGAACGGAGGAACAAAAAATGGGGTTATTCGGACTGTTTGGAGGAAAAAAAGAAGTTGAATTAGATAAAGCAAAAAGCGATAAAAACAAGGCATTAATGAGAGAAATCTTTGATAGGAAAGTAGATAATGGCTCAGAATATAGAATAATCTATGCTTATTCAGAAGATATAGGTGGAGCTAATTTTGCGGTACTTCGTACGGTTTCCTATAAGTATAGAAGTTTTATACTTGGCTACAAGGAAAGTGATTTAAGTTTAGTTTTCCTTGAGGTAAGCCCTGATTTAACTCAGGTTGGTGAAGCACTTCTTTATAGACCACAAGATATAAAGAAAACTAATTTCACCAAGATGGTAGGTTCATATTATCTACAATACGGAAACTCATTCAAGAAAGAATTTTTTTCAACTTTTTTTGTTCCTGAGACTATTGGCGATATAGTAAATCATGATTGGTATGATGAAGAAACATTCACTTATATTGACCAAAAGAGAAGAACATAGTGGTTGGGTAGATTTTTGGAATAAATTTTGCAAATAAAAAGGTAAAAGTATAATGAGTATGTTACCAAATTATATTTTTGGCTTTTATATTTGCAGTATTTCTCATATATAGCTATATAAATATAAAAGTTAAAAAAAGCTAAAGTTAGTAACGGATGTCTTTATGGAATAGGCATAGTTGTTGCAGTATTGCTACTTGGAATGTCTATTTACGGTATAATATTTAATATCCCATTAGGGCAAGTGCAGATGCTAATAGAAAAATAGCTTTAAATAAAAAAAATAGATATATGAAACAGTAAATCAAATTCGGTTTACTGTTTTTTTATTTGCTCAAAATTAGAAAAGAGAGGAAATGAGAAAATGAAGAACATAGAAGAAAAAAATCTTAATGGCAGATGAAGAAATCAAGCAGTTACAAAACAAAAAGGAAAAAAAGCTCATCAGTCAGCAGAAACAGGAAGAAAGAAAAAAGAGAGATAAAAGAATATATGAAAAAGGAGCAGTCTTTGAAAGTATCTTTACAGAAAGCAAAAATCTAACCAAAGATGAATTTTATCAGTTAATCACATCTTTAATTCGTAAAGAGGAAGCCAATCTCAAAAATACAAAAAAATTATAGAAAGCAGAGAAGAAAGCGAAGTTGAAAATATAGAAAAAGAAGATGAAGAAACGGGGATAGAGGAATAGTCCCTTGTTTACAAGGGCGCACATATACACCTTAGCAGGTGTGTGCGTTCTCCGAAGGCTCTTAGCAGAGGGCATATCAGCTAACGCTGATACAGGGGAACTACATTCCCCTACGGAAATAAATTTTCTACCCCTTGTGTACTTACCAAAAGAAATCGGATAAAAAGCAATCCGATTTCTTTAGGAAGTCTTATCTATCGCCACATCAAAGTATCAGAAAAACGAAAGGAGGTTTTTTCTTATGGCGATATATCATCTTTGTATAAAAGATTATTTCAAGAGGTAAAGGCAAAAGTGCAGTAGCAGCTTCCGCCTATCGAAGTGGCGAAAAAATAAAAAATGAATACGATGGCGAACTGCATGACTTTACAAGAAAAGGCGGAATAGCACATACTGAAATTCTTTTACCACAAAATGCACCACAGGAATTTTTAGATAGAGGGACATTGTGGAACAGTGTTGAGAAAATAGAAAAAAGTAAAAACTCACAGCTTGCAAGAGAAATTGAAGTAGCCTTACCTAAAGAATTAGACCGAGAGAAACAAATAAATCTTGTACGAGAATATGTAAAAAGAAAAATTTTTGTAAAAGTAGGTATATGTGCCGACATTGCCCTACATGATAAAAATGATGGAAACCCACATTGTCATATATTACTTACCATGCGACCACTAAACGAAGATACAACATGGGGAGCAAAATCAAAAAAGGAATATATCCTTGATGAAAATGGAGAAAAAGTAAAACTTAAAAATGGTAATTACAAAACAAGAAAGATAAATACAACAGATTGGAACGAGCAAGACAAGGCAGAAGAATGGCGAAAAGCATGGGCAGATATTACAAACAAATATCTTGAAGAAAACAGCATACAGGAGAAAGTAGATCATCGTTCTTATCAAAGACAAGGGATAGAACAAATACCGACCATTCATTTAGGAGTGTCAGCAACCCAAATGGAGAAGAAAGGCATAGCCACAGACAGAGGAAATATCAACCGAGAAATCAAACATCAAAATATGATTTTAAGAGAAATTTCAAGAAGAATAAAGGCATTACTAAATTGGATAAGAGGAATAGGAAAAAGAAGAAAAAAATAGAAAACGAAAATACAAAGTCCACCCTCCCACCCAAAGAAAATCTGTTGTCAATCTTTGAAAATCTTATTCATAAAAAAACGCAGATAACAATAATGCAGACTTGGAGAAATATATTGAAAGTTATCAGCTACTCAAAGAGAAAAACATCACTTCATTATCCGAGCTTAAAGAAAATATAGTTATCCTTAGAGATAAGAATTATAAGACAACACGAGCCTTAAAAAGATACCGAGAAGAAGATTGATGAAAAAAACACAACTCATCGACCAATCAGAAAAATATTTGAAGTATAAGGACACCTACAAAGTCTATGCACAATTAAAGAAAAGAAAACAGGAAGATTTTTATAATGAGCATACAGCAGAGATTATTTTTATTTGAAAAGTGCTAAGAAATATTTGAAAGACCATTTAGGAGAAAGCAAGACCTTAGCCATCAGTAAATGGGAACCAGAAGTTGCCACTTTGAAGAAAGAGAAAAAGAGCCTTTACAATCAAATATTAGAGATAAGAGAAGAAGTAGAACAAGCAGAAAAAGTTAAGACCTGTATAGAGCAGTTACAGGAACACGAAAAGCAACTATCACAGGTAAAAAGCGGAACGAGTTAGACCTATAAAACTAAGTGAAAAAAATGGTATAATAATATATAAATATTTGATTTTTGGAGGTGCTAAATATATGGATGAAAGAGAAAAAATCATTCGTTTATGGTTTGATATGTGGCTTGAACAACAAGACTTAGGGATAGATGAAATTTTTTCAGATGATGTAATTTATGTTGAAAGTTGGTGTCCAAAGTATGAAAATCGTCAAACTGTAAAGCACTGGTTTAATGAATGGAATACAAGAGGAACAGTGCTTGCGTGGGATATAAAGCAATTTTTTCATAAGGATAATCAAACCATTGTAGAATGGCACTTCAAAAATAAAATGAATGAAGGGAAAGTTGAAGAATTTGACGGTATTTCTTTGATTGTTTGGACAGCCGATAATAAGATAAAAACATTGAAAGAGTTTGGTTGTAATTGCAATAACTACAATCCTTATAAACAGAGTAAAAGTCCATTATTTAGAGATGAAAAAGTAAATTGGTTTTTGAGGAGATGAAATATAACGAAAATGGAGTTAAGAGATGATAGAAAATCATATAAAAAAATATTTTTTTAATTGGAATATTGGTGGGATGTATTACTCGATTATTAGATTACTGCTCATTAGATACTTTATGGAGTTGGTCTTCTGTTCAAACACTATTAGGATTTTTGGATGATTTCAAATACTGTAATAGTAGTAAAAAGTTCATCTAATAAGTGTGCAGGAATTAGCTCATTCTTATATATGTTTGGAATGACATTGAGCTTTTTATGGATTGCAAGCTATTCTTGGTATGTTTATTCCAATGTTTTTCGGATGGATTTCGTTTTTTTCTTTATTTATAATGTTTACTATTTTGTCTATACCATGTGCGATTGCAGCGTTTGTACTTTATTATTGGAATAGAGATAAATTTTTATAACTCTATTTTTATATTCGTTGCCTGTAGGAGCATTATTTTTCTGAAACGGTAGCTATAGCAATAAAATTTTACATGACACATACTTTTTCTATTTCAGTTACTAATGGATGGAATAGGAACTATTGCTTTCGGAGTATTATTTTTTTAGAAGAGTGAAAAATCGCTATGTTTACTTATTTTCTATAATCATAAGTTTCTTAGTATTTTTACTTTATTCTATATCATAGAGAAGTTCTTACATGGTTATAGTGATTTTACTTGCGTAATTTATAAAAATAGTAATTTATACGAAACTAAAACAAGAACAGTAAATCAAAAAAAGGTTTACTGTTTTTTTCTTTGTCTAAAAAGTTAAAATGCCATTGTAGAAAAAAAGCATCCATAAATATAAAAAGGCACTTGACAAAAACGCTTCCTGGGGCGGCCCGAACGACATTGCGCCATTCATGGATCCGGTTTTTGAAAACAATGTGCTTCTCACCAGGACAGAGCGGCTCATGATGAGCAACCGGCCAAAGAATCCCGCCAATGCAAGAAATAAGAATGTGCTGATTGTAGGCGGTTCCGGTTCCGGTAAGACAAGGTTCTGGATTAAGCCGAATCTCCTTCAGCTTCACAGCTCCTATGTTTTAACCGATCCGAAAGGAACGACCCTTCTTGAGGTGGGGAACGCCTTTGTTAAGGCGAAATACCGCATCCGGTTCTTCAATACGATCAACTTCAAAAAGTCGATGCACTATAACCCGTTTGCCTATATCCATTCGGAAAAGGACATCCTGAAGCTGACCACAACCCTGATGGCGAATACCAGGGGAGAAGGCAAGGGGGGAGATCCGTTCTGGGACAAGGCAGAGGCGCTGCTCTACTGTGCTCTCATTGGCTATATCCATTATGAGGCACCGCAGGAGGAGCAGAACTTTGCGACTCTCATCGAGTTCATCAATGCCATGGAGGTTCGGGAGGATGACGAGGAGTTCCAGAATCCGGTGGATCTGATGTTTGAGGATCTGAAGAAAAGGAAGCCGAATCACTTCGCTGTCAGGCAGTATGCCAAGTTTAAGCTTGCGGCGGGGAAAACCCTTAAGTCGATACTCGTTTCAGCCGGTGCAAGACTTGCGCCCTTCGATATTCAGGAAGTCCGTGAGATCACGATGTATGACGAGCTTGGACTGGATACCCTCGGAGATGAGAAAACCGCTTTGTTCCTGATGATGTCCGATACGGACGGCAGCTTTAATTTCCTGATCAGCATGATCTATACTCAGCTCTTTAACCTGCTTTGTGAGAAGGCGGATGATGTGTACGGCGGCAGACTTCCGGTCCATGTGAGATGCCTGATTGACGAGGCGGCGAATATCGGCCAGATTCCGAATCTGGAAAGCTGGTCGCCACGATTCGCTCCCGCGAAATCAGCGCCTGCCTAGTACTTCAGGCAAGGTCTCAGCTAAAGGCAATCTATAAAGACAACGCCGACACGATTATCGGCAACATGGACAGCCAGGTCTTCCTTGGCGGCTCCGAACCTACAACGCTGAAAGAGCTCTCCGAAGCACTCGGCAAGGAAACCATCGATACCTTCAACACCTCGGATACGCGGGGCAACAGTCCAAGCTACGGAACCAATTATCAGAAGCTTGGCAAGGAGCTTATGAGCCGGGATGAGCTTGCGGTTCTGGACGGCAGCAAATGCGTGTTACAGCTTCGCGGTGTCCGTCCGTTCCTGTCGGAGAAGTACGATTTGACGCAGCACCCGAATTACAAATTAACAGCCGACTACGATAAGAAACTCACCTTTGACATGGAGAAGTTCCTGGATACCAGGGCAAAGCTCCACCCGAAGGATGAGTTTTTTGTTGTTGAGGCCACGGAATAAGGAGAAACAGCAAAATGGCAGATGAAAGATTTGCAATGCCCGGAGATATGCCCGGAGATATGCCTGATTTTGTCCGGGAGGCCGAAGAGGCAAAACACACGGATGAATCCCTTCCCGAGCAGACGGATCAGGTAACCATCAAGTTTGGCAGGGGGCTTGTCGGAGAGCCCTTTACTTCAAAGAATGGAAAGGAACTTGTGGAAGTCAGTATTCCAAACCCCGACAGGGGGACTCTCGCCCTGGGAGACCTTTTGTGATTTCGCCGAGAAAGATTCATGACAATCAGTTCGGCAAGGGGGTATGGATGAAGCTTCCCGAGTACGGCATCACCAGACTTTCCCGCTCTGTAAAAATCGGAATCGATAAAGCCGGTAAGGCAATCTGGGGTCGTGAGACGCATGATGTCACGAATGCACAGCTTAAGTTACTCCTGGAAGCCTATAAGGAAAAATCCAGAGGCTCTGTGCTCTCGGACTTATCCGAACGGAAGGCTGATACACCGTCAGTAAAGCCTCCCGGGAAGGATTCTAAAGAGATGACGGCTGACAGGTAATTTTCCTGAGATTAGGGCATGTCCGGAACCAAACACAATGCGGTTCAGCAGACAACAATCAAGAATGGGGTTCAAGCGGACGATAGCCACGGTTTCAGGTCAATGATGAGCCAAACAAAGACAAATAAAAGCAAAACAAAGGAGGAAAACAAAATGGCATTTTTCAACAGCGCAGTCGGTGTATTGCAGACTCTCGTGGTGGCACTCGGTGCAGGTCTCGGCATCTGGGGTGCAATCAACCTTCTGGAAGGTTACGGCAATGATAACCCCGGTGCCAATGCTCATGTACGGTAAGGAAGCAAGCAACCGAAAACAAGAGATAGACCGCCAGCACTACACTATTCCGAACCAAAGACCAAAAGATAAGCATTGTGGGAAAATCTAAACTTTTGGATTTTCCTACAATGCCAACTACGGCGGAATCCCTCCCACTCCTTATATCTTTCTGTATACATTGAATTTGTATTTAGTAAAATGCAGACAACACCACGGATCGGCTTTTGGTTGGACAATTCCAACCAAACACCACAGCAGACAGCAGAAAACATTCTGAACGCTAGGAAGCCGGTATGATTGTTACATATAAGGGGAAGAAAAATTTCTTTTAGGTACTTGCTTTCCTAAAACTGATGTGATACAATGATTTAATCCAGAAAAGGAGTAAAAAATATGCGGCAAGGTATTCTTAAATAAAACTATAATCAAATAGTGGGAACAAAGGATTATGATAGCTCCTTTTGTAGGGGCTTAGTTTTTTGTACCCAATTTAAGAATACTTTTGCCTTATCAATTTTGACATATCCCCAAAAAAACAGCAATCACAAACAGGTGTATGCTGTATATGTGTATGTCCGCAACTTATAATCCCCAGTGGTAAAAAGTATTTTACTGCTGGGGATTTTTTTATGCCCTTTGGGGCTGTAAAGGGAGGACAATCACATGAAAATAATCAATATTGGAATTCTTGCCCATGTAGACGCTGGAAAGACGACCTTGACGGAGAGCCTGCTATATGCCAGCGGAGCCATTTCAGAACCGGGGAGCGTCGAAAAAAAGGGACAACGAGGACGGACACCATGTTTTTTTGGAGCGGCAGCGTGGGATTACCATTCAAGCGGCAGTCACTTCCTTCCAGTGGCACAGATGTAAAGTTAACATTGTGGATACGCCCGGCCACATGGATTTTTTTGGCGGAGGTGTACCGCTCTTTGGCTGTTTTTAGATGGGGCCATCTTGGTGATCTCCGCTAAAGATGGCGTGCAGGCCCAGACCCGTATTCTGTTCCATGCCCTGCGGAAAATGAACATTCCCACCGTTATCTTTATCAACAAGATCGACCAGGCTGGCGTTGATTTGCAGAGCGTGGTTCAGTCTGTTCGGGATAAGCTCTCCGCCGATATTATCATCAAGCAGACGGTGTCGCTGTCCCCGGAAATAGTCCTGGAGGAAAATACCGACATAGAAGCATGGGATGCGGTCATCGAAAATAACGATGAATTATTGGAAAAGTATATCGCAGGAGAACCAATCAGCCGGGAAAAACTTGCGCGGGAGGAACAGCAGCGGGTTCAAGACGCCTCCCTGTTCCCAGTCTATCATGGCAGCGCCAAAAATGGCCTTGGCATTCAACCGTTGATGGATGCGGTGACAGGGCTGTTCCAACCGATTGGGGAACAGGGGGGCGCCGCCCTATGCGGCAGCGTTTTCAAGGTTGAGTACACCGATTGCGGCCAGCGGCGTGTCTATCTACGGTTATACAGCGGAACGCTGCGCCTGCGGGATACGGTGGCCCTGGCCGGGAGAGAAAAGCTGAAAATCACAGAGATGCGTATTCCATCCAAAGGGGAAATTGTTCGGACAGACACCGCTTATCAGGGTGAAATTGTTATCCTTCCCAGCGACAGCGTGAGGTTAAACGATGTATTAGGGGACCAAACCCGGCTCCCTCGTAAAAGGTGGCGCGAGGACCCCCTCCCCATGCTGCGGACGACGATTGCGCCGAAAACGGCAGCGCAAAGAGAACGGCTGCTGGACGCTCTTACGCAACTTGCGGATACTGACCCGCTTTTTGCGTTGCGAAGTGGATTCCATCACCCATGAGATCATTCTTTCTTTTTTTGGGCCGGGTGCAGTTGGAGGTTGTTTCCGCTTTGCTGTCGGAAAAATACAAGCTTGAAACAGTGGTAAAGGAACCCTCCGTCATTTATATGGAGCGGCCGCTCAAAGCAGCCAGCCACACCATCCATATCGAGGTGCCGCCCAACCCGTTTTGGGCATCCATAGGACTGTCTGTTACACCACTCTCGCTTGGCTCCGGTGTACAATACGAGAGCCGGGTTTCGCTGGGATACTTGAACCAGAGTTTTCAAAACGCTGTCAGGGATGGTATCCGTTACGGGCTGGAGCAGGGCTTGTTCGGCTGGAACGTAACGGACTGTAAGATTTGCTTTGAATACGGGCTTTATTACAGTCCGGTCAGCACGCCGGCGGACTTCCGCTCATTGGCCCCGATTGTATTGGAACAGGCATTGAAGGAATCGGGGACGCAGCTGCTGGAACCTTATCTCTCCTTCATCCTCTATGCGCCCCAGGAATACCTTTCCAGGGCTTATCATGATGCACCGAAATACTGTGCCACCATCGAAACGGCCCAGGTAAAAAAGGATGAAGTTGTCTTTACTGGCGAGATTCCCGCCCGCTGTATACAGGCATACCGTACTGATCTGGCCTTTTACACCAACGGGCGGAGCGTATGCCTTACAGAGCTGAAAGGATATCAGGCCGCTGTCGGTCAGCCGGTCATCCAGCCCCGCCGTCCAAACAGCCGCCTGGACAAGGTGCGCCATATGTTTCAGAAGGTAATGTAAAGATACATAATCGTCAAGACGGCAACAATCAGAAGTTATGGAGGGTAACAATGGAATATAGTAAGGAAGATTTAATGGAAGCAAAAAAGCAAATTTGGGGAGTGGGAGAGAACATGGGAACAGAGGAAAGTAAAAAAATCTGGGAGGAGAACGCACAATTTTTGGGATAATGCAATGGGTGACGAATCTAATGAATTTCACAGAGAGGTAGTGCGTCCCAAAGTAACGGAACTTCTATCTCCTAATCCTGCGGATTACATTTTTGGATATTGCGTGTGGCAATGGAAATTATTCTTCGTATCTTGCACAAAGAGGCGCTTCGGTTGTCGCTTTTTGATTACAGCAAAAAAATGATAGAATTGGCTAAAAGACGGCAATCACAATATGCAAAACAAATTGAATTTTGTGTGGCGGATGCGACCGATAGAAAAAGTATATTAGAATTAAAAAGAAATCGAGCCTTTACGAAAGCAGTTTCTAATATGGCAATTATGGATATTACGGATATTGAACCACTTCTTATGGCTGTTTATGAACTGTTGCAGGAAAGCGGAATTTTTTTGTCTTTGCAACGCAACACCCTTTGTTTTGTCACGTTGACTGAAAAAAATATGACACCGCACAGTTACTATGATATAGCGATTGAAGGGCAACCGAAAGAGCAGATTTATTATCATCGTTCCATACAAGATATTTTTTTAACCTTTGTTTTAGAGCTGGATTTGTCATTGATGGATTTTTATGAAGAATGTTTTAAAACCAACAAAGAAATTCCTATGGTAATGATAGTAAGGCTTAAGAAGGTAAAACGTGATAGCTTAAAAATAAATTCAAGTTTGTCGGGTAAATAGCAAACCCAGCCGAGCCAGTCAACGGTCAAGATGAACGGCGCATATGCGCAGCCGTTGACAGCCCCGCCCGCCTTTGCTGGTAGGCAATCAAGGGGCGACAGCAAGAAGTGCCACCGCCCCGCACTATTATTCAGAAAGGGGAATTTCCATGACCGACCAGATAGCCTATCAAGAATATATCCAGCGCAGGTACAACGCCTTTTGCAAGACTGTTATCCGCTGTGCCGCCTTGGACAAGATTTTGAAGCTTAAACGGCAATGGGAACGGCAAGTTTCCCTTGACTATCTGATGAACGAGAAGTTTGTCCAGTTTGCCGCGTCGGAGCCGGACGAGGAATACCCATTTACCGTCTGCGGTCAGACCGTCCTGCTCTGCAACGCCGCCCTTGCCGACGCGATCTCTGTTTTGCCGGAGCAGACGCGGGAAGAAATCCTGCGCTATTACTTTCTGCGCCAGCCGCAGCGCGTGATCGGCGCGTGTATTGGCCGGTCACGCAGCACAGCGGGGCGGCATATCCAGCTTGCCTTGCAGCGGCTACGCGAAGAAATGGGGGTGAGCCGGTATGAGTAGACTTCTCCCCTATGAAACAATCCTCAAAGCCCGTGAGGGCGACCCAGAAGCCGTGAACGCTGTCCTGCTCCACTACGCCGGATATATCCGCTATTTCTCAAAAGTGAACGGGCAGGTCAACGCCGAGGTGGAGGACTATGTAAAGCAGCGGTTAATTGACTGTCAATTCAAGTTCCGGCTTGACGAACCACCGGACAAGTCATAAAAACTGAATACCAGCCGCCACCGACGCGGCCAGCGAAAGCAGTAAGTCTTGAAAAAGATTTACTGCTTTTTTTGTTGTCCGGCTCCGCTCCCGGCCATTTTGCCCCCTGCCGGTTGTAGTAGTAAGCGAGGAGGGAATTTTTCTGCCCTGGTGTTTGGCATTTGGAGCATTTACCCGTAGTAGAGGGCAAAGAGAAAGGATTTCTCCAACACCGGGTAGAAACCACTGCGTCCGGTGTCATTTTAGCGAAAGCGGGCAGGAATGCCCTTTACAGGATTAGTAGTAGCAGAAAAAGAGAAACAAACTTTTGTGGTTGCAGTTTTCCAAAAAAGTGGCGGACGGAAGTGAGAGAAAGTTTGCAGTCACGGAGAGCAAGATTCTACCGCAGTACCAAAATTCGCTTATCGCTCATTTTGCCCCTGCGGGAATCTTGTTGGGGAGTGCCTTCCCCAAACCCTGCCATGCGGCTTACGCCGCTTATCCCGCCGCAGCCATGCGGCAGTCGAAAGGAGGTTTTACCATGCGAAAACGATACAACACACCGCACCGCAGCCGGGTAGTCAAAACACGCATGACCGAGGAAGAATACGCCGAGTTTGCAGAAAGGCTTTCTGCCTACAACATGAGCCAAGCCGAGTTTATCCGGCAAGCCATAACCGGGGCAGCCATACGCCCCATCATAACCGTTTCTCCCGTCAATGATGAGCTGCTTGCCGCTGTTGGGAAGCTGACCGCCGAATACGGCAGGATCGGCGGCAACTTAAACCAGATAGCCCGGACGCTGAACGAGTGGCACAGCCCCTACCCGCAGCTTGCCGGGGAGGTACGGGCGGCGGTTTTCGACCTTGCTGCCCTAAAGTTTGAAGTCTTGCAGAAAGTGGGTGACGCTGTTGGCAACATTCAAACATATCAGCTCTAAAAATGCGGACTATGGCGCAGCGGAAGCCTACCTCACATTTGAGCATGACGAGTTTACCATGAAGCCCACCCTTGATGAAAACGGGCGGCTGATACCGAGGGAGGATTACCGCATTTCTTCCCTTAACTGCGGGGGCGAGGATTTCGCTGTTGCCTGTATGCGGGCTAATCTCCGCTATGAGAAAAACCAAAAACGGGAAGATGTGAAAAGCCACCACTATATCATCAGCTTTGACCCACGGGACGGGACAGACAACGGCTTGACCACAGACCGGGCGCAGGAACTGGGGGAACAGTTCTGCAAGGCACATTTCCCCGGACACCAAGCCCTAATCTGCACCCACCCGGACGGGCATAACCACAGCGGGAATATCCATGTGCATATCGTCATCAACTCCCTGCGGATTTACGAAGTCCCGCTTCTGCCCTACATGGACAGACCAGCCGACACAAGGGAGGGCTGCAAGCACCGCTGTACCAATGCCGCTATGGAATATTTCAAGAGTGAAGTCATGGAGATGTGCCACCGGGAGGGGGCTTTACCAAATCGACCTCTTGAACGGCAGCAAGGAACGGATAACCGAACGGGAATACTGGGCGGCAAAAGAAAGGGCAGCTTGCCCTTGATAAAGAGAACGCCGCCAGAGAAGCCGCCGGACAGCCGACCAAGCCCACCAAGTTTGAAACGGACAAGGCGAAGCTGCGCCGGACGATACGGCAGGCACTTTCCCAAGCTACCAGCTTTGACGAGTTTTCTTCCCTTTTGCTGCGGGAGGGTGTGACCGTCAAGGAGAGCCGGGGGCGGCTTTTCCCTACCTCACGCCGGACAGGACGAAGCCTATCACAGCCCGGAAGCTGGGGACGATTTTGACAAGGCTGCTGTCCTTGCCCTGCTTACGCAGAACGCCAACAGAGCCGCCGAACAGACCAAAGCCATACCCGAATACCCCTGCCGCAGCTAAAAAAAGCCGTCACAAGGGGAAAAACCGCAAAAACCACCCCGGCAGACAACACCTTGCAGCGCATGGTTGACCGGGAAGCCAAGCGAGCCGAGGGCAAGGGCGTGGGCTATGACCGCTGGGCGGCAAAGCACAACCTAAAGCAAATGGCAGCTACCGTTACCGCCTATCAGCAGTATGGCTTTTCTTCCCCGGAGGAACTGGACGAAGCCTGTTCTGCCGCTTATGCCGCCATGCAGGAAAGCCTTACAGAGCTGAAGCAGGTGGAAAAGACGCTGAACGGGAAAAAGGAGCTGCAACGGCAGGTGCTTGCCTATTCCAAGACCCACCCTGTCCGGGACGGGCTGAAACAGCAGAAAAACGCCAAAGCAAAAGCAGCCTACCGTCAGAAGCACGAAAGCGACTTTATCATAGCAGACGCAGCCGCCCGTTATTTCAGGGAGAACGGCATTTCCAAGCTGCCGAGCTATAAAGCCCTGCAAGCAGAGATTGAAAGCCTTATCCAAGAGAAAAACAGCGGCTACAACGATTACCGGGCAAAACGGGAGGAATACCGCCGCTTACAGACTGTCAAGGGCAATATCGACCAGATTTTACGCCGGGAACGCAAGCCTGTGAAAAGGCAGGAACAGGAGCGATAAAAACCACCCCAAAATGTACCCGAACCCATACAGAACAAGGGGGCTGCCCCGTACCCTATCCGCAATACCAAAGGATTTTTTAACGGGCTTACAGGGCAGAAAAACCCCGAAAATGATACCGAGATGATACAGAATTACCGCCGATACCGCCACACCAGCGGAAACGGCAGAAAGGAGCGCACCCATGCCAAGAATGAGCAAGAAACGGCGGCTGGAATGGTCTTTTTTCCTGCGGCAAGTAAAAGTCGGAAATACCACCTGCGACCGTATCACATACAACGACCTCTGCCGGGGCTGTACCCATAGCTGCAAGCAGAGCTTCCGGGCGGTTATCATACTCTGCCCCCGCTACTACTCCAAACGCCGGAAAAAGGAGGACAAGGACAATGGCAGATAACCGCAAGTATTACTACCTCAAGCTGAAAGAAAACTTTTTTGACAGCGACTCCATTGTGCTGCTGGAAGATATGAAAGACGGAATTTTATATTCCAATATCCTCTTGAAGCTGTACTTAAAATCGCTGAAAAACGGCGGGAAGTTGCAGCTTGACGAGCATATCCCCTACACAGCACAGATGATAGCGACACTGACCCGCCACCAGATAGGGACGGTTGAAAGGGCTTTAGAGATTTTCCGGCAGTTGGGGCTTGTGGAGCAGCTTGACAGCGGGGCTTTCTATATGACCGACATTGAACTGATGATAGGACAGTCCTCTACCGAAGCCGAAAGGAAACGGGCTGCAAGGCTGGAAAACAAGGCACTTTTACCGTCCCGGACAAAAGGCGGACATTTGTCCGACATTCGTCCACCAGAGATAGAGATAGAGTTAGAGAAAGAGATAAAGATAGAAAAAGAGAGAGAGGGAGAAACGGGACACCCCGCCCTCGCCGCTTATGGCAGATACAACAATGTGATACTGACCGATACAGAGCTTTCCGGGCTGAAAACAGAGCTGCCCGACAAGTGGGAGTATTATATTGACCGGCTTTCCTGCCATATCGCTTCCACTGGGAAGCAGTACCACAGCCATGCAGCCACCATTTACAAGTGGGCGCAGGAGGACGCTGCCAAAGGCAAGGCTGCCCCGAAACAGGGCATACCCGATTATTCATGCAAGGAGGGCGAGAGCTTATGAAAAACGAGATTGAAGCTATGATTACGGACATTACAGCCACTACCGCCGAAGCGGAGGACTACACAGGCGAGGACGGGCTTTTATACTGCGGCAAGTGCCATACGCCCAAAGAAGCCTACTTTTCCCAAAAGAAACCGCCCAATGGTTAGGGCATGACCGACACCCGACAGAGTGCGACTGCCAGCGGGCAGCCCGTGAAAAACGGGAAGCCGCTGAAAGCCGACAGAAGCACCTTGAAACAGTGGAGGACTTGAAACGCCGGGGCTTTACCGACCCTGCTATGCGGAACTGGACATTTGAGCATGACAACGGCAGAAACCCGCAGACCGCAACCGCCCGTTTTTATGTGGAGAGCTGGGAAACCATGCAGGCTGAAAATATCGGCTACCTGTTCTGGGGCGGCGTGGGGACAGGAAAAAGCTACCTTGCCGCCTGTATCGCCAACGCCCTTATGGAGAAAGAGGTTGCCGTCTGCATGACAAACTTTGCAACAATACTCAATGACCTTGCCGCCAGCTTTGAGGGCAGGAATGAGTATAATTCCCGCCTTTGCAGCTACCCCCTGCTGATACTTGATGATTTCGGTATGGAGCGAGGGACAGAATACGGGCTGGAACAGGTTTATAGCGTGATTGACAGCCGTTACCGAAGCGGCAAGCCGCTGATCGCCACGACCAACATCACGCTGGAGGAATTGCAGCACCCGCAGGACACGCCCCACGCCCGTATCTATGACAGGCTGACTTCCATGTGCGCCCCCGTCCGCTTCACGGGCAGCAACTTCCGAAAGGAAACCGCACAGGAAAAGCTGGAACGCTTAAAGCAACTGATGAAGCAGCGAAAGGAGAGCCTATGACAGAAACCAAACAGACAAGCACCACCAAAACAGACCGCCGCCCGGACTGTGTGACGGAAATCCGCATGGGCAACTCCGTCCTTACCGTTTCCGGCTTCTTCAAGCAGGGCGCAACCGACACCGCAGCCGACAAGATGATGAAAGTGCTGGAAGCGGAAGCTGCTACACAAAAACGGCGATTTGACCGACCATAAAGAAGCAGATTTGACGCTTTTGCCGCTATACAGACAGCCGCCCCATGTGGTACAATCAAGGTACGGAATAGTGGGGCTGGCTGTCGGAAACGGAGGATTTTATGTTAAGACAGACCAACCAACAACCAATTACCGCCCTTTACCCAAGACTTTCCCATGAGGACGAGCTGCAAGGCGAGAGCAATTCCATTTCCAATCAGAAGCGTATCCTTGAAACCTATGCAAAGCAGAACGGCTTTTCCAATCTGCGCTGGTACACGGACGACGGTTATTCTGGTGCGAACTTTCAAAGACCCGGTTTTCAAGCCATGCTTGCGGACATTGAAGCCGGAAAAGTCGGGACAGTTATCGTAAAGGATATGTCGAGATTAGGGCGAAACTACCTGCAAGTGGGAATGTACACGGAAATGATTTTCCCACAGAAAGGTGTCCGCTTCATCGCTATCAATGACGGAGTGGACAGCGCACAGGGCGACAATGATTTTGCCCCGCTGCGGAATATCTTTAACGAATGGCTGGTGAGAGATACGAGCAAGAAAATCAAAGCAGTGAAACGCTCAAAAGGCATGAGTGGCAAGCCTATCACAAGCAAGCCTGTGTATGGCTACCTCATGGACGAGGACGAAAATTTCATCATTGACGAGGAAGCTGCACCCGTAGTCAAGCAGATATACAATTTCTGCCTTGCCGGGAATGGTCCGACCAAGATAGCCCGTATGCTCACAGAGCAGCAAATCCCCACGCCGGGGACGCTGGAATACCGCAGGACGGGCAGCACCCGCCGCTACCACCCCGGCTATGAGTGCAAGTGGGCGACCAATACCGTTGTGCATATCCTTGAAAACCGGGAATACACGGGCTGCCTGGTAAACTTCAAGACGGAAAAACTCTCTTACAAAGTCAAGCACAGCGTAGAAAACCCGGAGGAAAAGCAAGCGATATTCGAGAACCACCACGAGCCTATCATAGACACCCAAACATGGGAACGGGTGCAGGAGCTTCGCAAGCAGCGCAAACGCCCCAACCGCTATGATGAAGTGGGCTTGTTCTCCGGCATACTGTTCTGTGCAGACTGCGGCAGTGTCATGTATCAGCAGCGTTACCAGACCGATAAGCGGAAACAGGACTGCTATATCTGTGGGAATTACAAGAAGCGTACCCATGACTGCACCGCGCATTTTATCCGCACTGACCTTTTGACTGCGGGCGTTCTCTCCAATCTGCGGAAAGTGACCAGCTATGCGGCAAAGCACGAAGCCCGGTTTATAAAGCTCTTGATTGAGCAGAACGAGGACGGGGGCAAGCGCAGGAACGCCGCCAAGAAAAAGGAACTGGAAGCCGCCGAGAAACGCATAGCCGAGTTATCCGCTATCTTCAAGCGGCTGTATGAGGACAGCGTGACCGGGCGCATATCAGACGAGCGTTTCACAGAGCTGTCGGCAGACTATGAAGCAGAGCAACGGGAACTGAAAGAAAAAGCCGCCGCTATCCAAGCGGAGCTTTCCAAGCACAGGAAGCCACCGTGAACGCAGAAAAGTTTATGAATGTTGTTCGGCGGCATACCAGCTTTGAAGAACTTACCCCTACTCTGCTGCGGGAGTTTGTAGAGAAAATCGTTGTACATGAGTGCAGCTATGACGAGAACAAGACCCGCAGACAGGACATTGAGATTTATTATTCTTTTGTTGGCAAGGTGGACTTGCCCGAATAACCGCCCGACCTATCCGACACAATGCGCAAGTGCCGGATAGGAACGGCAAAATTTTTTACACTTCTATTACTTCTTTATCGCACATTAGTAAAGTCGCAGGGCATGAAGCAGCTGATGGCAGGCGGCGGTGTCGCCCTCATCGGTATCACTCTGGTGCCTCAGCTTGCCGGTCTTTTCGGTTGACTAAAACGGGAGGCGAGGATAATCTCCCGCCTCCCGTTGAGCTTTATTGTTCAAGATGAGTTGTTCCCCAATTCACAAGTAAAATAAAAGGCTGAACCAAGAGGTCCAGCCTGGTCCCCGACACACATTACCTCGGGCAACTCTGTTGAGTAGATAATAACAGAAAAGTGAATTGAATACAAAGATAAAGGCAAATTTTGGGATTAATGATAATTTTCTTCAACAAAGCAGTCAAAGTACTACAGAAAGGAGCGTAGCCTTTGGAAGACGTACTCCAACAGCTTGGCACCTGGATGAAGGTAATCCTTGTCAACGGCATCATGACCCAGCTAACAGGGCTGTTTGATTCGGTAAACACGCAGGTTGGTGATATTGCAACCCAGGTGGGGACTACCCCGGCGAACTTTTCGCCGGGGATTTTCTCCCTGATACGGAGTATTTCCGAGTCAGTCATACTCCCGATTGCAGGTCTGATTCTCACCTTCATTGCCTGCTGCGAACTGATTCAGATGATTATTGACCACAATAATCTTGCAAACTTTGAGACGTGGATTTTTCTTCAAATGGATTTTTCAAGACCTTTGTGGCAGTCACGCTCATTAGCAATACCTTCAACATTGTGATGGCGGTCTTTGATGTGGCACAGCATGTCATTAACAGCGCGGGCGGTCTGATTGCCGGTAGCACGGCGGTGAATGGAAGCGCCTTAGAGACCATGCGACATACCCCTGGAAGGGATGGACACCGGGGAACTCTTTGGCCTATATCTGCAGAGCATGATACTGCAGTTCACAATAAAGGCGCTTAGCGTTGTGATTTTTTTGTAATCGTCTACGGACGTATGATTGAAATCTACCTGATGACCAGTATGGCGCCGATTCCGTTCTCGACCTTCGGGAATCGTGAGCAGAGCGCGGCGGGACAGAATTATCTCAAATCCATGCTTGCTCTTGGCTTTCAGGGTTTTCTTATCATGATTTGCGTCGGTATCTACGCAGTGCTGATTCAGGGAATCACCATCTCAAGTGATATCGTTGGATCCATCTGGGGCGTTGTCGGGTATACGGTGTTATTGTGCTTTACCTTATTCAAGACAGGATCGATTGCAAAGAGCGTTTTCTCGGCGCACTGAGGAGGGAGGTTCGTTTCATGGCAGCTTATATCCCTGTCCCTCGGGATCTCACGAGGGTCAAATCAAAAATTCTTTTCAACCTGACAAAACGTCAGCTTATCTGTTTTGGGGCGGGAGCACTGATCGGTGTCCCGTCTTTCTTTATGCTCAAAAACTTCGGCACGACCAGCATGGCAGTCATTTGCATGATGGTCATCATGTTGCCGTTCTTCTTTCTCGGAATGTATGAGAAAGATGGGCAGCCACTTGAAAAGATTGCAAAGCAGTTCATAGAGGCCAAGTTCGTAAGACCCAAAGTTCGTCCCTACCGCACCAATAACTATTACGCAGCACTGATTCGCCAGGCAAAAAGTTGAGAGGAGATAGAGCGTATTTTTGCAGGCCGCATCCGGCGGTAAGAAGTAAAAATTTGAAAGGAGATAAATACCCTTGTTTACGATGAAAAATCCGTTTCGAAAAACGGGGAAAAGAGACCTTGGCCTACCAAAGAATTTGAGTAAGGCGCAGGAAAAAGAGATTCTCCGGATTATCAGGAAGGCAAGAAGAGATGACGGAATTCCCCGCAGCGCCCAGGATTCGATTCCGTTTCAGCGTATGTTTCCAGACGGTATTTGCAGGGTGACGGACCACTACTATACCCTGACCATTCAGTATCAGGACATCAACTACCAGCTGGCTCAGCAGGAAGACAAGACCGCAATCTTCGAAGAGTGGTGTGCCTTCCTGAACTCTTTTGACAGCACGATTCACTTTGAACTGTCCTTCATGAACATGGCAACGGACGCGGAAAGCTTTGAGAAAAAGGTCCGCATTCCCTACCGGAATGACCGCTTTAACGGCATTCGCAACGAATACAGCCAGATGCTGAGAACCCAGCTGGCACAGGGGAACAACGGTCTGACAAAGACCAAGTATATTACCTTCGGAATCGAAGCGGATTCCATGCGAGAAGCTAAGCCAAGGCTTCAACATGTACAGACGGACATGATGAATAACTTAAAGCGCCTCGGTGTTTCCGCCAGGGTATTAAACGGCAGGGAGCGCCTGCAGCTAATGCATGCCATGTTCCACATGGTAGACCATGACCGCTTCTATTTTTGACTGGAACTGGCTTGCGGGTTCCGGTCTCTCTGTGAAGGATTTTATCGCGCCTACTTCGTTTTCCTTTCCCGGCAGCAGGTCTTTTACGATGGGGGACTTGAAGGGAGCCATGAGCTATTTGCAAATCACGGCATCGGATCTTTCGGATCAGATGCTGAAGGATTTTCTGGACATGGAGTCCAGCCAGGTTGTGACGATGCATGTTCAGTCGGTGAATCAGACGACAGCCATCAAGCAGATTAAGCACACCATCACGGAGCTCGATCGAAGCAAAATCGAAGAGCAGAAAAAGGCCGTCCGTTCCGGTTACGACATGGACATCATCCCTTCGGATCTTGCGACCTACGGAAAGGACGCAAAGGCGCTCTTGGAGGAGTTGCAGTCACAGAACGAGCGCATGTTTCTGATTACCTTCCTGATCATGAATACCGGTAAGACCGATCAGGAGCTGGAAAACAATGTGTTTCAGGCATCTTCGATTGCGCAGAAGCATAACTGCAATCTTCGAAGACTCGACTTCCAGCAGGAGCAGGGGCTCATGAGTAGCCTCCCGCTGGCAAACAACCTCATCGAAATCCAGCGTGCGCTGACCACAAGTTCGACGGCTATCTTTGTTCCCTTCACTACACAGGAGCTGTTTCAGACCGGAAGCGAGGCGCTTTACTACGGCCTGAATGCACTGTCCAACAACCTGATTATGGTGGACCGGAAGAAACTGAAAAACCCGAACGGCTTGATTCTCGGGACACCCGGTTCCGGCAAGTCATTCTCGGCAAAGAGAGAGATTGCCAATGCCTTTCTGGTGACGGATGACGACCTGATTATCTGTGATCCGGAGGCCGAGTATACGGCTCTGGCCAACTGCATGGAGGGGCAGGTCATCAAAATCAGCCCGACCAGCACGCAGTATATCAATCCCATGGACATCAACGATTCCTACAGCGAGGAGGATAACCCTCTGGCACTCAAGGCGGACTTTATCCTGTCCCTCTGCGAGCTGGTTGTAGGCGGCAAGGACGGCCTGCAGCCGATTGAGAAAACCGTGATTGACCGTTGTGTCCATCAGGTCTATCAGCACTATTTGAGGATTCGAAGCCGGAAAATATGCCCCTTCTGGAAGACCTGTACAATGCCCTCTTAAAGCAGGAGGAAACAGAGGCAAAGCGTGTGGCGGCAGCACTTGAAATCTATGTGAAGGGCTCTCTCAATCTCTTTAACCACAGAACCAATGTGGACATTCAGAACCGTTTTGTCTGCTATGACATCAAGGAGCTTGGCAAGCAGCTGAAAAAGCTTGGAATGCTGATTGTGCAGGATCAGGTCTGGGGACGTGTCACGGCCAATCGTTCCGCCGGAAAGACCACCCGCTACTATATGGACGAGTTCCACCTTCTTCTCAAGGAGGAGCAGACAGCGTCCTATTCCGTGGAAATCTGGAAGCGCTTCCGCAAATGGGGCGGCATTCCGACCGGCATCACCCAGAACGTAAAGGATCTCCTGTCCAGCCGCGAGGTAGAGAACATCTTCGAGAACTCTGACTTCGTATATATGCTGAACCAGGCTGCCGGTGACCGGCAGATTCTGGCGCAGCAGCTGAACATCTCCCCGCATCAGTTGTCCTATGTGACGCACTCCGGCGAGGGTGAAGGGCTTTTGTTCTACGGTAACGTCATTCTCCCCTTCGTGGACCATTTTCCGACGGATCTTCAGCTGTATAAGATCATGACGACCAAGTTATCCGAGGTGCAGGCGGTAGAGCATGAAACCGAGCGAACGGGCGAAAAAGGGCTTGCAGATAGTATGATGCGTGCAGAGCGCCTGCCGAAGCAGCGGACAAAGGAGGCGTAAATCATGGCAAGGAAAGCGCGCCGCCTCCGGTTTACCGAGGAAGAACTCACAAATCCCAAAGTAAAAAAAGGCGGCATATAGAGCTGAGAGAGCTGCGGATAAGGCTGAGCGTGCAGCCAGGAAAATCCGAAAGAAACGGAATCCGACGTCTGATACCGCTAGGGGGCGAAGGACCCGGCTTAGTTTTCAGAAACAGGGCGGTAAGGCAGCAAATTCTGTAACGACTACGGTTTCCAGGAAACTTCACGGCCAGGTGGCAAAGAACAATCAGGACAATAATACAGCCGTTGAGGCGGCAAACACAGCTACGGAGAGTGCGGAGACCGGTTTTCACACTGTCGATCATGCTGTCTACAGCAAGAAGCTGAAGGCCTATCAGAAAGTCGCACAGCTTGAAGCCAAGGCAGATGCGGCAAATGTAGAGGCAATCTTTCAGCGGCGTATGGCGGAACATCCGGAGGCGTTTTCCAATCCGATTTCCCGCATGAAGCAGAAGCAAGCAATCCGGCGGGAATACGCTGCCGCAAGGCGGGCGGAACAGGCAGCGGCAAGGAGCGGTTCAGCCGCAAAGGAAGGCGTGACCGAGGTAAAGTCCATTGCCCAGAGACTTTCGGAGCTGAAAGACAAGGGTATCGAGTATATCGCTGAGCATCCGCAGATGGCGCTAACGATTGCCGGACTGGCCCTGCTCATTATGGCCTTATCATCCGCGTTGTCTTCCTGTTCGGCCTTCCTGCCGAGCGGCTTCGGCGCAGTGGTAGCGACGACATTCACCGCAAAGGATGGGGATATCATCGGCGCCAATGAAGACTATAAGGCGCTTGAGGCTGATTTGCAGAGGCAGATTGATTCTATCCGGGCAACGCATCCGGGATATGACGAATACAACTTTCACCTGGATGAAATCGGGCATGATCCCTATCAGCTCGCGGCGTATCTGACCACTCAGTTTGAGGACTATACGAGGGCGGAGGTGCAGGACACGTTACGGAGACTCTTTCATCTGCAGTATGTGCTGAATATCGAGGAGGTGGTGGAAACGCGCACCAGAACCGAAACGCATACCAGCACAAGTACGGATCCTGTTACCGGAGAGACCTCGGAAGACAGCGAAGAGGTAGAGGTTGAGTATGAGTACTACATCCTCAACGTTACGTTGACCAACAAAAACTTGGGGCATGTCATCACGGAGTCCGGCGGCATGACAGAAAGCAGGCGGAGCGCTATGGAATTCTGCTGCTGACCAAGGGGAATAAGGCGAAGCTATTCGAGGACGAGGCCTTTGTGGCCTCCGGAAGCGAGTATCTTCCCTATGACATTCCCGGTGAGGCGCTGACGGATGAGCGCTTTCGGAACATGGTCAATGAAGCGGAGAAGTACCTGGGTTATCCCTATGTGTGGGGCGGGTCATCGCCTTCGACAAGCTTCGACTGTTCCGGGTTTGTGAGTTGGGTCATCAATCACTGTGGCAACGGCTGGAATGTGGGAAGGCTTACGGCAAATGGGCTAAAGAACTACTGCCAGACAATCCGGGCGAGTGAAGCAAAGCCCGGAGATCTGGTCTTTTTTCCGTGGCACCTATAACACTTCGGGAGCCAGCCATGTCGGTATTTATGTCGGAAACGGGATGATGATTCACTGCGGAAATCCAATCTCGTATGCGTCTATCAATACGCCCTACTGGCAGCGGCATTTCTACTGCTTCGGACGTCTGCCGTAATAAGGAGGAACACAATGACAAAACTTGAGAAAATCGGTGCTGATTTGAAGCGTGCCCGCGCCAAACAGGCCGTGTGGACGCAGCGCGTCAAGGAACTGGAGAGTCGCTATCGCGAAGAGGAGAACAGCGTGATTCATACGATGGTTCATGCGGCGAATCTGACGCCCGAGCAGCTTGCAAAGGTGATTGCCTTGGCAGGGCAAGGTATGGTTGGCGTTTACCCTGCAGAGACCGTCGAAGCGACTGGCAATAAGGAACAGGAGGATGAAAATGCGTATTAAGAGAATGATGGCAGGCTTTATGGCCGGAGTATTCCTGTGCGGAAGCAGTTCCGTGACCTGTTTTGCCTTTGCTACGGAGACAGAGAGCACTACGATGACTACCGATGCCGTCGCAGAGGAAGCATCCGCGGAGGCGGAAACGCTCTCTGAGGATGATACCCGTCCGCTGACACCAAGCGGAAATCTGACTCTGGTTGATGACATCGGGTCGCAGGTAGGACAGGGAAGGCAGTTCATCACCCTGGTAACCAAGTCCGGCAACTACTTTTATCTGATCATCGATCGCAATGATAAGGGAGAGGAAAACGTGCACTTCCTGAACATGGTGGATGAGGAGGATCTGTTTGCCCTGATGGATGAGAAGCAGGTTGCCGACTATAAGGCAGCCCGGAACGAAAAAGATGATGCAGCGGCAGCTACCGTTGCGACGCCTTCTGTGTCCGGTGCAGTGCAGGATTCTGCGCCGGATCCCACAGTGAAGGAAAAGAAACCCGTCCATCCCCTTTCTCTGGTCGGTGTCGTCATTGCGCTGGCTGCCGGTGTCATCGGATACCTCTACTTGCAGTCGAAGAAAAAGCAGACCGCTGCGCTGAGACCTGATCCGGATGCCGATTATGTGGATGAGGACGACGAAGAGACCTATGAATTCCCGGAGGATGATGAGACTGACGAGGAGGAAGATCCGGAGGAGTCGGAAGTTGAAAGCAGCGAGGACGAGGATCAGGCGTAAGGGGAGCTTCACGAAAGGAGGAGGCTGCATGGAAAAGAATAAGTGTAAAGCACATGTAACGGAACTGACGGTGGAAGAGCTCCGTGAACGTCTGGAAGCGCTGAAGGATGACAAGTTCATTCTTATCGTTTCCCTGCAAAAAGGAGGTGATGACGGTGACGAAAAAGCCTGATCTTTACGAAGCAGACGGGAATGGCTTTCAGCTGGAGCAGGTCGGTATTCGTCTTGTCAAGGAGCGGTCGCTGTATTCCGAGACAAAGATTGACTCTCCGGAAGCTGCGGTACAGCTGGTAGCGGACGCACTTCTCGACTATGATCGTGAGGTTTTTGGCCTCATCAATCTGCAGGTTGATAATAGACCGATCAATTTAAATATCATTAGCATGGGCACGCTGAATTCTTCGCTGGTTCATCCGCGGGAAACGTTGAAGTCGACCATTTTAAGCAACGCTTCGAATGTGTTGCTGTTCCACAACCATCCTTCCGGCAAGTTAAAGCCCAGCAAGGAAGACATCTCCATTACAGACCAACTGGTGCAGGCCTTTAACATGATGGGAATCAAGGTGTTGGATCATGTCATTGTCGGGAATGCAACGAATTACTACTCGTTCCTTGAGCAATGTACGCTTCCCCTGCCAAGGTCTTCCTATGCCACTTCTTTGGATCAACTGGATTTACGGAAACAGAAAGTTGCCGAAGCGGAATCGGTGGTAGCCAAGCTGAAAGAGACTGAGCATCCGCAGAAAAGAAAGGAGTAAGGCAAAGGCGAAGGAAGCGGAGTTATGAAGAAGGCGGAAAGGAGACGCAATGGTATTTACAAAAGATGAGAGAACTCTGTTGATTCTCTACTGTGAGAGAAACAGAAGCGGAACACTCAAAAATCTGTTTCTCATGCGGGGACAGCTTCAAGCGGATGAGAAAGCACTGTCAGCTCTGACAGATGCCGTAATTCGGAAACTTGGCGGCATGACCGATTCTGAATTTGATGGTCTGAATCTCTTAGACACGGTGAGGAGTAGCGATGCGGGAACGTAATCAGGAAATTCATGTGCTCCTTCTTCCGGAAGAGATGGAACGGATTAGGCAGAAAATGGCCGAACTTGGCATCATCAACCGCAGCGCTTACGTGCGCAAGATGGCGCTGGACGGCTACTGTATCAACCTTGATCTGACGGACATGAAGGAAATGGTGTCTCTACTCCGGCGCTGTAGCAATAACCTGAACCAGTATGCAAAGCGGGCAAATGAGTCCGGATCTATTTACGCCGGGGACATCCGGGACTTACAGGCGAGGCAGAGTGAAATCTGGGAAATCGCGAAAGAGATGCTGGCAAGACTTGCGACGATTCAGTAAGAGTCATACAGTAGCGGAGAGCTTCGTTGACATCCTTGCAATACGGGTTAGGGCATTATAAACTGACTGTAAAGCAGAGAAGGAGGTAACGATATGTGGCTGATTAAACTCCCGTTTCGAATCATTGCACTCCCGATTATGGCAGTCGTTGGTGCACTGTCAATCTTTTACAGACTCATTCTGGAGGTTGGATTGCTTGCAATCGGGCTGATTTACGTTATCCTCGGTATCGGTCTTGTCAACTATCTGATTCAGCGAAATTGGCTGCAGGTAGGAATTATCCTTGGCATTGGAGCGATTGCTTTTGTAGGCTCCATGTTTGCCCAGGTACTTGCCACAGGTCTGGAGGCTCTTAGCGGAAAACTGGTCGCATTTGTCTTCACTTAAATAGTCAAATAAAGTCGAGGCCCGAGAACAGAAATGTTCCCGGGACTTTTTCTTTTGCAGCTGATACGGAAAGGAGTTACAGAGATGGCAGCCACACGACTCATTGCCCTTCATGCCAATAAGGGAAAGACCATTGCGCGAAGTCTCAGTGACCGGACGGATTATGCCAAGAATCCGGACAAGACCGAGAAAGGCGAGCTGGTCACCGGCTACCAGTGTGATCCCTTTACCGTAGATGAAGAGTTCATGCTGACCAAACGGAAGTATGAGCAGATTACAGGCCGTCACCAGAGACGGGATGTGATTGCATATCAGATTCGGCAGTCCTTTAAGCCCGGTGAAATCACGCCGGAGGAAGCGAACCGATTGGGGCGGGAGCTGGCACTTCGATTCACCAAAGGGAAGTTCGCTTTCATCGTTGCGACACACACGGACAGGGCACATATCCATAATCATATCGTGTTCAATTCGACTTCCCTTGACGGTACAAGGAAGTTTAAGAACTTCTGGTTTTCGGGTCTCTCACTGCAACGCTTAAGTGACCTTGTCTGCCTGGAAAACAGATTGTCGGTGATTGAAGCGAAGCCAATCGGCGAGCGGGAAACGGACGGAATACCCCACACGGACAAGCATCCGAGACTTCATTTGCCGGGATATTGACCGGATACTTCAAAAGAAGCCGAAGGACTTTGAGACAGTTCTCTTTCAGCTACAGCAACTTGGCTATGAAGTCAAGCGGGGGAAACATGTTTCAGTCAAGGGCGGGAATCAGAAGCGCTTTGTCCGCTTATCTTCACTTCCGGAAGGATATAGAGAAGCAGAGATTCGTGCAGCAATTTCCGGTGAAGCAAAGCGTGAAGGCAGACCACACCAAAAGCCGAAATATTCCTTCAACCTGCTTATTGATATTCAGAGCAAACTGCAGTCCAAAGGCAAAGGCTTCGAGCGCTGGGCTACAGTTTACAACCTGAAGCAGATGTCGAAGACGGTACTGTTCCTTCGTGACAACAAGATCGACACCATGGAACAGCTGAATGCTATCGTGGGAGAAAAGGTTAAGAAACGCGACCGGCTACTCGCCTCGATTCAGGTAGCCGAGAAGCGTCTAAAGGAAATTGCCGCGTTGAAAACAAACATTATCAACTACTCAAAGACCAGGACTGTCTACGAAGCGTATCGGAAAGCCGGCTACAGCAAAAGCTTTCTGGAGGCACACCGGACAGAGATCATGCTACACAAGGCGGCGAAAGCGGCCTTTGATGAACTTGGCATAAAGAAACTGCCAAGGGTTAAAGAACTGAGCCTTGAATACGAACAGGTACTGGAAGCGAAAAAGGCAGCCTATGCCGAGTACCGGCAGGTGAAAAAGGAAATGCAGGAATACTGGATTGCGCAGAGAAACATTGCATCTCTCTATGCCGCAGAGCGAGAAGCAGATGAAGAGAGACAGCGACAGGAGGAGAAAAAACAAAGATGATTAGGAACAGGACATCAGAGAAACACGTCAGTGTCCGGTTCTGCTATCAAGCGTTCCGCAGGAACGCGCAGCCTCACGAAGTGAGTTCTTCTAAGGGCTTGGGAGTATCCCAACAAGTGGCGTATGAGGTCCGGATGGACGCTCATACACTGCTTGCACAAGATATGATCCGTGGAAAACAGCCATGAAAATGAAATCATGATCCCCTGACGGCACTAAAAGATAAAATTCCTTGCGGCACAATGAAAAAATTGTCACAAGCACGATAATAGAGTCGAAATCTCGATCGGTTTGTGGTAGAGTATGAGATAAGTGGTTTTGTAACTGTTTTGGCTCATAAAGGTGAGGTATTTTACTATGGCTGTTTCGTACAAGAAATTATTCAAACTGTTAATCGACAGAGATATGAAGAAGAAAGATTTCAAGGAGCTGACCGGCATTAGCCAAGGTACGCTTAACAAACTACAGAATGGCGGTAATGTCATGGTTGATGTGCTCGAGAAGATTTGCCTCAACATGCATTGTGAGCCTGCTGATATTATGGAAATCTATCCTGATCCGGAACCGAGTCCGGAAAATGGTACAGGTGATTCCGTAAAATAGAGGATGGAGAGTTGCATCAATGGATAGAAGAGAGTACAGCGCAGGAGCTGTAAAGCATTCTTTCTGGTTCATGGAGTTCCGCAAAGTTGTGTCGCTCCGGTCGGAAGGAATGTCATGGGATGATATACGGATCCTGAACGAAAAAGAAAATATATTTGGCGCTCCGACCTCTCTCCGCGCCACACAGATTTTTCAGACGGTCTCCGCCAGAGTAAAGAGCCTGGATGAAAGCTTTTACCCTGTCTTTGAAACATGTGACCTGGCATCGCAAAAGCTCTTTGCGCTTGTTGCGGCAATGGCATACGACACACTGTTTGGTGCACTGGTTTATGAGCTGGTACGGGAGAAGATGATTATCGGCAGCAATGAGCTTTCTGACAGCGACCTGCGGATCTTCTTTAAAAACAAGCAGGAACAAAGCGAGAAAGCAGCCAAGTGGATGGAAGCTACGATCAAGAAACTTATGGTTTCTTATAAGTCCATGCTTTACGAAGCAGGCGTTACGAACAAAGCAAAGAATGTCAGAGAAATCTACAAGCCACTTCCCGATCCGGTCATGGAACGCTGGATGCAGGAACACGGCCTTGAATACGAATTAAAAGCAATCACGGGGGTGAGATGATGGCAGGACTACAGGAAAGACTTGATGAAATGGAAGCTGCCATCCGCAAATCGACATTCCGGCAGTCGAGCGGCAGAGCCAACGAGGTCAACTACTGGGTATTTGATTACGATCCCGCAAAGGAACTGGAAGTCCGGGAACGGATCGAATATATGAAAAAGAAAAACGCGAAGGGAACGGACGGATTCGAGCTAGTTGTCTTTGATCTTTATAACATGATCATGGACTATCTGGAGAGCAAGGATTTCGTGAATTCCTACATCCGTTATGAGGAACGGCGCGGTTTTGATTATATCGTTCGGGCGGCCTCTACATCCATGAAGATGAACGAGGATGACAGCATCCTGATTCAGAAATTGTGGAACAGACACCAGAGAACGCAGTGGTCTTCCTGACCGGAGTCGGAAAATGCTACCCGCTTCTCCGTTCCCATAAGATTCTGAACAACTTGCATCAGTCCGTGCTGAAAGCGCCGGTGGTGCTGTTCTTCCCCGGAACCTATAACGAGCAGGAACTGATCCTGTTCAATGAGATTAAAGACGATAACTACTACCGGGCATTCAAGATTGTAAAGTGAGGTATAGAAGATGAGAATTCAGGAAATGTTTAAGAAGCCGATCACCAGAGATATTCAGGGCGTCGTGATCGCAGGACAGGGTGAAAAAACCAATATCGCCACCGAGCTTGAAGAGTATGTAGTGACCCCGGAACTGCAGCGTCACTTTGCAGATTTCTTTTCCGCTTACGCAAAAGGAATCAACGGAAACACGACCAAGATGGGCGTATGGATCTCCGGCTTCTTTGGAAGTGGTAAATTCTCACTTGCTGAAGATCCTTTCCTACATACTGGACAATGAGGTTGTCGGCGATAAGAGAGCTATTGACTACTTTATCGATGATAAGAAGATTTCTGATCCGATGATTCTGGCGGATATGCAGCTGGCTGCCAACACGCCGACCGATGTCATTATCTTTAACATTGATGCCAAGAGCGAATCTGACGGAAAGTCCAATAAGGATGCGATTGTCAATGTGTTTCTGAAGGTCTTCAATAACTCTCTAGGGTTCTGCGGTGCAATTCCCTACATCGCAGATCTTGAGCGGAGGCTGACAGAAGATGGAAAGTACGAAGAGTTCAAGACTTCCTATCAGAAAGTTACCGGGCATGACTGGTATGAAGAACGCCATGAGTTCCTGTCCAAGCAGGACGGCGTTGTGGACGCACTTGTGGATATGGGATACATGAGTGAGAAAGCTGCTTGGAACTGGTGCGATGCCGCGATCGGCGACTATCAGATCAGCATCGAAGATTTTGCGAAGCGCGTGAAGTCCTATATCGACCGCATGGGCAACAACCATCATGTGGTTTTCCTTGTTGATGAAATCGGCCAGTACATCGGCGATGATTCCAAACTGATGCTGAACCTGCAGACGGTTACCGAAGAGCTCGGCAGAGAGTGCATGGGCAAGGCTTGGATCATCGTAACGAGCCAGCAGGATATCGACTCCATCACCAAGGTAAAGGGTAATGACTTCTCCAAAATTCAGGGTCGCTTTGATACCCGTCTGTCGTTGTCCTCTGCCAACGTCGATACTGTCATCAAAAAGAGAATTCTCGACAAGAATGAGACGGCGGCGCAGACGTTGCGCCTGCTCTATGAGCAGAAGGCTACCATCATTAAGAATCTGATCGTATTCAATGATGGCGTCGAGAAGAAATTATATGCAAATGACCGGGACTTTTCGGATGTTTATCCGTTTATCCCGTATCAGTTTAACCTGCTGGCCAGCGTGCTGACTTCCATCCGCACGCATGGCGCATCCGGCAAGCATCTATCTGAGGGCGAGCGTTCCATGCTGGCGCTCTTCAAAGAGTCCGCCATGGCGCTGAAGAAAAAGGAAGTCGGTGCGATCGTGCCGTTCCATCGCTTCTATGATGCGCTGGAGAACTTCCTGGATCACAGCCACCGCGGCGTTATCACCAAGGCATACGATAACAGTTATATCAATCCGGATCACAAGGAGAGCGATGTCTTCGCGATCGATGTCCTGAAGACACTCTTCATGATCAAGTATGTTCTGGAGATCGAGTCCAATATCGACAACATCACCAGCCTGATGGTCGAGAACATTGATGATGACCGTATCGCTGTGAAGGCCAAGGTTGAGGATGCACTGAAAGTTCTGATGCGCCAGATGCTGGTGCAGAAGAACGGCAGTCTTTATGTATTCCTGACGGATGAAGAGCAGGAGATCAACCGTGAGATCGACAGCCAGAACGTAGAGATGGCAGAAGTCATCAACAAGGTCTCCGAGATGATCTATGAAGACATCTTTACGGATAAGAAGTATCGTTATCCCGCTTTAATGGCAGATATTCCTTTGGCTTTAATCAGGCCGTGGATGATCGTCCGTATAAAGCAAACCAGAGCTATGATGTGGGCTTACGTATCCTGACGCCGTGGTATGAGGGCGGCAACGATGAGACTACGCTTCGCATGATGTCCGGGCAGGGCCGTGAGGTGCTGATAGTGCTGCCAAATGATGCGGCATTCCTGGATGAAATCCGCCGGTATTTGAAGATTGAAAAGTTCCTTCGTCTGAATACTTCCACCCAGCTTGCCAAGTACGAAACCATTAAGGAAGCAAAGCGCGTGGAGATGCGGGAGCGCAACGCTAACGCAAAACTATACCTGACGGAAAGCCTGAAGGATGCGACAATCTACGTTAATGGCGATACCGTGAAGACCTCTGCCAAGGAAGTGACCGGCAGGATCAATGAAGCCATCAGCAGACTGGTACAGACGGTTTATAATAAGCTTTCCTACATCGATGCTGCCATGGGTGAAGCAGAGATCCGGAAGATGTTCCATTCCACTAATCAGCTGACATTAGGACTGGAGACAACTTCCGAGGCAAATGCCCATGCACTGGACGATGTACTTGCCTTCATTGCGCAGAATTCTCATATGCACATGAAGACTTCGATGAAGACGGTCAAGGATCGCTTCATGAAGGCTCCATATGGCTTTGTGGAGGACGACGTGCATTGGCTGGTGGCGCGGCTCTTTAAGCGCGGCGACCTTGCCTTTACCGTTAACGGCGCAAGCGTCAACCAGAACAATAAGACGGAAGAGGAGTTGATCAGCTTTATCACGAAGAAATCATTCGTCGAGAAACTGCTGATGGAAGAGCGCATCCGTGTTCCTGAAAAGGACAAGAAAGCGGTGCGAGATGTCATGAAGGAAGTCTTTGGAACTGCAGGCGTTGCCGAGGATGAAGACAGCATCATGAAGAATTTTCAGCGTTATGCGCAGAATACGATCAACGAGATTCTCCGCCTGGAGCCGCAGTATCAGAGATATGCATTCCCCGGAAAGAAGGTATTGGATACCGGAAAACGGATCATGCAGTCGGTGATCCAGATTCAGTCTCCGATTGAGTTCTTCTCATATGTTTCCAAGAACAGAGATGATTACTATGACTTTGCTGAGGACTTTGAACCAGTAAAGGCCTTCTTTGACGGTGAACAGCTGCAGATCTTCACCAGAGCGTTGGTTATGCTGGCCATCTATGATGATAGCAAGACCTATATCGTGGATGAAGAACTGGAGAAGATCGTTGCGGAGATGCGGCATATCACCAAGCAGGAGAAACCGTACCCCAATATCCCGAAGCTTCCGGAACTGCGGGAAGAATTTATGCATGCCTACACAGAAATTTTGCAACGGGAAGAAAAGCCGGTTCTGAATGCAATCGATCAGGCGCAGGCGCGAGTAACGGAAGTCCTGAACACGAAAGAATATGCTGCTGAAAACCGCTCGCGATATTACGATCTGTTCCGCGAGATCCGTGACGGCGCGGAGCACTGCAACAATGTATCGTCTCTTCGCAGCTTCGCGGATAAGGCAGACGCTTTAAAGATCCGCCTCATGAATGAGATGGATGCTTTGGATCGCCAGATTGCCGAGAAAAAAGCAGAGGAAGCCAGATGCGCTGCTGAGGAAGCGGCCAGAAAGGCAAAAGAGCAGGGCAAGCCAGTCGATATCGTTGCTGAACCGCCGATTAAATATGATGTTAAGAAGACCAAGAACGTAACGATTAAGAACATGACACATACATCCTCCTGGCGTTTGGAGAATGCAGAGGATATCGATAAGGTTCTTGAAGCTCTGCGCAAGACTCTGCTTGCCGAGCTGGAAGGCAATGACATCGTGAACGTCGAGTTTTAACAGATAGAAGGGATGGCACGAACATGAACAAAACTGCCATAAAGAACTTTGCCATCTGGGCAAGGAATAAATTGATCGCGGATATCAGTTATCGCGCTGGTCTGATGGGCATCACTGTGGATGGGATTCAGAAAGCCCTGCCGCAGTCTACCGGCACGACGGAATTCTATGATATCGGCACTGCGGAGCCATATTCCATCAGCGGAGATGCCGTAAAACAGCGAAAATCTCTTGTGGAGAAGATCCGCGCCAAAGAGAAGGATACCAACTATCAGATTGCCTATAAGTATGTGATTGAGGAGGTTGCCTATACCTGGTTCAACCGTCTGATTGCTGTGCGCTTTATGGAGGTCAACGATTACCTGCCGTCCCATATCCGCGTGCTGTCCTCCGATTCCGGTAAGATGGAGCCGGATCTGGTGACCACGCCGTTTGATGTGGAACTGTCCTTCAAACCGGAGGAAGAGCAGGAAATCTACCGCCTGAAGCAGGAAACAAGCTGGATGAGGTGTTCCGTCTTCTCTTCATCAAGCAGTGCAATGCGCTGAATGAGATTCTTCCAGCGCTGTTTGAAAAGACCAGTGATTATACGGAGCTGCTCCTGAACCTCTCTGTGATTGACCAGGATGGCGTCGTCTACCATCTGGTGCATGACATCCCGGAGGCGGACTTCAATATCGAGCAGGGCGGACAGGTGGAGATCATCGGCTGGCTGTATCAGTATTACAACACAGAGCCGAAAAATGAGGCCTTTGCCAAGTCTGGGAAGATCAGCAAAGAAGAGATACCTGCGGTTACACAGCTCTTTACACCGGACTGGATCGTTCGTTACATGGTTGAAAACTCTGTCGGACGTATCTGGATCGAGCATCTGCGAACAATGGACGAATCCAAGGATGAGGCAGAGCTGGCGGCAGAATTCGGATGGAAATACTATCTGCCAGAGGCAAAGCAGGAACCGGAAGTGGAAGAAAAGCTCCGGGAGCTTCGCCGGGAGCGGCTGGAGCTGACCCCAGAACAGATCACCATGATCGATCCCTGTATGGGTTCAGGCCACATATTAGTCTATGGATTTTCCGTGCTGATGCAGATCTACGAGAGTGCCGGTTATGGTCAGCGGGATGCCGCCAGAAGTATTCTGGAACACAATCTGTTCGGTCTGGATATCGATGACCGTGCCTATCAGATGGCATACTTTGCCGTCATGATGAAGGCAAGGGAGTATAACCGCCGCATTCTGAATGGCGAGAATACCGGCAAGGTCTATGCGATTCAGGAGAGTAATGGCATTACCGATGCTGCTCTTGGAGATATGGGCGGCAGTCTGTCCGAAGATGAACGTAAGAAGGCGCTGAAGGAAATCAAATCTTTGATCGCTGAATTCAAGGATGCCAAAGAGTATGGCAGTATCCTGAACATCGAAAAGCGTGACTGGGATTTGCTGCGCCGCTTTGCTGTGCCGAATGTGGAGGTTGGGCAGCTCAGTTTAGATATGAATGGAGCGGAGTCTGCGGCGAATAGGCTGCAGGAGATCATTGATATTGCTGAAGTAATGACGGATCAGTATCTCACCACTTGTACGAATCCGCCCTATATGGGAAACGGAAACATGAGTGCGTTGTTATCGGCATATGTGAAGGCTAACTACAATAATGGACGTAATGATTTGTTTGCTGTTTTCATTGATCGGTGTATATGTTTCACAAAAAAAGAAGGCTACCAAGCGATGATTACACAGCACCAATGGATGTTCTTATCAAGTTATACCAAAATACGCGAAAAAGTGTTTGGCACAACACTTATTAATATGGCGCATCTTGGAGCGAGAGCATTTGAGGAAATAAGTGGAGAAGTTGTTCAGACAACTAGCTTTGTTTTACGTAGGCAGCTAACAAACGATTACTCTACTACATTTATTAGGTTGGTGGACTATTCTAGTCAGCAGGCAAAAGAAACTGCATTTCTACAGAAGGATAGTAGCATTGTTGCAAAATGCAATAAATTGAAGGAACTGCCAGGTTCAGCGCTTGCATATTGGATTAGTGATAATATGTTGAATCTGTTTAAGATGCAACCCGCTGATGAAGTAGTAACTCTTCGAGAAGGAATTCATACAGGAAAGAATGAGGACTTCCTTAGATATTGGGCTGAAGTTGATGTTAATCGTTTTATTACGGATGCCACATCATATGAAGATCTTGATGCAAAAGGGGTATGGGTTCCTTATAACAAAGGGGGAAGCTACAGAAAATGGTATGGCAATAACGAATTAGTAATCGGATTTAATAGCATATACAGAAACCGCATGAGTCAATTAAGTGGGCACGTGAGGCCTAGTCAAAATTTATACTTCAAGGAAGGGTGCACATGGAGTGCCTTGGCTAGTGGAAAATTTGGGCTCAGATATTATCCTTCAGGGTATCTTTTTGATAGTAAAGGTCAGGTAGCTGTTGGAAGCAAAGCAAAAGAGATTATGGGCCTCTTCAACCTAAGGCCTTATCAAGCTATGGCAGATATGATAATGCCGACGCTAGATTACAAATGTGGTGATGTTAAAAAGTTGCCATATTGCCCAGTTGCCGATCTAAAATTTAATGAACTAATTGAGAAGTGTATAAAGCTAGCTAAATCTGAATGGGACAGTTACGAAACAAGCTGGGACTTCAGTATCCACCCAATGTGTCAAACTCAAAAGGGTTTAGTTAGTGAAGCGTATGAACAATGGGTACATGAATCCAATGAAAGAATGCAGCAAATGATAGCTTGCGAAGGAAAGCTAAATAATATTTTCCAGCAAGAATATAATTTGTCATCATTAGATATGGGCACAGAAGACATTAATGATATTACGCTACGCAAAGCAAATCTTGCTACGGATATAAAATCCTTATTATCTTATGCAGTGGGGTGTATGTTTGGCCGATATTCTCTTGATGTCTTTGGCATTGCGTATGCTGGAGGTCATTGGGATTCCTCGAAGTATTCTTCTTTCCTGCCGGATGAAGACAATGTGATTCCGATCACCGATGAAGAGTATCTGGAAGACGATATCGTTTCCCGCCTCTGCACCTGGCTGAAGGTCGTATTTGGCGAATCCACGTTGGAAGCAAACCTTGATTTTATCGCCAAGGCGTTGGGCAATAAGGGCGATTCCTCTCGTGAGGTTATCCGGAATTATTTCCTGAACGATTTCTTCAAGGATCATTGCCAGACTTATTCTGTGACCGGTTCCGGCAAGCGCCCGATCTACTGGCTCTTCGACAGCGGCAAACAGAACGGCTTCAAGGCTCTGATTTATTTGCATCGCTACAATGCCGATACCATCGGAAACCTGCGTATTGATTACCTGCACAGAATGCAGCGCATCTATGAGAGCGAGATCAGCCGTATGCAGGATATGATCGACCACAGCACCAACGCCCGCGAGGTCGCCGGTGCAACGAAACGCCGTGAGAAACTGCAGAAGCAGCTGAAGGAATGCCGTGAATATGATGAGAAGCTGGCGCATCTGGCGCTGTCCCGTATAGAGCTAGATTTGGATGATGGCGTAAAGGTCAACTACCGGAAGATCCAAACTGCGAGTGACGGCAAGTTCTATGAGGTGCTGGCTGATTCCAAGAACATTATGGCGAAGAAATAGAAAGGAGGTGACCGGAGTGATCGTCCAAAAGGAATTATTCGGCGAGGGCAAACACGTCGAATTTAAAGCAGAAATTCCGAAGAAACATGAGAAGTTTCTGAAGGATATCATTGCGTTTGCCAATACCTCCGGTGGAAAGACCGTCGTAGGTATCGAAGATGAGACCGGAGAAGTTCTGGGGCTTGGTGACCAGAATCCTTTTAAGCTGTCCGATGCGATCTCCAATATGGTGTCAGATGCCTGCACGCCGCAGATCAATATAGAGATCACACCAAAGACCATAGGAGATAAAACTGTCCTGGAGGTTGAGGTATTTCATGGGCGTTATTGCCCATACTATCTTGCCGCGGTAGGTAAGGAGAAATCGGCTTACATCCGGGTAAATGGCACCAGCCGTCCGGCGGATGCGCGGAGACTGCGCGAACTGGAGTTGGAAGGACAGCAGATTTCCTATGACACGATGCGTGAGATTGGCGCAAGCTATGATGTAGATGCAACAAAAACGCTGATGGATAACATGTATCAGACTGCTTTGGCTGCCTGTAGGACTGAGGCAGAGCGGGAGAATGTGCATCCTTTGACGGCGGAGAAGCTGGAAGACTTCGGTATTCTCGCTAAAGAAGGTAGAGACTATGTACCGACACACGCCTTCACTCTTTTGACGAAGACGATTGACCGGAATATCAAGATTCAATGCGCTCTGTTTAAGGGAACAGAACGGGATGAGTTTATCGACAAAAAGGAATTCCCGGGGCCGGTTCAGGATCAGGTAGAAGACGCCTATCAGTTTGTGCTCAAGCACATCAACCGCAGCGCAGTGATTGAAGGACTTTACCGACATGACCGATATGAACTTCCGACGAAATCGATCCGTGAGGTCATCGCCAACGCAGCTCTGCATCGCTCCTATCTGGATTCTTCGGCGATTCAGGTTTCTATCTTTGATGACCGGCTTGAAGTGAGTTCTCCGGGCATGCTGTATGATGGCCTGAACCGGGCAGAGGCGCTTTCCGGCAAATCGAAATGCAGAAATAAAGCGATTGCTGAAGCGTTTCAGTATATGAAGATCATCGAAGGCTGGGGCACGGGACTTCCGCGTCTGTTCCGGCAATGCAAAGAAATGGGGCTCCCTGAGCCGAAGTTTGAGGAGTTTGGCGACGGAATTAAGGTGACAATTTATCGGGCCAATGGTGCCAATCCTTCTGGCACCGATGGCACCAATGAAGCCAATCGGTCCAATGATGAGGCCAATGAGGCCAAAGATGAGTCCATTCAAGCCCGGATTTGGCGGTTATCAAGTATGACCCCACCATATCTCAGAGAACGCTTGCCGAAAAGATCGGTGTGGCGCGTTCAACGGTTCAGCGGCACATGGCGCAGATGGAAGAAAGCGGACTGCTGAAGAGGCGAGGCGGAACTCGAGGTTCTTGGGAAATTCAGGAGAAGAATTAAGATATGGCTGAATTAAACCTAAAACAAATTATAGATAGGCTGAATGCTGAGTTTACGGGAGATACCCGTAAGCTGGTTTTCTGGTACGATGATAAGGCGGAGTTCGCAGAGGATATCGAAGGTGTGGAGCTGGAAAATGCAAAGGTATATATCCTGCAAGAACATAACCAATTCGCCACCAAGCGATTTCTGGAACGTGAAGATACCACTACGAATTACCTGATCTACGCGCCGTTCCCGAAACCGGATGTCCGTGAGAACCATTTGGAAGATACGATGCTGTATTCCAAGCGATTCTTTGCAGACCGCGCTTCCCTGCTGTCTGTAGACCTTGGCATAGAGGAAAAGTATAAGCCGATCATCGAAAAACATATTAAGTTCTTTGCCAGCAAAGAGCGCACGCAGCGTTTCTATGACCTGGAGATAGAGAACTTCAACGAGGAGAATATCCTTGTCGGTCTGCTAAGCGCTATCTGCAAGACACGCACCTGCTCCTTTGAGGAAGTGCTGCGCGTCATGATCACGGACGGTGAGCTGAAAGATAACAAGTTCCTAGCTGAGGCAGAGAAATACGACTTGCTGCCTTCCTTCTGGAAGCTTTGTGAGCAGCAATTTGGCTACACTGATCCGAAGCCGACGATGGAGAAACTGATTGTCACAATGTTTGTGACGGCGACGGCCAGGCAACTGGGCTGCGATGTGCCGCAGGGCTGGAAGAGCTTCGGCTCCTATAAGTCAGGCAATATCATCGCGTTCCTGGATAACCTGATGAACAGTGTCCTGTACAGTGATCGCTATGATGAGCTGTCCAAGCATGTGTCAGATGGACTTAATGCCATGATGGCATTCTCCGGGATGCAGCCGGAAGCACTGGTTGATGTCGATACCTTTATTGCAGCGGATCAGATTCTGGTGAAATGGATTCTGGAGCGTCTGACAGTGGAAGATACCGGTGCAAAGCTGGATCGGTTAACCATTCCGGAACTCTGTGAAAAGCGCGGAAAGATGCACTTCGGAAACCGGACAGCAAAGACTTATCAGCTTCTGATGAGTGCTTATTATCTGATTCAGGCGGCAAATTACACCTGCCCGGATGGCTTTAAGAAGATCATCAAGCAGTATCGTGAGAACGACTACCGAATCGACCGGGAATACCGGAATTTCTACACCTGCTTTGACAGCCTGGAGGATACCGGAGCTTTTGAAGGCCTTCGCACATTGGTGGAGAATATCTACACCAATGAGTTCCTGGCTGAGATCATGCCGAAATGGAACGAAGGTATTCAGGAGGAACAGGCATTTCAGGAGATTCCGCTGCAGAGGAACTTTTACAGCCGAAATATCCGATCCGCCAAGGAAAGAACGGTTGTCATTATTTCCGATGCCATGCGCTATGAGGTGGGGCAGGAACTGTTCCGCCGCATGACGGATGATCCGAAATGCACGGCCAAGCTGGATGTGCAGATTTCGGTACTTCCCTCCTATACGAGGCTTGGTATGGCGTCCTTGCTCCCGCATAACACACTGACTATGACGGATGATTTCCGTGTACTGGCGGACGATGTTCTCTGCAACGATCTTGCCGGACGGCAGACTGTTCTGCAAAAGCATCAGCAAAACGGCATCTGCGTTCAGTTCGATGACATCAAGGGGCTGAAAAAGAATGAGTTGCGCGATATCTTCACGGGCAAGCAGGTGGTCTATGTTTACCACAACCAGATTGATGCTCGTGGAGATAAGGCGACTACAGAAGATGAAGTGTTTGTGGCCTGTGAAGAGGCGATTCAGGAGATCATGGATCTGATCCGCAAGATCTCCACGAATGCGAATACATATCATTTCCTTGTTACTTCGGATCATGGATTTATCTATAAGCGGGACAAGTTATCTGAGAGCGACAAAATCGGTGGAATTAGCGATAAGAAAGCCTTATCAACCGTCGATTCATCGTGGCACAGGAGCCGGTAATCGACGAAGGCGTTCAGAATATCTCCATGGGGCGAATCCTGGATAACGATGATGCAAAAGTGGTTTCTTTCCCGGTCAGCAGCAATGTGTTCAAGGTCGCCGGTGGAGGCCAGAATTATGTGCATGGCGGTTCTTCTCCGCAGGAAATGCTGGTTCCGGTACTGGAAATCAAGATGGAGCGTGGTCATATGGAGACAAGACCGGTGCAGATCGCCCTTGTCAGCATCGTACAGAAGATCACGAACCTGATCACTACGATGGACTTCATCCAGTCCGATGCGGTCAGTGATACCGTGAAGAAGACAATATACAAGATGTACTTCATATCGGAGGACAACGAAAAGATTTCCAACGAGAACACCTATATTGCAGACAGCCGTGATCCCGATCCGCAGAAGAGAATCTTCCGGGAGAGGTTCACATTCAAGAATAAGAAATACGACAAGGACAGGCAGTATTACCTTGTCGTTTACGATGATGCAACCGATATCGAAGCGTTCCGTCATCCTGTGATTATGGACCTGGCGTTCGCAGATGATTTCGGGTTCAACATCTGATAGTATAGAAACGGAGGCAGAGCAATGTCGGAATTGACCGAGCGTAGCGAGGGACGCTTCTTGTCCGAAGGACAAGAAGATTGGAACCGCGGCTTATCAGGATTTTCTCAAACGGATGATAGAAGAGAAGTTATCAAGAATAAGCTCCGTCAGCATTTCGACGGAAAGACCGTCCGGAAGGATCTGACGAAGAAGATCAAGGAAGGGGCAAATGTGCCAGTTTATGTGCTGGAGTTCCTTCTTGGCCAGTATTGCAGTTCGGATGAGCCGGAAGTGATTGCGCAGGGAGTAGAGAACGTCAAGAGGATCCTGGCCGATAATTTCGTGCGTCCGGATGAGGCGCAGAAGATCCTTTCCATGCTTCGCCAGCGCGGCATCCATACTGTGATCGATATGATCACCGTGAATCTGGACATCAAGCATGACTGCTATGTCTCCGATTTTTCAAACCTGGGACTGAAGGGTATCCCGATTGATGAGGAATACCCGACTAAGTATGACCGGCTGCTTTGCGGCGGCATCTGGTGCATCGTGCAGCTGGATTATGAGTTTATCGAAGAGGAAAAGAACGGTACGCCGATCCATATCCGTAGGCTGACACCGATCCAGATGCCTCATGTGGATATCGATGAGCTGAAGGAAGGCCGCAAGGCCTTTACGAAGGATGAGTGGATCGATGTGCTGCTGCGCTCCATCGGCATGGAGCCGGAAGAACTGCAGTACCGTGAAAAGTGGCTGCTTCTGACCAGAATGCTGCCGCTGATTGAGAATAACTTCAACCTCTGCGAACTGGGGCCGAGGAGTACCGGTAAATCTCATCTGTATAAGGAGATCTCCCCGAACAGTATCCTTGTGTCCGGTGGCCAGACGACGGTTGCGAACCTCTTCTATAACATGGGCAGAAGACCGTCGGCCTTGTTGGCCTGTGGGACTGCGTTGCCTTTGATGAAGTTGCCGGCATCCACTTCAAGGATAAAGATGGCGTACAGATCATGAAGGATTATATGGCGTCCGGTTCCTTTGCACGCGGCAAAGAAGAAAAAGCTGCGTCTGCCTCCATGGTCTTTGTCGGCAACATCAACCAGAGCGTGGATGTTCTGCTGAAGACATCCAGCCTGTTTGACCCGTTCCCGCCGGAAATGGGCACAGATACGGCATTCCTTGACCGTATGCATTGCTACATCCCCGGCTGGGAGATTCCGAAGTTCCGTCCGGAGCACTTTACAGATGATTATGGCTTTATTACCGATTATCTGGCAGAGTTCGTTCGTGAGCTTCGCAAAGAACAGTACGGCGATTCCCTTGATAAGTTTTTCCGCCTGGGAAAGAACTTGAACCAGCGGGACACCATTGCAGTCCGCAAGATGGTAGATGCCTATGTGAAGCTTCTGTATCCGGACGGTGTGTTTGGCAAGGAAGAGATTGAAGAGATTCTGACGATTGCTCTTGAGATGCGTCGCCGCGTCAAGGAACAGCTGAAGAAGCTTGGTGGCATGGAGTTCTACGATGTGAACTTCTCCTACATAGATAACGAGACCTTTGAGGAACACTATGTCTCTGTTCCTGAGCAGGGCGGCGGCAAGTTGATTCCGGAAGGTATGTGCAATCCGGGACAGGTCTATACCGTCTCCCGTGGCAAGTCCGGCATGATCGGCGTATTCCGTCTGGAAAGCCAGATGCTGCTGGGTAATGGCAAGTTTGAGCGCACAGGGCTTGGCTCTGACCGGGAATGCCGTGAGGCTTCCAATACAGCATTCAACTTCCTGAAAGCAAACGGAAACCGGATCAGCGGCTCCATCAGCACTACGACGAAGGATTATATCGTCAATTATCAGGATCTTCAGGGTATCGGCATGACCGGAAAGCTGGCGCTGCCGACACTGATCGCATTGAGTTCGATCGCCCTGAGTAAGCCGACCGTTAGCAGTCTGGCGGTGCTCGGCGAGATAAGTATCAGCGGAACAATTATCAAGGTAGATGAGCTTGCAAATGCGCTGCAGGTTTGCCTGGATTCCGGTGCAAAGAAGGTATTGCTGCCGATCACATCGGCGGCTGATCTCGGCACGGTTCCGGCGGAACTGGTAGGCTGCTTCAATCTGATTTCTATAGCGGCGCTGAGGATGCGGTGTATAAGGCACTGGGAGTGGAGTGATGATATGAAGTTCACGGAAGATCAATTAAAACTGTATGCTGCACCATTAAGCAATACAGAAAATGACAAGTGTTTACATGCGATTAAAGCTATTAGAGATGCTCTGAAAAAACTTGGTTATTATACTGACACTGATGATGTTGAGCCCTTGGAAAAGGATACCTACTCGTATGCTGTAACTTTAAAGAGATCTACATCGAATGAAAAGATTGAGATTTTTATTCAGGGATCATATGCAAACAATACTTGTGTGCGTGGAGAAAGTGATGTAGATATTGCGGTCGTTCGCACAGATGTTTATGAGTATGCGTTTGGCAAGGCCTTTTCACCTTATGTGCCAGGATTTAAACATAATGCGGAGGCAGACGCTTTCAAAAATGCTGTAGAAAAGGTGTTGAAGGATTATTTTGGTGCTTATTTTGTTCATCGAAAGAACAAATCTATAAAAGTCGATGGAAATACATATTGTAAGCAGGCCGACACGGTTCCTGCATTCGGAATGCACCATATTTACAACTCAGATAATAATGATTACACACGTTATAACGAAGGTATTACTATCTATGCTGACGACGGCGAAGTTATCAATAATTTTCCCAAGCAACATATAGCAAACGGACGATCTAAAAATGTTGCAACAAATCATTATTATAAGAAGATGGTTCGTATAGCAAAAAAGCTTAGGTATATGATGGAGGACTTTGGATATTCAGCAGCTATGAAAGTCTCATCATTCGCCGTGGAATCATTGCTTTGGAACATTCCAAACGATGTATTTATGAAATACTCAACCTATAGATTTGCTTTGAAGAGGTTGTTGATTATCTTCACGAGCACAAGTCCTATCTGATTATATATAAAGAGGCGAACGGCATTAAAGACTTGTGTCCTACGTCAACAGAAAGGCAAAATATGTCAGACTTTATAGATGAACTGTATCGGTTTTATCAATATGACATATAGGTGTGAAACATGAAAAAACAGTTGGATAGCTTAATTAAGAAGGCTATGTGGATAGCAATAATCTTATTTGTAATTAGATGTTTTTTATCTGTTGGTGAGATAAAACAAGGTGCTTCTGCATATACGATATTCGGATATGCGGGAGAAGCCATAGGAATTGCTGCCCTAATAATGATTGCTTATGAAAAATGGTTATGGAGATTTGATCCATGTGTGAAGATCCCATATATCGCTGGAGAATATCAGGGGACGCTGAAGTCCGGTTATGATGGAAAAGAGAGATCTGCTTCCTTAACGATTAAACAAAGTCTTCTGTCTGTGGAAGTGCTAATAAAAACGGCTGAAAGCGCGAGTAGATCAGTTACAGGCTGTATTGAAGAAATACTGAACCAGCCAGAACTTATTTATTCATATCTGAACGAACCCAAGGCTAATGTGCGAGACCGAAGCGCTATTCATTATGGAACGGCGACATTCTTGTTAGATCAATCAGGAAGCCTGAATGGAAAATATTATACAGATCGAAATACAACTGGAGATATGGAATTTAATAAGGTGAAATAATAGATGGTTGGGGAATATAAGATAATCACTCTTTGCGGCAGCACACGCTTCAAGGATGCGTTTATGGAAGCCCAGAAACGCCTGACGTTAGAGGGCAATATAGTAATAAGTGTTGGGCTGTTTGGTCATTCCGGAGACAATGAAGTCTGGGAGAACATGAACGAAGGTACACTGACGCGGACTAAGGAGATGCTGGACGATATGCATAAGCGGAAGATCGACATGGCGGATGAGACATATGTCATCAATGTTGGCGGGTATATCGGCTCCAGCACGAAATCAGAGATTGAATATGCAAAAGCGACCGGAAAGCCGGTGCGCTATTTGGAAGAGATACAGTAATTGTGCGCAGGCACACAGTAGCGGAGGTACAGCATGAAAGGGTCAGAATCGAAGCTGATTAAATATATGGAAGGCGCAGACAAGCGGTTTGTGATCCCTGTCTATCAGAGAAATTATGACTGGAAGATCGAGGACTGCAAGCAGCTTTATGACGATCTGACCAAGGTAATCCGAAATGGGCGTAAGAATCACTTCTTTGGAAGTATTGTTTCGACCTTTAATCCGGACGGCGATAACGAAGAATATCAGATCATCGACGGACAACAGCGCCTGACGACAGTCTCCCTTTTGCTGCTGGCTATGTACAACCTGATTAAGCAGGGCAAAGTAGTTCCTTCTGATAATCGGTTGAGTGACCGTATCTATGAGGACTATCTGGTAGACAAGTATCAGCCGGAAGAGACCCGTATCAATTGCTAGAGCCGAGGATAGGTCTGAGGTGGATTATGGAAAATGGAACGAAACATAGAATCCTGTATTTGTACCAGCACTTACTTCAGCATACAGATGCAGAACATCCGCTCTCTACCGCGGAGTTGATAAAGATTCTGAAAGAGCAATATGCTATCAAGGTCTCCCGCAACACAATCAGCGATGACCTCGCCATCCTTCATGACTGCGGCCTTCACATTGAGCACTATGAGTCTACGCAGAACAAATACTACTATGATGGTCACGCGTATGAGCTGGCTGAGCTTAAGCTCCTTGTAGATGCAATTTCTTCCTCCAGGTTCATAACGCAGCGTAAGAGCGATGAACTGATTTCCAAGCTGCTTACACTGACCAGTGCAGCAAATGCTGTCAAGCTTCGCAGGCATGTCTATGTATCCGGACGCGCCAAGTCGGAGAACGAGCAAGGGTATTACATTGTGGATGCCATTCATGAAGCGATTGATACCCGCAGGAAAATCCGGCTCATCTACACGGACTATGATGTGAATAAGACACGCTATGTAACCAATGACGGTGCACCATATACGGTAAGTCCCTATACGCTGGAATGGGATGGTGACTATTATTATCTGCGCGGATTTTGCGATGAGCGCCAAGCTGTGCGGACCTTCCGCATCGACCATATTGCGGAGCAACCGAAGATTCTGAATCAGATTGCGGTGTCACTTCCGGAAGACTATTCGCCTGCTCAGTACAGCAAGTGTGTTTTCCGTATGCTTGACACGGATCAGCCGGAAGAGGTTCAGCTCCTGTGTCATGTGTCGATGATGAAGCATATCATCGATCACTTCGGCATGGATGTTAAGACAGAACCGATTGATGAAGAGAGCTTCAGAGCCAATATTCTTGTCTGTACCAGTGCCACCTTTTACCGCTGGATTTTTGGTTTTAGCGGTAAGATTAGGATTCTTGGGCCGGAATCGGTCAAGACTGCGTATCGGGAAATGCTCCGGAAGGCTATCGAGGAACTGTAGTCAAAACTTTGTGCCCAATATTCTGTGCACCTGCGTTCCATTAAACGCCTAACCCCTTGACCTCATCGTCAAGGGGTTTTATGATGCCATCAATGGAACGATTCGTTCCGTTATCGATTGAAAGGAATTAAGACCATGAGGAAAATGAACTCGGAGATGATGGAACTCATCATTTCTTACGTTGATCAGTATTTCTGCGAAATGCATGTCACGCCTTCGGTGAATGAAATTGCTAAGGGTGTGGACATCCCCAAAACAACTGCATATCGCTACCTGGTTGAAATGGATAATCGAGGAATGATTGAGTACGATGGTCAGTCTCGTGCCATCAATACACCGATGATCAACAAGTTCACGACCGGTTCTGCCCCCTGCCCTGTTGTCGGTTCCATTCCCTGTGGAACCGCGGAGGAAAAGGAGGAATGCATTCGGGAATACATCAGCCTTCCTGTTTCCCTTTTCGGGAAGGGTGAGTTCTATATTCTGGAGGCATGCGGTGACTCTATGGTTGATGCGGGCATCGATGACGGTGACAGAGTCGTTATCAGGATGGATTGCGAGGCCAGAGTTGGTGATATAGTTGTTGCCCTATTGGGTGACAATGAGAGCACGCTGAAGGTGTATGGCGGTGTTGATGCTGAGAATCAAGAAGCAATTCTTCTTTATCAGAATGAAGCTGTTTATCCCGGTAAAGAGATACGCACAAAAAATCTGATTGTCCAGGGAGTTGCAAAGCACGTCATCAAGGCGCTGTAATCCGGTGAACGGAGGTGAAAGCATGAATCAATATGATATGAAATGTCCGATTTGCGGAAGAGTCAATCATCAACTGCTGCTTGAAGAGACAGACGGATGGATGGAATGCGAATACTGCGGGGAAACGACGCAGCAGCTCCGGAGGATGTGGAAAATACAGAAGCCCTTTGTCTTGGCAAGAAGGGGTGAACATGTCGCAATTCCTACAGTATGAAAAAACGAGCGAATGAGAAGGGAGCAAGGTAATTGGCACATGAGAGCCAGGGCATATTACGCCCGAGAAGCGTTTGTTGCCCCAACTGCCATGAGGTTAATCACGGTTTGGAAGATCGCGAGGGCATAGTCCGCATCACTTGCAAACGTTGCAAGTCGGTTATGGTACAGAAGCGAATGGGCCGCAGACACAATCGTATCGATGTGTATGCGCCGGAAGACCGGAATGAACTTACATGTAATCAATGAAATTGAATGAGCGTACAGACGGGAATGGTCGAGTTGAAACAGACTGCGTAAATCCATTTCAGGTCACATGCTTGAATAGTCGATGAGTTAAGCCAGACATACATGAGAGGCCATCGGCAAGGACAGGATACCTATAACCATAGGGTTCCGTCCTTGTCGGTGGCTTCTTTTTTTGTACCGATTAGAAAGACAAATGCATGATTTCAATCCACTTCATAAACATATCGCATCCTGACATGTATGAAGGGCTGAGGATACACATATTGCATAGTTCAGATTTCGGAGAAAAGCGATATCGATATCCTTGTCTTTTTGGCTTTTGTAAGGCCCTGAAGGTTCTAATCTGTCTGCAGGAAGGTGTAGCTCCTTCCAATCTCCCGTGTCGGGAGGAAAGGAAAATAATTTTGTACAATATAGGGGAAGCTGATTTTGCAGGGCGTTTGAAAGCACTTCGTAAAGCCCGAGGTAAGACGCAGGAGAAAAGTGCTGAAGAACTCAACATCAGTCTCGAACATCTCGGCAATATAGAGCGTGGAAAAGGGAAACCATCGCTGGAACTGCTTGTTGAAATTGCTCTCTATTTTCATGTTAGCACAGACTATCTACTTCTGGGGAACGAGATTGATAAAGATTCTGTTCGCAGGAATCTTATTGAAATGGCTTCTCATATGATGGAACTTGCCAGTAAATTGTAGAGCATCGAAGTAGTAGAATTTTTCTCTTTTCTGTTGATAGAAAAAATGCTATAGACAACTTTACATATAGCTACAATCCAGAAGGTGAATGCCAACCTGAGTCCTGATGTAAACCTCATGGAATTAGTTTGGTTGCCCCAGGGGCAAAGAAAAACCTGCAGGTACCACAATTGTGGTACCTGCAGGTTTTTGCAGAGAAAAATAGGGCTCGATCCTAGGATAGAGCCCTTACAAAAGCATTGCTGCTTTTTCGACGTGCCATTAGTTTAAACGATGGAGAACCAGTTGTCAATGACCAGTTTCAAAAAGTTGAAATTCGCGGCAATCAACTGATTTGTATTGTAATAGTCAGCGTGCCTCATCATCCGATCTTTAAATGCATGTAATTTTTGAGCGGCCTTGTTGTGGACCCCTTTGCTGGTTACGATTTCGTTATGGATATAGAGAACATATATTAGCTCCTGCATCCGTTCATTCTGCATACGACGTTTACGGGAATCAGATGAAAGCGAGGGGATTACTGCTAACTTTTGGATTACAGGATACTTGGTCTTATATGGTGTAGTACCGATATGGAAATCATTGATGAAGCAGTCGTTGTGGGCACAGGCGTTTCGTACACTTTTACATCTTATCATGATATAAAAGCGATCGCACATCGGCTTAGAGTTAAAGCGTTTAGCACAAAAGAGATAAAAAAATCAAGGATTGTACCAAAAGGAAGAAGTTCTAAAAAAACCCAAGCAGGGAAATCAGGATTATATTTATTATAGACGTCTTTCGTGTAATAGCTGTTCTGATTTTTGCCGTAATTCTGATTGAATGTGTTGTTTTTCTGTCGGTTTTCTGAGCATTAAGAAAATCCGAGACAATTTTATAACCGTCTTCGTTATGACGTTCAATTTCCCTTAGAAGATTCATTTTTGCAAAATGCTCAATATCAAGTGTGAGTTGAATAAATGTGTATCTCAGTTCCATATCGATAATGGCAAGATCCTGAAGATATCCGAAATCTAGATTTACATACTCGTCTATTGGATTTTGCTTTGAATCAAGTCGTCTATTATAGTTCTTGCGGTAGGATGCCACACGAAAATAGTTATTATTTTGTTCCATGTAATGGACGGCATCTTCCGGAGAAACGATATTGAACGTGATTCCCTTGCTTTTCATATGTTCAACAAGGTCCTGGGCGGACTTCATTGGCTTAGTAAGTGTACTCATAAGATCGTCGGACTCCTTTAAAAATCAAATCCCAATGTGTATGAGTCAATGATGAATTATTGATTCGGATGAGAAATTTATTCTATTTTAGTCAGTTTAACCTGGGCCGTCAAGGAAAACGGAGCGAAAAGAGGTAAGCAAACCACCTTATCTTCTGTTGATATGTTGAATTAATAGTTCATTTCTTCGCATTGTCTTCATCCCATTGCGCTTGTCTCAGATGTCTCTTCTAATACTATATTCTACTATATTCCACCGCACCGCTTCTGCGAAAGGCTTCGACAAAAATAAATTTCATTTTACAACATCTGTAAATATGCCAAGCTGTTGAGTCAAGAACACTTCGTTCTTATCCACATAGTATTGTAATAACCGTTGAATTCGTGAATCCGTATAACCAGCATGGTAAATCCGTATTATCAGTTCCTAAAGTTTTATCATCTGTACAGCTAAACTTATATATGTCAGGAGCCAAGCAGTTCCTGTTTAGATCCTTGAAAACTGAATCTACATTCTTCAGGCACAACCCTGTGACGGGGAGCCACATCAGCGGGAAGCGCAACGATTGTCCTTAAAAGACAGGAGCGCGAACCGGTCTGTAAGCTTCGGATTGCTTCCGGAGTACAGCATTGATCCGTCACAGCATAATGATACTTCTGTACGCAGCTCGGTGAGAACCACGGAGGGGTTAGAGTCCCATGGATCCGGCAGCAACCGGACGCCTGAATGTATTCCCGGCAGGACAGAGGGCCTGCCAGTTCCCGGGGGTGTCGAGGACAAATGTGGGGATAACATACGTAATAAGCAGATCAGAACAGATCTGTTTAGGATACGACAGGCAGCGATGCCTGCCATTTGCATAGGAATATCTGCGAAGACAAGGAGGGATTACACATGCTTCGTGATAATTGGACTTACAGACGGGGAGATGTCTATCTGATTGATCTGCCGGAACCGGTGAATCACATTCAGGGCGGCCTTCGCCCGTGCATTAACATCCAGAATGAGATGGGGAACAGATACAGCCCGAATCTTCTGGTTTATCCGCTGACAACGCAGCTAAAGAAGCTCGGGCAGAAAACGCACTACGTTCTCTATAACGTGCCGTTTCTTGAGAAGCCGTCTATGATACTTGGCGAACAGCCGACGCCGGTTGATAAGTGCCGCGTGGTGAAATATCTCGGAAAGCTGATGCCGTGGCAGATGGACAAGGTCAATGATTTAATCCGTGTGGCGACCGGGTACACGAATCCCGAGGATCCGATTCCAGGCGAGTGCCTGGAATTCCCGTAATGCGGCAAATGCCGGGAAGCCAAATAAAAAGCAGAAAGTGAGGGGATTGCATCATGGAAGCGATTGAAACCGTTGAGCGCCAGGAAACAGCAGCAGTTGCCGGTGCGGAAAAGCGCTGTTATACCGTTGAGGACTTACAAATCATCCTCGGAATTGCAAGAGGTACTGCGTACAAGCTACTTGAGCGGCATGAGTTCCGCTGGTTCAAAATCGGATCCACGTATCGGATTTCGAAAAAGAGTTTTGATGAGTGGCTGGACAGCAAGCTATAAAGTGTCAAGGATGTCCGTTCGATCGGTGACATCCTAACAATTGAAACGGAGCTCCGCTACGATTTAGCCAGGTCATAAGACCTGGCTAAATCACGATAAGGAGGTTTTGAGATGAAGGACAGAGATAAGACGACCATGTCCGTTTCGGAAATGCGGCAGATACTTGGTCTGAAGAAAACGGACTCCTATTGGCTGGTACATAGACAGCTTTTGAAACGGTTCTGGTCGCCGGAAAGATGCGGGTGGTACTTGAGAGCTTCGAACACTGGTATGCGAATCAGGTGAAATACAAGAAGGTTGCCGGTCCGCCTCCCGGGGCTGAATTGAAGGCCTACTCTTATTCGATACCGGAGATTGCAACGCTTTTGGGCGTCTGTGATTCGACTGTCTATGAAATCATCAAGCGGGACAAGCTTGAAACATTTGAGGTTGCTTCCTGGAGGCGCATCCGTAAGGTGGACTTTAATGCCTGGTATAGGGCACAGACAAAGTACCGCACTGCCGATGACCGTACGCGGGATGCAGTCCTGGAGGAGGAGTCGATGACCATGCCGGAGATGGCAAGGCTGTTGCTAATTACACGTAAGGAGGTCTACGGGATTCTCTACGGTAAGGATGCGAACCGGTTTGAGTTTATTACCATTGCCAATCGTCGTCGTGTGACAAAGAAGAGCTTTGAACGCTGGTATGCTGGGCAGAGCAAGTATCGGAAATTGTGTGACCGGACGCTGGAGGAAGTCGAGAAGATGGAGAGGGAAAAGCAAGAGGCTGAACATCCGGAGCTCAAGATTGATATGAACAAAGCGGCCTTTACATTACAGGAGGCCGCGGTTCTTCTGGATATTACATACCAAGAAGTTCGTGCACTCATTGGAGAAGGCACACTGGAGGCGAAAAAGTACGGGGTGAAGTATCTAATACCTCGCGAGGATATCAAGTGGTTCATCTTCCGACGGACGATGGATTGTGAGAAGTAAGAAAGGAGACGTCCGATGGCATCCATTGTTGAACGAAGGAATCGTTTTTGTGTGGTATATCATCTATGATGATGCGGAAAGTGGCAAGCGCAAGCAGAAGTGGGAAAGCTATAAAACTATGGCCGATGCAAAGCGCAGAAAGACTGAAATCGAATACAAGCAGGAGCTCGGAACTCTGGTCATTCATCAGTGTCAGACTGTGGATGAGTTAATGCATGAATACGTGGCGCTGTACGGAAAAACTACTTGGTCCATGTCTATGTATACCGGAAATATTGGCCTGATTAAACATTACATATCTCCGATTATCGGAAATATGAAGCTGAATGAGGTGACGGCGAGGGTGCTTGAGAAGTATTACCTGCAGCTATTAAAAACACCATCTGTAGCTCGTATTACGCAGCGTAAGGACTCGAAGGAAGTTCATTACATTACGCCGCCTACCGTCCGGAAAATACATAACGTTCTTCGCAGCGCCTTTCATCAGGCAGTGAAATGGGAACTCATGGAAAAGAATCCTGCTATGTACGCGACGGTTCCGAAAGCGGAGCAGAAAAAGCGTGACATCTGGGATGCTCCGACTCTGTTTCACGCAATTGAGGTATGTGAGGATGAACGCTTGAAGCTGGCAATCAACCTTTCATTTGCTTGTTCTTTGAGAATCGGCGAGTTGCTGGGACTCACCTGGGATTGCGTAGACATTTCGCCGGAAAGCATTGCAGAAGGTAAGGCTTATGTCTATGTCAATAAGGAGCTGCAGCGCGTTGATAAGAGCGTTATGAAACTCTGGAGAAAAAGGATGTTCTTCGCGTATTCCCGGAACTTCGGGAAAACAATAAAACGGTTCTTGTACTGAAAAAACCAAAGACCTTTACCAGTACCCGTAAGATTTTTCTTCCGAGGAGTGTTGCGGAGATGCTGGTTGACTGGAAGCGTGAGCAGGACTTCACCAGAGAAGCCCTGGGAAGCGAGTATTTTGACTTTGACCTGGTGATGGCCAACAGTCTGGGAATGCCGACAGAGCAATCGAGAATCACTGCCCTGTTTCAGGAACTGATTGACCGTCAGGGGTTGCCAAGAGTTGTTTTTCATAGCCTTCGCCACTCGAGCATCACCTATAAGCTGAAGTTAAATGGCGGTGACATTAAGTCAGTTCAAGGTGACTCCGGTCATGCACAGGCTCAGATGGTGACAGATCAGTATTCGCACATTCTGGATGACGACAGAAAGAATAACGCCGAATTGTTCGAGAAGGCATTTTATAGCGGCAAGGGAACAGAAGTGCCAGAGGAGGAATCCAAAGTACAGGCGGATGTGAAGGTAGCGAAGCGAAAGTCATCAAAGCCAAAGACAGGAGTCGGTGATGTGGATCCCGCTCTGCTGGGAAAAATTCTAGCAAATCCGGAACTTGCCACCCTGCTGACGACCTTGGCCAAAGGCTTGACTCAAAGTTAAAGTTGAAGTACCACCGGTCCAAAGTTTACATAGAGAGTATTGCAAAAACCGATTCACTTCGAAGCGGAAAGGCAATACTCTCTTTTGTTATCCTTTTCCCCAACGAACGCTTTTCGGGGATTTGTTGAAGGGTGGATTTTCTGCTAATATAGGCGATAGCTGAAAAGAGTTCTTCTTCTCTTTGTTAGAAAAATCTAAAAACCGTCTAATAAGACGCTGTGGATATCTAACGACAAGGGTGAACATCGACGAGCCGGAATGAACTCGGAATGCGAAAATTCCTTGATATACAAAGACTTTCACGTACATAGGTGAACATGGATAAAAAGAGTTCTATGGTTCTCCTAAGCGAAACGTCGGCGGTTCAAATCCGCCCGGGGACAGGTCCGGACAGGGGAAGATTGCAAAATCTTCCCCTGTTTTCATCTAAAAAAACAGAGATCCGATTAGATGCAATCTAAAATACAGGCAAACCTTTCTGCACACGTTTAAAGAAACATCATATGAAGCAGAGTATGTCCAGAGTGCCCATTGTACCGACAATGGGCCGAGGAAGGTTTTTGGGGTATTACAACACAGAGCGGATCCAGCGGAAGATGCATCTGATGACACCTGCGGAATTCCAGGATCATTTCGATGCTGCGGCATAAGAATACCGCCAGCCGATTATTGCTCTGACTGGCGGTAAAGAGCTTTTTAATTATTCACTGTCCTCTTGACGGGTAGCACACCATTGCGGCAGCTCCCTTCCTCTTTTCTCATTTTCCGATCCTTCCGTACCGCTTCGTGATCTCATACAGCGTCTTCACTTCCTTCTCTCCGAATTCATCCTTCAGAAGACGCCATTTCCAGTTGTTTCCGTAGGTGGAAGGAGCGTTCATCCTTTGCCTCGTTTCCGTACCCCAGAAGGTCCTGCATGGGGATGATGCAGAGTTTGCTGACGCTTCGCATGGCGGCGCAGATCAGGGGTATGTGCATCCCGGCGTCGGGAGTCGTATGGTCGCAGAAATAGTCTCTGACTGCCTCCTTCTCCTCCGGCTTCAGGCCCTCGGAAAACCAGCCGGTCACCGTCTCGTTGTCATGGGTGCCGGTGTAGACCACACTGTTCTTTTCGTAATTGTGGGGAAGGTAATCCTCCGCACAGCCGGAATCTCTTGAGTCAAAGGCAAATTCCAGGACCTTCATCCCGGGATAGCCGCTGTCCTTCACCAGCTGCCGGACACTGTCCGTCACATACCCCAGATCCTCCGCGATGATCTCCCGTCCCGGGAAGGCTTCCGAGACCTTCCGGAACAGATCCATGCCGGGTCCCTTCTCCCAATGGCCTGCTCTTGCGTCCTCCGCACCGGCAGGAATGGAAAAATATTCATCGAAGCCGCGGAAATGGTCGATCCGCATCACATCATAAATATCAAAGCAGTTTTTAAGACGTTTCAGCCACCAGGCAAAACAGGTCTTTTTGTGATAGTCCCAGTCATAGAGTGGGTTGCCCCAGAGCTGTCCCACAGCGCTGAAGCCATCCGGCGGGCAGCCCGCCGCCGCGGTCTGTCGGCGGTTTTCATCCAGCTGGAAAAGTTCCGGATCCGCCCAGACGTCTGAACTGTCCAGGGATACATAGATCGGGATGTCTCCGATGATCCGTATTCCCTTCCGGTTCACGTAGTCCTTCAGCTGCATCCACTCTTCGTAAAACTCAAACTGCAGGAAACTGCAGAAACCGATGCCTTCCTCCAGGCGTTCCCGCGCCGCGGCCAAGGCTTCCGGATCCCTGAGTCTCAGCGGATCTTCCCATTCGTACCAGGGCCTTCCTCCGTTCTCTTCCTTCAGAGCCATGAACAGCGCGTAGTCCGGAAGCCATTCCGTCTTCTCCGTGAACGCCCGGAACTTCTCATTCTCTTCGATCCGGCTGTTTCTGTACGCCTTCCGGAGCAGCTCATAGCGGTGTTGGTACTGTAGCACGTAATCCACACCGCGCGAGTCGGAAGAAAGGCCGGCTTCGCGGCAGTCCGCCTCAGTGATCCATCCCTTTTCCACCAGCGTCTCAGGTGAAATGTAGTAAGGGTTGCCCGCGAAGGTGGAGAAGGACTGGTACGGTGAATCTCCGTATCCCACCGGCCCCAGCGGCAGGATCTGCCAGTAACTCTGGCCCGCCTCTGAAAGGCGGTCCGCAAACTCATATGCTTCCCTGCTGAAGCAGCCGATCCCGTATTCGGAAGGAAGGCTGCTGATGGCAAGAAGAATTCCACTTTCTCTCATGCTGTCTGCTCCTTTATTCATTCGATCACCGCCAGGACTCCGAAATGGTCGGAAAGCACCGGCCCGCTGATCCCGTTCAGGACCACCTTTGACTGAAGCACCCTGTGCCTTTTTGCGGTCCAGATATAATCCAGGCGCATGCCCGTATGTTCACCGTCCCTCCATCCGTCGATGTTTCCCGGAACGGTGATGCCGCTGTCTTTTATTTCGGCATCCTCATAACTGTCCCGCCACCCGAGGTCCAGGACCATGTCCCTTCCCTCTCCGCGGATCGCTGCGGGACTGTTGAAATCTCCCATAAGGAAACTGTCAGAACCGTCCTGCGGACGAAGCTTCCTTTCGCGGAGCGCCTTCTGCAGCCGTTCCATCTGCCCCCGGAAGTTTTCCTCCGGATCATTCCACCATCCCATGTGGACGCTCAAAAAGGCAGGCCCGTCAGCGGTGCAGGCCGCCAGCGCCTTCCGGGTCTTCCAGTTGGAGAAGTCCCGGACGCCGGAAATATAGAAACTGTCCGCGCCTGTAACAGGGCGGCGGCTGAAGATGGCCAGACCCTCATTGTATTTTCCGTACCCGAGCTTCGCTCCGGTCCAGGTCCACCAGTACTCCTGCTGCAGGCCCTGAAGTTCCTCCGCCAGGACCAGCGCACAGTTATCCTCCCGGACGCGGGAGTCCGGTCCGGCCGGCACCCAATGCATGGGGAGGGAGCCGGAGACCACCGGCCTGTCCTCCTCTTCACTGCATTCCTGGATCGCCGCGGCATCGATCTCTTCTTCCTTCATAAATGCCGCCAGCGCCTTCATCTTCTGATGATAAAGTTCCGGTTCAAAGTCACTTCCATGGCTGTGAATATTGATAGTAAGCAGTCTCATAGTTCTTTCCTCTGCGTATTGAGCAAAAATCTGCCCGGTGAGCAGGCTCCCCGTTCATATTTCACTCATTTTTTTCCGGGGTGCTGAATTGTTACAGGATATCGTTGATATCCGATTTCAGCACGTCCGCCTTGGGTCCGTAAATTGCCTGGATGCCGTTGTCTTTCTTCACAAGGCCCATGGCGCCCTCTGCCTTCCACGCCGGAAGTTCAGCCACCTTGAGAGATCCTTCACTGTCACGCGGAGCCTGGTCATGCAGGCGTCCACAAATTCAATGTTCTCCCGTCCGCCAAGGAGGGCGATGATACGCTCGGGCTGGCTGTTCCCGCCCGCTGCGTTTCCTGCCGCGCCGGCAGCGGGCCTGCCTCTTCCTTGCCTTCGTCATCCATGTAGTTTCCCAGACGGCCCGGCGTAGCGTAGCCGAACTTTCCGATCATGAAATACGCCACAAAGTAACCGATCGCAAAAGAAGACGACCACGCAGATTACAAAGTTTACCAGGTCCCCGGCAAGCCCCTGCCTTCAGCGCCATGGGAACGCGGGTCAGGAACCCAGGTTCCCGAAGGAATGAAGCCTGAGGTGGATAATGCCGGCCATGGCGAACGCGCAGCCCTGGAGAACTGCGTACACCAAGTAGAGCGGCAGTGCGCAGAACATAAACATGAACTCCAGAGGTTCCGTGACACCGGTCAGGAAGACCGCGGCCGCAGTGGAGATCAGCATGGACTTGTACTTTGCCCTGTGCTCCGGCTCCACCCGGCGGTAGATCGCCAGGGCGATGCCGAGAAGAAGGCCTGTGGCGCCGATCATCTGGCCAACCTTGAAGCGGGCAGGCGTCACCGTGGTGAGGAGGTTCGTATAGGCAGCGGTATCGCCCGCGTTCTTAAAGTTGATGAGATCCGTGATCCAGGCGAGCCAAAGCGGATCCTGTCCGAACACCTGGGTCCCGGCGTTGCTTCCCGTAAGGATCGTGTAGGTGCCTCCGAAAGAGGTATAGTTCATGGGAATGGTCAGCATGTGGTGCAGGCCGAAGGGGAGCAGCAGACGCTCCAGAGTGCCGTAGATAAACGGGGCAAGAATGGGGGAGGTGGAGCTGGAGTTCGCGATCCACACACCGAAAATCATTGATGCCGCCCTGGACCACCGGCCACACTACGCTTAAGATGATCGCCGTCACCGTAGAGTAGAAGATCACCACCAGGGGAACAAATCTCTTGCCGTTAAAGAAAGACAGCGCGTCCGGAAGCTTCCGGAAGTTATAATACTTATTGTATGCGTTGGCGCCCACGAAACCGGCGATAATACCCTACGAACACGCCCATGTTCAGCGCGGGCCTTCCCAGGATGTTGACAAAGTAATCCTTCACCAGGATCTCTTTTCCGAGCAGCGTGTGGGTGACTGCCGTCGGATCTTTCCAGCATGGCCGAGCTCACACCCAGCATGGCGCCGGTGACGACATTGATGAGACAGAAAGCAATGACTGCGGCAAAGGCGCCTCCTGCTTTCTCCTTCGCTCAGGAACCGCCGATGGCGGCAGCAAACAGGATGTGCAGGTTTCGATGATCGCCCAGCCGATCTGGGCCATGGTATTGCCCGCCATGAGGCCGAAGCCTTCCGGGAAGCTCATCGTCAGAATGTTGCCGAGACTGATCATCAGACCCGCGGCGGGCATGACCGCGATCACGGTCATGAGGGACTTGCCGAGCTTCTGCAGGAAGTCAAAGTCGATGGGGAACTTCTTTTTGGCGGAGGGTGCTGCCGCAGCTGCCTTTGCCTGCCGGCTGTGCGTCCGAGGGGTCCGCTTTCTGCGCATCTCCATCCGCGGCGGCTGCCGCATCCACGCTGATCTCCGCAGTCATGATCTCTTCCCCATGGCGGATCTCTCCTGTCTTTACAGAGAAGCTTCCCTCCTCTGCTCCGTCTGTCACCAGCACCGGCGTCACCGTGTTGATGCCCTTTGACTTCAGGAAGTCCATATCCGCTGTACAGAGAAGCTGACCCGCTTTCACTCTGTCCCCCACCTTCACCTTCGGGGAGAACCCTTCTCCCTTCAGGTTCACGGTCTCAAGGCCAAAGTGGACGATCATTTCGATCCCGGCGTCAGACCGGATTCCGTATGCATGAAGGCTCTCCGGAATAGAGACGATCTCGCCGTCTATCGGGCTGTAAATGTTTCCATTCTCAGGAATCACGGCTGCGCCGTCTCCCAGCACCTTTTCCGCGAAAACCTCATCCGGCACTTCCTCCAGCGGTATCACCCTGCCATCCAGAGGGGACAGTATCAACATCCTACTCATTTCCTGCTCCTTTCTGTTCATTTCCCGTCTCTTTTTAGTGTAATTTCAAGCTGTTTTCCATCTTCCCAAAGGTGTTTCAGCTCCGCAAGATACTTGCCACGGAAAAGGCGCGAAATGACCCTGATAGGAAGAAAGAACTCTTCTCCGTTGTCCTTTCCAATGGTTTTTTTGAGTCAAGACCGCCGTCAAGCACAACGGCATGAATGTGGGGATGGAAGTTCATCTCACTCCCCCAGGTATGGAGAATACAGATGTACCCGATATCCGCACCAAGATACTTGCTGTCTGAGGCCAGTTCCCGCAGTGTGTCAGATGAAGCGTGATAAAGGGCATCATACAGAAGCTTCTGGTTGCTATAGATTACCGGGTTCAGTTCCTCCGGGACAGTGAAGACTACGTGGAAGTATGGCGCATCCAGTACATCTTCCCGGCGGGCGTCCACCCACTTTTTCCTTTTGGGAACTCCTGGCACATACCATCCCGACAGCCTTTTTGATACAGGCGCGCCGCAGGAAATGAAAAAAATGTGCAGAATAGTGCAGCCTGTATTTAAATAGTATACTCGTTTTACGATCTTCTTAAAACGGAGAAATGTTGTATAAAGCCTTAATTTACGGGCTTTTTGTATTCTGGCGCCCGTGAGAGCGGTATTCCCTCGGGGACATTCCGTATTTGCGGCGGAAGCGCCGGATAAAATAAGAGAAGTTGTCGAACCCGCACAGGGAGGCGATGGCACCGACAGAGTCCGGGCGCTCCCTGAGCAGATAGGACGCGTATCTGAGCCGGTAATCCGACAGGTATTCGCCGAAAGTGAATCCCGTTTCGCGGCGGAAGACCCGCATGAAGTGAGCGTCGCTGTAGTCAATAAGACTTGCGGCGTCGCTTACCGTGATCGGCTCCGAAAAGTGATTCTGGACGTAGAGCAGGACCTGCTTGATGGCGTCCTCGTAGGGGGACGGCGGTAAGCTTTCCTCGCGGATCCGATGGGTGTAGAGCGCAAAGAAAAAACGAAACAGGCTGCTGCGCACCAAAAGAGAATAGCCGTCAGGCCTCTTGCTGCAGGCATCGTCAGCCGCGTCAAGGGCAGCGGATACCTCGGCGTGCATCGCGGTGTCCGCGTAGATCGGGCGGGGGAAGCGCAGGGTCCCCATCTGCAGAGGGGTCAGAATATTGCGCCTTGCCCAGTCGTTTTCAACCTGATTGTCCAAAAGGGAGAGGGGGAATATGATATTCTCGTACTCCATCCGCACGCCGGGGTCGCCGTCGATGGCGTGGAGTTCACCGGGGAGGATGGGCATGATGGAACCGGCCATGACGGGATATTTGCGGGAAGAGGCGGTCACTGTGCCGCGCCCTTTTTTGACATAGATGATCTCCATCTGGTCGTGCCAGTGCAGATCCACCCGGGCAAAGTCCTGGGGGATGGTACCCAGGTAAGTGTTGTAGGCGAAACCCGGCTGCTCATGCAGCAGGGTCTCTCTGTATTGTGAGTATTCCTCGAGATTCATAAAAACGGAACCCTTCTTTTGTGCCCTTCTTTGTGCTGAATTAATTAATATCATTATTGTACTATTATTTGCCGTTATTCTGCAAGATTATCACACATATAAATCATTATAATGCATTCTAATAAATGGAACCATTGTAAGCAGCGGAGATCTTCCGCAGGAGGCAGTAATGGATACATTAAAACTCAGAGATTACACTGGAAAAGCACTTAGCGAGTGCACGATTCTGGAACTTTACAACGCGGCGTTGGCCCTGACGCAGGACGCCTGCAGGAACAGGGGATACAACAGCGGAAAGAAGAAAGTTTACTATATTTCGGCAGAATTCCTGATCGGTAAACTTCTTTCCAACAACCTGATCAACCTCGGCATCTACGATGATGTGAAAGCGGAACTGGCTGAGGCTGGGAAAGACATTACGGAGCTGGAGGAATTTGAATACGAGCCCTCCCTCGGAAACGGCGGCCTTGGCAGACTTGCAGCCTGCTTCATCGACAGCCTTGCGACACTGGGCCTTTCCCGCTGACGGCGTAGGCCTGGCCTACCACTGCGGTCTGTTCAAACAGTCCTTCGAGGACCGCAAGCAGCACACGATACCTGACTACTGGCGCAAGTGGGGCATGGCCAACTGGATGAAGCGCACCGACAAGCACTATAAGGTGCAGTGCGGCGATCTGGAGCTTCTTTCCACCATGTATGAGATCGATGTCACAGGTTACGGAAGCAAGTGCGGACGCCTTCGTCTCTTTGACCTGGACACGGTCAATGAGGGACTGATCGGCTCGGGTATCGATTTTTGACAAAAAAAGAGATCGAGAAAAACCTGACTCTCTTCCTGTATCCCGATGACAGCGATGAGGACGGAAAGGCTTCTCCGCGTCTATCAGGAGTATTTCATGGTCAGCAATGCCGCCCAGCTGATCCTCGACGAGTGCGTGGAGCGCGGCAGCAACCTGCATGACCTTGCCGACTACGCGGCGATCCAGATCAACGATACGCACCCTTCTCTGGTCATTCCGGAACTGGTGCGCCTTCTGACCGAAAAGGGCATTGAGGAGAAAGAAGCATATCAGATTGTGACTGATGTCTGTGCTTACACGAACCACACGATCCTTGCTGAGGCACTGGAGACATGGCCCCAAGCACTTCTTCGAGGCTGTCGTGCCGCACCTTATGCCGATCATCAAGAGGATGAATGACGCTGTTAAGGCAAAATATGAAGAACCTTCCGTTCAGATCATCGACGAGTACGGCAACGTGCATATGGCCCACATGGACATTCACTACAGCCACTCCGTGAACGGCGTCGCGAGACTTCACACTGACATTCTCAAGGAGACAGAGCTCAACAATTTCTACAAGCTCTATCCCGAGAAGTTCAACAACAAGACCAACGGCATCACTTTCCGCAGATGGGTCATCGAGTGCAACCCTGAGCTGACAGAGCTGATCACCGAGAAGATCGGCGAGGGCTGGAAGACGGACGCCAGACAGCTTGAGCAGCTTATTCCTTACGCGGAGGATGAGACTTTCCTGCAGTGCATCCTGAACAGGAAGAACACGAAAAACACAAGTTCTCCGCATGGCTTGAACAATATCAGGGCGACAAGGTTGACCCCGAGTCCGTCTATGACGTGCAGATTAAGCGCCTGCACGAGTACAAGAGACAGCAGCTCAACCTCCTGTGGGCCATCGACCGTTACCTGCACATCAAGGACGGTTACAGGCCGAGAAGACCGGTCACGGTATTTTTTTGGCGCAAAGGCAGCTCCCTGCCTATGTGATCGCCAAGGATATAATCCATGCGATCCTCGCCTTCAGCAGCATCGTGAACAACGACCCTGAAGTGAGTCCTTACCTCAAGGTCGTCATGCTTCGCAACTACAACGTGTCCATGGCGGAGAAACTGATCCCCGCATCGGACATTTCCGAGCAGATCTCACTGGCCTCCAAGCGAAGCCAGCGGGACCGGCAATATGAAGTTCATGCTCAACGGCGCTGTGACGCTGGGAACCATGGACGGAGCGAACGTCGAGATCGCGGAACTTGTCGGGGAAGACAATATTTTCACCTTTCGGACAGTCCTCCGAGGAGGTCATCGAGCACTATAAGAACGCGGATTACGTCGCAAAGAACTGGTATAAGAAGGACAAGAGACTTGCTGCGGCTGTGGACTTCCTGGTCAGTGAAGAGATGCTCGAAGCCGGCGACAGGAAGCTTCTCAGCAGCTCTATGACGAGCTGCTGGGCAAAGACTGGTTCATGACATTCCCTGACTTCGAGAGTTACTGCAAGACCAAGGACAAGGCTCTGGCAGCTTATGAGGACAGAATGGGCTGGGCGAAGAAGATGGCAGTCAATATCGCCAAGGCGGGCTACTTCTCCTCCGACAGAACGATCGACCAGTACAACAATGATATCTGGCATTTGGAGAAAGACTGCTGACCGCAGGGAACAGAATATCGTGCAGAGAAAACCCCCGGAGATCCGATTTCCGGGGGTTTTAACTTGCCCCATTAAGGCCTCTCTGCAATAATAAAAGTGGAGGATTATGTCAAAAGCGGGGCATTATTGCAGCGGAGATTTTAATGCTCCGCCATCTCATGGTAGATGGTATTGAGTTCCTGATTATACCAGTCATTGTTATGGATCACAGCTGTCTTGGTATTATCCGGAACCAGGATACGGGTAACACCGCCGAAGTACTCATACATATGTACATGAGCTGTGATCCGGGCACGCTGTTTCTCATCGATAAAGGCTTCAACGTAAGGGTACTGGCTGTACGTCATAACGCCTACAAAGCGAAAGGTCGTGGGTTCGACTCCCGCCAGGAACAGCACAAAACGGGAGGAAGATTAAAAAAATCCATCTCCCGTTTGTTCTTATAATATGCAATTTAATTCGAATATTTCGGGGTTTAAACGCAAACAATGCAAGAGCTACGTATATTTATGAATAATATCTGAATGTAAACGATGGGGATTTTGCTAATAAAGTCGATGGCCGGAAAGAGTTCCTTTTCCCCGCGATTAGATAATCTAAAAACTGTCTAATGAGAATTCGTGGATATCTAACGAAAGGGTGAACATCGACGAAAAGAGCTCTATCGCTTCCCGGGCGAAAGGCTCCGGGTTCGACTCCCGTCAGGAACGGAACGCTTCTTAATTTCCGGAAGGGATGAGGTGTTCCGAGAAAGTCAGCGGTTTCTTCAGATTCATGTCCGTTCCCCAATTCACAGGTAAAATAAGAGGCTGAACCAAGAGGTTCAGCCTGGTCCCCGACACATATTACCTCGGGCAACTCTGTTGAGTAGATGGTAACAGAAAGGAGAATTGAATTCAAGAATATGAAGGAGAAATTGAAAAATCAGAATTTGTAGAAGCGAGAAATCATATAAAATCACGAGGATATGATAGGATGAACGATTATATCAAATTAAATGAAGACAGATGGAATCATGTAAAAAATGACTATACCGAGCCGTTGACACATGAAGAATTGGAAGAAGTTAGAAAGAACCCGATTTCTGTTGCATTAACTGTGGGAAAAAAGGTTCCGATCGAATGGTTTGAAAAAGCCAACGGGAAAAAGGTATTAGGCTTAGCTTGCGGCGGCGGACAGCAGGGACCGGTTTTTGCTGTAAAAGGCTATGATGTAACCATAATGGATTTTTCTGCATCTCAATTACAAAGAGATGAGATGGTTGCTGAAAGAGAAGGCTTAAAAATCAACACGGTTCAAGCCGACATGACAAAGCCGTTCCCATTTGAAGATGAGACCTTTGATATCATTTTTAACCCGGTCTCAAATGTGTATATAGAAGATTTGGAAAACATGTATCAAGAAGCCTCACGCGTCTTGAAAAAGGGTGGACTGTTAATGGTCGGATTTATGAACCCTTGGATATACATGTATGATGCTGACATCGTATGGGACAAACCCGACGAGGAATTACTTTTAAAGTATTCAATCCCGTTTAATTCAAAAGAGCTTGAAGCGGAAGGCAAGATAAGCATAAACCCGGAATATGGATATGAATTCAGCCATACCTTAGAAACGCAAATCAGAGGACAGCTTAAAAACGGTCTCGCGATGATAGATTTTTATGAATCGTGCGATAAAAGAAACAGGTTATCACGGTATGGAAACGACTATATAGCTACACTTTGCATCAAACTCTAATGTTACAGAACATGCTTCGGGAGAATGGTCCGTTTTATTTTTTGTGAGGGTTAAAATCTAAAATGGCAGTGACAGTCAGTCGGTTCAAGGTGACTCCGGTCATGAACGGAGCGACAATGTTTTGCCAACGTAGTAAGAGACCGTGTGTGAAAGCTATCGTTCATACGGAGATGGAGAGGGAAGATGTTTGAGCTGACAAAACACAAGGCCTACGAGTTATTGAAAACAACATGGAGTCGAGTGAGTCTCGATTATGTGATACTCTCTGTCGGCAAGGACTATGAAGGCTATGCCACGCATAAGCTTGCTGTGATTGAGGCATTCCGAATACTGGAACTCAGGCTTGCCGCTTTCGCGTATCAACTGAATATTGAGGCTGATAACATGAGGGCAACAAAAGTCGATACGGAAGAATTTTTGATGCCGCCGAGCCATGCGTATTATGAGGACAGAACCAAAAAACAGACATGTATCCATGTCCTCGCGCCTATGCCCTATTGGTATGCCTTTTTAGAACCGCCGTACGGAACGCCGTATTTAAAAGCGGATTTCATCCGCTTTAACGAGATCCTCTTTCCCAATCGGCAGGCGCTTGAAGTGTATCGATGGAACGATGATTTTCGAATTACTTTGATGCAGGCAAAGAGTGGTGGGGGACAGGATTATGGTCCGCATACGACAGAAAGACGGGGACAATGGTTGTAATCGGGGCATCACAGACGGATTAAGATGACAACGGAATAGGATGCATCGGAAAGCCCTGCAGTGATGAAAATGTGATGTCCCCAACTTTACAAAGCGCCTATAACCCCATAAAATGTCCCTAGGCTTGTAACAAGTTGTTTTCTTGAGGAGACATCATGAAGGTAAGCTACTTAGACCACAGCGGTTTCTTGCTGGAATTAAAAGACCGCTACTATGTGTTTGACTATTACAAGGGAGTACTGCCGCCGCTCGACCGGAAAAAGGAAGTGCTTGTCTTTTGCAGTCACTCCCACGGCGATCACTATAATCCAAAGATTTTCAATCTCCTCGATGAGCGGGGCATGCGCTACCGGGCGGTGCTGGCGAATGATATCAGCGATGAAAAGCGCTTGTCGAAGATAAAGCACTGCTTTGTGGAGCCCGATCAAAGCTATCGGCTTGCGGGCGGGATTCAAGTCGAGACCCTGCTTTCCAACGACAGCGGCGTCGCATATATTGTGAGCACCGAAGAGGGAAGCATTTATCACGCCGGTGACTTAAACGACTGGTATTGGGAGGGCGAACCGGAGGAGGAGAACCGGGAGCTCCGCACGATTTTTTTCACACGGAGATCGGAAAAATCAAGGGCAGGCATTTTGATCTCGCCTTTGTGCCGCTCGATCCGAGACTGGAAGCGCACTACGCGGACGGCTTGCTGTATTTCTGGAAAATGTGGACTGTGATGCCGTTTTTCCGATACACTACTGGGGAGATGCCGCAGTCATACAGCGTTTTCTCACGGAATACCCGCAGTATAGCGTCCGCATCAAAAACACGGAGACAGCGAAAGGAGAAGAGATATGAAGTTTCAGATGATACACGAGAATTTGAATGTTGCGGATTTGGAGCGCTCCATTCGCTTTTACAACGAGGCTCTCGACTTACACGAGGTGAGACGAAAGACGACGGACAATTTTATCATCGTGTATTTAAAGAGCGAGGTCGGGGAATTTGAGTTGGAACTCACTTGGCTGAAGGACCATACGCAGCCGTACGACCTCGGCGAGTGCGAATTCCACCTCGCGTTTCGGGCGGACGATTTTGACGCGGCGCACAAAAAGCACAAGGAGATGGGCTGCATCTGCTTTGAAAACGAGGCGATGGGCATCTACTTCATCGAAGATCCGGACGGCTACTGGCTTGAGATTTTGCCGTAATGGGAGTTTGTTGTAAGACAAAAAGGACAGAAAAGCAAAATCATGCTTTTCTGTCCTTTTATTTTGCCATGGCCGCGTCTGAGGGCGGTGGATCGGATTTGGCGGCGGCGCGAAAGAAGCGAACGTCCCGAACCTGTTCAAGCCGGAGTTCCCAGAAGGTTGCCTGAATGTAGTAACCTCTTCGCGACCAGTCATTGTCCAGGGGGCTTAAATCAAAGACACGCTCCCAGTTTTTTTCTCTCATGCGGCGCTTCTCGGAAGGGGGGAGCGCCTCGTATTGTGCTTCGAGATAACGGTCTTCTTGCTCGCTATCGGAGAGGAGGCCATTGCTCAAGATGATGCACCAGGCGTCAAAATCGGATAAGAGAACCTCTCGGTCCGGAATTTCGATTTCGAGACAGGCAAAACGTTCTCCGTTGCAGCCGACAGCCCAGCGCTCTTTGCGGAGATCGGTCTTACGGTGTTTTCCTTGCTGTTGATACCAGGCCCAGACCGGGTAAGAGACTTTGTCCGGCGGCGGGCCGATGCGCTGTTTCATTTGTCGCACCAGCCAGTCGTACTTCTCGCGACAATCTTTCATCGATGAGAGATTCAAATCGCAGCGATAGACACTGGTTTTCAGAAGCTCGTTGTAGACGGCTTCTTCCTGACAAGTCCAAAGTAGCATGGTTCTCCTTTCTGTCGCTTCGAAGCGTTTTCCGCAGGGGGGCGTTTCCCGGCTTCTCCGATATCAACCGCTATTTACGAGTCGTCCTTGCTGTGAAAGGCAAGCGGACTTGAGAAGTGGGGAGCGAAACGGTATACTTGCCTATAGCAAAGAAATCAGGCGAGAGAACAAGGGGGAGCAATGTCGGCATACAGACGAAAGAGGCGCGGGGGGAACATACGTCAGGCGCTGTGGATCCTGCTGATACTGCTCACCCTGGGAGCCCTGCAGCAGACGCTGTGGCCGAATGCCCGGCTGCCTTGGACAGACCGGGCGGAAAAAGAGGCAATCGGCATCATCGTGCCGCCGCCCGGAGATCCCGCGGAGGCGGTGCTAACGGCGGTCGGAAGCTATCAAGGCAGCCCGGATATCAGCATGAACATGGGGCAGCCGCTCTTTACGGAAGAGGAGCGGCAGCTCGGCGAGCAGCATGAGACAGAGGGCTATGAGTCCTATGCGGACTTGGATGCGCTTGGGCGCTGCGGTCCGGCCTTTGCGGTTCTGACAAAGGCGACCATGCCGACAGAAAAGCGTGAAAGCATAGGCGATGTGCGGCCGAGCGGCTGGCACACGGTGCGCTACGATGATTTGATCGAAGACAAGTATCTCTATAACCGCTGCCATCTGATTGCCTACATGCTCTCCGGGGAAAATGCGAACCCGCAGAACTTAATGACGGGAACCCGCTACCTTAACATAAGCGGGATGCTTCCCTATGAGAAGCGGGTCGCGGATTACATCGAGAACGGCGGCGGCGCGGTGCTCTACCGTGCGACCCCCGTTTTTCTCGGAGATGACTTGGTTGCGCGGGGTGTAGAGCTCGAAGCGGAGGCGCTTCGGGATCCGGAGTTTTCCTTCCATGTATTTCTCTACAATGTGCAGCCCGGCGTGCGCATCGACTATGCGAGCGGTCAGAGTAAGCGAGAAGCGTGAGTGAGCGCCGAGCGCATACAGGCGCCGGCCGCCCCGGCAGCAAGCACTTCCGGAAGCCGTTCCGGGGTGATGCCGCCGATTGCATAGACCGGAACCGGAACTGCCTGACAGAGCTCTGTGAGGAAGGAAAGACCGCGCGCCGCGAGCCCGGGTTTACAGCCGGTTTCATAGATATTTCCCGCGATGAGATAGCTTGCGCCAAAGGAGACGGCGCGCACGGCCTCATCGACAGCATGTACCGAAGCACCGAGAGAGGAGCAGCCTTCCAGAGGGAGGGCTGCTCCTCTTGATTTGTCGCAGCAGGGCAAGCGGGAGATGCAGGCCCTCACAGGGGAGCTCCTTTGCCGCGCGCGGAAAGGAGTGGAGAATCAGCGGTACGGAAGGAAGCAGCGTGCGGACACGCCTTGCGAGGGCAAAGTAATCCGCCTCTGTCATATCCTTTTCGCGGAGCAGAACAGCGCGCGGCTTTGCGGCTGCGATGCGCTCCAGATAGGACAAAAAGGCGGCCTCGGGATCTGCTTCGCGGTCAAACAAATGGCGGTCGCTCACAATGATGACCCGGGAGAGATCCATGGCTCAGCTCTCCACGCGGTTCATATAGTAATCCCAGCCGAAGACGGCCTTTTCGCAGAGGACGCCGATGCGGTAGGAAGGGGTGATGAGGGTGTCATATTCCTCGGCCTGTGGGAACTCGATGCCGAGCTCTAAGAGGATCTTGCCGTCTGCTTTTGTTTCGCTGAGAATCTGGAAGAGATACACGTCGCGGAGCTCGGGGAGCAGCGCGGTAACTTCCGCCGGAGAGAGCAGGGTGTCCGGGACGGATTCCAGGAGCACATCGTTCGCGTCTCGGTACTGATAGCCTTCTTTGACGCTCTCGGTGAACTGCCCTCCGAGTAGGCGCAGCTGAACCGTGCCCGCATAACTCGCGGTGAAGTTGGTGTTTTGCGAGTTTTCCGGGAGGACTATCAGTGCCTCGAGCGTCAGCTGAACGCCCGCGGGGCTCGCGCTCATCTCCGTGAGTACGCAGTCGGAAAAGGAGAAGTGAGAGAATTCGTTGACGGATTGATATTTCATGCCTGTCCTTTCTGAGGGGGAGAAAACCCGTTCTTCCTTAGGTCTATGATAGCGTAAATCCGAGGAGGCGCAAATCTTTTCTGTTTGTAATGCCTTTCTGTATCGAACGAAAAAGAAAATCCCCGGCGCCCATAAGGGAACCGGGGATATTTGCAGTGCAGTGTCAGACGGTCGTATCATCCTTGTTTTCGGTGTTGTCGGAAGTTTCGCTTTCGCTCGCAACGCTTTCCGGAGCGGCTTCGGCAACGACGGCCTCAACGTTTTCCGGCGCAGCGGTTGCGGTATCGACCGTTTCGTTAGCGGCATTTTCCGCAGTGTTTGCGGCAGCTTCGGAAGCAGCCTTAGCCTCCTTGGCTTCCTTCATTTTCTCGCTCTGCTTATTGATCTCTTCGGAAGCGGATTTCACGGCGGTTGTGGTTGCCTGTGCGACGGTCTTGGAGAGATTTTTGCTCGCATCCATGACCTCGTTCAGCGTGTCCTTCGAGAGCTTGCCGCCAGAGAGTGCCATGGCGCCGAAGACAGCGGTGGCAACGGCTGCAAGTAACACAAGGACGAAGCCGAAGCCGATGTGTACCGCAACACCGTAGGCTTTGAGCTCCGCCCCTTGGAGCCGAGCATGCGTCCGATGTTGATGAGATTCAGGAGCATGATGACACTCTGCACAGCACCGATTGCAAAGATGCCGGTCGCAAAGTTCTTCGGAAGCGCTGTCTTATAGTCTTTCAGGCAGGCAAGGACAATGGCGACGATTGCGAGTATGATGATGAAGGTTCCATCGCCTTCGGTACCGCGCACACTCATGGAGCCGAAGATACCCGCGGAGACAGTTGCCCAGGGGAGCAGACTCCCGAGGATGGCAGCAGCAGAGGAAATCAGGATAAACAAGCGATTTTTATTCATTAGCATATCTCCTTTCTGCCTTACTATACCATAGTTTGACAATATTAAGGTTAAAATTTTCATATAGGCAAAACTAAGTCTTGCCTTGTGAAGAACGCCCAAAACAGATTCACAAAGCACATTATTTTTGGTACGATAATACAGAAGATAACAACGGACTTCGAAAGGAGAGGATCCTATGGAACAGAAGCTACCCAAGAGAAGTGAAGTTGCGGTGGAACAAACCTGGAAGCTGGAGGATGTCTACCCGGATTTGCAGGCCTTTGAGGACGATGTAAAGCGCGGCCTCGCATTGGCGGATGAAATCGCGGGTTACGAAGGCAAGCTCGGCGACGGCGCGGAGGTGCTCTTAAAGGTTTATGAGCTCTATCAGGAGTGCAAGAAGACAGACTACCGCTTCTTCGGCTATGCGATGATGCGGAGCGACGTGGATACCGGAAACGCGGACAACCTTGCGCTCTTACAGAGGGCGCAGAGTGCGGATGTAAAGATTCTCGAGAAGACGGCTTTCATCGAGCCGGAAGTGTTGGCACTCGGCGAGGACAAATCAACGCTTATTACGAGAGCTGCCCGGCGCTCCGCGCGTTCAAGATTACAATTGACGATGCGATTCGCCTTGCGCCGCACACCCTGAATAAGAGTGAGGAGAAGCTGCTTGCGGCGGCAAACATCATGGCGCTTGCACCCTACCAGAGCTTCTCGATGCTGCAGAACGCGGACATGAAGTTCCCGACGGTCAAGGACGGCGACGAGGACGCACAGATTACAAACGGCAGATTTACGCTGCTCGAGGCTTCTCCGAACCGCGAGTTCCGCAAGGAAGTCTTTGAACAGTACTACGGAACCTATAAGAGTTTCCGCAATACCATTGCCTCTCTCTCTACGATGCGCAGATGAAGCAGCTCTTCTTCTTTGCAAAGGCGAGAGGGTATAAGAGCTCCTTTGAGGCGGCGGTCGGCAGAGACAATGTGTCTCCGCAGGTCTGCGAGCGTTTGCTCTCCAGCGTCCACAAGAACATCGGGCCCTTCCACCGCTATATGGCGCTCAGAAAGAAGATGCTCGGCGTGGATGAGCTCCACATGTACGATATCTACGCGAACATGTTAAAGGACTACGAGCGCAGCGTGACTTATGAGGAGGCAAAGGAGATGCTGCTTGAGGGTCTTGCACCGCTCGGCGAGCACTACCTTGAGCTGCTCCGCGAGGCGTTTGAGAATCGCTGGATCGATGCGGTCGAGAACGAGGGCAAGCGTGTCGGCGCATACTGCAACTCGGTCTATGCGACCCATCCCTTTGTCCTGATGAACTTTAACAATACCTTTGAAGATGCCTTTGTGCTCGCGCATGAGCTGGGTCACGCCATGCATTTCTGGCACTCCGACCACAGTCACGACTTCTTTGACGCGCAGTACAAGATGTTCGTCGCGGAGGTCGCTTCGATTACCAACGAGGTCCTGTTGAACCACTACCTGATCGGTAAGGCGGAGTCCCGCGAGGAGAAGGCGTATCTCATCAACCACCTGCTTGACAGCTTCAAGGGAACGCTGTTCCGTCAGGCCATGCTCGAGGAGTTCGAAATCGAGAGCAATCGGATGTCGGAGACGGGTGTGCCGATCACGGCGGATACGCTTTCCGAGCTCTATCTCCGCCTGAACAAGGAGTACTACGGTCCGGCTATGGTATCCGACCCGCTGATCGGCGAGGAGTGGAGCCGCGTGCCGCACATGTACATGAACTTCTATTGCTACCAGTACGCGACGAGTTTTGCGGCTTCGGTTGCGGTCGCAAAGCGCATCCTGACCGAGGGAGAGCCCGCACTCAAGGATTACATCCGCTTCCTCTCCGCAGGTTGCACGGACGATCCGGTCAGCATCCTGAAGATTGCAGGCGTGGATCTCTCGACCGAGAAGCCGGTTGAGGACGCAATGAAGTACTTTGATGAACTGCTGACACAGCTTGAGGAGCTGGCAGAGTAAATCGCGAGAGGCGCCCGAAGGGGCGCCTCTTTTTGAGAAATTTTTAGCGTTCGGTCATTCAGTAAGAGAGGAGTTAAGATGGCAGTTACGTTTTTTGCGGCTCTGTCGCGTATGAAATACATAGACCGCTGGGCGCTGATGCGCGCAAGCCGCCGCGAGAACTTAAGCGAACATGCGGCCGAGGTCGCGATTTTGGCGCACGCGCTCTGAGAAATCGGAAATGTGCGCTACGGAAAGCGGCTAAACGCAGATAGGGCGGCGGTAATCGGTTTATTCCACGATGCGAGCGAGATAATCACGGGCGATATGCCGACCCCGGTGAAGTACGGGAGCGAAGCGCTTCGAAAGGCTTACCATGCGGCGGAGGAGAGGGCAACCGAGAGCTTACTTGCGCGCTTGCCGAAGGAACTCGAGGCGGTCTATGCGCCCTTACTCGGTGTGGTCACTGCGGCGGAAGCGGGCGGCGCGGAAGAACTTTATCTTTGGCGGCTTGTCAAAGCGGCGGATAAGCTCTCGGCCTATATTAAATGCCTCGAAGAAGAGAGCGCGGGCAACACGGAGTTCCGCACGGCAAAGCGCAGCATAGAGGCAGAGCTCAAGCGGCTCGCCGGAGAATTGCCGGAGCTTCGGGAGTTTATGGAGAGCTGCCTGCCGCCCTACGGCAATACGCTGGACGAGCTCTCGGTCGAGGGGGATTGGAATGAAAACGAGAATGTGGACTAAAGAGGCGCTTCGCCGCGCGCTGCTTCTCTATGCGGTGAGTTCCCGCGCCTCGCTTCGCACGGGGGAAACACTTTACGGCGCGGTGAAAGAATTGCTTGACGGCGGCATTACCATGCTGCAGTGGAGAGAAAAGGGGAAAGAGGACGCAGCGCTCGCGGCCGAGCGAGAGCGCGTGCAGGCGCTCTGCCGCGCGGCGGGCCTTCCCTTTATCATGAATGACAGTTTGGAAGCCTTTCGGAAAAGCGGGGCGGACGGCGTGCACCTCGGGCAGACAGATCTCCGAGAGGCAGCGGCGCGGTCGCTCGGAATTTCGGTGGGAGATACGACAAAGCTCCCGGACGGCAGCATCAAGGCTTTGGTCGGCGAGGAGAAGATACTCGGTATCACGGCGAGAAGCGTAGAGGCCGCAAGAGAGGCAGAGCGCCTCGGAGCCGATTATATCGGCGCGGGGGCGGTCTTCGGGACAGCAACCAAGGCGGATGCCCTGCCGCTTTCCATCGCGGCCTTCCGGGAAATTACAGAGGCGGTTTCGATTCCCGTGGTCGCAATCGGCGGCATCAACGAAGAAAACGTCGAGAAGCTTTCGGGCAGCGGGGCGGCCGGCATTGCCGTGGTTTCGGCGCTCTTTGGCGCAGAGGAGCGGCAGCTGACGGCTGCGGCATTGCGGGCAAAGGCAGAGAAGCTCTTCGGCAACAAAAATTAGCGGCGTTAAAGCTGAAATTTCTTTGACATTTCCGAGAAAAGTGGTATTCTGAATTCGACACATGAACAAATGCTCATATGTTCAGGCATGAAAAAGACTTGCAAGTTGAGAGGAGGAAGGCATGACGGTGGCAGCAATGCAGAGGGCGCCGAGCGAGGATCAGCTCTACGATTTGGCGGAAGTCTTTAAGGTGTTCGGCGATTCGACGAGGATACGCATCCTTTACCGGCTGTTTTCGGGGGAGTACGGTGTGAATGAACTCGCGGAGAGCCTTAATTTAACGCAGTCGGCCGTTTCCCATCAGCTCAAACTCTTAAAGCAAGCGAGACTTGTCAGGGCACGCCGCGAGGGAAAATCGATGATTTATGCGCTGGCGGATGAGCATGTGAGGACCATGATGGGCCAGGGACTGGAACACATTTCGGAATGAGGAGGCAGGAGATGAAAAAGAAATTTGCTTGTGAGATTGACTGCGCGAACTGCGCAAAGAAGGTTGAGGATGCGATTCGGAAGCTGGACGGTGTTGTGGATGTGAAGGTGAATTTCCTGATGCAGAAGTTCACCCTGGAGGCGGCCGATGAGGTCTTGAAGAAGTGCTCGAGGAAGCGATTCGGACGGGGCAGAAAATCGAAGCGGATTTCAGCGTGAGCCGTTGAGCGGGGGGCATATGAATCGGAAACAGCAAACCCTGTTAAAGCGCATTTTGCTCGCGGTTGCGGGCTATGCGGCGATTTTGGAGAAGAGCCGCGCGGCCGAAAGACTGCAAATGCCCGCGTGGATGTTCGGCGTCCTCTTCCTCTTCCCTTATCTTTTGGTGGGACGAGAGGTCATCTTAAAGGCGCTTAAGAACATACGAAACGGCCGGGTTTTTGACGAGAACTTCTTAATGCTCATTGCAACGGTCGCTGCCTTTTGTATCGGTGAGTACTCGGAGGCTTGCGCGGTCATGATTTTTTATCAGGTCGGCGAACTCTTTGAGTCGCTCGCGGTCGGAAAATCCCGCGCGTCGATCACGGCGATGATGAGCATTGCGCCGGAGTACGCGAATGTGGAGCGCGAGGGCGAGATTGAGCAGACGGATCCCGACGAGGTAGAAGTGGGCTCGGTCATCTTAATCCGTCCCGGCGAGAAGGTGCCGCTCGATGGCATTGTCCTCGAGGGGAGCTCCTTCCTCGACACGGCGGCGCTGACCGGTGAGCCGGTGCCGCGCGAGGTGAGACCGGGCGATACGGTGATCAGCGGTTGCGTGAACGGGGAGACCGCGCTCCGTGTGAAAACGACCAAGGCGTATGAGGACTCGACGGTTGCGCGCATTTTGCAGTTGGTCGAGAGCGCGAGCGAGAAGAAGACCCGCATGGAGAACTTCATCACCCGCTTTGCGCGCTGGTATACGCCGGTGGTCACGGTCACGGCATTTTTGCTCGCGATTGTGCCGCCGCTCATTCTCGGCGTGCCCGCGGCGCCCTGGATTAAGCGCGCCTGCATCTTCCTCATTGTATCTTGCCCCTGTGCGCTGGTCATTTCGGTGCCGCTCGGTTTCTTCGGCGGCATCGGTGCGGCATCGAAGCGCGGCATTCTGGTGAAGGGTTCCAATTTTCTGGAGAGCGCCGCGGAGTTAAAGACGCTAGTCTTCGATAAGACCGGGACACTCACGCGGGGAGAATTCCGTGTGGTCGGCATTCATCCGGCGGAGGGCTCCGGACTCAGCGAGGCGGAATTGCTTGCACTTGCGGCGCACGGAGAGAGCGTCTCGGCGCACCCCATTGCGCAGTCTGTATTGCAGGCCTACGGTGGCAACATAGAGCGCGCGCGTCTCGGCGAAATGCACGAGATTGCGGGGCACGGGCTCACGGGTTCTCTGGACGGCAGAGAGCTGCTCCTCGGAAACGAAAGTTGCTTAAGAGCAAAGACATTGATTTCCCCGCGGTCAAAGAGCACGGCACCGTGGTCTATGCGGCGCACGGCGGCTGCTATGTGGGGCATATTGTCATTGCGGATGTCTTAAAGCCCGGGGCCGCGGAGGCACTGAAGGCGCTCCGCGCGGTCGGGGTCGAGAAGCTGGTCATGCTGACCGGTGACCGCAAGGAGGCCGCGGAGGCCATAGCGGCGGAAGTCGGCGTCGACACTGTGTATCACGACCTTTTGCCCGGGGATAAAGTGGAGCAGGTGGAGCGTCTTTTAACAGAAGCGAAGCCCGGAGAACGGGTCGGCTTTGTGGGTGACGGCATCAACGATGCGCCGGTATTGATGCGCGCGGATGTGGGCATCGCGATGGGTTCCCTCGGGAGCGACGCTGCGATTGAGGCAGCGGATCTGGTCATTATGGACGACGAGCTCTCGAAGCTTGCGGACATCATACGCATTTCGAGAAAGACCGTTCGCATTGTGCGCCAGAATGTCGCTTTCGCCTTGGCGGTCAAGGCAGCGGTCCTGATTCTCGGCGTCTTTGGACTCGCCAATATGTGGGAGGCGGTCTTCGGCGATGTCGGTGTCACGGTCCTCGCCGTGCTGAACGCGATGCGTGCGCTCACGCCTCCGTCCGCTCGGCGCTGAGACAAAATTCAATTTCTTCCAAAAAACGAAGCATCAGATCATTCGGAACGGTTCCCTTTTTTTAAGATGTAGCCGATTCGCATGGTCTGATTTTTATTTCGCCTGTCTTCGCGGAAGGGCACGGCGACATAGTCGGAGCCGTTTAAATCGCGGCTTATGATGCCCGAGCAGAGCGTGTAGCCCTGAATGGAGCGCATGAGATTTAAATTGGTCGCGCGGTCGGAGGTCTTGATGACGCGCGGGTAGTCGCGGTCGCTTAAAATCTCCTCGGCGAGAAAGGCGGAGCTGTCCTCGCCCTGATCGAACTGAATGCAGGGGTAGGGCTTGAGCTCCTCGAAGCTGATTGCGTCGAGCGAGGCCAGCGGGTGGTCCTTGTAGAGATAGACATAGGCGTTGCACTCGATCAGCGGGTGGAATTCAAGCAGTTCCTCGCGGAAAATCTTGGAGAGGAAGCGGTGGTTAAAGCCGCTCTCGTAGAGTATGCCCACATCGGACTTGCCGCTGATGACATTGCGGATCACATCGATGGTGCGGGTCTCGAGGACGGAGAATTGGTACTCGTTGGTGTCAAAGCTCTTTGTCATGCGAGCAAAGGCCTGGGTCACAAAGGAGTAGTGCTGGGTTGAAATCGAGAAGCGCTGGCGCACCTGCCTGGCGCTGCCGAAGCGGTCCATGAGGAGTTCATATTGCTGGTGCAGTTCCCGGGCGCGCGCCAAGAATTCGGTGCCGTCAGGCGTCAGGCTGATGCCGCGCGAGTTGCGGTTAAAGATGCGAAAGCCGAGCTCTTCCTCGGCCTCTTTGACGGCGTTTGTGAGCGCGGGCTGTGAGAGAAAGAGCTTCTCCGCGGCGCGGTTGATGCTGCCGGCCGCGGCAATCTCCGTGAGATAATAGATTTGCTGAAGGGTCATGACAGTCTCCTGCTATACAGTGGAGTTATAGGTATCAAAGGTGATACTAACACGTAAAACCGCGCAAAACAAGGGAAGGACATATACTCTCTGCGCGCGGCGGTGTAGGGGGACAAGGGCATATGCTCTGTGTGCGCGGCGCGCGAATCGGGCAAATATGCAGGGAAGAAAAACAGAGAGCGTTGAAGACAGTATGTGATTGAGATTTGAGAGGTAGGGGTTCGAAACAGGGGAAAAAGCTCGCCGCCGGGAGAACCGGAGACGAGCTCTTTTTGAGATAAGTTGCAAGAAGAATTACGCTTGCCTTTCCCCCGCGCGTGTCGAGCGCGAAGCCGCGCGTCGACAATGAAGTGGGCGCGCAAGTTCCGGTGTTCGCCGAAAAGCTTGTTGCGAGTCTGTGTCTGTTTCGGCAAACGGTCTCTGCGGCAAAAGCAAGAGAGAAAGGCCGCGGCTGGTGTTTCCGAAAAACAGCTTACGTTTATACGTACATTTGAAAGCGGAGTTCGCTGCGGAGTCGAAGCGAAAATCGGGCTCAGAGTTTCTCGAGGAGAGAAACCATTTCGAGCGCCGCGACAGCGCATTCAAAGCCCTTGTTGCCGGCCTTCGAGCCCGCGCGGAGCAGGGCCTGTTCCAGGGTATCGCAGGTCAGAACACCGAAGAGCACGGGAAGGCCGCTCTCCAGGCCGACAGCGGCAATGCCCTTGGAGACCTCGCTGCACACATAGTTGTAGTGGTCGGTGTCGCCGCGTATCACCGCGCCGAGCGCAATGACCGCGTCGTACTTGCCGCTCTCCGCCATCTTTTTGGCGACAAGGGGGAGCTCAAAGGCGCCCGGTACCTTTGCGAGCGAAATCTGTGCGGGAAGCACGCCGTGACGGAGCAGGGCATCCTCCGCGCCGTCAATGAGGCGGGAGACCACAAGATCGTTAAAGCGCGCTGCGACGATGCCGATGCGGATTTTTTCGGGGGACTCGAGATGTAAGCTTCCTTCGTAAAGATTCATGGTTGTATCCTCTCTTTCACTTGTATAAACACAGGGTATTTGCGTGCAAAGCGTTCAGCAGCTTTCGCGGAGCAGGGTCTCGTCGAGCAGATGTCCCATGCGCTTCTGCTTGGTGCGAAGGTAACGGATGTCGTGGCGGTTTGCGGGAATCTCGATCGGGACGCGCGATGTAACCGGAATGCCGAAGTCCGTGAGCTGTGTGATTTTATCGGGATTGTTGGTCATAAGGTGCAGGGACTGTACGCCGAGACTGCGGAGCATGGCCGCGGCGGGCGCATAATTCCGGAGGTCGTCCGGGAAGCCGAGGGCGCGGTTTGCCTCGACGGTGTCGAGCCCCTGCTCCTGGAGCGCATAGGCCTTCAGCTTGTTGAGGAGGCCTATACCGCGTCCCTCCTGGCGGAGATAGAGGAGGACCCCCTGTCCCTCGGCTTCAATCTGTCGCAGTGCGCGCTGCAGCTGTTCGCCGCAGTCGCAGCGCTTGGAGCCGAAGACATCGCCTGTCATGCATTCGGAGTGCATGCGGCAGAGGACATCGCTCTTACCGCGCAGCTCGCCCTTTACAAGCGCGAGGTGTTCGAGGCCGCTCAGCGGATCGAAAAAGCCGTGAATGTCAAAATCGCCGAAGGCAGTCGGAAGTGCGGCACTCGCCGCTTCTTCGAGCGTGTAGTCATAGCGCTCGCGGTAGCGCACCAAGTCCTCGATGCTGATGATGCAAAGGCCTTCGCGCTCGGCGAGAGAGAGCAGTTCTTTGGTGCGCATCATCTCCCCGTCCTCGCGCATCATCTCGCAGCAGAGACCGGCGGGCTTTAATCCCGCGAGGCGGCAGAGGTCAACGGTCGCCTCGGTGTGGCCGCGGCGCTCGAGTACGCCGTGCGGGCGGGCAAGGAGCGGGAAGAGATGGCCCGGGCGGCGAAAATCGGAGGGAACGGCATCCTCGGAGACCAGCTTCCTGGCGGTCAGGGCGCGCTCTGTAGCGCTGATGCCGGTGGTCGTCTCAATGTGATCGACGGAGACCAGAAAGGCGGTCTCGTGGTTATCGCTGTTTACGGAAGACATGGGCGGAAGCGCGAGCTTTTCCGCATAGCTTGCGTCTATGGGGAGGCAAATCAGGCCCCGCCCGAGGCTTGCCATTTGATTCACGAGTTCTGTGCTCGCAAATTCCGCCGCACAGATTAAATCGCCCTCGTTTTCCCGTTCCGGGTCGTCCACACAGAGTATTGCTTTGCCGCGCCGCAACGCTTCGAGCGCCTGTTCAATCGTAGAAAAAGCCATGATAACTCCCTTCTTTTTATAAACTGTGCCGTTCAGTAAGCGAGGGCGCGAAGCAGGCTCTCGTTGACGGAATTGTTGTTCTGAGACTGTGACAGGGAGAGCGCCCGCAGGACGTACTTGCCTATCATGTCCGTCTCCAAATTGATGTGATCGCCGGGGCGTCTCGCCGAGAGCGTGGTGACGGCAGCCGTGTGCGGAATCACGGAGACCGAAAATAGGCTTTCTGTCACTTCGACCACGGTGAGGCTGATGCCGTCGACCGCCACGGATCCCTTCGTGACGATGCCGCCAAGGAGTTCGGATGCCGCGCGTATCGAAAGCGGAGCGCATTGCCGTCGGGACGCACGGAGAGCAGAGTGCCGACACCGTCAATGTGTCCGCTCACAAAGTGGCCGCCGAAGCGGCCCGTTGCCGGAAGGGCGCGCTCCAGATTGACAAGGCTGCCTGTTCGCAGTTCCCCGAGATTCGAGCGATGCAGGGTTTCCGGCATGACATCGGCGGTAAAGTTTTGCCCGGAAAAAGAGCTCACGGTCAAGCAGACGCCGTTTACGGCAATGCTGTCGCCGAGGGCAAGGCCTTCCGTTACCTTGTCCGCGGCAAGGCTCAGTTTTCCGTTGCGGGGCGGTGTCAGTACCCGTCCCTGTTCTTCAATGAGTCCGGTAAACATAATCAGAGTTCCCCCTCGAATAGAAAGTCGGTCCCCAGTTGCTGTATGCGGAGATTTTTCAGCCGTAAGGCCTCGTCCGGAACGGGAACGCCGCAGCCGCCGAGGGCTGAGGGAGCCGTGCGGCCACCGAATAGTTTCGGTGCGATATAGGCCTGCACGCGTTGGGCAAGTCCCTCCGAAACGAGGGACCAGGCGAGTTCGGCGCCGCCCTCGACAAAGACCTCGTTGATGCCGCGTTCGCCGAGGCAGCGGAGCAGCTTTGCGAGCGGAACCCGCTCGCCGGAGAAGCAAGGACTTCGCAGCCGGCGCGAAGATAGGGCGCATGGCGCTCACTGTCCGAAACGCAGCAGGCGAGCAGAGTCGGAACCTTTGCCGCGCTTTTTACGAGGGCAGAGGAGAGCGGAGTTCGGAGTGCGGAGTCGCAGACAACGCGGAGCGGATTTCTGCCGCCAGGAATTCTGCAGGTGAGGAGAGGATCATCCTTCAGCACGGTGTTGATGCCGACCATGACAGCGCCGGCCGCAGCCCGACTTCGGTGGACCTCCTCGCGCGCGGCCTCGCCGGTAATCCAGCGGGAGGCGCCGGAAGCGCAGGCGGTCTTGCCGTCCAGAGTCATCGCGTACTTTACGGTGACCAGGGGAAGGCCGGTCTTCATGTGGCGAAAAAAGGGGGCGTTCAGGGCGTCGCATTCGTCCGTGAGCAAGCCCTCCGTGACCTGTATGCCCGCCGCGCGGAGTGCTGCCACCCCCTCTTGCCCGCCACCAGCGGGTTCGGGTCCGCGCTGCCCACAAAGACCGCGCGGATACCCGCATCCATGACAGCCTCGGTGCAGGGCGGTTGTTTTCCGTGGTGGCAGCAGGGTTCCAGTGTCACGTAGAGAACCGCGTCTTTGGGAGAGTGCCCGCGGCGCTTACAGTCTTCGAGCGCGGCTCGCTCCGCGTGAAGACCGCCGTAGACCGCATGCCAGCCTTCGCCTAAAATTTCACCGTCCCTCACAAGGACGGCGCCCACCAGAGGGTTCGGTGCCGTGTGTCCGCGACCTCGCGCGGCGAGTAAAACGGCACGGCGCATCATTTCTTCGTGCATAGAACCTCCTCTCAAACAAAAAAATCCCCGGATAGACTCCGGGGGCGGGCAAGTTGAAAAAAAAACCCTCGGAATTAGAATTCCAAGGGTTTTTTTGACTATGGAGGGTGCTTATGAGCGGAATGGGGAACAATCCGACCCAGCGCGCAGCTTCTTCCATCCAGACTGTACTGTCGGCTCCGGAATCTGACCGGATCTGCCTTTCGGCTCGCGGGCTATACCGCCGGTAGGGAATTTCACCCTGCCCTGAAGACTACTATCCCAGTATAGAATAGTGATGAAAGCTTGTCAAGTTTCGAAGCACAGTAAAAATCGATTAACTTTCTCGGTACTTTGCCATCATATGTTTGAAGAGTTCGGCGCTTTACCACTGTCGCTAAAAAAAGACAAGCCAATTTTGCGTTTCTCCTTTTCCCGCCCGAGAAAAAGATTTATGATAGGACAATCTTTAAAAAGAAACGAAAAAGGAAGAGTCGGAACCATGAGATTAATGCGACAGTTCGGCATCATTGCGGCCATGACCTGTATCGGCGAATTGATGCACTACTTTATTCCCCTGCCCGTGCCGGGCAGTATTTACGGCCTGCTGCTCATGCTGGCGGCGCTCATGACGGGAATCGTGAAGTTGGAGCAGGTCAAGGAGACCGCGGAATTTTTAATTGATGTCATGCCGCTCATGTTCATTCCGGCCGGCGTGGGACTCATGACAGCCTGGGGCCAGCTGCGGCAAATTTTATTGCCGGTCACGATTATTACCTTTGTTTCAACCGTTGCGGTCATGGGGGTTACGGGCCGTGTCACAGAGCTTTTGCTCGCGGTTACGGCGCGCGGCAGAGCAAAGGGCGAGACGGCCTCGGCGGAACTGCGGGAAGAACTGCTCGCGGAAGAGGCCGTGCTGAAGACGGAACTGGGAGCACTCGCGAACCGAGAGGCGGGGAAGGCCCGGGAACTGTTGGCGGAGGCAGAGCAGACGTTAAAGGGTGCCTCGGCAAAAGAAACGCGGAAGCATAACGATGCGGAAAAAGAGAAAGAGGGCTGCGGAGAGGAGGCAGAGAACCATGAATGAGGTCATACAGAATTCCACCATCATCGGCATTGTCATAAGTCTCTTGGCCTTGAAATCGGCGTTGTGCTCCGCACAAAGCTCGGCTGGCCGGTTTTAAATCCTCTGCTGATTTCAATCATTCTGGTCATCGCGTTCATGGTTGCATTTCGCATTGATTACAACAGCTACATTCTGAGCGCGCGTTATCTGAGTTACCTCTTAACGCCGGCCACCGTGGCACTCGCCGTTCCGCTCTACCAGCAGATGCAACTCTTAAAGGACAATTTCCTTGCGGTTATGCTCGGCGTTCTCTCGGGCGTGCTGACCAGCCTCGGCTCGATTTTGCTGCTCTGCCTTGTGTTCCGCATGAATCATGTGGAATACATCACGCTGCTGCCGAAGTCCATCACGACTGCCATAGGGATGAGCGTGGTCGAGGAGCTCGGCGGTTATACAACCATTACCGTGGCGACCATCATTGTGACGGGGATACTCGGCAATGTGCTTGCCGAGCCGATTTGTCACCTGTTTGCGGTCAAGAGCCCCATTGCGAAGGGCTTGGCGCTCGGCACCTCTGCGCATGCGATCGGCACTTCGAAGGCCATGCAGCTCGGTGAAGTGGAGGGCGCCATGGCGAGTCTCGCGATTGTGGTCTGCGGTATCATGACCGTGGTCGGTGCGTCTGTATTCGCAAATTTCCTCTAAGTCGTAAACAACGGATGTCCGAAGCCCTGTGCTTTAATGCAGGGCTTCGGCAAGTTCATAGATAAGCCCGCTTTCATAGGCGGGGAGCAAGGCGCAGGCATAGTCCTGCGCTTTTTCGCGTTCGTTCGGGAGTTCCAGGGTCTCGATTTTTTCGAGGAGCTTCTCGCGCCCGCTCCGGTGCAAGTATTCCCGGAAGGATGAAAGTTTTAAGGCAGAGAGCGGGTCTCCGAGAACGGGCATAAAGACCCGGTCACAGAGTTCCAAGAGCTCAAGCGCACGGCGGCCGAAGGAACCGAAGTCCAGGATTAAATTCCGGTAGCCGCTCTCGTCGGCAATGCGCTGAATCAGCGATGCGAGTTCTTCCGGCGGGAGCAGGGAGAGATCCTCCGCGGAGCGAACGGGCGGGAGCAGTTCCAGGGCGCCGAAGGCGGAGAGACAACTCTGCAACTCACTCCAGCGATAGCGCCCCGTACAGTGGGAAAGCAGGAGCTCGGACAGACTCTCGGCACTGTCCGGCGCAATTTGGCCGTAGACCCCCGCATACTCTTCGAGCGAGAGAAGCAGCGTTTCCCGCGCGCGGCGCGGGCCAGTCCGAGGGACAGCGCGAGGGTGGTTTTTCCGCAGCGGTGAACGGGCGAGTAGATTCCGAGAATTTCGCACTCGCCCCGAGAGACGGCAAGGAGGGCATCCCCCCGGGCTTTGGCATAGAGCGCCATGATGCTACGCGCCAGGGCATCGGCGGGACGATACAGGAAGAGTGCCGGTACGGAGATTGTATTCAGCGCCTGTTCGCCGACATAGCCGTCTTCGCTCAGAAGAAGCGCAAAGCTGTTGCCGATGAGTCCCTGCATCTCTTCCGCAAAGTGTTCGGAGAAGAGCAGAATTTCCACGGCAGCGCTTGTTCGAAAGTGCGCATATTGAGAGCACTCCGAGAAGGCGCGGACCGGCAGGCCGAGACTTTTTTGTTGAGACCAGAAAGCGGCGAGCCGTTTGCCGAGCTCCGCATCGGGATGTAAGATGACAGCATAACGTCGCATAGAAAGTCCTCCCAAAAGGCAGTTTGCGTTCAGTACAGGAAAAGCTTATGAAGCAGCCCGCTCTCCACGCTCAGATTGAGGAGCGCATAGCCGGCAAAGAAAAAGGGGGCCAGCGGCAACTGTTCGCAGCGCCGGTCCGAGAGCAGGAGACAGAGGGCGGGCAGACTGGCCGCGAGCAGACTGAGGAAAAAGAAGCTGAGAAAGGAAGAGAGCCCCAGATAGGCACAGCAGAGTCCGAGCAATTTCACATCGCCCGCGCCGAGGAGGCGCAGATGAAAGCAGGGATAAAAGACGAGCGTCGCAAGGGCAAGACGGAGCAGAAAGCGAAGGTCCGGAACCATGAGTCCCGGGAGCAGGGCTAGAAGGAGAAGACGGTTCGGGATGCGGCGCGTTCGGAGATCGGAGATGGAAAATAGCGGCAAAAAGAAAGAAAGCGGAGAAAGTTGTAAAAACACAGAAACCTCCTTATCTTGCTTTGTCAAACAGAAGAAAAAAAGCTATACTTGCAGTATAAAATACATTTGCACGGAGGGAGTATGGCAGAGGTCAACAGAGGTATGGGGGTCATCACGGAGACAGATTGCTATCTGTTCGGTCAAGGCACGCACTACGAGATTTATAAAAAGCTCGGCGCGCATCCCATGACGCGGGACGGCGTGTTTGGCTACTACTTTGCGGTTTGGGCGCCGCATGCCACCGCAGTGAGCGTGGTCGGAGATTTTAACGACTGGAAAACAGAGGCAAATCCGTGCGATGCGATTTTTGAGGGAGGCATTTGGGAGTGCTTTATTCCGGGACTTCAGGCGGGCATGCTCTATAAGTTTGCCCTGCGGAGTGCTGCGGGGGAGCTCTTGTATAAGGCCGATCCCTTTGCACGGAGTGCGGAATTCCGCCCGGGCACGGCGTCGAAACTCGCGGAAGAGCCCTGGGAGTATCGCTGGAAGGATGAGGCTTGGATGCGGAAGCGGGCTAAGCAGGATCCGAGAAAGGAAGCAATCAGCATCTACGAGTGTCACTTGGGATCTTGGAAGCGGGGCGATGAAAACGAGCGGGACGGCTTCCTCTCCTATGAAACCCTGGCACGCGAGCTCTCCGCCTACGTCAAGGAGATGGGTTACACCCATGTGGAACTCATGGGTATTGCGGAATATCCCTTTGACGGCAGCTGGGGCTATCAGGTGACCGGCTACTATGCGCCGACTTCGCGCTACGGAGACCCGAAGGGGGTTTCAGGCCTTTGTCGACAGCCTGCACGAGGCGGGAATCGGCGTGATTCTCGACTGGGTGCCGGCGCATTTTCCGCGCGATGCCTTCGGCCTTGCGGATTTTGACGGGCAGGCGCTCTATGAGTACGCGGATACCAGAAAGGGAGAGCACCCCGACTGGGGCACCAAGGTCTTTGACTACAGCAAGACGGAGGTCAAGAACTTCCTGATTGCGAACGCACTCTATTGGATGAACGAGTACCATGTGGACGGGCTCCGCGTGGATGCCGTCGCCTCCATGCTCTATTTGGATTACGGTCGTCAGGACGGACAGTGGTGCCCGAACCAATACGGCGGCAACGAAAATCTGGAGGCGATCGAGTTCTTCAAGCACTTAAACTCCGTCATTGCCGGGCGCAAGGACGGCAGCATGATCATCGCGGAGGAGAGCACGGCTTGGCCGCTGGTCACCCACAGTCCCGAGGAAAACGGGCTCGGTTTCACCTTCAAGTGGAACATGGGCTGGATGCACGACTTCCTTGAGTACATGAAGTTGGATCCCTACTTCCGTCGCGACAACCACAATAAGATGACCTTCGGTCTCACCTATTTTACGAGCGAGAACTATGTCCTGGTACTCTCGCACGATGAGGTGGTGCACCTCAAGTGCTCCATGATCAACAAGATGCCGGGCATCTACGAGGACAAGTTTTCAAACCTGAAGTGCGGCTACAGCTACATGATAGGCCACCCCGGCAAGAAGCTGCTCTTCATGGGCCAGGAATTCGCACAGTGGCATGAGTGGGATGAAAAGGTCTCGCTGAACTGGGAGCTTTCTCGAGGAGGCACCGCACCGCGATATGCAGAGCTTTGTGAGGGGACTCCTTCAGCTCTATAAGACACATCCCGCGCTGTACCGTCAGGACAATGACTGGAACGGCTTTGAGTGGATCAATGTGAACGATGCGGACCGTTCGATTTTCTCGTTTATTCGTCGGGATGAGACCCTGAAGAAATCCTTGGTCTTTGTGATCAACTTCACGCCGATTGCGCGCGAGGATTACCGCGTCGGTGTTCCGCACGCAGGAAGTTATCGCCTGATACTGGATGAGAGCGAGGGACTCTATGCAGAGAGCGGAAAGCGCGCAAGTTCCCATCGCGCGAAGCCGGGCGAGTGCGATCAGCGTCCGTTCTATCTGGAGTTTGCGCTTCCGGCTTACGGTGTGCGCGTGTTCGAGTTCGACGAGAAGAAGAAACTCGAGGACGCAAAGAAGCAGACAGCGAAGAAGGCGGAGAGCGGAAAGAAGACCGCGAGCGCAGGCAAAAAGGCAGACGCGAAGAAGACGGACGGAAAGAAGACGGACGGAAAGAAGACAGAGGGAACAAAAAAGACAGAAGGAAAGAAGAAGGCGGCTCCGAAGAAGACAACGGAGTCAAAGAAGCCTCAGAGCGCACGGAGTGCCTCCAAGAAGACGGCATCCTCGGCTGCGGGTTCCGCTTCTTCCTTGTGAGAAAAGAGTCGGCGGAGCAATCCGCCGCTCTTTTTTTGCGGGAGCGCTTCGGTTTGGACTTCACGAATTTCACAGACCAAAGAGTCGTTTTCCGGAATAAGAGGCTCCTCCTTGTGCGGAGCCGGTTCACTTGCGCCTAAAATGCGCTCCAAGTAATCCAAGGCGTGGGGGTGCCGCAAGCTTTCCTGATAGAGGCGGTAGGCGAGTACCACGCTCGCTTCATCGCTCTGATCGGTCAGGGAAAGGAGTTCCTGTAAAAAGGCGGAGAGTGTCTCCGAAAACGGACGCTGCTGCCCCGGGTGGTAGAGAAAGTGAGGTGCACGGCTTAAGGACTCCAAATACACGCAGTCACTTTGGAGCAGGACGCCGTCTGAGGAGAGGAGATAGGCGGGGAGCCGGGAGAGCGCCTGCAGCAGATAGAGGAGCAGGTGGCGGAGCTCCGCCGCGCGAAGCGCTTGTTCGCGGCAGGCTTCCGAAAGCGAGCGCAGCCCGCTCACCTCATAGCAGAGCTCGTTTTCGGCGCTCTCGCCGCAGGGGCGAAGCGGCAGAAAACCGGGGATAGAATTTTCTTCCAACATGCGAAGCGCAAAATGAGGCGCGGCATCTTCGGAGCACGGCAGCGCAAGAAAGCTGCGGGCTGCGCTGTGGAGCAGTTTCGGCATGGCGTTACCTCCTAGGGGGTTTCGGTGGGTAGTTCGGCTTTCAGGCGGAGCGCGTCTTCGGGATGTGGGTTTTGTCTTTCGATGCGCGCTTCGAACGAGGGGGCGCGAAGCTCTGCGCCGCCGCGCGTGCGCTCTCCCCAGACGGAAAATCGAGAGTCACCGAGCGGAAGCAGGGTTTCAAGACGCGGTCGATAGCGCTCTTTCAGCGCTTCGGCTTGAAGCGCTGCGGTCTCAAAGCGGGCATCGCTTCGGGCGGCCTCTCCGGCCGCCGCTTCCAAGAGAAAGCCGGATACACAGCGTGCCTGTTCGCGGTACACGAAGCGGGTCGCCGCAGTGAGAGCGAGAAAGAGAAGAGAAAAGACATAGAGCGCCTCGACGGTCAGTGAAGCGCGCAGCCGCTTGGAAAACAGCCGCTCGGAAGACAGCCGCTTCGAAAACGGGCGCATCATGACAGGCCTCCGTGTAAGAAAAAGAGGCTTCCGAGGGCGGGGAGTAACAAAAAGGGAAGCAGAGGCAGGCGCTGCGTTCCGACGCTTCGAAGCCTGCCGAAGCGAAGGCAGAGCAGGCAGAGAGAGAAAAGAGAGCTGCCGCTAGGGAGCCGAGCGTCAGTACGAACAAAAGCCGCCGAAAACCGGCCCCCAGGCCGAACGCGAGCAGGAAGAAGGCATCTCCGAGTCCCAGTGACTCGCGGGTCAGCAGGGAAAAGCCGAGAAGGGGCAAGGAGAGGAGGAGAGAAGCGGTAATCTCACTGCTGAGTGCCCGCGCGCCGCCGGCAAAGAGTTGCAGATAAAAGAGCAGCTCCGCGACAAAAATGGTGCCGAAAAAGAAGCGAGGGACACTTTGCCGTCGAAAATCCTCGCCGGCGCAGGCAAGCGAAAAGAGAATGAGCGAGATGCGCCCGAAGGCAGAGTTTGCAAACATGGGGGCTCCTTTTCAGCGGTAGCAGTAAGAGCAGGGACCGAGCGACTGCACTTCGCTTAGGCGCACGGCGCGGACATAGGCACGGATTGCGCGGCAGGCGGGGTCTCTGTGATAGGCGCTGCCGCTCGGCATGATATAGACAGTCCCCGCGGTCACAGCGCGCGCGCAAATCGGGCAGGCATGGTAGCGTCCGCCGCCCGCATTGCGCGCGCTTTTTGCGGCCTCGACGGAGACCGCGCTGAGCGCATTCGAGAGATAGTGACAGTGTGCGCTTTTATGGTAGCGCGTGGAGTTCTTCCCGATATAAACGATTTCATCCGCCGCGGTCTCCGACAGGCGATTTTCGGGATCGGTTTCTCCGACCCAGGCGCGCCGCGTCGCCGTGCAACTGAGGGTTAAGGGCGGCAGGCGAAAGAGGGGAATCGGGATTTGATAGCGATAGTCCAAAACCACGGAGACGGTTTCCCCGTCCGAAAGAAAGGAAGAGCGCTCGGCGCTCAGTCCGCTTACATTCGGATCTCGGACGGTCTCGCGTGCCGCTTTCAGTGCCTGCTCGCCGAGGGAGGACGTGTATCGCATGCTTTCCTCGTCCTGTAAGGCAGCCAGAGCGGCGGCACGCGCAGAGACCTCTTCGGCGGCGCGCTGCACCTGTCGCTCCGCCGTCATCATGCGAAAAGGGGAGGGCAAGTAAGAGCAGGACAAATAAAAAGAGGGGAAGAACGAGAGCGGCTTCAACGGTGAGGGAAGCTCGCAGCCGGGAACGGCGCCTCGGCGCTGCGCTCCTGCGGGAAAAGAGAGTCGATCCGTCGGGAATGTGCCTGGAGAGCTGTTTTCCGCTTTTGTTTGACAGTGGTTTTCATGACCGTCTCCTCTTTGCGCAGAAACGCAAGGTCGAAACGCCGTGCCGCAGCTAGATTTCGGGAAAGAAAGCAATCAAAGCAGGTAAAAAACAAAGAAGTGCGGCGAAACAAAGAAATGCAGCGAAACAAAGAAATACAGAGAAACAAAGAAATGCGGCGAAACAAAGAAATGCGGCGAATCAAAGAAATGCAAGCGAATCAGTAAGCACGAAAACTCCGCACCGAAATCCGGAAGCGATTCTCCGCTGTCTGCGGGCGGGATGAGAAAGAGAGCGCCGTGAAAAGGTGGGAGGCATTGCAGCGCAGTTCCGCACGAAGTGCGAAGAGGCATTGATCCAGCCGAAAGGCGCTGTCCGAGGTGGAAAGCGAAGCCTCGATGACATCCATCATGCGGTAATTTCTGAGAGAGCGCCCGGTCTCCGAATAATAGAGAAGCAGAGCACTCCGGTAGTCGAGTCCTTCGGGACTGTCTCCGCTTTGCGCTGCCGTCGGAAGGGAAGTCTCCGTTTGTAAGGCTTGTTTGGCAGTCAGGCGGGGCCGCGGTGCCGCGGTGAAGAGGGGCGCTTTTTCTCCGGAGAGGAGCAGTGAGAGGTCGTTCAGACTGTCGAGCGCGGCCATTGCAAAGAGGATGAGTGCGCTGAGCAGGGCGCGGAGACGAGGGCTCGCGGTAGCGGTACAGAGGCTGTCCGCAGCCTTGGCGGCTGCCTGCAGGGAAGCGCTGTCATGTAAGATGGCGAGTAGGCGCAGGCTTTGCTGGTCGGAAAAGAGGCGGGTACAGACAGCGGAGAAATTTTCGCGGTCCGAACCTAAGCCGCTGACCAGATATTCGAGTTGTAGCGAGAGGCCTGCACGCGGCGGCGTTGTTTCCGCAGAGAGAAAGCTGGGGAAAAAGGCTGCCGTATAGGCCGCGAGCGCGCAGAGTTCTTGCTCACTGCGCGCCGTTCCCGGCTCAAGTTCCGGGAGAGTCGCGGAAAACGAAGTGCCAAGCGTAAGTTGCCCCGCGGGAAGCGTTGAGGCTGCCGGGAGGCAGAGCGCTTCGCGGCTCTCGGGCGATAGGCGCAGGAGTTCCGATAGGGCAAGGAGCTCGGCATCCCTTATGAGCCCCGAGGGGGCAGAGAGGGTCGGGAGAGCGAGTTCCGCCTCAAATTGAGCGGCAAGTTCCTGCCAGAGAGCAGCGGCATCTATGCTTTCCCCGTCCTCATCGTCATCCTCGGCTTCGGCCTCCGCAATGCGCTCGGCGAGCGCGGCGGCCTCCGAATCAAAGGCAGAGAGCGCTTGGCCGAGTGCGGGTACGGCAGAGATAAGAGCCGCGAGTTCGGGTCTTTCCGCGCGATAGCTTTCACCGCTTTCCGAAAGTACAGCCGTGAGCGGAGAAAGTTCGTCTGCGGTCTCGGGTTCCGTCTCGCGGAGCGCAGCTTCGGCGCTCTCAAAGCGGAGTCCGGCATCCAGACAGCGTTCCGCCGAACGTTCGCTTGTTTCGAGGGCGGCTTGCAGGGCAGCGCGGTGTGCGCCGAAGGCCGCCAAGTCGCCGCTCGACAGAGCGGAGGCGGCGGCCTCTTTTTCGGCTGCGGCAAGAAGCAGCGCCTGTTCCGTTTGAAAATAGGAGGCCTCGCTCTCGGCCGCTTCGGCCGAGAGTAGGGAGAGCGAAAGTACGGCGGGAGCGCTCTTTTCGGCGCGCCGCAGTTCCGCCGTGTGAAGCAGAAGTGTCTCCGGCTTTAAGGGAAAGTCTGTCTCGGGCTTCTCCTTCATGTAGGCAAGCAGCTCCTCTTCGAGCCAGACCCCGCCGCCGTCGCCGAGGAAGGTCTTTTCCGGAAGGCCTATCTCTGCGTCAAAAAACGCATAGCGCCCGGCGTTTTCCCGGTACGTGCTTACGGTCTCCGAGAGCAGGGCAACGCAGCGCTCGTCGCCGGGATAGCGGTAGGCGAGAATGCGGTACTGTTCCCAGAGGGAGGTATCATAACGGGAAAAGGAGAGAGTCGGTGGCGGCATCCAGAGCGAGTGCGGCGTAGCAGCGGACCCCGGCGGTTCGCGCGCTCTCCAAGAGCGCACAGATGAGGGCGCAGCAGGAAGTCAGAATCAGCGCGAGAAACAGGGTGACCGAGCCGCGGAAGCGCATCAGTAGACCTGACCGGCCTGGTTGTTGATTTCGCTGAAGGCGCGGTTTAAGAGGGCAATCACCTGGCCCTTGAAGAGGACCACCAGGGTCACGAGCACCACGAGAATCAGAATCAACTCGATGGTGGAAAAACCGTCTTCCGCTTCGAAAAATCGGGTCGTATGCGTTTCATGCGTAACCTCCTTACGGGAAACTATGGGTTGAGAGTTCAGAAACTGAAGAGCGCGGGTACAACCATGATGACCATGACGACCAGCAACATGAGAAAGAGCGGCAGAAGCAATTTGGTGCCGGCCTCTTCTCCGAGCCGCCTGGCAAGGGTCTTTCGTTCTTCCCAGGCGAGGCTCATTTCGGCGGACAAAATGTTGCGGAGCGCGGCGACACCTGTTCTCTGGTTCTGCTCGAGGAGGGAGGCGAGTTTCATGTACTGGCGGAGGCCGCAGGCACGCCCGAAGGCGCGGTACATGTGACTCTCGCTCTCGCCGGTGCGGAGCAGAAGTAAGGCTTTCGTGAGTTCTTCATAGGCCGCGCGCGGGGACTTCCGTTGCGCCTGTTCTTCGGCGTAGTCCGAGGCGATCGAGAGCAGTGCCGCGCGGGCATTCATCCCCGCGCCGAGCAGGACCAACAGCTTCGAGACGAGCTCCGGGTAGTCAAGGAGCAGTTGCTCTCGCCTGGCCGCCGCTTTGTCCGCGCGGTCCTGCCGCTCCTTCAACACGAAAAGAACTGCGGCGACGGCACCCAGTAGGAAGAAGAGCCGCGACTCCTGCCTTTTTTTCTCGCGGTAGCGGAGCGTTTTTCCCCGGTAAGCGGTCGGCAGAGAGAGCGACGAATTGTGAAGCTGCCGACCGTCCTCTTCTTCGAGATAGGAGAGAAAGTCCTGCCGCAGGGCATCTTCCGCGCTCCGCGCGGGCGGCAGAATGGTGAGCGGTAGGGCAAATAAGAGCCCTTCTCGATCCGGGGAATCTCGGAGCCGCACACTGAGTGTTACATCCACGGCTTCCGTGAGCTTCCCGTTGTTGACATTTCCGTAGCTGTCCAGAAGAGAGGGATTCGAGGAGAGGTAGCTCGCCGAGAGCCCTTCTTCCGGGAAAAAATGCGGGAGGCTCAGCTTCGTTCGAATTTCCGAGAGCGAGGCATTGCCGTTTAAGACGGCGAGCGGAAGTTTTTCCATGCAGGTTTCCGCGGCCTTAGCGAGTTCCTCCTCGGTGTAGCGCCGTGCGCGGACCGGAAGCAGGAGTTCGGTTTCTTCGTCGGAGAGCCCTTCGACCACAAGGGCATAGCGGGCATCCTCCGCGCCGTAGTTTCCGCGCGGCAGCGTCGGCGCAGTGTCGGGAGAAAAAGACGGCCTTCGTGCTGTGCCGCAAAGAGGGATAGCAGAAGGCCGGACAGGAGGCAGAGACAGGGGGCGCGATAGCGCGAAAGGAAGAAAAAGCAGTCGTTTTTTTCATGACGGCTCCTGAGAGAGACGGAAGCGATGCGCTGTGAGAGATAGAGCGCGAAGAGATAGGGTTGCGAGGCAGAGTGTCATGACGAGACGCCCCATGAAGCTGGCGTACATGACCCGAAAGAAGCCCGGAGAGGAGAAGTCCACATAGAGTATCATAAAGAGCGGAATCACATTCATGACGCGCTGCTCGAAGCGCCTTGCTGCCGTGAGCGTCAGAATCTCCTCTTTGATTTGAATGCGGTCGCCGATTACCTCGCTGGTGCGCCGAAGAATGCCGGGAAGATCTCCGCCGGATTTTCGTGCGATGCGGAGGACACGGGCAAAGGTCTTGATGTCATCTAAGCCGGAGCGGCGCGCAAAGTCATCGACCGCCTGCTCCGGAGGAATGTTCATCTCAAGTTGGCGAAGCAGGTAGGCAAATTCGCGGACAATGAGGGAATCCAGGCCGTAGAGAACATTCAGTTCGCCGAGGCTTTCACGGAGGGCATTTTCGAGGGAGTAACCTGCGCTCAAAGAGGCGGCAAGCAGGGAGAGGGCCTCGCGAAAGGCAAGCAGGAGCTTGCGCCTTCTGGCGGCAATCAGCGCGTTGCGCCTTGTAAAGGGGAAGAGCAGTGTGAGGGGAAGCAGGAAAAGGAAGCAGAAAAGGCTGCGGTAAAAGACAAAGGAGAAAAGAGCCGCGGCGAGAACGGCGTGCAATAGGAGTTTCAGGTACTCCGAGGGGGAGAGTTGATAGCGCTCATAGTTCGATACCGGCTGCCGCGAGTTTACCGCGGTTTTTGAGACTGCCGACCCGGATAAGTCGCCCGTTGCATTTGTCGCCGCTTTGCGCGCCTTCTTCCCGAAAGGCAAAGAGTTCGTGAACTTGAATTTTCCCATGACTGATGCCTCCGACTTCCGAGACAGACAGGACACGGCGGCTCCGGTCGCGCAGCCTGCCGAGGTGGACAATGAGATCCAGGGCGCCGGAAATTTGTCGCTGAACGGCTTCCAGCGGGAGATTGGCACCGCCGAGCGCCATGGTTTCGAGTCGCGTCAGCATATCGGCGGCGGAATTTGCGTGCCCGGTTGAAAGGGAACCGTCGTGGCCGGTGTTCATGGCCTGCAACATGTCGAGCGCTTCGGCGCCGCGCACTTCGCCGACTATGATGCGGTCCGGGTTCATGCGAAGGCTTGCGCGTATCAGGTCCGAAATTCGCACCTGCCCTTCGCCTTCCGCCGTGCGATTTCTCGTCTCGAGGCGCACCAGATTTTCGATGTGAAGAAGTTGCAGCTCCGCGGAATCCTCTATGGTGATGACGCGCTCCGAGGCCGGGATGAAAGCGGAGAGCGCGTTCAGAAAGGTCGTCTTGCCGGAATTGGTGCCGCCGCTGATAAAGATGTTGTAGCCGGCTGCGACGGTCTTTTTGAGAAAGGCGGCGGCCTCCGCGGTCAGCGTTCCGTAGCCGATCAGGCGTTCCATGGTGATGGGCTCCGGAAATTTGCGTATGGTGACAGCGGGACCGCCGAGGGGAGATCGGCGGCAGCACAACGTGGACACGACTGCCGTCGGGAAGACGCGCATCCGCAATGGGCGTGGAGACATTGACGCTGCGGTTTACGCGGCTCACAATGCGCTGAATCAAGTCCTCCAACTGTTCCTCACTCGAAAAACGAAGGTCACAGCGCTCTATCTTGCCGCGCCGTTCGATGAAAATCCGGTCCTTGCCGTTTACCATGATTTCCGTGACATCGTTCCGGTCTAGGAGTTCCTGGAGTATGTCCAGCCTGCGAAAGGAATTGAAAAGAGAGCTGCGGAGGGACAGATGCTCCGCGACCGAGAGCAGATGCTCGGAGGAAAGACCGGCGAGTGCGTCATCGATCACAGCAAAGAGTGCGTCGTCGCTCAGATCCGGCAGGGTGCAAAGGGTCTCGGACAAGCGTTCACGCAGCGAAGCGCAGAGTACTTCCAAGGACTTCATAAGCTCTCCTTTCGTCTTACAGTATGAAGGACGGTTGAAAGAGCAAAAAGGTTCGATGTTTTTCGAAAAATAAATAAAAATAATTTTTGCGGTCGAGAAAATCGCAAGGCGGGTGAGAGACAGCGCGAAGTCACGGAGAAGGGGAAGAGGAAGGATAGGCGGAGAAATGCAGAGGCAAGGCGAAAACAGAGGCAGGGCGAAAACAGAGGCAGAATGAAAGCGGCGGCAGCGTGAGAGCGCAGGTGTGAAAGCGGCGGCAGTGTGAAAGCGCAGGCATGAGAGCTGCGGCAGAGATACTTCTCCTCGAAATGGACAAAAAAACCGCAGTGCTGTAAAGTAAAGACAACACTGCGGCAAGTTTGTTTGCACGGAAAGAGGAGGCTTGAGGATGAGACAAGACGATTGTATTTCTGTAAAATCGCAAACGGAGAAATTCCGGCGACGGAAATCTGTGAGAATGAGGGCTTTCGCGTGATTCTGGATCTGGGCCCCGCGTCCGAGGGGCACGCGCTGGTGCTGCCGAAAGAGCACTATCGCGATATCACCGAGCTTCCGGAAAAGGCCGCGGGCGAGGCGTTCTCGCTTGCGGGCAAGGTCGGAAAGGCCATGCAGCAAGGACTCGGCGCCGCGGGCTTTAACATTGTCCAGAACAACGGCACGGCGGCCGGTCAGACGGTGTTTCACTTCCACATCCATGTGATACCGCGCTATGAGGGCGGTCCGGAGATGGTCGCGTGGACGCCCGGAAAGGCAGAGGCAGAGGAACTGAAGGCAACTGCCGAGAGCATACGTAAGGCGCTTTGAAACCATGTACGGGAAAAGACGAAATGCGCCGGTCACGGATTTCCTGATTCTTGTGAATGTGCTGGTGTTTCTTTATGTCGCATTGCGCGGCGGCCTGCGGGACGATGAGGTTTTGCTTCGCTTAGGCGCAAGCTATACGCCTTATCTCACGGAGAGACATGAGTACTGGAGACTGCTCACGGCTGCCTTTTTGCACTTCGGCATACGGCATCTCGGGAACAATATGTTTGTTCTCTTTGTGACCGGCGACAGTCTGGAGCACGCGCTGGGGCATGTGAAATACCTGATCTTTTACCTCTTCTCGGCTGTCGGCGCCTCGGCCGCTTCCCTTGCGGTCGAGGTAGCTATGGGGCAGAAGGTACTCAGCGCGGGTGCCTCGGGCGCGGTTTTCGCCGTGCTCGGCGGCCTGATCTGGGTACTCATCAGAAACAGCAGTCGCTTTGAGGAGTTCCGCATCCGCAACCTTCTCTTTTTCTCGGGCATGATGCTGCTGAGCGGTTTCTTCACCGAGGGGGTTGACAACGCGGCGCATGCGGGCGGTCTGCTGGTCGGTTTTCTGCTCGCGGTCGTGCTTTACCGGCGACCGGCAGTCACGCTGTTCAGCACAGACATGACCTGAGCCACACCGTCCGCGCTGCCGCCCGCTTCCATTGCGGCGAGGTAGCGCGCCCGGTCCGCATAGGTCTCCCGCACAGCGGCGAGCAGGGTCTCGCGCGACAGGGCTTCTTCCTCGAGTACGCGGGAGTAGCCCTGTTTTTCGTAGGAGCGGGCATTCAGAATCTGGTCGCCGCGGCTTGCCTTCGCGGAGAGCGGTATCAGCACATTGGGCTTTCGGAGCGCCAGGATTTCGCAGATGGCATTGGCGCCCGCGCGGCTCACCATGATGTCCGCAAGGGCAAAGTAGTCCTTTAATTCCTCGGAGACATACTCAAACTGGCGGTAGCCCGGGGTTTCGGAAAGGGTTGGATCCAGGTTATTCTTGCCCGCAATGTGCAGCACCTGGAACTCTTTCAGGAGGTCCGGAAGCGCCTCGCGGACGGCCGCATTGACCGCGCGGGAACCGAGACTGCCGCCGATCACGAGGAGCACCGGGCGCTCCGGCGTAAAGCCGGTTCGTTCATAAGCCGCCTCGCGACTGCCCGAGAGGAGCTCGGCGCGTATCGGAGAGCCGGTCAGCACAGCCTTGTCTTTTGGGAGCAGGGAAAGTGTCTCCGGGAAGTTACAGCAGATTTTGGTCGCCGCACTGTAGGAGAGGCGGTTTGCGAGTCCGGGTGTCATATCCGACTCGTGGATCACGGCGGGAATGCCGAGACGCTTTGCGGCGCGCACCACGGGCACAGCGACATAGCCGCCCTTTGAAAAGACGAGGTCCGGCTGAAAGTCGCGCAGAATGGATTTTGCCTCGCCGTAACCCTTCAACACGCGGAAGGGATCCGTAAAGTTCTTCCAGTCAAAATAGCGGCGCAGTTTTCCGGAGGAAATGCCGCGGTAGGGAGTTCCGGTCGCTTCGATTAATTTGCGCTCCATGCCCTCGTAGGAGCCGATGTAGAGGACCTCAAAGCCGGCTTCGCGGAGCGCTCGGGAGCAGGGCGATATTCGGTGTGACGTGACCCTGCGGTTCCGCCGCCGGTCAGAACGATTTTTTTCATTTACGAACCTCTCCTTACAGGGTAAGATGAAGAAAGCTATGTCTTGTATTTTACTCTGCGGAGGGCATTATCTCAAGGCAGCAAAGGAGGCATTATGACGGTTGGTATCATTGGGGCGATGGAAGAAGAGGTGAGCGGCCTAGCGGCGCGGCTTGCCGAGGCAAAAGAAGAAGTACGCGCGGGTATGCGCTTTCTGACGGGAAAAATCGAGGGGAAAGAGGTTGCGCTGGTCTGCTCCGGCATAGGCAAGGTAAATGCAGCCGTTGCGGCGAGCATCTTGATTGAGCGCTTTCATGCGGATTGCATCCTGAACACCGGCATTGCGGGCGGCATTGCGCCGGAGGTAAAGCTCGGTGACATTGTGCTCTCGACGGCTTGCCTGGAGCATGATTTTAATGTCACGGCCTTCGGCTATGAGAAGGGTGTGATTCCGAGAATGGAGACCAGTGTGTTTCCGGCGGATCAAAGACTCCTGGAACTCGCGAAGACCTGCGAAGAGGAGCTTGCTTCCGGCGTCACGGTGCACACGGGACGCGTGGTGTCCGGAGATCTCTTTGTCGCGAGCCGGGAAAAGAAGGAAGAGCTGTACCGCGACTTTCACGGCAGCTGCTGTGAGATGGAGGGCGCCGCGATTGCACACACAGCCTACCTCTACGACGTGCCCTATCTTGTGATCCGCGCAATCTCCGATCAGGCGGATATGAAGGCGACGGAGAATTATCCGGAATTTACGGCGCAGGCCATCGAGAACTTCTTAAAGCTCACGCTCCGCATGCTGAAAGCACTCTGAGTTTACTCTTCGATTACCTCAATCTCCAGATAGTCGAAGGGGAGAGGTTCGAGAAAATTATCGGAAGTAAAGCGCGTGCGTGCACGGCGCTTAAAGTCACGGATGTTCTTCTCAAGCCAGAGCGGCGAGGGGAGGTCGAATTCCGCGGCGAGGGCGGTGACGGCGCCGAGTACCTTTTCGGTACGGCTTTTTTTCGGAACTCTCATCGCCGATGACAGCGCTGAGAACTATTTTGGTGTGCCGGACACATTTTCCGGAGAGACGAAACATGAGCTTACCTCCGCATCTGCAAGTTGAGTTTTAGCTGTCCGTCTATCGTAGCGGAAGCGCGGCGCAAATGCAATGCGGCGTTTAGAAAGGAGTTTTGGGTGGAACAATCGGGTATGGATTACAGCAAGTTCCTCGAGGAAGCGCGTCAGGCGGTAATCGAGGAGGCAGAGCTTCGAAAGCAGGAGGAAGAGCTCGGTGTGCAGGAAGCGGAGCGCCGTCAGGAACTCATGGCGGAGGAGCAGAGCCTCAAGGACAACATCGAGCGCACCGTGCAGAACCGCAGAAAAGAGCTCAGCGATAACTTTGACGACGAAATCGCGCGGGAGCGGGATGCCGTCAAGCGGGCGCAGTCCAAGAAAGAGAGAGCAAAGAGCATAGGCAAGCAGGAGAGAATTGCGTCGGAATCCGCGCCGCTCGAGGATAAGCGGACAGAAATCAAGCGCACACTCCGCGAACTGTTTAGGAAGAACGGGGTCCCCTCGATATTCCGCTCCAAACTCTACTATGCGCTCTACTGGCCGCAGCACTTCGCCGAGTGGATTAAGATTCTGCTCTTTGTCGCAGCTCTCTTTGTCGCGCTGCCCTGCGGCATTTATTTCTTTGCGCTGCCCGAGCACTTGCGCAATATACCGGCTCTGATATTGATTTACATTGCGGATATCGTGGTAATCGGCGGCATCTACACGGCCATCGGCACGCGCTCCAAGCTCCGTTACCTGGAGACTCTGAAAGAGGGGCGTCGCATGCAGAACGAACTTATGCAGCTTGCGCGAGAGCTCAAGAAGTTAAAGAAGAGCATTCAGCGCGATAAGAGCGATGAGCCCTATGCGCTGGACAGCTACGACAGTGAGATTTCCGCGGCGGAGCAGCAGCTTGAGGAGACCCAGCGGAAGAAGCAGGCCGCGATGCAGAAATTCGAAGCGGAAACCTGCGGACTCATTGCGAAGGAACTCAGCGGAGAGGCAGAGCCGCGCATCACACAGAAGAAGAGTGCGTACGAAGAGACCCACAGCCGCTTGACCGAGATTGGCAAAGAGCGGCAGGCAGCGGCCCTCCGCCTTGCGGAAACGTATGAACCCCTGCTCGGCAAGGAGTTCATGTCGGAGGAAAAACTCGAGGCGTTAAAGAATATCATGGATAACGGAACGGCAACCAATTTGGCGGAGGCTGTAGAACAGTACCGGAACCGACAGGAGTCCTAAATATGGCGGGTGAAACAAACACGCTGAAAAAGGACTGGCGCAGACTGATATGGATTACGGCCTGCCTCCTTACGGTGCTGGTTGCGTGGAACATCTACCACGGGCGTAAGAGTTACCGCGCCTATGCGGTGCTGAACCAGCAGGATGTGAGTCAGGGCAGCCTGGTCGGTTACGAGCCCTTCAAGCGAGGTTTTCTCAAGTATTCGAAGGACGGCGTCAGCTATATCGGCGAAAAGAACGAGACCTACTGGTCCTCGAGTTTTGAGATGAAGGACCCGGTCATCGATGTCAACGGGGCTTATGCGGTCATTGCGGACCGCACCGGAAACACCCTGCAGATATTTGATGAGAAGCACGGAAAAATCGGCGAATGCCGCACGGAGCGAAGTTTGGACAGCGCTTCGATTTCGGCCGGCGGCATTGTCGCGACACTCGAAGAGGACAGCGTTGCGAGCTATATTCAGTTCTACAACCCGGACGGCACGGTGCTCGACATCACGGTAAAGGCGCTGCTCGAGGGCGACGGTTTCTTTACGGCGCTTGACCTCTCGGATGACGGCAGCCAGGTCATAGTGGGTGTTGCCTATCTCGAGGGCGGCGTGCTCCACGGGAAGGTGGCGGCCTACGATTTCTCGGAGAAAGAGAGCAGCGGCAAGGGGCCGATGCGCGGCGGCGTGGAACCCTTTGCCGGGAAAAATCTGATCTCGGAGGTGCGCTACCTGCAGAACGGAACCGCCTTTGCGGCTTCCACACGCGGACTCTTCTTTTTCCGGGTCGGAGAACAGAAGGTGGAGGGCTACAGCTCCGTCGAGGCGGAGGAGGAGATACGCTCGCTCTGCTTCGACCGATCCTATGTGGGCATAGTCCTGAACGATACGGTGTCCAAAAACGGGCCGTACCGCATAGAACTCTACAACAGCAGCGGAGAGCGGGTGATGCACGCGAACTTTCGGTGAGCACTACAGCGCCTCCTTTGTGGACAAGGGAACCGTGTTCCTGCTCGGAAGCGATACCCTGACAATTTTCTTAAAGAACGGCACCAAACAGTTCAGCGGAAACGTGGATTTTTCTCTGGTGCGCGCCGTGCGCCGTCCCGGGGAAAATCGCTACCTCTGGCTCGGGGCCTCGCACATCAAAGAAGTAAAACTAAAGTGAGCGGAGGGGAAGAAACATGGAGAAGATTTGCATCGGCGTAGATGTCGGCGGAACCGGAATCAAGTTGGGAATGTTTCGGGAAGACGGGACGCTCATCAAGAAATGGGATTTCCCGACCGATACAAGCGATAACGGAAGCCGTATTTTGCCGGATATCGCAGAGAGTATCCGAAAGACGATGGATGAGAGCTTTCACGGAAAGGCAGAGTTCATCGGTGTGGGACTCGGCGTTCCGGGGCCGGTGCAGCCGACCGGCTATGTGGAGGTTTGCGTCAACCTGAATTGGCGGGAGATGTACCCGGCGCGCGAGCTCTCCGAACTGCTCGGCGGTGTTCGCGTTGAGGTCGGCAACGATGCCAATGTCGCTGCGCTCGGTGAGGCGTGGCGCGGCGGCGGCGAAGGCGCGGCGAATGCGGTGCTGATTACACTCGGAACCGGTGTCGGCGGCGGCATTGTCATGGACGGCGAAATCGTGACCGGAAAGCACGGTCTCGCGGGTGAGATCGGGCACATTCATGTGCGGGACGGCGAGACCGAGCCCTGTAACTGCGGGGCGGTGGGCTGCTCGAGCAGATTGCGAGTGCCACCGGCATTGTCCGCGAGGCGAAACGCCGCCTCTCGAAAGAAAAGGAGCGGGAGAGCGGTCTCCGCGCCTTCGGCGACAAGCTGACGGCGAAGGATGTCTGCGACCTCGGACGGGAGGGCGATGCCCTCGCGGATGAAATTATGGAGACGGTCGCCAAGTATCTTGGGGAGACGGTTGACATGCTCGCTATGACCATAGACCCGGAGATCTTTATCATAGGCGGCGGCGTATCCCGGGCGGGGGCTTACCTGCTCGACAAAATCAGAGTCTATTACGACCGCTATATGAAGATCTCTCAGAACCGCGGTCGCGTGGTGCTCGCAGAGCTCGGCAACGACGCCGGCATCTACGGCGCGGCAAAGCTGGTGCTCGGATGACGCAGGAGCTTTTCCCGGGCGTCTTCGTGGTCGAAGCCGAGACTGAAATGGTAGGCGTCCGGCATTTGAATTACGGTATTTTGCGCGGAAAACCCGGAGAGCGCAGCGTGCTGATTGACTGCGGCTTTCCGGCGGGACTGGATCCTTCCGGGGCAAAGACTCTCAGGGAGGCGTTCGCCGCCTTACAAATAACGCCCGCGGAACTCGATGTGCTGATTACACACGGGCACAAGGATCACCTCGGGCAGGCGCAGGAACTCGAACGTTTGGGTGCGCGCATCTTTGTAAACCCGGAGGACATGGATCAAAGCGCCATTCTGAACACCCTCCTTATGGGCGATGAAGGACGGCGCATGCTCTTTCGCTTGGTCGGGCTCGAGACCTATGACCGGGAGACCTATGCGGCCTTCTGGGAGGCGGCGGACGGCTTTGTGGAGGGCTATCGAAACATCTGGGACTTTCCCTACACGCCCATACACCCGGGGGAGAGCCGCACGGTCGGCGACTATTGCCTTGAGGTCGCGGCGCTGCCGGGACACACGCGGGGGGAGCTCGGCTTCTTCGATCGGAAGCACAAATTTATTTTCAGCGGAGACCATGTGCTCGAAGAGGTTGCGCCCATCGTGAGCAATATCGGCGAGTTTCCGAATGCGCTGTCCGCCTATCTCGGAACGCTCCGGGAGGCGGCGGATCGCTTTTCGGACTATCTCTTTGTGCCCGGGCACGGCGTCCCCTTCCGAAACCCGGCGGCTGCCGTCCGGAAGGCACAGCGCTATTACCGGAAGCACTGCGACCAGCTGGAAAAATTGTCAGAACAGAGGGGAGAGCGGTGTTGCTCCGCGACGTCGGGTCCATGGCCTACCGTCGCTATCGGCGGCCGCTCACCATGAAGGAGAGAGAAGTCTGCATTCAGATTTGGTTTAAGACTTACGCCTGCTTAAAATACTTGGAAGAGCAGGGGCGTCTTCGGGAAGAGCTGAGAGACGGCGCATCCTATTGGATTGCGGTATCGTGAGCAAAGAGCCGGCAAAGAAACAAGAAAACAGGCAAAGAAAAACGCGTCCGGGATTCGGACGCGTTTTTCTTTGCCTGTGCTTATTTATTCGGTGACGCGGCGAAAGCGCACGCTCGCCTTGAAGTAATCGCCGTCGATTTGGATGTCCAGCGTGCCGCCCTGCAGCTCCGTGAGCGACTTCGCAATTGAGAGCCCGAGGCCGCTGCCCTCGGTCGTTCGGGAGCGGTCGCCGCGCACAAAGCGCTCGGTCAGCTCCTCGGGGCTTATGTTCAAAGCGCTCGCCGAGATATTCTTCAGCGTAAAGCTAACAAAGGCCTCATCCGCGGAGACTTCCGCGTAGACGCGGGAGTTTTTGGCGGCGTACTTGCAGGCGTTGTTGTAGAGATTCTCGAGGACACGCCAGAGGTGTTGACCGTCCGCGAAGATATAGAGCGGCTCTTCGGGGAGGGTCGGAATCAGCGTGAGCCCGCTCGCTAGGAAGCGTTCTTCGAACTCGCCGTTGGTCTGTTCGACCAGTTCGACAAAGTCGATTTTTACGGGATCGATCTGCACATTGCCGGTGGAAGCCTTGCTCGCTTCAACCAAGTCCTCGGTCAGGGTCTTTAAGTGCTGCGATTTTTTCTCTAAGATGTCGACATAGTTCTGCACCGCAGGGTCGGAGGGATGTGCTCTCCGAATCAGGTCGATGTAGTTGATAATCGAAGTGAGCGGCGTCTTGATGTCGTGCGACACATTCGTGATGAGCTCGGCCTTCATGCGTTCGGAGCGAACACTGTCGTTCAGGGCGCGCTGCAGTCCCGCGTTGATGTTGTTGATGGTCGCGGCGAGCCGTGCCTCTTTGCCGTGGAAGCGCGCGGGGTCAAGGAGCTGCTCGCTCCGATCGGGCTCGCTGTCCAGCAGGCCGATTGCGGCCGCAATCTCATCGCTCTCGCTCTGTTTCTGATAGAGATGCTGATAGAGCCAGAGATCGAAGATGGCCAGCAAAAGAATTAAGAAACTTGCCTCGAGCCGCGCGTTCAGCGACTTGCCGTGCAGCAGGAGAAAGCTTGCGGTCACCGCGCCCGCGAGATTTACCAAGAGAAAAAGCAGTAATAAACCGTCATTCGCTGCACAAAACTCACCGTTCTCGACTGCCGCACGAGGCTCTCGAAGAGCTCCTTAAGAAAGCTGTTCTGCCAAAGGATTTTCGCCTTATGCATGCGGAGGGCGGAGAACCAGAAGAGCAGCACAAAGAGGTAGATGATGGCCGCGTGAAGCAATTTCTCCGAGAAGGACCAGTAGGCCGTGGGCAGCATGAGATGCAGGATGCGCACCGCAACCTGGGTCGCAAAGAGCATGCAGAGGGCACAGAGAGCGCCGAGCAGCAAAGCCTTGCTCTCGATGCGGTAGCGATCGATGGGAAGCAGTTGAATTTCGACCGCACCCTTGCGCTTATGTCCCGAGAGCAGAGAGAGGGAAATCAGCGTGAGCAGCATAAAGCTTGCGCCCGCAAAGAGGAAAATCATGCCGACCCCGTAGAGCGCGCGCTGGCGCGCATAGTTCAGCACGCCTTGGTAAAAGGCATCCTGCAGGGGATAGTTCGTATCGACCGCAAGTATCAGGTGATAGTCCGCGGTTCGGCTCGCAACCTCCTCGAGGAGCAGCGAGCGTATCTTGTTCGGCGTCTCCGGCAGATTGTTGTCCGGCAGAGGATTTTCGGAGTTGAAAATCGCATAGCGCCCAAAGGAACGCGCCTGCGCATCGCTTAAGCCGGGGCGGTTCGTATAGTTCTTCCGCCCATCGATTTCCAGGAGATAGTAGAGATTTGAATTCCCCGTGTTAAAGAGCTTAACACCCCGGTAGTAGTCGCCGAGGCACTGCATGACCTCGCGGGTCATGGTGTCTAGGGTCTTAAAGGCGGAGCCGGGGCCGGTCGCTTTCTGGGTCTCTCGGTAAGCTCTCCAAGTAATCGGATAGGTCTGACCGTCGCCGCCGGGTGCCGCGTCGTCATGAACCACGTGGTAGTCGTTGTCAAAGCGAGTAACCGTGCTCCTTGGCGTAGGCAAGGACATCGGCGACGCTGAAAAGCTTCTCGGCGCCGTTGCCGTCGGAATAGGAGAAGACCTCGTTGTCGGCGTCAAAGGCGCCGTCGGTCTCGAACACATCACGGTAGCGGACATAGCCGAGCAGTTGCTGTACCCGATCGCGGAGCAGGGCCTCAAAGGCGGGCGAGTCCTCGTAGTGCGCGGGATTCACCCAGCTTAAGCCCTCGCGAAACGCTGCGCTCCCGTAGAGCAGACAGATGCCGGACAGGAAGGCAAAGAGCGCCAGAAGATGCACAATCAGCAGAACCGCCTTTTTGTAGAACATAACTCTTTCTGCCTTGGCGTCCGATTTCATGGCTTCTTTTCCACCTTATAGCCGACGCCCCAGACAACCTTTAAGTAACGCGGCTCCTTCGGATTGATCTCTATCTTTTCGCGAATGTGGCGGATGTGGACGGCAACGGTGTTATCCGCGCCGATGGCCTCTTCGTTCCAAATTTTCTCATAGATCTCATCGATCGAGAAAACCTTGCCCGCATTCTTGACGAGCAGCAGGAGGATATTGTACTCAATCGGTGTGAGTTTGACGGCATTGCCGCCGACCTGAACTTCCTTGGTCTCATCGTTGATTACCAGATCGCCGACCGAGTAGAGGTGCTGATTGTCGCGGCTGTCCACGTTGCCGAGCTCCGTATAGCGGCGAAGCTGGCTCTTGACGCGCGCCACGAGTTCCAGGGGATTGAAGGGCTTGGTGAGATAGTCGTCCGCACCGATATTCAGGCCCAAAATCTTGTCATTGTCTTCGGATTTGGCCGAGAGAATAATAATCGGGATGGAACTTTTTTCTCGGACCTGTCTGGTGGTCCGGATGCCGTCGAGTCCGGGCATCATGACATCGACAATCAGGAGGTCGACCGGCGTCTCCTCCATAATTTCCAGCGCCTCCGCGCCGTCGTAGGCGGGAAGAACTTTAAAGCCCTCGCCGGTGAGGTAGATGCTGATTGCCTCGACGATTTCGTGGTCATCGTCACAAACCAGAATTCTCTGCATATGCTTTCCTCGCTGTGTTAAAATAAACCTTCCGGTTGCAACGCGGGTTTTGAGCCGCGTTGCGTCTAGTATAACATAAGGAGAGCAGGAAGCGAAATGACGGATGAACAGTTGATGCGGGCCGCAATTCGGGAGGCCGGAAAAGCGGAGGCACTCGGCGAGACGCCGATCGGCTGTGTGATTGCGCGCGAGGGGAAAATCATCGCACGGGGCTATAACCGCCGCATGACGGATAAGCAGACACTTGCGCACGCGGAGCTCTTTGCTCTCCGCAAGGCTTGCAAAAAGGCGGGGGACTGGCGGCTTGAGGACTGCACGCTCTACGTGACCTTGGAGCCCTGCCCCATGTGTGCGGGGGCCATTGTGCAGGCGCGCATTCCGCGGGTGGTCTACGGGGCCTCGAATCCCAAGGCGGGCTGTGCGGGTTCGGTGCTGAATTTACTCAACGAGCCGCGCTTTAATCATCAGGCCGCTGTGGAAGCCGGTCTGCTCGGTGAAACGTGTGCGGATCTCATGCGGGATTTTTTTTTCGCACATTGCGGGAGAAAAAACGCGCCGCACAGACAGAGAGCGCGGAAGGAACGGAAAAAACGGAGTAAGAAGACTGAATTCCCAGACAATATAAGCCTAAAACTACAAAACACCGCAGAAAAGATTGCAAAACTCCCGGAACTATACTATACTTAATTCGGGAGAAAAGTGTATTATCCGGTAAAGGGGAGGTCTCATGGAGCGGGCGGAGCGGTGTTTTCAGCGTATCTTTGTCGGCTATGCGAGCTTCTATCAGCTTCTTTTGCTGCTTGAGTGTGCCGTCCAGTATGTGAGCGGCAGCGCGCGCAGTTTTGCGACACATAACGCCCTGTTGAACGGGCTTTTGTTGCTCATGAGCCTCTGTGCCATGTTCCGGCTCGGGCAGAAAGAGAGAAGACCTTCGCTCACGCTGAAGCTCGCGCTGATTGCGCTGTTCTGTGTATTCGGAAAAGAGGCGATATTACAGGGAGCTGTGCCGCCCTACGCCTATGCGGAACTTTTGAACGGAGAACTTTTTTTCATGGTTTTTCTGCTCTATCAGGCTTTGTTTTGCCGCGAGACCGAGTACTTTTGAAGCGCGGAAGCGGGCGCTGTCCGCTTGACAAAGCACAGGTGGCTCTCGTATACTGAAAGTCCGCACAGCCGGGGAGACGGCGGTTCCCTGCACCTGCAGTCCGCCATAGCAGGGGTGATATCCCGCCTCGGGCGTGCAGAGCTGTGAAGCAGCCCGCGATAAGCGGCGTAGACGCGAGGGCCCCTGCGCGGCGTGCCTTTGTGAACCGTGTCAGGGCAGGAATGCAGCAGCACTAAGCAAATGCGTACGGGCGATGCGGGATCGCCGTCGCCGAGCTGGCTGCCGCGGTAACGTTCATGGCTCCCGTTCAAAGCGGGATGTGCGGCTTGTTTTTGATTTGACAGAGAGAGACGGCAGAGCCGTCTTTTTTTGTTTTGGGCTTCCTTGTGATATGGCCGAATCTGTCGTATACTTTTGACAAGTATGCGGCGTTTTGAGGTGCATACGCAAGCGGTAAGAGGAGTCGGATATGGCAGAAAAAGAAAAGTTAGAGAGAGAGAAGTCGGAGAAGGCAAAAACAGAGAAAAAGGGCGGCCGAATTCGCGTCGGTATGCTGACCAGCGGCGGCGATTGCCAGGCGCTGAATGCGACCATGCGCGGCATTGCGAAGGCGCTCTACAATCTGTACGAGAGCGTTGACATTGTCGGCTTTCGGGACGGTTACCGCGGCCTTATGTATGAGGACTACCGTCTGCTGTTAAAGAGTGATTTCGGGCATACTCACGCGGGGCGGCACCCTGCTCGGCACCAGCCGGCAGCCGTTCAAGCAGATGACGGTGCCGGATGAAAACGGAAACAATAAGGTGGAACTCATGAAGGCGACCTACCGGAAGCTGGGGCTTGACTGCCTCTGCGTGCTCGGCGGAAACGGAAGCCAGAAGACGGCAAACCTGCTGCGCCAGGAGGGACTTAACATTATCTCCCTGCCGAAGACCATAGACAACGATCTCTACGGCACGGATGAGACCTTCGGGTTCCAGAGTGCCATTGAGATTGCTTCCAATGCGATTGACTGCATTCACACGACGGCGGCATCGCATGGCAGAGTCTTCATTGTCGAGGTCATGGGACACAAGGTGGGTTGGCTCACGCTCTATGCGGGAATCGCGGGCGGCGCGGATATCATCCTGATTCCGGAAATTCCCTATGACATTCACGCCGTGATTGAGGCGCTTCAGAAGAGACAGAAAGCGGGCAGTCGTTTTTCGATTATCGTGGTTGCGGAGGGCGCAATCTCCAAGGAGACCGCGGCGCTCAGCAAGAAGGAGAGAAAAACCAAGCTTGCGGCGCGGCGCTATCCCTCGGTTGCCTATGAGATCGGCGCGGAAATCGAGGCGCTCACCGGGCAGGAAGTGCGCGTGACCGTGCCGGGACACACCCAGCGCGGCGGTGCGCCGAACCCCTATGACCGTGTGCTGTCAACGCGTCTCGGCGCGCGCGCGGCAAAGCTGATTTACGACGGCAAGTTCGGACAGATGGTCGTAATCCGGAACAATGAGATTACGAGCATTCCGCTCGAAGAGTCGGCCGGCAAGTTAAAGGTGGTGGATCCGAATTCTTCGATTGTCGAAGAGGCGCGGCTCCTTGGCCTCTCGTTCGGAGACCGCTGAGATGGCGTATGTCGCACTCTATCGCAAATGGAGACCCCAAAACTTCGATGAGGTAAAGGGACAGGATGCCGTCTGCACGGCGCTCCGCAACCAGGTCGAGAGCGGGCGCGTGGGTCATGCTTACCTCTTCTGCGGCACCAGGGGGTACGGGTAAGACGAGTGTCGCAAAGATTATGGCGCGCGCCGTGAACTGTGAGCAGCCGGAGCGGGGCAACCCCTGCGGTGTCTGCGCATCCTGTCGGGCCATACTCTCGGAGAGCTCCATGAACGTGCAGGAGATCGATGCGGCATCGAATAACGGCGTCGATAACATCCGCGACATTAAGGAGCAGGTGCAGTACCCGCCGACTGCGGGGAAATACCGGGTCTTTATCATCGACGAGGTGCACATGCTCTCGAGCGGCGCTTTCAACGCGCTCCTTAAGACCCTGGAAGAACCGCCGCCCTATGTGATTTTCATTTTGGCGACAACGGAGCAGAGTAAAATACCCGTCACCGTCCTGTCCCGCTGCCAGCGCTACGATTTCCGCCGTATTACGGCGGACACCATTGCGGAGCGCCTGCGGGAACTCGCGACGGCCGAGGGGATACAGGCGGAAGAGGAAGCCCTGCGCTACATTGCGACGCAGGCGGACGGCGCCATGCGAGACGCGCTGAGCCTGCTCGATGAGTGCGTGGCCTTTTGTCCGGACGGAGAGATACGCTACGAGGCGGTGCTGAACATACTCGGCGCCGTGGATGTCTCGGTCTTTTCCGGGCTGTTTCGCGCGCTGCTGCGCGGCCGGGCCGGGGAAGCGCTTGAAATTCTGAACCGCGCCTTTTTGGGAAGGGCGTGAGCTCGGGCAGTTCAATGCGGATTTCCTCTGGTATCTCAGAAACCTGCTGGTCTTAAAGACCGCGGAGCGCGCGGACGGTTTGGTGGACTGTGCCGGGGAGCGCCTGAAGCAGCTCCGGGAGGATGCCGAACAGGCGAACAAGGCGGTGCTGCTTCGCGCGATTCGTGTGCAATCGGAACTGGCCCAGCAACTCCGCTATGCCTCGGACAAGCGAACGCTCACGGAGCTCTCGCTGATTCGGCTCTCGGAGCCGGAGATGGATACGGACGGCGATGCGCTTCTCAGCCGCATTGCGCGCCTGGAGAAGCGGATTCAGGAACTCGGAAAACGAGGTGTGGTGCAGACGGTCGCGGCGACGGCGGAAGCCGAGCGGCAGACCGAGGTTCCGGAGGCGGCGGGGACGGTTGTTCAGGAAGTTGCCCTGCCGCGCGCGGCCTACGAGGACTTTATGAAAATCCGCGGAGAGCTCGGCAGCATCGCAGAGAGTCTCGGCGGCATTTACGGCCCCATGTTACATCGCTGCGAACTTGCTGCGGAAGAGGGCGGAAGGCTGACCCTCTGCTGTCCGGATGAAATTACCGAAAAGAGCTTTCAGAGCGGCGGGCTCAAGGCCTTGGAGGACTGCCTGACCGCACGTTACGGGCGGACGTTTTCGCTCGGCACCAAGTATGTGCGGGGCGGAACGGCGGCGCGGAGCTATCGCATTACGGATGAAGAGTTACGGGAACAAATTCACTTCCCGATTGAGCGGGAAAGCTAAAGCGCTGCGGCGCAAAACCAGAGAGAAGAGGAGAAGAGAGATGGCAAGATTTAACGGTATGCCCGGCAACGCAAATAACATGATGAAGCAGCTCCAGAAGATGCAGAAGCAGATGGAGGAGCAGGCGAAAGCCTTCGAGAGCAAGGAATTCGAGGCGACGGCCGGCGGCGGCGCGGTGCGCGTCACGGTGGTCGGCGGCAGAGAGGTCAGCAAGATTACGCTGGACAAGGATGCGGTGGATCCGGACGATGTTGAGATGCTGGAGGATCTCATCAAGGCTGCGGTCAATGAGGCGCTTCGCATGGCGGAGACCGAAAACCAGCAGATGATGGGCAAGCTGACCGGCGGCCTCCCCTTCTAAAAATAAGGCTTTCAATGGACTACTACGGCAAACAAATCACAAGGCTCATGGAAGAGCTGTCCGCGCTGCCGGGCGTCGGAAGAAAGTCCGCGCAGCGCCTTGCGTTTCATATTATCAACATGCCGCCGGAGCGCGTCGAGTCTTTGACCGACGCCATCCGCAGCGCACGGCAGAATGTGCGCTATTGCAAGGAATGTTTTACGCTGACCGATGAGGATCTGTGCCCCATCTGTAAGAGTACCAAGCGAAATCACAGACAGATTATGGTGGTCGAGAACACGAGAGATCTCGCCGCTTATGAGAAAAACAGGAAAATACGAAGGCGTCTCACCATGTGTTGCACGGTGCCATTTCCCCGATGCTCGGCATCGGGCCCTCGGACATCAAGCTGAAAGAGCTGATGCGCCGTCTGGAGGGCGATGTGGAAGAGGTCATCATCGCGACCAATCCGAGTCTGGAGGGTGAGACCACAGCGATGTACATTGCAAAGCTGGTCAAACCGACCGGCATTAAGGTCTCCAGAATTGCGAGCGGCGTGCCGGTGGGCGGCGATTTGGAATATATCGATGAGGTCACGCTCTTGCGTGCCTTGGAAGGAAGAACGGAGCTCTAGAGAGACGGAAAGGAAGCGGATGGACAAGCACGAACTGAACGTAAAAGTAGAGCAGATGCGAAAGCAGGCGGGGCTTGGCGACTATCAGACGGCGGTGAAGATCGCCGATAAAATTGACTGGAGGCGCGTGTCAAATGTAAGTCTCCTGACGCAGGTCTCCGAGATTTATGAAAAGGTCGGGAAGTACGCGGAGGCAAAGGATATTCTGCTTCTGGCGGTCGAACGTACCCCGATGGGAAGAGGGCTGCTCTTTAAGCTGACGCAGCTCGCTCTGAAGGTAAACAGCATAGATGAGGCGGAGGAGTGCTTTGAGGAGTTTCAGAGACTTGCGCCGCAGGATACGCGCCAAAGCTGCTTCGCTATCTGATCCTCAAAGCGAAGGGCGCGCAGCCGCAGCAGCTGTTGCCGCCGCTTGAGGAGTATGTGAGCGAGGAACTCTCCGATGAGTGGATGTACGAACTCGCGGAACTCTACCACAGAGCCGGCATGCGGGAAGCCTGCCTGGACCTTTGCGACCGCATTACCATACTTTTCGGCACCGGCGAGTGGGTGCAAAAGGCCCTGCGCCTAAAGGCCGAGGGAGAAGGGGAGCCGCTCAACGAATATCAGCAGAGCATTCTGCAGGGCGAAATTTACTATCAGCCCACCGCGCCGCGTCAGAATGCGGTGCGCGAACCGGCACCGCTCACGACACCCTATGCGCAGCAACCCATGATGGCGACAGAGTACGGTACGCAGTTGCCGTATCAGACCGCGGCAGAGCCGTACGGAATGGAGCCGGCGCCCGCGCTTGCGGAACAGTACGCGGCACCGATACCGCAGCCGCAGCCGACAGCGTTTGCGCAGCCTGCAGAGTTTACACAGCCTGCGGCATTTGCACAGCCGGAAGAGAGTTATGATCAGGCGCCGCTTCAGTATGCTGCGCCGAGCGAAGAGCGCTATCGCAATGTCCCGACGTTCCAAACACCGGCGGCGGCTTCGACGGGAATCCCCCTCCTGGACCGAAGCGGCCAAGCCGCAGGAAGCACCCGCACAGAATGATATCGATGCGGAGATCGATGCGCACCTTCGTCGTTTGGAAGAGGAGAAGCGGAACGGTGTAAGAGCCAAAGCCGCAGCGACGCCGGTAAGCACCGAGACCGTACAAGAGCCGTTGCGCGAGACAGCGGCAGAGCTTCGGGAGAGTGCGCTCCCATCCGCGGAGGAGGATGCGCGCAGCGTGGAGCAGCGCTACCGTGAAGAAAGCGCCCGCCTCGCGGGACTATGTGGTCTCTAGCGGAGAGCGCAGCGAGACCTCCGAGTTCCCGGGAACGGAACAGCTCATGGTGGATCGCCTGCGCTATGAGGAAGAGAGCGAGGCGGCAAAACTGCGCGCCGAAGCACGCGCGGCCGAGACCGAAGAGGCCATTCGGCAGCGCGAGGCAAAACTCGACGAGACCAAGGTGCTGCCGAAACTCCCGGCCCAGGAGAGAAGAGAGCAGCTCGCGCGCGAAGAAGCGGCGCTCCGTCGGATTGAGCAGGACAAAGAAGCCGAACAGATTAAAAAGAGTGTCATCGAGGCGGAAAAAAAAAGCCCGAGATCGAAGAGACGGCAAAGGAAAGCCCGGAAGCTGTGAGTGCTGCGGCGACGGAAGAAAAAGCGAGCCAAACGAAGCCCGTGGAAACAGTTGCCACTGCGGAAAAGCAGCCTCGGGAAGAAGCGGTCACCGCGGAAAAGCAGCCTGCGGAAACGGCCACTGCGGAAACGGCCACTGCGGAAACGGCCGCTGCGGAAAAGCAGTCTCGGGAAGAAGTCGTCGCCGCGGACAAGGAGCCCGCGGAAACGGCCGCTGCGGAAAAGCAGTCTCAGGCAGAAGCCGTCGCTGCAGAGAAGCAGCCTGCAGAAACGGCCGTTGCGGAAAAACAGTCTGCGGAAGAGGGTGAGCTTGTCGAAGAGAGCGCGGAGGCAAGACGGGAAGTGCCGAGACAGCCGAAATTGCTTCGTACACCGGGCTCCTTCAATGCCTTGATTGAAGGCAGAACGCCCGAGGAGGGCTTACAGTCTGCGGTGGAGCGCCTCAAGGAGGCGCAGGCTGTAACCGGTTTTAAGCGCCCGGCTGCCAAGGTAAAGGCAGAGCGACTCAATGTCTACGGTGTCCGAAATTCGGCGGAGAAGACCGCGGGACGCGACCTCATCATTGAAGAAGCGGGCGATTTAAGCGATGTGAGCCTCAGCGAGCTGATTCAGCTCATCGCGGCCGACGGCGGTATGCGCACCGTCCTTCTCATTGACAATCCGCTGCAGCTCACCAGACTTCGGGCTTCGCATCCGGAGGTCGAGACGGTTTTTCACACCGCGGATAAGCGGGAGGATGTAAAAGCCTACTTTGCCGCGGAGGCAAAGTTCCGTGAGGCGGAGGCACGCCTACGGGAAGAGGCGGTTAAGACCGCGCTCGAAGCGAAGGAGGCGCGCCGCAAAGAAGAAGAGGCGAAACGCGCGGAGGAAGAGGCAAGACGCGCGGAAGAAGAGGCGAGACGCCTTGCCGAGCGCGAAGCCGCCGAGAATGCGCGGAAGGCTGCGGAGGCCGCGGCCGCTGCGGCGGAAGCGAAAGCTGCGGCCGAAAGAGAAGAGGAAGCACGGCGAAAGGAAGAAGAGGCACGGCGCGCGGAAGAACTTTTGAACCGCGTGGCGGAAGAAATCATTGTCCGCGAACCGGAGACAGTCTCGGCGGCGCGCGCGGAAGCGGAGGCACAGCGCCCCGCGCAGCGAGCGGTGCCGCGTGCGGAGGACAGGGCGAAACTCGATGCCGAGAGGAGGCGGGCCAAGGAGAATGAACTCCTGACGAAGGATGCCTTCGCGAATTACGCCGCCGCATATGCGCGGAACATAGACTGTGTCATGACCGGAAAGAGCATGAATGCGCTCTATGAGAGAATTGAATTGTTACAGGAAGACGGTGTGAGCCTCACGCGAAAGAATGCGGAAATTTTAATCGAAGAGGCGGCAGATCACGCGGAGAGACCGCCGCTCGGAAGAAGACTCAGCGGACTCTTCTCGAAGCGCTATAATAAGGACGGTCTCTTAATCCTGAAAGAAGAGGATTTCTTAGGCTGATGGCGGTACAAGTCACAGCCTGGCTCGACCGGAATTGGTTCACGCTCTTAATCGCTCTGTTTTTGCTCGGAATGACACTGGACGGTCACCGGAGAGGCTTTCTGCGTCTCACGGTGAGCGCCCTTGCCCTGATTCTCACGACGCTGTTTGCGCGGGTTGCGCTCCCGAGTACGGCGGGTTTTTTGGCAAAAAACACGGGGATGCAGGCGGCTGCCGAGCGGTATATTACCGAAAAGATAGGCTTGGACACAGTGACGGATCGCCAGACCGCAGACAGCGCGGGACAGGACCGCGTCATTGAAAATCTGCCCATACCGGATAATTTTAAACAGGGACTCCGCAAAAATAACACGACGGAAGTCTGGCAGGCAGTCGGCGCGACAGAGTTTCAGCAGTATGCCGCGGATTTTTTGGGGCGAACGCTCCTGAATTACCTCGGCTTCACCTTTGCTTTTTTCCTTCTGTTTCGCATGTTGCTCTACTGTGTATTCCGTTTTTTGAATTTGTTTACCGCACTCCCCGTGATTCACGGCATGAATCAAATTGCGGGAGCCGCACTGGGCTTGGCGGAGGGGCTCTTTTTCCTCTGGCTCGGCTTCCTCATCCTGAATCTCTTTCAGTATACGCCGATCGGCAGCGGCATACTGGAGCAGGTAGAGGCAAGCCCCTGCGTATTTCCTTTATCGGAATAACCTCTTGCTGAGCGCGCTCGGCAATCTGTGGCAGGGAATTTTTCTGAATTTTGCTTTCCCGTGCTTGCAAAGCGGAATCAAAAAGCTCGAATCCGTTCGGATTCGAGCTTTTTTTGTTTGTCGAAAAAGCCTGTGTATATTCAGCGATTCAGAGGCTCTACCGTCTGAATGGCTGCGGTAGATCCGCTCTTTTTGCTCGCGTGTTGCGGAGGGCCCGCTTTTTCCGCCGGAAATGGTCTCGCCGGGCGCGGGTGCACTGCTGTTATTCACTGCGTTCGCCTTTACTGCTCGTCTTTGCCGCGGAAGTTTCCTTTGCCTTTGGAGCTTGCTGTCGTGGTCTTGGCGGCAGCGGAAGTCTCCTTAGCCTTGGAATCGGCTGCCGTGGTCTTACTTGCCGCGGAAGTCTCCTTAGCCTTGGAGCTTGCGGCCGTGGTCTTAGCGGCCGCGGAAGTCTCCTTAGCCTTGGAACTGGCGGCCGTGGTCTTAGCGGCCGCGGAAGTCTCCCTTTGCCTCAGAGCTTGCGGTCGTAGTCTTAGCGGCTGCGGAAGTCTCCCTTGCCTTGGAACTTGCGGCAGCGGTTGTTGACGCGCTGCTCGTCTTTTTCTGCGTTTTACTGCTTTTTACCGCTGTTCTTTTCTGCGGAACTCTCTTCCTCGGCAGTGGTTTCCTTGGTCTTATCATCCGTGCCGTAGGTGTGGTACTCGTGGCTGTTGTCGCCGCCGTTCCCCATCGCATCGAGCTCGGTGAAGTTCGCAACCGCCTCGTGGCCCAGCTGATCGGATATATGGACTTCCAGGCGCGAGGTCAAAACCTGAAATACGGCTTTGTTCTCGCCTCATCGATGCTGCTCGGAAGAACACGCTCCTCATCGGCATCCATGGCATAGATGGAGTCGTAGTTAATGCCGGACTGCGGATCGTCAAAACTCACGGTTAACATATTGCCGTCGAGCTCATCGCCCGAAATCAACGGCGGCTGGTCATCCACGGAGCCTATGTGCTCGTACTGGGTGCGGTGCATGCCGTTGATGTAGCGAACCGTGACTTCCAGAGTTCCGTTTTTATCGACCGAAGCCTTATAGTGGCCACCGCCGAGGTTCTCAAGATTCAGCGGTGTATCATCCAGCTTGACCTCAAATGCGGCGAGCGGCAGGCGCGGGTGCATCTCCACTTGGATTTCCGCCGTGCGAAAATCGGAAGACTCCTCAATATGAAGCTTAAACTTGGGACGCAGGGTCACCAAGAAAAAGATCAGGAGATTGATGAGGAGAAAGGGGATAATATAGAAGAGAACCACATTGCCCGGTTTCTTTTTCTTCACCCGGATTCGGATTTTCTGCTCCTCGTTGGCCATAGGACTCCTTTCAATATAACTGGTCTGTATTT